>FWPU01000013.1_pt1 | contig 406170 bp, 302 predicted proteins | sample 2228361 | NCBI WGS metagenome assembly FWPU01 (sample SAMEA103939777, study PRJEB20133) | metagenome
CCACCTCCGACGGCGGCATCATCGCCTGCGGCAGCACCTGGGGCGACAGCCTCACCCGGGAGAACAGCTGGATAGTGAAACTGGACAGCCTGGGCTGCCTGGAGCCGGGCTGCGACAGCATCAGCACAGGAGTGATTGAATTGCAGGTAGGGGTAAAAAGTCCCATCAAAATCTATCCGAATCCCACTGGCGGCCACCTGACTATCGAGGCGCAGGGTGGCAATGTAATAAAGGCAGTGAAAATCTACGACCTGCACGGTAGGCGATTGGTGAACGAGGAATATGGTTTAGGGAAAGCAAGCCTTTCGTTCGATTTGGGCGGACAGCCGCCGGGGATGTATTTCTGCTCGGCCCTGACGAACGGGGTTTGGGTGACGAGACAATTCTTCCTGAAAAATTAAACGCAATGAATGCTGAAAAGTTCCTAAAATCGAATTTTGAGGATTACAAAAGTTTTTTCCATAAAAACGGATATGTGATAATCCCAGGCGTGTATTCCAAAGAGGCTGTTGACCGTGCGAGGAAAATTTTTGACGAAGCCTTTCAAAGTGGGCTTTGGCAGGATTCACCTTATGATTCGGAGGAAATCATCAATGAAATTTACGGGCATTTTCCTGAGTTGGCGGGTATTGTTTTCAATCATGCCTACTTCGATGCCATCCGGTCAGTAGCGGGTGGCGATGTTGTTTGGTTGCCCGAATGTGCCGTCCACCGAAACCGTTATGTTCCATGGCACAAAGACACGACTGTTCAGGAACTCAACGGAGTGACCAGTCATTATGGCAATGAGGGCGCTATGCTGCAAGTGGCTATCTATTTCTAGGATAATTCCACTTTAAATGGTGGAGGAGTTACTGTATTGCCGGGTTCTTATCACCAGAAAGACCGTTTCCTGAGAATGTACAGAATGGACATTTTATCGAAGCTGTGGCGGAAGTCCCAAAAACTTTTATACTCACAGCGATTTGATTTGGGAAAAATTTGTATTTTGTGGCGTGGAATTACAACTTACCATAGAAGAGATAAAGGAATTGAGGCGGATCCAGAAAAAGGACCGTTTTCACCGTCGTCGTTTCATCAAGGCGACAGTGCTGTTGATGCTCCATCGTGGTCTTTCAATGCAGGACATTGAGGCCAGCCTTTCTATCGATGACAACACCATCAGGCGGTATGTAAAAGCTTTTAAAGAAAAGGGTCTCAAGCGGTATATGCAGGATGGATTTGTACCGTATTCTGGCAAATTGACTGAAGAAGAAAAACAAGCCCTGGCAGCCCATTTGGACGAATATCTCTACGAAGACGCCAAAGCGGTGTGTGATTGTGTGGAAAAGACCTTTGGTGTTCGATATACTATTTCAGGGATGAGGGACTTGCTGCACCGTTTGGGTTTTGTTTACAAACAGACCCGATCCGTACCCAGCAAGGCTGATGAGGCTGCACAAGTTGAATTTTTGAAGGAAACTTTACCAGCTCTTTTGGAAGAGGTAAAAGCCGGAACAGCAGAAGTTTACTTTGCTGACGGCTCTCACCCGACACACAATACGAAGACCGGTCGTGGCTGGATCCGTAAAGGCGAAGATTTCGAGATCGATTGCAACAGTGGTCGTAAACGGGTCAACATCAATGCCGCAACGAGAGCTATCAAGCCCGAACATTTAGTTTTCGATATTTCAGAGAGTGTAAACGCTCAATCAACTCAACGGATGTGTCGAGACCTATTGAAAAAGCACCCAGGCAAGAAAATATATTTTGTTCGTGACAATGCCAGGTATTATCGATGTACCTGGCTGCAAAAATGGGCAGCTAATCAAAGGATTGAATTTGTATTTCTACCGCCTTATTCTCCCAATCTTAACCTGGTTGAACGATTGTGGCGGCTTTTGCGCAAGAAGGCCATAAATTCGATTTATTACGACACCTATGATAAATTTCGGAATGGCATCATCCATTTTCTTGAAAACATTAAGGTGGAGTACAAAGCAGAGGTGCGAAGACTACTATCCTTGAATTTCAGGAAAGTGGACAATACCTCTGTGCATTTAGCCCAAACCACTTCGGTTTGAGTATAGTAATTACCAAATGATTACTTTTATAGCCCCGGTGCATCAGAATGAATAATAAAGCCTATCATGCATCATGAAAAAAGGTAGCAATTTAGACGACTACTTGGTTTTGCGACGTAGAGCCATTGAGCTATACCAGCAAGGCAAGACTCAAAAGTTCATTGTGCAGGCCCTGGGTGTAAGCCAACCTTCGGTTAGCCGCTGAATAAAGGCGTTCAAGGAAAAAGGGGAAGCTTCATTGGCTCGCCCGCAGGTTGGTGGTTCCATTCGGAGATTGACACCGGAACAGATTGAACAATTGGTCAAGATGTTGGGTGAAGGTGCCGCGCATCATGGTTTCGAGGGAATGTGTGGACCCGAGCCCGTGTCAAGGAACTTTTTGAGCGAAAATTCGGTGTGACTTACCAGGTGCGCACATTGAGCGATTTGCTCAAGGATTTGGGATACACCTTACAGAAACCGGACCGTCGCAGCTATCGCCAGGACCCCGTAAAGGTGCGGGAATGGCGAGAGCAGACCCTGCCAGAGTTAAAAAAAAGCGATAGATGAAAACTACACCATAGCCTGCCTGGATGAGGCTGCATTTTCCCACTTTCCCTATGTGCAAAAGACTTTCCACCGAAAGGGTCAACGTTGCGTAGTCACATACGGGCCGCTACGCGGAGAAGTACAGACGATCAGCATGATAAAGAGTACTGGCCGGTTGTACTTCCACGTAAAGCAGGGCAGTATCACATCTGCAGACATGGTGACTTTTTTATCAGAGCTGTTTAAACGATTCAAGCGCAAGAAGCTGCTTATCCTTCTGGACGGTACAGCTATTCACAGGAGCACGGGAATCAAAGTGTTCCTCAAAGAAAAGGCTCGTGGACGTGTTCACTTGGTGCGCTTGCTGCCCTATGCCCCGCAGTTGAATGCGGTCGAACAGGTACACGGCCTGCTCAAAACACGCAATTTCAAAAACCGTCTGTTTGTAACCACTGAAGCCCTTGAGACCCATGTAATCAAGTCATTTATTAATCTTGCAGACAGTCCGAATACACTTGCCAATTTTTTTTAAGCATGAAGAAGTCGGGCTTTATTCAGTGTGATTCACCGGAGCTATCAAAATGAAAATCGGATACGCTACAATACAAGGATATACCCACAGAACGCTTGAATACAACAATCAGGATTTTGTACTAATAACTGAAGCTGATAATTGCAAAATCGGATTGATAGCAGACGGTTGTGGCAGCGGTTCAAATAGCGAAGTCGGAGCGCAATTAGGTTTGAAATTTTTATCAAAAAGAATACTTGAACAAATAGATACAGACTGGAAATCAAATTTAAAAGAAGACATACAAAGTTACTCAAAAGAAATAGCAGCAATACACAGCAACGACCCCGAAGGATTCATCAGAGACTTTTTATTGTACACAATAATCGGATTTGTCGAAAAAGACGATATCCTTACAATCTTTTCATACGGAGACGGAGTCATAATAATTGACGATAAAATCGAAATCATAGACCACGACAATCGCCCCAAATACATCAACAATGAATTAATTGGAAGCGAAGGAGGCGACTTCCTTTTTAGGGAAATCAATTTTGAAAATCAAAAAATAACATTAGGTTCTGACGGTTTGATAGACCTATTGGAAGGCATGGAAAAAGGTTTGGTTGAAGAATATTACAGTTTGGAACATTTCATGAATGATGCTGAAAATTTCACCAACCCTACTCATTTGCCAAAGTTGTTGAAAAAATATTCCAGAAAAGGCATTATCAAAGATGATTGCACATTGATTATGATAAAAAAGTAGAACCCGCTTATACCATGACATCCCCATCAATGAACCCTACGGGGGGCAGGTTCAAGGAAGCAGCACCACTAAGCCCCCTCATAGTCCCCAAAAGCACAAGTCAAAAGCCCGAACATCCGCCCGTTCGATCCTCCCCCGAAGTTGATATCGGGCTCAATTCCTCGTGTCCTCCCTCCAACACTTGCCGCTGGAGCAAGCGCCTCGCCCTTCCCCACCACTAACACAAACGTTGCAACCCCTGACACTCATGTCGCAAGGCCTTGGTCAACTGCTATCCACCCACTGTCCACTCCTGGGGCTGGGTGCTGAAAATTTCCAAAGACGGCTGCATAGACACCCTGCTGTGTTCCGGCATCACGCCCATAAAGGAAGTGCAGACCCACCCGGTGGAGGTAAAGGCCTGGCCCAACCCGGCCACCACCCATGTGGATTTCTCTTTTCAAAATCCCGCCGATGGCCGGCACAGGCAGCTCCTCATCACCGATCTGGCAGGAAGACCGGTGCAAAGCTTTGAGATACCGGAAGGCGAAACAAACCTGAGGTGGAATACGGAGGAACTGCCGCCGGGGGTGTATTTTTATCGCTATATGGAAAATGGCGTGTTGTTGAAGGCCGGAAAAATAGTAGTTGGAAAATGATGATAGTGTTCTAAATCAAACCACCTTCCTGACAGTTGCCTTGCGTCCTCACAGATCAAACCCGATATCCTTCCGGAAATATTTTCCTTCGAACTGGATGCGTTCGGCGTTGGCATTGCTGATGGCGATGGCCTGCCGGAAGTCGGGTGCCAGGGATGTGATGGCCATGACCCTGCCGCCGCTGGTGACGATGGTTCCGTCGGCCGTGCGCTTGGTGCCGGCGTGGAAAACGATGCTGCCTTCTACCCGTTCCAGCCCCGTGATGATTTTGCCTTTTTCGTAGCTGCCGGGGTAGCCACCCGATGCAAGGATTACCGTGGCAGCGGCCCGTGGGTCTTCTTCTATGCGGATAGCATCCAGGCTGCCCTCGTGCATGGCGACAAAAAGTTCCACCAGGTCGTTTCGGAGGCGTGGCAATACCACTTCCGTTTCGGGATCGCCTAGGCGGCAGTTGTATTCGATTACGAAAGGCTCTCCACCCACCTCGATGAGGCCGAAGAAGATGAATCCGTGGTAGGCCATTTGCCGCTCCTGCAGGCCCTGTATGGTGGGCTGAATGATGCGCTTTTCCACTTTGTCCATTAGCGTGGCATCAACGAAAGGGGGCGGCGACACAGCGCCCATGCCGCCGGTGTTGGGCCCGGTGTCGCCCTCGCCGATGCGCTTGTAGTCCTTTGCTACGGGCAGGATTTTGTAATTCTTTCCGTCGGTCAAAACGAAGACGCTGAACTCAATGCCGCTCAGGAATTCCTCCACCACCACCTTGCTGCTGGCTGCTCCGAACTTACCTGAAAGCATGGCCTTCATCTCTTCTACAGCCTGTCCGCTTTCTTCGCAAATGACCACCCCTTTTCCGGCAGCCAATCCGTCGGCTTTCAGCACATAGGGTGCCTTTGCCTCGCTGCGCAAATAGTCCACCGCCTGGTCGAGTTGCTCGCTGGTAAACTCCCGGTAGGCGGCCGTTGGGATGCTGTACTGTTGCATGAAAGCCTTTGCAAAGGCCTTGCTGCCTTCGAGCTGAGCACCGGCTTGCGAGGGACCCACCACGATGCAATCTTTCGTGGCTTCATTTTGCCGAAGGAAATCCCAGACACCGTTGACCAGGGGCGCCTCCGGACCCACCACCACCATGTCGATGGCGTTGCCTGCCACCCAGCGGGCGATGGATTCGTTGTTTTCTATGTCGAGTGCTACGTTCGTGCCGTGGGCTTCCGTGCCGGCATTGCCAGGGGCGATGAAAAGGGCTTTGCATAACGGACTCTGGCTGATCTTCCAGGCCAAAGCGTGTTCACGGCCGCCACCACCAAGAATGAGAATGTTCATTTTTTTTGGATTATAGAGATTATAATGATTATAGAGGATTATAAGGGTTATGGGGATTATGGGGTTTTTGCCGGGGCTCAAATCCTCAGTTCTTCAGTTCCTGAGTGCACTGCAAAAAGTGCCCTCATTCGTTTAGAGTGGTTTAGAGAAGTTTAGAGAGGTTCCGCTCGGTCGCCCCTAAATCTCTATAAACCAAATTATTAAAACAATACCAACCTCTCTCAACCAACGATTCTTGCAGGCATCTCCAATTGAAAATGACTTTTTTGCAGTTCAATCAGTTCCTCAGTTCCTCAAATCCTCAAATCCTCAGCTCTTCAATTCTTCAGTTCCTCAACACCTTGATCCGGATATTCCGGAACCAAACCTTGTCGCCGTGGTCCTGCAGGGCGATGTAGCCTTTGGTACTGCGGCCGAAGTCGGGCATGTCCTTGAATTTGCTGTTGTTGATGAGTTGCAGCCATTCGCTGGAGGTCATGTCCACTTCCACCACTTTGCGGCCGTTGAGCCAGTGCTCCACCTTGCCGTTGCGGTTGATGAGGCGCACGCGGTTCCATTGGCCGGCTGGTTTCACGGTCATGTATTTGCAAGAGATGAGGTCATAGAGGTCGCCCGCCCGGTGCTTTTCGATGAGGGCATCGGGGTGGCAGGCATTGTCCAGCACCTGCATTTCAGGGCCGGTCTGCCAGGGGTATTCGTATTTGTCGCTTTCGACGATGTTGTAGATGATGCCGCTGTTGCCGCAGGGAGCGATTTTCCACTCGAGGCGCAGCTCGTAGTTTTCGAAAACCTCGTCGTAGAGGATGTCACCGCCATCGGCCGCCTGCCAGCCACCCTGCGGGTTTTTGCGGGCGTTGAGGTGGATGGCGTTGTCGTCGATGATCCAGTCTTTGCCGATGGTTTGCTTGTTGAAATTGCGCCAGTTGGTGATGGATTTTCCGTCAAAAAGCAGGCGCCAACCGGCAGCTTTTTCCTCGTCCGTGAGGGTGTTGGGCTGGAAGTTCGGCCTCGGCAATACGGTGCCGGGGTTTCCTACGGGAATGGCGTTGAGGGTGTACCAGGCCTCTGTGCTCCAGAGTGGCAGCCCGCTGTCGCTTATCCAGTGGTTGGGGATGCGGATGTACACCACATGGCCGGCTTTCAGACCCGGTATTTCGAGGAAGACCTTGCGGCGGTCGGGGCTGACGCTGGCCGAGCGCACGGGCAGTCGGGTCAGATCGACTTTGGGACCGCCGTAATCGGCTGTGGGCACGTAGCGCCATTGCTGAACGGTGTACTCGGCAGGGTCCCAGCCGTCGCGGGGTTCCAGGGGTTGGGTGAATTCGATCTCCATGCCGTTGCTTTTGACCCTGACGGCCAGCATCTCGAAGGCGGGCTTGCCGTTGTATTTCAACCGCTGCAGGCCGTACCAGCGGTTTTGGCCGTGCTGCCAGTTGCCGGGGTTGCCGATGCCACCCACGTAGAGGGCGCTGTCGGGGCCCCACACCATGCGGTTGATGCCGGCCTCCAGCCCCTGGATGAAGCGGAACACACAGCCCTGGTACTCGCCGTTGACCTTTTCCACGAACACCCGCTTCACGCCGCCATGGGTCACTTCGCAATGGATCATCTGCCCTTTGTAGGGGCCGTCGTTCAAGGCCAGCGGCGTGGAGGGTGAATTGCCGATTTCGTCCTGTGGCAGCCAGACCACGGGTTGTTTCACCGGCAGGTTGGCGGTGCCTTCGAAGTCCACCGCCCGGCTGCCGTAAAAAGCACCTTCCGTGATGTGAACTATTTTGCTGGCGGGCAGCCAGTCGCCCTGGTTGTCGGCATTGAAAATTTCGCCATCCACGCCGATGCCGATGCCGTTGGGGGTGCGAAGACCGGAGGTGATGAGCTGGATGCTGCCATCAGCCCGGGAGATTTTGAAAGTGCGGCCGCGGTCCTTCGGCTGCACCGGCGCACCGGCCCCACCGGGCAGAATGTCTGTGGCGAGGCTGCCGTAGAAATAGCCGTCTTTGTACACCAAGCCGAAAGCGAACTCGTGGAAGTTCGTGCTCACGCCCCAGCTGTTGCAGAGGGTGTAATATTCGTCGATGACTTCATCGCCGTCGAGGTCGATGAGTTTGGTGAGTTCCTGTTTTTGGAGAACGTAAATGGTGTCGTCCACCACTTTGAGGCCGAGGGGTTCGTGCAGGCCGGCGGCGATGCGTTTGGCTGTCATTTTAGCGGGGTCACCCGTCTGTACGCCGTCGATGATGTACACGCCGCCTTCAGGATCCCATCGGCTGACCACCAGTCGGCCGTCGGAGAGAAAGTCCATACCGCCCACCTTCGGGAAAAAGTCATCGGGGCGGGCCTGGGCGAGGTCGTAGCTGGGATGTACACCGTCCACGGCCGTACGGTCGCCGGGCAGGCGGGTGCCGCCACCCAGGCTCACGGCTACACTGGCAGAGGGCGTTTCGTCTTTTTTGTGCCAGATGGCTGCCGGCGGCACGATTTCGAAGCTGCCATTGTCGTCGAAAGAGCGCCATTGGAAAGACACCATGTTGCCACCGCCCGCTTCGAAATACTCCAGCCGGAAAGGATGGAAACCCGCTTTCAAACCGATTTCGGCGTCCTTCGGTGAATCGCCGTGCAACCCGTCGTGGTCGATGAGCAGCTCGCCGTCGAGCCAGAGTTTGGAGCCATCGTCGCTGACCAGCCGCAGCAGGTAGTTGTTGTCTTTGGGGATTTTAAGGTAGCCTTCGGCAACCAGGCCGAAGTTGTCGGTCAGCTCACCGAATTCTTCGGCGGTGGCGTGCAGCGCAGGCACCACGCCCTCGAAGACCGGTTTCGGGAAGGGCTTCAAGTCGGCCAATTGGGTGAGGTTGCGGTCGTATTGATAGACCCTTACCACAGCCCCCGGCATGAATTCAGCTTCGTCCACCTCGGCCAATCCCTCCTGCATTTCGAGCGGCTCTTTGGTTTCGGGAATGGCCGCCAGTTTGGCTTCCTCTTCGGCATCCAATGACATGATGTACTCCACCATGATGCGGATATCGTTGTCGGGCAGGTCGGTGTGCGGAGTCATGGCCGCCTGACCCCAGTTGCCGGAGCCGCCGGTTTTAACCTTGGCCACGAGAGCATTCACGTTGTCGGAAGTATTGCGGTAGCGACGGGCCACATCGAGGTAGGAAGGGCCAACTGTGGCGACAAAGGTGTTGTGGCAGGTTTTGCAGTCGCTGCGGTCGATGAGTCGCAGACCGAGGGGGAGGTTTTCGGCCGATTCGTCACCGGCTATTTTGTTTTCATTTTCCAACAAAGGCAATCTGGTAAAGAGGGTACGCAGCTGGCAAGTGCCATTCATGGGGAGTGCCAGCCGGCCCTCTATGTCGTAGCCGTAGAGGTGCTTTCGCTGGCGAGGCTGGACGCTGACAGTTTCCCAATCGCAGTCGCTGTAAACGGATTTTTCGAATGCCACCGAACTCAAGTTGACTAGCAATACCACTTTTGCTCCCTCGGGGACGCCTTCGGTTCGAAAGGTCCGCTCCAGGCCTGTCAGGCCATTTTCCGAAAAATATTCAGGGCGTTCGCTGATGCGGATTTTTTGCCCATCGGGCAATGTCAGTTCATAATTGAACCATACGTGCTCTTTCTCGAAGCGGTGGCCGCGGTATTGCACCTTTGGCTCGATTTCCTTTCCAGACATCATCACGCGCCAGGGCTGCTTGTGGTGATTGACGAACCAGTCGTTGCCCACGGAGGAGGGCTGGGGCCCGTGCACGGTGGTGTACACCGCTCCGTCGAAGTTGACGCTTCCCTTCCAGGCTTTGTAAAGCGCACCGGTTTCGGTGTGGTAGGCCACCCAGAGATCGTCGTGAAGGGCCACGGCGGCTATGCGGGGAAAGCTGTCGAGCACACAGCGCACCACCCAGGGTTCATGGGGGCGGTTGGTTTGGGGTTGCTCGCCACTGTGGCAGGCGGAGATGAACAACAGGCTTGCAAACAGTAACACGGTAAGACAGGAAAAGGGCACAGGCAAGGGAAGTTTCATGTACATCAGAGACTGGTTGCGGCTTATTTGGAAAGGCTCGCAAAGTTAGCAGAAGCAGCCTTTTCTCCTGGAGTACTCACCCTGCATGGCGTAAGTCGAGGACTGGTCATCATGGTTGAAAATGCTCCCGCAGGCTTTTCCAAATGGCATCTTTCCTCGCACCGTCAGAACGGTTCAATTGGCTCTGGACCACCTTTCCCAAACGCACATACAAGGTGCCTGCCGAACACGGATCGGTACCTCTGCCCTTGCACGAAAATGGGTTTCGAGGCATTCTCCAGTGCTTCATTAAAACCGCTCATTCCCCCATTTCATCATACAGTACCAGATCACCAAGGGAGAGGCGAGCCACGTGCCGGGACCTGTTGAAGGGATCCAGCGGAGTCCAGTGTCGAATGTATTGAATGGAAACAGTTTTACCTCGCAGGAGATGCTGCAAGGTGTCGGGATGAAGGCCTGAATCCATTCCACGATTTATATAGTAGGTGTTTTTGTCATGGGTTAACCAAATCAGTATGTCTGCTTCCCCAGTTCCAGCGGTTATAGCGTTAACCTCACCCACCAAAAGGGCTGTATTTGCAGGGGAAGCCCTGGGCACCGGCCGCAGGATAAGCCCCAACAGGGCAATCATTAGCCAGGCAATAAAAAAGCAGGTCTTCAGTATTTGACGACGCATCCAATCGCAATTTCAAAAGGGTGCCGGGAATTTTCCTGCCTCCCATAATCCCTGCCTGCCTGCCCGCCTGCCTGTCGGCAGACAGGGCGGCCAGGCGGGGCGGCAGACAGGCTCCATAATCCTCAAATCATCCAACAATGTTTTTAAATTAGGGCCTTCCTCTTTTTTGGCAAATATATATTCATTGAAAATGGATCTACGTGTACTTTCATTGCTCCTGCTCGGCTCCATGGGGTTTTTTGTTGCGAAGGCTCAGAATTCCGGGGAGTTTTGTTCGGTAGGACAGAATTGGCAAACCTTTCTTTGTCCGGAGGATGCATGCATCTTGTGCAATTACTGCGATTTTTCGGGCTTTACGGGTCAGACAGTCAACACACCGAATTTGTGTGTGTGTCCAGATAATTTTTGCGGAACCATAGAAAATGCCCAGTGGGTTGCGTTCTTGGCGCCAAAAAATGGGCACGTGAGGTTTTGGTTTTCGGTAGGAAACTGTGTCAATGGGAAAGGTATTCAGGCTGCTGTGGTGGAAAAAACGGGCCCTTTGCCCGAGGATTACGTTGTGTTCAACAATGCATGCGTGTCACCGGGTGTTGAAACAAATTTCGGATTGGATGCATGGGGATTGGAACCCTATTGCGTGTATTACTTGTTAATCGACGGTTTTGCGGGCGATGTCTGTGGTTTTACAGTTACCATCGATCAGTGTGAATTCGAATCTCCTAAGCTCACGATCCAGGGTCCGAATGTCGTCTGTCTTGAAGACCATTCCAAATTTACCATCGGGGGCATCTCTACGGAATGCAACGAATATGGGGCAGCGTTCACGTTCACTGGATGGGAACAGCATGGCAGCCTGTTGCATGAAAGTGAAAACGACGTTGTGATAAAGTGGCATACACCTGGAACCGTTACACTGGAGGCAAGTACTTACCTGCCTTGCAATGGCCAGCTTACCACTCTCCCGTTCGAAATAGAAATCAAACCGCCCGACACGACCTACATCTACGACACCCTCATGATTGGTTGTTGCGTAGAGATCGGAGGGATAATCTACGAGAACCCTGGTGTTTATTGGCAACATCATATTTCCTCATTGGGATGCGATAGCATTGTGAATATCTATCTCGACGCCAAACCCCCCATCATTGTAACCGACACCATACCATGTGATGGCTTCTTGATCGTAAGGGGGGATACGCTTTTCAATCCTTCTATCGGCATTTACACGGAGTATTACCCTTCTTCCTCCGGTTGCTGCGACAGTGTGGTATATAGTTTCATTGCCCCAAATCCAAACATTGACATCTTTGCTAAAGCAATTTCACCCATTTCATGCAGTAATATCGACAGTACGGTCTTGAGTGCCACTGTCGTACATACCTCTGGAGCGTACAAGCTTCAATGGACCACCACCGATGGACACATCGTGTCTGGCGACACCACGCTGCACCCCGTCATCGATGAGTTTGGCAGGTATTGTTTGCGCGCCCTTGACCTAAGCAGCGGGTGTGCTGTATTGAGTTGTGTCGATGTAAAGCTTTCCGATTTGGCGGAGGTAAGCCTTCCGCCTTTGGTGCTCGATTGTGGGCAATCCCAGGGAATGTTGGAAGCCAGCATCGATCCCAAGGGAACTCCAATAACCATTTGGTGGACAACCGACGATGGTACCATCCTCAGCGGCGACTCGACATCGGCTGTGCAGATCGATGGAGTAGGCACCTATTGCATTCATGTGGCACAAGGGGCGGATTGCCAGCAAGTGCACTGTGTAGATGTGAAGTATGACGTCGCTGTCGAGATCATGGGACCAGGGGAGGTTTGTGCCAACAGCAGCGCACCTTACGCATTCCAAGTAAAGGTGTCGGGACTCAGCTCAGATTATACCCTTTATTACCAGTTGTTGGATTCCATGCTGCAAAGCGTTCAGCTCTCGGCAACGGATACAGTATATTCCTGGCTGCAGTCCATTTCTGACGATAGCCGCATCGACGCTTGGGTAGTAGCCGAGGACGGCTGTTTTAGTGACACGTTCAGCCTCATCATCGAAGTGGCCGATCCGACAGTGCACATCGAAGTGGAGCAACCAGGTTGCAGCTCTACCACCCTCACGGCTAAATATTCTGCTCAAGCCCAGAGCTATTTGTGGAGCACAGGTGACACGACAATGTCCATTCAGGTCACGGATGCTGGTGAATACGCCGTGACAGTTACTGGTACAGATGGTTGCGCAGATGCCGACACGATAGTATTCGTACCAGACTTTCCGCTAAACTGTGCCCACATATTGGGACAGGTTTTGATCGATACGACGGGATCCTGTGTCAATCCAAATGGTCAAATTGGGTTGGCCAACTGGCTGGTAACAGCCGCGAGTGGCATGGATACTTTCAACGTATTTACTGGTGCCGATGGGAGTTTCGACTTGGCAGTTCCGCCGGGCTCCTACGTCGTGAAAGTAACGCCGATCGACACCACCTGGGCAATCTGCCAGAATGCGTTATCGGTCACCTTGCTGGATTTCGGGGATACCACCTCCATTCAATTTTACGCCAGTCTCCAGAATCTTTGCCCAAAGTTGTGGGTCAAATCCTGGGTTGGCCTGATGAGAAGATGTCAGCCTGTGCCTGCCAAAATCAATTATTGCAACCATGGCAACATAGAGGCAGAGAACGTAAGCATTGAATTGAAAGTGGACACGCTGCTGGAGCTAATAGGTGCAAGCGTGCCTTTCGATGACCTCGGAGGAGGTATTTATCGCTTCCAACTTGGCAACCTTGCGGCGGGTGATTGTGGCGCTATCCAACTGGAAATTTTTGTGGATTGCATGGCACCCCTTGGCAAGATCCTATGTGTGGATGCCGTCATGCATTCCGACAACGATTGCCCGACGCAATCAGCACCCTGGTCGGGTGCTTCATTGGAAATCGTGGCCGGCTGTGACGAACAGGACGGCGAGGTGTATTTCGACATCCACAACACGGGCAGCGCCGCTACCACACGCCCCATCACATTCAGAATCTACAGGGACGGAGTCATCAATGGCTTAGGAGGAACTTTGATGCTCACGCCAGGTAGTACCATACGGCACACGGTACCGGCCGATGGAAGCACCTGGACCATGCGGCTGCAACAGGAACCCTACCACCCTGACAACACGGAAGTATTCGCCACCGTGGAGCAGTGCGGATCAGGTATCGGCGGTGTGGTTTCTTACGGCTTCAGTGACGATTTTCCCAGCACGGGCACCCCTCCTTACAGCGATCTGGTATGCCGACCGGTCTTGGGCAGTTACGACCCAAATCTGAAAACCGCCATTCCTGAAGGCTACGGCTCAGACCGATTCGTGCCACGAGGAACCGAGTTGGAATACATGGTGACGTTCCAGAATGAGGGTAATGATACCGCTTTCCAGGTGGTAATTCGCGATACCTTGTCATCTCATTTCGAGCTTTCGAGCTTGTCGATGGGTATCAGTAGCCATCCCTTCAGTTGGCAATTGCTTGGCAACAGGGTGCTCAAGTTGACCTTCGACGATATAAAACTGCCACCTGCTTCCATCGACGAAGCTAACTCGCAAGGGTATTTCAAATTCCGGATCAGACTCCGTGATGATTTGTTGCCCGGCACCGTGGTCTCCAATCGAGCAGCCATTTATTTCGACCACAACCTGCCCATCATTACACCTCCAGCCACACACACCATCGAAAAACCTGTGGTAATGGATTATCAGCAGGTGACTCTCTGCAGTGGCGACATGTGGAGCGGTAGCCAATGGTGGCAGGATACCTTGGTGGTGCAAATACGATCATTTCCAGCATTTGACAGCATCCACCTGTATGACCTGCGCGTCTTGCAGTCTTACGAACAAATAATACCACAAACTCTTTGCGCTGGCGATACCCTGGAGTTCATGGGGGAAATGCTTTGGCAAACTGGTGCTTATGAATTTCCGCTGGAGACCGTCCATGGTTGCGACAGTAACGTGATCGTGCAACTCGAGGTACTGGAGCCTTACCACACATTCGTTACCGATGTCCTTTGTGCAGGAGATACCTATCAGTTTGCTGGCCAGACCCTCAGCGAACCGGGCACCTATCAGGCTACCCTCACCTCTCATCAGGGCTGCGACAGCCTGGTGGAGCTGAGTCTCGCAGTCTTGCCAGTTTTGCACACATCACTCGAGGCCAGCATTTGCGAGGGAGAGGTATATGAGTTCAACGGGATGTTGCTGGATCAGGCTGGCACCTATCAGGCTACCCTCACCTCTCATCAGGGCTGCGACAGCCTGGTGGAGCTGAGTCTCGCAGTCTTGCCAGTTTTGCACACATCACTCGAGGCCAGCATTTGCGAGGGAGAGGTATATGAGTTCAACGGGATGTTGCTGGATCAGGCTGGCACCTATCAGGCTACCCTCACCTCTCATCAGGGCTGCGACAGCCTGGTGGAGCTGAGTCTCGCAGTCTTGCCAGTTTTGCACACATCACTCGAGGCCAGCATTTGCGAGGGAGAGGTATATGAGTTCAACGGGATGTTGCTGGATCAGGCTGGCACTTATCAGGCTACCCTCACTTCTCATCAGGGCTGCGACAGCCTGGTGGAGCTGAGTCTCGAAGTACTTCCGCCAGTATCAGGAGTAATGGAAGCCTCCATCTGCGAAGGGGAGGAGCTGGCAATCGGTGATACCATACTTGCCGAGGCAGGGACGCATACGTTGAAACTCCTTTCATCGACAGGCTGCGACAGCATCCTCACCGTGCACCTCGCTGTAGAGGCAACGTACGACACCACCATTTTCCTCGAACTGCACCCAGGTGATATCTACCAGGGAGTCCCATTGTACAACGACACGACCCTGATCGAACATTACTTGTCCGAGGAAGGCTGCGACAGCACGGTGACGGTTCTTGTGGACATCGTCAGCGCCACCAAAGAGACGGCAGCTATTCTCACATTCACTGTCGTACCCAACCCGGCTCACACATTACTCGAGATCCGCGCAACCACTACGCATCCCGTTGCAGCGAATCTCGTAGTGTTCGACGCCTTCGGTCGCCGCATGTTCGTAAGTGCTCCGAATTACTCCATTGTCCAGGAGCATCGATTCCGACTCCAGGTGGAGTCCTGGCCCGAAGGAGTGTATTTGATCGACCTGCGGACGCCGTTGGGTCGGGCGGTCAAGGCCGTCGTCATTCAGCACTAAACGGAGCCTCGAGCGAAAAAACGTGCCTGCTTGTCTTCATTCGAGGAGCGCCTCTTGCACCTTGCGAATGTGGTCAGCGGCACGTTTTTTCCTTTCTGCTGAATGGCAAGCCGGACATCTTGCCGACATTCGCCTTTAGCTGTTCGAAAACAAACAGAGCCCCAAGCTATGAAGCGAGAATCCAAAGACAAGGATTTCATCAAAAAGCCCATCTATCCTGGAGGGCCGAAGGCCATGAAGCAATTCATCAGTGAAAACTTGCGCTATCCGCGAGAAGCCCTGGAAAAAAAGATTGAAGGAACGGTGGTGCTCAATTTCGACATCGACCACAAGGGCCGGGTGACGGATGTGCGCATCATCAGCGGCTTGGGCCACGGTTGTGATGAAGAGGCCGTGCGGGTAGTGAAGTTGCTCCGGTTCGACGTACCCAAAAACAAGCTGAAAGTCATTTTTCACAAAGACATCCAGATCCATTTTCGACTGCCGAAGCAAACCCCCGAAACCAAGGCTCCGATCCAATTGCAATATGTCACTTCCTCCACGCCCCGCACGGGATCTTCAGAGCAGAACAGCTCTTTTACCTATACCATCGACTTAGGGAAAAAGTGAAACGGGAAGTGCAGGTTGTGGGAGGCATTGGCTGTCGCAGGACAGGCCTGCGTCCATTTCTGTAAAACCTGCAGCATGAAAATGTGGACCCCTCTCGGCCGGCCTTTCCCCTCCGCGTGTGGCGGTCGCCATACGGTCGGGCCGAGTGTCGCGTACGCACGGGCGCCCGATGATTCGCCCCTTGCACTCCGGGATCGGGCAACCTGTGAGCAAACCCCTGTATCGTGTGACCTGCTTGCTACCCCCTCGGCACATGACTTGCCAGGCCATTGTTTGATACGTCGTTACAGCATCCTCGACCGAGTGCAAAGCAGTAAAGTGGATAAAGTATCAATACAGCTTGAGCGGCACTGCCTTATTCCGCAGCACACCCTTCCCCCCTGTTTCTTGGCACTCCGGGTTGACGGCCGTTTTTTCCATGGCATCGCTGCGCTTCTCCATGTAACCTGCTTCCGGATGCGCCCAACCCCTGTCCGTCCGCCCAGGGGGCTTTGTGCTCTCGGAGCTCATTCCTTTTCCAACAAGGCCATGTAAAAGCCGTCGCTCAGACCCTCCGAAGGCCACAAGTGCCTTTCCTCTAACAGCTTCCAGTTGGGGTGTTTGTCGAGAAAAGTGGCCACCTGGCGTTCGTTTTCCGAAGGCAGGATGCTGCAGGTGGCATAAACCATGCGGCCTCCAGGCCGCAAGATGGGCGAATAATTTTGAAGGATGTGCTGCTGCAGAGTTTTGACTTCTTCGATGAATCCGGGCGAGAGCTTCCATTTTGCATCGGGGTTGCGTCGCAACACACCGGTGCCAGAGCATGGCACGTCGAGCAGCAGGCGGTCGGCGCTGTCGTAGAGGCGCTTGATGGTCTTCGTGCCTGTAATGAGGCGGGTCTGGATGATGTGGACACCATTGCGCCGGCCACGCCGCCTCAGCTCTTCCAGTTTCCAATCCTCGGTGTCCATGGCGATGATTTGTCCCCGGTTTTCCATCAGGGCGGCCAGGTGGAGGGATTTTCCGCCGGCGCCAGCACAGGCATCGACCACCCGCATGCCGGGTTGGGGGGCAAGCAAGCGGGCGATGCATTGGGAGCCGGTGTCCTGCACTTCGAAATGGCCTTTTCTGAAGAGGGGATGCTGAAAAACGTTGCCGCGCTGTTGCAGCTCGATGGCCTCGGGAGCCAGCCCTGCAAGCTTGGGTTGCCAGCCCTCTTTTCCCAGTTCGGCCATGAGCCTTTCGGCAGTGGTTCGCAAGGTGTTGGCCCGAATGACGAGCGGGGCTTGTCTGTTGAGGGCCTCCAGCTCGGCATCCCACCGTGTGCCCAGCTCACGACTTCCTATCTCGTCCAACCAGTCGGGGATTGACTGTGCAACGGGGCGACGGCCTGCGTATAGCACACGGCGTTTTTCGAGCAAAGCCAGCTCGAGGCCTTCGAATTCTTCCCAGGGTGGCAAGCTCCAGCCCTGCAGCAAGAGCTGGCCTCCGATGAGGCGCGTGAGCTGTTTTGGGACAAAGGGTGGGGCAGGTGGATCGGACTCGAAAACGAGCCACCAAAGCAAGCGCCACCAGCGAACGGCATCGTACACCTGGCTGGCCACGAACGCCCTGTCGCGACTACCCCACCGCTTTTCACTGCGCAGGGTGGCAGCCACTACCTTGTCGGCATACTTGTTTTCCTCGAAAATGGCTTGCAAGGCTCGTACAACCCCTTCGACGAGCGGGCGGTGAAGACGGCCATGACGAGGAGATGGCGTGGGGGCGGAAGCATTCATGGCGCAAAGGTAGAACCGACGGGCGGCAACGAGATCAGAATTGCCCCGTGCTGAGCATCACGAGCGTGCAGGCGTTGACTACTTCGATGCCTGCCTGGCGAGCGCTGGCTTGCAGTGGGGGATTTTCCGCACCCGGGTTGAAAATGAGGCGCCGAGGGCGGAGGGTCTCCACCAGCCAATCGGCGTATTCTTGCTGCTTGTTGGGGTTCAGGTAAATGGTCACGGTATCTACGTGCTCGATCTGAGGTATGTCCGTCAGGATGGGCAGACCGGCCACCTGCGCTTCCTTGTTGCCGATGGGCACCACCTCATGACCAGCTTCGAGAAGCCGCTCAACCGCCAGCCAGGAATAGCGCCAAGGGTGCGGCGAAGCACCAAGGACTACGACTTTCATAATACTCTAATGGAGTTGTTTGTGCACAAGCTGCCCTCAAACGAGCAAGCGCATGGGTTCTTCGAGGATGCCCTTGAGGGTCTGCAGGAATTGCGCACCGGTGGCTCCATCCACCACGCGGTGATCGCAAGACATCGTGACCTTCATTCGGTTGCCAATGACGATTTCGCCGTTTTTGACCACTGGTTTTTCGATGATGGCTCCCACGGCGAGGATGCATGCATCGGGCGGGTTGATGATTCCGGTGAACTCCTCGATGCCGAACATGCCCAAGTTGGAAATAGTGAAGGTGTTGCCGCTCATCTCGTCAGGCTGGAGCTTGCGGGCGCGGGCTTTGTCGGCCAGTGCCTTCACCTCCTGGTTAATCTGGGAGAGCGATTTCATGTCGGCATGGCGAATGACGGGTACGAGCAGACCATCTTCTACGGCCACCGCCACGCCGATGTGGATGTGTTTGTGGTAGCGTATTTTATCGCCGAGCCAGGAAGCGTTGATGGCGGGATGCTGGCGCAATGCCACTGCGGCTGCTTTGATGACGATGTCGTTGAAAGAAATTTTGACAGGCGAGAGCTCATTGAGCCGGGGCCGCATTTCGACCACCTTGTCCATGTCGATTTCCATGGTCAGGTAAAAATGCGGTGCGGAGAATTTGCTTTCGCTGAGCCGGCGAGCGATGGTCTTACGCATCTGGCTGACGGGCTTGTCTTCGAAAGCTTCGACGCCGGGTGCTGCAAAAGTGGGCACGGCTGGGGCTGCACCTGGAGTGGGTTCCTGCTTGCGGGCTTCGAGGAAAGCCTCCACATCGCGTTTGATGATACGGCCGTTGTCGCCAGTACCCTGGATGGCGGCCAGATCGATACCGGCCTCGCGCGCAATGGAACGAGCCAGTGGGGAAGCTTTGATGCGGCCCGATTCTGATTGCTGGGGGGCCGCTGCAGCGGGGGTGGAAGTTGAAGGTGTGGATTCAGTGGTGGGCGTAGCAGCCGTGGCCTGGGCCTGAGCGGGTTCGGCTTTGGAGGGCTCTTCAGCCGGCTTGGATGAGCTTTCAGCCTCGAGCAGGGATTTCCAGTCTTCGTCTTTGTCGCCGATGACGGCAATGATGCCTTCGACGGGAACGGGGCCTTCCTTGACGGCGATGTGGAGCAAGTAGCCTTCCCAGAGGCTTTCGAAGTCCATGGTCGCCTTGTCGGTTTCAATTTCGGCGAGCAGGTCGCCAGGTTTTACTTTGTCACCCTCCTTTTTGTGCCAGGCGATGATGTTGCCTTCTTCCATGGTGTCGCTAAGGCGGGGCATGCGTATGATCTCGGCCATTTCGGTGCTTTTTTCGGGTTGAAAGGGTTGGGCTTTTTGGCTGGCGTGGGCCACGGGAGCAAAACACGCTTCAAAGGGTTGGCGAGCACGGGCCTGGGGCAGGCGCTCGAGCCCATCGGCGTGGGTTCGCAAAAATGCAATAATTTCGCTGTCCCAATGGCGGCGGGCGCAAAGGTAGCTCTCTCAGGATTTTTCAAAATGCCTGGAAAATGGCGTTCTGCGGTGCTGTAGCCGCAAAATGCCGACTTGCTCCGATGTGAGGATTTGATCTGCCGTTGGCCACTGGTGCCGGGCCAGCCGGTGCCACCAACCCAAATGCGACTCATGAACTTTTCTTCGAAACTCATAGCCGACGCCGTCGAGGCTTTTGCCAGCCTGCCTGGCATAGGCCGCAAGACTGCGCTGCGTTTGGTTTTGCACCTCGTCAAACAAGACGAGCAGCAGGTGCTGCAATTCACCGAAGCCGTTCGCCGGCTCAAGTTGCACATCCGGCATTGCAGGGTGTGCAACAATCTCTCCGACGAAGACCTCTGTCAAATTTGTGCCGACCCGCGCCGCGACCGCACCTTGGTATGTGTGGTGGAGAGCATCCGCGACGTCATGGCCATCGAAGACACCGGCCAATACCGGGGCTTGTATCACGTGCTCGGCGGCCTCATCAATCCACTGGAGGGCATAGGCCCCGACCAGCTCAGTATCGATCCATTGGTAGAGCGAGTGGGCCAGGGTGAAATCCAGGAGGTCATCTTGGCCTTGAGCCCAACCATCGAGGGGGATACCACCATGTTTTACATTTCCAAAAAACTCAAGGATACGGGTGTGCGCCTCAGCTCCATTGCTCGCGGGGTCGCCTTCGGTGGTGAACTCGAATACGCCGACGAAGTCACCTTGGGTCGCAGCATCGCAGGCAGGGTGCCCTATCAAATGCACAATGAGTAGCCCCCGCCATGGAGCTGTCCGTCATCATCGTCAATTACAACGTCCGCTTTTTCTTGGAGCAATGCCTTCAGTCGGTGAGGCGGGCTGCTGCGCGCCTGCCCGAAGGCAGCGTGGAGGTCATCGTGGTGGACAATGCGTCGGTGGATCAGTCGGTACGCATGGTGCGGGAGCAGTTTCCCGAGGTGCAGCTCATCGTCAATGCTGAAAACGTTGGATTTGCCAAGGCCAACAACCAGGCGATACGCCTCAGCCGAGGGCGCTACGTGCTGTTGCTCAACCCCGATACGGTGGTGCGCGAAGACACCTTCGAGGCATGTGTCTGCTTCATGGATGAGCACCCCGAGGCCGGCGCCCTGGGCGTGCGCATGATTGACGGCAGTGGCACGTTCCTGCCAGAGAGCAAGCGAGGCTTTCCCTCGCCTTTCGTAGCCTTTTGCAAAGCCTTTGGATTGTCGAGGCTTTTCCCCCACTCGCGCCTTTTCAACCGATATCATCTCGGCTTCCTCGATGAGCACCAGACCCACGCAGTGGACGTACTTGCCGGCGCTTTCATGTTCATCCGCCGAAGTGTGCTGGATGAGATCGGCTTGCTCGACGAGGATTTCTTCATGTACGGTGAGGATATCGACCTCAGCTACCGCATCGTGCAAGCGGGTTACCGCAACTACTATTTCCCCGGAACCACCATCATCCACTACAAGGGCGAAAGCACCAAGAAGGGCAGTTTGAACTACGTGCGCACTTTTTACCAGGCCATGCTCATTTTCGCCCGCAAACATTTCAGTGGCCACAAGGCTCGCCTTTTCGTGGCCATGATTTACCTGGCCATTTACTTCCGCGCAGCCCTCACTTTGGTGGTCAATTTTTTCAAAAAACACGGCCTGCTGCTCGCCGATGCTGCGCTCATGGCCGGTGGGCTGGTGGTGTTGAAAAACTTCTGGGCCACCTATTATTACCACGCCCCCGACTATTATCCGCCCAGTTTTCTTTACATCAACGTGCCGGCGTACACACTGCTTTGGTTGGGCGGGCTGTATTTCACGGGGGCCTACGACGAGCCATTCAACATTCGCCGACTGGTGCGGGGCCTGTTGAGCGGCACTTTGATCCTGTTGGCCATTTACGGATTGCTGCCCCTCGAATTGCGCCCCTCGCGGGCAATCCTGCTCATGGGGGCCGCCTGGGCACTCGCTTCCACCGTCGGGCTGCGCACCTTGATACACCTGTTTCGCACGGGCAACCTCGACGTGGGGCGTCAACGCCCACCTCATCTGGTCATCGTGGGCACCGACGAAGAAAGCCGACGTGTCAGGCAGCTGCTCTCCCTTGCCCAAGTGAGCAGCAATTTCATTGGCACCGTCTCACCAGACAACATCGACGACCCTGTGCGCTACCTGGCACCGATGTCGCGCCTCGATGAGGTGGTGCGCATCTTCCATATCGATGAAATCATTTTTTGCGCCGCCGACCTGCGCACAGAAGACATCATGCACTGGATGAGCCGGCTGGGCTCTGCCGTGCGCTACCGCATCGTCCCACCCGAGGGAAGCAGCATCATCGGCAGTCACTCCAGCGACAGCGCCGGCGAACTCTACACCATCGAAATCCAGTACCGCATAGCCACACCCTTGGCCCGCCGAAACAAGCGCCTCACCGATCTTGTATTGCTCGCCGCTGCCCCCCTGCTGTTCTTCTTTTCCAAAAACAAGCTGGCTTTCGTTCGGAATTGCCTGTACATCCTGGTCGGGCGCCTGTCGTGGGTAGGCTATGCCCTTGGAAACGCTTCACCCGCCAGCTCAGACCATGAGTTGCTTCCAAGCATCAAGCCGGGCCTTCTTTCTCCGCTCGATGCGCTGCCTTTCCAAATCGATGACCCGCACACCATTCGCCGGCTGGATTTTCTGTACGCCCGGGACTACAGCCCATGGCGCGACGTGGAAATCGTATGGAAGGGTAGGCGGAAACTGTGATTGAAAGCCCTCGCGAGGCCAGGAGATTTCTGGAAAAGCCACCCAGGCTGGCCCCTCCACCTCTTTGGCGTTCATTTTTCAAAATCAACTCAGGATGTAGAGTTTGCCGGGAAGTGATCGCACGATGCCTTTGAACTCGAGCTCGAGCAGCATGGCAGAAAGTCGATTGGTAGGTATCTGGGTGCAATGACTGAGGGCGTCGATTTCGATTTCCTCGTGTTCCCTGATGGCGTCCACCACTTTTTGTTCATCCGCCGTGAGCATTTCGAATAGCTGAGGTTGCGAGGCCCTGGCAGATTCATTGGGTTCTTCCCAGCCAAGCATCTTAGCGATGTCGAGGGGCTCGATGAGCAGGTGGGCCATCTGTCGTTTGATCAGTAGGTTGCAGCCGGCACTACTTTGGTCCTTGATGCGACCCGGCACGGCAAATACCTCGCGGTCGTAATTGGTGGCCTGCTGGGCCGTGATCATGGAGCCTCCGCGAGCTGCCGTTTCCACTACGATGAGTGCATCGCACAGCCCGGCCACGATCCGGTTGCGCATGGGGAAGTGCTCCTTTTCGGGCCCCAGGTCACTGGCGTACTCGGTAAGTAGTCCGCCCTGCTCTATCATCTCCATGGCAATGGCATGGTGCTGGGCTGGATAAATGCGGCCGAGGCCATGGCCCAGTACGGCGACGGTTTCCAGCCCTTTCTGGAGGGCTTTGCGGTGCGCCGTGTAATCGATGCCGTATGCCAGTCCGGAGACGATGAGTGGATTGAACGGGGCCAGCGCCTCTATGATTTCTTCGCAGATGCCAATGCCATATGGCGTGGGCAGTCGCGTACCTACGATCGACAGGATGCGTTGCTTGTTCAACTCGGCGGTGCCTTTGTAGTAGAGCAGCAGTGGCGCATCGTGGAGGGCCCTCAGTCTGATGGGATAATCATCGTCGAGGAAAAACAGCACCCGTACGTCGTGGTGCCGCACGAAATCGAGTTCTCTTTCAGCCGCCTCGAAGGCCTCCTGGGCATCGCATACGTTTTTGGCGATCCGTTGCCCAATTCCGGGGATTTTTACCAATTCATCGAATGAGGCTTGAAAGACTTCTGCTACCCCTCCACAATAGGCCACGAGCGAGCGGGCAGTGACGGCACCAACCTGGGGGATTCGGGTCAGGGCAATTTTATAAAGCAGATCGTTTTCTACCTTTGTTTTACTCATAGTGATGGTGGATCTTCATTTGCAATGACCTGAGACCTTTCCCCCCAAGGCAAACATAAACCAACGAAATGAAAGCCCTTCGATCGAATTTGGAAGTCTTCATCATCGGGTTGTTAAGCTTGTTTTTCCTGGTTTGGGCTGTGTCAAAGTGCAACAGCAGCAAAAAAGCATACATGGCCAAAACCGCCGAACAAGCCCGCCTCGACAGCCTTGCCCGCGCCGACAGCCTGGCAGCTCTGCCCAAAGCCACGCAAGTGGACAAATCGGCACAGGCCCTTCCAGCCCCTCCCAATGCCAATGGCTCTTCTCCACCGACGGCCAGCGGTTCCAGCGCCACCGCCACACCAGATCCGAATGCCGACCTCGCCCGGCTCTACGTGGTCATCGACAAGTTGAAGCTTCGCAAAGAGCCTGGTCTCAAAAGCGAGGTCATCACCGAGTTGCCCCTGTTCGAGCTGGTGTATTTTCTAAATGAACAAACCGACACCACCTACGAGGTCAATCTCGGCCGCATGGTCGTCAAGGAGCCCTACATGAAAGTGCGCACGCGCAAAGGACAGGAAGGATGGGTATATGGGGCCGGCTTGAGCTACATGAAGAAAAAGCATCCGGGCACCCTCGACTGAAATACCCCTACCAAGTAGCCTGCCCAGCTTTCGAAACCTTCCCCAAAGGGAGGCAGACACAGCCTTCAAATCCTTTTTTTCAAAAAAAAGCCAAATGCCCGGAGGGCTTCTCCGATCGGGGGTGGCAGGCACATTTCCGCTCAGGGCGAAGGATCGCATGGGACGATTTGTCATGCTGGTCTGACTGGAGCATATTTTTCTACTTTTGTTGCCCTCTCGCAGCGAAGCTTTTCTTGTTTTGCGGCAGGAAAATACACTGGCCGGAAGGCCTGCGCGCAGGCCTCGTTGGAGTGCTGCGCAACCGAAGCTCCACAGCCATGCGCGCTCGCAAACACTAACCGTTCAAAAAAGCCAACCATGGATCCTCTGAAGCAAAAATTCGCACAGGTAGCACAGAAGCAGAAAGCTGAAATGAAGGCCTTCCTGGCTACGCACGGCAAGGCCAGGGTCTCGGAAGTGACGGCTGCTCAAGTCGTGGGTGGGGCCCGCGGCGTCATCATGCTATTGTGGGAAACGTCACTGTTGGACCCCGATCTCGGCATTCGCTTCAGGGGATACTCCATTCCGGAGTTGCGCGAGAAGTTGCCCAAGCTCGGCGGCCAGGAACCCTTGCCTGAAGGGCTCTTCTGGTTGATGTTGGTTGGTGAGATTCCCACAGAAGAGGAGGTTCGCTGGCTCAGCGAGGAGTGGCGACGCAGGGCCGTCCTACCCGAGCACACTCGTCAAATGCTCGATGCCCTGCCAGTTAGCACCCACCCCATGACCCAGTTCATCGCTGGCATCAGCTCCATGCAAACGGAGTCCATTTTTGCCAGTCGATATGCCGAGGGCCTCTCCAAAGACCAATACTGGGATGCGGTGTACGAAGACAGCATGAACCTCATCGCACGTTTGCCCTTGCTTGCCGCGTATATCTACAGAAGAAGCTACCACGACGGCAACCACATCCCGCCCGATCCAAACCTCGACTGGGCAGCCAATTTGGCTCACATGCTGGGCGTGACCGACGAGCCTTCGTTCAAAGACCTCATGCGGCTTTACATGACCATCCACGCCGACCACGAGGGAGGCAATGCCTCGGCACATACCACCCACCTGGTCGCCAGCACGCTGAGCGATCCTTACCTGGCTTTCGCCGCTGGCATGGGTGCCCTTGCTGGCCCCCTCCACGGCCTGGCAAATCAGGAAGTGATCAAATGGATTTTCGAAATGGTGGACTACTTGGGTACCACCAAGCCCTCCTCCGACCAGATCGAATCATTCGTCCGAAAAACCATAGACGAAGGCAAGGTCATCCCCGGCTACGGTCACGCCGTCCTGCGTCAGCCCGACCCGCGGTTCATTGCACAAAAGCGCTTCGCCGAGCGCCACATACCCGACGATGACTTCATCAACGTGGTGTGGAAAGTGTACGAGGTGGTACCACCAATTCTCCAGAGCCTTGGCAAGGTGAAAAATCCCTGGCCCAACGTGGATGCCCACTCGGGAGCCATTCTGGTGCACTACGGCATGAAGGAGTACAGTTTCTACACGGTGCTTTTCGGTGTCTCGCGAGCATTGGGCGTGCTGGCTTCGGGATGTTGGTCACGTGCACTGGGCCTGCCATTGGAGCGCCCGAAGAGCATCACTTTTGAAAAAATGCGAGAAATGGTGTTGGCTCAACAAGGACAGGCCGCCTCTACGTCGTGAATTTGGCAGCAATGCCCGAGGGCGCCAATGGACTGCGCACGCAATGGAATAGTGGAAGGCTCGTGAGAAGCAGGGGTCGCTGCAGCGGCAATGGTTTTCCCGTATACATGGAAGAAATTTTGTTTTAGCGGCCCAAGCATATACTTTTGCCCGGATTTTTTCGAAGGCCCTGCGATACGCCGCCTACCTTCGATCCAATCTGTTTTAAATCAGTGCTTTAAACCTCGATTCCAAAGGGCCCCGGTAAACCGGGCGGGCTGCGTCTTTACCCCGGTGTTTCCATCGAAGCATCCGCGACATGAACCCAAAGCAAAATTGAAATGGCTCTAATTGGCAAAATCAGACGACAGAAGTGGCTCCTCACAGGCTCCCTCGCAGTAGCCCTGTTCCTTTTCATCGCCATGTTGATGTTCGACAACCCCAACCAAAGTTTCCTCGGGGGTAGCGCCACGATGGTCGGTGAAATTGAAGGGCGCAAAATCGAAAGCCAGGAATTCAATGCCACCTACGAGATGCTTTATCGCAATATCCAAGGTGATTCCTACGCCCAGCGTACCTCGCTGTGGAACACCCTGGTCGATGAGGCCATCCTCACCAAACTGGCCGAAGACATAGGCATCGGTGTGAGCAAGACCGAGCTGCTCGACCTCCAATTCAGCACAGATCGAAACCGACTCAGCCCCATCATCACCAGCCGCTACATCAACCCCAACACGGGCCAGCTCGACTACGACCAGCTCAACCAGCTCAAGAACATCATCACCACCAACCAGATCGACCAGATGATCGCCAACGGAACCTTGCCCGCCGACTTCAAGGCCCGTTGGAGCTATCAGGAAAGGGAAATCATCAAGGATCGCTTGCAAACCAAAGTAGCCAACCTCATCGCCAAGGCCTTGTACACCCCCACCTGGATGGCAGAGATGATCTCCCTGGATCAGAATACACGGGTGGACTTCGAATACGTGCTGGTACCCTTCGATGAAATCGACAACTCCGAAGTGACCCTCGAAGACGCCGATTACAAAGCCTATTTCGAGGAAAACAAGGAACAATTCCGGCAGGACGAAGAAACCCGCAAACTCGAATACGTGGTGCTCGACGTAGTGCCCACTGCAGCCGACTCAGCCGAAATCCGCCAACGCATCGCCGATCTGCTCGACGACTTCGCAAACGCCGAAGACGATTCCCTCTTCGTAGAAACCAACTACGGCACCCTCGAAGAAGCTTACTACAAAAAAGCCGAATTGAGTCCCGTACTTGCCGACACCATCGAGTCGATGAGCATCGGGCAAGTCTTTGGTCCTTATGTGGATGAAGGCGCCTTCAAAGCAGCCAAACTGATCGACAAAAAAGTGATCCCCGATTCGGTACGGGCACGCCATATTCTCCGCCCAGCAAGCGATCAGAATAGCTACTTGGCCGCCGTCAAAACAATCGATAGCCTGAAAACCCTCATCGAAAGCGGCAAGGCCACGTTTGATTCCCTTGCTGCCGAGTTTGGCACCGATGGCACGGCAAGCAAAGGAGGCGATTTGGGCTTCTTTGGCCCTGGCACCATGGTGAAGCCCTTCAACGACCTGTGCTTCTACAAAGCCGAACCAGGTAAGCTCTATACCGTGACCACCCAGTTTGGCGTGCACCTGGTTGAAGTTACCGATCGGAAATTCGGCCCCGATCGCGAGCCTTCCTACCGGGTAGCCTACATCGCCCAGGACATCGTGCCAAGCCAGTCCACCCAGGATTCGGTACGTGAAGTGGCCCTGCAGTTGATCGAGAACAATCCCGACCTCGAATCTTTGCGCAAATCAGTGGCCGAGATGGGCATGAGTACCATCGTCAGCGCTCCACTCAAAAAGAACGACTTTGTCGTGGACAACCTCGGCGCCGGTGAAGGCTCACGCGAGATGGTTCGCTGGGCTTTTGGACTCGACATCAACAGCGGTGAACCCGAAATCGGTGACGTCGCTCCGCGTCCCTTTGGTTTCCAGGCCCCTGAGATGTTTTACACGGCAAAGTACGTCGTGGCTGGGCTGTACAGCATTCGTCCAGCAGGCCTGCCCAGCTACAAGGACGTCAAAGCCGAAATAGAACCCATGGTCATCAACAGGAAAAAAGGCGAGCTCATCGCTTCCAAAATGCAGGGCTTGACTGACCTGCAGGCCATTGCCAACACTTTTGGCACCACGGTGGACACAGCGTTGAACGTAAACCTGGCATCTACTTTCATTCCCAACGTAGGCCCCGAACCGAAGGTAGTCGCCAAGGCCTGGAAAACGGAAATTGGACAGGTGTCGGGCCCTGTCATAGGCAATGCGGGTGTATTCGCTGTCAAGCCTTTCAACAAGCCCACTCCCAATCCCGTGGCCAATCTGGCGCAGGTGAAATTGTCCAATCAACAGGGGCTGCGGTCTATCATCCGCACCCGCTTGATGCAAGCCCTGAGAAAACAGGCAGACATCACTGACAACCGTGCGCGCTTCTTCTAAGGTGCGCCGACCGGTCGATGAAAAAGCGCCGGGCGAATGCACGGCGCTTTTTTTTTATCGATGCGCTGCCCTACATTTAGGCGTCGATCACATTGCTCACATCAAAAACGGAATGCTATGAATGAAAGCACGAAAACTCGCCTCGACGCGATCATCGATGAAGGCTATGAGTTCAGATTTGGCGATTACATTGGCCAAGGCTTCAACATCGCTCAGAAAAACGTAGGAGGTTTCGTCCTTTTCGCACTTGTGTTTTTCCTCATCGTTATCATCGTCAACTTCATACCTGTGATTGGGTCTTTGGCTAATCAATTTTTTCTCGGACCCTGCTTGACGGCCGGTGCCTACCTCGTGGCAAACCAGGTGAGGAAGGGGCGCGAATCACAGTTCGGGGACTTCTTCAAGGGGTTCAATTTTGCGGTCAGTTGGCACTCACTGCAGTGTTCATGACTATCATTATTATGATCGCCATGCTTCCGTTCATATTCTTTGGTGGCGGTAAGGAGCTTTTCCAGTGGTATATGGAGCTGATACAAAATCCAGCCATGGCAGAAGAGGGTCTCTCGGTACCTTGGGAGCCATCTGTGATTTCGTTTTTGTTGCTATTGCCTGTGATTTACTTCGCAGTAGCCTATCAATGGGCCTATCTGTTCGTGATCTTTTACGGTTTCAATTTCTGGGATGCCCTCGAATACAGCCGCAGGATGATCACCCGCAAGTGGTTCGTGTTTTTTGCTTTCCTCATCGTCATCAGCATAATTGCTGCGGCCGGCCTCATTCTTTTGTGCATCGGTATCCTTTTCACCTTGCCTGCCATGTGGTGCATGAATTTGAGCGCCTTTGCAGATGTGACCCAACTGGATGCGGAAGGTGTGGAAACAACCATCGAGGAGCATTTGCTCTGATCATTTGAACCGATTCTGGCCTTGGAAAAGTCCCATCAATTGTCGAGAGAGGCCCTCGGCTCTTTCACACCGTTGTGGTGTGGACTGACGGCTTCAGGTGAAAAGTGACTTTTCAAAGAGCAGTCTTTTGTCCCAAACTAAAAAAGTGCTGAGCAAGGCCTTGCTCAGCACTTTTGTTTTCAGATAGCCGGGTATGGCGGGCGAAGCCGTTTACTCGGCCGTGCGCTTTTCTTCGATTTTCTTTCTTTCCACTTCACGCATGCCTTCCTTGAGTTCTTCTTCGACGGCGTTGCGGGCGTTGTTGAATTCACGAATGCCCTTGCCGAGGCCGCGCATCAGTTCGGGGATTTTCTTGCCACCGAAGAGCAGCAATACCACGAACAGAATGATGATCAGTTCACCCCCACTGGGAAATTGAATCAGGAAAAGAGAATGCATCATGGCTGGATTGATTTGAGAATTGTGGTCGTCGCATCGTTGCCCATCGTCTGGGCTGGAGGCGGGCAACGGGCGCGTGCAATTCGGTGAAACGGGCTACAAAGCTACCGCATTTCCGATGCCGGAGTGGGAATGAGGTTTAAAAATCATTGGTCATTTCAGGCTTCCTGTTGGTCGGTGAGTATGACCGTACCAAACAATGGCATGCCCAGTGAGCCTGCCTCAGCGATCAGTTCTTGAGGCCGATTTCGCGGAGGCGCTCGTCGAGGTATTCACCAGCGGTGATCGGCTCGTAGGCCAGCGGGTGGTCTTCATCCACGCATTGAGGCAGGCAGCTCAGGTCCATGTCGCTGCGTGGATGGAGGAAGAAGGGGATGGAAAGTCTGGGGATGTGCCATTCTTCCCTTGGCGGGTTGACTACCCGGTGAGTGGTGCTCTTGAGGTAGTTGTTTGTCAGTCGCTGCAACATGTCGCCGACGTTGATGACGATCTCGTCGGCTTCGGGCAGGATGTCCACCCATTCATTGTCTTTGGTGAGTAGTTGGAGCCCGCCGGCCGAAGCACCTACGAGGAGGGTGATGAGGTTGATGTCTTCGTGTTGTTCGGCGCGGATGGCGCTCTTGGGCTCCTGGGTGATGGGCGGGTAGTGGATGGCACGCAGGATGCTATTGCCGAGGTAGATCTTGTCGTCGAAATAGTTTTCCGGCAGGTCGAGGTGCAGTGCGATGGCTCGTAACAAATGGGCTCCGGCCTTTTCGAATTCCTTGTAGAGCTGGATGCCCAGCTCGAGGAATTCGGGCACCTCCTCAACGGGTACGTTGGCGGGATAATGCTCTGGCGGCATGACCCCTTCGGGCACTTCCTGTCCGATCTGGAAGAATTCTTTCAGGTCACCCACGTTGGAGTGTTTTGCGTGTTCCTTGCCGAAAGAGGTGTAGCCCCGTTGCCCAGCCAGGCCCGGAATTTCGTACTTCTTTTTCACCTCCTCGGGCAGGGCAAAAAACCTTTTGGCCGCAGCGTAGAAATCATCGATGAGGCTCTTGGGTATGCCGTGGTTGACGACACCCACGAAGCCGATTTCGTGAAAAGCTTTGCCGAGGCGGGCGACGAAATCGCGACGCTGATCGGCGTTGCCATTGACGAAAGTGGACAGATCGACGAGTGGAATGGCACGTTTGCGCATGGTGGTGATTTTCAGGTTAGGGTTGAAGCTTTTTGAAAGACCGTTGCAGGAGGCTGGTTGGAGGTACACGATACCGGCCCGGACAGCCAATGTGTACTTTTGCAAACACCGCAAGGCAGCTCCTACAATGGAAAAACAAACGCAAAAATACCCTTCCGAGTGGGTATATCACATCATCTTCTGGGTGGTGTACTGGGTTTTCGCCAGCATGCAGGACGTAGTGTACATCCCGCAGTTCCGCGAAAACTTCAACCTGCCCATGGTCTTTGGGTCCATGGGGGTGGTCTATTTCAACTACTACTATTGGATTCCGAAATACCTCATCCACCAGAAGCGCCATTGGTTCTATTCATTCAGCATCATCGGCATCATCGTAGCCAATGCCTTTCTCGTCATCTTGCTCATGCAACTCTTCAGCCGCAAGGCTGAGTTCTACTTCTGGGAGCGCGTATTTACCCTGGGCGTGGACACTACCGTGCTCGTGGCATTCACCACCGCATTCAAATTCATCGTCCAATGGCACGAGCGAAACAACTACGCCATTACCCTCGAAAAAAAGAGCCTCGAAAATGAGCTCGAAATGCTCAGATCCCAGATCAACCCCCATTTCATTTTCAACACCCTCAACACGATCTATTTCCTGCTCGAGCAAAAGGAGGATGAAAAGGCCAAAGAAGCCTTGCTCAAGTTTTCCGACACCCTCAGCCACCAACTCTACGACTACAACAAAGACTTCATCGACCTTTCCCAGGAAGTGGAATACCTTAAAAACTACATCGAGCTACAGAAACTGCGCTGTGATGAGGAGCTGCTCGATTTGCGTGTATCGCTTCCCCAGCAGGTCAATGGATACAAGATCGCTCCCATGCTGCTCATCCCCTTTGTAGAAAATGCCTTCAAGCACGGCTCTAACTCCAAAGGCTACTTCGTTTCGGTATCTTTGACCATCGACGATGGCGTACTGCACTTCCGCACAGAAAACACCATCAACCCCACCCGACGGACCTTGCGAAGCGAGCGCGAGGGCGGCATTGGCCTGAACAACGTCAAACGACGCCTCGAAATCACTTACCCCAATCGCCACCAACTCGAACTCCAAACCCAAAACGGCACCTATATCGCTGACCTGAAAATTCAACTCGATGAAAATAGCCTGCCTGGTAATCGATGACGAACCTGTCGCACGCAAGGGGCTTGCCAGCTACGTGAACCAAACCCCCTTCCTCGAACTCGTGGGTACCTGCAAAAGTGCCCTCGAAGCCACGAGTTTGCTTTCTGAAAAATCCGTGGATCTGCTTTTCCTCGACATCCAGATGCCTGAAATCTCCGGCATCGATTTCGTCCGCTCTCTCGACGACCCGCCAGCCGTCATCTTCACCACCGCCTATCGGGACTACGCCATAGAGGGCTTCGAACTCAATGCACTGGACTATCTGGTAAAACCCATCTCCTTCCAGCGATTCCTCAAAGCCGCCAATAAAGCCCTCAACTTTTTCGAACTGCAACGCCAACCACAAACCCATTCTATCCCTCCCCAGAGCGAATACTTCTTCATCAAATCCGACGGGCAGTTCATCAAGATATGGCTCGACGACGTGCTCTATTTCGAATCGGAAAAGGATTACGTCTTCATCTACACCCGTCAGAAGCGCTACCTCACCCTCATTTCACTCAAACAACTCGAAAGGGAACTGCCCGAAGACAGGTTCCTCAGGGTACATCGCTCTTTCATCGTAGCCCTTGACAAAATCGAACTGCTCGATGGAAACATGATCGTCATTGGGGAAAAGAAAATCCCCATCAGCCGCAACCTCCAGGACACCATCTACAACCGCCTCATCGCCGGACGCCTGTGGAAGCGGGAAACATGAGCAGAATGGGTTGGAAGGCTGCCAACGTGAAAACCGCTAAAGGTAATGGCGAAGAATCATCAGCCTCACTACCACGCGCAACAAGCATTCAGGGCCGCAAGTCTTCATTGACGAATTTGGCCACCATGACCACCGTCTTGTCGCAGTCGAACGCGGCTTTCATCTCTTTTTCGAGCAATTTCATCACCACCTCATAGGGCCCGAAGACCTGGGTGCTCATGGTGTTGGTTTTCACCACTACCCCTTCGGCTGATTTGAGTCGCTCGATGAAGGCCAAAATGGGGGTGCCGTATTGGTCATCGAGTGGGTACATACTCAATTCGACAGAGAGTTGCATGAAGCTTGGTTTTGGTGATTGGTTCAATTGGCGGGGCAATGGTAGTGAACCCAGCAAAAACGATAGCCCCCACGCTTCCGCAACCGAACCCTTGGCACATCCTCACGTTACATGCAAGTTCTCTTACTTTTACGGGCCAAAATTGCATTTGGAAAACACGACTACAGCAAGAACGCCTGATGCAAGCGAATAAATCAGCCTGGTGACAGGCACTTGATATCCAGCCCAACCCGGCAGTTCGACTGTTTCTGCGGATGAGTGTCATCGATCGCACCGGTTCTAAAAAAGGGCCCCAGGCTCCAAGCGAACCTGAACGACAAAGCATCCACGTTTGCCACGGCATGCAACCCGGCTTTGCCGGCCTGCCCTCCAGAAAATGTGCTGTGGACAACCACCGGGAAATGGCCGGGCTCTCTCTCATCACGTGTGTTCAGTTGTACGGTCGTGTTCTCCGCTTCGCCCAAGGGCAGGAAAAACGCTAAACAGTGCTATTTCGACAGATACACGGCCAGGAAAAAGTCAAAGCAAGTCTGCTGACCCTTTTGCGTTCGGGCAAGCTGCCGCATGCGATGCTGTTTCTCGGCAAAGAAGGAAGTGGCGACCTGGCCCTCGCCCTGGCCCTGGCCACCCATCTGCTTTGCGAGCAGCCAGGTGAAGAAGACGCCTGCGGCACTTGCAAGGCGTGCACGAAAATGGCCAGGCTCATCCACCCGGACTTGCATTTTTCATTTCCAACGACGGGAGGCGCAGGTGCGCGTAGCGACGAGCATTTGCCCCGCTGGAGGGAAGCACTCTTGGCGAATCCCTTCCTCGAACTCGAAGGATGGGTAAGGGCCCTCGAGTCTGAAGGCAAACAACTCAACATCACGGCGGATGAGTGCAACCGAATCATCGAGAAGCTCACGCGCAGCAGCTTCGAAGCCGACAGGAAAGTACTGATCATGTGGCTGCCCGAATACCTTGGCGCTCAGGGCAACCGCCTGCTCAAAATCATCGAAGAGCCGCCCGATGAAACTGTGCTGGTCTTCGTGGCTCGCGATGCAGACCAAATTTTGCCGACGATACTCTCTCGTTGCCAAATCATACACGTTCCGCCATTCAGCGATGAAGCCATCTCAGCCGCATTGACCGAAAGACTCGGCATCGACCGGGGGAAGGCCCTTCAGATTGCCCACTTGGTCGAAGGCAACATGACTCGCGCCCTCGAACTGGGTGGCGACCCCGACTTCGGCTTCACCGAGGAGTTGGTGAACTGGTTGCGTCGCTGCTATGTGGGCAACGGCCTCGAAATCATGCAGTCTGTGGAGGCCCTGGCCGACATGAACCGAGAGGCCCAGAAACAATTCTTTGATTACGGATTGCATTTCCTTCGTGAAATCCAGGTATTGAAAAGCGTGGGGGCAGGCGCTCGACCCAGACTGATGCCCCACGAACTCAAACCGGCCGAAAACCTGGCTCGTTTGCTTGACTTCGAGCAAATACAGTCCATGACTGAACTATTCAGTGACAGCGCTTACTACATCGAGCGCAACGCAAACCAAAAACTGCTTTTCCTGGACGTTTCACTCCAGATTCACCGGCTCATGCGACACCAGCCGGTCGGCATCGCCGCCCAAGGTCGCTGAGCACCATACAACCGCCCCGCGGGTAAATCCTGTCGGGGTTCCATCATAAAACCCGATCTCATGGCTTGTGCAGGATGTGAAGTAAAACTCAAAGATGGTGTCCCAATCGGTTGCCGCAACAACGGCAACTGCTCAACCGGCGGCTGCAACCGCCTCAATACATTCGACTGGCTGACCACCCTCGGCATCGAAGATGTAGAACCCTTCAACGTCGTGGAAGTCAGTTTCAAAAACGGCGCTCGCAAGGGCTTTTACTACAACCAACCCTGGACCCGCGCCACTACTGGCGACATGGTCGTCGTGGAAACCAACGCCGGCTACGACATCGGCCGAATCAGCCTTTCTGGCGAATTGGTGCGGGTGCAAATGCGCAAAAAGCGCGTACCCGAAGACGGCTATTTCCCCAAGGTGCTTCGCAAAGCCAATGAAAAAGACCTCAAGCAGCTCCAGGCCGCTCGCGATCGTGAAATTCCCACCATGATCCGGGCAAGAGCCATCGCGCGTTCACTGGGACTACACATGAAGATTGGCGATGTGGAATTCCAGGGCGATGGCCGCAAGGCGACTTTCTACTATACCGCCGATGGACGCGTGGATTTCCGGGAGCTCATCCGGCATTATGCCCGCGAGTTCAAGGTCAAAATCGAAATGCGCCAAATCGGAGCCAGGCAAGAATCGGGGCGCATCGGTGGGCTCGGCCCATGCGGCCGAGAGCTGTGTTGCTCCACCTGGCTGACCCACTACCGCACCGTCTCCACCGCCGCCGCTCGCTACCAAAACCTCGCAATCAACCAGGCCAAGCTTACCGGCCAGTGTGGCCGCCTCAAGTGCTGTCTGAATTACGAGCTCGACACCTACATGGAGGCCCTGTCTAATTTCCCTGACGACGCCGAAAAACTCCAGACGAAACAAGGCACGGCCGTCCTGGTCAAAACGGATATCTTCAAGGGACTGATGTTCTACACCTACGAACAGGGCGCCAATAGGGGCCGCTTGTACACCCTCCACCTCGAAAAGGTCCAACAGGTACTCGACATGAACAAGCGCGGTGAATTGCCCGAGGACCTGGCCACCTTGCACATCGAAGTGATCAGCACTGCCACTGAAGACGTAGAGCATGATTTCGAAGATGTCACTGGCGTCATCGAATTGCCTCCCGAGGAGAAAAAACGGCGTCGAGGCAAACGCCGAAAGAAGAACAAGGGAAACAAGCAGGCTGGCTCCACCGGAAACGGCAAGAACAAAAGTGGCAACACCAACGCCCCGGCGAGCAACGCCCCTCGCAATGAGGCAGGCAACAACAAAAACCGCAACCGCGGTCGTGGCCGCAACAGGCGAAATAAGAAATGAACGAACGGGGGAAGCTTGTCAACCGCCAGGATTGCAAATCCCCCTGTCTAAAAAACCAACTTTGCGATGAACTTCGACGTAACCGTAATTGGCTCGGGGCCAGGTGGCTACGTAGCCGCCATTCGCTGTGCACAACTCGGCTTCAAAACCGCCATCATCGAGCGCTACAACACCCTCGGTGGCACCTGCCTCAACGTAGGCTGTATTCCATCGAAGGCCTTGCTCGACTCTTCCGAACACTACCACAAGGCCAAGGTCGAATTCGAAAGCCACGGCATCGGAGTGGGCAAGCTCAGTCTCGACCTGCCCCGAATGATCGAGCGCAAAAACGAGGTAGTCGCTCAAAACGTCAGCGGCATCGACTACCTGATGAAGAAAAACAAAATCACCGTCTTTCACGGCCACGGCTCCTTCGTGGATGCCCACACCATCTCCATCGACAAGGGCGAGCAGGGAAAAGAGCAAATCCACACCGACAAAGTAATCATAGCCACGGGCTCCAAGCCTATCGTACCTCCCGCTTTCAACTACGACAAAAAGCGCATCATCACCTCTACCGAAGCCCTCAATATCACCAAATTGCCCAAACGCATGGTGGTGATTGGCGGCGGCGTCATCGGGCTGGAGCTGGGGTCTGTCTTTGCCCGGCTGGGCACCGAAGTCGAAGTCGTTGAATTCCTCGATCGCATCATTGCCAACATGGATGGCGATTGCAGCAAGGAACTGATGCGGGCGCTCAAAAAGCTGGGATTCAAATTCCACCTGGCTCACAAGGTTACCTCTGTGGATCGGAAAGGTCAGGGAGTGGTCGTAGCGGTCGAACCTCGAGACGGAGGAACGGCCTTCGATATCGAAGCCGACTATTGTTTGGTCGCCATCGGCCGTCGACCCTATACGGAAGGGTTGGGCCTGGAAAACGCAGGCGTAAAACTAGACGACAAAGGGCGCATCGTGGTGGATGACCACCTTCAAACCAGCACCCCAGGCATCTATGCCATCGGCGACGTGATCAGAGGCCCCATGCTCGCTCACAAGGCTGAAGAGGAAGGTGTCTTCGTGGCTGAGACCCTCGCGGGGCAAAAACCCCACATCGACTACAACCTCATACCTGGCGTGGTGTACACTTGGCCGGAAGTGGCCGGTGTGGGCCAAACCGAGGAACAGCTCAAGGAGGCAGGCACCCCCTACAAAGTGGGCAAGTTTCCCTTCAAAGCACTGGGAAGAGCCCGCGCCAGCGGCGACGTGGATGGCATGGCCAAAATCCTGGCACACAAAGAAACCGACGAAATCCTGGGGGTTCACATCGTGGGGGCCCGTGCCGCCGACATGATCGCCGAGGCAGTGGCCCTGATGGAATTCCGGGCCTCGGCCGAAGATTGTGCCCGCATGAGCCATGCACACCCAACCTTCACCGAAGCCATACGGGAGGCTGCCTTGGCTGCCACTGAAAACCGGGCCATTCACCTTTGAACCCGCGAAGGATTCTCTTACCCCAGCGAGGTGGGCCGGGGATGCCGCTAAACACTGAACCGAAAAAACACGCGAATCAAACAACCGAAAACATGAGCCTGGAAGAAAGCATCAACAAAGACATGGTGGAAGCCATGAAAAAAAAGGATGCCGTGCGGCTACGCGGATTGCGAGCCATCAAGGCGGCCATCCAATTGGCTAAAACCGAAGCGGGAGCCAAGCCCCTCGACGAAGCCCGCGAAATGCAAATCCTCCAGAAGCTGGTCAAGCAGCGGCGCGACAGCCTGGAAATTTTTGAAAAGGAAGGGCGTGAAGACCTTGCAGCGAAGGAGCGGGAAGAAATCGCCGTGATCGAGCACTATTTGCCCAAACCCCTCAGCCCCGAAGAGCTCGAAGCTGCCCTGCGGCAGATCATCGAACAGACGGGGGCCTCGAGTATGAAAGACATGGGCAAGGTAATGGGTGTAGCCACCAAAGCCCTGGCAGGCAAGGCCGACGGCAAAACCATTTCAGAAACGGTAAAAAGACTCTTGGGTGCCTGAAGCGTTATTCGGCTTCCTCCTTTGATATTTCCTCTTTCGGCTCAGGTGCCCCTTCCTGTTCTGTCTCTTCAGGGGGTGCTTCGGCGGTGATGAAGCCCTTTTCGTGCAGGAATGCAAACCACTTGACCACCTTTCGAATGTCACTGGTGTGCACCTGATAGGGATCGTGGTTGGGGAGGATGGCGGTGAAGTACACGCGCAATTCGTCGGCACTGGCATTGGAGGCTGGCAAGGGCAGTTCCGCCAGTTTCTCATACATGGTCTGGAACACTTTTGCCAGCTCCACCGGGTCGTTGTCGGTGGTGAAAATGGCGATGCTTTCCAGGGGAGAAATCTGGTGTTTGCGAGCGGAGGCGAAGCGCAGTTTGCCAGTGGCGAGGTCTTCGGCCATCACGCCGTTTTTACGGGTGTTGACGATGCGCTGGATACCAGGCAAGCCGGTGATGACTGCGAGATCTTTTAGATTCATGGATTTCGATTGATATTGGCGCCTCAGTAAGGATATCTGGCCTTCAAGGCCCGGCAAAGGTATAAAAGAGCTCATGTGGTATCTTCTTTTCAAGGCTTTGCACATCGTAGGCTTCGTGGCGTGGTTTGCCGGGTTGTTCTACCTGGTACGCATCTTCGTGTACTGGGCCGAGGCATTCGAAAAGGGAGGTGCCGACGGAGCGTTGTTGATGCGCCAGTTCTCGTTGATGGAAAAGCGGGTGTATCACATCATATGCACCCCAGCAGCCCTGCTCACGTGGGCCTTTGGCCTCGGCATGCTCTACCTCAACGGCCTGGAATGGATCGAGGACAACTGGTGGATTCAGCTCAAGCTGGTTCTATTGTTGGCCCTTACCTACTACCACTGGTCGTGTGGCCGCATCGCCCGCCGCCACACCGCCGGCGAACGCATGCTGAGTTCCTTCCTGTTCAGATTGTACAACGAAGTACCCACCCTGTTCCTCGTCTTCATCGTCCTGTTGGCCGTTTTCAAAAACACCCTGCACGTCGGCTGGACCCTGGCCGCCATGTTCGGCTTTGCCCTGCTGCTCTTTGCGGCAGCCCGGCTTTACAGGCGAATGCGCTCGCAAAACCCTTCATTGTGAAACCACGGCAAGGATTTGGATGATGCTTGCAGTTGAAAATTGCTGACCCATGAAACGACTCCTCACGTTGCTTCCCCTGCTTTCAACCCTGATGGCCCTGGCCCAGCAAACACCCCTCAAGCGCCCACAGGTGGAGATATTCGTGGAAACTTCACGCCCGGCCGACCAAATACGCCACGAATATCCCTACGACATCCTCCTCGTCAATGGCCAGGGCGACACCTTGCGCTCTGATGAGGTACTGGCCACCAATGGCAAGCCCACCGTACTCCTTTTTTGGCTTACGACCTGTGTGCCATGCCGGCACGAATTGGCCGCCATTGCCAGCAAGTACGATTCATGGAAAAGCCAGGCCGATTTCAACCTCTACGCCATATCGATCGACTTTCCAAAGAACAGCCCCGCTTTTTTCAGCCGGGTCAAGGAAAGCAAATGGCCTTTCCAAGCATTCTGGGATGTGAACAGGGAGTTTCGATTGGTGATGCCGGGCAATTTGAATGGGCTGCCCCAATCTTTCGTCCTCGACGGGCAGGGAAACATCGTACACCACAAACGCAAATACACCCCCGGCGACGAAGACCAACTCTTCGCACTCATCAAGGCCATGCAGTGAGGACAATCACTGTGTTTGCCTGCGCTGGTCGAGATAGGCGCGTATTTGCTCGAAAGTGGGGTTCACCTCGATGATGATTCCGTTTTCGTCGATCAGAAATTTGGTAGGCACCTCCTTGACGCCGTACAACTTGGCCACAGGGGAGTCGAAAAATCGGAAGCTCGTCACCGGATCGATGACGTGGTAAGGCCAGGTGAGCCCGAGGCGGTCGATGGCGCGTTCCCATTTCTGGCGGTCTTTCTCGATTGCCACACTGACGATGACGAATCCTTTGGCATCTTTGAAACTCGCCTGCCCGTAATCAGCATCGAGCTTGACCAGCTCAGCACTTTCACGGATACACGGCCCGCACCAACTACCCCAAAAGTCGAGCAAGACGATCTGGCCTCTCAAATCCGACAGCTTGAACACCTTGCCGCTTGGCGTAGCGCCAATGAAGTCAGGCGCTTTTTCACCTGCCGTGTGGGCGGGTTGCATGTAGAAATCCTTCGCTACCGTGTAAACACCCACGAGTATGACGAAAGCCAGCAGGATGTATAATGGTTTGTTGCTCATTGTAGATCATTTCTTTCAACCGATATACAGAACGCGCCAATACGGCGCGGGTTCTATGCCAGTGGTGAATGCCTGCGCAAAGTTCACCATCATGCGCCTTTCGAACAGGTGCAAATTTTGCGCTTCCTTTTTCCTGACATGATCAATCAAAAGAGGTGCCTGCACCCATTTTACTTTACCAACTTCGATTTCCATGGTCAAATCGTTCCCCCAGGTTTCATTTCCATTGCTCCTCAGCCTGATGCTGGCTTTGGGCATCGCCGCGCCTAAGTCCACCTGCCAGACTGGCATCCGATTCATCGAACAGCCGGAGTGGGAGTCGGTGCTCGAGCTTGCACGCAAAGAAGGCAAGGTCATATTCTTCGACGCTGCTACCAGCTGGTGCGCCCCTTGCCGGCTAATGGAGCGAGAAGTGTTTACCCGGCCAGAAGAGGCGGCCTTTTTCAATGAAAATTTCATAAACGTCAAGTACGACATGGAACGGGGCGAGGGCAAGACCCTGCGCACGCGCTTCGGCGTGAAGGTGTTCCCAACCTATCTGTTCATAGATGCCAACGGAAAGGAGTTGCATCGCATCGTGGGTGCCCATGTGCAGCAAGGCGTTTTCTTGCGCGGTGCCCGACGGGCGCTGACGTTCAACGGTTACCTCGCCGCCCTCGAAGTGCGTTTTCAGCGCGGCGAGCGCAACGCCCGCTTCATGCTCGAATACCTCGACGCACTGCACATGGCCGGCGAACTGGAACGCGAAGCCACCCTGGCACAGCGGTTCCTTTCCCTGATGACCACTGATCACTTCTTCGACAAAGACTACTGGGACCTGCTCGCCCAATACCTCGACGACCCCGCTTCCTCCCTCTTCCGCGCCCTGGTTGAAAAGCGTCGCCAAATCGCTCGGCAATGGGGGCAGGAGGTTGTGGATGCCAAAATCTCCGAAGTCTTGGAGCGCTCACTACTCCGAATGAGGCAGGGTGAAAAACCAGATACCACTGCACTTGGCCCTCTGCTCGACTTGCTGGCCACACACGCCGATCTGCCGCGCCGCCAGGAGCTCTACACCCGAACCTTGTGTGTGCGATACCAATACCAGGCCGACTGGGTCCGCTATGCAGCCATGGTAGAAGCTATGCTCCGATTCGGATGGCTCGAGCACCATCCCTGGCCGTGGCGCGAACTCGATTTCCACGCCACCACACTTGCCACCCACTGTAACAACAGGGACCTGCTCAGGCTCGCACTCCAATGGTCGGAGCTGTGTTGTCAACAGGAAACCCGACCCGAAGAACTCGCTCAGTTTTTCCATACTCGGGCCAATCTGCTCGCCCTCGTCGGACTAAGCCAGCTGGCGGCCCAAGCCAATCAGGAATCCCTTCGCCTCGAAGCCGAAGCCGAACGACTCGGCCGCAAACGCATTCCCGACCCACTGGTGGTTAAAGAAGGCCAAACCATGCGTGCCAAATATTGACGAACAGCATCCGACTGCCTGGCAGGCAATGCAGGGCTTTGAAAAACCATGCTTCAGCACTTGGCCAGCCGTTCCTCCTCCGACAGTCCAGTCAGCTAAATTCTCCGCTTCCAGGGGCAGGCCGGAATGGCTCGCTTGGTTCAAATCCAGCACTCCCAGCTGAATGCCAATACGATGACATGTGATGGACCCACCTCCCCTCATCCCCTCATCCCGCAGCATCCAAGAGCTATTTTGATGTTCACACTTGCAAAGGCCATATCAGGCGCTGACTTCCAGTCATCTCCTGAATTCTTTGCCCCGACATTGAAAACTGAATACAGGAGCTATCCGGAAGTTAGCTCCTGTGACGGCTTCGATGACGCATTTTGGGAAAAGACATTTTACCTCCCCTCATCCCTGTTCTTGTATCCCCTTACACAACTAAAAATTCCACCTTATCTTGCACACCGAACGTTCCACCCGCCTGAAACACTATTAACTGACAATTAGTACATCTATCCCTTTAAGGTAAATCTGCATGCAGAAAAATGATCTCCATAGACATAAGTGAACCCATTTTACAAAGCTTAAAATCTTTTCGCTATGAAAAGTGTATTTCAAAAACCGATCGCTTCTGTTTTTCAGGTTCCTCAGTCCATCAGTCCATCAGTCCATCAGTCCATCAGTCGGTAAAAGTAGGATGAAGCGCTTCAGCACCCTATCTGCAATATTGGCTATTTTAATTTTTATCAATTCAGTCGTATTGGTCAATGCGGAGTCGGGAGTTATTTGCAAATATGCTCTGGAAGTATGTACTGAATTTTCGGGGTTGCCACCAGCTCCAGATGCAAATTGCCTGCCTCCCGGTTGTTTTCGCTATCACTACAATATTTATGTGGAGGCCATCAATGGTCAGCAATACATACAGTTCGATGAGCTGGCCGTTGATCTGGAACTACAGATAAGCGGTCGTATTTCACAGATAAATTTAGAAGCCACGGTAGGGTGTCTGAGCAGCGAGTTCGTTGGAAATCTGGTATCGCCGACGGCTACTACAGTCGGATTTTACATGCCGGATGTGATAGGCAACAGCTATTTTTTTAATCAAGGACGCCTGTTGTTGTTCACCGTCGTGGTGGATGCCTTTCCAGGAGAGACCATAGACATACTTTTGCTGAATGGCATGTACGTTCACGGCAATGAGACATGCAACTCGATGGTGATTTCGAATTGTGGTACCAATCAAAATCCCACGCAAGTGACATATCAGGATCCGCCAGGATGTGCGAGCGCTTGCATAGATTTTGGGATGGTGAATGGTGGGGGGAATACTCCGGCCGTAATACCCGTTGAGTTGACGAATTTCAGTGGGGACATTTCCGAAATCGACCTAAAAATCAGGTTGACGTATGACAATTACATGGAATTTCCGACGATCATTGGTGGCGAAATAGCAGAACAAAATGTGCGCATAATCGACGAGGGCCAGAACGGATATGTGATATACGCAAGCCAGCGAGGCATAGAGAATCCGACGGGTCAATTGTTCAGGATACAAATAGAAGGGCCCGAGTTTGCCTCAAGTGGAGGTACGGCAACCCTGACGCTGGAAAATGCCAGATATGAACCGGTAGGTTCTTCGTGCTGCAAGCCCTGTTTGGGTGAGCCAGAGCAAGTAGTATTTACGGGCTTTCCGGACTGCGCCGACGATATCAGTTTTCGGGTGGATGCTCGGTACGGGCTTGAATGCGACGATATCCAGTTGTTGTTTACGATTAACTGGAGCGATTCAATGAACACCCGGTATTTTTACAAAATTGTGGCGGAATTAGAATTGGAAACGGAAGGCAACATATCCATCGTGGAGATGAATCCGAGCGACATACCCTGCCCTGTGGGGCAGTCCTACTGTGGAGGTAATACGTGTTTTCAGAAGCTTGGCGACAATCGGTTTATATTTTGTCTGTGGGCGTATCCGGCGGTGGCTATATTAAAGGAAACGGGATTTACAGTGAACCTGGATGCGCCGGCGGGCTGTGTAAAAGGAGTGAAATTCCGGCAGGCGTATGTGGACTTGCAAGGGGGAGGTTCGAGCGTAGCGTGCGTTCCCAGTCGTTATGTCGATGAAATAGATTTTCCTATCTGTAGCCCAAAGATATCTGGTGAGGTATTGCGGGAAAATGGCGCATACGTGGAGGGCACTTACGAAGTAAATATTAGCTCCACATCCTGTTCACATTCCCTGTCCCAGGCCTGTTCGTCGCTGTATGCACAATGCGTGTGCGCTGAAAAGGAATCTTACCAGGTGGCTCCCTACAAGAATGATAACTGGCTCTGCGGGCTCTCGACCTTTGATTTGGTGCTGATCAAAAAACACATGAAGGTATTGCAGCCGTTGGGGTCGCCGTATAAAATAATTGCGGCCGATGCAGACAAGAGTACAGAGATAGATGAGGACGATATTAAAGCCCTACTTGCTTTGATCCTTCATGAAGAATCCTCTATAGAAAAAAACACATCATGGCGATTCGTGGATGCGTCCTATCAGTTCATCAATCCATCCGATCCCTTGCTAGAGATGTTTGCGGAGTCAGTCACGGTGAATACCCTTCCGGCGACAGCGGATTTCGTGGCCCTGAAAGTTGGTGATGTCAATCTGAGTTGCCAAGCCGGCTGCTTGGATGGCCCTGTGGTGGTCGAGGATCGGGCTGCTGAGCAGCTGGCCTTGGGGGTTCCGTCAGTAGGAGGCGAACGTGGCGAGGTACTGTTGGTGCCGTTTTACTGGCAGTCCGACATGGGGGCGGATGGGCTTCAGATGGGCATCCGCTTCGATGTCTCGGCGTTGGCGTTCGAAGACGTGGTGACGGCCGGAGGGCTGTTGACCAAGGCCAATTTTGGGTTGAAAGATGCCGGTGGGGGTGCCTTGCGCCTGTCTTGGGTAAGTGATATGGGGGTTGCAGTAGATGCCAATTTGAGACGAGGCACGGAGTTGTTCTTGCTGCAATTCAGACTGTTGAAGGATGTAGCGGACGTTCGAGGGGTGCTATGGCCCGACGACGAAGTGCTGCCCAACGAGGCGTATGGTTCCGACGGTCGCAATTATGGTCTTCAGTGGGCGAGGGCTGAAGTGGGCACTTCTGGCGACTTCGAGGTGCGCACGTACCCAAACCCGTTCACCGATGAGTTGAGTTTCGAAATCATAGCGTCCTCGGCCGGGCCGGCTACGCTGATGCTGTTCGACAGTCACGGTGTGCGCCGCTGGCACCGCCGGCTTGACTTGGGGCAGGGCCCCAACAGGATTAGCCTCGAAGATGCAGCGGATTTGCCCAAAGGGGTGCTGATGTGGAAGCTCCTCCGCCGGGGTGAGAAGTCTTCGGGTTACCTGATTCACCAGTAATTCTTCGATCAAAAAAGGAGGGCAGGTTTGTCGCCTGCCCTCTGTGTCATTTTTGATCAGAAATCCAATCACCAAATTCAAATCCCATGAAGAGACTATACTTGAGCGGATTGATAGCCATGATGATGGTGGGGCATGTGGTGGGTCAACAGATCATATACGTGGACGATTCGGCCCAGGGAGCCAACGACGGCACGAGTTGGGCCAATGCCTATGTGGATCTTCAGAGTGCATTGGGGCAGGCGCAAAGCGGAGACCAGATATGGGTTGCAGCGGGGACGTACCGGCCGAGTGCGGACGCCGACCGCACGAAATATTTCGAGCTGAAGGACGGGGTAAAGCTGTACGGAGGTTTTGCCGGCACGGAGTCGAGTTTGAGCGAGCGTGACTGGAGGACGAATGTGACGGAGCTGAGCGGGGACATAGGCGTAGTGGGCGACAGCACGGACAACAGCTACACCATTCTGTTCATGATGGACGTGGACACGGGTACGGTGGTGGATGGTTTTTATTTTCGCTACGGTCAGGCAGATGGAGGCACGGTTGATACGCCCTTGGGTGCAGGTGCAGCGATATACATTAATGGCTCGGATGGAGGCTATGCCTATCCAAGGATACACAATTGCGTCTTTGAATACAACACGGCCTACAGCGGTGGTGCGGTGATGGTGGAGGGCAGCTCGGACGGCTCCGTGGCGCCGCAGTTTTACAATTGTACGTTCAACGAAAACAAGGCGACGTTCAACCACGGCGGAGCCATATTCCGTGCTGGTGGTAGCTGGCAGGAGACGCCTCGTGATTTTTGGAACTGTCGCTTTTACCGCAACAGGGCCAGGCTGGACGGCGGAGCGGTATTCTATTCCGACACCAAGCGCACGGACACCCTCGAGTTCTGGGGTTGTGAGTTCGTGGAAAACGTGGCAGAGCGCCATGGGGGGGCATTGACCATATACCACAAGCGAGAGCAATACGCCTACCTGACCATAGACTCTTGCAAGTTCATCGCAAACAGCGCCTGGGGGTGGAGTGCCATCTATATCCAACCACCGTACCAAGGGGGTTTTAAATTCGAATACGCCCGAATTAATGGGAACCTGTTTCAAGGAAATTTTCCATTGCCTCAAGGTTTGAACAGGTGTTTTTTTAGGTTTTCTAATGATCAAAAAAGTTACATCACTCCGATCCCTGATAGTAGATTTTTCGTGTCGAATAACATGTATGAACATAACATTGGGTATTTATCCTCATCGATGCCAACAAATTGCACTCTTAATGTTAAAAACGAAACTTACAAGTTTAATGAAACATATTTTTATACCTTTTATGTCACCTCTATATACAATCCTGGAATAATAAATATTGAGAACATTAGATTGCTGAATAATATTCCGCATATAAAAAGTATAATAAATGCATTTTTTCATTTTAGAATGGGATCTCATAGCAAGATAAACGTTGCCAATGTCTACATGAATAACAATGGGATGGCGCCGTTCATAGTGTTATATTATCAAAATGGAAATCCTTTAAATCCCAATCGAGGGGTAAACTTGATTTCCTCTACAATATTGAACACAAGTCAAACCGGATCAGATACATTGACAAACAACCGCCTTAAAGTGACCAACTCGATTCTTGCGGGCAATACACCAAGCACTTATGCCAACGCCACCATCAGCTCATCTTTGATTGATGTTAGCTCCTACGACTCCCTTCCCGCCACAACCACCTGCGGCCCCAACAACCTCTTCGGACTCGACCCCATGTTCCTCGACACCGCCGCCGGCGACTACCGCCTGCACCCTTGCTCACCGGCCCGGGATGCCGGCGACAACAGCATCATCGACTCCCTCGGCATCCTGACCGACATCGCCGGGCAGCCACGCATCCAGGGCGGCACAGTGGACATGGGAGCCTGGGAGAGTGAAGCCTTCAGCATCCGAACCGACAGCGTCCAGGCAGCGCCCTGCGCCGGCGCCCCCGGCAGCCTCTGGCTCGACCTCACCACGGGCTGCCCGCCCTTTTTCATCGCCCTGGGCACCGACACCACCATCAGCGACACCAGCCGCTTCCAACTGCCCCTCCCAGCCGGCACCCACACCCTCGTCATCACCGACGGCCGCATGGACGCAGACACCCTGCAAATCACCATCCCCGGGGCGCCGCCGCTGCTGGCCCAACTCACCGCAACCGACGTAGCCTGTCCAGGCATCGCTGGCTCGGCCACCCTCAGTCCGCTGGGCGGTACGGCTCCCTACACCTACCTGTGGAGCAACGGCGACACCGCCGCCACTGCCACCGGCCTGCCCGCCGGCCTGCACACGGTCACCCTCACCGACGCCAACGGCTGCACCCTCACCGACAGCGTCGAAATCGGCACCAGCGGCCACCTCACCCTCGGCATCAGCATCCAACCCATCAGCTGCCACGACAGCGCCGACGGCGTGGCCGCCATCACACCGCAAGACGGCAACTGGCCCTACAGCTGGCTGTGGAACGACGGCAACACCGACAGCCTCCGCACCGACATCGCCGGCGGCAACTACTCCGTCACCGTCACCGACGCCCTGGGCTGCACCGACGAGCTCAGTTTCTTCCTGCCCGCCCCCGACAGCCTGCAGGCCACGGCCAGCGCCACTCCCCCCGCCTGCGCCGGCCAGGCCACCGGCAGCGCCACCGCCACGGCCACCGGCGGCACGGCGCCCTACAGCTACCTGTGGAGCAACAGCAGCTCCTTCCAGACCATCACCAACCTCGCCCCCGGCTACTACAGCGTCACCGTCACCGACGTCAAGGGCTGCCAGGACACCACCGGCGTGCTGGTGCAAGCACCCCCGGCTCTCAGTCTTTCCATCGCTGGCGCCACGGTGGTCTGCCCCGGTGATTCCACCCTCCTCGCTGCGCAAGTATCGGGAGGCACACCGCCCTACACCTACCAATGGAACACGCCAGGCATCCCGCCGGCAGACAGCAGCATCACCGTCGGCCCGGGCAGTTACAGCCTTACCGTCGTGGATGCAAATGGATGCAGCAAAACCACCAGCCACATCGTCAGCGAAGACCCGCCCATCCAGCTGCTCTTCGAGGTGCTGCCCGTGACCAACCCCAACCAGCCCAACGGCGCCGTGGAGGTGCAGCTCACCTTCGGTGGCACGCCGCCCTACTCCTACCAGTGGAGCCACGGCCCCACCACCGCCAGCGTCGATAGCCTCCCACCAGGTCAGTACACGCTCACCGTGACAGATGCTGCCGGATGCTCGGAGACTTTCTTTTTCGAAGTGCTGCTGACTTCGACCAAAAATCCGGCAGCCGCAGCGCTTCAAGCCCTCATCGTGCCCAACCCCTCGGGCAGCGGCGGAGCCGTGTTGCAACTGCAAGGCCCCTGGCCTCAGCACCTTTTGCTGAGCCTTCACGACACCCACGGCCGCCTGCTGTGGCAGCGCTCGGTTTTGCGAAGCGAGGAAATAAACTTACCGGGAAAAAACACCCCTGCCGGCAACTACTGGCTGCTGTTGCGCAGCGAGCAAGGGGCAGTTTTGAAAGGGCTGAAGTGGGTGGTTGTGGAGTGAGGAGTTGGGATTAGGAGGAGTATGATAGGTTGTTAGGCTCTATGTTTTTGATTGCTCATTCCTGACTCATTTCTCATTCGCGTTCCTGTCTCCCACATATATATCCTTGATCAACAACCGCAAGGTTCGTTGGTCACGCCAGGAATCTTCCTCGATGTTGTAGGCGATGTGGAAGGAAGTCTTTTTTCTGATGGTTTCAAAATAGGCCCCCATGCCGAAGGCCATACCCTGCCAAATGGGTCCATCGCCTTGGCGGACCCAAAGGCGGAGGTGGTCACCCTTGAGCAAGCGACTGTTGCCCGTGTCGCGCACGTGGAGGGTGGCGAAGACGGGTCTGCGATTTTCGGGGCCAAAGGGGCCAAATTGTTTGAGCACCCGCCAAAAACCCAGCGTGATGTCGCGGAGGTCCAGCCGGCTGTTGACGAGCACCTCGGGTATCAGGGAGGCAGGATCTATGGTTTTGCTGACCACTTCCTCGAAACGCCGTTGGAATTCGGGAACGGCGCCCACTTCGAGGGTGAGGCCTGCGGCGTGATCGTGACCGCCGAAACTGACCAGTAGATCGGCACAGGCCTCCAGCGCCTGGTGTATGTTGAAACCTTTGACAGACCGGGCCGATCCCACGGCATAGCCCTGCGATTCGCACAGTAGGATGGTGGGGCGGCAATAGAGTTCCACCAGGCGGGAGGCGGCGATGCCGACGATGCCCTTGTGCCAGGCTGGGTTGAATAGTACGATGCTATGGCGTTGGGAGTCTGCGTCAGAGGCTTCCACCATTTGCACCGCTTCATCCACGATGGTGCGATTCCAGTTTTTGCGCAGTTCGTTGCGCGAGTGCAGCAGGCGAGCGTAGTCGGCTGCAACTCCTTTGTCAGTGGCGAGCATCAGTTGGACGGCCTGGCGGGCGTCGGCCAGCCTGCCCGCTGCGTTGATCATGGGTGCCAAGCCAAAGACGATGTCGTTGATATCCAAGGGGCGCTGGCGGCCGCTTTTTTCGATCAATGCAGCCAGACCAGGCCTGTCGGTGCGGTTGAGGCGGCGAAGGCCATAGTAGGCCAGGATGCGGTTTTCACCGACGATAGGAACGATGTCGGCTGCGATGCTCAGCACCACCAGATCGAGTAGCGCTTCGCAGCGCTCCATTGGCAAGCCAAGCTCCGACGAGAGTGCCTGCACGAATTTGAAAACCACTCCACAACCGCTTAGCTCTTTGAAGGGATAGGCACATGCGGGTTGTTTGGGATCGAGAATGGCGAGCGCCGGTGGCAATTCAGTGCCGGGCAAGTGGTGGTCACAGACGATGAAGTCGATGCCGTGGGCGGCCGCTTGCCGGATGGCCTCGTGGGCCTGGATGCCACAGTCCATGGCAATGACCAAGCCAACGCCGTTGTGCCTGGCATAATCCACGCCCTCCAGGCTTACGCCGTACCCCTCCTTGTGTCGGTCGGGCAGGTAATAGTCCACATGGGCACCCAAGCCGGTGAGGAATTCGTAGAGAAGGGCCACGCAGGTGGTGCCGTCCACGTCGTAGTCGCCGTAGAGGAGAATTTTTTCGCCTTCGTTGAGGGCTTTGCGCAGGCGTGCTACGGCCCTGTCCATGTCTTTCATCTGGAAGGGGTTGTGCAGGTCGTCGAGTCGGGGTCTGAAGAATTGGTATGCCAGGTCGTAATCGGTAATGCCGCGTTGAACGAGTACGCGGCAAAGGGCGGGGTGAATGCGCAACGCTTTCTGAAGCTGATTGACGAGGTGTTCGTCGGTGGGAATAAGGGTCCAGCGCTTTCTCATAGTGATCGGCTTTGCCCCGAAAATAGGGCATCGAACCCGCTATCAGGGAGTGCAGGAAGGAAAAGAAGCTGACTTCGATCGGATGCGTATCGAGTGCAGAGGAGAAAGTCGTCGTGGAAGGGGAAGCCAGAGCCGGTCCGAGGCTGGGGGCGCCCAAATGATTCATTTGTTTGGCTAACGTGACGGTATGTAGGTAGTGTGAGCAGGGGGCGTCAGGATGCCAGCCGGTGTGTGCCAAATGGCAATGTCCTATTTTCGCCCGGCTTCTTTTCCGTGGATGTTTCATCTTCAAACCCGCCAACCATGCGTATCGTCTTGCTCTGTGCCATGACGTTCATGTGTTCTTGTGCCACGGTGCAGCAAACGAGCACCGTCGTAAAGACCAGCCCTTCGATCGACCTGGCAACCAAGGTCAAGGGCATGCAGCACCACCCCGGGTTCATTGATTTCTATTGGGACGCCAAGGGGGGAAAAGTCTGGATGCGCCTCGACACGATGGGGGTCGAGTTGTTGTACTACAGTTCGTTGGCCGCCGGCATCGGATCCAATGACATTGGACTCGACCGGGGACAATTGGGGCAGGAGCGCATCGTGGTGTTTCGCCGCAGCGGCGACAAGGTGCTGCTGGTACAGCGCAACTTGGACTATCGGGCCGAGAGCGACAATCCGTTGGAGCGGCAAGCGGTGGAGGAAGCCTTTGCCGAATCGGTGCTCTGGGGTTTCAAAATCGAGGCAGAACAGGATGGAAAGGTTTTGTTCGATGCTACTCCCTTTTTGCTTTCGGATACGCATGGCGTGGCCCGACGGCTGAAGGAACGCAAGCAGGGCACCTACAAGTTAGAGCCTTCGCGCAGTGCCATTTTCCTGCCGCGGACGAAAAACTTTCCGAAAAATTCCGAATTCGAAGCCACGCTGACCTTCGTAGGTGAACCGGCCGGCGAGTGGATACGCTCTGTCACTCCCGACCCTGAAGCCGTAACCGTTCGCCTCCACCATTCCTTCGTGCAATTGCCCGAACCCGGCTATACCCCTCGCCGCTTCGACCCCCGCTGTGGTTTTTTTGCCATGCGGTATTTCGACTATGCCACACCCATTGACCAGCCGCTCGAAAAGCGGTTCATCACCCGCCACCGCCTCCGCAAGAAAGACCCCGGCGCCCTCGTCAGTGAGCCCGTGGAGCCCATCGTCTATTACCTCGACCCGGGCGTGCCCGAGCCCATCCGCTCCGCCTTGCTCGAAGGTGCGTCCTGGTGGAACCAGGCCTTCGAAGCCGCCGGCTACCGCAACGCTTTTCGCGTGGAAATGCTTCCACCCGACGCCGACCCCATGGACGTGCGTTACAACGTCATCCAATGGGTGCACCGCTCGACCAGGGGGTGGTCTTATGGTGGATCCATCATTGACCCGCGCACGGGTGAAATCATCAAGGGAAAGGTCACGCTCGGTTCGCTGCGAGTGCGCCAGGACTTTCTCATCGCCCAAGGACTCCTGGATGCCTACCGCGACAGCGATGCTCCAGACCCTCGGCTGTTGGAAATGGCCTTGGCCAGGCTGCGCCAACTCTCGGCCCATGAAGTGGGGCACACCCTGGGGCTGGCACACAACTTCGCCGCCAGCGCCAATGACCGGGCCTCCGTGATGGATTATCCGCATCCTTACATCACGCTCGATGCCAATGGCGAGCTCGATTTTTCCAATGCATACGACACCGGCATCGGGGAGTGGGACATCCAGGCCATCCGCTACGGATACACCGATTTTCCCGAAGGAGTGGATGAACACGAGGCCCTCGAAGCCATCCTGCGGGAGAACATGGAACGGGGGATGCTTTTCATCTCAGATGCCGATGCCCGCCCAGAGAGTAGTGCCCATCCGCTTGCGCACCTGTGGGACAACGGCAGCTGGCCCACCAACGAGTTGCGGCGCCTCATGCGGGTGCGCCAGCATGCACTCAGCCGCTTTGGCCTTGGCAACATCCCCAACGGCACGCCACTGGCTCACCTCGAAAGGGTGCTCGTGCCTCTTTACCTGGCCCAGCGATACCAGGTGGAGGCAGTCGCCAAGCTCATAGGGGGGGTGCACTATACCTATACGGTGAAAGGGTTCGAAACGGAACTCTCCGACCAGTGGCGCGTACATCCTGTGGACGACAGCCTCCAAGTCGATGCCCTACTCGCCATTCTCGAAACCCTCGACACCCGCTACCTGGAATTGCCCAAACATTTGCACGCCCTCATCCCGCCCCAGCCGCTTGGATACCGGCGCGATCGCGAAACTTTCAACGGCAGCCTCGGCCTGGTCTTCGACCCCATGGCGGGTGCTGAAAGTGCTGCAGCGCAAACCCTGTCGTTGCTGTTCAATCCGGAGCGCCTGGCCAGGCTGGTGGAGCAAAAAGCAGCCGATCCCGACCGCCTCATGTCGGCCAGGTATCTGATGGAGCAAGTGCTCACGCGAGCATTTTTCAACACCCGCGAAACGCCCTGGGAAGCGGAGCTCGCCAAGCGGATCGAAAAACTCGCCCTGAGACAGCTCATCGCCCTGGCTGCCGACAAGCAGGTGAACCCCCAGGTGGCAGGCTTGGCTCTTCTCGAGCTCGATGAACTCGATGCCCAGCTGAAAAAGGAGCTGGAGATCGAAAATGATTTCGACCGGAGGGCCCACCTCGTTTGGCTTCGTGAACAAATTCGCCGCTTCAGAGAAGACCCCGGAGAGTATCAGCTCCCACCCCTGCCGCCCATGCCCGATGGTGCTCCCATTGGTTGCGAAGCACCAGAGGAACACTGAACTCACGAGCGCCCGCAATGGCTGTTTCGCACTTCGCCGAGCGCCTCCAGATAGTCGCTCAGGTGCTGGTCGAGGAATTTGCGGCGGTATTGCATGATGTAGCGGGGATGGGACAGCGGGATGATTTTTTCAAAAAACCCCTCCTGCTCGTTCAGCCGCTGGAGATACTGGAAATTCTTGCCCTCGCCGAGGCAGAAGCACAGGTCTGCACACATGCCCGCCTCGATCAGGCCATTGATGTGTCGACAGGCAAGGGGTGTCACGGCTCGTTCGAGTTGGCGGCTGTCGTAGTAGTTGTAGTTCTTGCCTCCCTTGACGAAACCAAACGGCACCACCGAGTTGACGAAAAAATGCTTGTAAAAACTTGCGGGACCACCCCACGCCTCCACGACCCGATAGATGAAACGAGCCGAGAGCTCTTCTCGCTTGGGAAATGCGCTATCGATGCCACAGCAACGCAGCAGGTGGGCAGGATCGGTAAAAGCCACGTTGGTCAGGCCGGCACCGAATCGGCCGGGGTTGATGCCCAGGACGAGATGGCGAGGCTTGTCGTCGTGGTAGTATTTGCGAAGGAATGCCTCGAAAACCCGTCGGCATTCTGGTTCGTCGCGCAGCGGCAGCAACCACGCTACCCCCGGGGGCAAGGCTGGCAGGTGATTCATCATTTCGTCGAAATGGGCGAGCAGTTTTTCGTCGAGCCTCGAAGTGGTAGGTTGGGTTGTGTCTGAACGCATCTTTGATCAAAATTTCGTGCGGTGTGGGCTGTTGTCCAATCGAGCTGATTTGAAGCTCGAATTTGCATGCCCCAAGTGCTGTGGCTAAAAATGCCAATGGCATGGCGGCCGCTACGATACCCTGGCTGTTTTCTCCGTGTTTGCCAAAAAGGGCGCAGCACAGGCAGAAAGGGCCTTCAGGCGGAGGGTGTTTGGGAAAAACGGCCATCTGCAGGCAGGCCAAGGCCGGCTGAAAACGAAACGATGGCAGGGCTGGTAATCCGGCTGTTCCGCCGACCCATCTCCGATTCTCAACCTTGGTCCAGTTTTTTGACCATGGTCAGGATAGTAGCCAGGGCGACGGTTTCGCCCGTTTCGTCGTACACATCCACGAGGTACTTGACGATGCCCTTGGCGATGTCGTCTTCGCTTTTCTTTTCCTGATCGATCTTTTCCTTGACCGTCAGGCGCACGCCGATGGTCATGCCGGGGTAAACGGGCTTGGTGAAGCGGCACTCATCGATGCCGTAGTTGAGCAGCACGGGCCCTTTTTTGGGGTCCACGAAAAGGCCGGCTGCTTTGGAGAGGATGTAATAGCCGTGGGCAACGCGCTTTTCGAAGATGGTTCCTTCGAGGGAGGTCTCGTCCACGTGGGCGTAGAAGTGGTCGCCACTGATGTTGGCAAAGTTGACGATGTCGGCCTCGGTGACGGTGTGCTTGGCCGTAACGACCGTTTCGCCAATCTGCAGTTCCTCGAAATGTTTGCGGAACACGTGGACGGGAGTTTCGATTTGCTCGGCTCCCTGCTGGTATTGCTGGGTGACGTGTGTGATGAAGGTGGGGTGTCCTTGCAGGGCCGTGGTTTGTAGGTAAAACCGCAGGCTGCGCAGGCCGCCGAGTTCTTGGCCGCCGCCGGCGCGGCCGGGGCCTCCGTGCAAGAGGTTGGGCAATGGGGAACCATGACCGGTGTTTTCGCCGGCGCAGGCTTCATTGAGGATGAGCATACGACCGTTCCAGGCAGCCGCACCCAAGACGAACTCACGTGCGATATGGCCATCGCGGGTCACAAGGGTGGTGACCAGCGAACCCTTGCCCATGCGCGTCAGCTCGATGGCTTCTTCGATGGTTTCGTAGGGCATGAGGGTACTCACCGGACCAAAAGCCTCTACTTCGTGGGCTGCCGTGCGCCGGAAGGGGTCTTCGTTCAAGAATAGCAAGGGCGGGAAGAAGGCGCCCCTTTCCGGGTCAGCACCCACGACCTCTACCTTGTCGGGTTGGCCATACACGAGTGCACATTCCCTGGCCAGCTCGGCTACGCGCTGCTTTACTTCCTCGACCTGGACACGTGCGACCAGGCTGCCCATGCGTACCCCCTCGACCTGGGGGTTACCCACGGTCGTTTTGGCCAGCCGAGCGACGAGGGCTTCGCGCACCGCATCGAGCAGCTTGGCCGGCACGAGTATGCGCCGCACGGCTGTGCACTTCTGCCCTGCCTTGGTCACCATTTCCCGATGCACCTCTTTGACAAAAATGTCGAACTCGGGCATGTCGGGTGTGATATCCGTAGCGAGCACGGCAGCGTTGAGGCTGTCGGCTTCCATGTTGAAGGGTACGGCGTGCTCGATGACGGCCGGATGCGCCCGCAGCATCTTGCCTGTCGAAGCCGAGCCCGTAAAGGTGACGACGTCCTGTTCGGTGAGGGGGTCGAGGATGCCCTCTCCGCGGCCGCATACCAGTTGGATGGCGCCTTCAGGTACGATGCCCGAGGCAACGATGTCGCGCACCATGGCGTGGGTGAGGAAGCTGGTGAGTTCCGAAGGTTTTACGATGGCGGGCATGCCGGCCAGCCAGGTGGGCGACAGCTTTTCGAGCATGCCCCAAATGGGGAAGTTGAAGGCATTGATGTGGATGGCCACGCCATGGCGGGGCACCATGATGTGGTGTCCCATGAAGGTGCCTTCCTTGGAGATTTTTACAGGCTCGCCATCGATGATGAAAGGTTGGCTGCCGAGTTTGCGTCGCAGGCTGGCATAGGAAAACAGGGTACCGATGCCACCCTCGATGTCCACCCAGCTGTCGGCTTTGGTAGCACCGGTGCGATAGCTGAGGGGATAGTAATGCTTGCGGCGTTCGTGGAGGTAGAGGGCCAGCTTTTTGAGCATGAGAGCCCTTTCGTAAAAGGTCATTTTGCGCAAGGCCGGGCCACCTACGCGGCGGGCGTAATCCATCATGGCGGCAAAGTCGAGGCCTTCACTGCCGGCTGTGCAAATGATTTCTCCAGTGATCGCATCGTACTGGGGTTCGCCGGGCCCTTCGTGGGGTATCCATTTGCCGAGTGCGTAGTTGGTGAGTTTTTCAGGCATGGTCAGGGAGGGTTTTGTGTGGTTCATCAAAGTTTTTGCAAAGCAGCCAAACGGCGGGGTGGCTCATCGCTTTTCCGATTTGCCAAGGGCGATGAGGTTGGCAAAAAGCCGAAACGCACCAGGCACGCCTGCAGGCAATTGTCGGAAAAAGCTCAGGCCGGTGTACACGTACCAGCCGTTTCCGTAGCGGGCTACGAGCAAACTGCCGTGGGCCGGCTCTTCGCCGGGATCGTTGCAGCTGAAAATGGGAGTGAATTCGGGTGCCCATTCAGCTGGAAAATACAGCCCGCGCTCCTGCACCCAGCCCTCGAAATCGCGTGGCTCGAGCTCATTGGGAAAATGCAGCACCGGATGGTCGGCTGCTATCCATTCCATGGGCGCCTCCTCCACCGTCACCCGGGTGCGCGACAGTTTCAGCGGGTAGGGTGCCAGTTGTTCCTGCGGAAGCACCAATCCACGATTGGTATTGTACTGTACGATCATGGTGCCCCCATTGCGAACGTATTCAAGCAGCACTGGCTGTAGAAACTTCAGGCGCTCCACCACATTGTAGGCCCTTACGCCCACCACGAGGGCGTCGTAGCCGGCGAGGGTCTCGGCCGTGATGCTTTCGGGAGCAAGTACGTCAACCTCATACCCTGCTTGGCGCAGGCTTTCCGGCACCTGGTCGCCAGCGCCCATGAGGTAGGCCACCCGGTCGCCAGCGCGTTTCAGTTCGACCCGCACCACCTTGGCTTGGGACGGCAACACCACCATTTGGCGGGGAATGTGCTCGTAATCGATGATGACGAGCGACTTGGTGTAAGCCTCTCCATCCACATGCGCAATGGGAGAAATCAAGCCTTCAGAGTAATTGGTGGGGGGGTGAAGGGTGAAACTGAGCACCTGTTCCTGGCCCTTGGAAGCCAACTCGAACGGCAGCACCTCGGGATCGGCTCGCCAACCTTGGGGAAAACACAACTGAACGTTTCCCTTCACATTGGTCCGGCCGGCTTTTACCACCACCGACACCTTGCGGGGCTTGTCGTCGGGGAAGAGGTACACCTTGTCGGGAAAATTGACGAACACGGGCGGGGTGACCTCGAAAGGCTGATAGACCTCGCCTTTTACGTCGTCGTCGTACTTGTAAACCACTTCGCGCTCGATGACCAGGGGGAAGCCCGCCACCTCGAGGCTGAACATGACGCGAAAGGCACGAGGCGTTTCGGGCAAGCCTATCCAGTCGGGATTGTCAACGTGATACATGCCCTTTTCCCAAGGTTTGTCGAGCCAGTAGGGGCTGGTGTAGGGCATGTCTTTGGGGAGGGTAACCAAGGTGCGCCAGTGATGATCTACGTTTTCGTCGAGGCGGATGTCGAGCGTCGTGTCCTTGCCGATGGGCACGTAGCGGACTGCTTGCAAGGATGCCGGAATGTGAGATCGGTTGATGATCTCCACGTCGAGGCGGATGGTTTCACCAGGGGTAGCGCTGGCATCCGATGCGACGGCCTCGGCGAAGAGGCCCATACAAGCAGTGATGATGCGTTCGGTGTCGGCCATTTTGGCTCGCTTCCAATAGGAATCGGGCAGGTTTCCCATCATGTTGTAGGCCTGTAGCAAGGCCGGGACACTGGCAGCGGGGTTGTCGTGTCGGAAGTCCTGCTCGATTTGGGCGAGGAGTTTGCCGATGGGTTCACCGCCTGGCAGCCGCGCCCAGCTGATGTCGATACCGGCAAAGAGATCGGTGGGATCGGGGGATATGTCGCCGCGCAACAGGTCGAGATATTCGCTTTGGTGGCCGCGAGTGCCAATGGAACCGAAGCCCTGGCTTTTGTGCATGGATCGACTGCGGGCAGCGATTTCGGTGTTCGACAAGCCGAGCAGGGGGAAATAGGTGCCCACATCGAGGGTCACCATTTTCGATTTGTCGGCCTTCTCGAATGCCTCCTGGCTGCCGTAGAACCACCAAGAGGTATTGAAGAAAATGCGGCGGGGTTGCCAGGTGCCGAGGGAGGCTACCTGCTCGGGGTAGGCGTTTGGATTCCCTGCCGCTTCGAAGGCTTCGAGGGCCAACAGGGCCGAGGCCGTGTGGTGGCCATGCGTTTCTCCGGCCGAGTTTGGATTGAATCGGGTGATGATGACGTCGGGTTGCCAGCGTCTGATGGCGCGCACGGCATCTGCCAGCACGGCGTCCTTGTTCCAGATGCGCAGGGTTTCGTCGGGATGTTTGGAATAGCCAAAATCATTGGCCCTGGTAAAGAACTGATGGCCGCCGTCGAGGCGACGGGCAGCGAGGAGCTCTTGCGTGCGAATGACTCCCAGCAGCTCGGCTATCTCAGGGCCTATGAGGTTTTGACCGCCGTCACCGCGTGTGAGCGAAAGGTAGGCGGTGCGAATGTGCTTCGATTTGGAGAGCCAAGAAATGAGGCGGGTGTTCTCGTCGTCGGGATGAGCGGCCACGTACAGGGCAGAACCGAGCACCTGCAGGCCTTTTATCTCCTGGTAAATTTCTGAAGACGTCCACGTGGCAGGGGCTTGTGCAAGGCCGCAGAGGGCGTAGATGGACACCAACAGTGTGGATAGCAGGAACAGTCGGAGAGGTTTCATTTTGCGAAGACTTTGTGCGGGTGATGGACGATTCCCCAAGTGCCGGTAATCGGGCAACCAGCCAGGGTGATTTTTTCGGAGAAGCAAATATCATGAAAAGATGGGTGCCCCCTGCCGGCTGGGATGGACAATGCCAATCAATCACGGGGCAAGTCAAAGCACCTGGCTCACAATGCCCGTTGAATGAGGAAAAATCCGTCGGTGCCTTGGGGCTGGTAAAGGGGCATGAGAATCATGCCGTCGATGGGAGAAAAAATGGGGCCCCGGATGTCCACGGCGAGCAGTTGGCCTTTGTGTACGGGTTGGAAATTGCGGAAGCCAGGCATCATGCGGAACTGGTCTTCGGGCCTGATATGGTGAACGGTGACCAAGCGGGCAAGGCGGGGAAGGTCTTTGGAGTATTCAATGAGCAAGGCGTCGTGGCGGTTTTCGACGTCTTCGGGGCGTACGGCCCTGATGCTGCGCATGCAGTTGATGATGGCGGAAATGCTGCGGTTGACGGAGAGGGGGTCGTCGTGTTGGCCCGCCTCGAAAGCCACGCCTACCGTAGGCACCTTGAAGTTTTCGCGGGTGAAGTAATGGAGGGTGGTACCTTGCAGGCCTTCGAGCATGCCTGTGATGACGGGAGCGTGCAACTCCATGGCAATACGGACGCTTTCGGGGTGGTCGGTGGCGATGACGAAAATGCCCCCTTGGGCAGAGGTGGTGTGTAAATCGAGCAGCACGATGCGCATGGGTTCGAAAGTGCCGATGTAGTGTTCGATGACGGTGAGGAGTTCGAGCAGCTCGCGTTCTTCAGCTTCGAGGGATTGCCAGGGGGTATTTCTCACCTTGGCAATTCGTTGCGGTGTCCACATCCTGTTGAGGTCCTCTTGGATGAAGCGCCGTTTGAGTGCGTATGCTTGGGCATTGCCCAGCAAGCCGAGAAATACACCGCGGTAAGAAAAGCCGGGATTTACGAGGGGCTCTCGTTGCAGGAGTGTCAGTACCGTTTCGACGGCCCTCACGCCGGCCCATTCGTTGCCGTGCATGGCTGCCGTGCAAATGAAAAGGGGGCCAGGCTCGTTGCCCACGAAGCTACCGATGGTGTGCCTTTCGAGCGCCGTTTCCAGGAGTTTTTTGTCGGATATGATGGTATTCATTATTGGCTTTTCCATTTTATGAAGGCACGTACGGTGCCATTCTGATCAGCGTAGGCGAAGGCCATTTTTGGCGTGTTGTAGGCCCATGCGTAATGGCCTTGCGCGTCGATGCCGATGACGCCGCCATAGCCATTGACTCGCTGGGCCAGGTACCGGATTCCCTGCTCGGCGGCGGCCATGGCACCTGATTCAAGAAACAAATCACACACCGTTTTGGTCAAAAGCACCCGCATGATGGTTTCGCCCCAACCAGTGGCACTGGCGGCCCCGCGGCTATTGTCGGCGTAAGCGCCAGCACCAGGGATGGGGCTGTCACCCACGCGGCCGGCTTTTTTGCGTGGGGTGCCACCAGTGCTGGTGGCAGCCGCCAGGTTGCCGTGCATGTCCTTGGCTACCGCTCCGACGGTGTCGCGGCCCGAAGGCAGGAAAGGCTGGTGGGTTTTGAAAGTGGGGTCGTCTTTGATGGATTGGTAGTAAGCCAATTCTCTGCCCGTGAGCAGCTCTTCGGCAGGTACGATTTCTACTCCCATGGAGCGGGCGAAGCGCAGCGCCCCCTCGCCGACAAGCATGCAATGCTCGGTGCGTTCCATGACGAGTCTGGCCACGCTCACGGGATGTAGCACGTGCTGCAAGGCAGCCACGGAACCCACGCGCAGCCCCGCACCATCCATGATCATGGCGTCCATTTCCACCTGGCCGAGTTCGTTGAGGAAAGAACCCCTCCCAGCGTCGAACGTAGGGTCTGCTTCGAGCATGCACACGGCAGCCTCTACGGCGTCGAGGGCCGACATGCCATCGAGCAGTTGCGGAAAGACGGTTTGTACGGCGGCAGCTACGCCGTGCAGGTGGTCGGCATCCATGGAATCGGGAATGTTCCATGCGCCGCCGTGTACGATGAGTTTGGGTGTAGTCGTCACCGGGGCCTGGTTTTTGAGGGGCAAATGTAGCCCTTCGGGTGGGCCGAGCCGGCGAGGGGGGCGGCAACTTTTGCATGGAAGTTGCGTTTCTTTGAGGTCTTTTCCAGTCAAACCCAGCACCGAAAAAGCCAACTTTCCAGCATTCCGTTTTCCATTTTTCGAAGAAAAGAAAACCCATGAGAAGCATCCTCACCATTGCCCTGCTGCTGTGCACGTCGATCCTATTTGCCCAAGACGCCCGCCTGGCTCAACAGTACTACCAGGACGGCGAGTTCGAAAAGGCTGCCTACGTGTTCAAAAAGCTCTATGAGCAACAGAACAAGAACGAGTACTATTTCAACCGCTACCTCGATTGCCTGCTGAACATCGAGCGTTATGACGAAGCCGAGGCCGCCGTGCAAAGGGCCCTCAAAGAGGACCCCGACAACATTCGCCTCTACGTCAGTTATGGAAACATCCTGGAAAGGCAGTTCAAACAGGATGAAGCCAATGCACAATACGAGAAGGCTCTCAAGCGCTTGCGCGCCGACCAATACGAAATCACCCGGTTGGCCAGCACCTTCAGCAGCCTCAACAAATACGACTGGGCCATCAAGACATACGAGCAAGGTGGCCAGATGCTCAAGGACAAGTACATCTTCGCCTTCAACTTAGCAGAGCTGTATCGACGCGTAGGCGACGTGCCCAAGATGATCCATTACTACCTGAACAGCCTGGAGGCTTACCCCGACCGCCAAGCCACCATCCAGGCTCAACTGCAGCGCTACCTCGGAACCGAGGAGGATTACCTCGAACTGCAAACCCAGCTCTACGAACGCCTTCAAAAACAACCCGAAGCCTTCCATTTCATGGAAATGCTTCAATGGGTCTTCGTGCAGAAAAAAGACTACGCCAACGCCCTCAGACAGGCCAAAGCCCTCGACCGACGCCTCGACGAAAACGGCATCCGCATTTTCCAATTGGCCCAAACGGCATTCACCGACAAAGACTACGACGCCGCCATCCAGGCCTTCGACTACATCGTCACGGCCAAAGGCCCCAACTCCCTGTTCTACGTCGATGCCAAAAAGGAATCCCTGCGAGCCCGGCGCCTCAAACTCGTCGAAGGCTACGACTACACCGAAGCACAACTGCGCGAAATCGAACGGGCGTATGAGTCTTTCCTCGATGAATTTGGACGCAACCGCCTGACCGCTCCGTTGGTGGCCGAGCTGGCCGACCTGGAAGCATTCTACCTCAACGACCTCGACAAGGCCATCGAGCTGCTGACGGAAATGATCGAATTTCCAGGTATCGATCCCCAGGTTCAAGGCAGGGCAAAGCTCAGCCTCGGCGACTTTTACCTCATGAAAGGAGAAATCTGGGAGGCCACCCTGCTTTACTCTCAAGTGGACAAGGCCTTCCCCGAGGACATCCTCGGCCATGAAGCCCGCTATCGCAACGCCAAACTTTCCTATTACAATGGAGACTTTCAGTGGGCCCAAGCCCAATTCGAAGTGCTCAAAGGCTCTACCTCGAAACTCATCGCCAACGACGCCATCGACCTATCGGTATTCATCATGGACAACTTAGGCCTCGACACTACCGACCAGGCGCTCAAGCTCTATGCCGCTGCCGACCTGCTGGCCTTCCAGAACCGATTCGATGAAGCCTTTGCCAAGCTCGATACCTTGCTGATGAAATTCCCCCACCACAAACTCGAAGACGACGTCTATTACACCCGTGCAAGGATATATGCCAAAATGCGTCGCTTCGACGATGCCATTAGAAACTATCAGCTTGTCATCGAAAAATATCCCGATGAAATACGGGCCGACAATTCCCTTTACGAACTGGCTGAATTGTACGAACAGCAGTTAGGCCAACCGGAAAAAGCCATGGAGCTCTACGAAAAAATTTTCATCGAATATCCCGACAGCACATTCTCCATCGAAGCCCGCAAACGGTACAGGAAATTGCGGGGGGACAATATCTGATCACAACCCCTCGACGCAAAACGGGTGCAGGAAAAGATATTCCCGCACCCGTTTTTTTTTTTGCAAGTAGCCGAGCCCACTGCAATAAGTCCTTTTCCATTGAAATTGGCGTAAGTTCCGTTGGTTGAGTGGAGGCTGCCTTTTACTCCTGACAGCACCTGGAATGCTGCCAGGAGAGGGGATTCTTATTTTTCGCTCTCAAGTGACTTTTTTAGGGAACTAAGCAGCTGCAGTGCCTACGGTTCAAACATGGTAGTAAAAGCAGAGCTACCTACGAGGTCACTACATTCATTTTCCAAAAAATATCAGGCACCATCCGAATGGCCTGTCCTGATATTTTGGGAAAATCAACGCTTCAGAATTTATAGCACTTCACTTTTCCCCTCCGTTTGGGACCTTGCGAGCTTCTCGTTCCTCCAAAGATATCACTCAAGTGGAGCTCAAAGGGGTTCAATTTCAAAGCCACGTATATATCGGTGCCGTAAAAATCCCGGTGACCAAAATGGCTTAGCAGGTTGTCGGAACCCACGACCAGATAGCCCAGTCGCAGGGCTGCTCCCAAGCGCAAGTCGCTCCATTCATAAAAAACCACGGGTAGCGATGCAGAGAACCAGCGGTGCTCGAAACGTGGTGTTACGGCAATCAAATTGGGGCTCTTCGGGCTTGGATCGGGGGTGGGTAGCCGCTGCACCACCAATGCGTTTGCAAATAAATAGGGAGCGATACTCACATCGACCTGCAAATTGACCGCTGCCGGCATGGAGATGCGGAAGCGATCCCCGATGTAGGAGGCGGAGGAATCGCCCATGGTATTGTAGCTGAACTGCCGGGCAATGTCTTTGAGGTCCATCAGCTTGTCGGTATAGTGCCGATAGTCGTCGAGCGCCAGGCGGCTTGAGTCGGCCATGATGTGGTGCTGTTCGGCGTGGTTGAATCGAAGAGATCCGAGATTGGTCAGCGACATGGAGGCACGCCAGAGGTAGTTTCCTTCGTCGTCTTCCCCATAGGCTATGGAGGCGGCTACATCCACAGCCAGTCCGTTGCCGTTCCTGACCAAGTCGAAATTGTCTATATCGAGGTTGGTGGTAGTAAAGCCAAAAGTACCCATTGCCCCTTCGATGAAAATTTCATTGTTTGGCAACTTGGTGTAATCGAATGCCTTTTGGCTGTACACATAAGCCGATTCGTATCCCACCAAAGCACGCCCATTGATGCCGAAGCGGAGCGAGCCGTAGTACGTGGGTATTTTCACAGCGTAGTTCAAGCCGTATTCCTTCCAACCAATCATGGCCCCTTCGAGCATGGGAACCCTGAACGTGTCATAGAAGGGGCGCCTGTCATAGGGGTAGTAGCTGAATTTGGCGGGTATGTCATAGCTGCTGCCCCATACCGCCGCTCGGGTGAAAAAGCCGATGCTGTGCTGGCTGCCGATACGCACGGCCAATGCAGGTCCATCGATGTACGACGCCACGGCGGCGTAATGGCGTCGACGAGCGGTGTGAAAATCGATGACATAAGTATCGCGTCCGACGGGTCCCTCCAGCTCGTCGGCGCGCAGGAAAATGGTTCGCTCATCGACGTTCCGCAGCAGATCGAGGGTGCTGGAGTTTCGGATGAAGACGTAGTTGTTGTCCAGGAAAAGCCCGGCACCTGCCAGGTTGACGTCCCATCTGAGGGGATTGTTGAAGTGGGCAGTAGGGTCTATGATCAAGCCCGAAGTGCCGGAAAAATTTTCGAGGCGCAGACCGCTCTGCAACTGGGCTAAGGCGGGGCTTGCCAGACCCAGCATGAGAAGGAGAGTGCTGAGTTTCATAGTTTTTGCCTTTTATGTTCGATCCAGGGCACTACCCCCACGATTCATGCCGTGCAGGTCGTTGCCGGATCAGCAAACGAGATACCCGAAATAGTTGTGTTTCCTTGTCTGGGTTCCAGGTGAGGTGGCGATCAGGAGGGCTCCGGAGGTGATGCCGCTTGGTGGACGACAGATTTCAATAGAAAATTGTGCCTAACCTTTCCAACAAAAGAGCAAACGGGGCAAAAAAACGATCAGCCCAACGGCGGCAGCGGCAATGGCCGTGATTAATACAGCAGCGGCGGCGAGGTCCTTGGCCCTGCCTGCCAGGGGATGGTAAGCTGGAGACACCAGGTTGGTGAGCTCTTCGATGGCTGTATTGAAAGCCTCTGCACTGAAAACCATGGCGACCACGATCACGATGGCCATCCATTCGCTGGCGTCGATGCCGAAATACCACCCCATGGCCATGGCCGCCGTGGCTGCCACCACATGTATGCGGGCATTGGTTTGTGATGTGAACAAATGCAACATCCCCAGGATGGCATAGCGGAAACTCCTGAGCCGCTTATTCAACATAGGTGACATCGTTGTTTAGCTCGAAGCCCGCCCTAAAGCCTATTTTGTTGTTTGAGCCGGGTTCGATCAATTCGGAGAAAAAGACCAAAACGAATGGAGGGGAGTAAAAAATATGGTCATCGGGCAGGGCCAATAGGTCAGCGCCACGTACCGTAACTTGGTTGATGAAGCCCTTGCGCCCTTCGAGGGTACCAGTTCGTTGGCAAAAATCACTCACTGGCTGCGACCAAGCGACCATGGTAAATGTGCTGATCAAAATGCAGGGCAGGCTGTCGTTCCAAATCACCTCGCCAAGCTGGTACAGTTGCTTTTCGAAATTTTTACGGGCCTCATTCGTCAACACCGGTTCGGCATAGTAGCTGAAAACCCTCAGGTCTTGCCCTTGAAAAGACGAGCTCGCACACAGCACAGGCACCTCGCCCAGAAAGAGTGTATCGGCTTGGTCGATTTTGTTTTTTGAAAAAATGGCCATCCCATGCAGGCCTGGATCGTCGTAGCGGATTTGAAAGGGATATTTTTCGGAGAGGCGATCGGACAATTCGTTGGCCCATTCGGGGCTTACCTCCTGAAAAGAAATGATTTGGGGGTCCAAGCCATCGAGCATTTTGAACAGAGTATCCGCCTGGTTTACATCGGCGAGGTTGATATGGGCCAAATGCAGATGGGGCGGATCGGCAGCCTTGAAAGCTTCGGTACTGAAGGGAGATTGCCTGCCAGCTTTTCGCAGCCGGTCTATTCCACTGCCATTGCTCTGGTTGCGCAAAAACAGGCATATCACGGCACAACCACCAAAGAACAAGAATGTGTAATGCGGCTTGCGGATGAGCAGGCATGCGATACCAGCACCCAGACACAAAAGCATGATGTGAATGGCGTAATCGTTGAGCCGATTGAAGGGGTAACCGAAATGCGACGGATAAACGATGGCCACAAGGCTCGTGGCCATGGCAGCAGTGGCAATAGCAAAAAGGGGTGTGATTTTGAGTGTTCTCGTGATCATGGGAGGATTGTTTTCATGGTTCCAGGGGCTTCAAAGGTATTAAGCAAATTTTTAACTGAATCAACCAAAAGTCTTGTTCTATCTCGAAATAACCATTTCGAGGGATTGTGAGAAGCCACCCTTTTCCAAAGGGAAAGACGGCTCGAACTCATCTTCTATTTTGAAAAAATGATTTGAGCAGGTTTTGACTCTCCTGCATGAGTATGCCGTATTCTACTTTTGTCCTCGGATGCAACAGGCCTTTGCCGAAGCGCATGAATCCACGTCTTTCATCCTCGGCACCATAGACCAGTCGACCCAATTGTGCCCACCCCATTGCTGCAGCACACATGGGGCAAGGCTCGAGGGTTACGTAAAGGGTGCACTCGTCGAGATATTTTCCTCCAAGTGCATTGGCAGCTGCGGTGATGGCGAGCATTTCGGCATGGGCGGTTACATCGTTGAGCAGTTCGGTTTGGTTGTGTGCCCGGGCTATGATTTGATTGCGACACACCACGATGGCGCCCACTGGTACCTCACCAGCTTCGAATGCCAATCGGGCCTCTTTTAGCGCCTCCTTCATGTAATGATCATCGGTGTGTACGGACAGCATACAATGCTTGCTTTGATAGCTTTTTTGGTGTCTCACCCAACCGAATGGCAAATGGGCAGTTCACAAAGAAAAAATACCTTTGCGGATGGAAAAACAAAATCACCTGCCGGATAAGTTTCTGAGCGAAGCGCTCACCTTCGACGACGTATTGCTCGTCCCTGCCTACTCTGAAGTGCTGCCCCGCGAAGTCGATATTTCCAGCCAGTTCACCACGGGCTTGCGTCTCAAAGCTCCCATCGTTTCCGCCGCAATGGATACGGTCACCGAGGAAAAACTGGCCATAGCCATCGCGCGCCAGGGCGGCATCGGCATCATCCACAAGAACATGACCATCGAGCAACAGGCCGAGCAGGTGCGCAAAGTGAAGCGCTCCGAAAGCGGCATGATCCTCGACCCCGTCACCCTGACAAAAGACGCCAAGGTCAGCGATGCCCTCAAGCTCATGAAGCAATACAGCATCGGCGGAATCCCCATCGTCGATGAGGAAGGCCATCTCATCGGCATCCTCACCAACCGAGACCTGCGTTTCGAAAAAAACAAGAACAGGCCTGTGTCTGAGGTAATGACCAAGCACAACCTCATTACCGCACCCGTTGGCACCGACCTGGAAATGGCGCGCCACATCCTGCAGAAACACAAAATCGAAAAGCTCCCCGTAGTCGATGAGCAAGGCAAACTCGCTGGGCTTATCACCTACAAAGACTTGATGAAACTGGAGGACTACCCAAACTCCTGCAAAGACCGATTCGGTCGGCTCGTCGTAGGAGCTGCCGTGGGAGTCACCTGGGACATGATGGATCGCGTCGATGCCCTGGTAGCCGTAGGTGTGGACGTCATCTGCATCGACACTGCCCACGGTCATTCAAGGGGTGTATTGGAAGCGGTCAAAGCCGTCCGCCGCAAGTATCCCGAACTGGAACTGGTTGGAGGTAACGTGGCCACGGCCGAAGGCGCCAAGGCACTCGTAAAGGCGGGGGTAAACGCTGTCAAAGTGGGAGTTGGGCCCGGCAGCATCTGCACCACCCGCGTAGTGGCCGGGGTGGGCGTGCCCCAATTGACTGCCATTTATAACGCCTGGGTGGCCATTCGCGACACCGGTGTGCCAGTCATCGGAGATGGCGGCATACGTTATTCGGGGGACATCGTAAAAGCATTGGCCGCTGGGGCAAGTACCGTCATGGCGGGTGGGCTCTTCGCTGGTGTGGAAGAGGCGCCTGGAGAGACGATTTTGTACGAAGGCCGCAAATTCAAAGTGTACAGAGGCATGGGTAGCTTGGGTGCCATGGGAGCCGGATCCAAAGACCGCTATTTCCAGGATGTGGAAGACGACATCAAAAAACTCGTGCCCGAGGGCATCGAAGGTCGAGTCCCCTATAAAGGCACCCTCGAGGAAGTCATGACCCAATACCTGGGCGGGTTGCGAGCAGGAATGGGCTATTGCGGAGCCCGTACCATCGAGGAGCTGAAAAAAGCCAAATTCGTCCGTATCTCTTCCTCAGGGATCAGAGAAAGCCACCCACACAACATCACCATCATGAAGGAGGCTCCAAATTATTCCAGCAGCATGTGAGGATGGAAATAGATTCTACCCCCTGTTTTTCACAGGTAGCAGGCACCTTTTTTTCTTCACCTCGTTCCTCAGACCAATTAGTTTGACTTTCCCAATTTCGGGAGAACCTCCTCAACGAGTGCATCGACATCTCCACTCGTCGAATCCAAGGTGATGTGCGGTTCTGCCAACGGTTCCCATTCTGATTTTAGTTCCTGGTACACCTCCCAGGTAGCCTCGCTGTCGGGCCTCGGTTTTTGCAAGCGGCGGAAGGCCTCCTCATCCGAAATTTTCATCAACACGAAATGGATGTCGACCCCTGTGCGGTGGGCGAGCTCCTTCCATGGCTTGCGCAATGATTCTTTGTAAAAGGTGGAGTCAGCAACGACGGGATGGCCTCTCCCAAGGGCCTCGGCGGCTCGCTCGATCATGGCCTGGTAAACCCGGTTTTTGGCTTCAGGGGAGTAATGCCCCTTGAGGTCGAGTTGCTGCCGCACCAAATCACTATTGATGCGGACGGCTCCTACTCGCCTTGCCAGGACGTCGGCAAAGGTGGTTTTGCCGCTGGCTGGCAGACCTGCCACAAGGATTAGGAAGGGTTTTGGGGCCATCGATGCACATTTTCATTTGACACGCGACTTGCTGGACAAATAGAAGTTTTCAGCTTCTTTAAGCAGCTCGAACAAGTGCCGTGTCACGGAGCCTGGTTTGCCGTTGCCAATGATCACATCGTCTATGCGTACCACTGGCATCACCCTTTTGGTACTGCTGGTAACGAAGGCCTCGGTGGCCTGGCCAAGTTCTTCCACGGTGGGTCGCCGCTTTTCTATGCGATAATGCCGGTTGGCCAGCCGCAACACGTATTTCCTCGTTATACCTTCGAGGATGCCATCCTCTGCGGTGACGATCACATTGCCGGGCAAGACCAGGAAAAAGTTTGCCCTGGTAGTCTCTGTGATTTTTCCATCCGTGTGAAAAAGCAGATCGTCGGCACCCGCTTGCATCAATTGATCCCTCATTAGGATCCCTGCCAGGTAATTGGTGGTTTTAATCGTTGGAAACTGCCGCTCGAAAGCGTGCAACAACAGTGCAATGCCCTCCTCGTACTGTTTAGCTGGGTAGTTCGGAAATGGGTGCTCCAAAATGAGGAGGTTTGCCTTGCCTGCTTGGGGAGTGTAGCCATCCTGAGAATAACCACCCGTGAGCACGAGCCTGATGGAGGCATCTCGCAAACCGTTGGCATCCAGGAGCTGGTTGATTTTGTCGATGAGCTCGTCTCTGTCCAGCGGCACATCGATCTTCATTTGCCTCGCCGAGCGCCAGAATCGGTCCAGGTAATCTTCCACGAAAAGGGGCTCTCCTTCCTTGACGAGAAAAAAATCGAACATGCCGTAGCCGCGCAACAGGCCGAGGTCTGTCACACCAATGGCTGCTTCCGACAGTGGCAGCAGCTCCCCATCGATCATGCAATAGTGGATCATAGTTAGAAAACGAGGCTTTGCTCAGGCACCAATGGTTTCTTCCACGGGCTCGATGGTGAAGCGATAGGTTTCCATGATGGGGTTGGACAGGAGCTTCCGGCAGGCTTCATCAACCTTCTTGCGGGCCTCCTCTTCGGAGTCGGCTTCGAGTACCACGTGGATGTGCTTGCCAATGCGCACGTCTTCCACGCCATGGATATCCAGGTTTTTCATGCTGCGAGCCACTGTCTTGCCCTGCGGGTCGAGCAGCTCTTTGTGGGGCATGACGTCTATTTCTGCGTAAAACTTCATAGGAATGAATGTGATGAAATTGCCGAGCCTCAGTGTTTGAGGACGTAGTTGTCGATGGTGGAAAAAAGCAGATAAGCCAGGATGATCATCGAGAAACTCGCCTCTTTGAATACGATGATCATCAAAATGGCGAAGGCGGCAAAAATAAACCTGATTTGGTTGCCCTTCCATTCGAGGTTGCGAAACTTCAAACCGAACATGGGAAAACGAGCCACCATCAACCAGCTCAAAGAGACGATGACGGTGTACAAAAACAATGGTTCGGTGACCAACGAGCCCAACCCGAAAGAGTCGAAGTGATAGATGAGCATCAGCCCCGTACAAAACAGGGTAGCCGATGGTGTTGGCATGCCCAGGAAGTTTTCCCCCTGGCATTCGTCGATGTTGAAAATGGCCAGCCTGATGGCAGCGAACAGCGTGACCAAAAAGGCAGGTGCGGCAGCTATGGTTAGCTGAATGGGAAGCACATCGCGGCCCGCCATTCCTTTTACCAGCAACATGTACAACACGGCACCAGGTACCACACCAAAGGAAACCATGTCGGCCAGGCTGTCCAGCTGTTTCCCAAAAGCAGATTTCACGCGAAGCCACCTGGCCAAGCTGCCATCGAGGAAATCGGCCACTCCACTGGCAAGACTGAACAGAAACGCCTGGACGAACAACCCATACATGATGCTGGCAAGGGCACAACATCCCAGGAAAAGGTTGATCAACGTGATGATATTGGGGATGTGCTTCTTCATGGTTTGTTGGTATTCACCCAACTGAGCCGTGAAAGAGGAAGTCTATGCTCCAGAACGGTTTGGTGTGATGTTGTCTGTGGTTTCGACCAGGGCCGCACAAAAGTACACCATATTACCGGTGCACAATTTTGGAAAGCGTACCTGCCCCTGCCTCCTTGCTCGGTCAGCTGCTTTGCCAAAATTGTACTTTTGCTCATATCGACTCGTTAACATGGCCCATCAGCCAGGAAAATCAATTTACTTTTCATCCCAGCCGATTAACCTCCAACCGACCATGATGCCAATTCGCCTCCTGCTCGTTTTTTCTGCAGCTACCCTTTTCACTCAGACGCTGTTCGCACAACCTGCAAACGATGCCTGCGCAAATGCCATCCAGCTTACGGATTTGGATAGCTGGTGTTCAGCCAAAGGGGCCTTTTCAAATGACGGTGCCACCCTCGATCCGTTCATTCAACCCAACTGCTTTCCGAATGTAAGTCATGATGTTTGGTTCTCTTTCGTAGCCCAGGCAACTGACGTAGCCATCTCTGTCATTGGTCAAACCAGTGGCCAGATCCCGCCCGGTGGCACTTTGCAGCAACCCCAATTTGCCATTTACAGTGGCAGCTGTTCGGGGGGATTGACGCTGATCCAATGTGCATCGGATGGCTTTGGCACTGGCGTAGCAGAGACTTTTGCCGGACCGCTCCAAGTAGGTGAGACCTATTTCATCCGGGTAGATGCCCGCAATGGCAACACTGGCACTTTTCAACTCTGCATCAACAACTTCAACGCCGTGCCCAGCCCCAGTGGCGATTGCTTCACGGGCCCCATTCTCTGCGACAAATCTTCCTTCACCGTGCCCAGTTTGGTGGGCACCGGAATCAACAACAATGAAATTCCACCCAACCTCTGTTTGGGTGAGGAGTTTGCCTCTGCGTGGTATCGCTGGACGTGTAAAGACCCCGGCACCCTGACATTCACCATCACCCCATCCAACCCCACCGACGACATTGACTTTGCACTCTTCGAACTGCCGGGCGGCATCGATGACTGTGCCAACAAAGTCAAAATCCGCTGTGAAGCCGCAGGTGAAAACGTGGGGCAACCTTTCCCCAACTGGGAACCCTGTACTGGCCCCACCGGCTTGAGCGAGACTGAAACCGACACCGACGAACAACCGGGCTGCTCGCCCGGACAAAACAATTTCGTCGCCGCAGTCAACATGGTGCCGGGTAGATCCTACGCACTCATCATCAACAACTTTTCCAACACCGGCAACGGCTTCACCATCGAATTCGGTGGTACGGGAACTTTCCAGGGCCCTGAAGCTGATTTCTCTTCTGACCCCGCTGGCAATGCCTGCACTGGCATGGAAGTCATTTTCGAAGACAACTCCACCAGCCTGGATCCCATCGTGAATTGGGAATGGAATTTCGGCATCGGTGCCAGTCCCTTGACCGCCACCGGGCCCGGGCCCCACAGCGTCACCTACGCTACGCCAGGTCTCAAATCGATCGTGTTGAAAGTGACCAATCAGGAAGGTTGCATCGTGACCAAGATCAAGACCCTGGCCATTCTTCCGGGGCCCGAAGTCACTCCCACAGTTGTCAATGACTACTGTGGACCCAACGATCAGACCGGGGGCATCTATCTCAGTGTCCAGGGTGCCGAGCCACCCTACCAGTTCGAATGGCAAAACAGTGGTGTGCTCACCTCTGACAGCACCCTGCTCGGCGTAGAGACTGGCACTTATCACGCAAGGGTGGTAGCTGCCAATGGCTGCGCCACGGAGCTCGACGTCGTGGTGCCAGAAGGACTTAGCCTGCAGGCGGGCGTGAATCCCGTGAAGCCTCCTACCTGCCATGGTGACAGCGATGGCCAGATTTCCATCAGCATCGACATCGCCAATTACCCAATCATGTACGATTTTGGAAACGGCCTCCAACCGGATAGCGTTCTGACCAACTTGCCTGCAGGTACCTACTCGGTGTACGTGGTGGATGCTGCTGGCTGCGACGCCACATTTACCATAGAAGTGAAGGATTTCCCCCCGCTGCTGCTTGGCCTCGACCCCACTGACATCAGCTGCCATGGTCAAGTGGATGGCAGCATCACGGCCATGCCCAGCGGTGGCGCAGGAAACTATACCTACCAATGGAGCAACAATGCCACTACTGCAACCATCGACAACCTGTCGCAGGGCAATTACACCGTCACCGTGACGGATGCCAATGGTTGTTCGACAACTTCTTCTTCCGACATCATTGAACCCCCACCACTCGAATTCAATCTGGGGATCCAGGACGTAGTATGCCACGGTAACAACAGCGGGGTCATCGAGGTATTTGCCAGTGGAGGCACACCACCTTACATGTACAGCACCAACGGGAAGGACTTCCAGAGCGATCCACGCCTCGATGAACTCTTTGCGGGCGATTACACTGTGTATGTGCAAGACAGTCGCGGGTGCACCTCCACCCTGATGGCCACTATCACCGAACCCCCGCCCCTCCTCGTGTATGCGGGTGAAGACCAAACAGTGGAACTCGGCTATACGGTTAATTTGAATGCCATAGTCAGCCCGCTCGGTACGGATGTGAGCATTGCCTGGAGTGATTCTACCACGTTGAGCTGTTTCGATTGCTTCAACACCATTGCCCAACCGTTCAAGACTACCACCTACGTGGTCACTGTCACGGATGGCGATGGCTGTACGGCTTCCGACTCGGTGACAGTGAATGTGCTCATCATCCGGCCCGTCTATATCCCCACGGCATTTTCTCCCAACAACGATGGGGTGAACGATTTTTTCACCATCTATGGAGGGCCCGCTGCGAGAATCGTGCGCACCTTTCGGGTTTTCAACCGCTGGGGCGGAATGGTGTACGAAGGGTTTGACATACCGCTGAACGATGAGTCTTTTGGATGGGACGGCACTTTCAAGGGCAAACTTCTCGACCCGGCAGTGTTCGCTTATTATGCCGAGGTGGAATTCATCGACGGAGCTGTGATTTTGTACGAGGGCGATGTCACCCTGGTACGCTGAGGAAAAGGCTTTTTCTTTGCCACTGTGCCCAATGATTTCCTCATGCAACCTCTCGATGTGTTTGAACAATTGCAAGAAGCCGTCCACTATATCCGCCAGCGGAGCAAGCTGGTGCCTACGGCGGGTTTGATCCTCGGAACAGGGCTGAGCGAGCTGGCATCGTCCATCCAGTCAGAAGCCACGATCGAGTTTCACCACATCCCTCATTTTCCGCAACCCACCGCCCCGGGTCACCGCGGAGCTTTGATCATAGGCTGGTTGGAAGGCTGCCCAGTGGTGGCCATGGCTGGCAGGCTACACTATTACGAAGGCTATTCCATGCACCAGGTGGTATTCCCCGTAAGGGTGATGAAGTTATTAGGTGCCCAATGGTTGATTGCATCCAATGCAGCGGGGGGCACAAATCCCCATTTAGAGGCTGGTGATCTGGTCTTCGTTCGAGATCACATCAACCTGCAACCGGAAAATCCCCTTCGCGGGCCTAACGATGAGCGTCTTGGCCCCAGATTCCCTGACCTGCTGGAAACCTACGACCCTGTGTTGATTTCTCATGCCAAACAGACCGCAGCGAGATTGGGCATACGTGCGCACACGGGGGTTTACGCCAGCCTCCCGGGGCCCAATTTAGAAACACCCGCTGAATACGAGTACCTGCACCGCATCGGTGCCGATGTGGTAGGCATGTCCACCGTCCCCGAGGTGTTGGCAGCCAAACACATGGGCATGCGGATCTTCGTTGTGTCGGTGGTGTCGAACAAGAGTTATCCCTTGTCGGCCATCCAACCCACCACCGTCGAGTCGGTCATTGCCACCGTAAATCGGGTGAGCCCGAAGGTCCAGGAAGTGGTGAAGGAGCTGGTTCGGTACATCCAGACGGTTTCGAATGGGGGGACGCAATAATCGAAACGACAGGGTGAGTCCGCTTTCGGCGGCGGAGTCCGCTTCAAAAAGTTGCTTTGTTAAAGATGAAGCACTTACAGCCTCTCTGTTGCCGGTACAAGTACGCAGGCAGCTACACCGGGGGCGGGCACTGCGAGCACCCGAGACGCCGGCCAGCCCAAATGGTCAGGCCCGACGGCCTGGCAGGTGCCCCTGAGCGATGAGGCAACGGGCCGGCAGGAGACAAGGGGGCGCCCCACTCATTTCCAAATTGCTGGTTTTTACTGTGTGGTGTGCTCGAGCCAGCATGGGCAAAAGCAGCGCATGATTGAAAAAACTCCCGCCATGATCCGTATCAAGCGCATTTACGAAAAAGCATCGCCAGAGGATGGATGTCGTGTACTGGTGGACAGGCTCTGGCCTCGAGGTGTCAGCAAGGAGGAGGCGGCAATCCATACATGGATGCGTGAGGTGGCCCCCTCCGATGCACTGAGGAAATGGTTTGGAAAAGACACGTCGAAATGGGAGGAGTTTGCCCGCAGATACATGGAGGAACTCGACGACAAACTGGAGTTGCTGCAAGCGTTGAAAGCCCTCGAAAAAGAACACGGTACCTTGACCCTGTTGTACGCCAAGAACGATGAGGTTTACAACAATGCCAACGTGTTGAAGGGTGTGCTGGAGGCCCTTTGAGGGCGAAAGTCAGTGGTCGTCGGGGACGAACTCGAGGGGGCGGATGGGAGTGCCATCACTCCACTTTCCCATGAAAAGCTGTTGTTCAGTACCGCCGAATGCAAATGTTTCCCATTGCCCCGTCCTGCTGAAAGCCAGCAAGGCATCGGCGAGCTTCCAGTAGCAATAGAAATCGACGGCGTCGGCTCGTCCGATGCGCATGGCTTTTCGGGCCGTGTAGTTGCGCACACCGGAGTCGAAAAGGGTATCGAGGGCGTAGGTCTGGTTATGGTGAGCTTCGATGGGAGGGGAGCCGTAATCATCGGCATGTTGCCTGAGCAGGTTTCGATACTCCAGGTGGCGCGTTTCCTCGAAGATTTTTACTGCGAGTTCATCACCTACGACCCAGTCGTCTTCATTGACCACGATGAGCAATTTGGTATCAGCGGGCATGTTGGAATAGTCCTCGAGTCTGCCACCCTTGAATTTGCCGGTTCCCGGGGCACAAAGCATTACTGCACTGGCCTTGGGCACTTGATACGACTGGAAGTTGACAGCCAAATCAGCAGCCACAGCGCCGCCGTATGAGTGGCCAATGAGGGCAAATCGTGAGGTGTCGGCTTCGATGTCGAGGCTGTCGGATATGAATGTGAGTGCGTCGCGAATGGCGGTGGCCACGTTGGGAGCGAACTTGTCAGGGGCGGGGCTGAGCAAATGGCGTTGGTAGCGAGGGTAAATGACGATGTTGCCCCGGCGCACCAAGTGTCTGATCCACCCCCCGTAAATCATGGGGTTGTAGGCGCCGTATCCGTGGATGAAAGTGACGACGTGTGCCTTGGAGGGTGAGGGGTTGGATGGCGTGAATAGCCAGTAGCCGTCGGGGGTGGAGGCTTTGTCGTACACGAGCACGGAATCGTGGCGGTAATCCTGTCCGCCTGGGCCAAGGAGCGGTTGGGTCGGTTGTGATACCAGCGTTCTGGCCGTTTCGGGCTGCATCCAGCGGGTGGCCATGAAGAGGATGATGCCGATGAGAGATTGTATCATGGAATCGATGGTTTGAAATCGAGTTACGCTTGCCGGAAACGGAAAACGGGCCGGAAGGTTGAACATTGGGTGGATTACCTTTGCCCGCGTACTTACTTTTTGTCGGCAATTCGCCACGTCTTTTCTCAAAACAAACGATACCAATGTCCAAGGAAGCAAAAACACGGCCCGTAGGAGTAATTGGTGCAGGCAGTTTCGGGAGTGCCATCAGCAACTTGTTGGCACTCAACACCGACGTGCTGCTCTACAGCCGGAACCAAGAATTGGTCGAAGTGATCAACCGCACACACCAGCATCCCACGCTCGATGTAAAGATTGCCGAGCGCGTGCGGGCCACTGCCGACATGGCCGAGTTGGCTTCCGAATGCATCCTGATTTTTCCGATCGTGCCTTCCTCCAGCTTCAGGAGAATGATGAAAGATCTCTCCCCCTACTTGCATCCCTATCACATGCTCATCCACGGGACCAAAGGCCTCGACCTCCGCAAGATCACAGACGAAGAACTTGAAAGTGGCAAGGTCAAACCCGACAACATTACCACGATGAGTGAGGTGATTCGCGAGGAGAGCGTAGTGGTGCGGGTGGGTTGCCTCTCTGGTCCCAACTTAGCCAACGAAATCTTCGAGGGGCAACCCACAGCCACTGTCATCGCCAGCAGATTCGACGAAGTCATCGAGGCAGGCAAATCGGTGTTGAGCAGCAGGCGATTCCAGGTATTCGGCACCTATGAGATAAAAGGAGCAGAGCTTGCGGGCGCATTGAAGAACATCATCGCCATAGGGTCGGGCATCCTCGCTGGGCTGGGGATGGGCAAAAACATACAGGCCCTGCTGATCACGCGGGGCTTGATGGAGATGATCTATTTTGGCAAAGCCTTTGGTTCCTCTCCCAAACCTTTCGTTGGCACAGCCGGCATCGGCGATTTGGTCTGCACGGCTACGAGTATGAACAGCAGAAACTTCACCTTCGGCTATCGCCTTGCCCGGGGCGAAAAGACGGATGACATCCTGGAGTCGATGACCGAAGTGGCAGAAGGTGTCAGAACCCTGCGCATCGCCAAGTATCTCGCCGACCATCTCAAACTGCACGTTCCCATCACCCAAATGCTTTACCGGGCCGTTTACGAGGGTTACGACATTCGGGATGCCATCGATTACCTGATGCGCTATCCGTATTACGTGGACGTGGATTTCATTTGAAAAATGCATGGAGGCCAGGCGGATTGGGTCGGCGCAATTTTGAAGCGGTCCGCCAGGGTGGACAAAAAAAAATCGCACCCTGCAGGTGCGATTTCCAATAATCCCATGAACATATCCAAAAACGATTCTTGTGGTGCGGAGCGCCAGCGAGGCGCTGCCCTAAAAGTTTGCATCAGCCAATTGGTTTGCGAAAGAGAGTCGATTTGTATCCCAAGTTTGAGTCTGCATTAGAGTTCGTATCCCATGAACTTTTTTTGCAGTTCCCCAGTCACTTTTGACCGGTCATTGGCTGATGCGTTATTTCTTGATGGGTTGTCTGAAGGTTGGGCAGTACCCCCTCGCAGAGGGGGACTGGCAGCCAACAGATCATAATCCCATGAACATATGCATTTCAATGTCAGCTTTGCGAGATCAAAACAGTGCGTCCCGGCTTTGCGCCGGGACGACTGACTAACAAATTATAATCCCATGAACATTTTCAAAGCTGGTGGCCGGAACCTTTTCCCGGCGGGTGATCGTGTCTGCGAGTGTTTGTTTTTCGCTTTAGTCACTGATCACGATGCAAATGTGAAGGGAATCGATGCTTAGGCCAAGTACATTTTTGAGCCATTGTGAGAGATGTTTTGAAAGCCTTTCGAGCCTTCTTTAGTCGTGAAATGCCTGAAAAATAGGCGATTTTGACTTGGTTTACCTTGGGGGGTTGAGCTTGAATTGTGAAGCTACATTTTTTGAACACCCCGGGAAGTGAAAAAAAAATTTCAGCTCGAAAATCAGATTGAAAGGCTCTCAAGTACCCTCTCGAGCGCTAAACTTTCCTTTTGGCTCTCCGTTTGAAAGCCGGTCACGAAACGTACGCAGGCACACATATAGTTTTTGAACCTGGATTTGTTCGCTCCGCTACCTTTGCGCACGTGAAAAATTTGGAACACATCCTCGAATCATACGCCCGGTCGCCCATTGTGCGCCGCATTGCCGATCAGGCGGCCTCAGGCAAAGGCCACGTTCAACTGAAAGGACAGGCAGGCGCCATCGAGTCCTTTCTGCTGGCAGGGGTTTGTCTTCATACCAAGCGCCCCCAGATATTCATAGCCGCCGACAAGGAAGAAGCCGCTTATGTGCAGAACAACCTTGCCAACCTGCTTGCCTCTCACTCCGTGATGTTTTTCCCCGATTCCTTCAAGCGCCCTGGTTATTTCGAGGAATTGAACCCTACGCAGGTACTCGAACGCACTGAAGCCATCAACAAGCTCAGCATGCCTGGAGGCAAACCTGCCGTGATGGTTACCTACCCCGAAGCACTGGCAGAAAATGTGGTGCACCCCAAAGCCATTTCCGATACGCGCATCGACATCGTCAAAGGCCAGCAACTCGATCTCGATTTTGCCATCGAGTTGATGGTGGAGTACGGTTTCAAGCGGGAAGATTTCGTGTACGAACCTGGCCAGTTCGCCATCAGGGGCGACATCGTGGACATTTTCAGCTATGGCAACGACTGGCCTTATCGCATCGAGCTCTTCGACGAAGAGGTCGAAAGCATTCGCACTTTCGATCCCCTCAGCCAACGGTCCATTCGGCGACTCGAGCGCGTGTCCATCATCCCAAATGTGAACACCCGCTTCGCCAATGAACAAAAGGTGCCCCTCACCGAGGTGCTACCTCCCGAGACCATTGTTTGGGTCAGGGATTTGAGCATTTTACTCGACAAGTTGCAACAGACCTTCGAAACGGCCAGTGATTTTGGGAGTAGGCTCCCGGTGACCGACGAAACCGAGCGGGCCATGTTGTTTCGAAACGGTGGTTTTGTGCCCACCCGCCAAATCATCGATGCACTCCCCGGGTTCGGCCTGGTCAATCTGGGCTCTTCGGCCCACGAACCCTTCCAGCTCGGCCCTGCTCACATCGTGGAGTTGAATGCTCGCCCCCAACCGAGCTTCAACCGCAACTTTTCGCTCCTCATTGCAAACCTTCAGGAAAATTCCGCCGCAGGCATCAGGAACTACATCTTCACCGACAACCCCAAGCAGGTAGAGCGCTTCCACGCCATTTTCGAAGACCTGGAGGCACAGGTACAATTCGAGCCCGTAACCCGGGCCATCAGCGAAGGATTCATCGATAAAGACCTGGGTATCGCCTGCTACACCGATCACCAAATCTTCCAGCGCCACCACCACTACCGCCTCCGACAAGGATTCACCGCCGACAAAGCCCTGAGCCTCAAAATGCTCAGAGAACTCCAACCCGGCGACTACGTCGTGCACATCGACCATGGCATCGGACAGTACTCAGGACTCGAGAAAATCACGGTCAATGGGCACACCCAGGAAATGGTGCGCATTTTTTACAAAAACAACGACGTCCTCTACGTCAGCATCAACTCTTTGCACAAGCTCTCCAAGTACGTTGGCAAGGATGGTACCCCTCCTGCCCTGAGCAGACTCGGCTCGGAGGCCTGGCAAAACCTCAAGCGCAAAACCAAAAAGAAAGTCAAGGACATCGCTCGGGAACTCATCAGGCTCTACGCCATCCGCAAGGCCTCACCTGGTTTTGCCTTTTCCCCCGACAACTACCTCCAAGTGGAATTGGAGTCCTCCTTCATCTACGAAGACACGCCCGACCAGGAAAAGGCGACCATTGACGTCAAGGAGGACATGATGAAGCCCCATCCCATGGATCGCCTCATCTGTGGTGACGTAGGCTTTGGCAAAACGGAAGTGGCCATTCGTGCTGCCTTCAAGGCCGTGCTCGACGGCAAACAAGTGGCCGTGCTCGTACCCACAACCATCCTCGCATTGCAACATTTCAAGACTTTTAGCGAAAGACTGGCTGATTTCAAGCTCAGCATCGATTATCTCAACCGCTTCCGCTCGACCAAGGAGCGAAACGAAATCTACAAACGCCTCAAAGAGGGCAAAATCGACATCATCATTGGCACACATGCCCTGCTCAACAAGGAAGTCCAATTCAAAGACCTCGGCCTGTTGATCGTGGATGAAGAGCAAAAATTCGGGGTGGCAGCCAAAGAAAAACTGCGTTCCTTGAAAGCCAACGTCGATACCCTTACCCTAACTGCCACACCTATCCCGCGCACCCTCCAGTTCAGCCTCATGGCGGCTCGCGACCTCTCCATCATTCGAACACCCCCTCCCAACCGCCAACCCATCCACACCGAAATCAGGGTGTTCAACGAGCAGCTCATCAAAGACGCCATCTACAAAGAGGTTCAGCGCGGCGGCCAGGTCTTCTTCGTACACAACCGGGTCAAAACCCTGCCCGACATGGCCGCCCTCATCAAACGCCTCTGCCCCGACGTGGAAGTGGCCATGGCCCACGGCCAAATGGAAAGCGACAAACTGGAGAAAACTTTGGTGGACTTCATCGAGCACCGGTACGACGTGCTGGTCTGCACCAACATAATCGAAACTGGCCTCGACATACCCAATGCCAACACGATGATCATCAACAACGCCCAGCAGTTCGGCCTCAGTGACCTCCACCAGCTCCGGGGCCGCATAGGGCGCTCCAACAAAAAGGCTTATTGCTACCTGTTTTGCCCACCCATGTCCGTGCTCACACCCGACGCTCGAAAGAGGCTGCGCACCATCGAAGAGTTCAGCGACCTGGGCAGTGGATTCGAAATCGCCATGCGCGACCTCGACATACGCGGCGCCGGGAACTTGCTCGGTGCTGAGCAAAGCGGCTTCATCGCCGATATTGGCTATGAAACTTTCCAGCGCATTCTCGAAGAAGCCATCCAGGAGCTCAAAGAGTCCGACTTCAAAGAGGTTTTCAAGGAAGAACTCGACAAGCGAAAAACGTTCGTCAAGGATGTCCAGATCGACACCGATACCGAAATGCACATCCCCGACGATTACGTCACCAACATCACCGAAAGGCTCAGCCTCTACACCCAACTCGACAGCATCGAATCCGAAGCAGAACTCCTCGACTTCGAGGAAGCCCTCAAGGACAGATTCGGCAAACTCCCACCCCAGGTAAAAGAATTGTTCGAAGGGCTCAAACTGCGCTGGATCGCCAGAGAACTTGGCTTCGAACGCATCATTTTGAAAAATGGCACCCTGCGGTGTTTCTTTGTCGAAAATCCCCAATCGAGCTACTATGACAGCTCCACCTTCCAGGCCCTTTTCGCTTTCCTCGCCCAGCGTGGTACACAACTCGGTGTCACCCTCAAAAAGAACCCGCGCAGCCTCATCCTCATCAAGGAAAAAGTTTCAAATCTCAAATCGGCACGGGAACTGCTGGAAAACATCCGCCATTCCCTAAATGCTTCCATGTGGTCCAACGAGTTGACCACATCGTCCTGAAGTGCCGAACAATTCATAAGTTGCTGAACTTTAAAGATCATTTCCATAGCCTCCCTCAACCTGGTCTCAAATGAAAAAGCTCACTACGCTGCTCCTTCTTATTCTTCCTTCAATTTCCATTCTCAACGCACAACAAATCGTGGAAACCGGTCTGTTCCTCGGCTTCGCCAATTACCAAGGGGACCTTTCCGACAACCAGATCGTGTTCAAGGAAACCAAAAAATCTTTCGGGGGATTCGTCCGCCTGCACTATGAAGACAAGTTGAAAATTCGAGGCAATGTCTATTACGGTTTCATCGGAGGTGACGATCTCAACGCCGATAGCGACAAGAAATTCCGTAAGTGGAAATTCGATGGTGAAATACTCGAAATTGCCATCACTGGCGAATACCATCCATTTGGTCGTAGCAGGGCTGGTAACACCGGGATTTTTCGCAGACAAATCTCTCCCTACATCGCCACAGGTTTGGGCTACACCATCTCGAATATCGATCTCTCCTACCCCGATGCCGATGCGCACCTCTTCCCCGAACCCGCTGACAAGGATACCTTTCTGTCCGTGCCTCTCATGCTTGGTGTCAGAATAGACTTGCACGAGAACTTCTCCCTCGGAGCGGAATGGGGTTGGAGAACCGTATTCTCCGATTATCTCGACGACGTGGCAGAAAATGGAAACCCAAGCCGTCGCGACTGGTATCTCTTCGTGGGAGGAAGCCTTTCCTATTTCTTTGGCTCTTTCACGCCCGACTATTTCAAGACCAACAACTGATGTATCGGCGCTCACTCGAACGAGCGCTATTTTGGCAGTAAAAATCGGATGGATTACCTCGAAATCTCCCCCCGCATTGCCGAAGCACTCGCATTGGGTCACCCCGTGGTGGCGCTGGAGAGTACCCTCATCGCCCATGGTATGCCCTGGCCCCAAAATTTCGAAACAGCCTGCCGACTCGAACAGCTCATCACAGACCAGGGGGCCTTGCCAGCCACCATCGCTGTACTCGATGGCCGTTTCAAAGTTGGACTCTCAAAAGCCGAAATCGAGCAGCTGGCAAAGGCAAGCGGGCAAGTGCACAAAGCCAGTCTCAGAGACCTGCCCGGACTGCTATTGAAAAAACTACCGGGTGCGACCACCGTAGCAGCTACCATGTTCATAGCCCACCGTGCCGGTATCAAGGTGTTTGCCACCGGTGGCATCGGTGGCGTGCACAGGGGTGCCCAGGAAACCTTCGACATCTCCGCCGACCTGCCAGAGCTGGCACGCAGCAGTGTGGCCGTCGTGTGTGCCGGCGCCAAATCCATCCTCGATCTGCCCCTTACGCTCGAATACCTCGAAACCCACGGGGTGCCCGTCGTAGGTTACCGAACGGAAGAGTTTCCAGCCTTCTACACCAGGCACTCCGGTCTCGGCGTGGATTTCACCCTGCACACCCCGGAGGAGGTCGCGAGTTTTCTAAAAATCAAATGGGATGCTGGCTTGTCGGGGGGTGTGGTGGTAGCCAACCCCATTCCAGCGTTCGATGAACCGGACTATGAACACATCGAAAGAGCCATTGCCCAGGCCCTCGACGAAGGCAATCGAATGGGGTTGAAGGGGAAAGCCCTCACGCCCTTCCTGCTGAAGCGGATCGCAGAACTCACCGGCGGTGACAGCCTGCGTGCCAACATCAAGCTGGTAGAAAACAACGCCCGGCTGGCTGCAGGGATAGCCAGTGCCCTGTGCCTGGGTTGATCACTGCGGGCCCTTTTTCACACCAGTCACAGGGGGATGTTGCCATGTTTTTTTCGAGGCAGGCGATCCACCTTGTTTTCGAGCATGCTAAAGGCCTTGATGAGTTTGCGGCGCGTGTCCCTCGGGTGGATGACTTCGTCGATGAAGCCGCGCTGTGCAGCGCGATAAGGGTTGGCAAATTTTTCTTGGTATTCTTTTTCCTTTTCGGCCAGCATGGCCTCGGGGTCATCGGCCTGCTGGATCTCTTTCCTGAAGATGATTTCTGAAGCACCCTTTGCACCCATGACGGCAATCTCTGCCGTCGGCCATGCGAAGTTCATATCGGCGCCGATGTGTTTGGAATTCATCACATCATAAGCCCCACCATAGGCCTTGCGGGTAATGACGCTCACCCGCGGCACCGTGGCCTCGCTGAAGGCATAGAGCAATTTGGCACCATTGGTAATGATGCCATTCCATTCCTGATCCGTACCTGGCAGGAATCCCGGCACGTCCACCAACACCAGCAGCGGGATGTTGAAGCAATCGCAAAAACGCACGAAACGGGCGCCCTTGCGCGAGGAGTTTACGTCGAGCACACCTGCCAGTGACATGGGTTGGTTACCCACCACCCCTATGCTTCGCCCGGCAAGGCGGGCAAAACCCACCACGATATTGTCAGCCCAGTCTTCGTGGATTTCGAAAAAGCTATCCTCATCCACGATGCCGCGGATAACCTCGCGCATGTCGTAGGGTTGTTGTGGATTCGCCGGTATGATATCCGTGAGCTGGTCGCGGTATTCATCCGCGGGTTCGTATGGCAGGCGCGGCGGTTTTTCCTCGCAATTCTGGGGAATGTAGGAGAACAGCTTGCGGATTTTCTGGATGCAATCGATGTCGTTGGCGGCGGTGAGGTGTGTGACACCTGAGCGCGTGGCGTGGGTGTGGGCGCCCCCCAATTCTTCGGAGGTCACCTCTTCGTTGGTGACGGTCTTGACGACGTTGGGCCCCGTGACGAACATGTAGGAAGTGCGCTCGACCATGATGATGAAATCAGTCATGGCCGGACTGTACACGGCTCCGCCAGCGCAGGGCCCCATGATGGCTGAAATCTGCGGAATCACCCCACTGGCGCGCACGTTGCGAAAAAAAATGTCGGCATAGCCTCCGAGGGAATTCACCCCTTCCTGGATGCGGGCTCCGCCAGAGTCGTTCAAGCCAATGACGGGTGCTCCGTTACGCATGGCCAGGTCCATTACCTTGCAAATCTTCTCGGCATGGGTCTCAGAAAGCGACCCTCCAAAGACGGTAAAGTCCTGGGCAAACACGTACACCAGCCTGCCGTCGATGGTTCCGTATCCGGTCACTACCCCGTCACCGGGAATGAGCTGTTTTTCCATGCCGAAATCACTGCAGCGGTGCGTAACGAACATGCCTATTTCCTCGAAAGAACCCTCGTCGAGCAAGAAGTGGATGCGCTCGCGAGCGGTCAGTTTTCCCTTGGCGTGTTCTTTTTCGATTCGCTCGATTCCTCCCCCCAACAGGGCCTCTTCGATCTTGCGTTGCAGCTTTTCGAGTTTGTCGTTCATAAAATTTTGCGTTTTCCGAAAACCAGCGGTCGAAGGCTCGTGTTGACCCGATTCCGTTTGTCGGGGCGAAGGTATAGAATCTGAGTGGGCTGCCTGCCGCGGCTCCCAGGCAAGCTGCCTACCTTTGTCCCCTAAAAATCAATGCCGATGCGAGTCGACGATCTGTTGCAAAAAGCCCTGAACCTGGAATTTCTCACTGCCGAGGAGGGGGTGTTCCTGTTTGAAAATGCCGCCACGGCCGAACTGATGTACGTGGGCAATCGCCTGCGACAACACCACGTGCCAGGCAACGTGGTCACATGGATCATCGACCGAAATGCCAACACCACCAACGTCTGTGTGGCCAACTGCAAGTTTTGCAACTTCTTCCGCCGACCTGGCCACCCCGAGAGCTACATCACCTCACTGGAAGAATACCGGCAAAAAATCGAGGAAACATTTGCCCTCGGTGGGGAGCAACTCCTGTTGCAGGGAGGTCACCATCCGGAGTTGGGGCTGGATTACTACGTGCGCCTCTTTCGGCAGCTCAAAGAATGGTATCCCAACCTCAAACTCCATGCACTTGGCCCCCCTGAAATCGCTCACATCACCAAGCTGGAAAAATCTACTCACTACGAAGTGCTCAAGGCGCTGAAAGAAGCTGGCCTCGACAGCCTCCCCGGTGCCGGCGCCGAAATCCTCGACGACAGGGTGCGCCGCCTCATCTCGGCGGGTAAATGTGGCGCTGACGAATGGCTCGACATCATGCGCACCGCCCACCAGCTCCGCCTGACCACCTCTGCCACCATGATGTTTGGGCACATCGAAACCAATCTCGAACGCATGCAGCACTTGGTGAAAATCCGCCAGGTACAATCCGAAAAACCCGCCGACGCCAAAGGATTCATCGCCTTCATACCCTGGCCGTTCCAGGACGAGGGCACCCTGCTCAAAAAACTGCGCCGTGCCCGTAACACTTGCACGGGAGACGAATACATCCGCATGATTGCCATGAGCCGCATCATGCTGCCAAACATTTCCAATATCCAGGCCTCCTGGCTTACGGTAGGCAAGCAGATTGGTCAGCTCAGCCTCCACGCCGGTGCCAACGACTTCGGCAGCATCATGATCGAGGAAAACGTCGTTTCCGCTGCTGGAGCCCGCTTCCGCTTCACGGCCGATGGCATTCAAAAAGCCATTCGGGAAGCAGGCTTCATCCCCCAACTGCGCAACCAGGAGTACGAGTACCGCGAACTGCCCGCCCACATCCGCCAACAGGAACTCGACAGGGAAAAACTCATCGTCGATTGAGCTGGTGGGTTTGAGTGTATCCCGCCAAGTCAAGGCCGTCTGACCCGATTCTCGGGGCAGACGGCCTTGGTCTTCATGCCGACAGTGTTCTGGAGAGATATAGGAGCCAACGAGTCTGACGAGTTGGCAAGCTCAATTCAATAGCCAGGATTCTGCTGCAGTTTTCCTCCGCTTAGGTCTATTTCCGACTGAGGCAAAGGCAGCAACTCGTGCTTTCCGGCGACGAAATTTTTCCCCACCTTCTTCATCGTTTCCTCGGCGATGCCCCAGCGCAGCAGGTCGAACCAGCGGTGTTGCTCCATGGCCAGTTCGACACGGCGCTCGTGTCGGATTTTCTCCCGCAAATCGGCCTGATCGGTGGTGGTGATGTCTGGCAGGATGAAGTTGTTGTTACCACGGGCGCGTTTGCGTACCATGTTCAGGTAGGGCAAGGCCTGTTCTGATTGGCCCAACTCGTTGAGTGCCTCAGCGGCGAGGAGCAGTATGTCGGCGTAGCGCAGCAATCGAAGGTTTCCAGGGCCGTTGTCCTGCAAGCCGGGGTGGGCAGGCACCCAGGCCTTCTGGTTGTAGCGCTCGTTGACGATTTCGGGATTGTCCTGTACGATGGTACTGCCGTCAGGGAGCACTTCACCGACGTAGATGATGGTGGCCTGGCGGCGGGGGTCGCCGGGCTCGTAGCTGGCCACCAGGTCATCGCTGGGGCGGTTGAAACCCCAGCCGAGGTTGGGGATGCCGCGCACACCCTGGATCATGTTGTAGGGGGAAGCTCCAGGCCCAACTACGGCAGCCTGCACGGCGGTGGCTCCGATTTCGAAAACGCTCTCCACACCGTTTTCACCCTGCGGCAGAAAGATATCGCCATAGCGGGGTTCGAGGCCATACTCGCCGCTGTTGATGATGGCCATGCATTGTTCAAGGGCGCGGGCGTAGTCCTTTTTCAACATGTACAGTTTGGCCAGGATGCCGCGAGCTGCTCCGCGAGTAGCCCTGCCCAAGTCTTTGGCGGGGTACTGCGATTTCTCGGGCAGCGCATCGATGGCAGCGAGCAGATCCTGCTCGATCAGATCGTAAACCTCTGAAACAGGGCGTCGCTCTTGCGTGAAATACTCCGCTTCCTCGAGCGGGCGGGTAATGATCGGCACTGCACCGTACCACTGTACCAGGCGGAAATAGCAATATGCCCGCAGAAAACGGGCTTCGCCGACGAGACGAGCCCGCAACACCGGATCCATGTCTATCTTGGGAATGTTCTCGATCGCTATGTTGGCTCGGAAGATGGTGTGGTAGTGCCCTTTCCACGATTGACTAAAGACTTGGTTGGTAGCGTCGAAGGTGAAGTCGTCGATTTCCTTCATGTAGAGGGCATCGTTTTCAGTGCTACCCTTGTCGGCGTCGTCGCTGATGATGTCCGTGATGCCAATCCACGGGAATGCACACATCTCCCAGGAGCGGAAGTTCTGGTAAATGGCGTTGACGGCCCAGACGGCTTGCTCCTCGTTTTCGAAAAAGGTGTCGAAGGTGAGTTGCCCTTTGGGCTTCCGGTCGAGGAAGTCCTCTTGGCAGGAGCTGAGTATGACCAGCGCCAAAAAAGCAGCAACTACGGCGCTTTGAATTCTCGCAAAAGATTTGACTGCATTGTTCATATCAATAGATGTTTACTTCAAATTCAATCAGGCCTCGTCTTCGAAAACGGGCCTTTTGGGATCGGCTGTCAGAAATTTCCACAAGGGCATTACCCTGATGCTCGTTCCAGCATTTTCAATGGTCTGTTCATCGTCAAGAGTCAGCAAAAGCGCCTGTTTTTTACCCGTCTTCTTCATGGCATTGAACAAGCTTTCCGTTTTACGTTCGTAAGTCGCTCTATCTGCAATGGACACTGTCACATTGATCAGCTCACCATTCTGCCAATAGAAATCAACCTCTTTTCCGTTGCGGAAATAATGTGGTTGAAAGCCTCTCCTTTTGAGCTCAAGAAAAACCACATTTTCAATAATTCGTCCGCTGTCCTCACCAAGGCTCATCAAATGCTTCAGGGCATGGTCTACAGCGTATATCTTACTGGGATTGATGGCCTGCACTCGTACTGACTTGTGCCAAACGTCAACTTTGAACAGCACGAAGGCCTCCTCCAAGTACGACAGGTATACGAACACCGTATTTTTTGACACCTGAAGACCCTGGCTCTTCAGGTCATTGTAAACCCTGGTCATACTCAGTGGATTGGCTATGTTGACCAGCAGGTACTTCAGCAAATAGCGCAGCAGGGTGGTGTTTTTGATGCTGTGGCGTTCCACAACATCACGGTAAAGTATCAGGTCCCTGTACTCCTGCAAGGTTGGTCTGTGCAGTGATTCCGGCAGAAAAACCAGCTCCGGAAAGCCACCTTGTTTCAGATACCGATTCAGCCAGTGCATATACAGGGTTTTTCCCTGTGAACTGAATTCATCCGCCTCCACATCATTGAATTGCAGGAATTCACTGAAGCTCAGCGGCAGCACCTCCACCGGCAAGGTACGTCCCCGCAGACTGGTTGCCAGTTCCCTGCTCAGCAGCTTTGACGACGAGCCCGTCAGGTAAATGCGGCAGTTCTCCTGGTCGTGAAGCCGCCTCACGAATTTCTCCCAGTTGGGCACCTCTTGAATCTCATCGAGAAAGAACCACACCTTATGGTTCCTGTTACCGGGATACATTTCGTAATAGCCCCTCAGCATGGCATCGAGGTCATCGAGCTGAAGGGGATACAAGCGATCATCCTCGAAATTCACATACACCAGTTGCTCGGCCGGAGTCTGCTGCCGCAATCGCTTGATCAATTCAAAAAGACAATACGTCTTTCCAGCCCTTCGAGGGCCCATTAGCGAAACTACCTTTGGTACATCAACTGGAATTTGCACTTCCCGCTGTCGAACTGGTTCCAGACTTTTCTGGAAAAAATCCCTGATGATTTCCTGAAAAATTGACTTTTTATCCATCTCGTCTTTCTTTAGAGGGACAAAAACGATTTAATTCGTCCCTTTACAGAAAGACATTCTCACTTTCAAAAACCTACATCCAATCCAAACTGCCAGGATTTGGCGATGGGGTATCCGCCGAAATCCAGGCCTACCTCGAAGGGGTTGCTGGCGTTTGGCAATTCCGGAGAATACCCGGTGTATCGTTGGCTGGTCCACAGGTTGGTGCCCGAGACGTAAAGCCTGAAATGGCCGAGGTTGGCGCGTTCGAGCCAGCTGGCGGGCAGGGAGTAGCCCAGCACGACATTGCGCAGGCGGAAGAAGCTGCCGTCGTAGAGGAATCGATCGGACACGCGGTAGTTGTGCCCCCCGTTGGTGATGCGGGGCTCGGTGTTGCTCGGTTTGTCGGGGCGCCAGCGGTCGTAGAAGTGTTGCTCCCAATTGTACACGGCGAAGCGGAAGGTCTCTTTGGCGTTGTAAACCTTGTTGCCCGACTGGCCTACGAAGTCGATGGCCAGGTCGAATCCCATGTAGCTGGCCCCTGCTGAGAAGCCGTAGGTTAGTTTTGGGATGGGGCTACCGAGGTAGGTGCGATCGTCACCGTCGATGATGCCGTTTCCGTCGAGGTCTTCGAATCGCAGGTCGCCCACCTGTTCACCGCCGATTTTTGGTAGTGTGTTGAGCTCTTCTTCATTTTGAAAGACCCCTGCCACCTTGTAGCCATAGAATGCGCCGATGGGCAGGCCCACCACCGTGTGCGTAGCCGGTTCACCCTGGAGGAAGGCTGCGAAGATTTCGTTTTTTCCTTCGGCCAATTTGACCACCTCGTTTTCAAGGGGGCTGAGGGTGGCACTGACGTTCCAGCTCAGGCGGCCTCGCTGTCGCCAGCTCAGGGTGATGTCCCAGCCTTTGTTGCGCACCCGAGCCGTGTTGACGACGGGATCCTCTTGCGAGCCCACGTAATCGGGAATGGGCACGGCGGCGATGATGTCGTAGGTGAGGCGGTTGTACCAGTCGGCTTCGATTTCGAGGCGATTGTCGAGCAGGCCGATTTCGATGCCGAAGTCGGTTTGTCGGGAGGTTTCCCACTTGAGGTTGGCATTGGCAAGGCTTAGTAGCGTGGCGCCGTAATTCAGCGCTTCGTCGGGGCCGAAGACGGCGTATAGCCCTCCGACCACGGTGCCGGTGCTGGGGTAAGGACGCGAGGAAGCCTGGTTGCCCAGCACCCCATAGCTAAAGCGGAACTTCAGCCTGTCGAACAAGCCCCATTCCCGGATGAAATCTTCGTAGCCCGCATTCCAACCGACACTGAAAGAGGGGAAATGACCGGTGCGGTTGCCCCTGGCGAAGCGCGAACTTTGGTCGGTGCGCCACGAAGCCGTGAAGAGGTATTTGTCTTTCAGGGTGTAATTGACTCGGAACAGGTAGCTGATCAATGCTTCGTCCACGGCGCCGCCGTAGTTCATCTGGGTGGTGTCGTTGCCGGCAGAGAGGAAAAGCAATTCATCGGCCGTGCCGGGGAAGTTTTCGCGGCTGCCCCCGAGCCATTCCGAATAGCGCTCCTCGGCCGTATATCCAGCCAAGACGGTGAGGCGATGATTGGTCCATTCGTTTTGGAAAGTCAGGGTTTGTTCCCAAATCCAGTCCCGACTCATGCTCACCCCTGCGCTGAGCCGGTCGGCGAGGTTGCGCTGGGAGGCACTCACTTCGAATTTAGGCTCGAAAAAGCGGTTTTGCCCATCGCTGCGGTCGAAGCCGAAGTTGGTGCGGAAGGTGAAGTTTCGAAGGAATTTCAGCTCTGCATACAGGTTGCCGAAAAGTCTGTTGCCCTTCGAATGGTTGTTGCGCTTGTAGAAAAGATCGGCGGCGGGGTTGCCCAAGGCCAGTCCGAAGAAGGTGGGATCGGTAAAATCGCCAGTGCTGTCGCGGGGTGCAAACACCGGCGGCATTCGGTATGCGCCGAGCACCACCCCTCCGGGTGCGATCTGGCTGTTGCTGGTCGCATAGCTGGCGTTTACGCCCATGCCCAGCCATGGCCGCAGGTCCATCTCCGTATTCAGCCGGAAAGTCAGCCGCTCGTAGCTGCTGTTTTCGACGATGCCATCCTGTTTGAAATAATTGCTGCTGAAGCTGTAGGTCACGCCCTCTGCACCACCGGTTGCAGAAAGCTGCACACTCGCCATGGGCGCGTGTCGGAAGACGACGTCCTGCCAGTCGGTGCCTTCACCCAATGCAGCTGGATCGGGGTAGAATTGTTGGTTGCGAAGTTCATTGTACAACTCGGCGAACTCGGCGGCATTCAGCAGATCGATCTTGCGTGTCACCTGCTGGACCCCGTAGTAGCTGTTCAGCGAAATGGAGGCTCCTTGCTGCTTCTTGCCTCTTTTGGTGGTGATGATGATGACCCCGTTGGCGCCCCGGCTGCCGTAAATCGCTGCCGCCGATGCATCTTTGAGCACCTCCACACTTTCCACATCCTGCGGGTTGATGAAGCGGGCATCGTTGGTGATCATGCCATCGATGACGTAGAGCGGATTGGCGTTGTTGAGTGTTCCGGTGCCCCTGATGCGGATGACGGCACCCGCTCCCGGTTCACCAGAACTGGGCGCCACGTAAACCCCCGCCACCTTGCCTTGCAAAGCCTGTTCGACATTGGCAACGGGCAGCCGGGCCAGCTCCTCCGATTTCACCGTACCTACTGCACCAGTCAGGTCGCTCTTGCGCTGGGTGCCATATCCCACTACGACAACTTGCTGCAGCAGTGTGCTTTCTTCCTGCATCACCACGTCGACGTCGGTGCGGCCTCGCAAGGCCACCTCCACCGGCTCATACCCTACGTAGCTGATGGCCAGGACTGCCGTGTCGCTGGATACTTCCAGCTCAAAACGCCCGTCGATGTCGGTTACGGTGCCGTTTGACGTGCCACGTTCGATGACCGTGGCCCCAATGAGTGGCTGGCCGGAGGCTGCATCCGAAACGGTGCCCCTGACCAGTATTTGGGCTGCCAGGCCCGAACTGAGCAAACAGCCCAGCAAAAAGAAACTCAGTCTGAAAATGTAGCGTGGATGCATGAGAAATTTGATTTAAGAGCTGAATAACCATCAATAAACAGTGGCGAAACCAAGAACTAAATCATTGCTGTAAAGCCCACTGCTGAACACTCCTTCCGCTTGAGCCGAAATAATCCCTGCCTGCCTGTCCGTCGAAAGATGGGTCGGCAGACAGGCTCCATAATCCTTCACTCCACCCGCTCTATCACAACTGTCTTCACATTGTCAGAGCTGTTTCCCACCATGATTTCAAAAACACCTGGTTCTACCGTCCATTGGAGTTGCTGATCCAGAAAGCCGAATTCCTTTTCGAAAAGGGTGAAAAGGACCCGCTTGGTCTGGCCTGGTTGCAGAAACACCTTTTCCCAGGCTTTCAGTTCTTTCACCGGCCGGGTGACGCTGGCCACCTTGTCACGGATGTACAGCTGCACCACCTCTTCGCCGGCGCGGCTACCGGTGTTGGTCACTTCCACCGTGACGTTCACCACGTCGCCAGGGCGGAAGGTTGCCTTGTCGACGTGGGGAGCTGAAATTTCGAAAGTGGTATAGCTCAACCCATAGCCAAAGGGGAACAGGGGGTCGTTGGGCATGTCGAGATACTTGCTGGTCCATTTGGAGTTGGGATCGAAAGGCCGGCCGGTGTTTTTATGGCTGTAGAAAACAGGTATCTGCCCGACGTGCCTGGGGAAGCTCACAGGCAGTTTTCCCGAGGGATTGTACTCGCCGAAGATGACGTCGGCGATGGCGTTGCCGGCTTCGGTGCCGAGCCACCAGCACTCCAACAGGGCAGGCGCATTTTCTGCCAGCCAGGGAATGGTCAATGGGCGCCCGTTCATGAGCACCACCACCACGGGTTTACCCGTAGCCACCAATGCCTTGACGAGTTCTTCCTGTACGCCTGGCAGGCTGATGTCGGCGCGGGAAGCGGCCTCTCCGCTCATGTCCCGATTTTCTCCGACCGCCACGATGACGACATCGGCTTGGTGGGCTACTGCAAGGGCTTGCTCGAAACCACTGCGGTCGTCGCCGGTGATTTCGCAACCACGGGCCGTCAAGATTTCCGCACTGCTGCCGAGCTTGTTCCGGATGCCCTCGAGCAAACTCACGCAGTGACGACCTTCACCAGCAGCCGACCACGCGCCCAGCAGGTTGTCCTTGTCGTCGTGGAGTGGTCCCACCAGGGCCAGCTTGCTGAGGTTTTTCGAAAGCGGTAGCACCCCCTCATTGCGAAGCAGGACGATGCTTTTGCGTGCCACCTCGCGAGCTGTTTCGCGATTGGTTTTCGATAAGATGATTTCCTTTTCCCTTTTTTCATCGCAATAGCGGTAAGGATCATCGAACAGACCCAGCAGGAACTTCAAGCGCAGGATGTGGCGCACTGCATCATCGATTCTCGACTCGGGCACCTTGCCTTCCGCTACGGACTGGGCGAGGAAGCGTTGGAAAACGGCCCCCTGCATGTCCATGTCCACCCCCGCATTGGCGGCCAGCTCGCCGGCCTGCTTTTCGTCGGCGGCCACTCCGTGGTTCACCATCTCGTTGATGCTGGTGTAATCGGTAACCACCATGCCCTGGAAGCCGAAGTCCTTGCGCAGCAAATCAGTGAGCAGCCATTTGTTGCCCGTGGCGGGCACGCCAAAGAGTTCGTTGAAAGAAGTCATCACGGTGTAGGCCCCAGCCACTACTGCCGCCCGATAAGGTGGCATGTAAACCTCTCTGAACATGCGCTCGCTCATGTCCACGGTGTTGTAATCCCGGCCACCAAATGGGGCACCGTAAGCGGCAAAGTGCTTGACGCATGCCAAAACCTTGTTCGGAACCTGGAAAGTGCCTGTACCCTGAAAACCCATCACCCGTCGAGTGGCTATGACGGAGGCCAACACGGGATCCTCACCGGCGCCTTCCATGATGCGGCCCCAGCGGGGGTCGCGGCAGATGTCAACCATTGGAGCAAAGGTCCAGTGCAAGCCTGCGGCGGCTGCCTCCTCGGCTGCCACTGCAGCCGATCTTTGAATGGCCTCCATGTCCCAGCTGGCGGCCTCTGCCAGGGGGATGGGGAAGATCGTCTTGTATCCATGGATGACGTCGTAGCCAAACAACAACGGAATCTTTAGCCGGCTCTCCTCGACGGCCACCCGTTGAAGCTCCCGGGTGAACGCCGCACCGTGCGCATTGAAAAGTGCTCCACAACGCCCGTTGCGGATGTCCTCCAGGTAACCGGGCCGAATCGTCGGGCCCGTGCTTCCCCAGTCGGTTGTGAACAGGGTCATCTGTCCGATCTTTTCCTCGAGTGTCATCAGGGCCAGTACGGAGTCCACCCGCTCGTCGATGAGCTTCTGAGGGCTTTGCCCAGCGAGGCTGTCGAAGAGCAAGAGGATGAAAAGAGAGGTGATGAGGTTTCTCATGCTTGCAGGTTTTTGATGATGGTTTTTTGAGGGTTTTACCTTGGTCCGTGAAGGGGTCATTTTTTGTTTTGCACGACCTTAAGGTCGTTTTACTTGCACAGCCTGCACGACCTTAAGGTCGTTTTACTTGCACAGCCTGCACGACCTGAAGGTCGTTTTACTTGCACAGCCTGCACGACCTGAAGGTCGTTTTACTTGCACAGCCTGAAGGCTGTGCTACTGGACCTGGAGGTCGTTTTACTTACGCAGCTTACCTGTTCGCCGACCAGTCTGCTGATAGGCAGGCGGGAAGGCTGTGCTACTGGAAGCCAGCCTTTGCCAGCCCGGCCACGATGTACGGGTTCTTTTGCATCAACTTCCAAAGGAAGCCAGTGCGGTAGTTTTCGATTTGCAGCACGATGGGCCCCTGGTCGATGCCGATGTAGTCCACGTCGAACCATCCTTTCTCGTTCCCTTCTCCAAATGTGTAGCTGAGGTTGAAAGCATCCCGGAAGCCGTAGGGTCCTACCAGCTGGTGGTAGAAGGTGTTCCACATGTACTCCAGGGCGGGGATGCACACTTCAGGCGCAAAAGGGATCGATCCTCCGGCGGCGGTGGGTGCTATGGTTCCATCGTCGACGATCTGGAACGAACAGGCCCCGCGAGCCCGGTAGGTCCAGAACTCGACTTGGCGGCCTCGAAACGTCCTTTTCTCGGCGGCAGGGCCGTCGCAGGCGGTCAACCCCCAGCAGTGCTCTCCGTACCCGTTCCAGCCCATCGGGTTGGCGAGGCAGTAGGCTCGGTTGGAGAGGGTGGCCCGACGGCTGTTTTCGAAGTAATCGATTCCCTTGCTGCGCATATAGTCGTCCTGGATGCCTCGGAAGTCGATCCAGATATGGCTGTATTGGTGGCCGAAAAGCGGATCGAACTGGACGTTTTCGAAACCCTGGAATTCGTCCCACACATAGGTTTCGCACCACTTCTGCCAGCTCTCGGCGGGAATGGGGTGCGTGGGCGAGCCCAAGGCCATGATCAGCAGGATCATCGCCTCGTTGTAGCCATGCCAGTCGTTTTCGATGAAGCCTGTTTCCGGGTGCCAGCCCATGCTCATGCGGCCGTTGGGTTTCATCATCCAGTCCCATTCGACGCGTCGATACAGGAAGTCTGCCAAGCTCCGGATCTGACGTTCGACGGGGTCGTCCCCATCGAAGTAGGTCATTGCACTGAGCACCCCTGCCATGAGCAGGCCGGTGTCTATGGAAGACAGTTCGACCTGTTTGAAGCGCAATGAGCGGTCGAGGGTGAGGAAGTGATAGAAAAACCCTTTGTAGCCGCTCATGCCCTTGGCATCGGGGCCCTGGGGGAGTTCGGCGAGGACTTTCAAGGTTTTCAGCACCCGCTCGGCACCTTGTGCACGGGTGATGTACCCTCGCTCTATCCCGACGAGGTAGGCGCTCAAGCCGAAGCCAGTGGCGGCGATGCTGGAAAAAGAGCGTGTGGGCCAGCGATCGTGCACTTGCCAGTTGGTCGTCGAGTCGGTCGTTTCCCAGAAATACAGGAAAGTGCGCCGCTGAAGCTCGTCGAGGGAAAAAGGCATGGCATCTGCGGCTGCGGCAGCACCGGTTTCGGGTTCAGAAACCGGTGTGCCGTGGCACGCAGTCAATAGCATGAAACAAAACAACACTCTCCCCATTGCAGGGTCAGCTTTTGCAGGTTAAAGCGAGGGTCTGAGAACCCGATTCGAGGCTTGCTGATTGGATGGCATTGGAGCACGTGAACGCCAAGGCCCTAAAAGCACCTTGGGCGGATTGTCGCTGGCTGAAAGAACGGCTCCCGTTCGAGCCCATCGACTCTTAAGGCCTTGCGATCCGGGGCCTTAGTGGCTCCCGGATCGACAAGGTCGGTATTGTCAAATCTTGATCAGCTTGGCATTGGCCACGAGGCGGCCGTCGCGGGTGAATCCGCCGAGGGTGTACAGTCCAGCGGGCAGCTTGCTCAGATCGATTTCGGAGAGGGTGTCCGTACCGATCCAAACGGATGCAACTCGACGACCCACCAGGTTGTAAACCTCCACATAGGCTACCTGGCCGGGGTTCTCGATTCTGAGCACGTCGCGCACGGGGTTGGGAGAAATGTGCATGGACTCCACGACAGGGTTGAAGATGCCCGTGCTGATGCACATGCCGTCGCCTATGACGATGTCGTCGAAGTAGGAGGTGACGTCCACGCCCGTCGGGTCGATGAGCAGGTCGAAGAAAATGGTCAAGCGGGCATAGCGGGCGTCGTCGGGTACGGCGCTGAAGTCGTAGGTCAGTTCTTCCCATTCGCCCACCTTGGTGTTGGCCACGGGCAACTCGATGGCCGCAGCGGGCGGGTTGGCTTGAGAGCCTTCCAGCTTGATGGCAAAGTTGCCGATGTGGTCCATGAGGACCTTTGCTTTTGCGGTTTTGTTGCCTTTGAAGTCGATGGGTGCATCGAGGTCGGCATACATGCCCGCAAAGGAAGCTGCGTCAGAAGCTTTGACGAACTCACCCACTTTTGCCGAGGTATTGATTCCCGAAGGGTTGGGGTTGTCCACGATGAGGAACTGTTTGCCTTCGGCTTCGAGGTGTCCATTGGCGAAATAGCGGAAGTTGGCGATGGTGGTCAAGGGCGTTTCGTGGTCATCGATACAGCCTGTGTATGATTCACGGCTCCAGCGGAGGTTGTCGATGTAGTAGGTCTCCACGGCTCCAGCGTGGTCGTTGCCGCCGTTGAAGAAGATGCACACTCGCTTGTGGTCCATGCCAGCCTGGGAAGAGAAGTCGATGGAAACCTTTTCCCAGGTGCCTGGCGTGGTGATGTCTTGCCATACTTCGAAAGGCGGACTGCTGCCCCCTTCGAGCTTGTAGAGGATGGGTACGGCGGCCTCGGCGAGCACCTGGAGTTGAAATTGGTTATAGGCCGTCAGGTCAATGCCCTCAGGAAATTCGATGCAGAGCGCAGCCCAGGGTTCATTGGGTTGGTCTTCGTATTTGCCAACCTTGGTCGAGCTGTTCACGGGGGTCAGCAGCGGGTTGTTGACGACTGACAGCAGGTCGGCACCAGCCCCGTAATCGTAGTTGCGCTGGCACTCGAAGTCATCGATGATGTTTGCCACGGCTACCACCCCTTCACAGGGGTCGATGGTCGATTGGCTCTGGGTGACATTGTCGAAGAAATACATGGCGCCCTGTTCGGCCACTCCGGGGTTGAAGATGAGCTTCATGGCAACCCAGTCGGTGATGTCCTGGTAGGCGGAAAAGTCGAACGAGACGGTTTCCCATACTTCGGTGTTGAGGATGTCGCGCTCCACTTCCTTGTTGCCCTGGCTGACGCTTTCCAGTTGCATGATGACGCTGGTGGCGCCAGCCGGCGCCCAAATGTCCACGTTGAACTGGGGTTTCTGGGAAATGTCTATGACACCAGGAGCCACGGCAGCCACGGTAGAGAAAGCCGAAGTGCCCTTGGTGTATTTGCCCACTTTGGCCGAGGTGTTGACGCCGCCGGGAGCGGGGTTGTCAACCACTTCGAAAGTGCCGTGCAGCACCGTCTGCTGGTCGAGCGGTTCCCAGGGCAGAAAGGCGCCGTTTTCGAAATCTTCCAGCACGGTAATGGAAGGTTCGGCAAAGCGAAGGTCGTCGATGTAGTACACGTCGCCGGGTTGTCCATCCTGGCCGGCGTTGAAGAAGATGACGATCTTCTTGTGGTTGGCAGCGGCCTCGCTGCTGAAGTCCACGTTGTATTCAACCCAGGTGTTCGTTTCGGTCACGTCAACCCAGACCTCCTTGGGTGGGCTGATGCCGCCTTCGAGCTTGAAAAGTATCTGGGTTTGCTTGGGCGACCAGATTTTGGCCTGTATCTGGTTTTTGACCGAAAGGTCGAGGGGGTTTTGGTAGTCGATCAACAGCGCAGCCCACGGTTCACCCACGGGATCTCCATAGCGACCCACCTTTGGCGAGTTGTTCACAGCACTTGGGGCGGGGTTGTCCACCACGGTGAGGCTGTCCCAGCCATTGACGTAGGTGGCGTTTCGGTTGCACTCAAAGTCATCGATGATGTCGGGATCGGGCTCTACACCTGCGCAGGCACCTTGCGGCACGGCGCAGAGGTTGTCGAAGTAATACGTGTCACCACTCTGCTCCACGCCGGGGTCGAAGAAGATGATCACCTTGTACAAATCCGTCATGCCGGCTGCATCCGAGAAGTCGAAAGTGTATTCCTGCCAGGCATTCACAAGGCCGATGTTCTTGGTCTTTTCGATGGCGCCGCTGGGTCCCTCCAATTTCAGCAGCACCTGGGTTGGCGCCGTAGCGTACACCTGGAGTTTGAATTGGTTGAACACGCTCAGATCGAAGGGAGTGGGAGACTCTGCCAGCAGCAAGCTGTAGGCGTGCATGTTGCTTTTGGTGTACTCGCCACACATGGCCGAGCTGTTGACGCTGTTGGGGGCGGGGTTGGCCACGGGGCCGTTGAACGTGCCGTCGAAAGCCGTCCAGGGGAGGGCGTTGCCAGACTCGAAGGTTTCGTAGCACTGCACGTTTTCCACGGCGACCAGGTCGTCCCAGTAGAAAGTCTCCTGGATGCCCGGCAAGAAGGTATGGAAGCCGATGAGCACTTTGGTCAAGCCGGTGGGATTGGCTGCACCGGCAGTGAGGTCAAAGGTGTACTCCACCCATTGGTTAGCCACGGTGATGTCGCGGAATTGCTCGACGGGCTGTCCGCTTCCTTCGAACTTGAGCAAGCATTTCGAAGGTGCAACGGGCGACCAAATCTTTAGCTTCAGCACACCGTTTTGGCCCATGTTTGCCGGCATGGGCAAATCAGCAATGACGAATGGAAAATCGGTGTTCGGATCGGTGGTGAAAGAACCGACGAAACCACTTGTGTTGATACCGGATGGGTCGGGGTTGGCAACCACGCCATTGTAGGTGCCGTTGATGCCAACCCAGGGCAGGTCGGAAATACCTCCTTCGAAGTCTTCGTAAACGACTTGGGCCTGTGTCCACGATGCGGCCCAACAAGCCAAGAGAATGAGTAGTGCTCGTTTCATACTGAATGAGTTTTGCGTGAGGATTTGATGTCCGGTCAAGCCAACCGGACTTGTCTTATGAGGCTTTTGCGTTTTCAGGGGCTGATGATCCAGCGGGTGGTCGCAGTGGCAACATCGCTGGTCAGTTGCAGGAAATAGGTGCCAGCTGGGAGGCCAGCCGCGTCGATTCGAAATTCATGCATGCCTGCGCCGAGGAATTGGCCATCCGAGAGGCTGCCCCACCGCTGCCCCCTGGTATCGTAAATTTCTAACCAGACCTTGCTGGGCGCAGGGAGCTCTACGGCGGCGATGGCCGAGCCCGCTGCGGGATTCGGAAACACTTGCAAGGGCTGGTAGGGGGTAGGGGTCGATTGGGAAGCCGTCGGGTCGTCGACGAAACCGATGGCATCCAGTGCGGGCTGTATCTCGGGGTTTGCCATGAACAACTCCCACAGCAGCCCCGAGCGGTGGTTTTCGATCATGCAGATGATGGGCCCCTGGTCGATGGCCAGATAACTGCTGGCAAACCAGTTCTGTCCCAGGTTGAATGCGTCGTAAAAACCCATGGGACCCCAGAGGCGATCCCCTAAATTTCTGTAGAAGTGCTTCAAGGCGGCCATGCTTTCTGCGGGCGTGTATGGCATGCTCGACAGCGCAGCCGTCGGGGCAATGGTGCCGTTGTCGCGTCCTGGCTTGGGCTCGTGTGCCAGATAGCCCCAAGGGTCGTCGCTGGCGGTGAGCCCCCAGGAGTGTTCCGAGTAGCCAACATGCCCGAGCGGATTTTCGATGCACCAGGCCCTGTTGATGAGGGTGTGGTTGCGGTTGCGCACGAAATAGTTGGCGTAGAAATCCTTTTTGTTGCGTGGGTCGAAACCGAGGAAGGAATAATGGGCAAAGAACAGGGGGCCACCGCGGGTGGGGCCAGTGGCCAGGGGATAGCCATAGTATATCAATCCGTGGTAATAGTTCTGGGCGGTCCAGCCGGTGGTCCAATAGCTTGCCGGAACGGCATGGGTAGGGGAAGCAATGGCAAGGATGTACACGATCATGGCTTCGTTGAAGCCGCGGATGGGCAGGTTCATCTGCCAGTTGTAATTCGGCGACCAATGCCAATAGAGGACGCCGGAATCGTTGCGGCTGTACCAGTCCCACTCGACATCTTCCCAAAGGCCCGTAATGGCCTGCCGAATGGCCTGTTCATAGGGATCGTCCTGGTTGAAATACTGCCGCGCTGCCAGTAACCCCTGCATGAGGAATGCGGTCTCTACCAGGTCGCCGCCGTCGTCGAACTGGCTGAAGGGGATGGTGTTGCCGTTGGTGCCGTTCATCCAATGGGGGAACACGCCGTGGTAGCGGTCGGCGAATTGGAGGAAGCCAAGGATTTTGAGCAACCTGTCGCGGGCCTCCTCCCTGCTAATCCAGCCCCGGTGTGCGGCTACCAGCATGGCCATGATACCGAAGCCGCTCCCTCCCGTGGTTACGATGTCTGCGCTGGTGTTGCGCTCTCGTGCCAGCCCGCTCACCGGATGTCCGAACTCCCAGAAATACCTGAAGGTGTAGCGCTGCACCATGTCGAGCAGGGCCGAGTCGCTCATGGGGGCAATGGTGGCCGGCACTTGCTCGCTCGTAGCTATTTCATTCAGCGCACCATCGACAGCCGATACCTTATAGTAAAAGGTGAAACTGTTGCCCTCGCCGGGGAAGCCCGTGAAGTCCATCCAGCTCCGTTGGGTAGTTGTCCCGAGCAGGTCGAACGAAGTGCCATCAGCGGAGCGAAACACCTGGTAACCTGCGGGGGCGAGGCCGACAGGAGCCTCCCACTGCAACTCGGCATGGCTGTCGTAGCCAACCACCTCCAGGGCAAAGGTGGTTTGTGCCACGAGGTCGAGTGTGAAGGCCAATCCCACCAGAACGGCCGTTAGCAGGGGGTAAGGGTGTTTCATGCGTTACCGAATTTGGTGGAAGCATCGAAAAATGCTTCGCTTTTAGATTGCATAAAATTCCGCCGAGTCAAAGCGGTGGCAAAATTTTTTACCTCACCATCACTACGCCAAAGAAGAAAATCTCTCCCACTCGTCTCACAGCGTCATCTCTGGTGTTCCGGCCAAAAACAGAACCTGGACTTTCCGCTAAAAGCAGCAGTACTGGCAGGCTGTCAGTTGCTGAACCTGAATGTATTTGCAGGTAAAAGTTGGCAGGTTGCCCCCAAGGGGGCTCAGCTCATTTTCATGCTTGTGGTGAATTGCAGGCATTCAGCGCACGCAATTTTTTCACGTTCCCCCGCGGGATTTACCGAAGGCAGTTTTCTAAAAGGCATTACCATTCACAACCACCAACCTTTTAGACGATGAAGAAGACCCTGCTGATTTTTTCGATGCTCATTGTGTGCTTTGGCCTTTTCCAGGCCTGCAATGACAAAGACGAAACCCCTTGCACAGAACTGACCTGGTACCAGGATTCCGACGGTGATGGCCTCGGCAACCCGGATGCCAGCCTGACTGCCTGCGAACAACCGGAAGGCTATGTAGAAAATGCCGATGACCCCGATGACAGTTCAACAGGCCCGGTTTTGCACCCGGCATTTGCTGAATTCGACTCCAACAACTTCACCATTTACCTCGATGGGGAGGAGGTGGTGATCGAATCCAACGGCCTGCCCAACCACACTTCTCCCTACTGGTCCAGCACACATGAGAGAGTTACCATCGGGCCAATGGGAAATACGATTGTCACCCCCGCTGCTGCCGAAGACCACCCCCTTTGGGTGCCACCTACAGTGACTTCCTATGAGCAAATGGCCCCCGGCAACATAGATGACTTCAATGGCTCGTACACCCTCAGGGTGCCCGTAAGCCCGAAAAAGGCCAGTACCTCCACCTCCACGGGTCTCGGCCCCATTGGGATGGCCGTCAGCGGTGCCATGATCTACAACGACGAGGAGGGGCCCAACGTCCCGCTCGACAATGCCGCCCCATCCCTTGACTACACCGGCGCACACACCGGCCCGCAGAGCTACCACTACCACCTGGAACCCAAAGCCTGGTCGAACGACGATGACAAACTCATAGGCATCATTTCCGACGGATTCTTTCTGTATGGAAGAAAATGCGCCTCCACGGGAACCTATCCAACGGACCTCGATGAATCAGGTGGACACTTCAGCGCCACCCAGCACAACCCCGACGGTGAGTACCACTACCACATCCAGAATGAACTGTACCTGAACCAGTATTACCTGCTTTTCCCGGGTGATTATCAAGGAACACCAAATGCGATTCACTAAGCTCATTCCCGGAATACTCGTCGTTGCGGTCATTGCCATGGTGTGGCAAGGCAAAGTGGAGGTGAATTCCAATGGAATCTCCTTCGGCAACTCCGTTCAAACGGTCTCTGCCGATTCCCTGCACCTCGACCCCGCTGAAGGGCTCGTCTATTTCAATGGCAAGCCCTTCACGGGCACCTCCCAAAGCTTTTACCCCAACGGACAAATGGCCAGCTCCATCGAATACAGGCAAGGAAAGAAACACGGCCTTTACCGCAAGTGGTACGAGGACGGCCTGCTCAGTTTTGAAAGCGAGTACCTGGAAGGCAAACAGCACGGCACAGCCCGTACCTGGTGGAGGAACGGCATTCTGCGATCCGAGTCAAATTTTCTGAACGGCGTGCCAAATGGCGTTCAAAAACAGTGGTACAGCTCAGGAGCCCTTTTCAAAAAGATCAACCTCGTCAACGGCAAAGAGCAGGGCCTGCAGCAGGCCTGGCGACGAAACGGGAAGCTGTACATCAACTACGAGGCCCGCAATGGCCGCATCTTCGGCCTCAAACGCGCTACACTCTGTTATCAACTTGACGATGAATCCCTCAAACTCGATGAAGATGAATAGGATTTTATGGGGCATGATCCTGCTGACTGTTGCAGCTTGCCAATCCAAACAGGAAAAGCTGAGCCGGGTCGACACCTTGCCCTACTACAGCGATGCGACCTTCACACCACAATGGCTGGATCCCGGCTCGCCGGCCATCGATACCCTGCACCAGATCCCGCCTTTCACCCTGGTGAACCAGGACGGCGACACCATCACCGAAGCCGACATGGCCGGTAAAATCTACGTGGTGGATTTCTTTTTCACCACCTGCCCCGGCATTTGCCCGAAAATGACCGACAACATGGCGCTGGTTCAAGATGCCTTCCTCGACGATGACCAAGTGCTCATCATCTCACATTCCGTCACCCCCGACCGGGACAGTGTGCCCGTCCTCAGAAATTACGCAGAAATGAAAGGCGTGGTCTCTGGGAAATGGCACCTGGTGACTGGCAACAGGGAGGAGATCTACCGCCTCGGCCGGAAGGCCTACTTCGTGGAAGAAGACCTCGGACTCAAAAAAGAGGACGATGAATTCCTGCACACGGAAAACTTCGTGCTGGTGGATGGAAACCGGCACATCAGAGGCATTTACAACGGACTGAACAAAACCTCCGTCAATCAGCTCATCGCCGATATTCGGACGCTGGAACTGGAGGAGATGCAGTGAGGCCATTTTTGCTGAGCAGGCACACATTGTCAAAACAGCTTCATAAATCCGATTGCCGGTTGGGGAGGCAGTGAGGCCTTATACCTTTGCGCCCTTGCTGACCAAATCAACTGTGACCATGCTCAAATACACCCTGTTTGCGGCCATCGTCGCCCTTCCCCTTGCACTGTTTTCACAAACCGACACACTCCTCACCCTCCCCACTTTCACCTTGTCAGAAAACCGGCTGGAGTTGCCCGTCAGCGAGGCCTCCCGCCAGGTAGTCATCATCAGCCGGGAGCAGATCGAGGCGCTCCCCGTGCAAAGCATTTCCGAAGTGCTGCAATACCTTGCAGGCCTTGACGTGCGGCAGCGCGGGGTGCACGGCGTGCAGGCCGACGTGTCCATCAGGGGCGGAAGCTTCGACCAGACCCTCGTCCTCGTCAATGGCATCAAACTCATCGACCCCCAGACCGGGCACCACCTGCTCAACATCCCGGTGCCCTTGGAGGCCATCGAGCGCATCGAAGTGCTGAAAGGCCCCGCCGCACGCATCTACGGTCAGAATGCCTTTGCCGGTGCCATCAACATCGTGACGAAAACACCGGAAGAGGCAGGCCTGGAAGTGGCCCTGGAGGGTGGCAGGCACGAAACCTTCGGCGGTTCATTGAACGCTTCCCACACAGGCAAAAACCTGAAACAGTTTTTTTCCGTCGGAAAACAGCACTCCAACGGTTATCGCCACAACAGCGATTACGACCTCTCAAACTGGTTTTACCAGAATTCCTTCACCTTCGGCAATGGCGAGGCGAGTGCCCTGCTCGGCCACACCGAGCGTGCCTTTGGCGCCAACGGCTTTTACGCCAGCCCTGACTACACGGAGCAGTACGAAGAGGTGAAAACCACCTTTGCCGCCCTGCAGTGGTCCGGCCGGCAAAAGGCACTTTCTTCAAAATACCGCCTCAGCTGGCGCCGCAACCACGACGAGTACATCTTCGTCCGGGAAAACCCCTCCCTCTACCACAACCGGCACACCAGCCACAGCCTCACTGCCGAAGCCCATTTCAGTTACCGCAGCAGCGCCGGCATCACGGGCGCCGGACTGGAAGCCAGCCAGATGTGGCTCTCCAGCAACAACCTGGGGGATCACGAGCGCCTCAGCCTCACCGCCTTCCTCGAACACCGCCTGGAGCTCTTCGAAGGCATGCTGGACCTCACGCCCGGCATGGCCCTGGCCCATTATCCGGATTACGGAACCAGGGCTTTCCCCGGCCTCGATGCCGGCCTGGCCCTCAGCGACGAGCTCCGGCTCTTCGCCAACGTGGGCTACACCTGGCGCATCCCCACTTTCACCGACTTGTATTATGAAGACCCGGCCAACGAAGGCAATCCGGACCTGCAACCGGAAGAAGCCCTGACCTGGGAAGCTGGCGCACGCTGGCAGGTGCCGGGATTCACCCTGCAGGCGAGTTGGTTCCGTCGCAACGGAAAAGACCTCATTGACTGGGTGCGCGCTGCCGACACCCTGCGCTGGAAACCCCTCAACTACCGGGAACTCAACACCACCGGGGTGGATATGAACATGAGCGTCTTCTTCCCTCTCTTCGCTCCTCGACTGAAAGCACTGGAGCGCCTGAGCATCGGATACACCTGGATAGATTCCGAATTGCAAGACCCGGGCGAGGGCCTCTCCAGGTATTCCCTCGAGCACCTGCAACACCAGTTCACGGCTGCACTTACCTACAAACCCCTCGGCAATCTCCGCCACACGGTTCACTGCCGCTACGCCGACCGGGTTTCACTGCCGGCTTACACCGTGGTGGACACCCGCCTGAGCTATTCCTTCGAAAAAATTGAAATCAACCTGTCCGTGAACAACCTCTTCGACAAGTCCTACCGCGAAAGCAACCTGGTGCCCATGCCCGGAAGGTGGTGGATGGTGGGCGTGAAGTGGAGGGGATGAAGATGGGAGCCCGACTGGGCTGGACAGACGGCAGGTAGGTTCGCCTTCGGCAGGTGGGTCATTGTGGGGTGTGCTCCCTCTGGCTTGTATGCTGCTTCCAAAAAAAAGCGGTTGAGTAAATAGCCCAGTCCAGACTTGCTCCTGACGGCACTTGGCGTGCTGCCAGGAGCAATCGTGCTTTCAGAGCGGTTTGGAGGACTCGGTCTGTGGCTCATAGGGCCTACCTGTCTGGCCGGAAGAGCTTCCGGATGGCGCCAAGAGGCCAGGGAGTGTCCAAATGGATTTTGCTGACTTTTTGCAGCAGGCTCATTTCCCTGTCACCAGCAGACCTAACTGCCAACAGGCTGAAAGCCCAATCCTTGGCTTCCTCTTTTTTTATCTTCACCCAAAAAAACAACCATGCATACCGCCCCACATGCCCCCAAGCTAAAAACCCTTACCATCCCCGGCCTGCCCGACCTCGAGCTCGTCTTCGTAGAGGGCGGCGAGTTCTTGATGGGGGATGATCTTTCACCCCACAATGACGAGAAACCCGCCCACCAGGTCATCTTGTCCGATTTCTGGATGGGGCGCTGGCAGGTCACCCAGCGCCTGTACGAGGCGGTGATGGGTAAGAACCCTTCCGATTTCAAAGGCTCCCCCAGGTTGCCGGTGGAGAAAGTGAACTGGCACGATGCCCAAACCTTTTGCGAAAAATTGAACGGAATGGATGAGGTGCAGGCCTTCTTGAAAAAGGAAGACCTCGAAGGCAGCTTCCGCCTGCCCACCGAGGCTCAATGGGAATATGCCGCCCGTGGTGGGCGATACAGCGCCGGCTACCGCTACGCCGGCAGCGACCACCTGCCGCAGGTAGGGTGGTACGACGGGAATAGTGGGGATCAAACCCATGAGGTGGGCCTGCTGCTGCCAAATGAGCTTGGGATTTACGACCTGAGCGGAAATGTAGAGGAATGGTGCGCAGATTGGTTTTCCGATTCGTATTATGCCGCTTGCAAGGAAAAGGAGCCCATCCAGGATCCACAGGGGCCAGATGAGGGCGACCGCCGCGTGCTGCGCGGCGGCAGCTACTTCGACTATCCGCAGAACTGCCGTGCCTGCAACCGCAACCACAACCACCCCGACAACCGGAACAACAACATCGGCTTCCGGGTGGCCTTCGCCCCCAGCTCACGGGCCGCCGGATGGCGCCACTGAACAGAGCCGGATGCCCGATCCCGCCAGCGGCGGGACGAACACGCAGGCCCCGGCCTGCCCGGGCAGCGACGCCGGTAACCCAATCGGTGAAGGTTGCGTTGCCCTTTTTTGAAAAAAAACAGGTTGTATGGATACCGAGAAACTCATTCAAGACCTTGAAAAATACCTGCCGGAAAAAGCTGACTTGGAAACACATCTCCTTTCCAAAGCCGACCAGCATGCTTATGGTATCCACGCTGAAGAATTCCTCAAAGTTTATCCGGAATGGATTGCCACCTTGTTGCCTGAGGAGGGCGTACACATGCAGCCCGCCCCACCCATGCCCGTCAGCTTTCCGGTCAACCTGATGGGGGTGCGCTACGGCCAGCCCAAATACGCGCTAAACGAGCAGGGCGAGCTCATCGGTCTGAACCTGGCAGCCCTCGGCCTCACGGATGCTCAATGGGAAGGCATCGTCGAAATACTAAGGCGGCATGACATACACCTCAAAGCCCTCAACCTCTGCGACAACCGCCTCAGCCGCCTCACACCCCCGCCAAATGTGGAGGCGCTGGAGGTGCTGGATGTGTCGGGGAATGAGTTGGAGGACGTGCCGGTTGATGTCAAAAAGGCCGGCAATGAAGCCATACTCCACTGGCTCCAATCTAAAGACAAGCGCCCCATCCTCGAGGCCAAGGTGATGTTCATCGGCGACAGCGAAGTTGGTAAGACCCACCTGGTTGAAATGTTGATCCATGGCAAGCTCACCCGAACAATCACCACCACGCATGGCATCGAGCTGAATCACTTGAAACCGGCAAAGTCTCCGGAAGGAGACATCCGCCTGAACGTATGGGACCTCGGTGGGCAGCACTTCATGCGCAGCACCCATCAGTTTTTCTTCACGGAGCGGACCTTGTACGTGTTGGTCACCGTAGCCCGCACCGAAAGGCAGGATCTCAACTACTGGCTCGAACTGGTGCAAAAACTCGGCGACAGCGCACCGGTGCTCGTCGTCATCAACAAAACCGACCTCGATACGCATGACCTGGACCGGGCGGCCCTGCAAAGGGACTACCCCAATATCGTGGGCTTCGTCCGCACGGCTGTTTTTGACAATCCAGAAACAGGCGTGACCGCCATCGAGACCATCGAGAACTTGCAAAGGGAAATCCACTGCATCGTGTCGGACAAAAAACTCATGCCCGGGGTGTTTCAGCTACAGCGTCCGGAATGGTTCGACGTAAAGGCGGCATTGGAAGGGATGGACAAGGATTTCATAACCTACGAGCGGTATTTGGAACTCGAAGGTGTAAAAGGGCTGCCAGAAGACGAAGCCAGTAACTTTCTCAAACAGATGTCCTGGCTGGGCACGGTGGTCAGTTTCGTGGACGATCCGAGGTTGATGGATACCCACGTCATCAACCCGCAATGGTTGATGGACGGGGTCTATGCCATCCTCAACGATCGAGAGGTCAAGGAAGACAACAACGGCTGCTTTTCCTACCAGGATCTTCAGCGTATCCTGGACCGCAAACGCTATCCTCGGTCCAGATATGGATTTCTTGTCGGATTGATGGAAAAGTTTCGATTGTGCTATCCGGCACCAGGGAAGCAGCACACGTACCTCATTCCCGCCCTTTTTTCCGATGCCGAGCCGCCCAATGTCTGGTCGACCAGTGATCCTATGCGATTCCGGTTCGATTACAAGCAATATCCCCCTGATCTCTTCATCACCCAGTTCGTCGTGGGTCATTACCAGCAAATCGAAGACGGTAAAGTTTGGAGAAGTGGGGTGGTAATCAAAAACGACGATGGCTGCAAAGCACTGGTTCGTCAGTCGTTTCGGTACAACCAAATCGAAATACAGGTAGATGGCCCGAAAAACTTGAGGCGTTCTTTTCTGTATGCGCTCGTGCAGGACTTCGACAAATTACACGAGCCCTATCAAAACCTCGAGGTGAAACGAGAAATACCCTACAAGGATGTTTGGCTCAATTACGACCACCTGTTGAAATATGAGTTACGTGGCAAGAACTACTACCACCCGGAACTCGACGAGGATATCCCGGTAAAGGAAGTGCTCGATGGGTATCGTCCAGAGGAGGAAATGGCGAGCGCCGATGGGCGTTACCAATCGAAATTGCTTGAGCAAATAGCAGAGAACACCGGTCGAACTGCTTCAAAAACAGAGGACATTGCACGGAGCAATGAAGAAATAGCGCTTTTAGCCCGCGAGCGAAACGAAATGCTCGAGCGCATGAGCGAGAAGATGCAAGAGGTGCTCTCAAGCATTCAGAAGAGCCTGGATTCGCTGGGAGACAATCTCTTTGCAAGCCAGGAAGAACAGCAACTGTTCTACGAAAAGATGCTCGCCAAACTGTCAGCCGACGAAAAGGAAAAAGTGGAAGGCATCTGGAAGAAAGGCGATATCAAGCAAAAACTAAAGTTATCTCTCCCCTTCCTGATTGGAAAGTATGAGGCAGAAATAGATTTTTCCGACAAACGAATTCCGAGGAGTTGGAAAGAATTCAAGGCTTGGTTCATCGAGGAAGCCGAGTAGTGGTGTAGAGTAAGCTACTTATTACAATCCTTCTTTCGGGGTCTTTTCTTTGGCAATATTTCATTTTCACTCCAGCACCTCCATCCTTACAATTTTTTCCAGGAAATATTTGGTTGCTTTTCCTCCTTTTATCATCCTCCAAGTCTCCCTGACAGTCAGGTAAAGGCTGCAGTCTCGACGTCACCGACACAAAGGGCGATGCCATCCAGGCTGCAGAGGATTTTTCACCTCGGGCGTATCAGCATGTCGGATATTCAGCAGGTTTGACGGAGCTTGTAGTCTGGAGGCAGGGAACCGTGGAAAAGGGTAGGCAGCCTTTATACGATGTCCGTCACACCTGCGTGGAAAGGCCGAGGCGGGCCATTGGGGGGCCGGTAGGGATATCGTACCGGAATGGCGAGGTGGAAGAGCGGTGCAATGCAGCTCCGAATCTGGAAGTAAGTTTCTGAATGCTGACTTTACGGAAAAAACAACGCTTCGGCTCGATTGATAATCCTGGAAATTGCGCTGATGAAAAAGCAAAATGCGCTTGAATGTTTTCAAAAAAAACAGAACGATGAAAGCATATTTCAGCCTGCTTGTCCTTGCATGCCATGTTTCGGTCAATGGTCAAATCCTCTGCGATGAGGTAATCCAGCGTGCCAGTTTCCATGGGAACGACGTGCGCTCACACTATACGAATGTCGGCTCGGTTTTTATGGATCCTGGAAGCAACCCCACTTTTTACCCATATTCCAATGAGCCCAATGAATGGGACGGGTTGAGAGGTGTAACCAGCTTGTGGTTGGCTGCGAAAAATCAGGCGGGTGGAATCATCGATGCGGGTGCAGATTTTCCACTCCCAGAGTTTGGTGATTTCTGTCCAGGGCCGCTCGACGTTGGAGGAAATGCTTCCAATGAAACCTGTGTGGCCTGGAACCGCATTTGGCAGGCTTTCAGGGACGAAATCCTACACCACATGGCCGATTTCGAATACGACGGCAAGGTGGACACCGTCATTCCAAATATTTACGCATGGCCTGGAAATGGGAATCCTTTTTTCGAACAATTCAATGGCATCACCCTGCCAATGAGCCCTCATGGATATGCGCCATTTTTCGACAAAAATTCAAATGGCATTTATGAGCCTCACCTTGGTGAATATCCCTCCGTACCCGGCACGACCCAGGTGCCGTCCCAATTGCTGTGGTCCGTTTCCAATGACGATTGTGGTGGGTTATACGATCATTTGAGCGGGTTGAATCCAAGCCTTCATGCCGAAATTCAGCTTACCAGTTTCAGCTTTTATTGCGATGAAAATCCTTTGTTGAATCGCACCCTGTTCAATCAGTGGAAAATCATCAACAAGAGCAATTCCACCTGGGATTCGCTGCTGATGGGGCTGTTCAGCCGTTGGAGCTTCGGATGCCCTTCCTACGGCAACAGCGGGGTAGGTACCTACGCTGCCGGGCAGAGCGTGTTCCACTACCAACGCAGCGTGTCGAATCCGGGCAACTCCGTCTGCGATTCGATCTTGCCAGATTCGATTTTGAACACACTTGTTTCGACGACATTCCTCAGTCACGAGCTGTTCAGAACGAATGTGGTGGGGCTGCCCTGCACGCCATTTCAAATGGAAAATCGGCTGTTCGAGATTTTGACAGGACAAACTGCCAATGGCCTGCTGACACAGGGTGGTGATGGCTGCAACCCGGCTGCGCCCCCTGCCCAATTTGCCTTCGATGGAAATCCAGCGGATCCCGATGGCTGGAGCATGGCCTCAGCCAACCTGCCTTGGGAGCAATATCGCATCATTCCTTCCATCTTTCTCGGCTCCCTCGCTCCTGACCAATCGGTTCTCATCACTACAGCAACGACCATCCATAGGCAAGCAGGTCTCGATTTTGCTCAAAACGTGCAGCGGATGTACGACGACATCGACAGCTTGAGAAGCTTTCATCAAAATGGTATTGCGACGGCTTGCCACAGGAAAGACTGCCTCGGTGACTGCGTGTGGCCGGGTGACACCAACGGTGATTTCATCGTGAACCACTGCGACCTGTTGCCCTTGGGGGTGCACTTGAATGAATCTGGCCCCAACAGAGGCGAAAGCCCTTTTTGGCACGCCACTGAAGCCAGCCCCTGGAACAACCAGCAGGCCAACGGCAAAAACCTGAAACATGCCGATGCAGACGGGGATGGCCTGATAGAAATCGAAGACTTCCATATTTCCGAAAATAATTACCTCTTCACCGTGCCTGGATACACCCCCCCGGCGACAGTGTATCAGCAAGGACCTGAGCTGTACTTCACCACCATCGGCCTTGGCCAATCCGTGGACCCCGACCACCTCAAAGCCGGTCAGGATTTTGCCGTCCGGATTTGGCTCGATGGCCCTGACGACCTCTATGGACTCACCTTTCAGGTAGAATACGACACCGCCTACCTCGTTGCGCCCCAGGTGTTTGGGCAGGGCCTTCGATATTTCGATCAGCGGGCAAGCTATATCACCGATTACCGCAAAGAAGGGCATCGATTCGTGTTCGACCTTGCTTGGGTGAGGACACATCCGGATTCCTCTCTCGCTGATGGCAAGCTCTATACCTTCTTCACGGGAACCCACGACTCCTACCCCAACCAGTTGCCTTCGGCCAATACCCTCATCCGCCTCAGAAACATCAAGGGAATACTCAATGACGGCACCGAAATTTCCCTCGGCTCCACCGATCTCGAACTGCACATCGATGACATTACCACCGGAGTCTCATCGCCTGCTGGCGTGGATGACCCGAGCATCTTCCCCAACCCTGCCGATGAATACTTCCATGTTTCATTCACCAATGATTCTGCAGGAAGGGTAGAAATGAAAATCCTGAATTTATTCGGCCAAAGTATGCTCAACCTCTTTTTGGAGCCCGGAGACAATGAGCTTGAAATATCTACAGTGGATTTTCCGCCAGGATGCTATGTGCTGAATATTGGAGGCAGGGCAGTGAAGAAAATCCTGATCCTTCATTGAAAACTGATTCCAGAACCGGTGTGAACAAACGCAGAAAAGCAGCGCCCGAACCAAAAACAGGAGGGCTGAAAAAAAGAGCTGCAGGCCATGCAAGGCGTGGCTTTATTTTCTGCGAATATCTTCCAACCAATTCTCAGTGGACGAATAATCCTCTCCCGTGCGGCGGGCGATATCGATGGCTTTTTTAGCCGCTTTGATGGCCTTTTTTCTTTTTCCAAGTTTGTACAACAGCAAGGCCAGCGTATCGTGGTTGTAGTAGTTGGAGTCCATCCGGATGCTTTGGCGCACCCACTTCAAAGCGTGTTTGAGCTGGGCAGGATCATCCACCAAGGTGGTAAACAGCCAGGCCGCTTCGTTGAGTTCTTCCCATGACTCGGCGGGATAGCGGTCGTAGTATTCGATGGCTGCCTTGGCGTAAGCGGAGTAGTTTTCGCTTTCGGCGTAGTAGTTCATCTGCACCTGCTCGACCATTTGAAGTCCTTTGCCGGGGTACATTTTCTCGAAAAGCTCGAGTAGTGGGTCATAGTTGCCCGTGAGGTGAGCGGTGTAAATGGCATTGGTCGTCAGGCCATCGATTTTACCCAGTACTGCCCTGCTGCCGAGGTGCTCGATGAACAGATCCTTGTTTTGGATCAGGTAATCGAACATGGGCGAATCGGTGGCGTCGCTGGTTTTGTAGATGAGGTCGAGGTTGGTGGGTGTGTTCCAGTCTTTTTGCCCATTCAAGTATTCGATGGTCACTGAGACGAAGGCCGAGTCGTGGATGTCATAGAGTTTGTTGGCGTAATCATAGAGGAACTGCGGATTGCGCTCACCAGCTTCATACCTGCGGCGCATGGCCAGGAGATTGTGATCGGAGTCCTGGGCCTGGCGTGCAAGTGCGATGAAATCATCGGCCTCGCAATAACCGACGCCTTTGTGTACGAGCTGCCCTTGCCCGTCGATGAAGAGGAAGGAGGGATAGGCATTGACCTGGTAAACTTTGGCCAGGGCAGGGCCTTCACCTTTTTCCATGTCCATTTTCAGGTTGATGAAGTGGCGGTTGAAAAAGTCGCCCACTTGTGGGAGGGGAAAAACGTTGCGATCCATCATTTTGCACGGACCGCACCAGGTTGTATAGGCATCGACGAAGATGAGGCGGTTTTCGGCGGAGGCCTTGGCGAGGGCGTCTTTCCAGGGCAGTTCTGCGAACTCGATGCCCTGGCAAAGTGCCGAGGCATGGATGAGCAAGCCTATCGAAACAGTGATCCAAAGTTTCATTGGAGGTGGGTTGGTGGTCTCAGCTGTCGATGTTTTTGAGGAAGGTTTCGAGCACCTTGATGCCTTCTTTATCGTCCTGGGCCTTGGCTAATTCAAGGGCTTTGCGAGCCGCTTCGACGGCGTCTTTTTTCTTGCCATTATGCATGAGGATGCGGGAGTAGAGCACCCAATGGTCGTAGTCGGTGGATTTTTTTGCAGCTTGTTTTGCCAGTTTTTCGGCGAGTTTGGTGCAGCGGCTTTCTTGGGAGAAATGCATCATGATTTCTTCGGCGAGTTGTGCCAGCTCGTCGGGGTTGCCGTCGTCGATGGCCTTTGCGCAGTCGGTGCAAGCCTCATAGTATTTGTCGGCATCCTTGAGGGCGAGGTGAAACTGCCGACGGGAGTCCAGCGCAAATTCTTCGGCCTTTTCGGGGTAGTACATCTTCATTTTTTCGATGGCCTCCTCGAGCAGCTCGGGGCTTTTGAACTCGATGGCTTTTTTGACTGTGTTTCCACAGGCGAAGGCGATGCGGTCTTTTACTGCCTGATAGCCCTCCAGTTGGGCAATTTCCTTTTGATGTCGGATGAGCAGGTCGAAAATGCGGGAATCGGCTTCGGTGGTAGCTTCGAGGATGAAGCGGAGGTTGAACGGAGTGGTGAGGTCTTCCTGGCTGCGCAGGTATTCGTTGGCAATGCGCAGGCTCGACTTGTTGGAGCGATTGAGCGCCTTGACGTAGTTGTAAATCAACTCCGGTTCGCGATTGCCCTTTTCGTATTCTTCGGCGTAGGCCTTGCTGTAGTCCACCTTGCTCAGGGCAAACTCACCGAGTTTGATCAGGCCTTTGACATCCTTGGCCCCTACCGACGAATGAATCACCTCGCCGTTTTCATCTATGAAATAGAGCGTGGGATAAGCTGATACGGGGTACTTGCGCCGGAAGGTGATCCCTTCGGGCTCCTCGCAATCCATCTTGACGTTGATGAAATTCTTGTTGAAGAATGCTCCCACTTCGGCGTCCTTGAAGGTAGTGGCAGCCATTCGCTTGCAGGGGCCACACCACTTGGCGTAGGCATCCACGAAGATGGGTTTGCCTTCTTTTTTCGATTGTTCGAGAGCTTGTTCCCAGGTGCCGTGAAAAAATTCAATGCCTTGAGCTTGCAGGCCAAGACAGAAAATCACAGTTAAAACAGTCAGGTAGCTTTTCATGATGAAAGGATGTTTTGGGCGAAGAAGAACTGCAAAATAACAGTCTTGACCCGTATGGGGATCAAACAGGATGCCGGGCCACGGATGAATCACTCCTGTTCCCCCTGTTCGGCTCGACGCTGCTCGAAGGTTTTGATGAGCTCCTCGGGGCTCTTTCCTACCACCTCCATGAGTGTCTGTACTTGGGGGGCGAGTTCGTGTTCGGGGTAGCGCAAGAGGAATTCGCGATAATGCTGCACGGCGAGGGTGGAATCCGAGAGGTCGTTGTCGTAGATGAAGCCCTGGAGAAAGAGGGCAGGCGGTGCCAAACGATGCTTGGGGTGCTTCACCCAAACCATGCTCAGCAGCTCGATGGCTTTGTCGTATTTGCCGAGTCCACGTGCAATTTCACCGGCTTTCATCAACAATTCCAGGGCGGTGGAATCAGAAGGGTAAGTCTTTGCGAAGGTTTCTATTTCGCCAATCAAGGCATTCGCCGTTTTCATGTGCTTGACCACGTCGGGGTCTACAGCCAACACTTGCTCCAGGGAGTCTATGCGCGCCAGATGCGCTTGACGGGCTGCTTGCGATGCGTCCTCTTTGCACCCGACCAGGTTCAACCACACGAAACCAATCGACAAGATCACTGGTAGAAATGGAGACTTCGACATGGACTTTGGAATTTGAGGCCACAAATGTTTTCAAAAGGATCTTAGCTGCAAACAGGTTTTTCGAAAGCCAATGCCCTGGGGTTTTGTGTCAGGGGGCTGCGTTCGCATGGGGCAGTGAGCCAGCCATCGGGGTTGAAATGGGGGGAAGCTCCGTGATGGTTTTGATCACACAACACTGATGGAGATCCTGCAAGGTGCCGGCAAAGACGTTGAAGTCCACGTCTCCCTCGATGCCCTGCATTTGACCTCGATTGCCATATTGCCAAAAAGCCCATCGCTTGCCAGCACGCAGCCAAGGGCTGAACCAATGGTTGTAGCGTGCCACCCAAAGGGGGTATTCGTCGAAATGCCCGGCCAAAAAACGGTTGAAGAATTTTTGATTGGTGTAAATCACGGGCTTAATGCCGTAGTGGGTCTCGGCCATTTTCAACCACACGGACATCGATGCGCGCAATCGTTCGGCCTCCACCCCGTCAGTAACTTCTACGTCGAGGACGGGAGCCAGGTCACCCGCATGCAAGTCAACCATCGCAGCGAAGTTGGCGAACTGCTGCACGGGGTCGGTGCGAGGTCGGAAAAAATGGTATGCTCCCCGGTGAACGGGCAAATTGCTGAGGGCATCCCAGTTTTCACAAAAAAGGCTGTCGGTGTGATCGGCCCCTTCGGTAGCCTTGACGAAGGCAAACTGGATGTCGCTTTGCACCACGGCTTGCCAGTCGATGCGCTTTTGGTGATGGGAAATGTCGATTCCGTGTACCTCGAATCCTGCCTTGCGCTTGGTAGGCAGGTTGCAGGCCATGGAAGCGAGGAGCAACAGCAGGGTGATATGTTTGAGGCTACAAGGCATGGTGTTCACCAGATCACAGCACGAATTACGAGATGCCTTTTCACTCCGCCAAAAGTGGAGTAGAGACACCAGCTGGTTTGCAAGATAGCCGGCAAATACCTGGCCGAACAAAACAGGCCTCCAAGATAACACCCACGGGGGAAATGTGCAGATGCCTCACCCTGCTTTGGGCAGTCCTCAGTTGGACGGTTTGAGGAGGTAAATGACCTTGGTCAGCCAACGATTGGAATCCGGCTCGGCTCCCGGATCCGTGACGTATTGCTCGATGACCGGTGGAATGTGTTCCAGATCGTTTGCGCTGAGGTAGGCATCCATGGCCTGGTGTGCCGCTCCCAAGTCGCTGTAGTCGCCGTAATAATCGATCAGCAGCGCCTTGCTGGCCGGAATTTCGAGGTACTCGATCCCCTCAGAGGAAGCGTCGATCTTTTGCCCAACGGGTATGGCTGCCGCCATATCGGTCATGCCCGTGGATTCATCCCAGGTAAAATAGAGGCCGCAAGGCATTCCGGCCATTTGTGCGTTGTGTTGGGCCACAAAGGCGGCAATTTTCCCGAAGCTCTCGGAAAAGAACCGCTGCATGGCACCCTCCTCACGCATGGAAACCGTCTTGCGGATGAGGAGGAACTTCTGCCCCGGATAGTCTATTTGTTGCACATCAAAATTTTTGGCGGCGGCATTTTCAGCCACCTTTTTCAGTTCGCTCAAGCCCATGTCGAGCATATCATTCACACTTTTTTCCATTTGGCCCATGCTCAAGATGGAGAATGCATTGAACGGGTAGGGAATGCCGAAAGACATGCCCCAGTAGGTGATGGTTGCTGAATCCGTAGGTTCGAGGCGAAACCAGCCTTCCCCCGTACCTCCTTGTCCAAATTCAAGCTGGCATCGGAGCGCTTCCGGGGCCTTGCTTTCGGTGATGGTCAGTTTGCCCTTCCCAGATAGTTTTTCATCGCCGCTCCAGGAATAGGAAGCACCTACCCCCACGGTTTTTTCACCGTAGGTTACTTGCAGGGTGGAGTCTTGCTTGGCCCATGGCCCCCATTCTTCCCATGCTTTCAAATCGTTGATCTTGGCGAAAATGACTTCTGGCGATGCGTCGATCGATACGGAGCGTTCAAATGAGAACGTCGTTGGTTGAATCAAGCCGACGATCAGGACCAGAGCGATGAAGACGCCCAGCCCAATGAGTAGAGGTTTTAGAAATTTCATTTCAATGGAGAATTAGGTGAAAAATGCTGGCAGCTCAAATCACAACCCGAGGGGATGCGGCAAAGTGAGGCACCGCTCACAAAGTGGTTCCAAGCGCTCAATTGACGAGCATGACTGGCATGACGAGCATGAGAATGCTTTCATTGGCGGGCTCATCCACTGGTACGAGGATACCGGCTCTTTGCGGGGTGGAAAGTTCGAAGCGCACCTCTTCGGTGTCGAGTACGCTGAGCATCTCGATGAGGAATTTGCCATTGAAGCCAATGGTGAAGGGAGGGCCGTCGTAGGAGCAGATGAGCTGCTCGGCCGCTTCGTTGGAAAAGTCGAGGTCTTGGGCAGAGATGGTGAGGCTGTTGGGTGCGATGTCAAAGACAACCTGGTTGGTGGTTTTATTGGCGTAGATGGCGATGCGCCTCAAGGAATTGAGCAGGTCGGTGCGTTTGATGACGAGGTGATTGGGGTTGTTGGACGGGATGACGGCGTTGTAGTCGGGATAGCGCTGATCGATGAGGGTGGCGGCAAGGGTGACAGAGCCTATGGAGAAAAAAGCGTTTTTCTTGTTGAAGGCAAGCTGCACGGAGTCGTTCTCCTCGGCAGTGGCAAGCACGTTTTTCAATTGGTTTAGCGACTTTTTGGGTACGATGAAGCTTGCCGTAAGCTCGCCAGGCAGGCCCGAGAAGGTGTAGCGAACGAGTTTGTGGGCATCCGTGGCGACGAAGGTCAGGCTGTTGAAATCGAGCACGAAATACACACCGGTGAGGGCGGGGCGGAGGTCGTCGGTGCTGGTGGCGAAGAGCGTTTTCGTGATGCCTTTTTCCAAGATGGAGGCCTTTACCTTGGTGATATCGGTATTTACAGGTTCGGGCACGTCGGGAAAGTCGCTGCCGTCTTCGCCGGCCAGGCGGTATTTGCCATAGGCTGAAGTGATGGTGACCCCGAAAGTTTCCTCATCGACAGTAAAGGTGATGGGTTGTTCGGGCAAAGCCTTGAGGGTGTCGAGCAGGATGCGTGCGGGAACGGCCACGAGTAGCTGGTTGGCGGCTTTGCTATCGGGTTTGACTTCGAGCTGGCTGGTGATGGTTGTCTCGAGGTCGGAGGCGGTGATGGTGAGCGTATTGCCATCGAGGCTGAAGAGGAAATCATCGAGGATGGGAAGCACGGGGTTGGTGGCGATGGCCCCACCTGCCAATTGCAGGTGTTTGAGCAGCTCGCTCGAAGAAACACTGAATTTCATAGGGTAACCTTTGTAAACTGCGGGGAACCGGCCATTTGGGTGGCGCCGGCGGGTGGGCAAAAATACACCTTGGAAACTGATTGAAAGGGTAAAGAAACCAACACCTTGTGGATAACCCCCCTTGGCATGTGATCCCAAGGAGAAGAGGTCTCACAGGGGAATGGCTGTTGGGACTCACCGATCCGTCCACCGAAATGTTTCGAGCATGTGCATCACATCCTGTTTGACGAATGCGTACACAGGTGCGATGCTGTCGGGATTGGCCTGTGCGTAGAAATACAGCGCACCCCTCAGGAAATGTTTCTGCTCGGCACTGTCGGTAACGAAAAACTGGAGCTGGGAGGCAACGGGGCCCTCGATTTCGAAGAGTATCCCTTTGACCCCGTAAGCATTCGAAAAAGGACGTTCTTCGATGTAGGTGGCCTTCTTGTTGTGCCAATCGGTCATCTTGAATGCATCGGTTTTGAGCTTGTCGAGCGGCATCTGTGGGGTGATGGGCGAATAGGTGCAGTGGATTCTACACTCGAAAGCAGGCATGTACACGTTGAACCAACAGGGGTGAGCCGGTTTCTCGTCGAAAAACAGGGTGTCCTGCTGGATACTGGCATAGACGGGGTATTCGAACGTAAGCTGACAATAGGACTCGTCGAATGTTTGGTAGGCCTTTTCAGGATATACCACCTTGGGATAAGCCCGTGGTTTGGGCACGGGCACGGTCTGTTCACACGACCACAAGAGCATCAGAAACACCAATACGAGAAACGGAAATTTGCGGAGCATAGGAATGGGAATGGTAAAACACCGCGGCCTGTCGTCCACACCCGAACCACAGGCCACGGATTGGAGCTTCAATGGTCAGAATGGCAGATCGCCTTCAGCCGGTTCGAGGGGTTCACCATCGCTGTTCGAGACAGTTTCAGGGGCTTCTCTGACAGCTTGTGGATCTTTATCCGGGCCGGGGAAATAGGTCCCAACTCCGCTGTCCTTTCGCTCGAGCATTTGGAAGTTGGAAGCGACCACTTCCGTTACGTACCGCTTGACGTTGTCCTTGTCGAGGTAGTCGCGGTGGGTGAGCTTACCCTCTACGTAGATGAGCATGCCTTTCTTGAGAAACTTTTCGGCTGTTTCTGCCAACCCTCGCCAGAGGACGATGTTGTGCCATTCGGTTTGCTGCACCCGGTTCCCGTCTTTGTCTTTGTAGTATTCGTCAGTAGCAATCGAAAACTTGGCCACGGCAGCACCGCTTTCGAGCCTTCTGACTTCGGGGTCGCGCCCCAGCCGTCCAATGAGAATGACTTTGTTAACCATAGTACGTGAATTTAGAGGTGAGTGAATGAGATTGTTTCCTGTTGGGTTGGTCGGGTAAAATTTTCAGATCATGCCTATTTGTTCCAGGTGCATTTGAATGAGTCGTGGGAAAGGATATCGTGCGAGCTCATTTTTTTCAACCAGTATCCAATCCTCATCTGCATGCAGACAAAAGTCTTCATTGAGGCGCACTTCTCCAAATCTGGCCACAATGCGCTGATGGGTCAGTTCATGGGTGATGGGTGTGCCGAGGTGCAGGGCCGGTTTCGCATTGCCGAACCAGCGTTTCCACTCATCGGTAGCTTGCAGGTGCTTGCTGGTTTTGACGGGTTTGTGTGTCTCGATGAGTGGCAATTCATACAAATGCCTCCAGATGTCTTTGCCCGACCTGCGTTTGATATAGAGCCCATTTCGAGCATGGATTTCCAGGTAGACGAAGTGTCTCTGCCTGCGCTTGGGTTTTCTGGATTTCTGGGGGAATTCCCTGGCGCAGTCGTGTTTTTTTGAAAAACAAAATGCGCTGAGCGGGCACTGCCCGCAGAGGGGGGCGAGCGGACGGCACACCAACGCACCAAGGTCCATCATGGCTTGATTGAATGCTGCGGGCCTGGCAGTGTCGAGTAGCTGGCCAGCGAGCCGATGGAAAGTTCGCTTGCCTTCGGTTGTATCCATGGGGGTGGAAATGCCGAAAACCCGGGCCAGTATGCGTATGACATTGCCATCAACCACGGCATGGGGCATGTTCCAGGCAAACGAGGCGATAGCTGCAGCCGTATAGGGTCCGATTCCCTTGAGCTTGCGCAGCGCCTCATAGCTCGGAGGAAATGCGCCTCCATACTCATCGACCACGGCGCGGGCCGTAGCATGCAGATTCCTGGCGCGGCTGTAATATCCCAGCCCTTCCCACATTTTCAATACTTCCTCCTCGGTAGCACCTGCCAGGTCCTGCACCCGGGGCCAACGCTCCCGCATACGCTCGAAATAGGCCCAACCCTGTTCGACGCGGGTTTGCTGCAGGATGATTTCCGAGAGCCAGATGAGATAAGGGTCCCGTGCTTCCTTCCAGGGCATGGGGCGCTCCACGGTTTCATGCCAGGAGAAAAGGGCTTGCCGAAAAGCTGCAAGCTGTTGGGAGGTCAATGGAAAAGTGTCTGCCGACATAGCATTGCAAAAGCTGGTGAGTGCAGAAAAATGCACGCCAGGAGCCGCTTCAGAAATCCATGCCGATGGAGAAATAAATCCTGGGGTCTTGCAGCTGCCTGGTCTCGATGCCTCGAGCATAATCGAGCCTGACGAAATAGCCGAACAGCAGCGTGCGCATTCCAACACCGTAGCCCATGATGATGGGATCGCGGAAATAATTCACTTGTATGGTCACATTGTTATTGGAATCGATCCAGGTGTTCAATGGGCTTTCTTCATTGAAGGGGTTGAGTCCTTCCCAGGCCGTACCAGCATCGAAGAAAGCCACTACCTGGAAGTTGCGCACGAAATTCGACTGGCTCCGCTTGAAGATATACCGCAACACGGGGCTGCGGAATTCGGCATTGACCAAGGCATAGCTATTGCCGTTTCGTGCATTCATCAAAAATCCCCGGGCATTGGTGGCCACACTCCGGTAGGCGAAATCTCCGCCAGCCGGCAAAGGTATGGTGTTGTCGAAGCGAGGTATGAGCCAATTGTCGGTGCCGCCGAGCATATAGAGAATCTTTTCCTTTCCAAAGGAAGTGGCAGAGGCCAGTCGCCCGGCCAGGATGGAATACTTAAACACGCGCTGATAGTGTCGGAAATCTACTCCGGCCACGGTCATGAACCCCTTGTTGAAGCTGAAACTTCCACCATCACCGAAATCCACCTGGAAGGATTTGACCAGTTCGAGGAAGACCTTGTATCGCGTGCCGTTTTTGATGTTCACGGACACATCGAGCGTGTTGTCGAAGACGAATTCGGCTTTGATACCAGCCCGCTGAGTGCGCTGGGGAGGGGTTTCGAGTGTATTCCGGTCGGTGGCGAGAAACTCGGTTTTGTCCATTCGCAGGGTGGCCGTACCCCTGAGGCTGGTGAACACATCCAGCGGATACCGGAGTTGATACTGCCCGAGCAAGGTGATGTTGTCGTATTTGAGGGTAGGAGGCGTAGGGTCTTCGGTGAAGCGCAAGCGCCGACGGTACAGGGCGTAGTGCTTGTCCAATCGCCGTTTGCGATCCTTGAAGAGCAAGAAGTACTCGGCACCGTTGAAAGAGGTCGGCACCCGTATGCCGCCTTCGAATTCGTAGTCTTCGAGCAAATCCTTGAAATTGGCCTTGAGCAGGATACCCGGCGGCGGATATCCAAAATCTTGCGGCACGCCAGCGTAGCTGTTCAGTCCATCGAACAGCAAGCTGTTGTCCATTTGGGTGGTGACATAGTCGGTGCGGAAGGTAAGCCTGTAGGGGGTAATGCGGCCGGGGCGGAATCGGTGCACTTGGGGTGTGCGGGCTACCGGAGGGGCAGGCACGAATACAGGTTCCGGCACGATCACCGTTTCCGGCTGTTTTTTGCGTGGTTTTGAAGGCACTTCCTCGTCATCGAATTCACTCTGGAAAAGGTAGTTGTCGATATCGATCTTGCCGGTATCTCGTGCTGTCTCGGGCAAGGTATCCGGCGGGGGAGGTGCCGGTTGTTGCACTTGCATGGGGCGTTGGGGTGCCGTTCTCGAAGGGGCGAGCTGGGGAGAGAGCAGTTGCTGCCTGAATTGCGTCACAAACGGTTCGATTTTTTCTTCCGGATTGACCCTGCCCGTGTAGAGCCGGGGCCCCTCGTGATCGTAGGTGAGATCGACATAACGTTCGCTTCTCGAAGCCTGGTGGTGGAGGGCAATGCTGCGTGCATAATTGCTGTTGAAATGCACACGGGCTCGCTGCCGGATGATGGGTTCCATGCGGATCGAATCGATGTGCGACAGGGCGACGCTGTCCAACTTTTCAGTGATGAGCGAATCGGCGTGCAGGCGCATCAGGCTGCCATCATCGAAGAAGATGAGGTTTTCGAAATGGTGTACGTAGTCTTCGAGGTAACCTGTCTTTCGGTTTACCACACCGGATTCATCGGTCAGGAAGGCAAACCACGTCGAGTCGATGGCGATGGGCTGGCGCTCGTTGGCGTGGGGGGTATTGGTGATGGTGACGAGTTCGGGGCGGCCAATGCTGTCGAGGTCCAGGAAGTAAATGTCGAAGTCTCCAACGGGCATTACAGAGTCCAACACGGCAATGATGTTCATCGAATCGGGCCGGTTGGAGGCAAACAGTACACCCCGCCTGCCATGGATCCGGGCAAAAGCCACATCCAGGTCGTCCCAGAAATCGGTGGTCAGGCGCTGCGATTGGCGGGTGCGGATGAAATACAAGAACAGGTCGGATTGTCCTCTGACGGCTGCCGAAAACACCAGTTCGTTCACACCCGTGTAATCCATGCTGTAAACCCGTTGGAACTGGTCGATGAGATCGTCAACCTCCGTTTCTTCGGTGAGGACGTTGTATCGCAAGAGCTTGGGCTGGTCGCGCTTTTCGAACAGCACAGCCAATTCTTGATTGTTCGGGCTCCACGCCAGAAGCGGATAGTTGTAATCCGTGGCCTGGATGGCATTTCGAAAACCACCCCGGAAAACGAGCTTGCGATCACCGGTTGACAAGTCCTGCACATATACTCGTACTCGGCCTATTTCATTGAGCACATAAGCCAGTCGTTTGCCGTCGGGGCTCAACTTCACAGTGGTAATGGGTACTTTCCTGCGGTTCTTGATTTTAACCTCTTGCAGGCCGGCCGCTTCTCGTGTGCTCATGCTGGCCATTTCCGTGGTGTATCGGCTCCGGTAGAAGTCTTCCCATGCTTGCAGGGTGCGCTCGTAGGTAGTTCCGAGTACGAAAAGGAATCCGCTCTCCACGCTCCGGTGGATGCGAGTCAGGTAGATGAGGTTCGACACGGTGGAAAAGCCGTAGTGTGAGGCGATGAAATACCACAGGGAATGACCTGCGAGCCTCGGATTTTTTTCAGCCAATTTTTCAAAACCCTCGAAATCATCGGCCAGCAGGGCCTGGCGCAATTCATCATCGAGCTGCACGCTCCAAAATTCTCCGACGAAATCTACCAGCCCATCGCGAAACCACTCCGGCAAATTCATCATGACGGCGTTCTGGACTATCTCCTGCAAATTGGAGCCAAAGAGCATGGCATTGAGATACACCGAGGCGATGCCTGAGCGGATCTGTCGGCGCAGGTTGTTGTGGTTGCCGTCGAAGTAGATGAACATCTTGGTGCCGACGATCTTCGTCTGGCCGCCCGTGTTGACGAAAGCTTCCTCACTCCCAATGTTGCTCTGCTTCAAATCGGTCAGATCGGTATAGACGATGATTTCGATTTTGTCATTCATCCGGTAGTCGACGATGCCCTGAATTTCCTGAAAGTCGTATTCGGCCAGCATGATGGCGGATTGGGCCACCAAGCGGGCCTCGCCATACCAGTAGGTGATGAAATTCGGGCTCTCGTACTGAAACCAATCTTCGAACTGGCGGTGGAACTGCACGCGGTTCTTGCCAAACTCCGTCTGGGTGGTCTGGGCAAAGAGGTCAAGACCAGTAGAGAGGCTGAAAATCAGGAGGAGGAATTTGACTCGCATGGCAAAGGGGTTGATGAATGACCTGTAAACGTGCAGAGCAACCAAGGGTAGTAAAAATAGAAAACAATGCATGCGCACTGAGGTTCCGGCTAAAATCTGGCCGAAAAATCGGAGTAGTTGGTTTGGCGCATTTCGGCACGCGCAGGTTCAAACGACGCGTCCAACCTGCATCATCCATGTGAATCAATGTTTCAAAGCCTTGCGCTTGATCACGCCGCCGGCAATGTCCTGGATGGGCACCACGTAAATGAATGCCCGAGGGTCGATGGTCGCCACTTTTCTTTTCAGACGAGCCAATTCCATGCGAGTGATGACCGTGAAAACGACCCTGTGTTCATTGAGTTCTTTACTTGATTCACCGTATCCGCCCCGTGCAGGGAAGATGGTTACACCACGTCCCAACTCGCTGATGATCATCTGTCGGATCTCTTCGTAGTAGGGCGAGATGATGTTGACTCCCATGTATTCGTCGACACCTTCGACGATGAAGTCAACGGTTTTGGATGCCGACAGGTAGGTCAAGATGGAGTAAAGCGCCGTCTCGATGGAAAGCAACCAGGCGGCCACTGAAAAAATCATGATGTTGAACAAGAGTATGACATCGCCAATGCTCAATCCAGTTCGCTTGCTCAGCCATACGGCGAGAACTTCCGTTCCGTCGAGCACCGATCCTCCCCTGACAGCCAGGCCAATGCCCGCTCCCAAGAAAAACCCCCCAAATACAGCCACGAGTAGCTTGTCGTCTGTGATGAGGGGATATTCCACCAGGCCCACCACCACGGCCAACAGGAGGATGGCTGCAATGCTCTTGATACCAAATGCCCGCCCGATCTGGGTAAATCCCATGAAAATGAAAGGAGCATTGATGAGTACGAGCAAGATGGGCAAGGAGATGCCGGTAACCAAGGCTGTGAGCAGGGAAATACCCGTCACTCCGCCATCGATGAAGTCGTTCGGGAGCAGAAATCCTTTCAACCCGAATCCAGCCGAAAAAACGCCAGCCACGATTAGGGTGATGTCTTTGACCAGGTGGGTAAGGCCCACTTCGAGCCGTCGGAGCTCCTTTTCCAGATAGGCATCGCTGACGCTCTCTGATCCCGAAGCCTGACGTTGCTTTCGCAGCTGGTCGAGAATGATTTTTTGAAACAATGGGTTCATGCTGTCAAATCTGTTGGCGCCCGGCAAGAATAGGGTTTGCTACTTTCACCCGGAATTTTCGAGTCTCCATTTTTTCAATTGCTGCAATCCATGGCCAAAACGAGTGTCATATCCTTTACATTCAATCCCTTCTCAGAAAATACGTATCTCGTCATCGATGAGTCGAAAGAATGCATCATCATCGACCCTGGATGCTATACCCATGCGGAAAAAAAAGAACTTGAAACTTTCATCGAGGAGCAGGGACTGGTTCCCGTACGACTCCTCAACACCCATTGCCACATCGACCACGTATTCGGCAACCAATTCGTGGCCAATCGCTGGAATCTCGGGCTGGAAATCCATCGCCTTGAACGGCCCATCCTGGAGGCTGTTCCCCTCGTAGCTCAGTTTTACGGGGTACCCATACCCGAACCCTCTCCTGCTCCGAGCCGATTCATCGAACCGGGAGAGGTCATTTCATTTGGTCAAACTGAACTGGAAGTGCTTTTCACCCCTGGTCATTCACCAGGACACATTGCGTTGTGGTGTGAAACAGAAAGATTCGTCATTGCCGGTGACGTGTTGTTCAAAGAGAGCATCGGCAGGACTGATTTGCCCGGAGGCGATTTCGATACCCTGATACAAAGCATCAAAAGCCAATTATTCCCTTTGGGAGACGACGTGTGGGTATTCCCTGGGCACGGCCCCAAAACGACCATAGGACACGAACGGAGGTACAACCCCTTTTTGTAAATGACGATGCCGCCTCGAATGGAATGTCCGAGGCGGCATGTGCGTTTGTTCGCCATTTTCTCGATCAGCGGCTGCTGCGTACAGCTTCACCCTCTTCGGAGTTCTGCTTCACCCTGGGCTTGATGATGTTTTGTTTGCCAGCATCACCAAAAAGCTCTCTCGATTTCTTGTTGTAGGCCAAGGCAGCTTCTTCTGCCGTGTCGAACATGCCGATGTGGATGGGTTTCCGATTGACCGAGATCATGGCCCGGTAACGGTTGTTCTCTTTGTAAACCCCCGTGTAGCCGGTACTACTCGTCGTGCGGCGTTTGCGACTGGCAACGGCACGGGATCGATACACCAGGTTGCTCAAGCGGCAATCCAGTTTGTTGCCGTTGACAGCGCTGACGAGGCATTTCTCCTCTGTGCGCTGATCACTGAGAAACCGCTCGGCAATGAGTTTGTGCAGATAGATGGTTTCGGTCTTGTAGGTACCGTCGGCCTTTTTCCATGTTTTCTGGAAAAATGCACATCCACTGGAGTGTCTGCGCAGGTTGTTGATGAAATCCACTCTGACGAGGTAGGGGTCGGTGGTCAGCCAAGTGTACACCTCTTCCTCCAACAGCACGTATTCATCCGCATTCTTGAGCTTGACCTTGTAGAGCATGTCGTTCAAGTTTTGAAGTTGACAATTTTAGACGTTTCCCTCCCCAGACCCCCCATTCAAAACAACCACCAAAGACATGGGCTGAAGGATCATCCTTCGGCAGTCTCATAGCGCTTGTTTTCCAGGTTTGTGAAATGGGGGTTCCGAATGATAGGGCAAAAGTGGGGTTAAGATAAATGTTGTTTCAACAGGGATTATCCCAAATCAGAAAAATACGTGAATCCCTTATTGGTTCACCAGCCCATGTTCGATGGCATACAATACCAGCCCGACGATGTTCTTCGAGCCTGTTTTTTCAATGAGGTTGCGCTTGTGGACTTCCACCGTACGCACACTGATGAAAAGCCTCTCGGCTATTTCCTGATTTGACAGCTCCTGGGTGATGAGTTCGAGTACTTCTTTTTCTCGTTTGGTCAGTTCAACGGGAACGAAACGCTGGCTGGACTGGCGGGCCTTGGGAGTCATTGCATACATGACCGTTTTCATGATATCTTTTCCAAAATAGGTCTTCCCCTGGGCAAGGGTGCGGATGGCTTCTATCAATTCCTCCTGGGTGCAGCTTTTCAACAGGTAACCCTCTGCCCCCGTGCGCAGCATCTGCCGCACGTATTGTGTCTCCTGCAACATGGTCAGGGCAAGGATGCGCACGTGGGGCCATTGCTTCTTGATCTGGGCTGCCACTTCGATGCCGTCGAGGCCGGGCAGGTTGATATCGAGTAATACCACATCGACGTCTATTTGTCCCAAAAGGTCTATGACTTGATCTCCGTGGGCAGCCTCGCTGACGATTTCGGCTTCGGGCATCCCTTGGAGATACATGCGAATGGCGTCGCGCACCAGTTGGTGATCGTCGGCAATGAGGACCTTCAATTTTCGATCACTCATGGGAAAACGGTATTTCTACGATGATGGTGGTGCCGGCTCCCAACCGGCTCTCTATATCGGCTCGTGCACCGATGGCTTCGGCACGGGCAAGGATGTTTCTCAAACCCATGTGAGCCTCCATGTTTACATTTTGGAGGTCGAATCCCACGCCGTCGTCCTCGATGGACAATACTACGCTATCGGGATATTTCATCAGTTGCACAGTTGCTTCAGTAGCATGGGCATGTCGCTGAATGTTGTTGAGTGCCTCTTGTGTGATGCGGTACAGGTTTCGTTCCACCATGGGTGAAAGCCGGCCTTCTTTGAAATTAGTGAGGAACCTGTATGTGACCTGGCCCTGCTCGTTCATGGATGTAATCAGTTGAGCCACGGCCATGGGATACCCGAAGTCTTTGATGGCTTTGGGCATCAGGTTATGAGCGATCGACCGGGTCTCTTCTATGGCTGCTTTCAGGGATTCCACAGCGAGTTGGTAATTGCGCCTGGCCTGCTGATCGAGTTTGACGGCAGGCTCTTTCAGGGCGCCGAGGTTTAGATACGCCGAAGAGAGCAGCTGGCCCAAGCTGTCGTGCAGCTCGGTGGCTATTTGGGTGCGGGCCCTGTCTTCGCTCTCGGTAGCTGAGCTGACGTAAAATTCCCTGGCCTTTTTCTGGTCTGTGATATCGAGCGCAGTAATCAGCATGGAGCGTCGCCCAGCGAATTGTATCCAGGAAAAGCGGCAACGAAGCCAGCGCAGCTTGAAAGGGGACCAGCGATACCGAAACTCCAACATGATTGGATTGGACAGATTGGCTGTTTTGAGTGCCAACAAATCGGGCCGATCCTGTTCGACAACCCGCTCGAGCAATTCATCGAGCGTGCGTCTTTGGAGCAGCTCTTTGGTGTACCCGAGCAATTCAGCCATGGTGCTATTTACAAACTGTACCTTTTCATCTTGCAGGATCATGATGCCCTGCAGGGATGAAGCAAGCAGTGTCCGATACTTTTCTTCGGAATCTTTCAGTGCTTGGAGCATCTTCATGCGCTCGGAGACATCCCTGACGATCCCCTGGACGAGGGTTTTGCCTTGCACCTTGATACAAGACAGGGATACCTCGGCATGAAAGGGTTCTCCGTTGGCTTTTCGGTGTATCCAAGTAAAAGTGGGTTGCTCACCCTCCATCGATCGCTGAATATATCTCAGGCCTATTTCTCTTGAAGAGGTGCCATCGGGCTGAAGGGCGGGTGAGAAATCCCATGGTGTTTTTCCCAAAATGTCTTCTTTTCGCTTGCATCCGAATACCCTTACCGCCGCCTGGTTACAATCAACGAACACGTCGTTTTCTACCACGACAATGGCATCCGAAGCACCTTCATGGAGGGTTCGCCAACGCTCCTCGCTCTCCTGAAGGCGCATGGCTGCCATTTTCTCTACCGTAACATCCTTGACGAATCCCAGGAGCACTTTGGGCTTATTCCCACTGTCGAACAGCAGGTGTGCAGCACTGCTCAGATGGCGTATTCCTCGTTTGGTGTTGACCACCATGTCCATGTTGAACGAGACGGAAGGATTGGTTGCGGTTTTGATTTTCTCGAACAAGCGGCGATTTTCTTCCAGGTTCTCTGGCAGAAGCATGGCACTCAACTCCTCGATGGAAAGGGTCCGTGGTTCTGGATCGAAGCCAAGCATCTGGCTGTATCGAGCATCGATTTCAATGGTGCCCTCGCCGAGGCTGCTACGGAAGAATCCAAGGTCGGCAGCCTCCAGCGCCAGCTGGTACTGCCTTTCCCTCTCTTGCAATGCTTGTTCTGCCGTTTTCAGTTTCGTCACGTCATGTGAGGTCCACAGCAGGTATGCGCATCGATTACCTTCAACCAAAGGAACCAGCCTCGATTCCAGAAAGATACTTTTCCCTCCCACCACACCATATTCGGGATACTGAACGGGGGTCAGGGTCTGAATGACGTGTTTGACCCTTTCCATGCTCTCACGAATGGCTGATTCAGATGCTTGTAAATAATCCTTGAAATACGACGACAGCTCGAGGCCAATGAAATCCTCCGCTTCGAGGTGATCACCCCAGTAGTTTTTGTGAAAGTGGAGGAAGGAATCATTAAGCGAGTCGAATCTGACGATTCCTTGCTCATCCACCTTGAACAGCACCACGAAGTCGTGGATTTTGTGAAAGATGAGCTCTAATTTTTTCGAAGTCTCTTTTTGTCGTTGTTCGGCTTCTTTCCATATCGTCATATCCTGCACGTAGCCGGTCAGCTTCAATGGATTGCCTTTCTTGCTGATATGTAAAATGGCTTTGCAGGAAACGTACTTTGTGCGTCCATCCGGCATGGTCAACCGAAAGTCCAGATTTTTTGACCCGCCGAAATCCTCCAAGTTTTTGAGACAATTCAGCAAGCACAAGGCTTCTTCTTTATCCAGTTTCTTCAAGATCGTTCGCAATGATGGCTTGGTGGCTACAGGATCGAGCTCGAGAATATCGAACAGCTGTTCTGACCACCTCATTTTCCCCGTGGGAAAATGGTACTCCCAGCTTCCCATCCTGGCGAGCCTTTGTGCCTCCATCAGACCCCTGGCCATGGCCAGTTGTGCTTTGGACGTCTTGTACTTGTCGATGGCCGTGTACAGGTAGCTCCCCAAGGCTTGCACGAATGGAACGTCCTCCAGCTTCCAGGGAAAGGGACGTTGCCTCGTGCCCAGCCCAATCCAGCCCACCAGCTTGCCCTCGACGAGTAATGGAACGAAAAGCGTAGCTAAGTAGCCGGTTTTTTGGAAGAGGTCGTACTCCGGTCGCTCGGGCGCGATTTCCGAGCTGTCCAGATCGCTGAAATGGAAAGGCTCTCCACGTCTAAGCTTGGAAATCAACCAAGCATATTGACGGGTGTCGAATGAGCGGAAATGAATGTTCAGAGGGGGTATGTGTGGCGCAGATCCTTCTGAAAGCCAGGTGAGTTGCTCGTCACTCTCATGGAAAAGAGCGAGGTGGGTGCGTTCAACCCCCATCGTGACGGCAAGGCTATCGAGCGATTTACACACCAGACGAGAGGTCTGGTCGAGCGGAGCTTCGAACAAGCTCAAAGCCGTCTGAACCAGCAGGTCGGCCCAAGCATTGGATTTGCTCCGGTTAAACAGCTCAGTGAGGGAAGAGATAGGCAATAGGTTGTTTTCCATGCCGGGTGCGTTTACCTACAAAATAACTGCCCCTACATCATATTTGAAACCGCACACCTTCATCAGTACGTGATGAAGGCTTCAAGGATTCCTCAAATAGCCCGACGTCTGCCAGTGATTCATTGTTGTGCAAATTTTCCAGGGGACAAAGAGGAGGTGCCTCGCTCCGAGGTAATGCGATGATTCCACCGCGCTGACCAGGCTGCGGCAGGAAGCTTGGCGGCCAATTGGATGGAATGCATGGCAGGGAATTGAAAAAGGCCAAAAAAAACTGTGGATTAGCATTTACTTTTGCGCGCCTTTGGCGGCAGCGGGTTTGGAGTCGTTTTCCCGTTGCCCGAACATGCCAGGTATTCAACATCCTGTTTCACCACAAGGAGCCAACCTCCCAAGGGATACAGTCAGGCTGATCCACTGGAGTCCTTCCGCTTTCGAAAAATGATCAAAAACACCTACTTCGACCTCATCGATCAAACCTTCTACTTTCCTCAGGAAGGTTTCGACATCGAAGATGGCAATCTGATTTTCAACGGCGTCCCTCTCAGATACCTCATCGACAAATACGGTACGCCACTGAAGCTCACCTACTTGCCCAAAATCGGGACCCAAATCAAAAAGGCCCGAAACCTCTTCAATAAAGCCCGCAAAGCGCTGGGCTATCGGGGCAAGTACGTCTATTGCTATTGCACCAAAAGCAACCACTTCTCGTACGTCATGAAGGAGGTGCTCAGGCACGGGGCTCAGCTCGAAACGAGTTCCTCCTTCGACATCGACCTGGTCAGGCGCTTGTACGAAAAAGGCTGGATCGACAAAAGCCTCATCATCGTCAACAACGGTTTCAAAACCCGCCAGTATGCCGAAAAAATATCGGCCCTCATCAATGATGGATTCACTGGCGTGATCCCTGTGCTCGACAACAAAAACGAGCTGAACCACTACGAGGACCTGGTCAAAAAGAAGTGCAACATCGGCATCCGAGTGGCCACCGACGAGGAACCCAATTTTGAATTCTACACCTCCCGCCTTGGCATTCGCGGGTCGGAAGTGGTGAGTTTTTACAAAGAGCGCCTTGCCAAAAACAAGAAGTTCCAGCTAAAGATGCTCCACTTTTTCGTGGATACGGGCATCAAGGATTCCATCTACTATTGGGGCGAGCTGAAAAAAGCCGTCAAGCTCTACTGCGAATTGCGCAAAGTCTGCCCCACCCTCACTGCCCTCAACATCGGCGGAGGAATGCCCATCCGCAACTCGCTCGGCTTCGAATTCGACTACACCTATATGGTCCGGGAAATCGTGAACCTCATCCTGTCGGCCTGCCAGGAAGAAGGCATCCCCGAGCCAGACATCTATACCGAATTCGGAAAATACACCGTGGGAGAAAGCGGCGCGCTCATCTTCTCCGTGCTCGAGCAAAAACAGCAAAACGACGCCGAGGTGTGGTACATGATCGACAACTCCCTCATCAACACCATCCCCGACAGCTGGAGCATCGGCGAGCGGTTCATCCTGCTGCCCGTCAACAAGTGGCAGAACGAATATAGACGGGTGAACATCGGTGGGCTTAGCTGCGACAACTCCGACTATTACAATTCGGAGGTGCACGAAAGCCAGGTGTACCTGCCCGTGATCGAACCCAACGACAAAGAACCACTCTACCTGGGATTCTTCCACACGGGGGCTTACCAAGATGCACTCAGCGGGTACGGTGGCATCAAACACTGCCTGATTCCCTCGCCCAAACACGTCCTCATTTACAAGGACTCCAAAGGCAATGTGGTGGACATGCTCTACCGGGAAGAGCAATCACCTGAAGAAATGCTCCGCATCCTGGGATACATCGATTGGGAGGAACCAGAATGAACCGGGGCGCCCGGAGGAAATGGGCTTACAACCAACCCGCTCCTTTGTACCAGGCAATGGTTTCCCTGAGGCCTTCCTCGAGCGTCCATGCCGGCTTGAATCCGAAATCTCGCACCAATGGCTGGATGTCGCATTTCCAGTTCAGGCTCTCCAAGATTCGAACCTTTTCGAGGTTGAGAGCTGGATGCCGCCCCTGGCCAAAGTTTATTTTCTCCATTGTCCAGGCCACTGAGCGAACCAACCACAAGGGTACGTGGATGCGCACGGTGCGCTTGCCCAGGATGCGCTTGGCCAAGGTGCCCAGATCCCACTGTGTGTAGTGTTTCCCATCTGATACGAAATAGGCCCGCTGTACCACGTCAGCGAGGGTGGCGTCGAGCATGACGCGGGCCAAGTCTTTCACATAGATGAATGCCAGGTGCTGGGGGCGGGTGCCGATGTAGGCCTCGAGGCCCTTGTCGAGGAGTTTGAAAAAGGTGTAGAAATCCTGGTCTCTAGGCCCATACACGCCACCGGGCCGCATGATGATCCACGGAAAGTCGCCGATGCTTTTAATGTGTCGTTCAGCGGCCAGCTTGGATTTGCCGTAGGTGTTGATTGGCTTGGGCTCGCGGTCTTCATAAAGGAAATCGTCCAGGTTTTCATTGCTGGCTGGGCCATAGGCAGCCAAGCTGCTTACGAAAGTGAATTTGCGGGGTGGGCATTTCTCCAGGGCCCGTGTGAAGGTGCGGACGTATTCAAAATTCACTTTCCAGAAATCCTCGGGGCGAGCGGCATTGACCAGCCCGGCGTTGTGAATGATATACTCGAAGCGATGTGCCTCGAGTTGCTCGGCCAAGCGCTCGAAGTTTTCAAAGTCATTTTCAAAAAATCGAATGCGCGGGTCTTGCAAATAGGCCTTGCTACTCGTTTTGCGTACGCCTGCATAAACTTCGAGATTCCTCCCGAGGGCTTCTTCTACCAAATGGCTACCCACGAAGCCGCTGGCTCCGGTGATCAGAATTTTCTCCATGGAACGTCAGCTGAGGTCTTTGATGAAGCACCGGCGGCGTTTGTGATTGCGAGGGTTGTAGTGACTCCACATGGCCTGCACGGCGGTGTTGGTTTCCAATTCGGGGTTCGTTTCCACTTTTTTGATGCCGAAGCGGATGAAGGTGCGCCAAATCTTGTCGAACATGAGTGCCTGCACACCTTTTCGCTGGTAATCCTTCCGCACGGCAACGAGATAGAAATCGGCTCTGTCGTTTTTCTTCATCGCCCGCAAGATGTGGATGAATCCGAAAGGAAAGAGCCGACCCCGGGCTTTTTGCATCGCTTTCGACAGCGAGGGCATGGTAATGCCGAAGCCCACCAGCTCGTCGTGTTCATTGATCACGATGGCGACGAAATCGGGGTTGATGAAGCCGAAATACTGGTCGGCGTAGAATTTCGCTTGCTTTTCAGTCAGAGGCACCACTCCATACAGGTCGGCGTAGGCCTCGTTGAGCAGGTCGAAAACGGGTTTGATCCAAGGTTTGAAGTCCCGCTTGCTGCGGGCACCGAGTTCCCGGATCTTGAAACGCTCGGCTATTTTTTTCGAATACTCGCTGATGCGCTCATCGACTTGGTCGGGAACGGTCATTTCGAACTCCACCCAGTCGATGCTCTTGCGGTAGCCAAGCTTTTCGAGGTGTTGTGGATAGTAGGGATAGTTGTAAATGGTGGCGATTGTACCCAGTTCCTCGAATCCTTGGATGAGCATACCCTCGCGATCCAAGTCAGTGAACCCCAAGGGGCCGTGAATGGCTTCACATCCATGCGCTAGGGCCCATTTTTCGGCAGCATCCAACAAGGCCGAACTCACCTTTTCGTCGTCGATGAAATCGATCCAGCCAAATCGGGCCATGCGCCGCCCAGTTTTTTCAATTTCCCGTTCGTTGATGATGCATGCAATGCGGCCAACCACTTCTCCATCCTTGTGGGCAATGAGATATCGGGTGTGGCAAAATTCCAGGGCTGGATTTTTCCAAAGGGCCTGAATATCTGCGCTCAACAATTCCGGCACCCAATAGGGATTGCCCTCATAGAGCTTGAAAGGGAAGTGCAGAAAAGCCTTTCGCTGTTTGCGAGTGGCGACCTCCTCTACGACAATGGGTGCAGTGTCCATGTGCGACCAATGGTTGTGGATCAGACTTGCTGCTTGCGGGGGATGTCGAGCTTGATTGCCAGCTTTTTGATCTTTTCGATGGCGAAGTCGATCTGTTCGAAGGTATGTGTGGCCATGAGTGAAAAACGAATCAGCGTGTCTTCGGGTGGTACGGCGGGAGTGATGACAGGATTGACGAACACGCCTTCGTCCTGCAGAAGCTTGGTGAGCAGGAAAGTCTTGTCCACATCCCTGACGTAAATGGGGATGATGGGTGTTTCTGAATGGCCTGTATCGAACCCCAGCTCATCGAGCTGCTTTTTGGCGTAGCGGGTATTGTCCCAAAGGCGTTGGATGCGTTCGGGTTCGTTTTTGATGATTTCGAGCGCCGCAATGACAGCGGCAGCATTGGCAGGAGCAATGCTGGCGGAGAAAATCAACGAGCGAGCGTGGTGCTTGAGGAAGTTGATCACTTCGCTACTGGCAGCTATGAATCCGCCGATGGTGGCAAGCGACTTTGAAAAGGTGCCCATGATGAGGTCCACTTGGGGCGTCAGACCAAAATGGTCGGCGGTGCCGCGTCCGTGGTCGCCGAGCACGCCCAAGCCATGAGCGTCGTCCACCATGATTTGGGCGCCGTAGCGTTCGGCGAGCTTGACGATTTGGGGCAGCTTGACGATGTCGCCTTCCATACTGAACACGCCGTCCATGACGATGAGCACCACCGACTCCGGACTCCGCTCTGCCTGGATGCGCCGGAGGACTTCCTCGAGGTGCTCCATGTCGTTGTGTTGGTAGCGGCGAGTAGTGGCGAAGGAGAGGCGACAACCATCCACGATGGATGCATGGTTGGCCTTGTCGCTTACGATGTAATCCCCGCGACCTACCACGCTGGAGAGTACGCCGAGGTTGACCTGCATGCCGGTGCTGAACACGATGGCCTCGTCCTTGCCGACGAATTCGGCCAATTTGTTTTCGAGCTCGATGTGCAGATCGAGGGTGCCGTTGAGGAATCGGCTGCCCGCACAACCAGAGCCGTACTTGTCGATGGCTTTTTTGGCGGCCTCCTTGAGTTTGGGGTGATTGGTCAATCCCAGGTAGCTGTTGGAGCCGAACATCAGCACGTCCTTGCCCCCCATTTTGACTACCGTATCCTGATCGCTTTCGATGGTGCGGAAGTAGGGATAAACGCCCTTGGCCTTGACCTCCTGTGGAGCCGTGTAGCGGGCCATGCGTTCTTGAAGTTGGTTCTTAGTCATTGTCGTTGTGTTTTTCCAAGCGAATGAATGTGTGTGGGCCCAAAGCACGATTTACTTCAGGCAATGCGGCGTGCATAGGCTTCCAGCCAGTGGTTTATGCGGGATTTGAGAATGAAATGGTTGTAAATGATCAGGGTAAATACAGCACAGAGGGCTCCCAAGATAACGTCGATTATGTAATGATGCCGGGTGTACACAGCCGAAAACCAAATGCCGGCCAAAATTATCAAAAACATCCCGCTCGCCAGCCGGAGCCTCAGCTTCCAGGCAAAGTAGAGGGTCACCAGTGGATAAGCTGCGTGCAGTGAAGGGATGGCTGCAAAGACGTTGGCGTTGCGCGCATACATGTCGTGAAACAACGACACCCCCAGCAACCGATCGAAATTGGCAAGCCCTGCCTCGTTCCCAGGTATGTTGAAATGCTCGGCAAAGCCATGGATCTCTACGTACCATGGTGGAGCCGCCGGGTAGAGGTAGTAAAGGATGAAACCAAATATGTTGGTCAACAGGAATGCCAGTGAAAAGTCGAGCAGGATGCGCTTGTTTTTGAAATACAACCACACTGCAAATGCCAGCGGCACAGGTACCCACGATAGGTAAAACAAACCCGACAGGAAATCCGTCATCGGGTGGGTGTGTTGGGCAAAAAATTCGTTGGGCGTCACCACCTCGCCGTTCCACGTAAAGCCAAAGAGCAGTTTTTCCAGTTCATAGGGCTCCCTGATGTGGACGGGGTTGAACTCATAATTGGGATAGACCCGCATGCTGTCGTAAAGCACCCAATAGATGATGAAGAAAACCAGGGCCATGACCAGCTTTCGTGTGAGCGGATGCCCGAAATAAAGCGCCAGGCACGCCGCTACGAATACCCAATGGTCATTCCTGATGCCAATGGCCAGCCACACCCAAAGCAGGTAAACCCCTGCGATAGAAAGCACTATGAGACTTTCCCGCTTAGGGAAGCGCTCGAAAGTAGCATTCGATTCTGCGGGTTGTTCTGGTTTCAATGCAACGATGTTGTCGTTGGATGGCTGAAAAGGCCGGCAAAGTTAGCATCCTCATCCATTGAAACGATCGACCCTCGACGATCAAAGGGATTGACAAGGCCCACAGCGCCCTTTGATGGCGGCTATTCCACCCAGATCGAGCCCGGAAGTGGCAACCCTCCCTGCCAATGAGATTCGTTGTTTACAGGCTTTCTTTGGCAAGGTGCATGGCATAGAGGAACTCCCTGCCGATTTGCTCCAATCGCTCGTCGTAGGTAGCCTCCATGGATGGCAAACCATCTGATTCCTTGGGATCTCTGTATGGAAGGGAAAAGCGCGCCGAGGCCCCCGGCACGAAGGGGCACCCCGCATCTGCTTCTGAACACACCATGACTGCAGCGAAATTCTCTTTGGGGTTGGGCGTACTGTCGAATCGCTTGGAAAACAACGTCCTTTCGGCCTCGGGCAGGCCATCTATTCCGAGGCGATAGCGTGGATTGGGGCCGTCGGTAATTCGCTCGATGGGCACACCTGCACGCTCCAAGGCCTTGACCACCTCGGAGTAGATGGAGGTCGCCTCCGTGCCTCCAGACCACGTGTGTATGTCCTCGAGCCCAAGGTACTTGGCGGCCAGGGCCAACATGACTTGCCCCATGTGGCTTCGCCTGGAATTGTGGGTGCAGATTACGACGATGTGTGCAGGCCGGTTGTTGCGCAATTGCTCAGCCACCCACGAGCCAAGCTTTTCGAGCACCGCTCTGCGCTCTTGCGGTATCTGGTCGAATTGAGCTTCCAGCTTTTGCAGGTAACTGACGAGATCTGCAGGTATGAAGGTTTCGGACATCATCTGGTAATTTGATTGTACGGAACAAGCGAGGAGGGAATCTCCAGCTATGAGGTCGCCTGGGGATTCCCGGTCGCATGTAGGCTGACCCCGTTAGCAACAACCACTTCCCGGCGCACAGGGTCTGGTGCTTTCCCCTGGCTTGGTGGCAAAAACGGTAATGCTAAACAGACCTGCCGAGCCTTGGCGCCAGTTTTCCAGGCTCTGCTGGTCGAGGTATCGTTGCAGAATGTCTTCAGGAATGTCGATGGGTTTCTTCTTTTGGATGGTAATCTGCTCAAAGCCCGTTTGGCGGATGATCTCCAGGTATTCGTTCAACTGGATGGCTCCCGCTACGCATCCGGCGTACATTTCGGCATCGGACTTCAAAGCTTCGGGCAACTCTCCTTCTACCACCACATCGGAAATGGAAAAATGACCGCCCGGCTTTAGAATCCTGAAGATTTCCCTGAAAGCCTGTGCCTTGTCAGGTACGAGGTTGAGCACACAATTGCTGATCACGACATCTGCTCGGTTGCCTCCCATCGGAATGTCCTCTATCTCGCCCAGACGAAATTCCACGTTTTTGAAACCAAGCTTCGCGGCGTTTTGCCTGGCTTTTTCAATCATTACAGGGGTCATGTCGATGCCGATGACCTTGCCGCTTTCACCAGTGAGGCTGCGTGCCACGAAACAGTCGTTGCCCGCTCCCGAACCGAGATCCACCACGACATCGCCGGGCTTTATTTTGGCATATTCTGTAGGTAGCCCACACCCAAGCCCTAAATCTGCATCGGGCAAGTACCCTTCGAGATGCGAATAGTCTTCACTGAAAATGGTGTAGTCAACGCCGCTACAAGATCCTGCACCACAGCAGCTTTTTTCATTGACGGACTTTGGTTGCTCGGCTATTTGGCTGTACTTGTCGCGCACCAAGCGCTTCAATTCTTCGCTCTTGCTCATCGCTGTATGGTTTTATGAGTGATTGGAATGGGTTAGCAACAGGAGGCACCTTTGTCGAGCCTCTCGAACAAGTCGTTGAACAATGCTTTGACCTCATGCCACCTTTGTGCATCGAGACAATAACACACGGAAGCACCTTCAACCGTCCCTTTGATGAGCCCCACAGCTTTGAGTTCCTTTAAATGCTGGGACACCGTGGCCTGTGCCAAAGGCAATTCATCGACGATCTGCCCGCAAATGCAGCGGTTCACCTTGGCCAAGTACTCCAAAATCGCAATGCGAGCTGGATGACCCAAGGCTCTTGCTACCGTTGCCAAGGCAACTTGTCTGCTGTCGTAGGCTTCCAGTTTCGATGCTTTCATGTCTAAGCTCGTGAAGTTCGGTACTGAGATGATTTGTTCATCGCAAAAATGCGATAAATAAATACATTGCCAATGCCTCCTCAAAAATTTTTCGTCTGGACGAGTGAGATGGTCGTACTTGAAAAAGGGGCCAGCTCCCGTATGCTCCTCATTCAAGGCGCAAGCGAGGAGCGTGGAATTTGATTTTCGAAAACGAGGTACCGTACATCCACTCCTCTGTTGGCCATGCCCCAATGGCCCCAGGATGTTTAAGTGTTTGAATGCGGGATGCGTTCGTTTGATTTTTGCAACATGATCAGAACTCATTTTGGGTTAGTTTGCTGCTGATATTGCTTGATTCTGCTCATTCATCAAATTAAACGCATGGCAAAGATCACGCTACGCATCAATGGTCTCCGGCACGAGCTCGATGTCGATCCTTCTACGCCGCTGTTGTGGGTCCTTCGCGATCACTTGCATTTGACAGGAACCAAATACGGTTGCGGCATTGCCCAATGTGGGGCTTGCACGGTACACCTCGGTGGCGTAGCGATGCGATCGTGCATGCTGCCTGTGTCGCAGGTGGGAAACCAAGAAGTGACTACTATCGAAGGTCTGAGCAAAGCGGGAGATCACCCGCTGCAAAAAGCCTGGCTGGAGCATGACGTACCGCAATGTGGTTATTGTCAGGCAGGACAGATCATGAGTGCAGCAGCATTGCTAAAGGCAAATCCAAATCCGTCGGACGAAGAGATCGAAGCCGCCATGAGTGGCAACCTGTGCCGTTGTGGCACCTACCTGCGCATCAAGGCGGCAATCAAAACCGCCGCTAAAAACCTTTGATGCTGCCAATTGAACCACTGTCCCTCAACCTTTTCGATTGGGACCAAAAACTCGCGCACGATTAGTCCATTCCATCCAACAAATCATTTTCCTTATGACACGCAGTACATTGGATCGCCGCACATTCATAAAGAACACCCTCCTGGCAGGTGGGGGAATGATCATTGGAATCAATTGGCTTTCGGGGTGCAAGAACGCCTCGACCGATGAAGTGCTGACGATGCCCAATGAGTGGTTCGATTTCAACGCCTATTTGAAAATCGGCGACAATGGGATCGTGACCATTTTCGCTCCCAATCCTGAATTCGGCCAGAACGTATTCACCTCCATGCCAATGATCGTCGCCGATGAATTGGATGTGGATTGGAAAAATGTACTCGTGGAACAAGCCCCCCACGATCCTGGCAAGTATCCCGACGCACTGTTTGGCCAATTTACAGGGGGAAGCAGGGGCATCATGTCGAAATGGGACTCCTTGCGCAAGGCAGGCGCCACCGCTCGTTACCTGCTTCGGCAAGCTGCAGCCGAAGCCTGGCAGGTGCCCATAGAAGAAGTCACCACCGAAGCTGGCGTATTGATTCACCAAAAGAGTGGAAGAAAAGCCGGCTACGGCGAAATGGCTGCTGCAGCCGCCAAACTCACTCCACCCGAAGAAGTGCCCCTGAAAACGCTCGAAGAATTCAAGATCATTGGTCATTCGCGCAAAAACGTAGTAGGCAAGGACATTGTGACGGGCAGGGTCAAATTCGGCATCGATTACAAGGTGGATGGCATGCTCATCGCCATGATCGTACATCCGCCCGCTTTTGGCCTGAAGTTGAAATCCCTCGATGACTCCCCAGTAAAAGCCATGCCCGGCATCGTAGACGTGTTTTCCATCAAGACCTATGACTACGATTTCCCCAGGAACATGTTCGACACCAATGCCTTTCCCGAACTCGCCGTGGTGGTGGGCAAGTCCACGTGGGAAGTGATGCAGGCTAAAAAGGCCTTGCGTTTGGAGTGGGAATCTGCACCCGAGTACGCCATAACCGTGGAATGGGGTGGCAACAAGTTGGAAAACAAGTTTCCGGCCGGGTTGGAAAGTACGGATGGACACCTCGCCACCATGCAGGAAATGGCCGCCAAACCTGGGCGCATCGTTCGTCGAGACGGCGACCCCGAGGGCGCTTTCAAACGCGCCGCCAAAATCATCGAGCGCAGCTACTCCTGCCCACACCTGGCTCACAACTGCATGGAACCCATGAACTTTTTCGCCCACGTGCAAGGTGACAGGGTCAAATTGGCCGGCCCGCTCCAAGCGCCTGGCTTCATTGAACGAACCCTCTCCGAGCGCATGGGCATCCCGGTGGAAAACATCGAAATAGAACTGACTCGAATGGGAGGAGGTTTTGGCCGGCGAGCCTACAGCCACTACCTCATCGAAGCAGCTTTGATTTCACAGCGGGTGAATGCCCCCGTCAAACTCATTTACACCCGGGAGGATGACATGACGTGCGGAATCTACCGCCCGGCTTACCATGCCACCTACCGCGCTGCTTTAGATGAAAAGGGCAACCTCATTGCCTTTCACGTCAAGGCGGGTGGCATACCCGAAAGCCCTCTTTTCGCAAACCGCTTTCCGGCAGGTGCCGTTGACAATTACCTGGCTGAAGATTGGTCCGTGCCCTCCAACATCACCACTGGCGCCTTCCGCGCTCCCCGATCTAATTTCATCGCCGGCGCTGAGCAATCGTTCCTCGACGAGTTGGCTGAAGCCATGGGCAAAGACCCCATCGACCTTCGTTTGGAGTTGCTGCAAAGGGCCAAGGACAACCCAGTCGGCGAACGCAACGATTACGATCCTGACCGCTATGCTGGTGTGCTGAAACTCGTTCGCGAAAAATCGAACTGGGACAATCCACCCAAAGGGATGAGCCGAGGGGTGGCAGCTTACTTCTGCCACAACAGCTACGTGGCTCACGTGCTGGATTTGACGATCGAAAACGGGAAGCCCCTCATACACAAAGTCACCACGGCCATCGATTGCGGCATCGTCGTAAACCCCGATGCAGCTGCCAACATGGCGGAGGGCGCCATCATCGACGGCATTGGCAACGCATTGTTCGGTGAATTGACCTTCAAAGACGGGGTGCCACAGAAAAACAATTTCCACAACTACCGCATGATCCGCATGAGCGATGCGCCCAAGGCCATCGAAGTTCACTTCGTCAAAAACGATCACCATCCCACTGGCTTGGGTGAACCGCCCTTCCCGCCCATCTTCGGCGCACTGGCTAACGCCCTCTATCGCGCCACGGGCAAGCGTTTCTATCGACAACCATTCATGGGGGATCAACCGATGCTGGGATGATCGGGACCGCTCAATTGTATGGGAGGGGAAAGCTCAGCTGAGCCCTGATGCCAAAGCAGGTGAGACGAAAGTTATTGGGCGCATTCCTGAGCGCACTGCAAAAAGTCACTTTACTGCGAAAAATTAGAAATCTCACTCCTGACAGCACTCTGAGTACTGTCAGGAGTAAAATGCGCAACCCCTCTAAACCAAGGCTATAGGCCGACCTCAACCCCTGTCTGCCGCCCCGTCTGGCCGACGGACAGGCAGGCAGGTCTCTCAACCAAGCAATACTTGCAGGCAACACCAATAGAAAACCAGTAGGCAGTGGTCACGCCTCTCGCTTATCCCGGAAAATCGCGTAAAGCGAACCACCGGATTTTTAACGGTGGGACTATTGCGTTTCAATTCAAATAGTTCTGGTGGAAGAAGCTGCGGTAGTCGTCCACTGCTTTTGATTTGAGCAGCTCCCGATAGTTGTCTTGGGTGATGGGAAAGACTTCGTAGGTGAACTGGCTTGGGTCCAGGAACTGGTTGAGGTTTTTCTGGACCGTGTCGTAATAGTCCATTGCCTCTTTTTTGTCTCTGAAGCTGCGAATGGCCACCAGAGGTATTTTTCGCTCGCCATCGTCGAGGTAGATGTTGTTCATGCGGAGGCGTTTGAGCGAGTAGAATTTCTGGTTGAAATCGGAAACGGCCACCTTGGCATCGTTGAGGGAGACATCCTGGTGGAAGATGACGATGACGTAGTGCAACTGGTCGTCATTGGGTTTAAAAGCTCCCACCTGACCAGCTTGGGTGGGCAGGTCGCGTTGTTGGCCGGGGCCGGTGGCAATCTGCTCACCGAGCAAGCGCAGGATTTCACGTGCACGGGTGGCTTCTGGGCTTTCGGGGTATTTGGCAATGAGGTCCTTGAGCGCCTCGACGTAGGCATCCCGGCCTTTCAGGTTGCCCAAACACATGGCTCCCAGCAGTGCAAAGCGCGGCTGGAGGCTGTTGGTGGCTCCAAACAGCTCACCCGCTTTGGAAACCCGCTCGTAGGCCTCCTGGTACCGACGGCTGGCAAAGGCAGCATAGGTTTGATCGTAGTATTTGGTGAGTTTGTTGGCCTCTTCATTGGCTGCATCGGCGTAATTGGGGTCTTTGAGCATTTTGGCGTAACGCGTCTCGGGGTATCCGTTCACGATCTTGTCATAATAATATTGCGCATTGGCCTCGTCGCCCAGGTCCTTGTAGCACAAGTGCAAGTAGTACATCGCGTCGAGGATGTACTGGGTTTGTGGATAGCGATTCAAAAGTTCGAGGAAGGTTTCGATGGCTTTGCGGTGATTTTGCAGCCGGTCGCGATAGAGTGTGCCGAGCGTGAAAAGCGCCGATTCGATCTGCCTGTGTGCGATAGTGATCTCCTTGTCGTTTTTGGGTACATCTCTGAGGATTTCCTGGATTTCCTCATCGGTGATGGAAGAAGTCCGATAGGATTCACCTGAGAAAGATTCATCCTGGGCTGCAAAGGCTTGCCTACTGGATCGGCGCCAGTCATCCTCGAGTACGCGGGTGCCCCAGCGATTCTGGAAATCCTTCAAGCCCTGTTTGAGTTGTTTGTCGTTATAGGCCCAAAAGTTTGAATTGCCGAAATTCCGGGCCGGACTTCGCCCTTGCTGGGCTTGATTCTGCTCGATGGCTTTTTGCCTCAATTCCCTGAGGCGCTGTTCGTTTTGTTCTTTTTTGATGCGCGCGGCCAGTTCGCGTTTTTCCTCATCACTCATGCGAGCGATGCGCAGGAGGCTGTCCTGTTCCGCAATGATCATCAGATTTTGGGCTATGCCGTCGAGGTTGGCTGCCATGCTGCTTACCTGGAAGTAGCGCTCGTCGGTGACGGGAAGCACCTGCAGTGTACTGTCGTAGTAAAGTTTGGCCTTCACGAAGTCCTGGTCATCGAAATAGAGGTTGGCAAGCATGAGATAGGCTTCAGCCCGTTGAGACTGGTTACCGCTGTTGGCGTCGAGGGATTTGCGCAGGTAATCCTTCACCGCCTCTTTGTTGCCGCGCTTTTGCTCGATTTGGGCCAGCGAGAAATAGATTTGATCCCTGAATTCCTTGTTTTTTTCCTCTTTCAACATGGACTCGAGCTGGGCAATCGATTCCTCGTCGCTGTTGACGCCAGCTGTGGCCAGGTTCATTCTGGCGCTGAATTCCATTTCATAGGGAGGGCGAAACTTCAGTACTTGCTCGAAGGCGGCGTAGGCCTGGGCACTGCGGCCCAACATCTGGTTGAGCTGGCCAAGGATGAAGCTCAATCGGGCCTTGAGCTGGTTGTCTTTTTGGATGCTGATGGCGTATTCAAGTGCGGGTATGGCTTGCTCGTATTGCTTTTGCCTGATGTACATGTGGGCCTTGGCAAGGGCCGCTTCACGGCGCACATCGTCGTAGGTGGCGCTACTGGTTTCGAGTTGTTTGAGCAATCGTTCGGCCTGGGCGTAGTTTTCCCTTTCGATGTATGTGCGGGCCAACCACAGGACGGCTTCCTGATAGGCTGGGCGATGTTTCAGGATGTATTTTTCCGGTTTGCCTTCAGGCACTACGGGTTGTACGCTGCCAAGCCTGATCGAACCAGGTGCAGGGCGGGTTGACTGAGTTTCGAGGGTATCAGGAGTAACGGCTACTTCTTCGGTGCTTTTGTCGGGTTTTTCTTCCTTGGTTTTGGAGCCAGGGCGCGGAGGAGGGGGGCTTCCTTTTTTGCGCGCTTTCTTCACCGCGCGGTTGTAGGCCTTGCGTTCCTTTTCACGCTGCTTGCGCTCTTGTTTGGCCAGCTTTTCACGTTCTTTCCTCGACAAAGACTTCACTTCGTCGCTGCCTGCAGGAGCTTCACCGCGCCGGGCAGCTTGCTTGCGTTTCTTTGCCGATTGCATCTTGGCCTCCCGCTTGGCCACCTCTGCAGGATGGAATTCGGCTACCATGAACTGGAAGGTTTTTTCGGCAGCCTCATAGTCCTGCTTGAGAAATTGTGCTTTGCCGAAAAGCAGATAACAATCGTCCGTCCAGTGGCTTACCCTGTGCATGTTGACCACTACGGCCATTTTCTCCATGGCCTTGTTGAGCTTTTCAGCGACGGCTTTGGGGTTGGGTGCTTCGACGTACTTGTAGATGGGCAGCAGCTTGCTATAGTTGTCACGGGTTTGATTCTCCAGTTCCAATATGCTTTCCTGGAGCAGCAGATCGGCGTTGTAGTAGCCATTGTACCGCGCAGTGGTATTGTGGTAGATCTTGCCAATGGCACCTACGTCTTCTTTTTTCTTTTGAGTTACGCAACCTGCCAGAATTGACAGGGCCAAAAAGAGGGAAATGCGGTCGATGTATTTCATACTTGAAGTATTGGAACTGGTCAGGCAACACACCTGGAAGCATTGGCGAGGTCCGGCCTGGCTGGAGGTTCCGGGGAGCTTGGTCTTAGCAGGAAATTGCGACTTTTACGGCGCAAAGCTACAGGAGTTGCAAGCCTTCCAGCGAACGGCCACCTAACTCATGAGCGCGCAAAGTTATTTTGTTCAATACAATTGCTAACGACATGGCAGAGGACATGCAAAAGCGCAGCCGATGGGACCGACTCACCGACAGCTATCGGCTCATCATCATGAACCGAGAGACCTTCGAAGAGGTAGGGGCCTATAACCTCTCCCCCTTGAACGTCTATATTTTCCTGAGTTCTCTGCTCGTAGCTGGCGTCTTGCTTGCCTGGCTTGCTTTTTCTTTCACCCCCCTGGGACGCTTGTTGCCCACCAACCACAACATCGACCCGGAAACCCTGGTGAAACTTTACAACGACCTGGACTCCCTCGAACAACTGACCGCTGCCCAGGAACTCTACAATGAACGCTTCCGTCGCATGCTTACAGGACAAGTGCAGTACGAACCCGAGGATGCCCCACCCACCAATCACTACAACGATTCGTTGTTGGCCCCCCTTCCATTGTCCGATGAAGAACTGGCCCTTCGCCAGGAGATAGATGCATTTGAAATGGACGCCGAGAACGCCGATGAACCCCTCGCAGATGGCGCCAGTGTGAACGTGTCGCCCAGAACCCTCACCTTGCAGCAGCTCCACTTTGCTCCTCCGATCTCTGGCACCATCACCGCTGGCTTCAATCCACAACGGCAACACTATGGTGTGGACGTGGTAGCACCCAAGAATACACCCATCAAAGCCACACTCGACGGGTGGGTCATCTTCGCAGACTGGACCCTCGAAACCGGCAATACCATCGTGATCCAGCACCCGCGCAACATCGTCTCCATTTACAAACACAATTCTTCCCTGCTGAAAAAGACTGGCACTTTCGTGCGCGCCGGCGAGGCGATTGCCATCATTGGCAATACGGGCGAATTGACCGACGGGCCTCACCTGCACTTTGAATTGTGGCATGAAGGAAAGCCCGTCGATCCTACCAACTTCGTCGATTTCAAATGAATATGACAAGTGCTTCCTTCCGACACAGCCAGCTCTCGAAATGAAGCTCGACTTTGATTACATCATCATTGGAAGTGGATTTGGAGGATCGGTAAGCGCATTGCGGTTGTCGGAAAAGGGCTACCGTGTGTTGGTGCTCGAAAAGGGCAAATGGTATCACCCTGCGGATTTCCCTCGAACCAACTGGAATTTGCGTCGCTGGTTGTGGGTGCCCGTATTGCGGTGGTTTGGCATCATGAAGATGACCTTCTTCAGACATGTGACCATCCTCTCGGGCGTGGGCGTAGGAGGAGGGTCGTTGGTGTATGCCAACACTTTGCCGAGGCCCAAATCGGCCTTCTTCCATTCCGGGAGCTGGAAAGGGTTGGCTGACTGGGAGCGAGAACTGGAACCACATTATCGCACGGCAGAACGTATGCTGGGAGCCAGTCAAACACCCCTGTCGGGGCCCGCCGACCTCGCATTGAGAACGCTTGCTTCAGAAATCGGTCGGCCGGCAGATTGGAAGCCCACGCAAACGGGCGTCTTTTACGGACCGCCGGGCGAGGAGGTACCAGACCCCTATTTTGGTGGCAAGGGGCCAGCCCGCAAAGGATGTATTTTTTGTGGTGCCTGTATGACGGGTTGTCGGCACGATGCCAAGAACTCGCTCGATAAAAACTATCTACACCTGGCCCAGCTCCATGGCGCCATCATAAAGGCCGAACGGGAGGTGGTGGATGTAAAGCCCCTCGATGAAGGGGATGGCAGTACGGGGTACGAGGTTTCCTATCGCAAGAGCACAGCCTGGTTTTATTCCAAAAATGAAAAAGTCACAACCCGAGGAGTGGTATTTGCGGGAGGTGTGTTGGGCACGGTTCCGTTGCTGCTGCGGTTGCGAAAGCGCTCGTTGCCCCGCTTGTCGGAGCGCTTGGGCAGGGATGTGCGCACCAACAACGAAAGCCTGTTGACGGTGACCAGCCTGCAAAAAGACGTGGATTTCAGCCAGGGGGTAGCCATTGGTTCCATCTTGCAGACAGATGAAAACAGCCATTTGGAGGCGGTCAGGTATGGAAAAGGCTCGGGGTTCTGGCGATGGTCGTTACTGCCCCTTTCTGAAGGGTCCACACTCGTCCATCGACTTTGGAACATGCTCCTGGCTTTTTTACAATCGCCATTGCGGTTTTTGAGGGCATGGCTCGTTCCGGATTGGGCTCGCAGCACTCCAATCCTATTGTTCATGCAGCACCTCGACAGTACACTCAGGCTTCAACTGACTGCGCTTGGTCGGGTGGACACACGCAAAGACGAAGGTCCAGCTCCGACTCCATTCATCCCCGAAGCCACTAATCTGGCCAGGCGCTATGCCAAAATCATCGATGGAGTGCCGCGAGCTTTTTTTCTCGAGCCGCTTGCTGGTATCGCATCCACGGCTCACATCCTCGGCGGTGCGGTGATGGGAAGCAGCCCGTCCACAGGCGTCATAGATTCTCAAAACAGGGTTTTTGGCTATCAGAACATGTACATCTGTGACGGGTCGATGATCAGTGCCAACCCGGGCGTCAACCCTTCGCTCACCATTACGGCCATTACTGAACGCGCCATGAGCTTCATTCCGAAAGCAAAGCCAGAGCTAACGGGGCGTTTTGATGAGATTGCAAATGATCACTTCGGCCACAATGAGGAAAACGAAAGGCAATGATTGCGTAAGGGGCACGTAAAGAGGCAAGCGCCCCCTGCTGAATTCGAGCCAGTGAATGGCAGCAATGAGGCCAAAAAACAACATCAAAAAAAATCGAATGAGGGGAGAGCGACTGTAATCACTTCCACACCAAATGCTTAGCAACCCAGCCAGCATCCAGCCCGCCCCCAGCTCCAGCCAAGGGTGCGATGAAGAATCGGAAAAGTGTGAGGCGAACATCCAGGCGCACATGCCCAGGCCGGACAAACCAGTCAGGTAGTAAATCCAGGCCGGTATTTTTCGCAACGCGTTGTCTGTGATGGTCATGTTTCAATGGTGAGATTCTATCCGAAAACCGGGGCCATGCAATACTCGGCCAATTTTTCAATGTAAAAAAAGCCGGTGCAAAAGTTGCACCGGCAAAGTATTGCTGGGTCTTCAAGGTATTGGCTTTTCTGCGTAGATGGAATCACGTCTGACCAACACAAGGACTTACAGGAGCCCTCTCAAAATGGTGCCATTGGAGCGGGAGTCCTTGAAGCAATTATCGTTACTGATACGTAGCTGTTTCTCTGATCAAAAGTTGGGGTTGCGTTCCGTGCTCTTGAAATTCTGTCCTGCGTAATGTTGAATATGTGTGTGGGCGAGCGTTTATGGCTTGCTGGGTCAATGATAACACCAGCTGTTGAACAGTCAAAGCTTTTTTAGTACCTCCTGAAAAATTTTCCCCAATCTCGCCCCCGTTTCCTGAGCCACTGCCAACACAGCTTCATGAGAAGTGGGCTGAATGCGCTCAGGCGGATAGCCCAAGTCCGTAACGATGGATGCTGCCAAGACTTGCATGCCCATGTGCCGGGCCACGAGCACTTCGGGAACCGTGGACATGCCCGCCAGGTCGGCACCGATTCGATGCAGCCAAGCGTATTCTGCAGGAGTCTCGAAGTTCGGCCCTTGGAGTGCGGCATACACGCCTGTGTGACAACGAACACCCATCGCACTTGCTTCGGCGAGGGCAAGTTCCATCAAATGAGGGTCATAGGCATCCAGCATATCGGGGAATCGGGGCCCCCATCGGTCATCATTCGGGCCGCGAAGCGGGTTGGAAGGCATCAGGTTGATATGGTCCCGAATGAAAACGATATCCCCTACCTCATGAGCAGGGTTGACACTGCCGGCGGCGTTGGAAAGAAAGATTCGCCGCACCCCCAACGAGTGCAAAACTCGAATGGGGAAAGTTAGTTGCTGCATGCTCCACCCTTCGTAATAGTGGAACCGCCCCGCCAGTACGGCCACTGTCTTTCCCGCCAGCTGCCCAATGATCAGGCGCCCCATATGGCCATCCACCGTCGTCTTGGGGAAATGGGGCAGTTCCTCGTATTCAAAGAGGTGTTTTGCTTCGATTGCTTCAGCAAGCTGGCCCAGGCCTGACCCCAGCACGATGGCCGTGGATATTTCCAATTTTGCGGAGTTACGTATGAAGGAAGCCGTTTCTGAAGCTTGCTCGAATGTCATGGCAGGGTTTTGCTTTTTTAAAGATTCGCAAAGGTCGAATTTCTTGCGGTACCCTCGCCGATCGAGCAGGGTTGGCATCCAGTGCGGGCTGTAGGGAACGTGATTTGAAATAACATTGCCTGGGGTGACAGGAGTCACCCGCCCCGCTTGGGTAATGAACCATTTTTGCCCTTCAATTGCCTGCGTATGCCCGAAAGATTCTTCGCTTTGTTCGTTGCCTGCTTTTTCATCCTTTTCACCTCCTGGAGCGGAACTGGCTGCAGTAATGCCCCTGGAGATCGACCCAAGGAATCTTCGACCGACTCGATCTGGCTTCAGAAAGGCAGCCAAATTGTCTCATCCACCTTCGGAGCCCTCAGCACTGCCTTGCAGCGTGCCCTCCAGGAGGGGGGGCCATTGAAAGCCATTCAGTACTGTCATATTGAAGCCTTGCCCTTGACCGACAGTATGTCCCGTGTTCACCACGCCATCATCCGCCGGACCAGCGACAAGGTGCGAAATCCCCTCAATGCCCCAAACGCTCGAGAGCAGCGCATCATCGAGTACTATCGAGAAGCCCTCGACAAGGGCAGGCCACTCGACCCTCGCGTCGAGTCTCTCGGACCGGACAGCATCTGGTTCGCCGCTCCCATCATAGTCGCTCCTCTTTGTTTGCAATGTCATGGCGTTCCTGGCAAGGATATCGCGGACGAAACCTTAAGTGCATTGCGACAGTATTATCCTTCTGATGCGGCTACGGGCTATGTACAAGGCGAATTCCGTGGAATCTGGAGCATTACTTTTGCTAAAAAATGAAAGACTCATGAAGCATGTTTTCAGCTTGTTCATCATCATGATCACTTCCCTTGCCGCTTGTGGCCAAAAACAACCGTCAGCCACCCAAGCAGCGAGTAAAGGTGAAAATCAACAGATCACCAGCCAAGTAGATACCCTCGGCTACATCGACCTCGATGTGGAAGCTTTCCGGGAAAAAATGAAAGAGCCCGAAGTGGTCATCCTCGACGTGCGAACCCCCGAGGAGACTGCCCAGGGCAAAATCGAAGGAGCTATCGAGCTGGATTATTTCGACGAGCATTTTGCCGACAAACTCGACTCACTCGATCGAAACAAGACCTACCTGGTTTATTGCCGCTCAGGAAACCGGAGTGCAAAGGCATCCGCACTCATGGTGCAGAAAGGATTTCGAAACGTGTACAACCTCAAAGGGGGGTATCGGGCCTGGACTTCCTCCTCGGGCCAGTGATACCTTTTGACGCACATCCATATCGAAGTACAAAAATTTTAAAACCATGTCAGTCATAGAATTCATCAGCCAGCCTTGGCATTGGGCACCCGCCGGTGTGGTCATTGGCCTCACAGTGCCAATGTTGCTCATCTTGGGTAACAAACACTTCGGCATCAGTGGAAACCTGCGGCACATCTGCGCAGCCTGTTTTCCCGCCAACATCAAGTTTTTCAAGTACGACTGGAAGAAGGAAATATGGAACCTGTTCTTCGTGGCAGGTATCATCATTGGGGCATTCATCGCCACTCAGTGGTTGAGCACCCCCGACCCGATGCAGGTGGCACCTGCTTTGAGTGAGGACCTTGCCCGATACGGTCTCGACGACTACTCCAAGCAGCTACCAGTACAGCTTTTTTCCTGGGATCAGGTACTTACACTCAAAGGGCTGTTTTTCTTCATCATTGGTGGATTCCTCGTGGGCTTTGGAACCCGCTATGCAGGAGGCTGCACCAGCGGGCATGCCATCATGGGCCTTTCAACACTGCAATGGCCCTCACTCGTAGCTACCATCATGTTCATGGTGGGAGGATTCATCTCCGCCAATCTGATCGTTCCCTTCCTTCTCAAACTCTAAAATCGAATCCACATGAAAGACAAGTATATGCCTGAAGTCGAAGTGGTGGACGAAAATGCTGATTTCGAAGTTCGTTCCCTCGACACCCAATGCGTGAACGTAAGCCAGCGGCAGGAGCCTTGGTACGTCAACTTTCGCTACCTGGTGGCTGGGGTTTTGTTTGGCATTGCACTGGTCAAATCGGAAGTGGTTTCCTGGTTTCGCATCCAGGAAATGTTTCGACTCCAATCCTTTCACATGTATGGAGTGATCGGGGTGGCTGTCATCACGGGCATCATTTCCGTCTATCTCATCAAGCGTTTTCAGTTAAAGACAATCGATGGAGAACCCATCACCTTTTCGAAGAAGAAATTCTTGAAGGGGCAGGTTATCGGCGGCTTCATCTTTGGGGTGGGATGGGCCATCACGGGGGCATGCCCCGGGCCACTGTTTGCCCAATTGGGCATGGGTTTTACGGTGGTGGGAGTCACCATCCTGAGCGCCATTGCCGGAACCTGGGTTTATGGGTTGCTGCGAGACAAGCTGCCAAACTGAGTACCCTGGAGGAGATCGATTGCGAAGAGATGGAAGTGCCGGCCAATTCGATCAATTGGCCGGTTGTTTTTTGAGGGTGGCCTGTTGGGGAGGTGCACCAAGGTTAAGGAGCCGCCTGATTTTATGGAAAATGGCCGTGTTGTCGAATACGCCTGAAAAGAGTTCCTGTCCTGGCCCTTTTGCAAATACAGGAACGAGCTGAGCGGTATGTCCGGTGGTGGCAAAACCGGCGTTGACGTTGCCCATCTCAGAACCAGGCAGCAGGGCCAACCCACCTGTTTCATGATCACCTGTGACGATGACGAGTGTTTGACCATCGGTGTGGGCAAAATCCAAGGCAGCTCCGATGGCCTGCTCGAAGTCCTCCATTTCAAGGGTCAATCGCTGCAGGTCATTGTCATGTCCAGCCCAGTCGATTTGTGAACCTTCCACTACGAGTATAAAGCCCTTATCACCTGCAATGCGCTTCAGATGCCAGAGCGCTTCATGGGTGGCTTGGGACAAGTAGGTCCTATCCTCCAGACGGCTTGGCGGCTCATACAGGGCTGTGAAATAGATGAGGCGTTCAGCCCTTGCATTTTTAAAAAATTGCGTCAAAGGCTGCGTGGTATCGGCGAGTGCATATCCCCTTTGGCGAAGGCTGTCCAGCAGATTTTTTCCATCCTGCCGAAGCCCGAAATACGCCATGCCGCCCCCTACGATACAATCCACATTTGCTCGCAGCAGGTCAGAAGCAATGGCTTCATTTAGGTCACGGGAAGGTTGGTGAGCATAGAAAGCAGCGGGGGTGGCATGCGTGATGGAGGAGGTCACGACCAGGCCTGTTCGAATGCCTGCGGCCTGGGCCAGCTCGAACAAATTGGTCACGGGCTTGCCCGATGTGTCCATACCGACGACGCCGTTTTGCGTTCTGACGCCACAGGCGAATGCAGTGGCGGCGGCAGCAGAATCCGTGATCCGACTGGTAGCGGAAAAGGGTTTTTGCAAAGCAGTGTAGGGGAATTCCTCGAGCACTGTTCTGTTGCCGTTGGAGTAGTTGAGCGCTGTGATTTGGGCCAGGCTCATTCCGTCTCCGATCATGAAGACCACATTCCGGGGCGCCACGTATGCTATCGAATCATCGGGTATGGGCTGGGGCAGTTCGCTTTGCTGCGGCGGCTTGCTTTTGCATGCTGCCAGGCCGATGATGAGTATGAAGAATAGCCTATTCATAAAATGCCTGTGAGCGTGGCAGGTAAAAGACCCACCTGCTTGCAGGGAAAGGTTTGGTTCAAACAAGGGCTCGATGTGTCGTCGCTTATCATGCGGCGCGCAGCATATGCAACTTGGCCCTGCTCAATTGCTGCATCGCATATTCTTTGGTCAGGGTAAACTCCTTGACCTTGTCGCGCTTGGACGGCAGCTCGAACATGGCCTCTTTCATGATGGCCTCGCAGATAGAGCGCAGGCCACGGGCACCCAACTTGAATTCGAGGGCCTTGCTGGCGATGAAGTCGATAGCCTCCTCGCTGACGTTCAGCTTGATTCCTTCCAGGGCAAACAGCTTGGTGTATTGTTTGAGTATGGCGTTCTTGGGCTCAACGAGAATGCGGCGCAGGGTATCGAACTCGAGGGGCTCCAGATAAGCCACAACCGGCAGCCGCCCGACCAACTCGGGGATGAGCCCGAATTTCTTCAAATCCTGGTGGTTGACGTATTTGATCAAGTTCTCCTCCTCCACGCGCATGCTGTCGTCGGCCTTGAACCCGATGACGTGGGTGTTCAGACGCCGGGCGATGATTTTCTCGATGCCATCAAATGCACCTCCACAAATGAAGAGGATGTTGGAGGTGTTTACCGTAATCATTTTTTGTTCGGGGTGTTTGCGGCCTCCTTGTGGAGGCACGGCGACATCGGTGCCTTCGAGCATTTTGAGCAAACCCTGTTGGACGCCCTCGCCAGAGACGTCGCGCGTGATGGATGGGTTGTCGCTCTTGCGGGCTATTTTGTCGATTTCATCGATGTACACGATACCACGTTCGGCAGCGGCTACATCATAATCGCATACCTGCAACAGGCGCGAGAGAATGCTTTCGACGTCTTCGCCTACGTAGCCCGCTTCAGTGAAAACCGTCGCATCGACGATGGCAAAGGGAACATTGAGGAAATTGGCGATGGTTTTGGCCATGAGGGTTTTGCCAGTACCCGTCTCACCTACGAATAGCACGTTCGATTTTTCGATCTCCACGTCGTCACCCAAGGGTTGGCGCAAGCGCTTGTAATGGTTGTAAACAGCTACGGCAAGCGTCTTTTTGGCTTCTTCTTGTCCGATCACGTACTGGTCGAGGTATGCCTTGATTTCTTTGGGAGTTACAGACTCTGGCAGGGAGAAGTTGTGAGTCTTGGGCACAGGCGCGTGGGCCTTGCGCCGCTTGTTGCCGTAGAGTTCCTCTTCTACGATCTCAACGGCCTGCTCCACGCATGTTTCACAGATATGCCCCTCGATCCCTGCGATGAGGATGAGGGCTTCCGTTTTGTCTTTGCCACAAAATGAACAGCGATAGTTTTGTTTGCTCTTGCGCATGTCGTTCCGTGTTTGAAACCAATGAAGATCAGAAAGCCAATGGGTCCGCAAAATCATTCGAGTGCGAACCCATTGCGATCTGGTAGCTGAAGATTACTTATCCTTTTTGTCTTTGGATTCGAGGTCTGGCCTGACGAGCACCTCGTCAACCAGGCCGTATTCCTTGGCTTCGTATGAAGTCATCCAATTGTCGCGGTCGCAGTCTTTTTCGATTTTCTCGTAGGGTTGGCCGGTGTGATACGACAGGATATCATAGAGTTCCTTTTGCATCGCCTTGATGAGGCGGTAAGAAATCTCCATGTCGGACACTTGGCCCTGCATGCCTCCCATGGGTTGGTGGATCATGACTCGGCTATGCTGCAGACAGGTGCGTTTGCCTTTGGTGCCAGCACACAGCAATACTGCGCCCATGGATGCAGCCAGCCCGGTGCAGATGGTACCCACGTCGGGAGAAATGTATTGCATGGTATCATAGATTCCCATCCCGGCCGTGACCGAACCACCGGGACTGTTGATATACATCTGGATGTCGCGCTTGGGGTCGGTGCTGTCGAGAAACAGCAATTGCGCTTGCACGACGTTTGCCACGTAGGAGTCGATGGGTACGCCCAAGAAGATGATTCGATCCATCATGAGCCTGCTGAAAACGTCCATCACGGCCACCCGCATTTCCCGCTCTTCGATCACCGCCGGGGTAAACCCATGGATGTTGGGTACGAGGGTGTGTGATTTTTCGGCGTACTTCTCCAAATGCATGCGGCTCATGCCGAGGTGCTTGGTGGCGTACTTTAAAAATTCATCTTTTTGAAACATACGGTCAGATTGTTTGGGTGTGATGATTCATGATCTTGGCGAAACACGTGTTGAAAACACAAAAACCGGGGTGTGGTTGAACGTCGAGGCTCATTGGGCTTGGGCGGCGGATTGTTCGGGTGTGGAAGCCGTGGCTTCACCCTCTGTATCTGCTGAGGCACTTTGGGTAAATTTTTTCAAGGATTTGTTCAGGATATCCTCAAATTCCTCCTCACTGACCGCCTTTTGCTCGACAGGGAAAACCTCTTTCAGTTTTTTGAGCAATTTTCCACTCAGGATTTCATCCACGGTTTCCCTTACCTTTTCACGGTCGCCAAGCAAGCGACGGGCGAAGCTGTCAATAAGGGTGTCATCGGCGTAATGTCCAAATTGGCTCCTGATCCGGGCTCTGGTGTGCTCCAACACCTCTTCGCTGTTCACTTCGATTTGGAAGTGTTCGATGAGTTTTCCTTGCAGCAATTGCCAGCGCAAATAGTCCATGAAAACGTGGGGGTCGGTTTTGCCCTCTTTGTCGTCCTTTTTCAGCACGTCCTGAATGAGCTCTTCAGGCAATGTAATTTTCTCCCTGTATAAATCGAGCAGGTAATTTTTGAATGATTCATAGAGCAAAAAATTGGCATCTCCGGCTTTTTGATTTTTCAAATAATTTCTGATGAGCTCTTTGGCTTGTTCTTCGGTTTTGATTTCTTCGCCAAAAATGCGTTGCAGTCCCTCCTCGGTGGGTTCGACCGGTTTCAATCGCTTGATTTCTTTTATTTCAAGCTGATATTTTTTTCCTTCCTCAAACAGGGAATCATCCTCGACCCCCAAGATTTGTTTACACCGTTCTCTCGGCATGTCGAGCGGGAATATTTTGCCGATCTCGAAATCGAATTGATCCCCTTTGGATTTGCCAATGATTATCTCATGAAATTCACTTGACAAGCGATCTTCCAAAATGGTCAGTGAGAATTCGATGGGTTCCTTGGGCAGGTCTTCACTTTGTCCATCCTTGGGGTGAGCCAGAAATATGACCCTGTCCTCTTGCTGGATCGGTCCATCGACATCGACGAGCTCACCGCTGTATTTGAGTGCTTTTTGGTACTCATCTTCCACCGTTTCATCCTCTACATGAAGAACATATTCGATGAAAACCTTGGAAGAATCGAAGGGCTCTAATTCGAAATTGGGCGCAATGGCGAGGTCGAATTCGAGGGTATAGCTCTGCGGGGAAAATGGATCTATGTGGCGGATGCCTTGTTGGTCTTTCGTGATGGGGCCTAATAAAAGGCTTTTTTCAAATGTTTCCCGATTCTCTATTTTCTGGAGTTCCTGGTTGAAAAGGTCCTCGATGATTTCACCGAGCAATTGCTTGCCGGCCACTTTTTTGACGAAACTCAAGGGTGCCTTTCCTTTGCGGAAACCCTTGAAATCCGCCTTTGCTGCATATTCTTTGAGTTTATCGCGAAATATTTTTTCATAATCAGCCGGCTCTACGGTAATGGTGGCTACTTCATGTTGGGGTGCCACCTCTTTGAATTGCAATTTTGGCATGGTGCTCAAATTTCGATCAGGTGAGTAGAATAATTCAGAGATGAAAAAACTTTTCGGGAAGTGAAGCGCTCAGAAATTTCTGAAATACCTTCCCTTTTTGTGCAGGTGGAGGGACTCGAACCCCCACTCCTTTCGGAACCAGATCCTAAGTCTGGCGCGTCTACCAATTCCGCCACACCTGCATGGGGGTGTGAATCAAGTCTGGGACCCTTTTTCACAAAGAGGCGCAAAGATACACACCTTTTGCCGTTGACATTCAATTGCAAAAGGGGCTCGAAAAATGGGGTCCACATTTTCGGTCTGGTGAAATCGAATGGTGCGCTCGGGCTCGTCAACCCACTGGCCGTATGGGCCATGCGGGCACTCCTCGAACTGCGAGGAAGCGAACACGGACGGGGTGCCCTACAATACCCGCGAGTGAGTTTGTCATGTGATACATTTCTGTGTTTTCCAGCTGGGCAAGTATTCGCTGCTTTGGGGCACCGTCCATAGACCGCCGCGCGCTGTCACTTGGTCGATCTTTTGCTGAGTACTGCTGAATGATTTCGCACCAGGGGAATGGAATCCAGGGTCGAGGCCGGCACGTTTCATGGAATGATATTCAAGCTCGTTTTTTGGAATGGCCACCTGTCCAATTGATCAAATGAGGCAGGCAGGTGTTCTTTGGATGGTATTTCAATCGTAGCAATCCCTCTTGGAACGAGTTGAAAAGAAAAGATTGATAGCTTTGTAACAGTACGCCGAGGCGAATGGGTGTTCGCAAATCCGGCTTACGCATTTGAAGACCATGAGTAAAAAAGTACAGACAACGGCAGTCAAACCCATCACGGAGCAGGAGCGACAGGAAATACTCAACGCCTATCGCAAGCTTCTAAAGTTGCTCCAAAACAAAATGACCGATGAGGATCACGAGCTCATTCGGAAAGCATTCGAATTGGCTGCCAAAGCCCATGAACAGCAGCGTCGCAAGGCAGGAGAACCCTATATCATGCACCCCATCGAGGTGGCCAGAATCTGTATCGAAGAAATTGGCCTCGGCCCCACGGCTGCCGTGTGTGCCCTGCTCCACGACGTAGTCGAGGATACCGCTTATACCCTGCAGGATATCGAAAGAGAGTTCGGCCCCAAGATCGCCCGAATCGTGGATGGGCTGACCAAATTGGACAACACGACCGAGTCCGAAAGCCCCCAGGCGGAAAACTTCCGAAAGGTGCTCAGCACCTTGATCATGGACATGCGCGTGGTGCTCATCAAAATGGCCGACAGGCTGCACAACATGCGCACCCTGGGCCACATGCCGCGCCACAAACAACTCAAAATTGCGGCTGAAACGAGCTACATCTACGCCCCCTTGGCCCACCGCCTCGGCCTCTACAACCTGCGCTCGGAATTCCAAGACCTCTGCCTGAGGATTACCGATCCCCAGACCTATGAAGAACTGGATCGAAAAATCAAAGAAACGGCCTCCGATCGGGAACGTTTCATCAATGAGTTCCTCGCCCCTATTCGCAAAGCCCTCGACGAGGCGATGAATGAGCCACCCAAATTCACCTATCGAGCCTTCGGACGTACCAAGTCTATCTCTTCGATATACAACAAGATCAAAACCAAGAATATTCCCTTCGAAGAGGTGTACGACCTTTTTGCCGTGCGCATCATCATCGACGTGGACAAGAAGGATGAAAAAGCCCTCTGCTGGAAGGTCTATTCCATCATCACGGACATCTATCGCCCCATCCCTGAGCGACTGAAAGATTGGGTCACCATCCCTAAATCCAACGGCTACGAGTCGTTGCACACCACCGTCATAGGCCCTGGAGGGCGATTCGTCGAAGTGCAGATCCGCAGTGAACGCATGGACGAAATAGCCGAGAGAGGCTTTGCCGCACACTGGAAATACAAGGGCATTTCCAACCAGCCCGACGTGTATGAAAAATGGCTCGACCAGGTCCGGGAATTGCTCGAAAACCCAAGCTCCGACGCCCTGGAATTCATCAGCGATTTCAAGAACAACCTCTATTCCGATGAAATCTATGTGATCACACCGCGGGGCGACATGGTCACCCTGCCCAAGGGCGCCTCGGCACTCGACTTTGCGTTCCATATCCACACCGATGTGGGCTATCACTGCAAAGCGGTAAAAGTCAACAACCGCATCGTGCCCATGGGATACAAGCTCAACATGGGCGACAGGGTGGAAGTGATCACCGACAAAAACCAGAAACCCAACGAAAGCTGGCTCAAAATGGTCATCACCGGAAAGGCTCAGGCCAAAATCCGGGCGGCCATGAAAGAAGAGCGCCGCAGAAAGGGAGAACTCGGCCGCGAAGCGCTCGAACGCAAATTCAAAAACCTCAAGATCGCCAACTTCGACCAGGGTGTGGAAACCCTCGTCAAGCACCTTGGCTACAATAGCCACGCCGACCTGTATTTCGACATCGCCACCGGCCAGCTCAACCTCAATGGAGCCCTGAAGCAATTCGAAGTCAAGGATCAGAAACTGGTGCCACTTCCGGAGGAATCGACCTTGACTGGCAAGGCCGATGCGATCCTCGACAAGCCCGTGCGCAAGATTTCTCCGAAGACCAAAATCCTGGTCAATGGCGAGCCTGCCGAACAGTATCATTTCAAGTTGGCCAACTGCTGCAATCCCGTACAAGGCGACGACATTTTTGCCTTCCTCACCGCCAAAGACGGCCTCAAAATCCATCGCACCAACTGCCCCAACGCCACCAACCTGTTGGCCAAATATGGTTACAGGGTCATGAAAGCCGAATGGCTGGTCAGCAGCGACACCACCTTCGTGGCCGATCTGCGCATCACCGGCATCGACGAGGGCCCCGGTGTCATTGAAAAACTCACTCACAAACTCTCATCCGAGTTGGGAATCAACATACGCTCATTCCACATCGAAGGAGGGGATGAAGGCTACTACACTGGTAAAATCAGCTTGCTCGTAGCCAACAAAGACCAGCTCAACCTGGTGATCAATCAGCTCAAAAAACTCGACTGCGTCGAGACTGTCACACGCATCGAATGATGGAGCTGGCCCTCTCATTCCCATGGTGGTGGGCCATGGCCAGTGCCCTGCTGGCCTTGGGTTACGTGGCCATACTGAGCCTGTATGCCTTTGGTTGGAAACGCATGCCCCTCTGGCAACCTCCTCCAGGATATACCCCTTCCATTTTTTGCTCCATCCTCGTACCTGCTCGCAACGAAGCCGAAAACCTGCTTCGATGCCTCGACTCCCTCGCCCGCCTCGATTACCCGACCCACCTTTTCGAGGTCATCACCATAGATGACCATTCCAGCGACGATACCCTGAAACTGGCCCGCCAATTTGCCCGGGGGAAGAGCAACTTCAAGGTGCTAAGCTTGGAAGCGCACCAGGCGGCCCTTCCGCGAGGTGTGGCCTACAAGAAGGCAGCCATCACCCTCGGCGTCCAGCATGCCCGAGGTCCGCTGATCCTCACCACCGATGCAGATTGCGAGGTGCCGCCCCACTGGTTGATGCTCATGAGCTCCCTTTTCGAAGAAAAAAAGCCCGTTTTCATTGCTGCCCCGGTAATGTTTCATGGCGAACGCACCTTGTTCGAGCGGTTCCAGTCGCTCGACATGCTCGGCATGATGTGTAGCACGGCTTCGGGCATCTTTCTTGGGCTGAAGCACATGAGCAATGGCGCCAACCTTGCCTACAGCAAGCACGCTTTCGAAACAATCGGCGGCTTCGCTGGCATCGCTCACCTGGCCAGTGGCGACGACATCCTGCTCATGCAAAAAATGGCTGCTCACTTCCCCGGCAAGACGACATTTCTGAAGCATCCAGAAGCCACTGTCCGCACCCGCCCCCAACCTACGGTGAGCGCATTCATTCAGCAAAGGGTGCGCTGGGCCTCCAAGTCCACCGCCTACCGCGAATGGACTGTCACTTTCATACTCGGCTGGGTCTTCCTCTACTGCTGGTTCATTTTGATCTCGCTCGCATCGATTCCACTTTTCGGTTTGGGCATGGGCATCTTGTCCCTCGCCGCCCTGGTCGTTAAATTGGCAGCCGATTATTTCTACCTGCGGATGATGGCAAAGTTTTTTCGCAGGGAAGACCTGATGAAGAGCTATGTGGCCTCCCAGTTTATCCACATTGCCTACATTGCAGTAGTAGGCCTGTTGGGCATGCTGGTGCATCGATATGAATGGAAGGGACGCAAACTGCGCTAAACTTCCCTTTTTGCCTCGAAGATTATGAAGGAACGATTCAAAAACGAACGCGAACTCGAACAACTCTATCGTCAGGTGATGGCCTACGATCGCGCTGGCGATGTGTACAATGCCATCAAACTCTGCAAGCGCCTGGCCAAGCTCTCTCCCGACTGGTCTGCTCCCTATGCCTATTTGGGACGCGTGTACAAGCAACGCAAAGAGTGGAAACCGGCCTTCCATTACAGCCTCAAAGCCGTTGAACACAACCCTTTCGAAGACGACATGTGGAGCCACCTCGCCTTGGCTGCTACCATGCTCGAAGAATGGACTTGGGCCCGACAAGCTTGGAACCACCTCGGTTATAACTTCAGCAAAAGCGATAAGGAACTCTGGTTCGACCTCGGAAAAGTCGCCGTTTGCCTCAATCCCGACACCCAACCGGAAATCGTCGAAGCCACCCGCATCGACCCGGCCCGAGTCGTCATCGACAGCATTCCCCAGCCCTCGTCCGGCAAGCATTACAAAGACTTGCTCCTCATCGACGTCAAACCCGCTGGCCTGCACCACATCGGCCACCACCGCATCCCCTACTACAATGAGTTGGAGCACCTGCGCTATTCGCCCTGGCGCTCCTTTGCAGTACTGCTGCATACGAACAAGCAGGAAGACGTGGAAATCCTCGCTACCCTTTGCCAGGAAGCCCAACTCGGATTCGACAATTGGTCGCACGCCGTGCGCTTCCTGAAGCCCAACCTCCACCAGCGCATCGCCGAGTACTTCGACCACTCCCTCTTCGAGCGCACTGGCAGAGAGGTCTTCCTAATTGCCATGGCCGCACGCAGACAGCAGCAGGTCGAACGCGTACTCGAGGAATGGGCCATCATCACCCTCAAGCGGTGGTCTGATCTCGAAGCCCTCGACCAGACCGCTTCCTGAGGCCTGATACTGGCATCGCACCCAGTCCCCTTTGTCATGAATCCTCCCAAACGCAAAAGCAAAAAATACTACTCCGCCCAGGATGCGCTGCTCGCCCTCCAGCGCTACTGTGCCTATCAGGATCGCTGCCACCAGGAAGTGCGCAGCAAGCTCCTTTCCATGGGTATCTACGGGGATGACCTCGAGCAAATCATCGTGCGCCTCATCGAAGACAAGTTTCTGGACGAGGAGCGCTTTGCACGCAGTTATGCAAGGGGCAAGTTCAGAATGAAAAAATGGGGGCGACTTCGCATCGTCCAGGAGCTGAAGAAACGCCAGATTTCAGAATACTGCATCCGAAAGGCGCTGGAGGAAATAGATCCGGCCGAATACGAAGCCACCCTCACAGAGGTCTTGCGAAAGAAAATGGACTCGGCAACTGGTGATGATTTTACCCGCCGACAAAAAGCCCTGCAGTTCGCCATGGGCAAAGGCTATGAAATCGACCTCGCCAGAGAAGTCCTCGAAAGGCTCTGAGGCCCACTCACTCCTCAGCGATGAATGCCTCCCAGCTCCGATACGTGACTGGCGGCTGTTTGCTGCGAGCCAGCTTTTGGTTGAGGCGCTCGAGCTGCGAAGCGATCTGATCGAATCGGCTTTGAACCTTGGCGAATTGTTTTTCGAGCAGGTCCGTTTTGCGCAGCTGGCCCTCGGATGGTCGGCCGGGATAATTGCTGATGCTGCCGTAGAGCATGGCCACTTCTTCCCGGAGTCTGGAGCTCTCGTTCACATAGCCGTCTCCTTCCAGAGAAACGAGCCCTTCCTTTTCTTCCCTGGCCATTTTGGCAAAATCGAGCAGTTCCTTCGACAGTTTTCCACTCACCTTGCCACTCAAGGCCTCGGCCCCGGTATGCATGTCCTCGAGGGCGTAGTAGATATAGCCGATCCGCTCGGTCAAGTTGTAAAGTCGCATCAGGGTTTGCTGTGCCAGACGACGGTCTTCGGCGGGATACTTGTCGGCGTATTTCGGATCAAACTGAAGATTCACCCGGGTCTGGTACACTTCTTTGCCCTTGGTGATCTTGACCGTATAAACACCCTCTGGCACGGGCGGCGGAAACACCGAGCTGCCAAGGGCTTGCACGTTTCGGGTGGGTGCCGCCTTGGGCATGCGCAGGCGCGTCGGAAACATCACCACGTTGATACCACCGCTCTTTCCGGGCGATAGTGTTTTGACCAGTTGGCCGGATTCATCGAAAATTTCCATCGTCATCTGGCCGAAGGTATGCCGGCGGCGCATGTAGTAGGCGATGTAAGCTGCGTCGTTTGGATTCGGCCCCACGAAGTTGCCAGCACCACCAAAGGGGGCGCCGCTTCGAGGCAAGCGGATGTAGGCCGGTTTGGTTTCAAAGAAGTGAAGCGTAGCCTGCAGCATCGAATTTTCGATTTGTCGGAGTGGCAGCAGGTCGTCTATGATGTAGATGCCGCGCCCGTGCGTGCCGATAACCAACGACGCATCCCGGGGGTGAATGGCCAGGGCATACACGGGTACGGGCGGCAGGTTGTTTTCGAAGCGCTTCCAGGAAATGCCTCCGTCGAGGCTGATGTACAGGCCGAACTCCGTGCCCAGGAAGAGCAAACGAGGATTGACCAGGTCCTCCTTGATGACGTGTGCGAAACCATCGATGTCGGCCGTGGTCAGCGATTGCCAGGTAGCACCCAAATCCGTGGTTTTGAACACATAGGTGCGCATGTCGCCCGAGCGATGCCCATCCACGGTGACATAACAGGTATTCCTGTCGAAATGGGAAGGTTCTACACTGCTGACCCACAAGCCAGCGGGCATTTCCGGGATATTGGGCGCCACGTTTGTCCAGGTGGCTCCGGCGTCCGTAGTGACCTGGATGTTGCCATCGTCGGTGCCCACCCAGATGACTTTTTCATCTACGGGAGACTCTGCGATGGCGTAAATAGTGGTGTTGTTTTCGGCGCCAGAGTTGTCGATCGACAGCCCACCGGATTGCTTTTGCCGTTGGCGGGCCGGGTCGTTCGTGGAGAGGTCGGGAGAAATGCGGCGCCAGGAGTTACCTCGGTCTTCGGTGACGAACAGAAACTGGGCGCCGAAGTAAAGCCGCTCGGGGTTGTTGGGGCTGATGTGGATGGGCGCATTCCAATTGAACCGGTATTCGGGCTCACCTTCAGCCGGGATGGGTTGGATGTCTTTCGATTGCCCATCGCTGCGGTCGTGTCGCACCAGGCGGCCACCTTGAGACTCCGAGTAAATGATGTTCGGGTCGGTCGGATGCCGAAACGAGTAAAAACCGTCGCCCCAATTGCTGAGCTCCCAGTCCTTGTTTTCCACGCCGCCCGGGCTGGCGCTCGGCCCATACCATGAGCCGTTGTCCTGCAAACCGCCGTACACATTGAAAGGCTCGGCGTCGTCCACACTGACGTGGTAGAACTGGGAGATGGGCAAATCCATGAACATGCGAAACTCATAGCCGCCGTCGAGGCTCTGATAGCCTCCCCCATCGGTTCCAATCACGATCCGATTGGAGTCATTCGGATCGACCCATACGGCGTGAATATCGGAATGCACACCGCTGCCCACCGTGCGGAAGGTATGGCCGCCATCCTCGCTGATGGTCAGGTTGAGGCCACATTTGAAAACCTTGTTGAAGTTGTTGGGATCAACCACGATGCGAGAGAAATAGAAAGGCCTGACGGTGGTATTGAAGTCTCCATTCACCTTTTTCCACGTACGCCCCCCGTCGTCACTGCGGTAGAGGCCCTTGTCTTCTTTTTTTTCCGCCTCTACCGTCAGATACACGATGGTGGGGTTGGAAGGGGCAAATTCCACCGCCATCCGACCGAGCATACCCTTCGGCAACCCATTTTCTGGGCCCAATTGCGTCCAGGTTTTCCCGCCATCGATGGAATGATACAGGCCGCTGCCCTTGCCACCGGATTGAAAAAAATCGGGATAGCGCCGATGCTCCCACATGGCGGCAAAAAGTTCGTCGGGGTTTTGGGGGTTCATGGTCAGATCGGCACACCCCGTGTTTTCGTCCACGTATAGGGAGCGGACCCATGTGTTGCCGAAGTCCTCCGTCACATACACCCCCCGCTCGCCACCGGCTGACCACAGAGGGCCTTGCGCTGCCACCAGCACCCGGGCCGAATTGCGAGGGTCCACGAGAATTTTGGCGATGCGCTCGCTTTGCTCGAGGCCTTTCATTTGCCAACTACGCCCCCCGTTGGTCGTCAAATAGATGCCCCGGCCCACGGAAGTGGAATTGCGCACCCAAGGCTCCCCAGTGCCCACCCATACGGTATCGGGATGGGCCTGATCGATGCAGATGGCACCGATCGACTGCGGGTGGTCGTCGAACACGGGAGAAAACGAGGTGCCACCACTGATGCTCTTCCATACGCCTCCCGAAGCGGCGCCGATGTACAGAATTTTGGGATTCTTCCTGCTGCCATCGATGGTAGTGATGCGCCCACTCATCACGGCAGGTCCAATGCTTCGGGCTTGCAGGTCCCCAAATGGAATTTGAATGGGCTGCTGAGCCCACATAGCGGTGCACAGCACACTGGCAAGCAGTAGAAAGGCGGTTCTGGTTTTCATATCATTCCAAATTTTGATCGAGGGAAAAGAATCAATTGGCAGGAGCAAATCAAACCAGACGCGCCTGGGCATTCCGATCATTTCGACAAAGTGGGGCCACGATCCCACCTGGTGGCTGAAAAAGCTGCCATTTGGTGGCAAGTGCTCTTGATGTCAGTGCCGAGAGCACAGTAAAAAAGGCTGGCTGGCGTTCGCCGCAAGTGCCAAATGCGGTATCACTGCGGCCAACGTGGTTTGCTGAAATTGGCTCAGTAGGTTTTGAACCAACCTTTGCTGAAAGAATTCGAATGTTCGTTGATCATCGTTGCGGCAAGGCTCCGCTTGGTTTTGTACGTAGGTAATTTTGACGGCTTTTTCACGGCCCCCTCAGGGTAGAGCCTGCGCCCATCTTGGCAAATGATTGCCAGGACTCTGCTAAAAAGATCCCGACCCCGTCGAAAGCAATGCCTTGTGACCCCGAGACCTCAACGCCGAACAACCTCCAAGCAGATGCGAAAATTAGTCATCACCATCCTCAGCCTTGCCTTGTTGGCAGGTGCCTTTTTAGGAGCCAGGGCCATCGTCAATCAAAAAACGGCAACCCCTCCCGCACGACCTCGAACGGCCGTAATCGTGTACACCGACACGGTGAAAAACAGGGATATCCCCGTCGTCATCACCAGCAGTGGCAATCTGGTGGCTCGACAGAAGGTGGACATTTTTTCTGAAGTACAGGGCATTTTCGAGAAGAGTGACCACCTGTACAGGCCAGGAAGTTTTTACCGCAAAGGCGAACTCTTGTTAGGCATCAACAGCGACGAACACCGCGCCACGCTTTTGTCACAAAAAAGCAACCTCTACAACCAGATCGTCCAGTCGCTGCCTGATTTGCGCATCGACTATCCACACGCCTTCAAAAAATGGGAAGACTACGTAAAAAACTTCGACATGAACGCCCCGCTGAAACCACTGCCCACCCCCGACGACGACCGGGAAAAGCTCTTCATCACGGGCCGCAATTTTTTCACCCTTTGGTACAATGTCAAGAACCTCGAAGAGCGCCTTGTGAAGTACCAAATCAGAGCCCCTTTCAGCGGCATCCTCATCCAGGCCGACGTGAATCTGGGAACGCTGGTGCGCCCAGGGCAGCGATTGGGGGTTCTGCTCGACCCATCCGTTTTCGAAGTGGAGCTTCCAGTGAACGCAAGCTACTTGAATCAAATCGCCATTGGCAAACCAGTCAAACTGACCGACATCGACAATACCCGCGAGTGGATCGGAAAAGTGGTTCGCATCAACGGGACGGTGAACACGACCTCTCAAATGGTGCAGGTGTTCGCAGAAGTGCAGGGCGCGGGCCTCTACGATGGGCTGTTCGTGCAAGCAACCATCGAGGGCAAATCGGAGCAGAATGTGTACGAAATCGACCGCAAGCTGCTGCAGTCGGGAAATCAGGTCTTCAGCGTGGCCGATTCCATCCTCCAATTGATCCCTGTGCAGCCCGTATTTTTCACTGAAAAGACGGCGGTGGTTCGTGGCATCCCCGATGGTACGGCGATACTGGCCTTGCCCGTTCCCGGTGCGCACCAGGGCATGGTCGTAAGCCTTGCCCGCCAATAATCGTTTACCCAGCAAGCTCGTCGTGTCATGAAGAAGCTCATCGAGTATTTCATCCGCTTCCCCGTTGCCGTCAACATTTTGATCATCGCCGTTTTCGGTTTCGGCCTGTGGGGACTGTCCAGCATGCGCTCCTCCTTTTTCCCCCTCAACCAGCCCAACATCATCACCATCCAGATCTTTTATCCTGGAGCCTCGCCACAGGAAATAGAGGAAGGCATCGTGTTGAAAATAGAAGACAACCTGCGTGGCTTGGTGGGCATCGACCGGGTGACCTCCGTGTCGGCTGAAAACCGTGCTACCATCACGGTGGAGATCCTCAAGGATTACGACATCGACGTGGTGCTGGCCGATGTAAAAAACGCCGTGGACCGGGTGCCTTCTTTTCCGCCGCAGATGGAACCGCCTGTGGTAGCCAAACAGGAGCCCTTGTCCCGGGCCATCAATTTCGCCCTGCACGGCGAAAACATCCCGCTCAAAACCCTCAAGCAGATCGCTCGTAAGATCGAAAACGACCTGCGAAGCATCGACGGCATTTCCCAGGTGGAGCTCACGGGATTTCCACCCGAGGAGATCGAAATAGCCGTTCGTGAACCCGACATGCGCGCCTACAACCTGACCTTTACCGAAGTAGCCAACGCCGTCGCTGCCAGCAACATCCTGAGCACCGGTGGCACCATCCGGACCGAATCGGAAAACTACCTCATCCGCGCACGCAACAGGCGATATTACGGCGACGAACTCGACTACATAGTCGTAAGGGCAGATCCATCCGGTCGGGTCATCCGGCTCAAGGACATCGCCGAGGTCAGGGACACCTGGAGCGAGGATCCCGACCGACTCTACCTCGACGGCGAACTGGCCATCGAATTTGCCGTGAGTACTACCAACAGCGAAGACTTGCTCAAAGCTGCCGACGCCACCCTGGCCTACATCGAGGAGTTCAACCGCACGAACGACAACGTCAGGTTGGACATCACGCGGGATGCCTCGCTGGTACTGCGCCAGCGCACCCAGCTTTTGCTCGAAAACGGTGCCATCGGCGTGCTGTTGGTACTGGTGCTCCTGGCTCTTTTCCTGCGGCCAAGCTTGGCCTTTTGGGTCGCCTTCGGGTTGCCGTTCTCGTTTCTCGGCATGTTCATCATTTCCGGACAGATCATCACCATCAACGTGCTCTCTCTTTTTGGGATGATCATCGTGGTTGGTATCCTCGTGGACCACGGCATCGTCATTGGCGAAAATATTTTCCTGCATTACCAACGCGGCAAATCGGCCATACGGGCGGCCATCGATGGCACTTTGGAAGTGTTGCCGGCAGTAGTTTCGGCCGTGCTGACCACGGTCGTCGCCTTTTCAGCATTCTACTTCATCGAAGGCCGTATTGGAGAATTTTTCTCCGAGGTCTCTACGGTGGTCATCCTCATTTTGCTCGTGTCGCTCTTCGAAGCCGTCGTCGTGTTGCCTTCCCACATCTCGCACAGCAGGGCCCTCAAACGCCGCGCAAAACCATATAAATTCAACATCTGGGCCGACAAAGCCCTGGCGTACGTCCGCGATCGACTCTACGTGCCCATTTTGGAGTTTTTCGTGCAACAACCCCTCCTGGGCTTCGCCATCCCCTTGTCGATGCTCATCCTGACCGTCGCTGCCATCAACGGCGGCATCATCAAGACCACCTTTTTCCCATCTATCGCCTCCGATCAAGTCACCGTCAATTTGCGCATGCCCCAAGGCACCAGCGAGGTCGTCACGGACAGCATCATCACCCTCGTGGAGGAAAAGGCCAAGGTGGTCAATGAAATTTTCACCAAAAAACAGCATGACGGCCAGCAGGTCATCCAGCACATCGTCAAGCGCATCGGACCGGGTACCTCTAACGCCAGCCTGACCCTTTACCTGCTGCCTGGCGAGGCACGCGACTTCCCCTCCGACGACATTGCCAATGCGCTCGCCGACGAAGTAGGGCCCCTCTATGGAGTCGAAAGCATCGAGTACGGCTCGGGATCCAACTTCGGTGGCAAACCCGTCTCGGTTGCATTGGTGGGCCACGACATCGCCGCCCTAAAGGCCGCCAAGGAAGAATTGAAGGAACGCCTGATGAAAGAGCCCCGGCTCAAAGACATCTCCGACAACGACCCGGCCGGCATCAAGGAAATCAAAATCCAACTCAAACAGAGCGCCTATCTGCTCGGCTTGACCCACGACCGCATCCTCCAGCAAGTGCGGGGGGCTTTCTTTGGTCAACACGTCCAACGCTTCCAGCGCGGCCAGGACGAGATACGCGTCTGGGTGCGCTACGACCGCCCCTACCGACAAAGTATCAAGAACCTCGACGACATGTGGCTGCTCACACCTGCCGGCACGCGGGTGCCCTTTTCCGAAGTGGCCACCTACGAAATCGAACGCGGGGAAGTAGCCATCAACCACCTCAATGGCAAACGGGAAATTCGCGTGGAGGCCAACTTGCGCGACCGCAAGGACAGCGCCACTGAAATGCTCGACTACATCCGCAACTTCATCATGCCGGAAATTCAGGCACGCTATCCCTCCGTCACGGCATTCTACGAAGGGCAAAGCCGCGAAGCCAGCAAAGTCTCGGCTTCCGCCGCCAAAGTCATCCCGGCCATTTTGTTCTTCATCTACGCCATGATTGCGTTCACCTTCCGCTCCTACAGCCAGCCTTTGATGCTTTTCGTGCTCATCCCCTTCAGCCTCATTGGTGTGGCCTGGGGACACTATCTGCACAGCTTCCCGATCAACATGCTGAGCTGGTTGGGCATCATTGCACTGGTGGGCATCGTCGTCAACGATGGCCTGGTACTCGTCGAAATGTTCAACAACTACCTGCGCCAAGGACTCCCCTTCCACAAAGCCCTCGTCGAGGCGGGACGCATACGCTTCAGAGCCATTTTCCTCACCTCGGCCACCACCATCGCAGGCATGGCCCCCCTGATGCTGGAAAAAAGCCGACAGGCTCAGTTCCTCAAGCCCATGGCCATCTCCATCTCCTATGGCATACTCATCGGCACATTCCTGACCTTGCTGCTGCTTCCGCTGCTGCTGCAATTGAGCAATACCTTCAAAATCTATCGAGTTTGGTTGTTCACCGGCAAAAAGCCGGAACCCGAATCCGTCGAACGCGCCATCGTCGAACAAAACACCGTGTATGAGGAAATTTCCTGAGCTGATCATTGTGTGGACGTGTCTGTCGTTGGCCGGTGTCTCGCTGCACGGCCAGCAATTGCTCACGCGCCAAGAAGCATTGACGAAGGCTTTTACCCACAACCTCGGCGTCAACTTGGCTCGCAATGCCCAACAAATCGCCAACAACAACGCTTCGATCTTCAACACCGGTGAGCTGCCCACCGTCACCCTCAGCTCCGGGCTGGACCTCATCGAAACGAATGGCCGAACTGCTTACAACGACGGCCAAGACATCCGTACACGCGGAGCTACCTCCGTTGGCGTCGACGCTGCCCTGACGATCGGTTACCTCATCTACGACGGTTTTGCACGGCGATACAACATCGAGAAGCTGTCAACCAGCAAGGCCATTGCAGACCTGGAATTGCGCTTCACCCTCGAAAACACGGCCCTGCGGGTGTTGAGCAGCTATTACAGCCTTGCGCAACTGGGGGAAACCCTCTCCCTACAGCGCGAAGCCTTGGAGGTTTCCCGCCAGCGTCTGGAGCGCACCCGCTTGCAATACGAATATGGCCAAGGCACCCGCCTGAGCTTGCTCAACGCCGAGGTGGACTACCAGCGCGACAGCGTAGCCTTGATCGAATTGCAAAACTCCTTCGACAATGCCCGCCGCAATCTGCTCACCCTGATGGGCCTGCAACCTGCGGCCGATTTCACAGTGGATACATCCGTGCAATACACCCTCGCTGAAAACCTGGACGGCCTGCTCGAGCAAGCCCGCCTGAATAATGTGGAACTATTGCTCGCTGAAAAAGACATCGAAGCAGGCAACCTCGACATGCAGATCACCGAGGCATCGAAGAGGCCGCGAATCTCTGCCGCCTCCACTTTTAGCTGGGCATTCAAAAAAAATGACAACCAGGTCTTGATCGACTGGCAAAATACTGGCGTGATCAGTGCCGGGCTCAACCTGCAATGGAACATCTTCGACGGAGGAATACGCCGCACCCGCCTGGCCAACACCCGCATCCTGTTGCAAAACCTCCAGCTGACCCGGCAGCAGCTCCTGCTCGAATTGGAGCGCGACGTGCGCAACAGCTGGCAGAACTACCAGACCGCCCTGCAGGTCCTTCGAACCGAACGAGAAAACTACGCCACTGCCCAGTTGAACTTCGAGCGATCGAACGACCGGTTCAACCTCGGGCAAATCACATCCATAGAGTTCCGGCAAGCCCAATTGAACCTCCTGGCTGCAGCCGTCAACCTCAGCCGGGCAAAGTACAACGCCAAGCTTTACGAGCTCGAGCTGCTGCAATTGAGTGGCAAGTTGCTCGATTCACCGCTCTGACGGCCACTGGCAGATTGACTCCGCGTGAAGCAGAGCAGTGGGGTCAGTCGTAGAAATACCTCACCCCCTTGCTGGATCGCTTCAGCTTTCGCTTTTCCTTCCTGAGCCATTTGCGATATTCTTTTTTAGACAACACCTGACTGAGTGCTATGCGCAAGCGTGGCGGGCTCCGATAGGCCTCCACGCGAGGCTTGCAGCTGGCGAGCAATTCCAGTCGGTTGCGACTGAAAAAAGACGTGGGGTTGAAATCCTCTTCAAAAACCCAACGGCCACACAAGGCGTCGGACAGTGCTTTGGCAAGGGGGGTGTAAGCCACTTGACCCGAGCGAGGGCGGGTTTCGATGTAGTCGCCTGTGAGGTCCCAGATGATGGCGCCGGCGAGATTCTCCTGGAGGATGAAACGGCCCTTGCGAGCCACGGAATTTTCGTCTTCGAAGCTCACGAAGGTGTTGAGCGGGGGGCGGCTCCTGAGCCAAGGCGCTTGGGCTTCGTGATCCCAATGGTAGTAGAAGAGGTGCTGCTTTTCGAGGATGCTGTAAAACATGGGGGCTCCGCTGTCCTCACTGAAGGTTTCGCGGTCAGGCCCCTTTTCAGTGGCGACGTGCAGGCCTGGTTCGCCGCGTGTCCTCGAGCTGCGACCGTAGAAGGCGATGCCGATATTGACTTTCTGCGAAGGCACACCATAAGTGGTACACAGATGATGTACCACGCTCTCCAGGTCATACCCCTCGATGCCCTGCCGTGGCTTGTATAGCGGGGCGTGGTGATTGGTCTGCCCATAGCTGCTGCCATAGAAGTCGTAGGTCATCAGGTTGACATAATCCAACAGGGGTACCACCTCGTCCCATTCGATCATGGCCATGCGCTGCGGGGCCACTCCGAAAGCGGCCGTCAGCAAAAGCCGTTGGCCCCGCTGGCTGCTCAGTTCATCGAGTCGCTGGCGCACCTCCCGCAACAGCAAGGTGAAATTGCGGCGGTCGGCTGCCGAGCCGCCATGTGCCATATAACCCGGGTATTCCCAATCGATGTCGATGCCATCGACCTGATACAGCTGGACGATCTGCGCACAGGATTCGGCGAAGCGGCGTCGCCGCTGTTCGCTGGCCGCAATGGTGGAAAAATGCTTCGACAGCGTCCAACCACCGATGGATACCAACACCTTCACGCCACTCGCATGTGCTCTATATACCAACGATTCTTCGTGGTGATGCCAACGTGGATCGCCATGGGCCTTGCGGTGGCGGTATCCAGCAGGGGCATCCTCGCGAAGCGGGCCAAGCAACAGGATCTTGTCGGCCTGGGGATCGAAAGGCAGGATGCTTCCGTCGGGCTGGGGGTCGAAAAATGCATAAATGATAGCGGTGTACTTGTCGTAATGAATGGATAGCGGATTGACCAAGAAGTTTCTGTGGTACCACTTCCAACCGGGGAAATATGCCATGACCTCCCGACATGGTTGTGCAGCCAACCAGGCTGGCAGCCAGAACAACAATGCCCAGAAAAGCAGATGGCGTTTCATTTTACCAAAAATAGATGTGTTCAAAAAAGGATGCGGCCGAAGGCGGTTCCCCCTTCGGCAAATCATTCGCAATTCCCTCAGAGGTATTTGATGGCAAAATCTATCAGCCATCGTTTCCATGCTTTGTAGGGTGGGCGCAGGAGATCGGGCGCACCGGGCAGGTCCTGCCGGTAAATGGCCCTGGCATTGGAGAACTCGACAAAACCGTACCAGCCGTGTGATTTCCCGATCCCGCTGTGGTTGACTCCGCCAAAGGGCAGGTCGTGGTTGTAAAAGTGCATGGTGGCGTTGTTGATGGTAGTGCCACCGGCACGGGTGTTGGCGAGGATGTAATCGATGTGGCGGCGATTCCTGCTGAAGATGTTCATGGTGAGGGGGCGTTCCTTGCCGTTGATGATGTCCACTGCCTGTTCGATGCTGTCAAAAGTGAGCACGGGCAACAGGGGGCCGAAGATTTCTTCCTGCATCACACCTGCATCCATGGGAACCTCTGTGAGGATGGTCGGAGCGATGAACCGGTTCGATTCGTCGCACTGCCCTCCCGCAATGACCTTGGCCCCTCGTTGAATGGCATCGTCAAGCAGTTGGCATACCCGATGAAAGTGGCGCTCGTTGACGATGCGGGTGTAGTGGGGCGAATGCCGGGGGTCTCCTTCGCCGAAGGCCTCGAAGGTACTTTTGAGCTCTTGCAACAATTCATCCCGGCGGCTTCGATGCACCAGCAGGTAATCACAGGTGGTACAGATTTGCCCAGCGTTGGCCCATTTGGCGAGGGCAATGCGGCGGGCTGCCTTTCGGATGTTGGCCGTTTCGTCGATGATGGTGGGCGACTTGCCCCCCAGTTCGAGGGTTACGGAGCTCAGGTGTTTGGCCGCCGCCTGCATGACGAGCTTGCCCACGGCAGGCGAGCCGGTGAAGAACACGTGGTGGAATGGCATCTCCAACAGTGCCTTGGCCACCTCGGCATCGCCCTGCACCACGGCCACCTCGTTTGCTTCGAAAACTTCTGACAGCAAGCTGGCGAGCAGCTCGGAGGTATGAGGGGTAAACTCGGAGGGCTTCAGCATGACCGTGTTGCCAGCCGCAATGGCCGACACCAGGGGCACCAGGCTCAGGTTGACAGGGAAATTCCATGGTGAAATGATGAGACAGACACCTTTGGGTTCGTATTGTACCCACGACGTGGACCCGGCGAACATCAGGGGCGTGGGCACGCGCTGGGGCGCACACCATTTCCCGATGTGTTGCAACGCATGCCGGATGGCGCCCGTAGTGGGCAGCACTTCAACGGCATCTACTTCAAAAGGCGGTTTGCCAAAATCGGCGTGCAGGGCCTGACAAATTTCCTTTCTGCTCTTCAGCACTACTTTCAACAGGGTGCGCAGTTTTTCCCGACGCCACGACACCCCCCGGCGCGCCACTTCGAGGTGGATGGTTTGCTGGGCGTTGAAAAGTGTTTGCAGCCGATCTGCTGGTGTTGAAGATGCGAGGGTCATGGCACTGATTTGCTTTTGCGATTTTATTCCACGGGGGTAAGTACGTAGCCTTCTTTTTTCAACAGAGCCACCACTCCATGTGGGCCGCCCAGGTGGCCTGCACCTACGGCGAAGAAACACGCTTGCTTGTCCATCATATCCTTCATGATGGGTATCCAGTTGCGGTTGCGCCTGTTGAGGAGCAGCTCGTTGTATTGGGAAAAGCCCCCTTCCGATTCCATTATTTGGGCCATCCTTTCAATGTCGCGAGACTTGTACATCCGTACCATTTCGTCAAAGCTCGCGCTTTGATCCATCCCTTCGGCTGCACGGATGGACTCCACGAGCATCTTGGCCTGGTCGGCATAGGGGATGCTGTCGAAGAGGCTCATCTGGTAGCTGGCCGTTTCGAGGCCGCCGGTTTGCTTGCCATGGCGCTGGGCCAGCTCGAGGATTTCCATCTCATAAGAGACCATTTCGCCACTGCCCAGCGACTGGCTGAAATCCATTTCGGCAAACATGCTCAGAAACATGGGCTTCATGCGCTCGAAGAAGATGAGCGGCAGGCCCATTTTCCGAAAATGCTCTTTCACCAGGGCGTAGTCTTCGTCGGAAAGCAGGTCGCGCAAGGTCAGGTTGTCCTTCATGAAAGCCTCGCGCAACAATCCCAATTGGGTAAACAGGTCCGTCATTTCAGCCATGTCGATTTCGAACACCACCCTGTCTGCTGCCTCGATGGCAGCCCGGGTGCTGTCACCCAGGAAGAAGTCGTCTTTGCCGATCATGTGGATGGTGCCAAAAAGCCACGATGGCTGTTCCAGCCCGTTGCCGGAAATTTTCCACAAAAGGGCTTTGGGGCTATCCGCAAGCGTGTCGGTGGATTGCGACCAGGAGGCCGTGGCCACAGCCAGCATCGGGAAAAGGAGAAACAAAAGTTTGCGCATGTCTAGTGTTTTTTCGAGGATATCGTTCCGGCCCACGCAGGTCGGAGGGCCACGAAATTACACCTTCCGCTACACAGGCGCAGCCATGGGGTGTCGAGCTTCGGAGGTTGCGCAAGTGGGAGATGGAATGGGTGCCCTTGTATGTTGGCTGAAATGGCAGGGCTCAACCGCGGGCCAGCGTTTCGGAGATGTCCGTATTGCGGGCCTGCCAGGCCGGAATCAACGCAGCCAACAAGCCCACCAGGAGAGAACCCACCAAAAGCCATCCTTCTTCGGGCAAAAATTTCAACCCGGTAAATGTGTAGCGATAGGATTGTTCGAGCAGGTGAGCGACCACTCCAAGGCCGGCATGGCTCACTACCATGCCCGCCACGTATCCGAGCAAGGATAGCAGCAAACCCTCCAGCACGATCAACACGAACAGCGTGCGGCGGGTACCACCCATGACCCGCACCAGAGCCAGTTCGTAGCGCCTTTCCTTCAGCGAAGCGTACAGGGAAATGAACACACTCAAACCACTGACGAAGACGATCACCCATGCCAGCCATTGCAGCGTGCTCGCCCCTTGCCCCATGGTGGTTTGGAGGCGGGCGATTTCGTTGGGAGGGCTGGCTGCCATCAGGTCGGTATTTTCATTGATGTTCCGCCCCATGTTGAGTGCTTGTATGTTGGTGCGCGAGCGAAATGTGATCAGGATGGAAGTGATCTGCTTTTCGGGATGGCTCATCAATTCCAGGCGTTGCTCCTCTGCCATTTGCTGCAGGGTGAGCGAGTCGGGCATTTCTGCCTCTACCACCTCGTGGGCATGTGCCTGGTCGTGATCGTGGGCATGGCCGGCATGCTCGGCATGGATGAGGGAATCAGCAGCCATTGAATTCTCGTGCTCGTGTGACAGCCAGATGCTGCTGGTATTGGTCAGAATGAGCTGGTCGATCACCGATCCGGTAGGGGCCAGGATCCCTACCACCCGGAAGTCGTGCTCGTGTTCTTCAATGCCTTCGACCAGGCCGTGCGAACTTTTGAAAGTATCCCCGATGTGCAGGTGAAGCCGGTCGGCAGCAGCAGCGCCCACGACCACTTCCATGTCGGCTTTCCACAACCTACCCTGTGCCAGCCTTGCTCCGTAGAGCTGAAGTATATCGTAGGTGGTTCCCACTATGCGGAAGCTGCGGTAACTGTCGCCCAGGGAAAGCGGCACGGCCCTGGCAATGAGCGGATGACGTGGATTCAAAAAAGGCTTTGCCGACTGGATCGAGACATTGCCAGTGGGGTTGTCCACGTGATACATACTGCTGAGGATGAGCTGCAGGGGGCTGCCTTTGGCACCGATGACCAGGTCGATGCCTGCGAGGTTTTTGTTGAAATTTTCTTCCAGCTGCTGGTTGATGTTGAGCAGGAAGGACACCAGGCCCACGCCAAGGGCAAAGAGCACCACCACGAGCAAGAGGTTGAGGGGTTGGAAGACGAGGTTTTTCCAGCTCAGTTTCAACAGGTTCATAGTCGGGTTCGGAATTGCCTCAAAAGCCAGAGGGGATGCCCTGTGGCTGCAGGAGGATCTTGTTTGGAAATCTTTCTTTCAGTCTGCCGTCGTGGGTTACGATCAGCAGCGTAGCCTGCACTTCGGAGGCCGCCTCCTCCAAGAGGTCGGCTACTTCCGCTGCATTGACGTCGTCGAGTGCGGAAGTGGGTTCATCGGCCAGGATGAGCGCCGGGCGGTTGACGAGTGCCCTGGCGATGGCGGCGCGTTGGCGCTCCCCCTGGCTGAGTGCATCGGGTAGCGAGTTGCCCTTGTGGCCAATGCCCAGCCGGTCGAGCAGGGATTCGATGCGAGCCCGGTCTGCTGGCAAGCCAGCCAGGTATTGGGCCAGCGACAAGTTTTCGACGATGGTGAGGGCCTGAATGAAATGTGGAACCTGAAAAACGATGCCGATGTGCCGCCCCCTGAACCGGTCGAGATCGCTCAGCGGGAGGGCATTGAGGGTCGTATCGGCTACCCGAACCTGGCCAGTGCGGGGGGTGAGTAGCCCACCCAACAGATGCAACAGCGTGGTCTTGCCACAACCCGACTGGCCCAGGATGAGCCAATGCTCACCCTTGCCACAGGTCATATCGGGAAAGTATAGGGTATTCGTTGCGTCGTAACTGTAGGAGAGGTCTTTGGTCTGAAGCATAGGCGTGGGAGTCTGTCCATGTTGGCTTTCGTCACTTCGGCTTGCGAGCAAATGTAGGATTTCGCCAAGAGTTGATCTTCGTCAGCCGTGTGGGGCCCTTGAAAAGCACATTTCAAATTCGGCGTGGATATCGCGGGTGTAGCGCAATGGCGAGCGAGGAGCTCGATTCATGGCCTCCCTTGCGTTCCCTGCGCGGCGCCTGCCAAGCAAAAAGATGCCATCGGGCACCCTGTTCCCAGGGATTTTTTCAACCAACCCGATGGCCTGCTTTCAGGAGAGTGAACTCCACCGGGATTTTTACCCTGCTTTTTGGAACGGGAGATTGCCTAATGATTGCTTCCCTTCATCCATTTCGGCAGCAAGCGCAGGGCGGCCAATTGCCGTTGCTTCTGGCGGATTTCTTCAGCGGGGATGCCGAAATAAGTCTTCCCCGGAGGCAGGTCTTTGGAAACACCTGATTTGGCGCTTACCACGGCCCCTTTGCCGATGCGCACGCGAGGAGCCACTCCCACCTGACCGTACAAGACCACTTCATCTTCCAGGATCGCCTTACCACTGATGCCACATTGGGCGGCGATCAGACAGTGGCGCCCGATGACGGCGCCGTGCCCCACGTGCACCTGGCAATCGATTTTGGTGCCGGCACCTATGACGGTATCGCCGCTGACCCCCTTGTTGATGGTACAGCCGGCGCCTATCTGCACATGGTCTTCGATGACGACCCTGCCGCCAGATGTCCATTTCCGATAGCCCTCCTCGGTTTTTTGAAAATAGAAGGCATCGGTACCGATGATGGCGCCTGCCTGGATGATCACGTGCTGTCCGATGTGCGTGAAGTCGCCGATAAATGTACCAGCCTGGATATAGGAATACGCCCCGATGTGGACCTGGTGCCCAATGATGACACCGGGCTCGATGATGGCAGCCGGATGGACGACGGCGCTGTCGCTGATGGTGGCTTTCAGTGGGTTGAAGGGGCGGTATTGGCGCACGAGGCTGTCGTAGGCTTGCCACGGTTGGTTGCAAACCATGATGATTTTGCCGGGCGGGGCTTCGATGGCGACTGGGAGGATGATGGCGGTGGCAGCCGATTGGAGGCTCCTTGCGAAGTATTTCTCATTGTCGGCGAAGGTGATGTCGCCGGGTTGCACCTTGTGGTATTCGTTGATGCCGGTCAGCAACGTGTCGGGGTCGCCAATGAGGTGGGCGCCAATGGATTGGGCCACATCGGCGGCGCGCAGGGGCTGGGGAAATTTCATAGCGCAAGCTTTGTGTACGGCGGATGCGCAAGGCAAGAGCAAGGATTGATGCACAATGGCCGGGGCCTGCTCTCATTTGCGTATGCGCACGATTTTCCTGTCGTAGCTCAGGCCGGTAAAGATACCGATGGCATTGGCATCGCCCTGCAGGTTGCTGATGATGGCACTGGGCTGGCTGAAGGGGTTGCCGTTGGCGTTGATGGCGTTCTGGACGCTCTCCCAGAAATCGAAGTAGGCCCTGTCGATGTGGAAGATGGTGCTGATGACGGTGTCGCCTTCCATGAAGTCGAAGCCCGTTCCGAAGACGAGCTTGCCGTCGTCCACGAAGTCGTCGAAGGTGGTAAAATCTTGTTCGGGTATGGAGTCGAGTGAGCCTTTGTGCAGCATGCGTCGGTAGTAGTCATCGGTGCCGGGCGGGTCGGTCAGGTAGGTGAGCACGCGTGCCAGGGAGTCGGCGCTTTCGCTGAATTCGACCACGATGCTGTCGATGGGTACCACGGGCAGGATGCGTGTGGTGGCGGTGATGTGCCTGCCTTCGGGGGTGATGATGTCGAGTTCGAAGGGATTTTCATAATCAGCCGGCACCAATTCTGGAGCGGCGTAGTTGTAGAGCTTTTTCGTCTGGGGGTTGATATACAGGCCATTTTCGAGCTCGAAAGTTTTGCCGGCGTAGTGGATGCGCACCGTGGCGGTATTGATGAGCGTGCTTTCGACGAAGTCGTACAGCTCGGAAGGGAATGGCTTGAAATAGGGGAAACTGCGGGTGAGCAGGAGGGTAAATGGCTGCCCAGGTTCGAGGTAGCACTCTACGACGTATTGCGATTGGTATTCGGGCAGTTCGAGGTCGATTTCCTTTTCGAGGCTGCCGCAGGCTTGCCAGAGGAGCACGGCCAGGAGGGAGAAACTGAGCAAGCGAATGGTTTTCATTGCGCTGTCGATTTTTTGGTGTTAGAAGCGGAAGTTCCAGGTCAAAGAGCCCAAGATGGGAAAGAGCGATACCTGCTTGGCCTTGATCCCCGTGGGGATGGCCAGGGGGTCGGTCAGGGGATCCACGTCGTCGGGGTATTGGGGTTCGAGATAGATGAAGAATGCGTTGCGCCGGTTGGTAAGGTTGAAGATGCTGAGAGTCAGGTCGCTTTCGCCCCAACGGGGAAAGAAGCGGTACACGATGGCTGCATCGGCCCGGAAGAAGTATGGCAAGCGGAAGGCGTTGCGCTCGCCGAAAATGGGCACGATGGGTTGAAAATCGGCACCGTACACGTCCTGGAAGGAGAAGCGCCCCACGGGCATCCAAGTGCGGTCGCCGCTGCCGTACACCATGGTGGCAGAGAGGGTAAGGCGGCGGCTCACATCGTACATGAGCACCAGGGAAAGGTCGTGGCGCCTGTCGTAGCGCGGGAAATAAGGGTTGCCTTCGCCGCTGAAGGTGCGGGTTTCGTCAACGGGCTTGAAGCCAGTGCGTCTGACCAGTGCCAGCGTGTAGCCCAGCCAGCCTCTGAGGGCACCTTCTCTTTTTTCGATGCCGAGCTCCATGCCGTAGGCGTAGCCTTTGCCGATGGCGAATTCCTGCTCGAGGTTTTCATTGGCGAACAGGCGCGCCCCATCGACGAAGTCCACCTGGCGGCGCAGGCGTTTGTAGTAGAATTCATGCGTCAGCAGCAGGCGGTTGTTCCACAGGTATTCCCAGCCGAGTGCCACCTGGTCGGCGTTCTGCGGCCGAATGGTGCGTGTGGAAGGGTACCAGATGTCGGTGGGCAGGGCTATGCCGGAGGTGCTCACCAGGTGGAGGTATTGGTACATGCGGGCATAGCTTCCTTTGATCGACACGTCGGGAGTGAGCGTATAGAGGGCGCTGATGCGCGGCTCCAAGCCGAAGTAGGTTTTACCATCGTTGATGAAGCCCGAAAGGCGCACACCTGCATTTACCTTCCAGAAATCTCCCAGGCTCAGCTCATCGGAAAAGTAAGCTCCCAGGGAAAGCGCATCGAAATCGCTGCCGCCGGAAAAGGACACGGTGCCATCGTCGCTACCGGCTTTGAGCCTGCCGACGCCGAATTGGTGGGCAGTGGCGTTGCCACCGAAGCGGAGGGTGTTGCGGCTGTCGAGTGAATAATAGAAGTCGGACTTTAGGTTGGCGTCGCGGACGTCAGAGCCCACTTTGAATGAAAAGCCAGTGACCTTGGTTTCGATGTTGTACTCGTAATCCGACCAGGTGAAGGTCAGGTTGTGAAAGAGCCGATTGCTGAAGACGTGGTTCCAGCGCAAGGTGCCAGTAGCGTTGCCCCAATTGAAACTGAAGTCGAAGAAATCGCCGCTGAAGCCGAATACGTCGCGGCCAAAGTATCCACTCAGATAGAGCCTGTCGTTTTCGCCCAAGGTAAAGTTGACCTTGGTGTTGAGGTCATAGAAGTAGTAATCAGGGATGGGGTTGTAGTCGGGGTCGTCTTCGTTGGCTTTGTTGATTTGGCGGGTGATGATGTCGGCGTAGGTACGGCGGCCCGACACGATGAACGAGCTTTTTTCTTTTTGGATGGGGCCTTCGAGGGTGAGGCGGGAGGTGATGAGGCCGATTCCGCCGGTGCCGTGGAAAGAGCGGTTGTTGCCCTCCTTCATGCGCACGTCGATGACCGAGGAGAGGCGCCCGCCATACTGGGCGGGGAAGCCGCCTTTGTAGAGTTTGAGGTCTTTGACGGCGTCGGTGTTGAAGGTGCTGAAAAAGCCGAAGAGGTGGTTGGCGTTGTACACCACGGCCTCGTCCAGGACGATGAGGTTCTGGTCGGCGCTGCCGCCGCGCACGTACAGGCCGGTGGTGCCTTCGGAGCCAGAGGGGATGCCTGGCTTGAGCTGGATGGTTTTCAGGATGTCGCTTTCGCCGAGGAGAGCCGGCAGCACTTTCACCTCGCGCGTGTCGAGTTCTTCCACGCTCATTTCGGTGCTGCGCAATTGCTCGCGATACGAATTGGCCTGCACGACCACTTCTTGCAACTGGACGCCGGTGCCAAGCTGCACATCGAGTCGCTGGTCGCTGTTGGCCTTGATGCGCACCCGGCGCGCTTGATAACCCACGTAGCTGAAATCGAGGGTCAGGCTGTCGGCACTGGTGGGCAGTTTGAAGGCGTAAAAACCGTATTCGTTGGTGGAAGTGCCAGTGCCGGTTTCCTCGCAGAGCACGGTGGCTCCTATGAGGGTTTCGCCGCTTTGAGCGTCGCTCACCGTGCCACTGATGGTAATTTCCTGCTTGCCTGGCTGGGCAGCGAGCATGCCGGTGAAGAAGACCCAGGCCACAAAAAGCAGGGGCGAGAAAAGGGGGTTGGTAGAAGAGCTCATGTTGGAAACGTGGTTGATTGGACGAGTCGAACACCGTGTGGCTGCAAAGGTTGCTACCTGTCGGATGTATGACCGATAATTTTATACCAATACGTCGAGCGCGCTGCAAAACGCGCATTGCGATTTGCCCTTTGCTGCTGCCGGCCTCCATGACCTGCCCAAGGCCCCCATTCGTCGCTGCCAGCCACTGGTGTGGTGGCATTTCATTGCATGGATGCCAGGTAGCTGCGCAAGCGTTTTAGCTGATGGACGGATCCGATGACGATGAAGCTGGAACCAGGAACGAGCCGGGTGTCGGGGTCGGGATTGACGGTGAAATTGCCGTTTGGGTCAATGTAGCCGATGATGTTGGTACCCGTCTGTTGGCGGATGTGGAGCTCGCGAATGCTCTTGTGTCGGCAGGGGGCCGGCGCATTCTGAAAGCTGATCTCTTCGAAGCCTATGTCGGCGTCCTGTTCGCGGGTGATGCGGGCAAAGAACTCGGTGGCGCCGGGCTTGCTGACGAGGGTTGCCATGTAGAAGCCGCCTATTTGTTCGGGCATGACGATGTGGTTGGCACCGGCGAGTTGCAGTTTTTTCACCGACCGGGTCGATCCGGCTCGGCTGATGATGTTCAGCTTGGCGTTTAGCTGGCGAGCCGTCAAAACGACGAAAAGATTTTCCGAGTCGTCGGGTAAGGCGCTGATAAGCGCTGCAGCACGTTGTATTCCTGCCGCCAACAACACCTCGTCCTCGGTGGCATCGCCCTTGACGTACAGGATGGCTTGCTCGTGCTGTTGCAGTTCCGCCAGTGCACCCAGGTCGTTTTCAATGATGACGAAAGGTGTCTTGTGGTGTAGAAAATGGTCCACTACTTCGCGGCCGTAGCGGCCGTAGCCGCAAACGACGACGTGGTCGTGCAGCTGTTCGATCTTCTTGCGAATGAGATTTTCGTGCATTTTTTTGAATAGTTCTCCATTGACGACATACCAACTGAACACAGACAGCAAATAAGCAAACAGCCCCACATTGAAAAGAATGTAGAAAGAGACGAAGAGATGGCCATACTCGCTCAGGGGGCGCACTTCGGTGTAGCCCACGGTGCTGACGGTGATCACCACCATGTAAAAGGCCTCTTCTAGGGTGTAGCCTTCCAGCCACATGAAGCCCACTACGCCCACCACCACGTCGAAAATGAACAGGAACAATGCCACGCGGGCACTGAAGAGCCGTTGGGGTATCCGGTTCAGGTTTGATTCTGGCAAAGGCAAGTTTTGCTTCAATCTCTTGGGCATGGCTGTGTGGTACGCGGGTTGCTCCCAGGTACAGTCCGCTACAAAATGGAATCCGCTCAACCCTTCTGTTCTGAGCTCCCTGTAGTGAGTCGGCCTGGATCGGAGAAGCCAAGTATCTGGAGCCGGTTGGACGGCAATTGTCAATTCCGGCGCAAGTTCCTATGCGGGCCATCTTCCCAGTAGCACAGGCTTACTGCCTGTCCGGCTCTGACGGGCCTGTCCGGCTCTGACGGGCCTGTCCGGCTTTGACGGGCCTGTCCGGCTCTGCCGGGCCTGCCTGTACGTCGGCAGACAAGAAATCCTCACATCCTCACATCCTCCCTGCCTGCCTGTCCGTCGGCCAGACGGGTCGGCAGACAGGAAATCTTCACATCCTCAAATCCTCACATCTTCACATCCTCACATCCTCAAATCCTCACATCCTCCTTGAGTGATATTCACCCTCATTCACCGGCGCTATAATTCAAAGGCCTCGGCTTCGGGCCTCAGTTGAGCAGTTGTTTGAATCGCTCGTACTCGCTGCGGTAAGTCTGCTTGCCCTGGCACCCCAGCTCGGTAGCCTTTTTCTCGATGTGTTCGACGCGGTTGCCGGGGTTGGGGTGCGTGCTGAGGAATTCCGGTGGGGTGCCGCCCTTGCCTTCGATTTTTCGGAAAAAGGCAGCAGCGCCATCGGCCTTGTAGTCAGTAGGACAGAGGTAAATGACCGAATACTCGTCGGCTTCGGATTCATGAGTCCGACTGAACTTGAGCGAAGCCAGCGACAGGGCAATCTGCTCGATGAGACCGGGTTCCGATTTGCCCGTGATGATTTGCCGCAGCACTTCCAGCCCGTAGATCTTGGTCATCTGCTGGGTGGAATGGCGGCGGGCAGCATGGGCGATTTCGTGCCCCATGACACCGGCGAGTTGTTCTTCGGAATCCAGAAACTTGATGAGGCCCGTGTACACGTAGAGGTAGCCGCCCGGCACGGCAAAGGCGTTGAGTGTCTTGTCGTCTTTAATGATTTTGACCTCCCAGGCGAATTGATCCCGGTATGCCACCTTGCCCGTCTGCAGCAGCTTGGTGACGATTTTGCGGATGTAGCGGTAGGCTTCCTCGTTGCCCTGCTCGGGCAAGATGGGAAACTGTTTGGGGTCGCTCTCGATCTGGGCTTTCACCTGCTTGCCCAAGGCGATGTCGTCTTCCACCGTGAAGAGGTTGAAGCCACCTTTCAGGCCTCCACAGCCCGACAGACTTGCCAACCCCAGAGTCAACACCATTGAAAGCAACAATGAATTGGTGCGCATAGGTTTTTGTGTTTTTGGGTTGTTGAATGTTGCCACTGCTAACGTCGTTGGCGCCATCCGTGGTACCTGCAAACAGCGCCCAAAGGTAGCAGACCCGAGCATCGTTTGGCACTTTTGGACGTGCTTTGGTTGGCAGGGCCAGGGCGTCTCCCCAACCGCCGGGCACCTTGGAGGGATCACCCTCCTTGTCAGCGGCGCATGATGGCTGGGGGGGAGGAGCAACTGCGAGTTGTGGCCCGCTCTGTCGGACTATCAGACCTGGAATCCTGCCAGAGTCACTCTCTCTTCTTTTTTTTCCTTGCGATGAAACCCGGCATGGAAAAGCCCGTTAAACCCGCCTGACATCTGATCCCTGCATGTGCCTGACTCGTTTACCCCTTCACCTCAGGCAACCTATGAAAAAGCCGCCATTCCTGTGCGGCACCTCTGTTTTCCCAGCTATGCCAATTGTTTCAAGGACTGGCTTGCTGCTCTCGAGGCAGCCAAGTGTCGAGAGGTGGTGCTGTTTTTGCGGAAAAAAAACAGCCCCTGCCTGCATCATCCTTCATCAAACAGGGACACGCCGATTACAAAGTCTTGTCCTGGATCAAAACCGTCCCGGATATGAACATCATCCAGAAGCTGATTACATCCAGTAAGCGGGCTATGAAAAGCTGCTTGGAAGCCTATGCTTTCTTGTTTCGATCACATGCCATCCAGTTTGCACTCGTCATGGTGTTGCTGGCTTTCGGTTGGACCATGAACCTGTGTTGGAAGTCGTTGACCAACACTCAGCCAGTGACTACCGCCAGCACTTTCCCCCTGCACGATACACCTGCACCCTACACCGCCTCGGAGGAGTTGGACCTTGAAAAGCTCCTCCAGGAGGCCTTCACTCGCCAACCCTTGGAGGACGACTACGTGCTCGAACGCCGCCGCCAGGTCATGCTGCTCATGGAGACGCTCGAGCGGCAGCACGACACCTTGCTTTCTCTGCGGGCCCTGACCGACAAATACGACCAGCTGGCAATGGCCGCCATATTGCTCAGCCGCCTCAGCTCGAGCAAGAGCAAACAGCGCCTGTGGTCTTCCATTGCAATTGCCCATGCCGACAGGGCCCTGGAGTCTTTGCCGCGCACGGGTGCTACCCGCGAGCGCTACCAGGAACTGTGCCTGCACAGGCTGTTGGCCATGGCTCAGCACTACTACCAGCGCGGCGAGGTGGACGCTGCCACTCTCCAGCAAGCCTACGACAAGCTCGATCAGGACTTTTTGCTTCGGAGCGGTTTTTGCCTCCATCCCCTGCTCCAATCCTTGGCCGAGGATGGCATCATTCGATTGCCCCGATACGTCAGAACACGCCTGTCATGAACTAACCCACACATTTGAACACCATCACGGAACCCTCGCCTCGGCGGCGAGGGTTTTCCGTTTGGAGGCAATTGGACGGGGGCAAACTCGCAGCCTGTGTGAACAAGGGAAAAGTTTACCTTTGCCGCGCTTTTTCATAGCCGCCCCCGACAACACCAGGCCTTTGCCCCACAGGGATGCCACACAGCCGGCCTTCATTTTCCAAAAAAGGAGAAACCAAAAAGGAGCACGCAAGGTCGGCGGCGGTTTTGTCCTACAGATGTAAACAGCCTCACCTGAATGGATAGAAATACTGTCATCGGATTCGTCCTCATTTTCGCCATCCTCATCGTCTGGCAATTGACCTTGGCACCTGACCCAGCCGATGTCACTCACCAAACCGAACAACTCGACTCTCTGCGCACAGCTGGCAAGGAGCGCGCCGACAGCCTCGCCGCCCTGCCCTTGCCCGCCGAGTTGGATACCACTGCTGTGGCTGCCCAAGACGTCGATGGCAAAATTCAACTCGCCTATGGCCCCTTCGCAGCTGCAGCTCGCGGTGAAGAGCGCTTCATTACCCTCGAAAACGACGTCATGCGCATGCTCCTGTCCAGCAAGGGTGGCCGCATCGTTGAGGTGGAGCTGAAGCACTTCTATAAGATGGTGCGCGACTCCAATCACAAGGAACATAAAATACCCCTCAAGCTGCTCGACGACCCCAAAGATCGCTTCGAATACCTGTTGCCTGTGGCCAATGTGCCTTCGGGGGCCGTCAGCACCGCCGACCTGTACTTCGAAGCCGAAAAAAGCAGCGACGGCAAATCCGTCGTCTTCAGGGCGCCCAGCACCGCCGGAGGCTACTTCGAACAACGCTACACCCTGCGCGAAGGAAGCTACGGAATCGATTACCATCTCGCCATGCCAGGCCTGAGCACCGTGCTCGACAAAAGCCGGGAGGTCATCCCCCTGCGCTGGCGCACCTACCTCGACAAGCTCGAACTCAACCACCAATACGAGCGCACCTATTCCACCATCTATTTCAAACCAGCCGACGACGACTACGACTATTGCTCCTGCACCAGCGACGACACCGAAGACCTCAGCAACCGGGCAGTCGAATGGGTGGCCCACTCAAACCAGTTCTTTGCCTCCGTGCTCATGGCCCGCAGCACCCCCTTCGCAGGTGCTACGATGGCCGTGCACGTACTCGACGAAAAAGACGAGGACCTCAAACAGCTCCAATCCGCCATAGAAATTCCCGCCTCCGCTTCGGAATTCTCCATGGAGTTTTACGTCGGGCCCAAGGATTTCGAAACCCTGAGAGCCTATGGCAATCAGCTCGAAGACATCATACCCTTTGGGCGCAGCATCATCGGTGCTGCCAACCGCTGGGTCATCCGCCCGCTGTTCAACTTCCTGACCAGCCTCATCGGCATCAAAGGCCTGGCCATCATCATCCTCACCCTGCTGGTAAAGCTGGCCCTGTATCCGCTGACATACAAGATGCTGTACTCGCAGGCCAAGATGAGCGTGTTGAAACCCCAGCTCGAGGCCCTGCGCAAAAAGTACAAGGACGACCAGACCCAAATTCAAATGGAGACCATGAAGCTCTACCGGGAATTTGGCGTCAACCCCTTGGGCGGTTGCTTGCCGGTGGTGCTTCAAATGCCCATCTGGTTTGCGCTTTATCGCTTTTTCCCTGCCAGCATCGAGTTTCGGCAGGTGGGCTTCCTGTGGGCTACTGACCTGTCGAGCTACGACGCCGCGTTCTGGTTGCCCTTCGAGATTCCTTTCTACGGGCAACACGTCAGTCTATTCACCCTGCTCTGGGTGGTCAGCACCATCGCCTATACCCACTACAACATGAAGGTGATGGACATGAGCAGCATGGGGGGCGCCAACGCCCAGATGATGAAGTGGATGCAATACCTGATGCCGGTTTTCTTCCTGTTTTTCTTCAACAACTTTGCCTCAGGTCTGACCTGCTACCTGGTTTTCAGCAACCTGATCAACATTGCCCAAACCGTCATCACCAAAAACTATGTCATCGACCACGACAAGATCAGGCAGGAAATGGAGGCCTATCGCAAAAAGCCCAAGAAAAAGGGTGGCTTCCAGAGTCGCCTGGAGGAAGCGCTCAAACAGCAACAGGCCATGGCCGCTCAACGACAAGCCGTCACCAAGAACAAGAAAAAGTAACCCGACTACTACTCGCTGAAATCCCGATTCGATGAAATACCTTCCCGTGTTGTTCACCCTCCTGGTAGCCATGGCTGCTTGCTCGCGCAAAACGGCCCCCGCAGCCGGTGCCGGCCACGTACCTGCCACCGATAGCCTCGCCACCGAATCGGAAGAATACACGCCCCCCGTCAGCCCGCCCCGCTACCTCGTTGCTGCTTACGAAAAAACCGCTTGCTTCGGCAAATGCCCCGTCTTTCAGGTGCGCTTCTACAACGACGGCCTCGTCACTTGGAACGGCCGCATGAACGTCGAACGCATGGGCCTGTACGAGGCTCGCGTCGATGAGGCCGTGCTGCGCCGGATCAAAGACAAGGCCAAAGCCCTCCACTACTTCGACCTGGCCCCCAAATACCCCGAGCGCTCAGAAGTGGCCGACCTGCCAAGCACCATCACCTACGTGCGAATTGGGGACATGGAAAAACAAGTGGTCAACACCTACGAGGCTCCTGAAAACCTCATCGCCTTCGAGAAATTCCTGGCCGAGCTGATCGAGCAATTGGAGTGGAAACCGCAGGACAGATAAATGCCCGGCCTGGTAGGGCGTGAGGCGTGAGGCGTGACGCGTGACGCGTGAGGCGTGACACGTGACGCGTGACACGTGACGCGTGACTGCCAACTGTCAACCGCCAACCACCAAGTGTTGAAACAGCCGAGAACGCCGGTTTGCGGCTCGACCTGGTAGTCCGTCGGACAGGCCCGTCTGTGGACGGACAGGCCCGTCTGTGGACGGACAGGCCCGTCTGTGGACGGACAGGCAGCGATAGCGGAGCCCTAGAGCACCCGGGGGCGCCCAAAAAAAATTTTCATCCTGATGGCTTTTTGCAGGCGGAGTAGAAATCAAATAATTGGTGGCACTCTGCGGGTGTACCGGAATTAGATTCCGACGGATTGGGGTGTGGCCGAAGGCTTTCCTGAAAACGGCTGCTTTGGGCTATAAATCGTTGAAATCCTGCATTTTCGGCATTTGGCAAAAAGCTGCATGCCCGATTTTGCAAAAAGGTCTGTTTCCATACCTTTGCGCGGCTTTTCGAAAGGGGTATCCCCCAGGGGAATGCGAACCGCCCCAAAGCATGCCCGATCAGCGCTTCCACCCGAGCTCAATACACGGAGGGGAGGCAGGTAAAAAAAAGAACCATCCAACATGCGCCAAAAGATTCTGACGCTGCTTTGTGCCTCCTTGCTGACGCTCGTTGCCAGTGCCCAAGATGGGCATTCCAATGCGCAACACGAGCAGCAGGGCGTCGAGGCCAATCAGGAAGAACACGGCCTGCCCTGTGAGCAACACGAAGAAGAACCATTCAACCCTGGCGCAACGGCTTTCCACCACATCTCCGATCAGAACATCTACAACATCGGTCCCTTCCATTTTCCGCTGCCCTGCATCCTGTACTCGCCTGAGCAGGGGTGGACGTTTTTCTCTTCCGGTGTTTTCAAGGCCGATGCCCATGGCAATGGCCATTATGCCTACGATCGCTACGTGCTCGTCGAAGGTCGCGTGCGTCGCATCGTCGATCCGCTGTTCCCCATGGGCAAGGTGGAGCTGCAAGGTCATCCCTTTTTCCAAAAGATTACTCCGCCAGAAGGTGGTAAGAGCAAGGAAGTGGCCTTCGTCTGTTACGACAACAAGGTGTGGGCTACCGACCCGCCCAGCACGCTCGACGGTGGGCTGTTCGGCGGCGGCCTGACTTCGTTCTACGATTTTTCCATTACCAAGAATGTGGCTTCGATGTGGATTGTCTTCATCCTGTTGGCCTGGATGTTCATTTCAGTGGCGAGGGCCTACCAGGAGCGCGAAGGCATGGCGCCTGCGGGTCTGCAGTCGCTCATCGAACCGGTGTTTCTCTTCATTCAGGACGAAGTAGCCAAGCCTTTTCTGGGCGATAAGTGGGAGCGCTTTACGCCCTTTTTGATGGCGTTGTTCTTCTTCATCCTGGGTCTGAACCTCTTTGGGCAAATACCTTTCTTTGGGGGTAGCAACGTCACTGGCAACCTCGCCGTGACGGCCATGCTGGCCATCATCACCTTTTTCGTCGTCAACCTCAATGGCAACAAGCACTACTGGGAGCACATTCTGTGGATGCCCGGCGTGCCTGCATGGGTCAAGACCATTTTGACACCCGTGGAGGTGCTTGGCGTGTTCATCAAGCCGCTTACCCTGATGTTGCGTCTTTTTGCCAACATCACGGCCGGTCACATGGTCATCATCATCTTCGTTGGACTGATTTTCCTTTTCGGCAAGAGCGGGGAACTCGTCGGCGCCAGTTTGGGTACGGCCATCGGCTCCACTTTGCTGACCCTGTTCATGATGTCCATCGAATTGTTGGTGGCATTCATTCAGGCTTTCGTGTTCACCATCCTGACGGCGTCCTATATCGGCGCCGCCACGGAGGAAGCACACCACTGATAGCGTAACTACTGCCGCTTTGGCGGCTTTCAATATCGAACTTTCATCATTAAACACCATCTTATGTTTGGTTCAATCACAGCAATTGGTATGGGTCTGGCCGTGATCGGCGCAGGCATCGGCATCGGACAGATCGGTGGCAAGGCCATGGAAGCCATTGCCCGCCAGCCGGAAGCCGTTGGTGACATCCGCGCCAACATGATCCTCATGGCTGCTCTGGTCGAAGGTGCTGCCCTTATCGCCATCGTGGTTGCCTTCTTGAGCAACAACCAGTAATCCGTACCGAAAAAGATCGGCAGGCTACGGGACGATTGGTCACCGGGCCTGCCGCTTCCACATTCAACACGAAGCAAGATTCCAGTCATGATGAATACGCTAATCTTCCTCGTCGATTTCTCCGTCATCAAGCCCGACGCTGGCCTGCTCTTTTGGACGTCCGTCATTTTCATCCTCTTCTGGTGGATCCTGGGCAAGTTTGCCTTCCGGCCCATCATGGAGGCGCTGAAAAAGCGCGAACAGGACATCCAGAACAGCCTCGACGAAGCCCGTCGCGTCCGCGAAGAAATGGCCCGCCTCAAAGCTGAGCACGAAGAGCTGCTGGCCCAGGCTCGTGAAGAACGCGCTCGCATCCTCAAGGAAGCCAAAGACGCCGGTGAACGTATCATCGCCGAAGCGCGTGAGAAGGCCAAGGAGGAAGCCAAGAAAATCGTGGCCAACGCCAAGGAACAGATCGAAAACCAGAAGATGGCTGCCATCGTCGAGCTCAAAAACCAGGTGGGCTACTTCGCCGTGCAGATCGCCGAAAAGATCATTCGCAAGCGCTTGGCCGGCGACAAGGAGCAAGAAGCCTTCGTAGAGGAATTGATAAAGGACATCAAACTCAACTGATTTGTGGGGCCCTTGCCCCTGACAACCTACGACCATGAGTGCACACAGAATTGCAGTACGATATGCAAAGGCACTGTTCGAAGTAGCTCTCGAGCAGGGCAAACTCGAAAGGGTGCTCCAGGACATTCGCGCTTTCGAGAAGCTCTGTCAGGTGCGCGAGTTCTATCTGCTGCTGAAAAGCCCCATCATCAAGGCCGACAAAAAGGCCCGCATCCTGGATGGGTTGATCAAGGGCCATTTCGACGAATTGACCATCAAATTCATCCACCTGCTGGTGCGCAAAGGGCGCGAACGCTACCTCAGCGAAATAGCCCAGGCTTTCATCGAGGAATACAAGCACTACAAGCACATCGTCACCGTGAAGGTGACCAGCGCCGTGCCCCTCAGCCAGGCTACCCTCGACAAAATCTGTCAACGCCTCAAAGAAGTGGGTTTGGTCAAAGGTGAGATCGAACTCATCACCAAGGTTGACCCCACCCTCATCGGCGGTGTCCAAATCGAGTTCGAGGGCAAGCGGATCGATGCCACCGTGGCTCACCAGCTCGATAAAGTGGCCCGGGAGTTCAAGGACAACCTCTATATCTCGCAAATCATCGCATCCTGAAATGTGGACCGGTAGTAGGATGTCACCCAGGTGGCTTCCTCCTCCCGCATCGCAATAAACTTTTTAAATCATGATCGACGTCAAGCCTGATGAAATAACAGCGATACTCAAGAAGCAGCTCTCCGGCTTCGATGCTACCACCGAACTCGACGAAGTGGGAACGGTGCTCCAGGTGGGCGATGGCATCGCTCGCGTCTATGGCCTGTACAATGCACAGGCTGGTGAACTGGTCGAATTCGAAACGGGTGTCAAGGCCGTGGTTCTCAACCTCGAAGAAGACAATGTCGGGGTGGTGCTCATGGGCCCTGGCGATCACATCCGTGAAGGTTCTACCGTACGTCGCACGGGCAAAATCGCCTCCATCGAAGTGGGCGAGGAAATGGTAGGTCGCGTCGTCAACCCGCTGGGCGAACCCATCGATGGGAAAGGCCCCATCGGCGGGGTGAAATACACCATGCCCCTCGAGCGCAAGGCCCCCGGTGTGATCTATCGCCAGCCGGTGAACGAGCCGCTCCAAACGGGTATCAAGGCCATCGACTCCATGATTCCCATCGGTCGGGGCCAGCGCGAGCTCATCATCGGCGACCGCCAAACGGGTAAGACCGCCATCGCCATCGACACCATCATCAACCAGCGCGAATTCTATGAGCGTGGCGAGCCTGTCTATTGCATCTATGTAGCCGCCGGTCAAAAAGCGTCCACGGTCGCCAACGTGGCCAAGACCCTTGAAGACCACGGCGCCCTCGATTATACCATCATCGTATCGGCCTCGGCGGCCGACCCGGCACCACTGGTGTTCTTTGCACCCTACGCCGGAGCAGCCATTGGCGAGTACTTCCGCGACACCGGCCGCCCTGCCCTCATCGTGTACGACGACCTTTCCAAGCAGGCAGTTGCCTACCGCGAAGTGTCGTTGTTGCTGCGCCGTCCGCCCGGTCGTGAAGCTTATCCCGGCGACATCTTCTACCTGCACTCCCGCTTGCTGGAACGCGCCGCCAAGATCATTGCCGACGACGAAATTGCCCGCCAGATGAACGACCTGCCCGAAAGCCTCAAGCAGGCCGGCTTGGTCAAAGGGGGCGGGTCGCTGACGGCGCTGCCCATCATCGAAACCCAGGCCGGTGACGTGTCGGCTTACATTCCCACCAACGTCATCTCCATCACCGACGGGCAGATCTTCCTCGAGTCGAACCTGTTCAACGCCGGTATCCGCCCCGCCATCAACGTGGGTATCTCCGTGAGCCGGGTTGGTGGTGCCGCCCAGATCAAATCCATGAAGAAAGTGGCGGGTACGCTCAAAATCGACCAGGCCCAATATCGCGAGCTGGAGGCCTTCGCCAAATTTGGTTCCGACCTCGACGCCGCTACCTTGGCCGTCATCGAAAAGGGCAAGCGCAACGTGGAAATCCTCAAGCAGCCTCAGTACAGCCCGATGCCGGTCGAAAAGCAAGTCGCCATCATCTACCTCGGCACAAAGGGCCTGCTCAAAGACGTACCAGTGAACAAAGTGCGCCAGTTCGAAGAACTCTACCTGCTCAAACTCGAGCAGCTCTATCCCGAGACCCTCAAGTCCATCAAGAGTGGTAAACTCACCGAAGAGGACGAAGCCACGCTGCAGAAGCTGGCTGCCGAACTGACGCCACAATTCAGCAAAGCATAAAAACCAGTGTGGAGTGATTTCCCGGCCTTGGTGCCGGGAAATTCGCTTCGCATCCAACAGGGCTTCGGCCCGTGAAACCTTACGACAGGTATGGCAAATCTCAAAGCGGTACGCGAGCGCATCCGGTCTGTGCAAAACACACAGCAGATCACCAAGGCCATGAAAATGGTCTCCGCTGCCAAACTGCGCAGAGCCCAAACCGCCATTCAGCAAATGAGGCCTTATGCCAACAAACTGAATGAAATGTTGCGCAACATCCTGACCAACCTCGGTGGCAACGCCGATACCGCTTTCGGCAAGGAACGCCCCGTGCAGAAAGCCTGTGTCGTCGTGGTGACCTCCAACCGCGGCCTCTGTGGCGCTTTCAACACCAACGTCATCAAGGCCGCCATCCAGGATATCCACGACAATTTCCACACCCAGCGCCAGCAAGGCAACCTCACCATCCTGCCCATCGGCAAGAAGGGCTACGAGTTCTTCCGCAAACACTTCAAGGATTGCCACCTCATCACCGACTACGTGGAGCTGTTCTCCGACCTGAGCTTCGACAACGTGGCCAGGGTTTCCCAACGGCTCATGGATGCCTTCCTCGCTGGTGAATTCGATGCCATCCACGTAGCATACGGACATTTCAAAAACGCCGCCACCCAATATCCCTACGTCGAGCAGTGGTTGCCCGTGCCCAAATCCGAAGCCGCCGCGCAGAACGGCAGCCGGGCTGACTACATCTTCGAGCCCGACATGCAAACCCTGCTCGAAATCCTCGTGCCGAGTATCCTGCAGACCACCTTCCACAAATACATGCTGGATACCCACGCCTCCGAACACGGCGCCCGTATGACCGCCATGGACAAGGCCACCGAAAACGCCAGCGAGCTCCTCAAGGAGCTGCGGCTCAGCTACAACAAGGCCCGCCAAGAGGCCATCACCGCCGAAATCCTCGAAATCGTAAGTGGTGCCGCTGCCCTCGAGGGTTGATCAGGCACCTCTATTCTACCAGGCCTTTGGCCTTTTTTATATAGCGCATTGGAACAAAACGAAAAAAGCACGGCTTTGGCCGTGCTTTTTCTTTTTCCTGCAATCCGGCAAACTGTCCAAATGATCTGGCACCAGCGAGGGCAAGGAGCCAGGCGTGACACGTGCCAGCGCAAAGTCCTAAAATTGCCCTCCACTATTCCATTGGCTCATGAATTATCTGACGCTGGAAAACGTCTCCCGAAGCTACGGCGACAAGGTTCTCTTCCGTGATGTCAATCTCCAGATCAACAAGGGAGAAAAGGCGGCCCTGATCGCAAAGAATGGCTCCGGCAAGAGCACCCTCCTACGCGTCATCGCAGGTGAGGAGCCCAGCGACGGCGACACCAGCCGCGTGCTCTTGCACAAGGGGGTGCGCATAGGCTACCTGCCCCAGGAACCCCAACTCCACGAAAACCACACCGTGCTCGAGGCCGCTTTCGACAGTGAAAACCCCGTCGTGCAAGCCATCAAAGCCTATGAGTGGGCCATGCTCAACCCCAACGACTCGGTGGCACTCCAGCAGGCCATGGCCCGCATGGACGATCTCAAAGCCTGGGATTTCGAAGCCCGCATCGAGGAAATCCTTTTCCGGCTCGACCTGACCAACCTGCAACAGCCAGTCGCTACCCTCTCCGGTGGTCAGCGCAAACGCCTTGCCCTGGCTCGCCTCCTCATCGCAGAGCCTGAGTTCCTCATCCTCGACGAACCCACCAACCACCTCGACCTCGATATGATCGAGTGGCTGGAAGAATACCTCAAACAGCCTTCTCTGACCCTCTTCATGGTCACCCACGACCGCTATTTCATGGAGCGCATCTGCGACAACATCTACGAACTCGACAGGGGAATGGTATACAAATACACGGGTGGTTATTCAGACTATCTCGAAAAGAAGGCCCAGCGAATGGAAAACGAGGCCATCGTGCACGACAAGCTCCAGAAACTTTACAGAAAAGAGCTCGATTGGGTGCGGCGCTCACCACAGGCACGCACCACCAAAGCACAGGCTCGCATCCAGCGCTTCGAACAAATCGAAGACCAAGTCAAGCAAGCTCCCGACAGCGACGAACTCATCATCGAAATTCCCGGCCAGCGCCTCGGCAGCAAGATTCTCGAACTGCACTACATCTCCAAAGCCTTCGGCTCTCTGAAAATCGTCGAGGATTTTCACTACAAGTTCAAAAAAGGTGAGCGTGTGGGCATCGTCGGAAAAAACGGCGCCGGCAAAACAACCTTCTTGCGCTTGCTCACCGGAGAGGAAAAGCCCGACTCGGGCAGGGTCGTCGTAGGCGAAACGGTCGTCTTTGGTTACTACTCTCAAGACGGCCTCCTACTGCCGCCGGGCCAAGACCGCCGCGTCATCGACTTCATCCAGGACATCGCCGAATACATCCCCCTCGACAAAGGCCGCAAGCTCAGTGCCGCCCAGCTTTTGGAGCGCTTCCTCTTCCCGCGCGAGCAGCACCAGGTATACATCTCACAACTCAGTGGCGGCGAGCGCCGCCGGCTCTATCTGCTGTCGGTGCTGATGAAAAATCCCAACTTCCTCATCCTCGACGAGCCCACCAACGACCTCGACGTCATCACCCTCAATGTGCTCGAGGAATGGCTGCTCAGCTTCCCCGGTTGCCTCGTCGTCGTCAGCCACGACCGCTTCCTGCTGGACAAACTGTGCGACCACCTTTTCGTCTTCCAGGGAAACGGCAAAATCAAGGACTTCAACGGCCGCTACATGGAGTACCGCCAGTGGGTGCAGGAGCAGGAAAAAGCCCAACGGGCATCCTCGGCAACGAACTCCGGCAAATCGCCAAAACAGGAGGTCAGAACCGGTTCCGGCCTCACCAAACAACAAAAAAACGAGCTGAAAAAACTGGAGCGGGAAATTGCCGAACTGGAGCAGCGCAAAGCCGAACTCCACCAGGCCTTCACCCGCACCGACCTGGGACTGGACGAAATCCAGCAACTCTCCAACGAACTAAAAGAAGTGGAAGCCACCCTGAAAGAAAAAGAACGCCGCTGGATGGAACTGGCAGAGCTGAGTGAGGGATGAGGGAACACAGGGGTGAGGGATGGAGGATGAGGGATGAGAGATGAGGGATGAGGGATGAAAGGGCTTGATGTTTGTTTCAGGGGGGCTTCAGTTCTTCAGTTCCTGAGTCCAGTGCAAAAAGTCATTTTCGATTGTAGTTGCCTGCAAGTATCGTTGGTTTAGAGACCTGCCTGCCTGTCCGGCAGACAGACGGGTCGGCAGACAGGGGTTTAGAGACGTTCTGGCACAACCTCTCTCAACCCCTCTCAACTACTCTCAACCACTGAGCGCACTTTTTACAGTGCGCTCAAGAATCGAGGAACTGAGATTCAATGTGTGAGCAAGCTTTGGAACAAGTCTTTGAATTCGGCGGCCGGCGCATACAGCCTGTCGTTGTAGGCCGTGGCCTGAAACCTGAGTTGGTGAGGCACATCGTCGCGGAGTACCAGCTCGATGGTCACGTTGCCGAACCCCTGGTCGATGAGGCGTTCCTCGGTGCGCTTCTGCCGGGGCTTCAGGTAGTAGCGCTCCACGGTCTCCATGCCCGATTGGACGGCATACACACGGCGGTCGGCCAGGGTCGTCCGGTAGGGCCATTCCAGTACTTTTTCCTTCAGATAGTCGAAGAACAACACGGCATCTTCTTTGGGAAATTCTGCCCTAAAAAAATGGATGGCAAAACCCTTCGAGGAGGGAGTGTCGAGAAAATCCACTGCCGGATCGAGCTCGTCGGGCAGTGATACCCAGATGGCGTATTGTTGCCAAAGCCAATCGGTGAGGCGCCGACAGGCGAGAGACGTTTTCCATTCTTCCAGGCGGCGGCGGTGGTCGTCGGTGCGGATGATGACCTCGTGCAAAGCCGGATTCGAGGGCGAGCTTTTTTCCGCCTTGCGAAACCAGTTTTTAAAGTATTCGAAAATGTCGGGCATGGCTAAAAATTAGATGTGAGGGCTCCCTGGCGGGGATTTGCCTCTGATGACGGTGGAAAATTACTTTCTTGGCGGCGCATTGTCCCCAATTGTTGGAGGATGGGTGATCGAGTGTCCTTTGAAAACGGTGGTGACTGAATTTTCTCGGGTGTCTTTGGCCGTCTGAATCGGTCAGGCAGGCGTGGCCTTTCTTTCCCTTGCGTTTCGGCATGGCTGGTGGCATCATCTGCAAAACCCGTTTGGGACAGGAAGGTCTGCGAGGCGCACTCCTCTATCTCTTTGGCGTAGGCTGCGCGCATGCATCGCAATACCTTTTTTTAAAGTGGATTAGCATCGCTACACTTGGTATGACAAACGAAAAGCCACGTTGGTTCTTCATCGTCAATCCCGTATCAGGCAATGGCAAGGGAAAAGCCCGTTGGCCCGCCTATGAGCACCACCTGCGAAGCGCTGGCCTCGATTTCGATTGGCACTATTCAGAAGCGCCAGGCCATGCCATCGAACTGGCTCGTGAGGCTACCACTGCGGGGTATGAGGGCCTCGTAGCCGTAGGAGGCGACGGCACAGGCAATGAGGTGGTCAACGGCATTTTCAAAGCCAAGCCATTCGCTACGGCGGAAGAACTTCCCTTGTTTACCGTACTCCCCATCGGCACGGGCAACGACTGGAGGCGGCAACATCACATCCCGTCTGACATTCGAGCCTGGACCCGCTTTTTCCAGCAAGGGCGCAGCAGCGTGCAGGATGTCGGGCTGGTGGAGTGGAAGGAGGGATCGGCGTGGAAGCAACGGTATTTCATCAACGTCATGGGCATGGGCTACGACGGTTATGTGGCTGCGCGAGCGGCTCGGGCTGGTGGCAAGGTGGCCAGCAAATTGAGCTACCTGTTGTTGGTGTTTCGTTGCCTGTTCAGTTATCGCACGCCACGGCTCGCTGTGACATGGGACAGGGGGAAATCAGAAGGCCCCACGTATGCCGTGGTTGTCGGCATCAACAGGTTTTCGGGCGGAGGCTTCCAGCTCGTGCCACAGGCCATACCCCACGACGGTTTGCTTGCCCTCACCATTGCCCGCCAGCTGTCCCGCTGGGAGGTGATGTTTCTTTCCCCGCTGTTCTTCACCGGCTGGATAGGGTGGCATCCGGCCATTAGCCTCCAGAGCTGCACCTGGGTCAGCGCAGAGCCAATGGAAGCCACCAACGTACTGCTCGAGGCCGATGGGGAGCTTCTCGGCACGCTGCCGGCACGCGTCAGTGTGCGTCCACGTGCCTTGCCCCTGTGGGTGCCGGCGCACCAACGCTTTTGCTAATAACGCAGGGGGATGGTCAGGCCGAGGGAAGGCTGCCGAGCCGATTCATCACATCGGCAGCGAAGGCGAGGACTTTGGCATCGCTGCGGGCTGCTGCCATGTACTGCACACCCACGGGCAGACCCTCAGGGCCGCTGCCGATGGGGATGGAAATGGCGGGAATGCCGCAAAGGTTGGCGAGAACGGTGTAAATGTCCGAGAGGTACATACGCACGGGGTCGTCGTCCAGTTCCCCGATTCGGGGAGGTGGGCAGGGGGTGGTGGGCATCACGAGCAATTCGCAGGTGTCGAAGATGCCTTGCATGGCTTCCACGATGAGCCTTCGGGCCTTCTGTGCACGTGCGAAGTAGGCGTCGTAGTACCCGGCGCTCAAAACGAAGGTGCCCAACATGATCCGACGTTTGACTTCGGTGCCGAATCCCTCGCTTCTGGAAAATCGGAAAAGGGAATCGATGTCTTTGGCTCGGGGGCTGCGATACCCATAGCGTACACCGTCGTAGCGACTCAGGTTGGAGCTGGCCTCAGCGGTGGTAAGCACATAGTAGGCGGGAATCAGGTAGTCGAGGTATTCGAAAGAAACGGGGCGGAGACTGTGGCCAAGTTTTTCCAAATGTTGCAAGTGTGCGAGGATGCTCTCCCTGATGTGGGGATCGAGGCCGGGATGATCGAGCGTTTCGGGGATGTACCCGATGGTATTGACTGGATGTTCGTGATCGGTACTCACTGGAACGGCAGGCCAGGGCGGTGGTGGCTCTTGCAAGGCGGTGGCATCGTAGTCATCAGGGCCTGCTACCACGGCGAGCACGCGGGCAATGTCGTCGGGGGAATGTCCGATGAGCCCGGACGAATCGAAACTCGATGCGTAGGCGATGAGTCCATGGCGGGGAATGCGTCCATAGGTAGGTTTGAACCCGACGACTCCACACCATGCGGCGGGCTGGCGCACCGAACCGCCGGTGTCGCTTCCAACGGACACCAGGCAGGTGTCTGTCTGCACGGCTACGGCCGAGCCACCCGAGCTGCCACCCGGGACCCGCTCGGGATCGGCGGCGTTGCGGGTGGGGCCGTGGGCAGAGTTTTCGGTGGTGCTCCCCATGGCGAATTCGTCGCAGTTGGTCCTGCCAATGATGATGGCGTCTTCGTCGAGCAGGCGTTTGACCACCGTGGCGTCGTAGGGAGCGAAAAATCCCGTCAACATCCGGGATGCTGCCGAGACCTCGTGGTCTTTGTGGCAAAAAACGTCCTTCAGCGAAACCACCATCCCATGCAGCTTGCCCACTTCACTCGGATTTCGGCGGTATTTGGCGTCGAGCGCTCGGGCCCGCTCCAACGCCTCATCCGCATACACGGCGAGGTAGGCGTTGAGGGAATGGGTCTGGTCGATTTGCCCCAGGTAATGCTCCACCAGGGTTTCGCAGTCGAGTTGGCCGGCTGCAATTGCCTCCTGGATTTGCCTCAGGGATTTGAAAGAAGGACTCATCGGTGCGCTATGGGAGTGATGGGGTTGGCAAAGGCTGCCTGGATGGCTTGCAACCAACGGCACGTTGGACTCACCGGTTGCTTTGATTGACTTTGGCCGGCAAAAGTAAAGGGATTTTCAGCCGGCAGGAAGATCCGGCTTCTTTTGCTAAAGTAACAGCGGTTACTGTAACGGCGGTTACGTTAGTTTCTTACCTTCGCAACATGGAATTCATCGACAGAGAAAAAGAACTGGAGAGCCTCAACCGGATCCGGGAACTCAGTCAACAGCGGTCCATGATGACCTTCATCGTTGGCCGAAGGAGAATCGGAAAAACCCGCCTTATCAGGGAGTCGATCAAAGGGGTAAAATACCTGTACTTCTTTGTGTCTCGAAAGGAGGAGCGCCTGTTGTGCGAAGAGTTTATCGAGATTGCCAGAAATGAAATGGGGCTGGAGATTTTCGGAGAGATCAGCCAGTTCAAAGATTTGTTTGCACTGCTGATGTCCAAAGCCAAAAAAGAGCATTTTACTTTGGTCATCGATGAGTTTCAGGAGTTTATGGGGGTCAATCCTTCGGTTTTCAGCGACATGCAGAATATATGGGACAGCAAAAAAGAAGAAGCCAGTATGAATCTCGTTTTGTGTGGCTCCATCTATTCCATGATGCAGCGAATATTCGAAGATTCCAAAGAGCCGCTGTTTGGCAGAGCCGATGAGCGCATGACCATCGGCCCCTTTTCAGTGGATGTATTGAAAGAAATAATGTCCAAATACCATCCCGGCCATCAGGCTTTGGACTTGCTGTCGTTTTACATTTTTACGGGAGGCGTTCCGAAATATGTGGAACTCTTCGTCGACAAAAACTGCCTGAGCCATTCAGCCATGCTGGATGAAATGCTGCGTCCGGGCTCGCTCTTTCTGGATGAAGGTCGAAATGTGCTGATCGAGGAATTTGGGAAAAATTACGGCATCTATTTTTCCATACTGGCCCTTATTGCCGCAGGCAAAACCACCCGTTCGCAAGTCGAGTCAGTCTTGCAAAAGGATGTCGGAGGTTACCTCGACAAGCTTGAAAACGAATACCACATCATTGACAAGGTCAGGCCCATATTTTCGAAGCCGGGCAGCCGAAATGTCAACTATTTCATCAAGGATAATTTCTTGCACTTCTGGTTCCGGTTCATCTACAAATACCGGGGGGCGGTAGAGATCGGCAACCTGGCCTTCATCCGACAAATCGTAGAGCGGGATTTCAACACCTACAGTGGGTATTTCCTCGAAAAGTATTTTCGTGAAAAACTGGCTCTCAGCGGTGAATACGCCATGATTGGTAGCTATTGGGAAAAAGGCAATGCCAATGAAATCGACATCGTGGCAGTCAATCCTGTCGAAAAGAAGGCCCTTATTGCCGAGGTGAAACTCCAGCCTCAAAACATCTCCATTCCATTGCTGAAGGAAAAAGCAAAGGCTCTTACAAAAAAGCTCGGCGGTTACCGGATCACCTACAAAGGCTTTTCACTGGAGGACCTTTGATCGCTCCCTATCAACCTCAACCCCTCAAATCACCGCCTTGAACTGCTCCAAAAACCGCACGTCGTTTTCGAAGAAAAGGCGGATGTCGGGGATGTCGTAAAGGCGCATGGCCTGGCGTTCGATGCCCATTCCGAAGGCAAAGCCTGAGTAGCGTTCCGGATCGATGCCGCAGTTTTCCAGCACTTGTGGATCCACCATGCCGCAGCCCAGTATTTCCAGCCAACCGGTGCCTTTCGACAGGCGGTAGTTCTTTTCGTTGTCCATGCCGATCCAGACGTCCATTTCGGCGCTGGGCTCGGTGAAGGGAAAGTAGCTGGGGCGCAGCCTGATTTTGGGCGTGCCGAACATCTCCTGTGCGAAGTACATGAGGGTCTGCTTCATATCGGCGAAAGAAACGCCTTCGTCAACGTAAAGCCCTTCTACCTGGTGGAATTGCACGTGGGAGCGTGCACTGATGGTTTCGCTGCGATAAACCCTGCCGGGAGCGATGATTCGGATGGGAGGCTTCTGGGAGCTCATCACGCGGGCCTGCACGGGGGAGGTGTGTGTGCGCAGCAGCCAGGTTTTGCTGCCCTCGAGGTAGAAGGTGTCTTGCATATCGCGGGCGGGGTGGTCTTCGGGAGTGTTCATGGCGGTGAAGTTGTGCCAGTCGTCCTCGATTTCAGGTCCCTCGGCGACGGAGAACCCCATGCGCTGAAAAATGGTGACGATGCGGTTGAGGGTTGTGGCGATGGGGTGAAGGCTGCCCAACGGGAAGGGGTCGGCGGGGCAGGTGAGGTCCAAGTTGGCGGCCGCTCGTGCGAGGCGCTGTTGCTCGATGGCGCTACGGGCAGCGGCCAGTTTTTGTTCGGCCAGTTCGCGGGCTTTGTTCACCAATTGGCCAAAGGCCTTTTTTTCTTCGTTGGGAACATTTCTAATTTCGCCGAACAGACTTTTCAAAACCCCTTTGGAACCCAAGAAATGAATGCGAAAGGCCTCGACTTCTTCTGGGGTGGTGGGGTTGGCCGCTTCAATTTCGGCGAGGACTTTTTCGGCTTCTTCGAAAATTGCTGACATGGCTTTTGAGCTGTTTTTTAGCTGGCCGGCAAAGGTAGTCAATTGGCTGGTTGGCGTGCGAAGAAGGTGGGTTAGTGAACCGCTGGAGAGGGACCCGTGAAACATCTGACGTGCAAAAGCTGCTTCAATCTTACAAGGCTCAGGTACTGGTGTTGTTGTTCATCTGGCTGGTGAGCATGCTCTCGTCGGCGGCTTTCGTGCTGTCGTTGAGCATGATCGGGCTGGTGGCGCTGGCCTTGTTCGAGTTGCGCATCGATGGTCCGGAAGTGAGACTGGGCTGGCGGCGAACCCTGCGTGCGAACTGGCAACGCTTTTTCGCTTACAAGCCTTGGCCAGCCGTGACGTTGTTCTTCTTCATCGTGCTCGTTTCGGCCCTGTGGTCGTCCGATTGGGAATATACCCTCGAACGGCTGCGCATCAAGCTACCCTTCCTCGTTTTGCCTTTTGCTTTTGCCAGCATGCCACGGCTCGAACGACGGGAAATTTTCACCATCCTCTATTTCCTCGTCTTCATCATGTTTGCATTGGGCCTTTATGTGTTCATTTACTTCTTGGCCGATTACGAGCATTGCATGGAAATTTTGGGCAAGGGCGGGCATTTGCCCACCCCGTCCAATCACATCCGGTTCAGCCTCACCGTTGCGTTGAGCATCCTGGCAGGCGTGGTGTTGTTTCATGAGAAATTTTACTTGCGAAGCCCGTTTGAGCGGCACCTGGTTGGATTCCTGACGCTGTTTCTCTTCGGATTCATCCACCTGCTTTCGGTTCGAAGTGGCATTGCCGCCCTCTATATCGGTCTGCTTGTCTTGCTGATCTACTACATCGTGGTGCGGCGCAAATACCTGCTCGGCGTGGCAGCCATTGCAGTGCTGTTTTTTTTACCCTTGGTGGCCTATCATACCTTGCCCACCTTTCGCATCAAGGTGGATTATGCCCGCTGGGACTACCTCCAGTTTAAGCAAGGCATTGGCGGTGGCTATACCGATAGTGAGCGCCTGGTATCCATGCAGGTGGGGTGGCGCATTTTCAAACAACACCCCCTGTTGGGTGTGGGCGCCGGCGACCTCAAGCGAGAGGTGCAGCGCATCTATGATAGCGAACTTGCTGGCCGGTACAATTTCCGCATGCCGCACAACCAGTTCATCACCGTGATGGCCGGTAGCGGCCTGCTTGGTCTGTTGGCTTTCCTCACGGCTTTTTTCCTGCCCCTGTGCTATCGTGGCAATTACCGGCAGCCGCTCTTTGCCGCCTTGCACGCCGTCATTTTCATGTCGTTTCTCATGGAAAATACCATCGAGAACAATTTTGGCGTCAGCCTCTACCTCTTCTTCTTGCTCACCGGACTCAACTACCTGCAGCACGACGAACCTCGATGACTTGTGGATCGGTGGAGCTGCAGAACCAGCCCCCGACGAGCCCGGCCCCGAGCTTCAATATCCGCTCCATGCTGCCCGCCATTCCGTTGGGGGGTGCTAATTTAGCCGGCAGAAAATGCCGGTTGACTTGGTCGCCGATTGCCAAAGCCGAAACAATTCCCAGGCCGTGCCAAACATCCTCATCATCGACGACGAACGCGACATCCGCAACCTCCTCAGCCGAGTCATTCGGTTGGAGGGCTACGAAGTTTTCGAAGCGGAAAATGGCCGCAAGGGCCTCAAAGTACTTCAGCAGGAAACCATACACGCCGTCATCTGCGACGTCAAGCTGCCCGATGCCAATGGCGTGGAGATGGTGCCGCAGATCAAGCAGATCAGCCCCGAAACGGAGATCATCCTGTTGACGGCCTTTGGAACCATCCCCGACAGTGTATCGGCGATCAAAAACGGCGCGTTCGATTACATCACCAAAGGCGACGACAACAACCGCATCATTCCATTGGTGCACAAGGCCGTCGAAAAGGCCCAGCTGCAGTTTCGGGTGCGCGAGCTGGAAGAAGCCATGGGCGAGCGCTACCGATTCGATCAAATCGTGGGTCGCTCCAAACCCATGAAGCAAGCCATCGAACTGGCAAAGCGAGTGGCCGCCACCGACACCACCGTGCTGCTCACCGGGGAAACGGGTACGGGCAAGGAAGTCTTCGCACAAGCCATCCACTACGAAAGTGCCCGCCGCAACAAACCTTTCGTAGCCATCAACTGCAGCGCCCTCGGCAAGGAACTCCTCGAAAGCGAAATGTTTGGCCACAAAGCCGGTGCATTCACAGGGGCCACCCGTGACAAACAGGGCCTGTTCGAAGCCGCCAACCACGGTACCATCTTCTTGGATGAAATCGGAGAAATGGACCTTGCCCTCCAGGCCAAACTGCTGCGCGTGCTCGAAACGGGGGCCTTTTTCAAGGTGGGTGAAACCAAGGAAACCAAGGTAGATGTGCGCATCATCGCTGCCACCAATCGCGACCTGCAAGCCGAATCCGAAGCGGGCAACTTCCGCCTCGACCTCTTCTACCGCCTGTCGGTTTTCAGCATCCGACTGCCCTCGCTCGCCGAACGCAAAGACGACATCCCCTTGTTGGCCGAGCATTTCATCCAAATGTTTACCGCCCGCATGGGGCGCAAACCCATGCGCATGAGCGAGGCATTCCTCAAGGCCCTCGTCAACCACCCCTGGAAGGGCAACATCCGCGAACTCAAAAACCTCATCGAGCGTGCCGTCATCCTGGCCAACGACGACGAGCTCACACCCGATTGCTTGCCTTTCGATTTCATGATCACCGAGAGCTCCAACCCCGCCGACGCCCTCAAACTGGCCGAAATGGAAAAACTCCACATCCGCAAAGTGCTCAACTATACCCAGGGAAACAAAACCCGGGCGGCCGAACTACTTGGCATTGGATTGGCCACCCTCTACCGCAAACTCGACGAATACAAGCTCAACGAAAACTGACTTCCCTTGGCACTGAGCCGGCCTTGGCTACCTTTGCCAGCCAAATGAAATGAAAGGATAATGCCCGACCAACCTTACCTCCTGCCCGAAAGGCTCGATTTCGATTCCTTGGCAAAACTGCTGGCCCCTTCTGTCCAAATCGCCCTCTCGGACCAGGCTCGCCAGCGAATCGATCACTGCCGCCGTTTCCTGGACCGAAAAATCGGCAGCAAGGGAACCTGGTACGGTATCAATACCGGCTTTGGTGCCTTGTGTCAGGTGCGCATCCACGACGGCGAACTGGAGGCACTACAGGCCAACCTGTTACGCTCCCATGCCTGTGGAACGGGTGAGGAGGTTCCTGCAGAGGTCGTGCGCGCCATGCTCTTGTTGAAAATTCACAGCCTGTCCTTGGGCTTTTCGGGTGTGCGTGTGCAGGTGGTCGAGCGGTTGGTGGATTTCTACAACCGGGACCTGGTGCCCGTGGTATATCAGCAAGGCAGCTTGGGTGCTTCAGGCGATCTGGCACCACTGGCCCACCTGAGTCTGCCCCTGATGGGCGAAGGGGAAGTGTATCTGCAAGGGCGGCGCATGCCCGCCGAGGAGGCCCTCCGACGGCTTGGCCTCAGCCCCTTGACGCTGGCGGCCAAGGAGGGCCTGGCTCTCATCAACGGCACACAATTTTGCCAGGCTTACGGCACTTGGTGCTTGGTGCAGGCTCGCCGCCTGCTCACCACTGCCAACTTGTGTGCCGCCCTCAGCCTCGATGCTTTCGATGGCTCTTTGGCTCCCTTTCACCACCTGCTCCACGCCGTTAGACCACATCCGGGCCAGCAGGCCGTGGCTGCCCAGGTGGAGCACTTCCTGCAAGGTTCACAAATTGCATCTGTGGACAAACCCTACGTCCAGGATCCGTACAGCTTCCGGTGTGTACCGCAGGTGCACGGAGCCAGCGCCGACGCCATCGGTTTTGCCGAAGAGGTGTTCAGCCGGGAGATGAACAGCGTGACCGACAACCCCACGCTGTTTCCCCAAGCCGATCTCATCCTCTCGGGGGGCAACTTCCACGCCCAACCCCTGGCCCTGGCCCTCGATCTATTGGCAATCGCCCTGGCGGAATTGGGCAGCATTTCCGAGCGACGCACCTTCCAGCTGCTGTCGGGCCAGCGTGCACTCCCCCCCTTCCTCACTTCCAAACCCGGCACCCACTCGGGCTTGATGATCCCCCAGTACACCGCCGCCAGCATCGTCAGCCAAAACAAACAGCTGTGCTCGCCGGCTTCAGTGGACAGCATCGTCAGCTCCAACGGCCAGGAAGACCACGTGAGCATGGCCGCCAACGCCGCCACCCGCTGCCGCCGCATCGTCGAGAACCTCGAAAGCATCCTCGCCATCGAATTTCTCACAGCCGCAGAAGCCATCCGCTACCGAAGCCCCCTGCAAACCTCGCCCGTGCTGCGGGCGGTGCTCGATCGCTACCGCCAACACGTGCCGTTTCTCGACGACGACCGCTACCTGGCTCCCGACATCGAATCGACCCGCCACTTTCTTCGCACCGAAGTCAGGCGCCTGCCCGCCGAGAGCTGAAATTGTGTCCTTAGCCAATAGAAAAAGCGCCGAGGCTGGCTGAAGGGTGAAACCTATCTTTGCCCCGCTGGCAGCTCGCCATTCCCCCAGCCGATCAATGTTGAACCACATGAATCCAGAACTGAAACCCAAAATCGTCGACATCTCCGACCAGGTGACACCGCCGCCGCTGGGACGACAACGGCGCATTGCCGTGTTGCTGCCCTACGACTACGAGACGAGTGGCAAGCGCTACCCCGTCCTGTATTTGCAGGATGGCCAAAATCTGCTCGACAATCGTTCGCCCTTCGGCAACTGGCATGTGGACGAACAACTGGCGCAGATGGCCGAGCGAGGCACTCACGAGATCATCGTCGTTGCCATCGACCACGCTGAAAAGGACAGGGTCCTGGAATTTTCTCCCCCTGACGTCACGCGCTTTGGTACCAGCTTCGGCAGGCAATACGCCCAATTCATCGCCAAAAAACTCAAACCATACGTGGATGCTCATTTTCCCACTTTGCCTCAGCGACAGTACACGGGCATTGGCGGTTCGAGCATGGGTGGCCTCATCAGCATTTACTCCGGCCTGATGTATCCAGAGGTGTATGGGAAATTGCTCATCTTTTCGCCATCCCTTTGGGTAGCCCCGAAAATCTACTTCCAGGCACTGCGCTTCAAAACCCCATTTCACACCAAAATCTACATCTACGCAGGTGGCAAGGAGAGCGAAACCATGATACCCAACGTGCAGCGCTTCATACATGCACTCAAGCGCAGTGGACACGACAGCAACAAAATCGAATTCAAGCTTTCCATCGACCCCGATGGTGAACACAACGAAGCCCGTTGGGGCAAGGAATTCCCCAAAGCCGTGGAGTGGCTCTTCTTCGAAGACAAGATCAAACAGGCTGAGGACGAAAAATCAATGGAACATAAATGAGAATTCTACACATCAGCATGGAGTGCTACCCCGCAGCCAAGTACGGCGGGCTGGGCGACGTGGTGGGCGCACTGCCCAAATACCTCAATCAAATGGGCATGGACACTTCGGTCGTCATGCCGTTTCACCACACCAAGTGGTTGCTCCAGCAACAGTTCAGGGAGGTCTTTGCAGGCCATGTGCGCATGCACCAGGATTACGTCTGGTTCAACATCCTCGCTGTGGAAAGTGCCGATTTGGGCTTCCCGCTCTACGTGGTCAACATTCCCGGTTATTTTGACCGCCCGGGCGTCTATGGGCCCCTGGAAGGCGGCTGGTACGGCGATGAAATACGCCGCAACCTCCTGTTCCAACAGGCCGTGCTCAAATGGGTGGTGGACATGCAGTGGAAGCCCCGCGTGTTGCATTGCCACGACCACCACACCGGTCTCATCCCCTTCATGGTCAAGTATTGCCCTGAATTTGTTTCACTGCGCGACATGCCCACCGTGTTCACCATCCACAACGGTGCCTATCACGGATCCTTCGGCTGGAACCTCGTGCACCTCCTGCCCTATTTCTACGCCGAAGCCCGCGGGTTGCTCGACTGGAACAACGCCATCTGCCCCCTCGCCGCCGGCATCAAATGTTGCTGGCGACTGACCACCGTGTCGAAAGGTTACCTCGAAGAACTGCGCCACGACTCCAACGGCATGGAAGCCCTCATCCGCCATGAATGGCCCAAAGCCGTGGGCATCGTAAACGGTATCGACACAAAAGTCTGGGACCCCGCCACCGACCCACACATCGCCTACCATTACGATGGCAAGGACGTCACTACCTTCAAACAGAAAAACAAAAACCGCGTCCTCGACCGTTTCCGCATCATCCCCGACTTGCCCATCATCACCTACATTGGCCGGCTCGTCTCCGAAAAGGGTGCTGACCTATTGCCCGACACCATCCGAAATCTGCGTGCCATGGGCGTGCGTGCTGGCTTCGTCATACTTGGCACGGGCGACAAGCCGCTGATGGAGACCTTCGACCGCTTGCGCCACGAACATTCGGGTTACGTGGACGTGTCTCTCGAGTACAATGAAAAGCTCGCCCACCAACTCTACGCTGGCTCGGATTTCCTCATCATGCCCTCGCGCGTCGAGCCCTGCGGTCTGAACCAGATGTACGCCTGCCGATATGGCACCGTCCCCATCGTGCGCTCGGTGGGCGGCTTGCGCGACACCATTCCCGACATCGGCGAGCGCGGCGGCAGGGGTATCCGATTCGACCAGTTCACCGTCGAAGATGCTTCCTTCGCCGTGGTACGGGCCACGCACCTGTACGCCAACGCCGAGGCCCTCGAGACACTGCGCCGACACATCATGTCAGTTGACTTTTCCTGGGAGCGCTCGGCTGGTGAATACTTGAACCTGTATCGGGAATTGGGAGCCTGAAGCATTTACTTTCCGAGCAAACTACTATTGCTTTCCATTCGGGAGAAAGTTCCAGTCATTCACGAGGGCTGGTTGCTCACCCTTTGAGGGCGCGGTAATCCAGGTAGTAGATGATTTTCAGCGAAAGGCTGTTGCGCTGGGGCAGGTCGGTTAGACTGGCGAGGCTGGAGCCGTAGGAATACCGCACCGATTGGGGGAGATGGTCGAAGGCAGCGGTATTGTTTTTCCAGACGATGAAGATGTCGCTACCGGGAGCGAAGCGCCAGCGATACACTGCATCGACGGTAAAGCTGTTGAAACTGGTGTCGTTGAATTCGTCGTAGCTGGTTGTTCTGAAGTGACCCTCGTCGGTGAGGGCGAAGAAAGAGATGTACTCGGCCTTGCTCCAGTAATGGCGCACCCTGAGCGAGAGCGACATGCGCTTGTTGAAGATGTAGGAGCCATTGAGCAGCACGGAGGTGGTGATGTTGTCGCGGATGCCGATGATGATTTCCCCGTCGTCGAGGGTAGTCACGTAGCCCACGTCCTCGATGAATCGATAGGAGCCCAGGGATAGGCTGAGCGAGAAACGGTTGCTGAAGCGATAGCGTGGCGACAGGTCCACGTTCCAGCGATAGCGGCCTGCCTGGTCGTATAAGCGCAGGTTGGTGCTCAGGTCGATGGCGAGGGCTTTCCGGTAGTCGGTAGAGACGAAACCGCCGATGTTGAAATTGGCGGGCAGTCGATAGTAGCGGCTGAAATCAGGGGTGCGAGGTTCGAAATAGTCGTATTCGCCAAGGGGTTCTACCCAGGTGAACAGGCCGAAGCCGATGCGGGTACTGGTCACCATCCAGCCCTCGAAGCCGAAGCCCAGACTGGTGAAGACGTCGGGGCGATGCAGGCGTTGGTAGTAGGCATCGAAATTCAGGTGGGCTTCGTGAAAGCGCCCGAATGGTTCGTTTTGGTTGAAGCTGATGCCGGCAAAGAAGGACTGTTCGTTGGGGCTGTAGATGAATCCGAGGTCGTTGGGGTCGTAGTCGTAGCTTTCCACGTTCACACCCGTATTCCACTGGATTTTGCCACTGGTTTTGCTGAGGCCGGCGTACCAATTGTAGCCAAGGTCAACGCCGTCGGGGAAGTATTTCTGGGAGAGGACGGCTTTGCCGTCGAAAGCCAGCGACTGGGAGCGGTTGCGCAGCTGGAAGCGCGTGCCAGTGACGTTGGCTTCGTAATCGGCGCCAGAGCGCCACACGTTGGTGTTGATGAGTGACAGATAGGAGTTGTGGGGCAGGTTTTGGTCGAAGACGAGGATGTTGTAATTGGTCAGCGGGTTGGTCTGCACTTTCCTTTTGTGCTCGGTCTCGGTGTCGAGGATGGTGGCGTGGGCGGGTGCCGAGATGGCGTTGAACACACCGATGCCGAGTCCGTGTTTGTTGCGCCCGGAGATTTTGGTGGCATTGATGAGCTGGGATTCGGCCGGGTTGTCGAGGACGATTTCGTTTTCGCCGAGTTGGTCATAGACGTCGTAGAAGTGGAGCGGGCGGCCACCCACACGGCGGGAGTAGAACAGGCCACCTTTGTTGAACAACTCCGTTCCCTCGGTAAAGAACTGGCGGTTTTCGTCGAAGCGGACTTCGAAGGGACTGAGGTTGAGCACTTCGTTGTCGGAACGCACCTGTCCGAAGTCGGGCACCAGGGTCATGTCGAGGGTGAAGGCGTCGTTTATGCCGTATTTGATGTCCATGCCGCCGTTGATGCTACGACCCCAGGCACTGCTGGGGGTGGCCTTGGGGTCGTAAAAATTTTCGGCATAAACGGCCAGGAAAGGAGTGGCGGAAAGGCGCAAGGGAGCCTCGATGTGGGTGATCCCGGTGAGCAGGCCGAACTGGTTGAGGTAGCCTTGCAGGTTGGGGTCGATGGGGTTCCAAAAGCTGATCTCTCGGCGGCGGCGCACCTCCCTGGCCATATTGAAGCCCCAGCGCTGTTCAGCTGCATTGGGAAAGCGGAGGGCCGACCAGGGGATGGCCATTTCTACCACCCATCCATCATTGGTGATGCGGGTGTCCACCTGCCAAACGGCGTCCCATTGGCTGTCGCCAGCCGAGAGGATGCCGCCAAAGCCACCATCGCCCCCACCGGCGGCTGAGAACTTGATGTCTTTTTCGATGCCGGCGGGTGTGACTGCGAATCCGAAACCGTTTTGGCCGTCTTGGTAGGCGTCGATGAAGATGCCAAACCAGTCGGCGTTGCCAAACTGGTCGCGCTCGCTCATTTCACTGAAGATGCTGTCGGGATGGGGGTCGAAGAGCAGGGCGCCGACGAAGAGGGCCTCGTCGTCGTAAGCCAGGCGCACTTCGGAGCGGAATGCCGAAGGGGCGCCGGGGTTGGGTTGGCGCTGCACGAAGTCACCGGCGACGGGGGCGAGCTGCCAGACCGCTTCGTCGAGGATGCCGTCGATGTGGATGCGGTCGGTGGTTCGAATGGCCACTGTCTCTTTTTTGGACACACTTGTGGCCTGTTGCGCATTGGCGAAAAAGCAAGGTGAAAGAAGCAGGATTGCGAGCAGACGGCGTGGATGGCATTTCATTTCACAGAGTGGATTGGAGGTGGAGAGGCAAAGTGCCCACGGAATCGGCTGCAAAAGAACAGGCATTGGTCTGAGAACGAAAGAATTTGGATAGAAGCAGCTGCCAGCCCGATTCGGAATTCCATGCATCCATGGGACGCAGTTGGGCAAAACGAGTCCGAATCCAGTTTGCCCGTAAAAAAGTTGCAGAGCCGGCGAGCGACGACCCCGAACCGGGCGGTGCAGGGAGGTGCGCCCAAATGGCATTCATTCCAGCTACAGGTTTTGTACGTGGACTCAATCCTCGAGGTATTGTGACGGTAATGATGGCTGAACGCCAAAGACTTCTGTAGAGAAAAGAAGTTGCACGCATGCGGCATTGCGGCATGTGGCCTTTTCAACTTTACTTTGTGCTGCGCATTAAAATGCCTGTCATCCCTGTGGAGCCCTTTCCAACACCATCGCCCAAGTATCCGTTGCTGTGAAAAACCTCATTCCCCATTTCATTCAGGAGAAGTGGCTCGCTGGAACCTTGCAGGGCCGATTCGAGGCGTGGACCCTGTTCGTTGACATGTCGGGTTTTACGCGGCTGACCGAAACCCTGCTTACCAGGGGCAAGGAAGGTGCCGAGCGCCTTTCCGACATACTCAATGCGATTTTCGGGCCGATGGTGCACAGCGTTTATCAGCAGGGCGGTTTCATCCCCTACTTTGCTGGCGATGCGTTCATTGGGCTATTTCCCAAGGATACATGTGCGTGCAATGCTGACGAATTGCTTCGGCTGGGCCACCACCTGCTGCGCCTGCTCGAGCAGGCCTCCGATCAGTTTCCCGAATTCGAAATAGGCATCAAAGTAGGTCTTTCGGCTGGCGATGTGGAATGGGGCATCGTAGGCGATGACCACCTCCAATTTTATTTCAAGGGCGAGGGCATCGATGGGTGCGTGAAGAGTCAAATGCTTGCCGGCAATGGACAACTGGTGGCTGACTCCCACTATGTGCCTGCCGAGGGTGGGGGAAGTCGCTTCAGGCGAGTGGCTGATGGATTTTTCAGCTACGAGGCAAGTGAGGTCGATGTATTTGTGCCCCGCTTTCCTGAGCCCCACCTGCCACCATTGCGCAAGGAGGTATTGGCTCGCTTCCTGCCCGAGGGGGTGCTCCATTTCAACCAGCGGGGTGAGTTCCGGACGGTGGTATCGGTGTTCATCAACTTCGAACGGGCGGATACACACCAGGCGCTCGATGAATTTGCACGCGTAGTCCTGGAGGAAACCTATAGCTACTCTGGATATTTCAAAGAAATAGACTTCAGCGACAAGGGCGGCGTGATGGTGGTGATTTTTGGTGCGCCGGTGGCTTTCGAGAACAACGTGGAGCGGGCCCTTGAATTCGTGCTGGCCTTGCAGGAGAAGCTGCTGCCGATGCAGGCTACATCCCCCTTGCGCTACAAGGTCGGCATGGCTTCGGGCATTGCTTATGCGGGTATCGTGGGTGGCAAGGAGCGCTGCCAATACGCTGCCGTCGGGCATAAGGTAAACATTGCGGCCAGGGCCATGATGCATGCCGAATGGGGAGAGGTTCTGGTAGATTCCGAAGTGCAAAAGAGCCGGCAATTCCTGTTTCGCTTCAAGGGCAACCTCCACTACAAGGGCCTGCGTCAGCGGGTGCCGACCTACCAATTGCTGGGGCGCAGCCCCGAGCAGCGGCCGCGCTTCGAAGGTTCTTTGGTTGGCCGTCGAAAGGAGCTCGAAAGCCTGGAGTGCTTCGCAAGGGAATGCCTGTCGCAGGGCCGCATGGGGCTTGCCGTCGTGACTGGAGAAGCTGGCGTAGGCAAGACCCGGTTTTTGTTCGAATTGGAAAAACGCCTATCGCTCGAGGTTGACATCCGCTGGGTGGTCTGCCCCAGCGACCAGATTTTGCGCAAGCAATTCAACCCCTTCATTTTCTTTCTGAGGAGATTTTTTGGTCAAACCTCTGCCCAGTCGGCGGCTATCAACGAAGCGCAGTTCGGGGAAATCTTCACGCAATTCGTCGAGGCGCTTCGAAATACCCCTTCAGAAGAGGCGGCTGAGGCTGCCAACGAATTGCTGCGCACCCGCCCCGTGCTGGCCGCCCTGTGTGGGCTGGCAACCGAAGATACCTTTTGGGACTCCCTCGATGCTCGCAGCCGCTTCCAGAACATCCGGGCGGCGCTTGTGAACTTCTTTCGGGCCATGAGCCTGCTTTATCCGGTGGTCATTGAATTCGAAGACGCCCAATGGATGGACGATAGCTCGCGCATCGTCGTCAACGACTTGGTGCGCCATTGTGCCGAGCGTCCCATGTTCGTAATCATCTCCACCCGTTACGATGAGCAGGGCCACACCATCAAAATCCTGGATGAACAGCTGCTGGATGACCTGGGAATCGAGACCCTCGAAATACAGCTCGAACCCCTGAGCCACAAGGACGTCAGCGAACTGCTCGAGGAACGCCTCGACGGAAGCGTCAATCCCAAGCTGACCAAACTGCTTTACAAAACCTGCAACGGCAACCCCTTTTACATCGAGCAACTATTGGAGTTTCTCATAGAAAATGGTTTGCTGGAGCCTTCCGACGACGGCTGGACGGTCCAAGGCGAAAACCTGGGCATTTCCTCCAACGTGCAGACCGTGCTGACGGCCCGTGTGGACCAATTGCCCCAGCCGGTGAAGGAAACCTTGAAGACCGCTGCCGTCATCGGCCGCGAATTCGAGTTGCCGGTGCTTGCCGAGGTCATGCGCAAGCACCCCCTGTTTCGCCAGCTGAACGGACAAGTGGAAAAGGCTGTGCGCGAACAGGTCAAAGCCGCCGAGCGAGCTCGCATTCTGCAAGCCATTTCGGAACGACGCTATCAGTTTCGGCATGGCTTGTTGCACGAGGCCATCTACGAAATGCAGCTCAAATCGAAGCTGCGGAAGCTGCATCGCCGCATCGGCGAAGCCATAGAAAAAACCTATGCCCCCAAACTGGCCGACCGCTACGTGGACTTGGTTTTCCATTTCGAAAATGCCAGGCACCTGCCCAAACTCCGCCTCTATTTGGAAAAAGCTGCCGACCATGCCGCCAACTACTTTCAGAACCGGCAAGCATTGCTTTTTTACGATAAACTCATCAGGCTGCTCGAAAAGCAAGGCGACAAAGAGGCACTCGTCAAAACCATGCTCAAAAAAGCCCGTGTCCTCGAGCTCATCGGACGATGGGAAGACTGCGAATGCCTTTGCCAACAGACGCTCGAACTTGCCCGCGAACTTGGCCAGGATGCCCTTACCGGCATGGCTTATTACCACCTCGGCCACCTGCTCATGTTGAGGGGACAATACGACGCTGCCAACTCACACCTGCAGTACGCCGCCGTTTTTTTCGACGCCGTGAACGACAAGCTGGGCATGGCACAGGTTTTTGGCGACCTCGGCAACCTCTACTTCCGCCAGGGCAAATACCAAGACGCCAAACTCTATTTCATCCGAAGTATTCAACTGCTTCAACAAGCCGACCCGACCAGGGTAGCGCCGCATACCGTGGCCAATCTCGGCCTTACCTACATGAACCTCGGCAAATACGACGAGGGAATCCGTTGGCTGAGCAGCTACCTCGAAAAGTATCAGCAATTGGGCGACCGGCAGGGCATGGCCATCCTCCATGTCAACCTCGGCATCATTTTCTCCGAAAAAGGAGACTACGACCAGGCTGCCGTCCACCTCCAGAAAGGATTGGCACTCAGCCAAGAGCTCGGCAACAAGCAACTCACCGCCATCGCCATCGGGCACCTGGGAACCGTCTATATGCGCCGCGGCGATTTCGACCTCGCCATGGAATACTACTTGAGTGACTTGCGCATCTGTGAAGAACTCGGCGACCAACAAGGCATTTCGATCGCCACGGGGCTCATCGGTGAATTGTACAGCTTGCGGGGTGAGTGGGAAAAAGCCCTCGAATACCTGGAACGCCACCTCGACCTCAGCACCAAACTCAACTATCGCAAAGGAATCGCCAAGGCACTCAACAGCATCGGCGATGTGTATTATTACAAAGGCGACTTCGAGCGCTCCCTCAAATACTACGACAGGGCTCTCGAAGTGACTCGTCAAATTGGCAACAAGCTCGTCGAAGGTTTCAGCCTCGTGGAAAAGGCCATGGTGCTCATAGCAATGGGCTACCACGAGAGCGCCCGCCATCACCTCGAGGAGGCTCGTACCATCACCGACAAACTTCAGCATCCCGAACTCAGCCAAGCCCTCGAGTTGTGTGAGGCGCATCTGCTCGTCGAGGATGGGCGCCACGAAGAAGCCAGAACCATGCTTCAACGACTGCTGGAACAAAATCCCAATGAAGAAAGCCGGGCTACCATCCTCTACTTGCTCGCCAAAATCGACCCCGAGGGCCCCTGGCGCCAACAGGCCATGGAATTGTACCAAAGTCTCTACCGAAAGGCTCCCGTTTACTTGTACAAGCTGCGCCTGGAGGAATTGACCCTCGCCTGAACGCCGCATCCTGAACACACCCACCACCCCGGGGCTGAGCCCGCTGCAAACAGCTGGCTGCATGAAAATGAGTCGGGCGCCTCTCTTGCCGCTGGCCAGCACTTACCTTCACGACCCACACCGACTCTGTACAATACCCCTGCTCTCATGCCTCACAATGTCGAAATCAAGGCCCGTTGCAAAAAACCCGAACGCATCCATGCCATCCTGCGGCAGCTCGGCGCAGATTACCGAGGATGCGACCACCAGGTTGACACCTTTTTTCAAATCCCGCCTGAACGTGGGCGCCTCAAACTAAGACAGGGCCAAATCGAAAACGCCCTCATCTACTACCAGCGGCCCGACACGGCCGGGCCCAAAACCTCTCGTGTCATCTTGCAAGCGCTCCCACCTGACAACCAGCTCGCCGAGCTGCTCGACCACGCCCTCGGCACGCGCATCGTGGTGGACAAAATGCGCCACATCTACTTCATCGATAACGTGAAATTCCACGTGGACGAAGTGCGGGGCCTGGGGACTTTCGTGGAAATTGAAGCACAGGACAGCACGGGAAAGTGGGGGCTCGAGCATCTCGATGCCCAGTGCCGTCACTTCATGCGGGTGCTCGGCATCGAGGCAGCTGACCTCCTGACGGAGGCCTACGCCGATATGCTCGAAAAAAGTCAGCCCTGAGCCCGCACGGCCCGTAGTGCCTCGATGACGGGCGGCAGGCAAGCCTCTAATTGCTGCATGTAGGTGCCCACCTCATGGAGGTCGCGCAGGTGGCGGGTGCGGTCTTCGACGGCCTTGTTCAGATAGGTGAGTTCATCGTTGCCGACGAAGGCCAAGGTGCTCTTCATCTTGTGGCTGGCCTGGAACAGCTCTTTCCAGTTTTTTTCCTCGAAATGGCGGCACATGGCTTCCCATTCTTCGTTCAGTTCGGCGAGCACCATGTCGAGCAAGGTTTGCTCCATTTCCGGGTCGCCACCAGCCATGGTTTTCAGATAATCGAGGTTGATGAGTGTGTGTGTAGTCATGGTTCAGGGTTTGCGAACGTATTTCGAGATTTTTTCAAATAGGTCTTGCGGTTCGAAGGGTTTGATGACGAAGTCGTCCATACCGGCTTTGGAAAACTGATCGTCGAGTGAGATGTGCGCATGGGCAGTCATGGCCAACACGGGAACGGAACGCTTTGGCTCGGGCAGTTCGTTGCGGATGTATCGGGTGGCCTCGAAACCGTCCATGAGGGGCATTTGCACATCCATGAGGACGATGTCGTAGTCATTGGCCTGGAGCATCTCGACGGCTTGTTGGCCATTTTCCGCCAGCTCGATGGTCACCTTTGGCCAGCGCCGCATGAGGGTTTGCTTGGCCACTACCTGGTTGAGCTTGTGGTCTTCGACGAGCAGTACCCGGAAGGCCGCATCCTCGGGCAGGAGTTCGACCGTTTTGGTAGCCTCGGCGGGGAGCTCATCCTCGGACACAATGTCCAGGGGTATTTCGAAGAAAAAAGTGGAGCCCTGCCCTGGCTGACTTGTGGCGCCAATGGTTCCGCCAAAGAGTTCGATGAGGTTTTTGCAGATGGCGAGTCCCAGGCCAGTGCCCTCGATGATGCGGTCTTTGGAACGCAGCCTGGTAAAGGCCTCGAACATGGAATCGATTTTCTCGGGGGGGATGCCCAAGCCCGTGTCGGCCACTTCGAAGCGAAGCCAGATCGTTTGCTCGTTTTTTTCCTTGATTTTGATGCGCAGGGCGATGTGGCCCATGTCGGTAAACTTGACGGCGTTGCCCAGCAAGTTGTACAATACCTGGTTGAGACGAAGCTTGTCGGCGCGGAGCAAGGGTGGCAGGTCCTGGGGTTTTTCGATGAAAAAATCGAGGCCTTTTTCTTCGGACTTGAAGCGAAAGACACTTTCGATGCCCTGCAGGAGTTCTTCCAAGTCGAAGGTTTCGGGCTCCAGGGCCACCTTGCCGTTTTGCAAGGAACTGATCTGGAGGATGTCATTGACGATGCCCAGCAAGATGCCCGACGAGTGGTGGATTGATTTGACGAGTTTGTGCTGTTCGTCGGGTAGTTGCATGTCGAGCAGGATGTTGCTCATGCCGAGAATGGCATTCATGGGGGTGCGCATTTCGTGGCTGACGCTGGCGAGGAACTGCATTTTCATTTGCGCACTTTGCTCGGCGAGCTCACGGGCTTTGCGCATTTCCACGAGCTGCTGGCGCTCGGTAATGTCGTGCACGATGCCGTGGAAGCAGTTCGGTTCGGTGCCCAGGGATAGGGATTCACAATGGAAGTAGAGGTACTTGCGATATCCTGCGCAGGTTTCGATAGTGCGCTCGAATGTGCAGCTACCTTTTTCGGCCGCAGTGCGGAGCAACTCCTCGAGAAGCGCTGCAAGGGTGGGGCATAGTTGGCTCAGTTGGTCGATGGTGAGGGAGCGCCTGACGGGGATTTCGAAGATGTTGAAAAATTCTGTAGAAGCGGACAACAGCGATTGGGAGGGGTCGAAATCCCAGGAGCCGATGCGTGCAAGGCGCTGGGTTTGCTCCAGGCGTTTGAGGACGCGATTACGCTCGATGGAGAAGCGCAGGGTTTTGGCCAGCTGGTCGGCATCGAACTCATTCTTGACAAGATAATCCTGTGCTCCCATTTGCACCGCCGTGAGCCCCATTTCTGCGTCGGAGGTGCCCGTCATGACGATGACATTGAGCAGGGGAGCGGCTTCGACGACCTTTTGCAAGGTGGGAAGGCCAAGGCTGTCGGGTAGCTTCAGATCGAGCAGGATGGCGAGGAATTCTTCTCCGGCAGCTATGCGTTGGAGGCCGTCGGCCAGGGTGTCGCAATGCACGATTTCACAATCGGCGAAATCCGTTTGCGACAAATAGACCTGGACGATGGTTGCATCACCGGGGTTGTCCTCGATCAGCAAAATTTTTGCGTGGTTCACGGTAGTTTTCTCCAGTATGGGTTCCCTGTTGGTAAACATCCGAGACGAATTTAGCAGGTTGAACGGAGCGCGCGGGCTGGTCTTCGATGTCCGGATCTATTTCGAGGCGCTCAGGAGGGGGTCTCGGTTCTGGGCAGGAAGATGAAATGTGCCTGGTCGGCTGCAATGACCAACAAGCACAGTTGGGGTTCAGATTGCTTGTAAACCAGTTTGAAATCTTCCACCTTGGCGGAATCGACTACGTTTTTTGCTACGAGCTCTTCGAGGGTGCTGGCATTGATGTACCAGCGCGAAGCGTGTTTTTCTCTATCAACGATATTTATGCCAATGTGCGGCAATTTTTCGGCAGCGACCATGACCGGATAAGCAGACACATCCTGATCGGTGATGACCTCGGCGGCACGGGCCATGAGGCTGCGAAACGGTGCCAGGTCTTTTTGCAGTTGCTTGAAAAACTTTTCAGTCGGCATGGTCGGGGTGGTGAGTTACAGCTGCAAGAATACAAATGCAAGCCAGCAAATCCAACCGCTGGGGTTGTGGGTATGCCCCGATCGAAAGCAATCGTTTGGGCCCTCCATTTGCCCCCTTACCTTTGCGCCCTCGAACAGAGGCCACGAACATCGTGGCAGCCATCCAACCCGTCTGACCAACTCCCGACTAACCAGCACCAAACAACAACTCCCAGCAGGATGAGTGATTTTATCAGGCACGAGTGCGGCATCGTTTTCATCAGGCTGCTCAAACCCCTGCAATTCTACCGCGACAAGTATGGCACCCCTCTCTACGGCCTCAACAAGCTGCACCTGTTGATGGAAAAGCAACGCAATCGGGGGCAGGACGGTGCAGGTGTGGCTACGGTCAAACTCGACATGCAACCTGGTCAAAAAATCATCGACCGCAAGCGCCAAAATGGCAACCGCTCCATCCAGCGAATCTTCAGCAGCATTTACCAGAACTTCAAAGGCCTGTCCAAAGAGCAACTCGAAGATACCGCTTTCCTGAAGGCCAATTTCCCCTTCATGGGTGAGCTGCTCATGGGGCACCTGCGCTACGGCACCCATGGCGCCAACAGCGTCGAGAATTGCCACCCCTTCATCCGCAAAAACAACTGGATACACCGCACCCTCGTCATCGCCGGCAATTTCAACCTCACCAATGTCGATGAGCTCTTCGACGAACTCGTCGGCTATGGCCAACATCCCATGGAGCGCACCGACACCGTCACCGTATTGGAAAAAATCGGACACTTCCTCGACGACGAGGTGCAGCGGCTCTACACCTGGTTCAAACCCGACGGGTATTCCAACCAGGAAATCAACGATCTCATCTACGAAAACCTCGACATCCAGCGTCTGCTGCGCCGAGCCACCAAAAAATTCGACGGTGGCTATGCCATGGCAGGCATGATCGGCCACGGCGATGCCTTCGTCATGCGCGACCCCAACGGCATCCGACCCGCCTATTACTACTACGACGACGAAGTGGTGGTCGTCTGTTCAGAGCGCCCACCCATCCAAACCGCTTTCGATGTGCACATCTCGCGCATCCAGGAAATCCAGCCTGCCCATGCCCTCGTCATCAAGCGAAACGGAACCATCAGCGAGGTGCCTTTTGCCGAGCCGGGCGAGCGGCGCTCCTGTTCCTTCGAGCGGATCTATTTCAGCCGTGGCAATGACCTCGACATCTATCAGGAACGCAAACGTCTCGGCGAACAACTCACACCACTGGTACTCGAGGCCATTGACAACGACCTGGAAAACACCGTCTTTTCTTTCGTGCCCAACACGGCCGAAAGCGCCTACTATGGCCTGCTCGAAGGGCTCGACAAATGCCTCGATCAAATCAAGGCGGAGAAAATAGCCGCCCTGGGCCCCAAACCGGATCCAGAGCAGGTGAAAAAAATTCTCTCCCTCCGCCCGCGCGCCGAAAAACTCGTCCACAAAGACGCCAAGCTGCGCACCTTCATCGCCGACGACACCTCTCGCGGTGAGCTGGTTTACCACGGCTACGACGTCACCTATGGCCTGGTGCGCAACGATAAAGACAACCTCGTTTTGCTCGACGACAGCATCGTGCGCGGTACCACCCTTCGCGATAGTATCATCCGCATCGTGGCACGTCTGCGCCCCAAGAAGATCATCATCGTTTCGAGCGCCCCGCAAATACGCTACCCCGACTGTTACGGTATCGACATGTCGAAAATGAAAGACTTCGTGGCGTTCAGGGCGCTGGTGGAATTGATAAAGGAAAACGGCAAAGCGCATCTATTGCAAGAAACCTATGAGCGCTGCAAGGCGCAAGAGCACCTGCCCAAAGAGCAGATTACCAATGAAGTCAAGGCGCTGTACGATCAGTTCAGCACCAAAGAGATTTCGAGGAAGATTGCCCAAATCGTCACCCCGCCTGGTATCAAGCCCAAAGTGGAAGTCATTTTCCAAACCCTCGAAGGTTTGCACAAGGCCTGTCCCAACCATACGGGCGACTGGTACTTCTCGGGCAATTTCCCCACGCCCGGCGGCAACAAGGTTGTCAACAGGGCTTTCATCAACTACATGGAAGGCCGCGACGAACGAGCTTACTGATCCTGCAGCCCCTCGGTTTTTTCCCAATGCCATCCCTCGAGGTATTGCCAAAGGCGACGCCAGCGCGGCAGGGAGCGATGGCGCAGGTACCTCTCGCGCCAGTACGGCACTTTTTCCGGGGGCGCCACTTCGAGCAATCGGTGTGGGCTGGGCACGCCTGGACCCAAATTGCGCTGCAACCATTTCCCAAACCCGCGAAAATTCCAGTAGTGTAAAATCACCTCGTCGGCTGCTACGAGCCGACCGGTCTCGGCAAAGACAAGCGAAAACGCCAGTTGCTCCATCACGTGGGAAGGGTACGCCTTGTAAAGGGAATCAGTCCACTCCAACACTTTTTCCAGAAAGTCTTTTTCACGGGCAGGCATGCCTATTACGCCGGCGTTCCAAACCTGCGTTTCGGGGTAAAGGGGAATGCCGATCTGCCGTGCACGAGGGGCGAAACGGACCAACTTCGAGAATAGTAGATGCTGTTCTTCAGCCAATCTCCCTTCGGAGGTGTGCATCAGCAAATGTCCCCTTTTCATTCGCTCGAACAATACCGCCGGATCGCTGAGGAAGACCACATCGCCATCTGTGTAGAGCAACAGCCCGTCGAGCGTTCGACAGGCATGTCGCAGTGCTTCTACCTTGGCGCGATGGACGAAACCGGCTGGCCCCTTCCACTCCGCAAGGCGCTCGGCACTCAGCGGAACCACCTCCAGCGGCAGGCCTTCCCATCTTTTCACTTCCTCGAAAAACGTCGGTTGATCAGTATAGACCACCCAAACGATTTGGGAGGGCCTCCACCGCCAGGCCGAAGCCAAAGCAAGGGCCGTCTGATAAAAATGGTGGACTTTGCCGTGGCAGAGGTGGACGATGTAGCGGGGTTCGAGCATGGCAGCACTCACTCTTGCACCCCTTCAGGTTCCTCTCGATAGGCGCTCACCGGTGGGCAAACGCACATCAGATGGCGGTCGCCATAGGCATTGTCGATGCGTGCCACGGAAGGCCAAAACTTGAAGCCTTCATACAGCCAAGGCAGGGGCCATGCCGCCTTTTCGCGGTCGTATTTCCGTGTCCATTCGTTGGCACTCACCAAGGCCACAGTGTGCGGGGCATGGTGGAGCACACTGTCCTGTGGCGCTATTTTTCCCGTAGCCACCTCTTCGATTTCTTGCCTGATCTGGAGCATGGCCTCACAGAAGCGGTCCAGCTCGTCGAGGCTTTCACTCTCGGTCGGCTCGATCATGAGTGTGCCGGGCACGGGGAAGCTGAGGGTGGGAGCGTGAAAGCCATAATCCATCAGGCGCTTGGCTACGTCTTCGGCGCTGCACCATTCTTTCCAGGGCCTCAGGTCGAGGATGAATTCGTGGGCAGCTCGCCCTTTGTGGCCGGCATACAGTATGGGGTATGCTTTTTCGAGGCGGGACTTTAGGTAGTTGGCGTTCAGGATGGCGTAGCGGGTGGCCTCGACGAGGCCCTTGCGCCCCAACAGGCGTATGTATCCGTAGGAAATGATCAGGATGCTGGCGCTGCCCCATGGGGCCGCCGAGACGGCCGAAATGGCTTTTTCGCCTCCGGTGCGCACCAGCGGGTGTGAAGGCAGGAAGGGAGCGAGTTTTTCATTGACGCAGATGGGGCCCATGCCGGGGCCTCCGCCGCCGTGTGGGATGGCGAAAGTCTTGTGCAGGTTGAGGTGGCAGACGTCAGCACCGATGATACCCGGGCTGGTCAAGCCCACTTGGGCGTTCATGTTGGCACCGTCCATGTAAACCAGGCCGCCGTTGTCGTGAATCACCTGGCAAAGCTGTCGGACGCCTGTTTCGAAGACGCCATGTGTGCTCGGGTAGGTGATCATCAGGCAGGCCAGGGTATCACGGTATTGTTCGGCTTTCCTGCGCAGGTCTTCTGGATCGATGTTGCCCCGTTCGTCGCATTCTACGACGACCACCTTCATGCCTGCCATGGAAGCGCTGGCAGGATTGGTGCCGTGTGCAGAAGCGGGGATGAGTGCCACGTTCCGATGGCCTTCACCTCGGCTGGCGTGGTATGCCCTGATGACCATCAAACCTGTGAACTCACCTTGGGCACCAGAGTTGGGCTGAAGGGAGCAGGCTGCCATGCCTGTAATCTCGCACAGATACCTTTCGAGATCGTGGAAAATTTCGTGATAGCCCTGGGCTTGATCGACGGGCACGAAAGGATGGATGTCGCTGAAGTGCCGCCACGACAAAGGCATCAACTCTGTGGCGGCGTTGAGCTTCATGGTGCAACTACCCAGGGAAATCATGGAATGGGTAAGGGAGAGGTCGCGGTTTTCCAGGCGCTTGATATAGCGCATCATCTTGGTCTCGGTGTGGTAGCTGTTGAAAACCGGGTGAGTCAGGTAAGGGCTGGTTCGTTGGAGGCTTTCAGGGAAATTGTATCCTGGCATGTCGTCGAGGTCGGGGTTGACTTCCATGCCTTTTGCCTGGGCGAAAATGCTCACCAGCATGTCGAGGTCTTCGTCGGTCACGGTTTCGTCGAGGCTTACTTGTACTCTGTTGCCGTCGTAGTAAAGGTTGATCTCGTTCGAGAGCGCCAAGTGGTGGAGCACATCCATGGTTTTGCCATCCATTTCGATACAGAGCGTATCGAAAAACTGCTCGTGGACGACGTGGTAGCCCATGGCTTTGAGATTCTTGTTCAAAATCTGGGCGTATCCATGCACGCGGTCGGCGATGGCTTTGAGGCCTTTGGGGCCATGCCACACGGCATACATGCCTGCCATGATGGCCAGCAGGGCTTGGGCCGTGCAAATGTTGCTGGTGGCCTTTTCGCGGCGGATGTGTTGTTCGCGAGTCTGGAGGGCCATGCGGAAGGCCGGTTTGCCCTGGGCATCGATCGATACACCGATGATGCGGCCAGGGATGACGCGCTTGAATTCATCGCGGGTGGCAAAGTAGGCGGCATGGGGCCCCCCGTATCCGAGCGGAATGCCAAAGCGCTGGGTATTGCCCACGGCGCAGTCGGCACCCCATTCGCCGGGAGGCGTCAGGATGGCCAGGGAAAGGAGGTCGGCGGCAACCGTGACGAAAATCCCCCGCTCTCGAGCCCGATCGACCAGCTTGCGGTAGTCCTCCACTCGACCGTCTTTACCTGGAAACTGCAGCAGCACTCCGAAAACATCCTCGTCGTCGAGGTTCCATTCCTTCCAGGGAGCCACGCGCACCTCGATGCCGTGTGGTTGGGCACGGGTCTCGAGCACGGCAATGGTCTGGTCGAAAACCTGCTCATCGACGTAAAACACATTGGCGACCTTGTCGCGGGCCTTTTTGTTTTTCTGACCGTAGAACATGGTCATGGCTTCGGCGGCCGCCGTGGCTTCATCCAACAGACTTGCATTGGCAATGGGCAAACCGGTCAGGTCGCTGACCATGGTTTGAAAATTCAAAAGCGCCTCCAGACGCCCTTGGGAAATTTCGGCCTGGTAGGGCGTGTATTGGGTGTACCAGCCGGGGTTTTGGAAGATGTTGCGCACGATGACCGAAGGCGAGTAAGTGCCGTAGTAGCCCAGGCCGATGAAGGAGCGAAAGACCTTGTTCATCATGGAAATCTCCTTGACCTCGCGCAGGTACTCAAACTCGGTCAAGGCATCGGGCAGGTTCAACTCTTGCCGCATACGGATGGGCTCAGGAACGGTTTCGTCGATGAGTTGGTCGAGGCTCGAGACGCCTATGACCTCCAGCATGTGCTCGAGTTCCTGCTCGTTGGGTCCAATGTGTCGCTTGGAAAACTGATCGAAAAAGATAGTGCTGCTCATGTATCAAGGTTGATTTTATCTGGTGTTCAGGCCCTTGCTGAAAGGGGCATGTGCTTGCGCAAAAAGGCCGGCCAAAGGTACATCATTTCAAAAGGAAGCAGGGGGCGAGAATTGTCAGTGTCGGCCCTGAACAAGCCTCATTCCCATTGGTTTTCAGCCAGGCCAGGGTTCAGCCCCTCGGGTTCCCGTTTGCTACCTTTGATCCATCGATCACCATTGCCCAACTACCATTTATCATGCGGCTCGACAAATGGCTCATCGAACGCGGCATTTTCCCTTCCCGGCAACGGGCCTGCCTGGCCATCGAACAGGGGCTGGTGAGCGTGAATGGGAGGGTGGCCGACAAGGCATCTCAACGGGTAAAAGCCAGCGACCACGTAGAGGTGCTGGGTGATCCCCTTCGGTATGTGAGCCGCGGCGGCCTCAAGTTGGAAAAAGCCATACGCACTTTTGGCCTCGAGCTTCGAGGGCTGCGCCTGCTCGATGCCGGAGCCTCTACGGGTGGGTTCACCGACTGCGCGCTCCAACATGGAGCTGAAAAGGTCTATGCAGTAGATGTCGGCACCGAGCAGTTGCATCCTTCCCTGCGCAGCCATCCCCGGGTGATCAGCTTCGAAAACACCGACGTGCGTAGCCTGACCATTGAACTGTTCGATGGTCGGCTCGTAGATGCCATCGTTTGCGACCTTTCATTCATTTCGCTGGGCCAGGTGCTTCCTGTATTGGTGGATCTGCTCGAGCCTGGAGGCTGGATGGTGATTTTGGTAAAACCCCAGTTCGAACTCGGCAAGCGCCTGGCTTTGAAAGGTGGCATCGTCACCGATGAAGCGCTCAGGCAGGAAGCGCTTGAACGGGTGGAAGCGACGGCCGTTCGATGCGGCCTCGTATGCCGGGGAAAAGTGGAAACCGATGTGGCCGAAGGTGAGCGAAAAAATGTAGAATATTTGCTGTGGCTCCAAAAACCGAATATTTGAACCCTGAGTCCACTGTGAAAAGTCATTTTCTATTGGAGTTAGCGTAAGTTCCGTTGTTTGAGTGACCTGCCTGTCCGCCTGCCTGCCTGCCTGTCGGCAGACAGGGCGTCAGACAGGGCAGACAGGAGTTTGGCCCGCGCTAAAGCCTTGGTTTTGAGGGGTTGAACATTTTACTCCTGACAGCACTCGAAGTGCTGTCAGGAGTGAGCTTTCTAATTTTTCGCACTACAGTGCCTTTTTGCAGTGCGCTCAGGAATTGAGGATTTGAGGATGTGAGGATGTGAAGATTTGAGGATGTGAGGATATGAGGATGTGAGGATATGAGAAACTGAAGAGAGTTTGGCCGCCCTGAAATGTATTCAGCCTGAATCACCGGAGCTATAATAATTAAAAATGCCCCGTGGACGAATCCGCAGGGCCAGGAAAGAAGAGGGTAGAATTTAAATTTTTTGAAGGTGTGATGAGGTTTTTTGGGGCTCGTAATTGCCGCCATATTTTTTGAAATGCTGTTTATAAATCCGGCGATTCACTTTGAATGAATATTTTACGATTTAGGGCATGACGGAAGTTCCTCAAATCCTCCCTGCCTGCCTGTCCGTCGGCCAGACGGGGCGGCAGACAGGAAATCCTCAAATCCTCACATCCTCACATCCTCACATCCTCACATCCTCACATCCTCACATCCTCAAATCCTCACATCCTCATTCGCCGGCGCTATAATTAAAGTGGCTGCCATCGATTGCTGTATATTCGAAAAAACACATGCAATATCAATGGTGCAAATCGTCGAGGATGAGTCCGATGAGGAACTCGTGGTGGATTTTGGCGCGTCGGTTATCCATGTCCTGCCAGGTCACCTTTCCCGTTCGATAGCGAACGTTGATGATGTCAGCGTATCTGATACCGGCATTCAGGAAGCTGCTGTTGTATTTGTAGGGCAATCTTGCACGTAGCGCATCGCCGTGGGCTGTGGTGCCATAGGTGTAAATGGTCAGCGACGGGTTGACCATGGCAAAGCCAGCTCCTACTTGCGGACCAAAGCCAGTAGCGAAGCCCTTGTTGGGCAGGGTAAACGGGGGTTCGAAATTTCTGTGGGCGGGGGCATAGGTGCCAGCTTCGAGGCCTACGCTGGAAATCACCCGGAAGGTGGTGTTGCCCCAACGACCTACTACGGGGATTGCCATCATGGCAAACTCGCCATCCAGCAACAGGGGATTGAAAGCGCCTTCGGCTTCCACGGCCTTTCTGGTGAAGTCCGAATTGGAAGTGTGCTCACTGATCCAACTCACCTGCGCGTGCCAGCGCGCTTCGATGGGGAGCCTTGTGATGCCATCTTTGCACTGGATAACATTTTTCTGGAACCGAGGCACCGAGCCGACTCGCACGGTGCGGGCTTGGGCGTCATAGGGCAATTCCCAGTATTTGAGTGAAGCTTGCTGAATCCCGAAAGCCAGTTCGAGGTCGGGGAAAGTAGTGGAGTTGAAAACTTGCTGAATCAGGCTGGTAAAGTTGACTGGCCCCTGGGGATCGATTTGGCTGTTTATCAAATCGAAAGTATCCTGCAACACACCCAGGTTTTCCTGGTTGATGTCGTCGAACCCGATGACGACCAAAGACCAGTTGGAAGAATCGAAAGTCAGCTCATCCTGGTACAGTCCGAACGAATTGCCGAGGGAATCCTGGTTGTTTTGGAACAGATCGAGCAGGTGCCCGGCTTCACCCAAGATGGTGTCTTGGTCCGGTGGATCCAGGCCGAGGTTGGGCAATTTGAACCCTAACAAGTCCAGACCAGCGCCGAGATCGTCGAGCCAGGTATCGTCGAAATTGCCGACGGGGTTGCCTTGTTGGATTTCGCCATCGAGGGTCTGCCAGGCATCGTTCCCCTGGCTGTGGTCGAAGGTGAAATTGCCGATTGTCGAATCCATATTGCCATTGACGATGGCGTGGGTGGGCTTGTCGAGCCGGGTCAGTAGTTCGGCAAAAAGACTCCATTGGGAATATGCCGACGAACTCGACAAAAGGATGAGCCCAAGGATGCTCAATACGTGCATTTTTAGTGCTCGCATGATAGATAATTTTAAAGGTTAATAGGCAGTTATTTTCGCTGTGTAGCTACATTCACAGTATGGGTCAGAAAATCGAGCGTTTGGACGTGTTTTACTTATCAGTCGTTGGGATGGAAATTATTGATCGGCTCAACTGCGGTGGTAAATTCTTGGCAAGCTCACCAAATATATGCTACAGGAGATTACACTTGGTTCGTCCTTGGAAATTCAGAATGCCAGTCGATAAATTTTCCTGCGGCAGTTAAAAATGTGTTCCCCAGGAATCGATACGCCATGAAGATGATTCAATGATGGCCCCCTACACGGGTCATGGAAAAATTGCTAACGGGATTTGTGACTTTCTATCGCTCAAGTATATTTGCTGTCGAGCAAAACGAGTAAGAAAATAGCATGGAGGCTACCCGAGGTGTGTCAGGCCGGCCGGAGTATCGTTCTCCAATATATTTTTGGGTATGGTGAGCTTTCTTTCTGACCAGGCACCTCGCTTTGAGCATATTATGTGAAAAATTGCGTGTTTATAGCGCCGGCGAATGAGGAAATGAGGATTTGAGGATATGAGGATTTGAGGATATGAGGATTTCCTGTCTGCCGACCCGTCTGGCCGCCTGTCCGGCTGGACAGACGGGCCGGACAGGCAGGCAGGGAGGATGTGAGGATATGAGGATGTGAGGATGTGAAGATTTGAGGATGTGAGGATGTGAGGATGTGAGAAACCGAAGAGAGTTTGGCCGCCCTGAAATGTATTCAGCCTGAATCACCTGAGCTATAATAGATGATTCATTCAAAGGGAAAAGAAATTATCTGGCCCTTGACCTCAAAGGAAGAGAGTTAATATTTCAATAAGGATAACTTGCAAAAATCGTTATCATGGAAAATCCAAAAAAAGCCCATCATCATTTTTATCCTGTACCCCTCCTTGTCAATGAATATGGGGCTTCCTACAGGAGGTTACTCGTTTTGTCGAGTGGAAGCTGGCACCTCATTCCCCTGGATGAAATCATTCGACTCGAAAGCGAGGGCAATTACATTACCTTTTTTACGACGACTCGAAAGGTCGTCACCATCAACACCATGAAACATTACATAGAAATATTGCCTGAAGAGATGTTTTTTCAATCGCATCAGTCGCACATTGTGAATTTGGCTTTCATCGAACAGGTCAGCTTCCGGGAAGGGTGCTGTCTGCACTTGAAAAACGGCGACGTGGTACCCGTGGCCCATACGCGCAAAGACTCGCTCAAGCAGGTGCTGATGGCAAAGTGCCTCAAATGAGCCCAGGTTGCCAAGCGGATTTTTTTAGCTTTGGCGGCCTTGTAGGCATTGAAAAACCAACCCACCCATCGGCATGAAGCTAAAATTCTGTGGGGCAGCCCGCCAAGTTACCGGTAGCGCACACCTGCTGACCCTTGACGACGGATTCACCATCCTGCTGGATTGCGGCCTGTATCAAGGCCATGATGATTTCATGGCCGATTTCAACGAAGAATGGCTCTTCGACCCGTCGGCCATCGATGTAGTGGTGTTGTCACACGCACACATAGACCACAGCGGCCGCCTGCCCAAGCTGGTCAAGGATGGTTTCCGAGGAAAAATCCACGCCACCCACGCCACCCGCTCCCTGTGTGCCATCATGCTCCTCGACAGCGCCCTCATCCAGGAACGCGACGCCGAATACCACAACAAGCATCGTCACAAGTACGGCCACGGCCCCCGAAGCAAGGAAAAACATCCCTTGTACGACCGACACGACGTCAAACAGACGATGCAACTGTTCGAAGGGCATTCCTATGGCAAACCCTTCCACATCCATCCCGACGTGGAGGTGGAATTTAGAGATGCGGGCCACATCCTCGGCAGTGCAAACGTGACGCTGGAAATTCGACGCAAGGATGGATCGAAACAACGCATCGGTTTCACCGGCGATATCGGCAGGCCCAACCGCCCCATTCTCAGAGACCCTGTTCGCATGGACCCCGTTGATTTCCTCATCTGTGAATCCACCTATGGCGACAGAGAACACGAAGAAGCGCCGGCAGAGGTGGAGCGCCTGTTGCGCATCATCCGACACACCTGCGTCGAAAAGAAGGGTAAACTCATCATCCCCGCATTCAGTGTCGGACGTACACAGGAAATCGTTTACATCCTCGACCAGCTCGAAAACGCCGGCAAGCTGCCCAACATACCCGTGTTCGTGGACAGCCCCCTTTCGGTGAATGCTACGGTGATATTCGCGGCTCACCCCGAATGCTACGATGCCGAGCTGAGCACCTACCTGCTCAAGGACCCAAATCCTTTTGGATTCAACCGCCTGACCTACATCAAGGAGGTGGAAGAATCCAAGCGCCTGAACACCTTGCGCGAACCATGTATCATCATCAGCGCTTCGGGCATGGCCAACGCCGGCCGGGTCAAGCACCATTTGTACAACAACATCCACCGAAAGGAGAATACCGTGCTCATCGTAGGCTACTGTACGCCTGAAACACCAGGTGGTCAGTTGCGCGCAGGTGCCAAAGAACTGGAACTGTTCGGTGAGCGCAAACCGGTGCTGTGCGACGTGGAAGTAATGGACTCTTTTTCTGCCCATGGCGACCGCAACGAAATGGCCGAGTTCATTCGCAATCAAAGGGGCGCCAAGGAAACTTTCCTCGTACATGGAGAACTGGACAGCCAGGAGGCCTTCCGCCGCTTCCTCGAAGAAAAAGGACACAAAAACATACACATTCCGGTATTGGGCCAGAGTTTTGCCCTTTGAGAAATCCCACCACCCTTCGACACCCAGCCCTGAAATTTTGTCATCGCCATTGCGCACCGAACCATGCTCCCGAGGAAAGGCAACGGGTAGCATTATGTTTGCAACCACCAGAAAACATTGTATCTGATGATGCTTTCTCAACGACCCATTTACTTGCTCGCCATACTCCTGCTGGCCACCACCGCGTGTAGCAGATTCGAAGAATTGACCCATGCCGACGTGGTGGGCCCCGACGCCGAATTCGCCGTGCCCATTTTCAAGGCACGAACGAGCATCCAGGACCTCATCGAGGGTTTCGACGAATACACCTACATCGAAATCGACGGTGAAGGTGTCATTCACCTGCGCTACTCGGGCGATGTGCTGACCCAACACGCCAGTGAATTTCTCCAGGCAGCCAGCGATAGCATCCCGCCCGCCATCCCCCTTAGCGATACCCTCTTCGCATTGCCATTTTCTTCGCCCCAGCAACTCAAAGTGGACAAGGCCACCTACAAATCTGGTACGGTGCGCTTCGCCTGCCAAAGCACGCATGTGGGCACCATCACTTTCAGGCTTTACATCCTCCAGGCGAAAAAAAATGGACAAGTGGCCATGCTCGAGGAAACTTTTCCATCGCCACCACCCCTCCAGGGCTTTCACATCTCTCTCAACAGCCTGGACATGAGCGGTTACGACCTGCTGCCCCAAAGCGATACCGTCTTCATCCGGTACGAAGCCATCACGGAAACGGGCCAGCGCCTCAAGCTGCCGCAGGTATTCCTCCTCAATGAAGAGGTGCAATTTTCCTACATCGAAGGCGTGTTGGGCAAATTCACCCACAACGGAAGAGCCGACACCATCCTCATCGACTTTTTCAAAAACTGGATACAAGGCGATGTTTTCTTCGAAAACCCCGAAATACTCATCCACGTACAGAATGCCTTTGGGGTACCAACCCGCTCCGACATCAAGGTCTTCGACATCCTCACCGCCGATGGCAAGCGCATTCCCCTCGAAAGTATTTACATCACCGATACCGGGATCGATTTTGCCTATCCCGCCCTCGACGAAGTAGGCCAGGTGAAGACCATGACTTTTACTTTCGACGAAACGAACTCCAACATAGAGGATGTGCTCGGTTCGCGCCCCGTGGCACTCGAATACGACGTGGATGCACTGATGAACCCCGACAATTCGACTACTGCCAAAGGGTTCATCACCGACAGCAGTTTTTACAACATCCAGGTAGAGGTCGATTTGCCGCTGCGCGGCAGGGCGTCTGGCTTCACCATGCGCGATACTTTCTCGGTGGATTTTTCAGGCTATGGAGCCGTGCGCAGTGCCGAGTTCAAACTCGTTGCCGACAATGAAATGCCGTTGGAAGTGGCAGGTCAGGTGTGGTTCCTCGACTCCCTGTATCAGCCCATCGATTCGCTGTTCCTCGATGGCTCACAGGTCATCGTGAGCGGTGCTCCGGTGGACGCATCTGGCATTGCTACCACCAAGGTCACCGACACGCATTATTTCGATTTTGACCAAACCCGCTTCGAAGGCATCCGACAGGCTCGCTACTTGCTCGTCCAAGGTTCGTTTTCTACTTCTGGTGAGGGGGCTCAAACGGTCAAAGCAATCGCTGATCAACAGGTGGAAATAAGGATGGGAGCCAAACTGCGAACCTTGCCCTGACAGATGCCGTGGGGTGAACTTATTTTCGCCCGGCCACCTTTTTTCAGCACTTGCAATCCGGGCAACGGAATCCTGATCCAAAACCATTTTTGAAAAAGATTTTTCCCGATGAATCAAACACACAGGCCTCTCGATTGGCAATTTGCCGGCATGGCTCTCAGGCTGTCCGCAGTGCTTTCCATCATGTGTCTGTTCGCAGTGCATACCCAGGCTCAACACGAACTGGGCCTGCACTTCATGCGCAACGTGTGGCAGTCCAACTCGACCAATCCCGCCATCGTGCAGCCCCAAACACTTTCTGTAAGTGTGCTCGGCTTGCGCAACAACCTCATCTTCGATGGGCCCACTTACAACCAGATGACCCGCGAGGAGAATGGCAAAAGAGTCATCGATGTGGACAAACTGGTGGCCCATTTGAACCCAGAAAACACCCTGCGTGACGACCTCGAGCTGCCCACCCTGACGGTGGCCCTGCGCTTGGGCAAACTCAGCCTCAGTCTGGGCCATGCCGTCCGTTACCACGCTTTTTTCAAGTACCCAAAGGTTTTGCCCCAATTGGTCTGGCAAGGCAATGCGCAATTTATCGATCAAACCATCCACCTGGACAACGAACTGCAGTTCACGGGCTACCACGAACTGGCAGCCGGTATAGCAGCTGAACTTGGGCCCCTCACGCTGGGCGGCAAGGTGAAACTGCTCAGCGGAATTGGCAGCGCACAGAGTGATGATGACCACCATGCTGCCAGTTTCTTTACCGACTCCGACGTCTATCAGGTGACTTTGGCTGGCGACTACATCCTCCACACCAGTGGATCGGTGAAATACACCAATTTCACCGACCTCAGCGTCGATTTCAACTATGGCTCCTACACCCTCCAAAAATTCTTCTCCGCCAATACGGGCCTGGCCATCGACATCGGTGCCCGCCTGAAATTGGATCGCCTCGAACTTGCTGCCAGCGCCCTGGACATGGGGAAAATTACCTGGGACAAGGACGTGATCAATTACATAGCCGACACCACCATTACCTACGACGGCCTGGACTTCAGCAATGCCCTCACCGGTGCCGACGCAGGAGACTTCAACGATGCACTCGATACCCTCAAATCCCTTTACCAGGTCAAGGAGACCGATCAGTCTTTTACCACTACCCTGCCACGCCGAATCTATCTGAGCGCATTGTACCATCTGACTGACCGGTTGCGCGGGGGTGTGTTGTTCTTTTCAGAAAAATTCAGAGGAGAAACCGACACGCGCATTGCCGTGGGGGGCACTTTCGACCTCCTGGAAAACCTGACGGTAGGAGCCTCCTACGCCCTGGGGCACGGCAGGTTCGACAACCTTGGTATCAATGCCGCAGCTTTCATTGGGCCGGTGCAAGTCTTCGCCGTTACCGACAATATTTTCGCCGCATTCAGGCCAGGTGACAGCCGCGACTTTGGTGCGCGCATCGGAGGCCGTATCATGCTGGCCCAGGTACAGGAGTAGATTCCTCCGCCTTCACTTTTAGTATTGCCTGATGAAAAAGGTCCTGGTCGTGCGTTTCTCTTCGATTGGCGATGTGGTACTGACCACGCCGGTGTTGCGATGCTTGCACGAACAGACCGGCGCAGAGGTTCACTTCCTGACCAAGGCTGCCTATGCGCCCCTGGTTGCCTACAATCCCCACGTGCAAGTCGTTCACGAGTTGCGCGACAGCCTCCGGAAATTGTTGCCCGAGTTGAAGCGACAAAACTTTGACGTGCTCGTCGATCTGCACAGGAACTGGCGCAGCCGAATGGTTCGAATGGCTCTCGGCAAGCCGACGCTCGGCTTCGAAAAGCTCAATTTCCAAAAATGGCTCCTCGTCAATTTCAAATGGGATTTCATGCCCCGGTGTCATCTCGTTCATCGCTATCTGGCCGCAGTGGAACCATTGGGCGTGAAAGATGACAAATACGGCCTGGAGATTTTTCTGCCACAAACCCTTCCACCCCTGTCAGTACAGCTACCCGCCGAGTACGTCGCCTTCGCAGTTGGTGGCGCACATGCTACCAAGCGCATGCCCGTCGAAAAAATGAAAGAAGTATTGAAACAGCTCGACCTGCCGGTGGTACTATTGGGCGGCCCGGCCGAAGCCGAGACTGGCAAAGCGCTGAGCGCGACTTTTGGGGAAGGGAAAATCATCGACCTGTGTGGTAGGACGACGCTGCTCCAGTCGGCTCTGGTGATCAGAGACGCCGCAGCAGTGCTCACCCATGACACCGGCATGATGCATATTGCCGCGGCGTTTCGAAAGCCCATCGTATCGGTTTGGGGCAATACCGTTCCGGCATTCGGAATGTATCCCTATTACGGCGACGATCCCGACAGGAGCACAGTTTTTGAAGTGAAGGGGCTGCCCTGCCGACCCTGCTCGAAATTGGGCCATCGCCGATGCCCCCGCGGACATTTCAATTGTATGCACTTGCAGGATGCAAATGCCATTGCTCGAGCTGTGAGGCGGGCGATAAGCAGCGAAGTGAGTAAGTAACCCTGTCAGCAATGACTGCGTATGAGCAGGAGCAGCTCACGTCGGATTTGGAAGAAGGTGATGGCGGGCAGCTGACAGGAACCAAACAATTGCGGCCCATCGACGGCCCTCGAAATACCACTTGAGTCAAATCTCATATCTTCGGCCTTTCGGATGCATACCCTCCCCAGCGGTCGTTGCACACTGTACCGGCTGTCTCACTCGAAATCGTAATCGACATGAAGACATTCTTTACCCTGATTGCTTCATTTGTGCTGTTGTCAAGCAGTCTAACCCTTGGTGCGCAGGATTTGCACAACACCCTTTTCTACATGAACCCCCTGCACATGAATCCCGCCTTTTCAGGGGCCTATGAAGGGACTTATCGCATCGGCGGCATTTATCGCGACCAGGCACGCAGTGTGGTGACCAATGCCTACTCTACGCCCACACTTTTCATCGATGCACCGGTGGTCATGCTTGGCAAGCGCCATTGGCTTGGGGTGGGAGGTCTGATGTTTCGCGACCAAGCTGGCGATGGCAAGCTCCAGATGAACTCCTTCCAACTGTCGGGAGCACTGCACCTGGCCATGGACAAGAAGAGCCAAAACATCATGACCATAGGCGTGCAATGGGGGCAGGTGCAGCGGCAAATCAAAGACCGTGATGCCTTCATTTTGGGCGATTTTCTCGAGGAGAAACAGAATAATGTGTTGAACCCAAAAACAAATGACCCATTTATCACCCAAAACAGCGGGCAGGACGACCTCAAAAAGAATTTCACCGATGTGAATGCAGGGATTCTGTTCACCCGAAAAGGCAAAGACGGCAATGGTTTCAACGCCGGATTCTCCGTGCGACATATTACCAGGCCATCTTCCGTCAATTTCGAACCGGGAGGTCCCAAGCAGGCGCTGCGCCTCATTGGCCACGCCCAGCTGACTACCAACTTAGACGACAAATGGTCTGTGACACCTGAACTCTACTATACCAACATGGACAAAGCCACCCAATTCCAGGTGCACGGTTGGGCCGGCTACAAACTCAACCCCGAAAAGCGCATCCAACTCAACTTCGGACTTGGTTATCGCAGCAACGACGCCGGCCAGCTGCTGCTCGGCATGGATTACGGCGACATCAAAGCGGCCATTGCCTACGACGTAACCCTTTCCCAACTCAACGAAGCCAACAATTACAAGGGAGGCTTTGAACTTTCGGTGTACTACATCGGGAAGATTTACAAAAAACCCGAGGTCAAGCCCGTCATCTTGTGTCCACACCTGTGATTTGAACCTCTGCGCAAAAGCCTCGTTTCTTGTTCACCAACACCGCAACCACAACGAACTGGCAGATATGAAAAAGCTTTTGTTGATATGTGCGCTGGCCATCACGGCATCCTCCCTGCTGGCGCAACCCCTCAACCGCCCCACCTATGCCATGATGATCCAAACGGCCGAAGAGCAAATGGCCAAAAAGGACTACTACCGGGCTTTGGAATGGTATGAACAGGCCTACGATGAAAGCAAAGACCCCGACCTTGCCATCATCTTGGCCGATCTGAACTACATGCTGCGCGACTACAGCGCCGCCGCCCGTTGGTATCGCAGGGCCCTCCAACCCAGCCGTCGAAACAAAAAAGCCGAAGAATGGCAAGAGAAGCGCTTCGAATATGCCCGCGCCCTCAAGATGAACGGCGACTATGAAGAAGCCATGGAGCAGTTCGACTTGTTCATCCGAACCACCAAAGACCCGGTGAAAAAGGAGCTGGCTGAAATCGAAAAGGTGGGCTGCGAGTTCGCCCTCGTCGCCAAGCCCGTTGACAACCTCACCGTCTCCAATGCCGGCCGCAACGTCAACTCTCCTCTTTCAGAATACTCGCCCTATCTCAGCCCCGACAACTCGGAGCTATACTACGCCAGCCTCAACGCTGACCAAATCATCGAAATCGATCTATCCAAGGCTGAAGAAGAACCCGAACCCTACGTCAAAATTTACCGCTCCAACCGCACTGAAAAGGGTTGGTCGAAAGGTGAACCGCTCAGCGACAAGATCAACCGGCCCGGCTACCTCAACGTCAACGTCAAACTCTCGCCCGATGGTCGCCGCATGGTTTTCAACCGGGAACTCATCGAGGGCAACGTGCTCGTAGAAAGCAAAATCTACATCAGTGAAAAATCGGGCGCCGACTGGGGTGCCGCCAATCTGGTCGAAAGCCTCGCAAGCGATTACATCGCCAAATCGCCCTGCTTTGGAGAACTATTCGGTCAGGAAGTGCTCTTTTTCGTCTCCGACATGGATGGCGGTTACGGCGGCTACGACATCTATTACGCCACCTACAAAGGCGGTGGGCAATATGGCGACCCCGTCAACTTAGGCCCCCAGATCAATACTCCCGGCGACGAAGAAACTCCCTTTTATCGCGATGGAGCCCTGTATTTCAGCTCCACCGGCCATCCCGGCCTCGGTGGCTACGACATCTTCATGAGTACCTGGGATGGCACCCGATGGAGCAAACCCGTCAACATGGGCCTGGGATATAACTCCAGCGCCGACGACCTCTATTTCATGCTCGACAAGGAAGGCTACACGGGGGTGTTCGCTTCCAACCGCGCAGGTGAAGGCGGGCGCTCTCTCAAAAGCCGCACTTGCTGCAACGACATCTACAACTTTACCCTGAAGAAAATCGAAGCTTCCCTGGTTGCCACGGTCATCGATCGCGATACCAAAGAACCCATCAGCGGTGCCACCGTGGAGCTCTACGTAGCCAAAAACGGCCAAATGCAACTGGTGGATACCAAAACCAACCCCTCGGCCAACGGCTTCGAATTTCCCCTCGAGCTCGACAAAGCCTACATGATCATCGGCTCGGCCGAGAACTACGAAAAAGATACCATCACCCTGAATACGATCGGCCTGCTTGACAGCAAGGTGTACCAGGAAGTGCTCGACCTCAAACCTGGCAAGAAGACCATCACGATCCGCCGTGAAGAACCGTTCGTGCTGGAAAACATCTACTACGATTTCGACGACGACAAAATATTGCCTGATGCCGAAAAAGACCTGCAGGTCATCCTCGAACTCATGCAACAATATCCCGACATGGTCATCGAGCTTTCGAGCCACACGGACTCTCGCGGTACTGAGCAGTACAACCGCGAACTGTCGCAGCGTCGCGCCGAATCGGCACGCCGATGGCTCGTGGCCCGAGGCATCGACCGCCGACGCATCCAGGCCCGTGGATATGGCGAAAGCCAACCCAAGGTCGTAGATGAGCGCGTCAAACAACGATTCCCCTTCCTCAACATCGGCGACACCCTCACCGAGGCTTATATAAACAGCCTCTTGCCCGATACGGCCAAGTTCGAAGCGGCCCACCAGGTCAACCGCCGCACGGAGTTCAAAATCATCGATGGCCCTACGAGTATCACCATCGAAGAGGAACGCCTCATCCAGATCGGCAATCGCAAAGTGGATGAAAAACTAAAGGAAGAAGTGAAGCCCTCGGGCAAGAAAGAAAACCAGCAGCAAAATCAGAACAAGGAAAAGCCTGGGGGCAATTCCTCCTCACTCATGCCCAACATCCACGTCGTAGAGCCCAAACCCAAGCAGGAAAAGCCTCCCATCCATCCGCTTTCTTCCCTTTATGGTAAAAAAGACCTCACCGGCTTGCCCATCATGCATTTCGATGAACGGGTGCACGACTTTGGAAAGGTCAAAAAGGGCGAAATCAAATCACACGTCTTCACTTTCACTAACCTGGGTGACGTGCCCCTGGCCATCGATCTGGCCACAAGCTGCGATTGCACCACCCTCGAATACAATACCTCCGAGGTGAAACCCGGTGAAAAAGGGCAGATCAAAGTCATTTTCGACAGCAGCAAAAAGGACGAAAACGAAATCGTGGATGTGGACATCTTCCTCAAGAACATCGACCCCGAACTTGGGGCACCCATCTTCGAACGCATTCAGTACACGTACGAATTAGTGAAGTGATAGTACTCAGCGGGGTTTTGAAACATCCACCTGTTCGAGGTGAACGGTACAGGGCCGGCAACATCGAAATCGTTGCCGGCCCTGTTTGTTTAGCAGCCCGAGCCCAGCCCATTCATTGGGTTAGCCTCAGTTCATTTTGAAAGGCGGATGGAGGATGAAAGCCGGCACAGGTACCTGAAAAGTGGAGCCGTCATCCACCCGAAGCATGGTGTAGTAGCCCCACATCTTGCCTATGTCGGTCACCAAAGGGCACCATGAGGCGTATTCGTACACCTCTCCCGGTTTGAGGATGGGCTGTTCGCCAACGACCCCCTCACCTTCCACTTCCTTGATGGTTCCATTCGATTCGGCGATGAACCAGTGCCGCCTCAACAATTGGACCGTGAGGTTGCTTTGGTTTTCGATCACGATACGATAGGCGTGCACGTATTGCTGACGGATGGGGGCAGATTCTTCGGGGATGTACACCGGCGATACACTGATGCGAATACCGTGGGTAGTGAGGGTCTCCATTGCGCGGGGTGTTGGTTGTAGTTGTTGCAAAAGTGGATAAAAAAGTAGAGGGCATCAAGGGCAGAAGGCAATCGGGGCTTGAGAGCAAAGAAGTCGGGGCTATGTCTTATTTGAGGAATTGGGCGACGGCACGCTCAGCTTCGGCCTTTGCCACTTCCAGGTCATCGTTTACGATCACCACGTCGAAATTGTTCTCGAATTGGAGTTCGAGTTTTGCCTTTTCAAGTCTTTTTCGAAGGCTTTCGGGCGTTTCGCTGCGACGGTTGCGAAGGCGCTGTTCGAGGGCCTGCAAGGAAGGAGGTTTTAGGAAAATGGTCAGCGTTCTGTCGGGGTAGGCTTTTTTCAGGTTAAGCGCACCTTTGACATCGATGTCGAAAATGACGTTTTTGCCTTGGCTCCACAATCGTTCCACCTCCTTGCGAAGGGTGCCATAGTACTGTCCGTCGTACACTTCTTCCCATTCCAAGAAGTCGCCTTGCTCGATGTGCTTGCGGAAAGTATCGGTGTCGAGAAAGTAATAGTCTTTGCCGTGTCGTTCATGAGGCCGGGGTGTGCGAGTGGTAGCCGATACGGAGAAAGCCAGCGAATCGAAGCGCTCGAGCAGATGTCTGACGATGGTGGTTTTGCCGGTTCCGGAAGGGGCTGTAACGATGATCAATTTCACGATGGGGTAGTTGGTTCCAGTCTATGGAGCAGCACCTCAAACCGAGTTGGCTACCTGCTCCTTGATTTTTTCGAGTTCGTCTTTCATGCGCACCACGATGCGCTGGATGTCGGCGCTATAGGCCTTGGCACCGAGGGTGTTGATCTCACGCCCCATTTCCTGGCTGATGAAACTGAGGGTGCGGCCCTTGGTTGTGGTGTTGGTGTTGTCGAGCTGTTCGAGAAAATACTGGCAATGCTGGCTGAGCCTCACTTTTTCTTCAGTGATGTCTATTTTTTCCAAATAGAAAATCACCTCCTGTTCGAAGCGGTTTTCATCCACGTTTTCTTTTCCGAAAAACTCCTGGAGGTTTTGGCGTAGCCTGTTCTGTAGCAGGGTTATTCGTTCCTTTTCGAAGGGGTCGATTTCCTTGAGGGCTTCCATGATGTTGTGCACCCGCTGGCGCAGATCCTCTTCCATGGCAGTGCCTTCTGCCAACCGGAAATCATGGAATTTTTGGATGGCCTCTTTGACCGTGGCGAGGATGGCTTGCCATTCTGCTTCATCGATATCCTCTTCTTCGGCCATGACGACGTTGGGGATTCGAAGAATGCCCGGGATGAGCCCTTCTTTCGACGTGCCGAGTTCATCGGCGAGGGCGCTGAGCTCCTGGTAGTATTTTTTGAACAAAGCCATGTTGAGGCCATATCCGTCATCGCCGAGGTGGGACTTGACCTCGACGGTCATTTCGATTTTCCCCCGCTCGACTTCCTTGGACAAGAGTTTGCGCAAGTAATGCTCGCGCTCGCGGAAATTGCTCGGCACCTTGAGCCGGATATCGGTGTACTTGCTGTTGAGGGAACGGAGTTCAACCGAGATGGTCTTCTGGCCGTAATTCTTCACGGCGCGGCCGTAACCGGTCATGGAAAAGAGCATGGAAAATGGGCAGTTTAAATTTCTGTTGGCTTGGTTGCTGGGTGTTCCTTGGTGTCTCGGAGTCGGGTTTGCCAACACCCCTAACACGAACCTCGCAATTTCGCCAGCCAGTTATTTCACACGAAATGAGGGTTCGAATTCATTCACCCTGAATGATACGTATCGGGCCGGGCCTTGATTCAGGGAGCGGCAAAGTTAGTCAAGCTATGCTGAAGCCACCCAGCTATATTCAAGGGAATGAAGCTTTTGTCGAAAAGGCAATGCCGCCAAAGGTTTGCCGCATTAAAGTCTGCCCTTCGGTTGGGTGAACAGAAAAAAATGCGAAATTTGCCACTCGTTTTCCCAAAGGTTGATTTTTTGGACTGTAAGTAATTCTAAACCAATTATATAAAATGAGAAAAGCCGATCTCGTAGCAGCCATTTCCGAGAAAACCGGCGTGCCAAAAGTGGACGTACTGGTTACACTCGAACAATTCTTCGTCGAAGTCAAAGAAGCCCTTGCGCGTGGCGAAAACGTCTATGTGCGTGGCTTCGGCAGCTTCATCGTCAAGAAGCGCAAAAAGAAAGTGGGCCGCCATATCCATAAGAACATTTCCATCGAGATACCTGAACATTACATCCCGGCCTTCAAGCCCGCCAAGATCTTCGTGGAAATGGTCAAAGACAATGTGCAGTCTCTCCCTGAAGAGGAAGACAACGACTGATGGCCCAGCTGCGAACGATCGGCTCATTGACAAGACTGCAAGTGTGGGTGCTGCTTGGGTCCGTTGTGTTGTTTGCGTTGCTGTACTTCGGGTTCGACACACGTAGCCCCGATATGAAGCAGCTCGACAAACAACGCAAGCTGGTGCTGGCAAGTGCCGACCCCATGGTGTTGTTGCAGGAGGCGAAGGCTCAGCTCGACCCCGCTTCGCGAAACAATATCCTCGCCATTGAAACCGACCTGGAAGCCACCCGGGATACCACCGCCCGCATCGAGGCTCTCAAAAGGTTGTCGAGCGCCTGGTTCGATCTCGGTTTCCCCGAACTGGCAGGCCACTATGCCGAACAGGTAGCTCGGCTGGCTCCCAGTGGCGAAAGTTGGTCCATTGCAGGCACCACTTACCTGCTCTGCCTGCAGCGCCAAAAGGCCGAAAAGGTGCGGAACTTCTGTACCCAGCGAGCCATCGAATCACTGGAAAGTGCTGCCTCCCTGGAACCCGACACCCTGCGCCATCGCATCAACCTCGCGCTGGTGTTTACCGAGAATCCACCGCAGGACAATCCCATGAAGGGGATCCAGATGCTGCTCAACCTCGACAGGGAGCACCCCGACAACCCCATGGTACTCAACCAGCTCGGCAGGCTGGCCATCCAGACAGGGCAATACGACAGGGCCATCGAAAGGCTCGAAAAAGCCCTGGAACGTGCTCCTCGCAACCGAACGACAGTTTGCCTGCTGGCACAGGCCTACGCAGGCGCCGGCCTTGCCGACAAGGCCAAGCGGTTCGAAAGCCTTTGCAATGAACTTTCCCGGCGGTAGCCGGTTGCCATACTCGAACGCCTTCTTCGAAGGCAATGATTGAACTCAATTTTTTCACCAAAGAAACAGCCATTATGCCCTGTGGAAGAAAGCGCAAGCGCCACAAGATCGCTACACACAAACGCAAAAAGAGACTTCGCAAGAACCGTCACAAGAAGAAGAACCGCTAAACGGCGGGGTAGAAATGTGTTGGCCGTCCAGTGTCCGCTGGGCAGCCAACATCCCTTCTTGGGGTGCTGTGGTACAGTTCGTCCTTTGCCTTTGTCGGGCAGAAGTTCCTCTTACAAGGCAGCATGCATAAACGCACAGCATGAGATTTCACGCTGAACCCATACCCTTGAAAGACCAACCCGTATAAAACCTGAATGCCAGCTATCCCTGCCTCCCGACGGCCAAAGCTGCTGGAGTGCATCGATGCATCGGCAATGAAGAAACATCTCGCAGCCTTTGCTCCCTTTCCACCAGTGGGCTGCTCAGCGTGAATGGAAAAAACTGCCTCTTTTCCTGGCCACATCATCCACTGACGGCGTACCAGTTTTTCATCGCGACTTTGTCCTCATGGGTCATCGTGTACCCAATGCTACCCTGATAGAGGGGTTGCCGTAACCATTCCCGGCATCCATACACATCTGGACGGGACAAACAACTAATCAGTGGAAAAGGAACTCATCATCAATGCCAAACCAACGGAGGTCGAAATCGCCCTCCTGGAAGATGGCAAGCTCGTCGAACTACACCACCAAAAGACGAACAACAACTTCAGCGTAGGGGACATCTTCCTCGGCCGTGTCATCAAGCTCATGCCGGGCCTCAACGCTGCATTCGTGGACATCGGTCACAAGAAAGAAGCCTTCCTACACTACACGGACCTTGGCCCCAAGCTGCGTTCACTGATCAAATTCACAAACAGCGCCATTTCTGGCAGCCTCAACACACACCTGCTCGACAATTTCAAGCTCGAGCCTGAAATCATCAAGACGGGCAAGATTGACCAGGTGCTCAACCGCCGTCAGCCCCTGCTGGTGCAAGTGCTCAAGGAACCCATTTCCACCAAAGGGCCTCGCCTCAGTTGTGAGATCACCATCCCGGGGCGCTACCTGGTGCTGACCCCCTTTTCCGATACCATTGCCGTGTCCAAAAAGATCGGTAGCGCCGAGGAACGCAAGCGTCTCAAAAACCTCATCGAAAGCATCCGACCAAAAAATTTTGGCGTCATCGTCCGCACGGCTGCCGAGGGCAAAGGCGTACAGGAGCTCCACGAAGAGCTGTCCATCATGCTCGGCAAGTGGGAAAGCATCTTCAAACAATTGCGCGGCGCGCGCCCTCCCGTCAAACTGCTCAGCGAACTCGACAAGACTTCAAGCATCCTGCGCGATATCCTCAACGACTCCTTCAACCGCATCGTCGTCAACGACCAGGAGTTCTTCAACAACATCCGCAGTTTCCTGTCCAACATCGCCCCCGACAAGGTCAACATCGTCCAGCTTTACACCAAAGGGCGCCCCATCTTCGATGCCTTTGGCATAACCAAACAGATCAAGTCTTCCTTCGGCAAAACAGCTACCATGCCCAGCGGTGCCTACCTGGTCATCGAGAGCACGGAAGCCATGCACGTCATAGATGTCAACAGTGGGCACAAGATGAGCTCCCAAAACCAGGAGCAGGCCGTGCTCAACGTCAACCTGGAAGCAGCCGAGGAAATCGCCCGTCAATTGCGCTTGCGCGACATTGGTGGCCTCATCATCATCGATTTCATCGACATGCGCAACAACGAGCACAAAAAGATGCTCTACAAGGCCATGCGCGCTGCCATGAAGAAAGACCGCGCCCAGCACACCATCTTGCCCCTGAGCAAATTCGGCCTGATGCAGATCACGCGTCAGCGGGTCCGACCCGAAGTGCGCATCAACACAGCCGAACAGTGCCCTACCTGCCGCGGCACCGGAAAGGTCAATCCCACCATCCTCATCACCGACGAAATCGAGCGCGACCTGGCCTTCATCATCCAGTCGAACCCCAAAGGCAAAATCACTTTGCGCGTACATCCTTATATCGAGGCTTTCCTCAAACGGGGCTTCCCAAGTATCCAGATGAAGTGGTTCCGCAAGTTTTTCAAGTGGATCAGGATCGTGCCCGACAACGACTACGCCCTACATCAGTACAAGTTTTTCAACGACCACGAAGACGAAATCAGGCTGAATTGAGAGTTCATAGGACGGGCTCCAAGGCTCGCCTGTTCGGCACACCCACCAGTGGTACCACGGAAATGAAAAGCCGGCACCTGTTGCAGATGCCGGCTTTTTGGCCCGTAGCATGGGCGGATGTGCACAGCTATCACTGCTGTTCCTCCGTTTCGGGCGTTTCAGGCTCAGAAAAATCTTGCTGAGGCTGAGCGTTCTGCTGCATGAGCTCCAGGATGTGTGGACACTTCTTTTCCAAAGCGTCCATGAGTTCCTTTTCCTTTTCCATGTCGAGGTCCTTGAATTTTTCCTGCAGGCGCATCAGGCAGGTTTGTACATCGGCGTCCGCCTTTTGGCCGTCGGCGTAGAGCTGATTCATTTCCTCTTCGGAGGGGTCTTCACTTAGTGAATCGATGCGCTTGCTCAGGTCGGCGTATGGCTGGACGCATGCGCAAAACTCCTCGGCGTACGCTTCGTATGGATTGGTTTGGTTGCAGCTGAGCAGCAACAAGGTCAGCGCTGCCAGAATGGTCGAATACTTTTTCATTTGTCAGTAGAAAATTAGAGGTGCGCCACGAATGTCGGCGCGGGGTGAATGAATTGGTTGATGAGGCCCTCATGGTTTGATGACCGCTTCGGGCAAGGGTTCGGCCAGGCGTTCGGCAACGCACAGCACCGCCTGTTGCAATGCTTGTTGCTGCTGTTCGCTCAGCACGATGGTGCTCTTGTAGTCGTCGTACACGATCCGGATTTTCTCGACCGGCATCATACGCATCAGGTGGAATATGTCCAGCGGTATCACACATGTGTGAATGTAGCGCCACATGATCAGGTCTCTGTCGAATTCCGGATCGTCGGGTTCGTTGTACACCTTGATGATGGGGCCGCCGGCAAATTTGAGATAAACCGTGTAGTCGTTCTGAATCATGTGAAACTTGTGCTCCAGCACGCCGAGGGTCAGAAAGAAAGAGCGAATGTTTTTTTCGTTGGCATAGCTGAAGATGACTTTGGCTTCCTCGGCGTAGATTTCGCCTTCGAGGTCTTCGGCCAGCGCACCCGTAGGTACCAGAAAACCGATGCTGATGGGCGCCGAGGCAATGAGCCGGGTGGAGTCGAATTCATCGATGGTATCGAGTGCGATCTTGCACTGCGCCACGGCCCCCAACCACAACAGCTGGGCTACCAACACCACTGTCAATTTTTTCATCTTGGAACAGATCATTGGCTTGCTCATGGAGTACGTTTGTCGTGAGGGCAACCAGGAGTTTCGATGGCACCAGCCCGGAGTTACCGATACTTAGCGGCGTTCACCTCAAGTACGCGGTGAAGACCACCTCCAGCGTCAACAGCCGACGGTTGAGCGGCACATCCATTTCCCACAGCGTCAACATGGACATCCGACTTCGTAGGGCCATCGAAAGCGCCACCTCATCGCTGATCGATTCCTCGTAACCCACACCGGCATCGATGCTAAAATTGGTTTTGCGGTAGCGGTGATCATCGCTGTCATGCTTCGACACCTCCACTCGTCCGTCGGCAAAGGTAAGCCTCTGCCGTGTCCAATTATCCACATTGAACAGAAGGGAACTACCTGCGAGGAAGAAAACTTTTTGCTCGGCATCCTTGTGCCATGGCGTCCAGTACACGTGGGTGGGCACCTCGACGAAGGTATTCCTTTTAGTGAGTTTGCCCTTTAGGGGGGCGTCCGGGTCGCCGTTGCCAAACTGCAACTCCTCTTCCCGGTAGCCAATGCCGGCGTACAAATAGCCAATCCCCGTTTGCAGCTGCCAATGCGTGCCCAAAGGCCTTCTCACCACCAATCCGCCGGCAAAGCCCGGTGCATAACGCTCCACCTCTCGAATGGCCTCTTCCACACCTGGCGGCACGGAGCCATCACTTTCGTACAAGGGAATGGAAACCAGCGGCGACACATAGGCGCCCAGGGTAGTCTGCGCTTGCAAAAAGACTGGCAGACACACTGTCACACTCGCCCACACCAGCAGAAAAACAGTTCTTGAAACCATCAAAAATGAATTTGAGGCTCGAAGAGACAAGCCCGTTTGCCCGGGCTGGTCAACGCCTTATTTCGAAATTCTCAAATCCCTGCACTGGACCTTCTTCGACGACTACTCGGGTTACCTGGGCCAATTCTGGCCCTCGGCGACACCAATCGACGAATTGCTGCAGGGCCTCTTCTTCCCCTTCCGCTTCGGCATAAACCCGCCCGTCGGGAAGATTTCGGACCCAGCCCCTCACGCCCAGCTCCTTGGCCTTGTTGCGGGCACTGGCCCGGAACCAAACTCCCTGCACCCGTCCTTCTATCCAGATGTCGTAATGTTTAACCATGGTTATTTCCGTTGTCCGATTGGCTAATGGTGAAACCGGTGGCAAAGTAAGGCCTTCGATGCCAATGGAGGGGTACGCCTGTTTCTGGCCCCCCTCAGGCTGGCTGCAATCCCCTTCAGCGCATTTCTTTTAACTCCTCACCAACGAAATCAAAGAATCTTCGCACTACCTTTGCCGCTCTTGAAACAAAAGCCCACTTTTCAACTGATCCGCGGGAACGACGTGCTTGGACCATTTCCCCTCCCACATTCTCGTGGTTCTTACATGCTTTTCTATGAAAAACCAGACCGTCCGATTCCCACGGACCGAGTCCCAAGATTTTTTCCGGACTCTCAATGCCCGCATCAACGACTATTTCAGGCAAAATGACCTTTCTCGCTACGGCAACTGGAAGCTCTACCTGAAAAGCCTAATGGCATTTTCCATCTTTCTCACCCCCTACTTTCTCGTGCTTACCATGAACCTGAACCAATGGGTCATGCTGGCTCTGACGGTGGTGATCGGTATTGGCATGGCCCTCGTGGGCATGTGTGTGATGCACGATGGAAACCACGGTTCTTTCTCCCGCAGCAAATGGGTCAACAACCTCATGGGTAGCTCTATCTACATCCTTTCTGGCAACGTGTACAACTGGAAGGTTCAGCACAACCTCCTGCACCACACCTTTACCAACGTAGCCCATCACGACGAAGACCTCGACGCCGGTGGGTTGTTACGCCTCAGCCGTCATCAACCTTGGCGACCTCACCACCGCTACCAATCCTGGTTTGCCGTGTTGGTATATGGCTTGCTGACGCTCAATTGGGCATTGCGAAAAGATTTCCGCCAAATGCGGGACTATCTGCGCCGAGGCCTCAGCACGGGAGAGAAGATCAATCCCACCCGCCAATGGATCATTCTCAGCGTCACCAAAGCACTCTATTTGCTGGTGTGGATCGTCGTTCCCATCCTCGTACTCGACGTCGCCTGGTGGAAGGTGCTCATAGGATTCTTCGTCATGCACTACACAGCCGGACTCATCCTGAGCATCGTCTTCCAACTCGCCCACATCGTCGAGGATGCCGACATGCCTTTGCCCGACGACTCGGGCAACATGGAAAACTCCTGGGCCATCCACCAGCTTTTTACCACGGCCAATTTCGCCCCCAAAAACCGGCTGGTATCATGGTTCGTCGGTGGCCTCAACTTCCAGATCGAACACCACATCTTCCCGCATATCAGCCACATCCACTACCCGCGCATTGCTCCCATCGTCAAACAGACTGCCAGGGAATTCGGCCTGCCATACCACGAGTTTCCTAGCACGCGGCTGGCCATCGCTTCCCATTTCCGCATGCTCAACCGTTTGGCCAGGCCGGATTACCGTTGATCGCACCGTTTTTTCGGGGCTTGATGGCAGTGCAAACGCCAATGGGAGGAAATTGACCGGGGCGCCCCTCGCCTCCTCAGGCCTGAGAGATGTTCCGATTGAGCTCCCTCATAGCCTGTCGAGACGCTTGAAGCGTGCGGGGCATGGATACAAAGACGGGCCAAAAAGCCAGACACAATCGCCGGTGCATTAAATTTGGCCTGTCGCCAACGGCACCGCATGGAAAAGATCTTCGAACGCATCAACGATTTTCTCTTCGACCTGCTCGGCCTGTTCCTCCCGGGGTGCATCGCCTTGTTGCTCGGTTTGCTTCCTTTCGCCCTGCTGGATGCCAGCAGCTTGAACTCCCAAGGGCTTGCAGGCTGGCTCATAAACAAATACAGCCAGCTGTTTTCCATAACCGCCAAACACAGTGGGTTTTCTCTGGCTGCATTCATCATCGCTGCCTACCTGTTGGGGCATGTGATCAAGGTCTTTTCAAAACTGCAGTACGACCTCTTCGAAGCCCTTTTGGACGATTGTCTTTGGAAATGGGGTGGACTCTGGCTCTACTGGTTCCGTCCTATTCGCCAGCTTGTCGGCTGGTTGAAAAGCACTCCACCATTCAACGTAGGCGTCAAACTGACGAGGGAGATTTTTTCTTTTCGACGCCTGGACTATAAACCGGACATGGAAACCCTCTACCAGCGATCACGAGACCTCATCAGGAAACACTACGACGAGGCCTTCCAAACGGACTGGTATGGCTTTTACAAGTTTGCCGATGCCATGGCCCAGCAGGAAGGACTGCAATCAAAGACCTATACTTTTTTGGCCAAGTACAATTTTTACCGCTCAGTGGCATTTCTGTTTCTGCTCAACTTCTTCTATCTGTGGTGGCTGGTCGCTACATTTGGGGATGCCCTGCCGAGCCACTTTGCAACCACTGCCACTGTGGCGAATTTTTTGTGCTGGTTCACTTTTCATGAAAAATACAAGCGCTATTGGAGTCTGTGTGGCAATGAAACCATCGCAATGGTTTACTACCACCTCAGCAAGCCCACCAAAACCGATTCCCAAACCCATTGACCTTGGCGTCGCCTCTGCCGTTGCATCCCAGGCTCCAATTGCGCGCATCCCAACGCAGAACACATGAGAAACAAAATCCTGTTCATCGACACCGAAACCGGCGGCCTCAACCCTTTCAAACATGATCTGCTCTCCGTGGGCCTCGTCGTCTGGGCCGACGGCCAAATCGTTGCTCGCAAGGAAATCCTCATCAAGGGACACCCGCGCCGCTGTACCGAAGAAGCCCTCGCCGTCAACGGCATCGACCTCAAGACGCACAATCAGAATGCGCTCGACAAAGCCTCTGCTGTCCAGCAGATCATCGACTTTCTCCATGAACATTTCGAGAAACTACCCGTCATCGTGGCTGGCCACAACGTCGGATTCGACATCGCCTTCCTCCGGCAGCTCTTTTTGAGCCAAGGCCTCGACTTCGACCAGTACTTCTCTCACCGAAGCATCGACACCAGCTCCATCCTCCAATACCTCGGCTTGCTTCAAAACTTGCCCAATGAAGAAGTGCAGCGCAGGGCCAGCTCCGACAGGGCCTTCCGAGACTATGGCATCGAAGTGCCACGCGGCAAGCGACACACGGCCCTTGCCGATGCCATAGCCACTGCCCAGCTCTTCACCCGTCTGATCCAGTCGCCCGCTCTCAGTGGGCAGGTGATGGGGTGAGGTGTTTTGGAATAGCTGTGCGCCCCGGTCGAGATATACCACTTTGTCGGTGCTGAGGGGCGTGACACGTGACGCATCACAGGTCGAACTCCCCGGTCGGAAAGGCTTGGGTTCCTCAAATCTCTATGTGCCCGCCTGGCCAGATGGGCTTTCACCCTCCGTTCCCGGGCAGTCGATTCAAGATCATTCACCAGGGTTAGGACCTATCACGTTTGGGCTCACTTGGCCTGCACTGCATACTTGGCGACGCGACCGGCATCTTCTGCGGCGGACTGCTTTCCGTCGAATGCATCGATGGCCTGCTGGTTGCTCATGAAGAAATGTGCTGGCCCGATGAGTTCGATGAGGCCCCAGCGCTTGAGGGTATCGCGAACGGGACCTATGGCACTGGTCACGCTGAGCTGCAGGCCTCGATTGCGCAGATCGATGACCCAGTCGTGCAGCATGTGTACGGCGCTGCTGTCGAGGTAGGAAATGCTGTCGGCGTTGAGCACGACGAGGCGCAGGCGCTCACCTTTGTCGGCAATGAGCTCTTCGAGTCGGTCGCGGAAGTAGTTCAGATTGGCGAAGTACAGCGGACCATCGAAGCGAACCACCAGCACGTCGGGGCGCTGCTCGAGGTTGGGGAAGCGCTCGATGTTTCGGTAAAAATCTGAGCCGGGTACCCGCCCCAGCACTGCAATGTGCGGCCTCGTAGAGCGAAGGATTACCAGCCCCAACGACAACACCACCCCCGTGATGATGCCTGTTTCGATGCCGAGGGTGAGGGTCACCAAGAAGGTGGCGAGCAGCATCCAGAAATCCGCCCGGTCATTTTTCCACAATTCGATGGCAGCACGCAGATCGATCAAGCCCACCACCGCCACCAGGATGACAGCGGCCAGCACGGCTTTTGGCAAATAGAAGAACAATGGCGTCAAAAACAAGAGCGTCAAGGCAATGAGGCCGGCACTGATGATGCTCGCCAAACCGCTACGAGCACCGGCCTGGTCGTTGACTGCCGTGCGGCTGAAACCGCCCGTGACCGGATAGCCCTGGAAAAACGCCGCACCCACATTGGCCACGCCCAGACCCAACAATTCCTGATTGGCGTCCACTTCGTAGTCCTTGTGCTTTTGCTGCACGGCTTTGGCCACGGCAAAACTCTCCATGAAGCCCACCAGCGAGATGGTGAGGGCTGCCGGCAACAATTGCTGCCAGGTACCCATGTCGAATGTGGGCAGGGACATGGAAGGTAAACCCGCGGGTACCTCACCCAGGATTTTCACCCCTTGCTGATCGAGCCCCAATCCCCACACCAGCAGGATACCTATTACCATGGCGAGCAAAGCACCCGGAAATGCCCTGTGTATGCGTCGGCTCAGCAGGATGAGCACCATCGAAAGGACGCCGATACCAAGCGTGAAGGGGTGGGTATCCTTCAGAGCTCCAGCTGCAGAGACGAGGATTTCATGGATGTGCTCACTGCCGGCAATCTGCACCCCGAGCAGGTGTTTTAGCTGGCTCAGCCCGATGATGATGGCAGCAGCCGAGGTGAAACCACTGATGACGGGGTGGGACAGAAAATTGACCAGAAACCCCAAGCGCAACAGCCCCATGGCCGACTGGATCAGTCCCACCAGCAGAGCCAAGGTGATGGCCAGCAAGAGGTAATGCTCCGGCGACGTGGGCTGTAAGGCTCCGATACCGGCTGCCGTCAGGAGGGAAACCATGGCCACGGGGCCAACGGCCAATTGGCGGGAAGTGCCAAAAATGGCATAAAGCACCAGAGGCACCGTGGAGGCATACAGTCCGTGGATGGGTGGTAGCCCCGCTATCATGGCGTAAGCCATGCCCTGTGGGATGAGCATCACGCCAACGGTCAGGCCTGCGGAGAGGTCGCCGCCGAGCCATTCTCGGCGGTAAGCGGGCAGCCAGTCGAGTACAGGCAGGAATTGTTTGACTTTCATAAGAAACGGTGTAAAGGTGAAAGCGGCTGCGAAGGTAGGTTGCGCCGGCGCTCAGGGTCGTGACTGGTATCACACGCTGGCAGATGCTCGCCCCAGGGCACGATGCCAGCTCGCCTGGCTGGCCGTGTGTGGCACCTTTTGCCATCTTTACAGCCAAACAACCTTGCGAATGCCAAAGATGATTCCTTTTGGAAAGGGTACCCGCGGCTTGTTGCTTTGGAGCATCATCCCGGCTGCCTTCATCGGGCCTGGTACCGTGACAACCTGTGCGCGGGCCGGTGCCGATTTCGGAACTGCGCTCCTTTGGGCGCTGACATTTTCTGTCCTGGCCACCATGGTGCTGCAGGAGGCAGCGGCGCGCATCACCATTGCTTCGGGCAAGACCTTGGGTCAGGTGGTGGCGGCCCGCTTTGGCCAAGGACCGGCACGCTGGCTAAGGGTGGCGCTGTTCGGAGCGGTGGCCCTGGGCTGCACCGCCTATCAAGCAGGAAACTTGCTCGGAGCAGTGGCTGGGTTTCAGTTGATCAGCTCCGTGCCGACCGCTTGGTGGTTGCTCCTCATCGGCACTCTGGCAACGGCTCTACTCTGGTCGGGTAGTACCCGCCTGCTGACAAGTGTATTGGCTGTGGTGGTGTTTTTCATGGGCATAGCTTTCGTGGTGGCAGGTGTGCAGGCACCCGTGACCTTGACAGAAGTCCTGAAAGGCGCTTTCGTGCCAACCATTCCGTCCGGGGGTGCCTTGCTCGTCATTGGCCTGGTGGGCACCACGGTGGTGCCCTACAATCTTTTTCTCGGCAGCGGTCTCGGTCGGGGCCAGCAAATGGCTGAAATGAGGATGGGCCTGTTGGCTGCCATCGCCATCGGCGGTTTCATCAGTGCTTGCATTTTGCTGACGGGTTTGCAGATCGAAGGCGCATTTTCTTTCGAAGGGTTGGGGGCGACCCTCGAAGCCAGACTCGGCAGCGGCACGAGCAAACTCTTTGCACTCGGGTTGATGGCAGCCGGCTTGAGTTCGGCCATCACTGCGCCATTTGCGGCCGCCATCACCGGGCAAACCCTTCTCGGCGACGCCGCCGATGGCTGGAAAACTACTGGTCGGCATTTTCGCACCACCTGGTTGGTGGTGTTGGGAGCCGGATGGCTCTTCGCCCTCACCGGCGTGAAACCCATCCCTGCCATTGTAGCTGCCCAAGCCGCCAATGGCTTCTTGCTTCCTTTCGTGGCCGTGTTCCTGTGGGTGGTGGTCAACGACCGACGGCTCATGCCGCCAGCTTATCGAAATGGTTGGAAGGCCAATGTCCTGATGGGCGTGGTCGTCGCCGTAGTCACTTTGCTCGGAGCTTACAACATCTGGAAGGCCTTCACGTGAAGGTTGTTCCGAACAATCGCAGCGTTCCACCTTGCCGGCACCTGGTGCCGAGTGGTGCTCCGCAGCCCTTGTCCGATCCTGGCAGCCACATTTTGCGGGCCGTTTCGCGAACCGCATCCATTTTCACTTGTAAACTTGACCGCATTACTTCAAAAAACTGGCTCATGGAATTGAACTACCGCGAAATGGGCAGCGGCCCGCCACTTATCATCCTTCACGGCCTTTTCGGGACGCTCGACAACTGGGCCACCATAGGCAGACGCCTCTCCGATGAATTCCTGGTTTGGCTCGTCGATTTGCGCAACCACGGCCGTTCGCCTCATGCAGCACAGCACGACTACCCAGCTATGGCCGAAGATTTGCGAGAATTCATGGAAAATCACTGGATGTTCGACGGGGCTGCTGTTATGGGGCATTCCATGGGTGGCAAAGTGGCCATGCAGTTGGCCCTCACCTATCCAGAGCTCGTGCAGAAACTCATCGTGGTCGATATAGCGCCCAAACGCTATGAGGACCACCACAGCCACATCATCCGGGCCTTGCTCGAGCTCCACCCCGAAACCCTCCCCGACAGGGAAGCTGCCGAGGCAAAACTCGCCCAAACCATCACCGACCCAGCCGTGCGCCAGTTTTTGTTGAAGAACCTCACCCGCCGAAAGGAGGGTGGTTACGAATTCAAAATGAACCTCCAGGCACTGCACCAACACTACGACGACATCCTCGCCCCCGTCCGCGGCGAACATCCATACGAGGGCCCGACGCTGTTCATCAAAGGGGAGCTGTCGCCGTACATCCAGCCCGAAGACGAGCCCGCGATCAGGCAATTGTTTCCTCGGGCAGAGATTCGAACCATAAAGGGAGCTGGTCACTGGGTTCATGCCGACCAACCCGATGCCCTCCTCGACCTGGTGCGCCACTTTCTGCTGGCCGAAGAACACACTGCCGGCGCCCAAAAGCCATAGCTTTACCACCGCTCAAACGGCATTCCGATGCAAGCACCCGACACTTACAACATCGACTACAAGATCCTCTGGAAAGTCGTCAAGCAGGCGGCACCTTACAAGCGAACCTTTCTGCTGACTGCATTGGCAGGTATCGCGGTGGCTCCTGTAGCCATCTTGCGCCCATGGCTGGTTCAGGTCATGGTGGACGACTACATTTTCCGATTCGACCTGCGGGGGTTGGGGCTGATGGCGCTGGCCTTCATCGGGGTACTCATCGTGGAGAGTTTGCTGCGCTACGCCTTCAACTACACTTCCACGTGGTTGGGACAGGCCGTCGTCAGAGACCTGCGCACCCGCGTATTCGACCACATCATCAAATTGCGGCTGAGTTATTTCGACAAAACACCCATCGGCGTATCGACTACTCGCACCATCAACGACATCGAAAACATCAACCAGGTCTTTTCGCAAGGCATCCTCAACATACTGGCAGATTTCCTCATGGTGATCGTGGTGGTGGCAGTCATGTTTGTCGTGAGCTGGAAGCTGGCCTTGGTGGCGCTGACTACCATGCCATTTCTCATCATCGCCACGTACATTTTCAAGGAAAAGGTAAAAGTGTCGTTCCAGCGTGTGCGCACGCAGATTGCTCGGATGAATGCCTTTTTGCAAGAGCGTCTCAGTGGTATGCGCATCGTGCAGATCTTCAACGCGAAAAAACAGGAGCAGGAAAAGTTTCGGCACATCAACAGAGAATACACCCAAGCCAACATCGACAGTGTACTCTACTATGCCATTTTTTTCCCCGTGGTGGACATCATTGCTGCGGCTTCCCTGGGTTTGATGGTGTGGTGGGGGGCAGGCGAAAGCCTTACCGGGGGAGTTTCCACCGGAGCGCTGGTGGCTTTCCCGCTTTACCTCAACATGATGTTTCGCCCCATCCGCATGCTGGCCGACAAGTTCAACACCGTACAGATGGGGCTGGTGGCGGCTCAGCGCGTCTTCACCCTTTTGGACCGCAAGGAATTCATCCCCGACACGGGCACTTTTGCGCCGGAAAAACTCGAGGGCGAGGTGGCTTTCAAGAACGTTTGGTTTGCCTACAATCCTGGCGAATGGGTCTTGCAAGACATCAGTTTCCGCATCGAACCCGGTGAAACCCTGGCCCTGGTAGGCAGTACTGGATCTGGCAAGACCTCCATCATCAGCATCCTCAACCGCCTGTACGACATCCAGCAAGGCCGCATCGAAATCGACGGAGTGGACATACGCGACTACGAACTATACACCCTGCGCCGCCACATCGGCGTGGTTTTGCAGGATGTGTTCCTGTTTTCCGGGTCGGTGCTCGAAAACATCACCTTGCGCAACGACTCCATCAGCCGCGAACAAGTCATCGAAGCGGCCAAGGTCATCGGTGCCCACCAGTTCATCGAAAGGCTGCCCGGTGGCTACGACTACCAGGTAATGGAGCGGGGCGCTACCCTTAGCATGGGCCAGCGTCAGCTCATTTCTTTCGTAAGGGCCCTGGTGTTCGATCCCGAGATCTTGGTGCTCGACGAGGCTACCTCCTCCATCGATCCCGAATCAGAAGCCGTCATTCAGCACGCCATCGAAACTTTGATCAAAAAGCGCACGAGCATTATCATTGCACATCGATTGAGCACAATCCGCCACGCCGACAAGATCCTCGTGCTCGACAAAGGGCGCGTCGCAGAGTTCGGCACACACGAGGAACTGCTTCAAATCGAACAAGGCCGCTACCGACAGCTCTACGAAATGCAATTCGTCACGGCGGGTGTAGCCTGAAAATCCCACCCTGGTATATCCCGAGCAAAGGAGGTTCGCAAACCCGCCACCCGCTGCAGTGTGTACACAGCTCATGAAATCACATGTAACGAGGCCAGGATGTTTCCGACCTGCCATGTCTGCCCCTCTTTGATCGGGCTTTCGGCAAGGGGGAAAATCACAGCCTCGCCTGCTGACGGCCACCCGCCTGCAGCATGGGCACACCTCAGGCCGAGGGGAAATGCGCTATTTTACAGCACTCTCAACACCTTCAACCAAAACCGTAAACCCATGAACACCCCACACCGCATCCTGCTCGTGGAAGACGAACTCAACATGGCCCACTCCATCAAGGAAGGGCTCGAGGAGCAGGGTTTTCAGGTCGAGCATGCCCCTGATGGCATTGCGGGAAAATTCATGGCTACCAACAAGCCTTTCGACCTGATCATCCTCGACGTGAACCTGCCCCACATGGACGGATACGAGCTGTGCAAACACATCCGACAGCACGATGCCCACGTGCCCATCCTCATGTTGACGGCCATGGACAGCATCGAGCACAAGATCGTCGGATTTGACGCTGGTGCCGATGACTACATCTCCAAGCCTTTCGATTTCAGGGAGCTGTTGGCCCGCATCCGGGTGTTCATCAAGCGCCGTCAACAAACCGAGACCGACGATTCCGAGGTGTTGCGGGTGGCCGACCTGGAGTTGCACACGGGGGAGAAAACCGTGCGTAGGGCCGGCCAGCTCATCGAGTTGACGGCGAGGGAGTTCGCCTTGTTGGAGTTTCTGATGCGCAAAAAAGGCCGGGTGGCCTCGCGGGCCGAAATCAGTGAGGAGGTCTGGGACATCGATTTCGACACGGGCACCAACGTGGTGGACGTGTACATCAATTTTCTCAGAAAAAAAATCGACAAAAACTTCGAGCCCAAGCTCATTCACACCAAACCCGGCATGGGATATTTTCTCAAAGTGCTCGAAAGCTGAAAGACCCTTGTGGGTTTGGGCTTTGGCATGCCGATCAATCTATCCGTTATTCGATGAACATTCGCACCAGGCTGACGCTGTTGTTTTCGGTGATCGTGGCCTCCATCCTGTTGGCCTTTTCGCTGATGGTTTACCTGACCTCGGCCGAGTACCGCGAGGAGGAATTCTTCGATCGGCTCGAAATCAGGGCCCGATCCACGGTTCGGCTATTGGTGACGGTGGAAGAAGTGGACAAGGATCTGCTGCGCATCATCGACCAAAACAGCGTCCCCGCCCTGCCGGAGGAGATCATCGTCGTTTTCGAGGCCGACAACAGCGTGGCTTACAGCAGCCGGGAAGACTTCAGCAAGGTTTACGACCCAGCATTGCTCAGCCGCATCAGGCAGGAAGAGCTCGTTCGGTTTCACAAAGGAAATATGGAAGGTGTGGGGGTGCTGTACAACCAGGGGGACGAGCAGTACATCGCCGTAGCCATGGCCTACGACCGCTATGGGCGCCGCAAACTCGACAACCTGCGCACCATCCTGGTTGCTGGCTTCCTCGTCGGGATTGGGATCATCGTGATGGCTGGCTGGATCTTCGCCGGCCAGGTGCTGGCCCCGCTGGCTCGCATGAACCAGGAAGTCTCCACCATCACCGCTGGCAACCTGGATCAGCGCATCGACGAGGGGAACCGAAGCGATGAGATAGCCCAGCTGGCCATGAATTTCAACCAAATGCTGGAACGCCTGCAGCGCTCGTTCGACCTGCAGAAGAGCTTCGTTTCCCACGCCTCACACGAGCTACGCACACCCCTGGCCACCATCCAGAGCCAACTGCAGGTGGCCCTGCAAAACCCACGCACACCCGCACAATACGAGCAAATCCTCCAATCCGTGCTCGAATACGTAAGGCAATTGTCGGAACTCACCAATGGCCTGCTCCTGCTGGCAAGGGCCGACATGGGAGCGCTGCAAAAACAGTTCGTGCCTCTACGGGTGGATGAAGTACTTTTCGATACCACTGATGAACTGCTCCGCAGAAACCCCGACTATCGGGTCCGATTCGGCAATTTCCCCGAACGCGAGTCCCAGTTACAACTCAAGGGCGATCCCCAGTTGCTCGGCGTCGTTTTCCTCAACCTGATGGACAACGCTTGTAAGTACGCCCCTGACCACAGCGTCCATCTAAGCCTGGAAGCACGCGACGGTCATATCCACATCTCCTTTGCCGACAATGGCCCTGGCATCCCCGAGGGAGAACTCGACAAAATTTTCACGCCCTTCTACCGCATCGATCACACTGCCAGCCATATCCGCGGTCACGGCATCGGCCTGGCCATGAGCAAACGCATCGTGGAACAGCACGGAGGCCGCATCGAGGTGCAAAGCCGCCAGGGCCATGGCACCACTTTCATCGTCAGTTTTCCCCTTTTCAATGGAATGCCTGCCGTTTAATCCCCTTTTAATGCCGGTTTAACCGGGCTTTTATTCCACCACCCAAACCTTTGCATCGTCAGAATTCACCAGACCGGGGCTTGAGGGACCCCCTTGACAGAAAGGGACGCTCAGCATGAACACCCGACGAAAGACGAGCCGGTTGCGGGGTGAAGGATGAACCCCCTTGTATTGACATCCTCCACATCCCGACGACTGGTGAAGACAAGATCCCAAAATCGATTCTGTTGCGTCTTCGACTTTCTGTGCTTGGGCTCTCTCAAACCTCGGTCGCTCACTTCAAAACCTTCTGCACGATGAAAACCGAACAAAAAATCAAAGTCTATTCCGGCGTCGTCACGGCGATGCTCGTCCTCAGTGCCGGATTTGGGCTTTACTACTTTGGCCATGCACGCAAACTGGCCGACGAACAGCGTCAAACTGCCATGGAAATGGACAGCCTCGTCATGGTCAAGGCCATCACGGAATCCCAATTGACCGAATTGCAACGCACCTATGAGGCATTGCTCAGTGAAAACAAGCAGCTCCAAGGTCACAACGACGAACTCCAAAAGCGCCTCCTCGAGCGCGAACGACAGATCAACCAGATCAAAAAACAATCGGCTCGCACCATCGAGGAATTGCGCAACAACCTCGCCGCCCTGCAAGACATACGCCGCCAATTGGACCAGGAGATCGCCGCCCTGCGCGAGGAAAACGAGCGGCTGCGTGCCCACAACCAACAGCTCACCCATGAAGTGGACGCTGCCAACCGCCGCAACCAGCAGCTCAGCCAGCAAATAGCCGAACTCCAGGAAATGGTGCGGCAGGAGAACTACATCGCCTCCCCCCAATGGAACGCCTCGGCATTCAGAGTGGAGGTCGAAAAACGCAACGACAAGCTGACCGCCAAAGGCCGCAAAGCCCGCGAAGTCATCGTCAGCTTTGACCTCATCGATCTGCCCAGACCCTTGCAGGGCACGCGCAAGCTCTACCTGACCATCACCGACGCCAAAGGCACGCCCATCACCGGGCCCCACAACCAGCCCGTCGAGCTCACCATCGGCGACAAAACCACCAGCATCGTCGCCCAGCAAATCAAGCAGGTGGCTCTCGGCCCCTCTCAGCGCATCGCCTTCGTGGTGCCCCTCGAAGAAAAACTGCAAAAAGGCCTCTACAAGGCCATGGTGTACACCGACGATGCCTGGGTAGGTACGGTCAGCTTCCGTCTCGACTAAAGATTTTTCGTCATAGTGTGAGTGTGTAAGTAGTTGTCAGAAAGCCAATTCCCGCAACCGGAGAGGGTGTACCCGTCTCCGGTTGCTTTTTTTTCGGCTGAAGGCTGAAGCATGGCTCCCCTATCGGCATGTCATTGGCCCCAACCGCTTCCAACCAATATCGAATAGCTTTGCCGGCCAAATCAAAACCATCCGTGCCATGCTACCGATGCCTACCCGCCCGCTGACCTTCGAACGAGGCGAGCTCGACGACGCCACCCTGTTGGAACTCTATCGTCGGTTGCTCTTGCCACGACTCATAGAAGAGAAAATGCTCATCCTGCTTCGGCAGGGCAAAGTGTCGAAGTGGTTCTCTGGCATTGGCCAGGAGGCCATTTCCGTGGGTGTTACTTCCGCCCTGCACGACGACGAATTCATTTTTCCCATGCACCGCAACTTGGGCGTGTTCACTTGTCGAGGGTTGCCCCTGGTGCGGCTGTTCAACCAATGGCAGGGCAAAAAGGACGGCTATTCCAAGGGGCGGGAGCGCTCATTTCACTTTGGCACTTTGGAACACCACATCGTGGGCATGATTAGCCACCTGGGCCCTCAACTCGCCCTGGCCGACGGCGTGGCCCTGGCTCACAAACTTTCCAAAGAAAAAAAGGTCTCCGTGGCTTTCACGGGCGAGGGCGGCACGAGTGAAGGCGACTTTCACGAAGCCCTCAACGTGGCCGCCGTCTGGCAACTGCCCGTCATTTTCATCATCGAAAACAATGGCTACGGCCTTTCCACCCCCGTCGAGGAGCAATATCGTTGCAAGGACCTGGCCGACCGCGCCGTTGGCTATGGCATGCGTTCCATGATCCTCGATGGAAACAACGTCGTCGAGGTGTATCGTGCCATCAGCCAAGTGGCTGCCCAATTGCGCCAAAACCCCGAACCCGTGCTGGTGGAGTGCAAAACCTTCCGCATGCGGGGCCACGAAGAGGCCAGCGGCATCAAATACGTGCCAAGGGAACTGCTCGACACCTGGGCGCAGCGAGACCCCGTCGTGAATTATGAAAACTGGCTCATCGACATTGGCCTGCTCACGCCCGACGATATCCAGCGCATCCGCAACGAATTCAAAGCGACCATCAACCAGGCATGGGCCGAAAGTGAAAAAGCCCCCCTGCCCGTGCCCGACACCGCCGAAGAACTTGCCGACGTGTACGCACCTGCCCCCCAGCCCGCTGAACATCCCCCAGCGGCCGGTGCCCCCAAGAAAGAGCTGCGTTTCGTCGATGCCATCAGCGACGGTTTGCGCACGGCCATGCGCCGGCATCCCCGCCTGGTGCTCATGGGGCAGGATATCGCCGAATACGGCGGTGTGTTCAAGATTACCGAGGGCTTCGTCGAGGAGTTCGGCAAGGAGCGCGTGCGCAACACACCCCTGTGCGAAAGCGCCATCGTCGGAGCGGCGCTGGGGCTGAGTTTCAAGGGTTTCAAATCGATGGTGGAAATGCAGTTCGGCGATTTCGTCACCTGCGCTTTCAACCAGATCGTGAACAACCTGGCCAAAATTCACTATCGTTGGGGAGCCCACGCCGACGTGGTCATTCGACTGCCGGCGGGTGCCGGTGTCAACGCAGGGCCTTTCCATTCCCAGAGCACCGAAGCCTGGTTCGTGCATTGCCCTGGCCTCAAGGTGGTTTATCCCTCCAACTGTTACGACGCAAAAGGCCTGCTGCTGGCTGCTTTCGAAGACCCCAACCCCGTACTCTTCTTCGAACACAAGGCCCTCTATCGCAGCATTTCCGGTGAAATACCGGAGGGCTTCTACACGGTCGAGATTGGCAAGGCACGCATCGTTAAGCCTGGCACTGCCGTGAGTGTCATCACCTGGGGCATGGGCGTGCACTGGGCCCTGCGCATCGCCGAAGAGGAGGGCATCGACGCCGAAATCGTGGACTTGCGCACCCTGCTCCCGATCGACATGGACACCTTGGCCCAGTCGGTCAAAAAGACCAGCCGGGCCATCGTATTGCACGAGGCCAATCTCACCGGTGGCGTGGGAGGCGAGATAGCCGCTCGCATCGGGGAGAGCCTCTTCGAGTACCTCGACGCCCCCGTCGTCCGCGTCGGCGGTCTGGATACCCCCGTGCCCTTTTCCATTCCATTGGAGCAGAACTACCTGCCCGTGGAGCGCTTCAGACAGAAACTGCGCGAGATAACATCCTGGTGAATTTTACGTACACCGCCTCGGGCTAGGCAAGGAATACGTTTGATCGCCTCAGACTACCCAATCCTTTTTAAGCGCCGGCGAATGAAGATGAATATCACGCGAGGAGGATTTGAGGATTTGAGGATTTGAGGATTTGAGGATGTGAGGATGTGAGGATTTGAGGATGTGAGCGCACTGCAAAAAGTCACTTTACTGCGAAAAATTAGAAATCTTACTCCTGACAGCACTCAGAGTGCTGTCAGGAGTAAGATGCGCAACCCCTCTAAATCAAGGCTATGGGCCGACCTCAACCCCTGTCTGCCGCCAGGCAGGCCTGTCTTCCGGACAGGCCCTTCTGCCTATCGGCAGGGAGAAACCGAAGAGAGTTTAGCCGCCCTGAAATATATTCAGCCTGAATTACCGGAGCTTTAATCCACGAAACTGATTGCTATGACCATCCTGTTGTTTTCAAAAGAAGACCTGCACCTTTCCACCCTGGAGTTCAGGTTTCGCAAAGTGGGCTGGGTGCTGCGCCGTGCTGCCGAACTCGAGCGACTCCAGGAACTCATCGACACCTGCCACCCCGACGCACTCATTCTCGATTTCGAGCCTGGCTCCGATGAAGGCCTTTCGATTCTCGAGGTGGTGCGCCTGCACCATGGCAATCGACTTCCCATCCTCGTCAGCACCGAATGGGAAGACCTCGACAACGCCCAGCGGGCTCTCCAGCAGGGGGCTGTGGACTTCATCCCCAAGCCGTGGCGACCCGAGGAAATCATTTTGCGGGTGCGCAAGGCCGTGCTGGAAAGGCGGCAAGGGGCCCGCTGACCGTTTACAGGAGGCTGCCATGGCACACCTTGGCATTCATTTCGATACCGGGCTTTGATCTAAGCGTATTTTACCCCCTGAAAATCCTAAGTCAAACATCACGTGTATGAAAGGCATCATCCTCGCCGGCGGTCTTGGCACCCGGCTTTACCCGCTGACACTGGCAGTGAGCAAGCAACTCATGCCCATCTACGACAAGCCGATGATTTACTACCCCCTGTCCACACTCATGCAGGCGGGCATCCGCGAAATCCTGATCATCTCCACCCCCTACGACCTGCCCAACTTCGAGAAGTTGTTGCGCGACGGTTCCGAATTGGGTTGTTCTTTTTCCTACGCTGAACAACCCGAACCGAAAGGATTGGCCCAGGCTTTCGTCCTCGGGGAACAGTTCATTGGCAAGGATTCGGCCGCCCTCATTCTCGGCGACAACATCTTCTACGGAGCCGGCCTGGCCGAATTGCTCCAACAAAGTGTGGACCCCGACGGCGGCGTCATCTTTGCCTACCGCGTGGCCGACCCCGAACGCTATGGCGTGGTGGAATTCGACAGCCAGTTCAATGCCATTAGCATCGAAGAAAAGCCCGCTCGGCCCAAATCCAACTACGCCGTCCCGGGATTGTATTTCTACGACAACCAGGTCATCGAAATAGCCAAAAACCTCGAGCCCAGTGCCCGTGGCGAATACGAAATCACCGATGTCAACAAGACTTATCTGCGAATGGGAAAGCTGAAAGTGGGCGTGTTGGGGCGCGGCGTGGCCTGGCTCGACACCGGCACACACGCCTCGCTGCTGCAAGCCGGGCAATTCATCCAGGTCATCGAGGAACGGCAGGGCCTCAAAATTGGCTGCATCGAGGAAGTGGCCTGGGAAATGGGCTTCATCGACGACGAGCAACTCGAGCGCCTGGCGCACAAATACCTCAAGAGTGGATACGGCGAATACCTCCTCGACCTGCTCCGACAGGATTTCCGCACCACCAGCCTTTGAATCATCGATCGGGGGTGAATTGGCGTGATGCATGACGGGCATGGCGGAGCAAGTGAGCAGGCTGCCTGCGCCAGGGGGTACACAACCAATTTTCATCCTGCAGGTTGTTTGCAGGGCATTCATCAGCCCGCTTTGGCAAAGCCTTCGCCGTTCATACCTCCTGGTGCCGCCTGTCGTTAACCATTCGTTCCTGCCTACTTTTGGCCAAATCTTTTTTTACATGAAATATCTGTTCCTGGCTCTTTTTGGATTGCTGCTTTTTGGATGTGGCACCAAGACAGAGAATGCCGACATCGAGCAAGCCACTGAAATGGAGCTGCCCGAGGATTTCAAAGCCTTCTACCAGCGTTTCCACAGCGACAGCCTCTACCAGATGGAACACATCGTTTTTCCCCTGGAAGGCTTGCCCGACAAGGCCGATGGTGCTACCATCGCCGCCGACACCTTCCGCTGGACTCCCGAAAACTGGCGTTTCCAACGAGCGGTGGATTTCGAGGTGAGCGACTTTACCCGCCACATCATTCCCATCAACGACGTCATGGTGCGCGAATACATCGTCCATAAAACGGGAGAATTCGGCATGGAGCGCCGCTTCGCCAAGATGGGCAACGAGTGGTACCTCATCTACTACGCCGGCCTGAATCGCTTTGCCAAACCCGACAGCACCTCCCAAGAATAAAGGGCTGCCAGTGACTAATGGGCACCAGTGGCCTCTCATTGGTTGTCCAGCCAGCCCTTTTGCCGGCATTTGTTGTAAAACCTGTGCAACTGGTCGTTGAAGCGGCTGACGTGGAAATGGTAGTCGTCTTCCCACTTTTTCTTCTTTTTGAAAATGAGCACGACCCCTTCCCAGAAAGACACGTCGCCGGAGTGGGGAAAAGGAGGAGGCAATTCTCGGAACTTGCGATCGAGGGCGGCTATGCTCTTTCTGGTGCTCATGCCGGAGCTGGATCCAAATCGGGCCATGCGCCAAGGCTTGTTCTCCAGAGAGATGCGCGGGTCGACGCGCAGGCTGTCGTCGAGAAAGAAGCCGCTCTGCCGACCTTGACGAAGCTGCCACACCGCTGTGTCGTACATGAACAGCACTTTGGTGAAGTCGAAGTATTTCCTGAATGCCCTGACGAGGCCCTCGTTTTCGGTGCGGGTGAGCTGGCGGGTTTGGTCGAGTTGCTGCTGGAGGCGCAGGCGTTGTTTTTCACTGAGGTTGGGCGTGGCCAGCTGGCCGCTGAGCGCTTCGATTTTTCGCTGGTTGGAGCTGAGCCTGACGATGAGCACGCCATCGTGCAAGGCTTCGATGGCAGCGGCTGCCTTTTGGATTCGGTTTTCACGGCCAAGGGTATCGAAAGGCTCCTCGAAGTTTCCTTGCTGAGCCAGTGCGGGAAGCATTGCAACCGTCAGCATACACCCCAGCAAGCACAGAAACTGGCGTAGCTTGGATTGATACCATTCATTCTTCCTCATGGCTGTCCGTGTTTGAGGTGGCCAGTTGTCGCACGAATTCGAAAGCCTGCCACAAGCTGTCGGCGGGGGGAGGTGCCATCAGCTCGAGGCGCTCTCCCGACACGGGATGTTGAAAGGCAATTTTCCAGGCGTGCAAGTGAATGGAGCGGTCGCGGTTGCCCCGGCGGAATCCGTACTTGACATCGCCCCGGATGGGGCTGCCGATGGCGGCGAGCTGGGCCCGTATTTGGTGGTGGCGTCCCGTGGTAGGTCTCACTAGCAGCAGGTGGTAGTGCTGTATGCTTTCGAGCACCTGGTATTCGAGTATGGCAGCTTTGCCAGTGCCATCGGCGCTCACGTAGGTCTTGTTGGTGTGGGGGTTTTTCTTCAAAAAATGATGGAGGACGCCGATTTCGGGTTCGGGCTTTACGGCTACCACGGCGAGGTAGGTTTTGGCGACTTCCTGGGTTTTGAATTGCTGGCTGAGCTTGTTGGCTGCCTTGCCATTTTTGGCGAAGACGACCAACCCGCTACATGGTCTGTCGAGGCGGTGCACCAGGAAAAGGGTGTGCTTGCACCAGGCCATGGCGGCTTCGATCAGGGAGGTGTCACCGGTTTTGTCGGGCTGCACGGGCATGCCTGGCGGCTTGTTGAATACCACCAGTTGGTTGGTATTGTACACGACCCATTCACTGATTCTGCCTTGTGATTCGGAAGATGGGTTCATTTGATTTCCTCGTAATCGATGTACTCACCCTCGTCGTTGGCGTCCCTTTCGGGATTTCGGGTCTGTGGCTGGGAGAATTGATTTTTTCCCTGGGTCAAGGCCAGTTTGCGCTGCACCCATTGGTAAACGAAGTACAGCACCACGGCCCAGAATAAGAGTTTGAGCATGGCAGTGGTGTTTGGATGGCAAAGGTAACAAAGCAAAGCCGGGCCGGTGCCTGGCCAGTGGATGCTCAGGCTTTCGGGGAGTGCCCCTCGAAGGGTAGGCGGCCAGCGGCCTCTGGATATTTTTCGAAAAATGCTTCCAACATGCTTTCGTCGAGGAGGAAGGAAATGCGCCGGCCAAAAGCCCCCTTGCCCCGCAAGTCGATGCGAACCAGGTGGAAAAGAACCAGGTTGATTTCCCGGATGGTTTCGATGTCCTCGAACGGATAGCGGTAGGTCTTGAAATAATTGCTGACGTACAGGTGATCGCCGTCGGCATCCACGCGCAACAGGCGCATGAGGGTGAAGTACAACAGCGCACTGCCTCCTACGAAAAAAACGGACACCCCCAATTTGAAGGTCAGCGCCGGAATGCTGCCGAAACTGGGAGTGCGCAACATCAACACCCCAATGGTGAAGCTGCCGAAAAACACCAGCCAGAAGGTGGGCAGGAAAACTTTGAAAAACAGGGTCCAATTACTCGAAAGGCGGTGCATGTATATCGATTTGAATGACTCAGACCAGCCCCTGGTGCGGCCCGGTGAAAGCCAGCACGGCTGCCGTCAGCACGAAGACCCAAATGGCTACGTACAACCAGGCAAAGGGCTTGCGCTTTTGAAGCATTTCCGGGAACAAGATGGGTTTGCCAGCGAATTTACCGCGCGGCTTCGATGGAAAGAAGAAGGTCTTGTAGGTCTCGATGGTGGCCACAGTGAAGCCGATGGAGCACATGGCGATGACCACGAAGTTGTCGGTCAGCTGGGCTGCCACCCAAGCGTAGAAATAGGCCATGGCGGGGCTGCGAAAAAACTTGAACGTTTCGAAACCCTCGATGGGGGCATCTTTCCAGGCACCCCCGAAGGCCGATACCCAACCGCCAATGCTCAGCGGCAGCAGCAGCAGATAAGGGTGCAGCGTCACCGAGCCCTGCTGCCAGCCCTTCCACAGCGCCACGATTCCCCAGCCGACCAGTGCGATGCCACCCACGTAAGCCAGGGCAGCCAGGTAGCGAGCCGGGCGGCTCTGGACCACCCGTCCGAACACGTGCAGTTGCATCGGAATGAAATACTTCGATTGGTCCTCGGAGCGCAGAAATGTCTTCCACACTTCCAGGGTCAGGCGTTCGGCCATGTAGGTGGCACCCCACAGCAGGAAAACCCCAGCCGCGCCCCCCAGGTCGAGGCCAGTGAGTTTCCAGACGATGGGGCCATACACTGCCCCAATGAGGGCGCTGCGGAAGTATTTCATCCATGAAAAACCCTCGTGGGGGCTGTCTTTGTACATGCCCCAGGTGGATGCGTGCAAACCGGCCAGCAGACCGGTAATGAGAGCGATTGAGAAATGCATGTCGTGGCGTTGTTGGTCTTTCCTTTACGGGCCTTGGAGTGGAGGCCTTTTTCAAAACGGCGGCAAAGGTAGGGAAAGGCAAGGTGTCACCTGTCAGGGAGGGGTTGACAATGCAAGATTGCTTGTTGCAAAGTTTTATTCAAAAAAGCCGACCCCGGCTGCCGGGAAGGGCAGCCGGGGTCTATGGTTTGAGGAAAAATGCCGGGTAAATGGGTCTCGAGGAGACCTCATTGTATGACCAGCTTGCGATAAAGCACTCGGTTCTCATTGCGCAGCTGGAAGAAATAAGTGCCTGGCGCGACGTGCTGGAGGTTGAACTCGTTCGACAACTTGCCCTGGCTGAAATCGAGCGTTTGCCGGTGCACTTGTCTGCCGAGCACGTCGATGATGGTGGCTTGCAGCTCCTGGTAAGGCCTACCTTCCAACCTAAGGGTGAAGCGCCCACTGTTGGGATTGGGGAACAGCTCGAACAAGCTGATGCCCTCCAGTTCGAGCACGGCACTGGCGTTCACCTGGATGACCGTAGAGTTGCTGGCAAATCCACACTCGTTGAAGGCAGTCAAGGTCACGGTGTATTCTCCCGGGGCAGCGTAAGTATGCACAGGATTCTCCTCCGTACTGGTGTTTCCATCGCCGAAATCCCATTCGTAGCTGGTGGCATTCGTGGAAGTGTTGGTAAATGTCACCGTGCCCTGGTCTTCGACGTAGGTCCAGCTGGTGGTTGGAATCGTATTGAGCTGGATGTATGCCACCTGGGTGAATGTATCGGCACCACTGGCGTTCGACGCAATGAGCATTACGTCGAAGGTGCCGGGCGTGGCGTATGTCACCGTAGGATTCTCCTCGGTGCTCGAACTCGGATCACCACCCTGGAAAAACCATTGGAAGCTGGTGGCATTCTCAGAAGACTGGTTTTGGAAATTGACCACCAATGGCGCGCAGCCCGTAGTCTGTTCGGCAGTGAAAAATGCCACAGGCAGTTGGAATGCCACGACGATGGTCTGGCTGACCACAGAGGTGCCGCAATCGTTGAAAGCTGTCAGCGTCACGGTGTAAAGACCATCGGCCTGATAGGTATGACTCGGATTTTCTTCCGTACTGGTCGTGCCATCGCCAAAGTCCCACTCGAAAGAGCTGGCATCGTTGGAAGTGTTGGTAAACTGCACCACCGAATCGGCTACGGAATGACTGAACCCGGCTGCGGGCAAAGGCTTGACGGTGATATAATCCGTAAGCGTGTAGGTATCCGTTCCGGCTGCGTTGCTCACGGTCAGCGTAACGGTATAAGTGCCTGGCTGCTCGTAAGTCACCGTGGGGTTCTCTTCGGTGCTCGAGCTTGGGTTGCCGCCGGGGAACTCCCACTCGAAGCTGGCCGCATTTTCCGAGGACTCGTTCTGGAACTGCACCGTCAAGGGTGCACAGCCCGCTGTCACGTTGGCGCTGAAACCGGCCGTCGGCGGCGTCACGATGGTCACTTGCTGGGTGGTGCTCACGCTGCCACACTCGTTGAAAGCCGTCAGCGTGACGGTGTACACCCCGTCGGCGGCATAGGTATGAGAGGGGCTTTCCTCGTTGCTGCTGGTGCCGTCGCCAAAGTCCCACTCGTAGCTGGTGGCGTTGGTCGATTGGTTGTTGAAGCTCGCCTCCAAGCCATTGGTTTGGGAGCTGAAAGCAGCCGCAGGCAATCCGTTCACGACGATGTAGTTCGTCTGGGTGGCCGAGCTACTGCCCGCTGCGTTGCTCACGGTCAGCGTGACGGTATAAGTGCCTGGCTGCTCGTAAGTCACCGTGGGGTTCTCTTCGGTGCTCGAGCTTGGGTTGCCGCCGGGGAACTCCCACTCGAAGCTGGCCGCATTTTCCGAGGACTCGTTCTGGAACTGCACCGTCAAGGGTGCACAGCCCGCTGTCACGTTGGCGCTGAAACCGGCCGTCGGCGGCGTCACGATGGTCACTTGCTGGGTGGTGCTCACGCTGCCACACTCGTTGAAAGCCGTCAGCGTGACGGTGTACACCCCGTCGGCGGCATAGGTATGAGAGGGGCTTTCCTCGTTGCTGCTGGTGCCGTCGCCAAAGTCCCACTCGTAGCTGGTGGCGTTGGTCGATTGGTTGTTGAAGCTCGCCTCCAAGCCATTGGTTTGGGAGCTGAAAGCAGCCGCAGGCAATCCGTTCACGACGATGTAGTTCGTCTGGGTGGCCGAGCTACTGCCCGCTGCGTTGCTCACGGTCAGCGTGACGGTATAAGTGCCTGGCTGCTCGTAAGTCACCGTGGGGTTCTCTTCGGTGCTCGAGCTTGGGTTGCCGCCGGGGAATTCCCACTCGAAGCTGACGGCATTTTCCGAGGACTCGTTCTGGAACTGTACCGTCAAGGGTGCACAGCCCGCTGTCACGTTGGCGCTGAAACCGGCCGTCGGCGGTGTCACGATGGTCACTTGCTGGGTGCTGGTGTCATTGCCACATTCATTTGTTGCTATGAGCAGCACGGTGTAGGTGCCGTCCTCGGCATAGACGTGGGTGGGGTTTTCTTCGGTGCTGGTATTCCCATCGCCGAAGTGCCACTCGTAGCTGTCGGCGTTGTCAGACTGGTTGTTGAAATGCACCGTGTCGAGATTCACCGAAGCGCCGAAGTTGGCTTCTGGCACTGTGGTGACGGTGATGAAGTTCGTTTGGGTGATGGAGCTGCTGCCCGCCGTGTTGGTCACGGTCAGCGTGACGCTGTAGCTGCCTGGCTGCTCGTAAGTCACCGTGGGGTTCTCTTCGGTGCTCGAGCTTGGGTTGCCGCCGGGGAACTCCCACTCAAAGCTGGCCGCATTTTCCGAGGATTCGTTCTGGAACTGTACCGTCAAGGGGGCACAGCCAGCGGTCACGTTGGCGCTGAAACCGGCCGTCGGCGGTGTCACGATGGTCACTTGCTGCGAAGTGCTGATGCTGTCGCAATCGTTGATGGCGATCAGGGTGACTGTGTAAGTGCCATCGGTGGAATAGGTGTGTATGGGGTCTTGTTCCGTACTGTTGTTGCCATCACCGAAATCCCAATAGTAGCTGTTGGCGAATTGAGAGCTGTTGGTGAAGCTGACGGTGAAGCTGTCCACTGTGGCCGAAAATTCCGAGACTGGGACTTCGTACACCGTGATGAAATCTTCCATGACGAGGGTGTCGGAGCCAGCGCTGTTGGTCACGATGAGGGTGACGTCCCAGGTTCCAGGGGTGTTGTACACCACGGTTGGGTTCTCCTCGGTACTGGAGGAGGGGTCGCCACCGGGGAAGTCCCAAAAGAAGCCCACTGCGTTCTCGGAGTTTCCACTGTTGAACTGGACTTCGAGACCAGGGCATCCTTCGGTGCCATTGGCCGCAAAGGCAGCCGTTGGAGGCACTTCGATAGTGACGGTTTTGGTTATCGATGCCGGGCCGCAGTTGTTTTGTGCTGTCAGCTTGACGGTATAGGTACCATTCGAGGCATAGGTGTGGGTGGGGTTCACCAGGGTGCTGGTATCACCATCGCCAAATTCCCACAGGTAAGAGGAGGCGTTGCTGGAGGTGTTGTTGAATGCGACGTTGTTGCCGTTGACCGTAAAGGTGAAGTTGGGCGTGGGTATGGTAGTGACAGTGATGTAATTGGTTCGCGTCATCGTATTGGATCCGGCGGGGTTGGTCACTATGAGGGTCACCGAGTACACACCTGGCGCCGTATAGGTCACGGTGGGATTCTGGTCGGTACTGCTCGAGGGGCTTCCGCCCGGGAAAGACCACAGCCAGGCCGTCACGTTGGGGGTGCTTTCGTCGTGGAATTCGACGTCGAGGGAGGCGCAACCCGTCGTTGGGTTGGCGCTAAAACCTGCAGTAGGCGGAGTAAAGACAGGGATGTTGATGGTTATGGAATTATCGCCACAGGCGTTGGAGGCTGTGAGGGTGACGTCGTAAAAACCATCCTGGGCATAGGTGTGCACGGGATTGGCCTGGGTGCTCGTGTTGCCGTCGCCAAAATTCCACAAGAAGCTGGTTGCATTTGAGGAGCTTTGATTCTGGAAGATCACTGTAAGGCCTACCTGGTCCCATGTGAAGACGGGGGTTGGCACCGTCTCCACTGTGACGATGTTGTTCTGGGTAATGGTGTTGCTGCCAGCGCTGTTGGTCACCGTGAGTGTGGCGCCATAGCTGCCGGGGTTGAAATAGGTGACGGTAGGATTCTGGTCAGTCGATGAAGCTGGTGATCCACCCGGAAATGTCCACTGCCAGGAGGTGGGGTTGTTTTGAGACTGGTCGGTATAGGTTACGGTTAGGGGAGTACAACCGCTGGTGGGGTTCACGCTGAAGGCGGCAATTGGGGGCTGGTTGCCTGGGCAGTTGCTCAGGCACCACCGCGAGGGGTAAAAACTGTTGATTTGGTTGAGGCTCTGTCCAGACCAGACGTTGCTGCCGTTGACGGCCGGAGCCATGATGGTTTGGCTGCCTGAGGGGTCGTGGGTGGCGCTCCAGTTGTGGCCGAGTTCGTGGGCTTGCAGGTTTCTGAGGAAATTTCCGTTGTTGGTGAAGTCTTGCAGACAATTGTATCGCTGGCTGGTACACACCGCCGACAACCAGGCAATGCCAACGGTGCTGCCCGTGAAATCCCTGTTCGTCCAGAGGGATGCCACGTCGTGGGTCTGGCTGAATCCAGTGGGGCCCCAGGCTGTGAAGTCGTTGAGCAATGCGGAGGGGTTGTTGGAGGAAGTCCAGGGGTCGGAGTTGGGCGGCGCCACGGTAAACTGCTCTACGATGACGTATTGAAGCTCGTCGTTGAATTCATCGTCGTAGTTGGTTTGCACATCATTGAGCACGGCGATGTTGTGTGCTTCCACGGCACCGACGGAGCCGTATTTGTTGTACATCGACAGATCGCTGGCGATGGCGATTTCCACCTCCTTGCAGCCCATTTTCTCGAATGCATCATCGGCGAAGTGTGGCTGCTCACTCTGGTGGGGCATGCCGCCCATCTGACGGATGACCTCCTCGTATCCGCAGGTGGCTTCCGGAGCAGGCTTGGCCTTGTCCACGTCGAATACGACGAAATGGTCTTTCGGCTGGGTTTTGTCGAAATACCACAAGGGTTGGATGTACCAGGTTTTTTCACCACTTCTGATGAAGCCGTGGAGGAAATCCTCGTCGATGGTGAGGGCGATCAGGGATTCGTCTGCTTGGCCATTCAGCATGCCCTTGAAGGTGATGTTTTCACGGGGAGGCATCACTTCAATGCCATTGGGGCCGAGCACGCGGTGTACGTACCTTGGCGAGCGTATGTCGCGCGGCACCAACCACACGTCCCACTCGTGTTTACCCAACTTGAGCACGAACTCCATCGAGAGTTGTTGGCTCTTGACATAGGCATCGAAAGCAGCGATATCGAAACGATAGACTTCGTACTCATCAAACTCTGCTTCCAAAGCGGGCAGGTTGGTAATCTTTGCCTTCTGTCCCGAGAATACGGGTTTCTGAGCCATGGATGATGCAACCAGAAGAAGCAAGGGAAAGAGGCAGGTAAAAATTCGCTTCATAATCAGTGAATGAGATTTTGTGTGGGTAATACGGAAAATGAGCTGGACTCAACAACACTCCCTGTCCTTAAACAGGGTGTGAATGATTGATTCTGGGGAAATTGGTCGATACTTAAACCGGAATGCTATAAGGATGAGTGGTGCAAAAGTTACAGCGGAATCTCGGGGAATTTGACTTTGGGATTGCAACGAGCAAAATTATCACTTGCTCCTAAACGGCAAATAACCTGCCGCAAAGAGTCCGATTTTTGAAGGTACTATGGTGGCCGACCGACATTGACAGAAACTCCTCATGCCAAAAATTGCATCATGCGCCTCACACTTTTGATCCTCGCTGCCCTTGGTTTTCTGTTCTCTTGCCAGCGTCCCCTTTTCCGCGACGATGCCCCTGGGCCCGATGAGGATCACTCAGCCAAATGGGACTCTCTCGCCTTCCATAGTGAGCGCCCTTTGCTGGGGCTGCACGCATCGCCTTTCGAATTGATGGCGATTTCAGAAAACCAGTTCTTTCGTTTCAATGCCAATGACCAGCTCGTCGAGCAGCGCCCATTGCCAATGGCCTCGGGGCACTTGGGCGTGCCCGTCCTTTCTGACAACACTTTTGTTCGGTTGACTGCTGATCCCGGCGCCAACCACTTCTTAGAGTTTCGCCTTACCCGAAATCCGATGGAAATGATTCGCCTGCCAATCGACAGTGTGCGTGTGCCCGGCGAGGCCTATTTGGAGGTTGAAATACTCGCCCGAACGCTGGGTGCATTCAGCGACGACGGGACCCTGTTCCTCCTCGCCGCCAAATCGTTCCCTGCCAAGCGCTACGTGCTCCTGCTCTTCGAAATTCGACACAACGCAACCCATGACGCCTTTCAGAGTGTGATGTTGCGCCACCGCATCCAACTCGACCTCGACACCGATTTTGCCAATCTGGTCAACATCCGATTTCTCGAAGGCAATTTCTACATCACCTCTCAGGAAGGTGCCTGGCGATTGACTCCCGATGGGCAACTCACCAAGCTGTTTCCGCAGTGGATGATCGACTTCTTCTCATGGAACGGCGCCTTGTACGTCACGGGGCTCAACACTTTCGACCTCCACCGCAGCAACGACAATGGCCTGAACTGGGTGCGCCTGAACCAGCACACCATCTTGCAATTCGTCGAAACGCCCGGCGATTCCTTGCTCAACCAGCAAGTATTGGGACATGCATGGACACTCCCCAACCCCGATTGGGCCTCCACACGTCAAATCAACTGGCCAAACGTGCCCACTGTCCAGAACCCAGCTTCGTTCTATGGCGTGGCCTGGCGCAACGGCAAGTTCTATTTCACCATAGACCGGAAGATTTATTTCACCGAGAAACTGGTTGCAAAATAAACCGCATGGGACCAGCGAGTGCGGGGCCCATTCCAGGCACGACTGCAGCCTGGCCACCTTCTGCGCAGCCATGCATGCGAAATCCAAAGGCATGGTAAATGAGGAAAAGCCCTGCCTCAATGGGGCTTTTTGACGCTGGTGAGAGCTTCCAGGGCCGATTTGAGGGCAGCATAGGTCTTTTCACTGACGGGCACCTGTGGCAAGCGGACGGTTTTTTCACAAAAACCCATCAGTTCGAGCAGGGCTTTGATGCCAGGTGGGTTGCCATCGACATAGAGCCAGGGGTGTATGTCGAGCAAGAGGTTGTTGTAGTGGCGTGCTTGCTGAAAGTCACCGTTCAACGCACAACGCACCATGGAGGAAAACTCGAAAGGGAAGGCATTGGCGATGACGGAGATGACGCCATCGGCACCGGCTCCGAGCAACGGCAGGGTGAGCTGGTCGTCGCCCGAAAGGACGAGGAATCCATCGGGGCGGTGTTTGAGGATGTGCATGGCCTGGACCAGGTTGCCCGATGCCTCTTTGATGGCGATGAACTTGTCGGAACTGCGCGCCAGGCGGAGCGTCGTGTCGGCACTCACGTTGGAGGCGGTACGGCCGGGGACGTTGTAGATGATGATGGGCAGGGGGGCCGCATTGGCCAAGCGCATGTAGTGTTGGTAAATGCCTTCCTGGGAGGGTTTGAGGTAGGCCGGGCTGCTCGACATGATGGCGTCAAAACCTTCGAGATCGTATTCGACGAAGCGCTCCAGGATTTTGGCCGTCCAGTTGCCGCCGAACATGCCAGCTACCAGCGGCACGCGTCCGGCATTACGTTCGATGGTAAAGCGGAAAACTTCTTTGCATTCGGAGGCTGAGAGTGTGGTGGCTTCTCCCGTCGTGCCCAGGCTGACGATGAAGTCCACCCCGCCGTCGATGACGTGGTCGATCAATCGTCCAAGGGCATCGAAGTCGATCTCCTCCCCCTTGAATGGAGTCACGAGGGCCACACCTGTTCCTTTGAACAAAGGGTTCATGGTTGTTGGTTTGAATTACACGGGGGTGCTGACCAGCTTGGGCTCATCCAACTCTGGAGGACTTGGCTGGTTCTTGGGGTTGAGTTTCTCGAGGTAAAACAACATCAGACTGGAAAACTTTGGCAAGTCGGAAGTGTCGGGGACGATCATCAGCTCGCATACGCCGGGCACGCCGACGTAAGGCCCGATTCGGAAGCGGGCCTTCGAAGTAGCTACCATGAAATCGAGCTCGGGACGGGGCTTGTCAACGAGGTAGAAGAGCAAGTCGAAAGGGCGGTCGAGGAGGGACTGACGAATGTCTGACTTGGGTCGCAAGGCCCAGTCGAGGTCTTTGCGGCTGATGTGATGGACATTGGGCGGGGGCTCCACGCTGGAGGGCTTGTCATTGAACAAAACGACTTCGACCTGTTTTCCGGCTTCGACGAGTTGGTTTCTGAGCTGCAATGCCGCCTGGAGGGCATTGGGGATGGTGGCATCGGTCAGGATCAGGGCAGTGCGGGCCGATGCCAGTGCAATGGAGTTCCTCTTCAGTCTAGTCTTTTTCATCTCTTTTGCGAGGAACCACCTGTTGAGGCGTTGTCTGGTCTGTTCAATCATGTTCGTTGGCTATGAATGGCCGGAATGGTTTGCGTCAGCCTTTTTGCTGTTCGACGGGCTCCTCCTCTTCGATTTCGTCGTACACGCCCATGGCGGCGTATTTGTCGATGCGATTGTCAACGAGGGTTTTGGGTTCGATGAGTTGGAGCTCTTCGATGGATTGCTTGAGGTAGCGGCGCAGGATTTCGGCCATGGCATCGGGATCGGAGTGAGCGCCGCCGAGGGGTTCTTCGATGATGCCATCGATGAGGCCGAAGGAAAGCATGTCTTTGGCGGTCAGCTTGAGTGCCTCGGCCGCTTTTTCCTTGAAATCCCAGCTTCGCCACAGGATGGAGGAACAGGATTCAGGAGAAATGACGGAGTACCAGGTGTTTTCGAGCATGTAAACCTTGTCGCCCAAGCCGATGCCGATGGCACCACCAGAGGCTCCTTCACCAATGACCACACACACGATGGGCACTTTAAGGCGGGCCATTTCGAAGAGGTTTCGGGCAATGGCTTCTGCCTGCCCACGCTCTTCGGCTTCGATGCCGGGGAATGCACCCGGCGTATCGATGAGGGTAACGACGGGGAAGCCAAACTTTTCTGCCAGCTTCATCAGGCGCAAGGCCTTGCGATACCCCTCGGGGTTGGCCATGCCGAAATTGCGATACTGCCGCGATTTGGTGTTGGTGCCTTTCTGGTGACCCATGATGACGATGGTCTGGCCTTCGAAGCGACCAAGCCCACCAACGATGGCCTTGTCGTCGCCAAAACAGCGATCGCCATGCAGTTCGATGAAGTCCTCGCAGAGTTTTTCGATGTAGAAAAGGGTATAGGGCCGCTCGGGATGCCGAGAGAGTTGGACCCGCTGCCAGGGGGTGAGGTTGTTGTAAATCTCCTCCCGTTTGAGGCGGATCTTCTTTTCGAGTTCTTCGATCATGGGCGTGACGTCCACTTCGCCAGCCTCGCCCACCTGTTTTATTTTCTCGAGTTGCTCGTACAGGCTTTCGAGCGGCTTTTCAAAATCGAGGAAAACCATAGTCCCATGTTTGCCAGGCCCGGCCAAAGGCGAGCCGTTGTGGTTTTACAGGTTGCAAAGTTAGCATTCCAACATCCCTTGCCGGGTGTGCCAAAAAAAAATTCACTTTTTGGGCCCTCTGTCTTGTGTGTATCGAGAAAACGATTCTACATTTGCGGCCGCTAAAACGGATAGCGATCAAAAGACCAGAGGTCCGGTAGTTCAGTCGGTTAGAATGCCTGCCTGTCACGCAGGAGGTCGCGGGTTCGAGTCCCGTCCGGACCGCAAACGTCGAAGCCCATCGAACGAGGTTTGATGGGCTTTTCTCATTGTAGCCAGTGAAAGTGCCCTTTGCATGAAGGTCCACCTGCTCCGTGTTGCCAAAGCCGAAGCAGGTTCGACGTGGTGAACGCTCCTGGGACCATGTGGCTACTTTTGCATGTACTTGCGGCCGAGAAATTCATCTTTTCCAGGTCGCAGCGTTTGTACACCCTTGGGCTCGCCCACAGGCGCCCAACCAGATCCTCAGCGACATGGCCACGCCAAAAACGGTATCATTCTACACCCTGGGCTGCAAGCTCAACTACTCCGAGACCTCCAGCATAGGCAGGTTGTTCGAGCAGGCGGGCTATCAGGAGGTGCCATTTGGCCAAGGCGCCGACATCCACGTCATCAACACCTGCAGCGTAACCGAATTTGCAGACCGCAAGTGCCGTCAAATCGTGCGGCGAGCCTTGCGCCGTTCGCCCGGATCCAAGGTCGTGGTCATGGGGTGCTATGCACAGCTCAAACCCAAGGAAATTGCCGAAATACCGGGGGTGGATCTCGTGCTCGGAGCGGCCGAAAAATTCCGCATCCTGGACTACGTGGAGCAATTGGAGAAAGCGCCTGGCAAGGCCATGATCCAGGCCGGGGAAATACGCACTGCCAACACCTTCAACCATGCCTTCAGTTTCGGAGACCGCACTCGGTCGTTCTTGAAGGTACAAGACGGGTGCGATTACAAATGCGCTTTTTGCACCATACCCTTGGCCAGGGGGCGCAGCCGCAGCGACACCGTGGAGAGCGTCGTGGCCAATGCACGCCGCATTGCCGAAATGGGTGTCAAGGAAATCGTCCTTACGGGCGTGAACATTGGCGACTTTGGCAACGGCACCGAGGTCATCGAAGGCTTGCGGCCTCGCAAGGAAGCCCTTTTCATCGACCTTATCGAGGCCCTGGACGAAGTGGAAGGCGTGGAACGCTTCCGCATCTCTTCCATCGAACCCAACCTGTGCACCGACGAGATCATTTCTTTCGTGGCTGCCTCCAAGCGGTTCATGCCTCATTTCCACATGCCCTTGCAAAGTGGCAACAACAAGCAGCTCAAAGCCATGCGCCGCCGTTACCGCCGCGAACTGTACGCCGAGCGCGTGGCCCTCATCAAATCATTAATGCCCCATTGTTGTATCGGGGTGGACGTCATCGTCGGCTTCCCCGGTGAAACCGAGGAGGACTTCCTGGAGACCTACCGTTTCCTCAACGAGCTCGACGTATCCTACTTGCACGTGTTTACCTATTCCGAGCGCCCCAATACGCCGGCGGCGGAGATGCCCAATCCAGTGCCCATGGAGGAAAGGCGCCGCCGCAACGATATGCTCACCATCCTGTCGGAGAAAAAGCGCTCACATTTCTACCGCCAGCACCTGGGAAGCTGCCGGCCCGTCCTTTTCGAAAAGAGCACCCGTGCAGGCCGCATGTCGGGATTTACGGACAACTACATCCGCGTCGATGCGCCACTCGACGAGGCCTTGTTGAATACCATCCAGATGGTGGAGCTGAAAGAACTGGGCCCCGAAGGTTTGGTCCAGGTCGATCCGGGTTTGCAACCTGCGTGAGCATTCACTCGCGCACCGTTCCAGAAAAAAGGCTGATTTTATTGCTGATGGGATTGCCGCTTGCCCGGCGGAACGAGACCACTTGCCCGCAGTGCCAGATGGCATCTGCAATGGGGCCATTGATGTTGTACCAAAAGGGGAATTCCCTGGTGCCGTCGGGTCGTCGGGAGACGATTTTGCAGTCTTCCAATTTCACCTCCCCGGTGCGCAATCGTTGGCTTGCTGTCCAGAGGTTTTCGAGGGTAGCTCGCCGCAATCCTTCGTAATCCTCGGGTTGCACTTCGCTGCCATCGTTGGGTTTTTGCTCCACGGCGTTGCGGATGGTGATGCTCAGTCCGTGGATGTGTACGAGGGTTTCGAAAGAGGAACGGGCCTCTTCAGACGGCCGATAGTCGAGGTCTCGAGGTCGAAGCCCTTCGGTGGCCCAGTAATACCTGAATCCCAGGCCCTCGATCATGCGAGCGGCGACGGTCTCAGGAGTGTAGGCCTCGGGATGGTCGGGTATGGTACGAAATGGCAGGGCGTCGGAGTCAGACTGAGCCATGGCGGGTGCGATTTGAAAAACGACTGCAAAAAAACTGGCGAGCAGGAGTGTATTTCTCATGAGGAGAAAGATTTTGCAGGTGGTGTGCCATTGAGGAAAAACGAATCAGCTGAAGTAGCGGCTAAGGTAGCAGATAATGTCGTTGACGTTGTCTCGGGCATACATGGCCATGGCCCTGTCGGGGGTGGAGGTTTCATCATTGGCCAAGGGCAGGGAAGCCAGAAAAATGAAATGGGAAGCAAGTGAGATGAAGATGAGACGCCGTTCGGAGTAAGGGATTTCCCGCTGGCGGAAATAGCTGTTGAGATAGCGGCAGATGCTCAACGCCATCATACGTATGTTCTCGGCACTCATGGGTTCCGATGGGATGTTGTTTTTTTCCATGAAGGCCCTGTAATACTGTCGCAAACATCGATTGGCGAGCCGAACGGCCAGCTGGTAGCGCCCTTCAGCGATGGCCCCGTCGATGCGGGCCAAGTATTGATTCAGTTTTTCTGTATTCCAATGTACGGCCATGAGCCTGCGAAGCTGAATGTATTTGACTGGTGACACCTAAACGCCCGGCACCCGAAAAACGCTTCCAATACGCCAATTTTCAAGTCACACCGTCGAAGCGACCAGCACGTGGAATGGCACGATTTTGCGGAAGTGTTGTTGGCAAATTTCAAACACTATGACACTACGACACTCCAGCGAGCATCCCATCGGACAGTTTTCCCCCGCTTTCAATGACTGGTTAAACAGAGAGAAAATGCTGGCCGCACGTCGGCAACGCCTATTCACTGGCTTCGGGTTGGCATTTGCCATCCTGTTGTTGATCGCCATCGTTTTGGAGCAAGTGAATGCGCCCAGCTCCCCCTACGACACCGTGCTCAACGAGACAAAAGAACTGACCATACACTGACCATATCGTACGTACACGCTTCAAGGCTTCCGCCCGCCTTTTTGGGAAGCCACTTCAAGGGATTACAGCTTGACACAACCTGGCTGCCATTTGGAATGGCAGCCTTTTTTTGTCAGATGCTTACAATGAAACGAAGGGCTGCGACGCAGTGTCACAGCCCTTCGTCATTTGCTGCACCAAACGCTGGAATCACTTGACGGCCAAGAGGTCGTCCATGATGTGCAGGGTTTCGAGCAGGTAAACGTCCTTGCGGATGTTCTTGAGCCATTCGTCGTTGCGGGCTTTGCGGCTTTCGTCACTGTTGATGGCTTCGAGGTCGGCGGTGAGGTTGCGCACCTGGGTGATGACTTCCCGCTCGAAGAGTTGGTCGAAAGCCTTGTTCTGGGCCTGCAAGGCCTTGTCTTGCATGCGATAGGCTTCCAATTGAAGGGGATATTGGCTGTTGTCGCGTTGGGCCTTGATGGCTTGGGCACGCTCCACCACCCGCTGAAACACGGAATCCTGGCGCACGCGCATGATACTGCGCTCCTTGAGCTGAGGCAGGATGTCTGTCACCGAGAAAACCCGCTGGCCGTAAGGCACCGGATCGATCTGCGTCCACGGCATGGGGTATTCCTCTTCTTTTTCTCCGGTAGGGATTTCCTGCCAAACGCTCGGCAAGACGATGTCGGGGATGACCCCTTTGAGCTGGGTGGCGCCTCCGTTGACACGGAAGAACTTTTGCACGGTAATCTTGACCTCGCCAAGGGGTTTTACTTCGGGGTTGCCCCTGACGATGTTGTCGAGGTCGAAAAAGCGCTGTACGGTGCCTTTGCCAAAAGTGCTCGGACCAACCCCCACGATGACGGCCCGGCCGTAGTCTTGGAGGGCAGCGGCGAGGATTTCACTGGCGGAAGCGCTGAACTGGTTCACCATGACGATGAGTGGGCCGTTGTAAAGCACCGAGGGGTCTTCGTCGTCGAGGACCTGGGGTCTGCGTTCGCGTGCTTTGACCTGCACCACGGGGCCTTCTTCGAAGAAAAAGCCGCTCATCTGAACCACGTCGCGCAGGGAGCCGCCGCCGTTGTTGCGCAGGTCGAGGATGATACCATCGACGCCCTCCTTTTTGAGCTTTTCGATTTCGATGGCTACATCCTTGGCACAACGCCTGCCGTCTTCGTGGTTGAAATCGGCGTAGAACTTGGGCAGGTTGATGAATCCGATTTTTTCCTGCCCAGGAGTTTCGATGATGAGCGATTTGGCGAAGCCCTCTTCGAGGATGACTACGTCGCGGATGATGCTGATTTCTTTGGTACTTCCGTCCACCTTTTTGACGTAGAGGCGGACTTTGGTGCCGGGCTTGCCGCGAATGAGCTGTACCACGTCGTTGAGCAGCATGCCCGTGATGTCGGTCCATTCGGGGTCGTCGCCTTGGGCTACTTTGAGGATGCGGTCATTGGCTTCGAGCTCACCGCCTTTCCAGGCAGGTCCGCCTACGATGATTTCGGCCACCTTGGTGTAGTCGCCGTCGCTCTGCAGGCGAGCGCCAATGCCTTCGAGTCGGCCGCTCATGCCGATGTCGAAGTTCTGTTTGTCGATGGGCTGATAGTATTCGGTATGGGGGTCGAAGACGTTGGTGATACAGTTGAGGTACATGCTCACGTGGTCTTCTCGCTTGCGTTTGCCGAGGCGTTTGTACCAGTCGTCGTACACCTTGAGCAACTCGCTGCGCGCCTCGGCTTCCAAATCTTCGAAAGATTTGTCTTTGAAATCGGGGTGGCCCTCTTCCTTTTTGTCCAGTTTTTCCACCAGGCGGGTCATGGTTTCGAACTTCATGGCCAAGCGCCAGTATTCGCGAAGCTGGTCGTCGTCGGCGGCGAACGCTTTTTTATCCCCGTCGGTCTCGTAGTATTCTTCCACCGAATAATCGAAGGGTTTGGCGAGGAATTCCCGGTAGTAGGCCTGGGTTTTCTGGATACCTTGTTCCTGGAGGCGAATGGCCAGGTCGAGGAAGGCGTAGTTGGCAGCCTTGATATCGTCGTCGAGTTGGTTGCGATAAGGTTGCAAGAGCGCCAGATCGGCCTGGGTGAGCCAGCGCTTGTTGCCGTCGAGCCTCTTGAGGAACAGGTCATAGACCTTATTGGAAAACTCGTCGTCGAGGGCTGCTGGCTGATAGTGGTAATACTGCAGATCGGTCAGTAGCGATTGCATCAGCAATGCTTCCTTCTGCTCGTTGCTGACGGGTCGGTAGAATGCAAGACCAATGGCGAGAATAGCAGCGAGGCTGAGGAAAATGGGACCTCTGTGCTTCATGATGAATTGTTTTACGGAGATTATGAATTTGCTATGTCGTTTTTCCATGGCGGTTTCTGGAAAGGTTTCCTCCAGTTCAGCACCTGGATCCTGTGAAAGGATGAATGTTTCGGCAGGCACCAGGCGTGGACGGGTGAATGGAACTGCCGCCAGCCGTCATTTTCTGAGAGCACTGTGCCAAAACACGCTGGCAATGATAGCTTTTTGAAAATGAAAGTCGTCAGGCCGGGCTGCAGACTGGGCAAAATAACGGATTTTAGCCCACGATGTTTTCACAGCCCTTTCATGGGTATGAGAACCGACAAAAAGCAGACCCCCAATTGCATCGGCCCATCCCTGCTCATCGAGTATGCTCCCCGGTAAAATCTGCGCCTTCATCACATCTTGCAAGGTCAAAGGCTTTTTCTGCCAACCCATTTCAGGACAAGACACTCACATCCTCACATCCTCACATCCTCACATCCTCCCTGCCTGCCTGTCCGTCGGCCAGACGGGTCGGCAGACCTGTCTGCCACCAGGCAGGCAGGACATCCTCACATCCTCACATCCTCACATCCTCACATCCTCCTTCCTTCCACCGGCACCGTAAAAACCCAGCCAGGCCTCCGTTTCCGAACGCCACCGCCAACCAATGCTCTTCCGCTCTGACTGCATTGCCGTATTTTGCCTGCCCTAAAACATGCAACCCTCCTGGACATGCCCTCCCGCTACGAATACAACAGGCGTTTTCTGCAGGAACTCCAGCGGCTCGATGAACGGCAGCGCCAGGCCGTGGAGCACATCGACGGCCCCGTACTCGTCATTGCAGGGCCCGGCACGGGCAAAACCCACATCCTCGCCACCCGCATAGGCCGCATCCTCCTCGATACCGATACCCAACCCCACAACATCCTCTGCCTGACCTTCACCGATGCAGCCGTTCGCTCCTTGCGAAACCGTCTCGTTCAACTCCTCGGCCCCGAAGGCCTGCGCGTTCACGTCCACACCTTCCACTCTTTCTCCAACAGGGTCATTCAAGAAAACCTCGAAGTATTCGGCAACCCCCACCTCGATACCCTCAGCGACTTGGAGCGCCTGCGCATCATCAGGCAATTGCTCGAAGAACTGCCCGTGGACAGCCCCCTCCGCAAGGGCCACCGCACACCTTACTTCCACGAGCCCCATCTGGTCCAATTGTTCCGACACATGAAGTCCGAAAACTGGACGCCCCAGCTGGTCGAAAACATGGCCCGCCAATACCTCAGCGACATCCAGCAGGGCAAACACCAGGACTTCATCTACAAAAGGAAAAAAGGTTCCGACGGCGAACCCGTGCTGAAAACGCGGGAAATCGAAAAGGTGCAGACGCGCATGGAACGCCTCATCCAAGCCGCCCACCTCTTCGGCCGCTACCAGGAACTGCTCCGCCAAACTGGCCGCTACGACTACGACGATATGATCCTCTGGACGCTCGAAGCCTTCGAAGAGCAACCCGAGCTGCTGCGCCAATACCAGGAGCAGTACCTCTACGTACTCGTCGATGAATACCAGGACACCAACGGCGCCCAAAATCAAATCCTGCTCAAGCTCATCGACTATTGGGACACCCCCAACGTACTCATCGTAGGCGATGACGACCAGAGCATCTACGAATTCCAGGGGGCCCGTTTGAAAAACCTGACCGATTTCTACGAGCGTTACCGTGAAGCCATCAGCGTGGTGGTGCTGAATCGCAACTACCGTTCTTCACAAAAAATCCTCGATGCAGCCACCCATCTCATCCAGCGCAACACCTTGCGCGTGGTGACCAGGCTCTCCCTCCCCGGCCTGGACAAAAAACTGCTGGCCGCCAACCCTGACGTGGCGTCGGCACCCTACCCCCCTACGGTGGTAAAGTATCCCTCCCGGTTCGCTGAAGACATCGACCTGGCCGACACCATCGAGCGGCTCCATCGGGAAGGCGTTAGCCTCGACGAGGTGGCCATCATCTACGCCCGCCACGCCCAGGCCGCCCGATTGACAGACCTGCTCGAACGCCGAAGCATTCCCTATCGCACCCGCCGGCCCATCGATGTCCTCTCACAGCCCGTGGTCAAGAACCTGCGCACCATGCTGTCTTTCTTCGCTGAAGAGCGGCTGCAACCCGGCAGCGCCGACCACCACCTGTTCCGCATGCTACATTTCGCCTGCTTTGGCATCGACTCCCTCGACCGAGTCAGGCTGGCCCTTCTGCTGCGGCATGCGCAAACACAAGTGGTCAGCTGGCGGCTGGCCATTGCAGATGAAAACACCCTCGCAGCTGCCGGTGTCCACAACCCCCAGGCTTTCCTGTCCATGGCACAATTCATCGATGACATTCAAACCCACCTCGAAGAACTGCCCCTGCCGGCCCTCGTCGAACGCATCATCAATCGCAGCGGCCTGTTGCGTACCCTGTTCCCAAACGGACAGGAGCAAGACCCCACAGCCCTGAGTGGCAGCGGCTACACCGCCCTCCAAGCCCTGCACGCCTTTCTCGACTTCACCCGTGAAGAGACACGCCGCAACCCCCATTTCAACCTCACCGACCTGCTCAAGACCATCGATGACATGGAATCGAGCAAGTTGCCCCTGCCTTTGCCTCAGGGTGCTTTCGAAAAAACGAGTGGCGCCGTCAACCTCCTTACGGCCCACAGCGCAAAAGGCCTCGAATTCGATTACGTCTTCATGCTCGACTGCACCGCGGCATGGGAGCCTGCCACTTCCACTTCATCTTTTCGTTTCATCTACCCGCCCACCTTGGAGTTGACCGAAGAGGAAGACGCCACCGAAGCCCGCCGCCGGCTCTTTTACGTGGCCATGACCCGCGCCCGAACCCACTTGCAAATGTCCTGGGCCGAACTCGACGACAAGGAAAAAACCCAGCATCCATGCCTGTTTCTGACCGAAATGCTGGAAGACGGCCTGGTGGAAACCAGAGAAGCCAGGGTTGAAGAGGAGGCCTTGATGCGCGGCCGCTACGACTTGCTCCAGGAGGCACCCCAACGCGACGAACCCCTCCCTGAAGCCGAGCTGCGTGCCCTGCTCGAAGGCCTTTACCTCACCGTCACCGGTCTCGATACCTACCTGCGATGCCCCCTGTCATTTTTCTACGAACACGTCCTCAAAGTGCCCACCTCCCTGTCGCCCGAAGCAGCTTTTGGTCAAGCCATGCACCGAGCCCTCCAAAGGGGCTTGTCCGTCGCCTCGGATAAAGCGAGCCCCCAGCTGCCCTTGGCCGAGCAGTTCGTCCATTTTTTCGAAGAAGAAATGGAGCGGGTGCGCCTGGCTTTTGGCAAGGCCGTCTATGAGCAATACCTCCACAGGGGCCGCACCTGGTTGACCCATTTCGTCGAGCGCCAGGAGGGTGAGTGGCCTGCCCATGCATTCGTGGAAAAAACCATCGAAGTGGTGGTCAACGACGTACCCTTGCGGGGCACTATCGACCGCATCGACCTGCCAGACTCCAAAACGGGGCACATCGTGGACTACAAGAGCGGCAGATACGACCCCAAAAAACTCCGGCCTCCGTCGCCCGAGGAACCATACGGGGGCTCCTACTGGCGCCAACTCATATTCTATAAAATCCTCTTCGACAACTGGCCGCTCAACCAGGGCCGTCGCATCGCCAGCGCTCGGGTCGAATGGCTCGACCCCGACGCACGCAAGGTTTCTACCATCGAGTTTTCCAACGAAGACATCAGCCAGTTTCAGGAATTACTTCGCCAGGTTTGGGAAAAAATTCAGACAGGCGAGTTCAACCACGGCTGTGAAGAACCCGGCTGCCCCTGGTGCACTTTCCTGCTCCGACAGCTCAACCTCGATGCATTCTACGACGCCGAAGCCACCGCGCTGGACGATGGAAATTGAAGTGGGCAGCACCGGCCAAACTGTTTTTTCAACAGGCCTTCCACCCTCGAAAAACTGCTGACTTCGCTTGCCCGTTGGGCGGCCTGCATCTGCCTCCCAGGAACTGTCGAGGTCATTTGAGCTCCTTTTCAAAAAAATCCCCGACTCCCTCCAGCTGCCCAACCAGATGAGTAAAAGCGACTATCACCTGCCGGTGCCTTTTTTGCCTGCCGAAGAAATCCCGGCTCAAATCCGGCTCCTGCTCGGCGAACACGCGAAAACAGCTCGCATGGTCAAACAGCGAAACATTGACTGGGGCCCATCCAACTCTTCCAGGGCCGGTGAAGTGTGGTTTTATTTGCATCCCCACAACACACCGCCCATGTTACCTGAGGATACTTACCGGCACAAAGGCTTGCGCAGAAAACTCGTAGAAGAGCTGCGACAAAAGGGCATCACCGATGAGCGCGTGCTGGCTGCTATGGAGGTGGTACCCAGGCATTTTTTCCTCGACAGCGCCCTGGCCGACCTGGCCTACCAAGACCAGGCCCTGCCCATCGATTGCGACCAGACCATTTCACAGCCTTACACCGTGGCGTTTCAAACCCAATTGCTCGAAGTGAAAAAACGCGACCGCATCCTCGAAGTGGGCACGGGGTCGGGCTATCAGGCCGCCATACTGGCTGCCATGGGTGCCCGCGTCTTTACCATCGAGCGCCATCGGGAACTCTACGAGAAAGCCCGTCGGTTGCTGCGGGAAATGAAATTCACCAACATCCGCTGCTACTGGGGCGATGGATACAAAGGGCTGCCGGAGTTTGCTCCATTTGACAAAATCCTGGTAACGGCTGGTGCCCCTGAAGTGCCCAAGGCCCTGTTGGAACAGCTCAAGGTAGGTGGCCTGCTCGTCATCCCTGTTGGTCGCCACACCCAAACCATGCTGCGCATACGACGCACCGGTGAAAACGAATACGAGCAGGAATCTTGGGGTACCTTCCGCTTCGTGCCCTTGTTGGAGGGCAAGTCTTGAGTCGCCTCGAAAAGAGCCGTTCAGCTGGAAAGGTCAAGCCTCGAGCCAAAGGACGGGGAAGCGTATGGGGCTGGACTCAGGTAGTTGGCGGTGTTCAGTGTTCAGTTGGCAGTGTTCAGTTAGCAGTGTTCAATTGGCAGTGTTCAGTGTTCAGTTGGCGGTTGGCGGTTGACAGTGGGTGCCAGTACAATTTGCCTAATTTTGCGCGCCTAACCACCAAGGCCTGCTTAGCACGGCGGAAGCGCTCACACGCGGGCCGATGAAACCAAAATCCTCGAGCTCATGGCATTAGTTGAACTCATCATGCCCAAAATGGGCGAAAGCATCATGGAGGCCACCATTCTGCGTTGGGTCAAAAACGTGGGTGACCGCGTCGAGGCCGACGAAACCGTCCTCGAGATTGCCACCGACAAGGTGGACTCGGAGGTGCCCTCGCCCGTTTCTGGCGTCATCAAGGAAATTCGCTTCCAGCCCAACGACGTCGTCCCCATTGGCACCACCATCGCCATCATCGCCACCGACGAAGACGAAGCCTCACCCTCTCCGGCCACGGGTTCGTCTTCGGCAGAAAAACCCCAGACCACTCAACCGCCCGCCACTACCCAGGCGCCAGCCAGCAATGGCCAACCCCAGGCACCCAAACCCGCCACGCCAGAGCCAGAGCCAGAAGTGGTGACCGCACCGGGTGGAAAAATCCCTACCACTGGCCCCTCGGGTCGCTTCTACTCCCCCTTGGTGCGCAACATTGCCCGCAAGGAGCACATCAGCCTGGCAGAGCTCGAGCAAATCCCAGGCACCGGCGCCAACGGCCGGGTCACCAAAAAAGATATCCTCGCCTACCTCGAGAAGCGCAAACAGCGCCCCACGGCAGAACCTTCGAGCATGGGAGCTCCGCAGGTGGAGAAAATGCCTGCAGCCGACACCGCTCGCCCCGCCGTGAGCCTTTCGGGCAACGTGGAAATCATCGAGATGGATCGCATGCGCAAGCTCATCGCCGAGCACATGGTTCAGTCCAAGCGCATTTCTCCCCATGTCACCAGCTTCGTCGAGGTGGACGTCACCCCCATCGTACAATGGCGCAAGCGCATCAAGGACGAATTCCAGCGCAAATACGGGGAGAAAATCACCTTCACACCCATCTTCATCGAGGCCATCGCCCGTGCCATACGCGATTTCCCAATGATCAATTCCTCGGTAGATGGCGACAAGATCATCGTCAAGAAGGACATCAACATCGGCATGGCCACGGCATTGCCCTCGGGCAACCTCATCGTGCCTGTGATCAAGGGTGCCGACCAACTCAACCTCGTGGGGCTTACCCGCGCCGTCAACGACTTGGCCCGACGGGCCCGCGAGAACAAGCTCAAACCCGAAGAAATTCAGGACGGCACTTTCACACTGACCAATGTGGGCACCTTTGGCAATGTCATGGGCACGCCCATCATCAACCAGCCCCAGGTAGCTATTCTGGCCACGGGTGCCATCCGCAAAAAACCCGCGGTGGTGGAAACTCCCTACGGCGACCTCATCGCCGTGCGACACCTCATGTTTCTGTCGCTTAGCTATGACCACCGAATCGTGGATGGGGCCCTCGGCGGTTCCTTCCTGCGCCGCGTGGGCGACTACCTGGAAGCCTTCGACCCTAACAGGGAAGTGTGATTCCGGGCTGCCTGGCAAGTCGCTCCATCGATAGCACGGCTGATTCACATATTGCGCAACCCACGCCACGGGTTGACGTGGCCAAGCGCTTGTCCATCCTTGGACAGTGACAGGCTCGCACCCTCGGCTGTTCCATTAGACATCATCCTGCGGCACTGCTAAATGAAATGGGGAGGCTGCTCGATGGTTATGAGGCTTTGTGAGCAGGGTCATGCGGGGGTGAGGCGGCGTGCCGCTCATTGGGATTTTCGCTCCTTCCATTCATCCACCATCAACTTGAAGGAATAGACCGCTGGCACCGGATCGACCCGCATGAATTGCTCCAATTTCAGGATATAGGTGCCAGGCTCGGGGAACCAGGTCTTGACCTGCAAAGGGATGCGCACGGTGCAGCGCTTGCCGCTGCACTTGCCTACCCACACAGCGCCTTTCTCGGTAAGCTCCAGACTGACCAATCGATCTTCCGTTTTTCCCGAAGGGAAGGTGGTGTAGAATTTCACGTAGAGGTTTTGGTAGGGAAAATCGACACCATGGGTGAGCTCCAGCGAAATGGTGTACAGCTTGCTTGTATCGGCGATGTCGAAGCGGAAGGCAATCGTGTCGCTGTAATGCCATTGACCCTCCGGGATCGATACTTCAGATTCATACAGGTGTGGCTCGCTACAACCCGAGGCGAGCACCCCCATCAGGGTGGCGAGCAAAAGAACGATCGAAACTGCGGCGATCAGCGAGGAATTTCGTTGGGGCATGGCGACGTCTTTGGCGCAAAAAAAAGCGCTTGCCGCGGCACCGCCAAACTACCTCTTCAGGCGGCTTGCTGCTGGAAGTTCTCCTCCCAGTGGCGCAGCCTGGCATCCATGAGGTGAAACCACAACGGAGGAACCAAAGCCAGTAACATGGAAGCCGGATAGCCAAAGGGCAACTGGGGGCTTTCGTCGAAATGCCTCAGTACCTGGTATTTTCTGGTGGCTTTGTAGTGGTGGTCGGAGTGTCGGGTCAGTTCATAGAGGAAAATGCGCCCGAGCTCGTGATCGGAATTCCACGAGTGCCAGGGCTGCACACGCTCATAGCGGCCGTTGGGCAGGCGCCGTCGCTGCAGGCCGTAGTGTTCGATGTAGTTGACCGTTTCGAGCAACAACACGCCCAGCAAGGCAATGGCCATGGCTGCTGCTACGCCCAGCCAGCCGAAAAGCCACCACGTACCACCGAGATACAGCAGGTTGAGGGCCTGCAATTGCCACATCTCGTTGGAGGGGTGCCACCAGGGCAATTGCCTTGCAGCCAGCCTTTTGGCTTCCAGCTTCCAGGCGTGTCGATAGCTGCCAGTGATGGAACGCCACCAGAAACGATACAAGTCCAGGCCTGCCGGTGCGCTGGCAGGGTCTTCGGGGGTGGCCACGTGCAGATGATGGCCGCGATTGTGTTCGATGAAAAAGTGGGTGTAAAGAGGTACGACCAGCAACAGCTTGGCAAGCCATTGTTCGTATAGGCGGCGGCGATGGCCGAGTTCATGCGCCACATTGATGCCGATGGTGCCCACCACGATGCCGGTGCTAAAAGTCATGCCTGTCAGTTCCCACAGCGAAGCCTCGGCGCTGGTGATCTCGCCGAGGTAAAGCCACACCAGGCCATACAAAATCGGGACGTTGAGGTAGAGCAACCAGTCGAACAGGGGGGAAGCCTCCTTGCGGCGGGCCTCCTCTTCGGAAAGGTTGTCGCAACTGCCTCCAATGAGCTGTTCACCGACCGGGATGAGCACGAAAGCCAGGATGACTGTCGCCCAGGACCATGCGCCCTGCCATGCCACGGCTGCATACGCACTGGCGGGGGCTAAGTAGGCTATGAGGTATTTGAGATCGCGCCACATCGCACTCCAAGTTTTTGACCGGAGCAAATTTAAAGCGCCATTTGATGGCTCGCTCGCTGCAGGCCTTTCCAATCGAGCGGCAAAACACTTGCTCAGGCGTCCAAGTCGAGTTCGAGTGTGACGTCGAAGAAGTCTTCGCCGCGAGTGACCTCGAGGCGGTGTTTGTTGGGATAGAGGAGTTCGAGGCGGCGGCGGACGTTTTCGAGGCCGATGCCACTGGCAGCGTCTTTGGTGTAGTTCGACTCTGGTACGCTGTTTCGCACGTGGAAATGGATGTGGTGGTTGGTCACTTTTAGTTCGATGTGGATCCAGCCTTTTTGCAAGTCTTCGATGCGGCTGTGCTTGAAGGCGTTTTCGACGAAGGGAATGAACAGCATGGGTGCCACCATGAGGTCGTCGTGGTCGTCTTGGATGTCCACGGTGACATTGAGGCCGCGGCTGTCCTTGAGCAAGCTCAGGTCGATGAAGTTGCGCAGGTATTCGATTTCTTTTTTGAGGGGCACGCGGGGGGCGTTGCAATCGTAGAGCACATAGCGGAGCATGGCCGAGAGGCGCAGCAGGTTGGGAGCTGTTTGATCGGATTGCAGCACGGCCAGGGAGTAAATGTTGTTCAAGGCGTTGAACAGGAAGTGCGGGTTGATTTGCGACTTGAGAAACTTCATTTCGGTTTCGAGTTTCTCACTGCGCATGATGGCGGCTTCGCGGGCCACGCGGTTGGCGTAACTGGCTATTTCGAACAGGGCGCTGCCGATGAAGGCCGTGAAATAGGGCATGGCGATGTTGATGAAGCGCCAGTATTTCCAGGCATTGGAACGGGGCTCGGCACTGCGGGGTCTGCCTGGGCGGGTGAAATACTCTGCCCAAGGTGCTTGGTCCCAGTTGACGAGCGAGGTCACTAACAGGACGAGCACCAGGCCGGCAATGATGTATTCGAGCTGCTTCCTGCGGAAGAAGATTTTGGGCAGCAACACCTCCATGTTCAGCCATACCACCAGGGCAATGCCCGAGAAAACGATGAGGCTGCGCACCAGGTAGCGATGGAAATCCTCGGTGCCACCCGTCAGCAAGATGGGGATGAGTGCCCATAGCGCTCCCCAGAACAGGATGTGGAACCATGTATTTCGCTTCGATAATAGGTGCATGAAAATTGAACTGCTTGTTTGGCGGGTATGTTGCGCTTCGGAGGTTTTCCCCAATCGGCTTGAAGTACCCAGGCATGCGATCAGTGCCTGTCCCAGAATGGTGGTCTGTCACCTCGAGGGCGATCCATTTGATCAGGTCTGGATGAGGCTTTGCCGGTGTTGAAGTTTCGAATTTGATAGGTGAATGTCAGCATGAAGTATTGCTGCAGGTTGTTGGTGCGCTGGGTTTCGATGTATGCTTCGGTGACGTTGCGGCTGATATTTCGGTTTTGGTTGAGCAGGTCATTGATGGAAAGGGTTAGCTCGCCCCTTTCGTTTTTGAAGAGCTTTTTACCAATACCAAAATTCCACAGCCAGTAGTTCTGGTCGAAGCCTGCACCGAGGCCGGAGTAGAGCAGGTGGTTCAGGTCGGTGCGCAAGACGAATCCTTTGGCTACGATCCAGTTGAGGCGCAACGAGGACTGCTGGGTGATATAGTCGTTGTTGAGGTTTTCCTGCAAGGTATTGGTGGCCCGGTTGAACGCCGTGCGCGAGCTGATGGTGAAGTCGAGCTGGTCGCTGACGTTGCTGGTAATGCTGATGCCAGCGGTGCTGCTGAGGTCGTTGGCATAGTTGAGCTGGTCGTTGACCATCCCCGGGGTTCTGGAGTAGTTGACTGAAAGGCTCAGGTTGAGATTGGAGCGAATGAAGCGCAGGGGTAGCCCATAGGTCAACATGGAGCGCAGGCTGTAGTTGCCGTCGAGGTTCACCGGGCGGATGAGCTGGCCGTTGCGCGGCACGTCGAGCTCTTCGAAAATGGGGTTGTCGGAGTCGGCGTAATAGGTGGCATTGACGATGGCGTTGCGGGTGACGGTGCCGCCGAGGAGTGCAAAGAGGACGGTGGACTTCTCCACGTTGGTGTGCTGATAGCGTACAAAGAGGCTGTGGCGATAGCTCTGTTCGAGGTTGGGATTGCCCGTGCGTAGCTGGAGGGGATTGGAATTGTCGATGACGTTTTGCAATTGCTCCACACTGGGCTCGGTGGTATTGGTGCGGTAGAAGATGCGCAGGTTGGTGCCCTGGCTGATGTTGTAGCGCAGCATGGCAAAGGGCTGCAGAGATTGCCAGGACTGTTCCACGTCGAGAACTTGGGGGTAGGTCTGCTCTCCAGCCAGGCGGGCCCATTCGTAGTAGAGACGCACGGTGAAGAACAGGTCTCGTCCTTTGTTGAAATTGTAGCCGATGCCACCGCGTTGGGTGATGTAGTCATTGGAAAAGACGTTGGACAGTTGCTCGTTGAGCAAGTCGTACTGGCCGGTGCTTTCCAAAAAGTCGTAGGTGTATTTGTCGGATTCCTCCTGTTTGTAGCTGAGGCGGTAGTTGAACTCCAGCCGGCTGTTTTCGCTGAGCGGCTCGGTGTAGGAGAGGTTTGAAGCCACATTCCAGGAATTCACGTCGAGGGAGCTCTGCTGGTCGAGGGTATCGTACACGGCCCCTTGCCGTAGGAAAGCATTGGTGGCGTATTGCTCATTGTCACCTCGTTTGGGCGCATAGCCGGGGGAGACGTCCACGGAGAACGTGCGGCCGGGTCGGGCGAAGCGATGGCGCCACAGGATGTTGCCGCTCAAGTTGAGGGCTCGCAAATCACTGTGGAAGGATTGGTTGGTGGCGTTGAGGGTGTTGCCGTCGAAGGTGGTCGAAGCGTTGCTGAGGGAATTGCCCTCGTTGAGCTGCAGCACGAGGCGTGGCCGGAAGATGACCGAGTTGAAGGAATCGATTTGGTGTTCCAGCCGCATGTCGAAGCGGTGGTTGGTGTTGGTGGTAAGGGTATTTGCATCTTCGACGTAAAGCTCTCCGTCGCCTTCGGGGGTGACGTATTGCCGTTCGGTCAAGGCCGTGGCGTTGTTCCGGCTGGTGTTGAAGAAATAGCTGGCAGAGAGTTCGGTCTTGTCTCCCCAATTGTTGGAAAGGTTGATGCCAAAGGCATGCGTGCGCGCCACACCGCCCGATTGCTGCACCAGGAAATCGCCGGCGCCACCGCCAAAGCCGCCCCCAAAACCACCGGACCTTCTGCCACCGAAACCACCGCGCCAACCACGGCCACCCCCGCCCATCACGCCCAGGAGGTCTTCCGAGGAAAAATTGAGCATGTTGACGTTGTTGGACATACCGATGAGGCTCAAGCGCATGTCGCCATTGAAGAAATTGACATTGCCGCCACTCTGGTAGCGCTCATCGGTGCCATAGCCGGCGTAAACCTTGCCGAATTGACCATTGCGCATACCCTGCCGGGTGACGATGTTGATGGTCTTGCTTGTGTTGCCGTCGCTGACGCCGCTGAACTGGGATTGCTCACTCTCCTGGTCGAATACCTGGATGCTTTGAATGACTTCAGCAGGCAGGTTGCGCAGGGCGGCCATGGGGTCCTGGCCGAAAAATCGCCGCCCATCCACGAGCACTTCCTTGACGTCTTCGCCCTGGGCCTGCACCTTGCCGTTTTCGATCGTCACGGTGGGTATTTTTTTCACCAGGTCTTCGGCGCTGGCGTCTTTCATCACCTTGAATGCATCGGCGTTGAATTCGGTGGTATCGCCTTTGACGCGTCCCATGGGCACCCGGTCTTTGACTTCCACTTCCGAGAGCACCTCGGCTGCCGGCTGCAGACGGATGGTGCCCACGTCCACTGACGCATTGCTGAGTGTCACCTCCTGTTCGGCCGGAGCGTACCCCAAGAAGCTCACATGCAGCTTGTAACCTCCCCGCTGCACCTCTGCCAGTCGAAACGTGCCGTCGTTTTCAGCGGCTGTGGCCGTGACGACCTCACCCCAGGGGTGTTGTAGCGATACGTGGGCACCGGGCAAGGGTGCTCCGTTTTCGTCCACGATGCGCCCTGTGATTTCGTACCGCTGGGCCGACAGCATACCCGCCAGCAGCATGGCAGCGAGGAGGACTACAGATTTCATAACAGTCTGGTGTTAACTATGAGAGCGATTCTGGTCTGTAGTAAAGCACGTTTCATACAGGTTGCAGAATCGTATGTGAGCCGAAAGGAGTGGATGTTTCATGAAAAGCGGGAAGCAGCCAGGCTGCTCCCGCTCAAAGGTTCCATAAAGAACCCGCTTTCTGATTCTTGCCTATCGATTGCCACCTCTGCGGGGTGGGCCGTCACCGGGCCGGCGGCGATTCATGCGTTGTTGTTGAATCTGCTGCCACTTTTCGAATTGTTCGGCGGTCAGCACCTTGCGCAGGGCGTCGTTCTGGGCTTGGCGCAGGGCCTCGAATTGTTCGCGCATGGCCGCCCTGTCGCCGTCGGCGTCGTTACGCAGCTCCTGCATCTTGCGGGCATAGTAGAGGTTCAATTCGTAAACCTTTTCGTACTGGGCATCCGAAAGGGCAAGGCTGTCGCGCATCAGGGCGCTCTGTTGTGTAGCACGTTCCTCCGGTGTCTGGTTCCAGTTGCCCCGTTGGGCTTGGAGGGCCGTATCGGAAATGACCAACATGGCAAAGGCCAGCGTGGCGGTTAGGAGGATTCTTTTCATCATGGTGTATTGAAAAATTAAAATGTGGTTGCGAGCGGGTGCATTCCGGTGAACCAGTGCATCGGCCGTAAGCGCTGCAAAAGTGAACAATGTGTTCAGCGGCGTTGCTTTTTTTCAATGTACGAGCCGAGTTTGTCAATCAATCCGAAGGCGGTGGAACCGAGGAGCGGAGCCCACCCGGCCAGACGGGGATTTGAGCTTGTCTGGGTCTTTCATGCTCGATAGTTTGGCGAGTCAAGCATTCACCATTGAAAGCTGTACCACACCCCTTCCATCCACACCGAAACAGGGCGCAAAGCCCGTCCCTCCCACAGTCCGAAGAGTGTAAGGGGCAACCCGCCCGCCAGCGCACAGAGTTCCCAGCCGCGTTCTTCCTCTGCTATCAGGGGCAGGCTCTTGCCTTCTTTGTCCACGAGGAAAAAACGACCCTCGTGGAAAACCGGCACGACTTCGTCGAGGAGGGCCGGGGTAGGTGAGCGCCAGGGCACGGTGGCGATGGCACGGGCATGAGCCTCGGCGAAGGCCGTGAGCGTTGGGTAGCCTGTTGGCAAGCGCTGAACCCCTTCGGGGAGGTCCACAGGGAAACTGCGGCGTACCAGCATCCGCTGGGGCAAGGCCGATGGATAGGCCACGAGCTCCATTTCGTACACCGAGCCCGTGGCAGCTGTGAAGCGCTCGCTTGGCGCCCTGTCCACCTCGAAATCGAGCAGGAGGGCAAACTCGAGCTTTTCTGCGTTGACCAGCCAGGTCCAGATGGACCTCATGTTGGTTTCTTCCGTTCTGACCACCACGCCCGTGCAGGTGTAGCGGCCACAGATTCTGTCGGGATGTGCGAGCAGGTCGTTGCGGCGGATGCTCACACCCATGATGGCCAGGAGGTCTTCGGGCAAACCCTCCGGAAGGTCGTCGAGTTTGCGCATGGCCTGGATGGCGAGGTACAGGGAGCCGATTTCGTCGAGCAGGATGTGGGGCCAATCTTCCTCGCCGAGGTAGTTGTACCAGCGGCGCAGCCTGCGACCGATGCCCCCCAACTTGTGGTCCACCATACGGCGGGCGATGTGCAGGATGATATCGCTGTTGGTTTCGAGGGTGTGGATGCCCACGCGAAGCAAGTCGTGCAGCCAGAGTTCGAGCAGGTCGAGACCTTTGAGCATGTCTTGCATGCGCCTGGCGGGGATGCGCTTTTTCCAAGGCTGAAGAGGCGTTGGTGGTTTTTTGTCCCATTTTTCGATGGCAGGCAGGGCCCAGTCGGGGGCATGGTTTGCCTCGGTGAATGCCTGGGGGTGTTCGACGAAGCGCAGCAGCAGGTGGAAGGCGTGTGGGCACAGGGCGGGCGAATCGGTGCAAGTGCATTGAAAGCGCAGGTCATTGGTGCGCACCAGCACGTCGTATCCCTGTTTGCCGTTTTCGTACCGCCCCCACAGGTGGGCGCGCCATTTACCGGTATGCTTCCAGCCGGCCTCCCCATGTACCGGGCAGTGCTCCAGGTAGTGTTGGCGCAGGTGGGGGCAAATCAGTTCCAGTATGTTTTCTCGGGTCAGTTGCATGCGATGAGGCTTCTGCGCTAAGGGTGCCAGCTCGACAAATGTAGTTCCTTGGGCCATTCCTGCCCGCCAGGCAGAGGTGGTTCATCGATAGCTGTGGCAGGTGCTCGTTTGTTTGGCGGTCTGGGTGCTACCAATCCGTTCAGCCGGTTGAGGCTTTTGCCCCTCAGCCTTCCGATGACTGCTGGACATTTTGGCGTGGGAAGAAGATGTCGCGCAGGGTGGCGAAGCGTTCGGGCAGGAACCGCTGGAATCGCTCGGGAAAGACGAAAAAGTGCACCACTGCCACGGCATCGATGTCGATGTCGGGCAGGCCAATCCATTTTACGATGGCCTCGCGCCGCATGCCGCTGATGGTTTGCAGGGTGTCCCAGTCGCTTTCCTGCCATTGGGGCCAGGGCTTCTCGGGGTGGACGCGCCGGAATACGCGGGCATATTCGTAGAGGGCGATGTGGAAATACTGGCGGGGCTTGAAGAAGCCGAGCATGAGGTGTTGGGCACTGAAGATGAGCACGCCGTCGTCGTCGTACAGTTCGGAGGTGTGCCATTTGTCGGGGTATTGAGGCGAGGGGAAAGGATGCGGATAGACGATGATGTGCTCGTAGGGTTCCATGAGGAAATCCTGGTGCCCGAAGCTGATTTGGACGGCGGTAGCGGCGATGACGGCCTGTACATCGGCAGGCATGGTTTCCATGCCCTGGGCCTTGAAGTCGTGGGCTTTCATGTAGAGGGCCGTTCTTTCCCTGAAGCGTTTGCGAAGCGGTTCGGGTAGCTGTTTGTACCAGTCGAAGCGGGTTTCGAACATGGTCTGGAGGCCGGTAGGCAGTTCAGGCGGGCGGCGTTTGTACCACCACCAGTCGATTTGGGGGCTGAGCACATACACCAGGGCAGCGCCCACGGCGCAGGGTATGAGGTAGTAGCTCCAATCGGGGTCCACTTCCCACGCCAGGTACAGGAACACAAGGGCGCCGAGGATGAATGGTGTCAGCAATATTTTCGAAAGCATGTCGGGTTTTTGGTTAAAAAGTTCCGGCTTCAATGCTCGCCGTCCGATTCCTTCTGGGAGGTATCGGGCAGTGGCGGCAAGATGGGCCGCAGGGGTGTGGTGTCAAAGGGCATTTCCACTTCTGGCTTGCCGGGCCGCGGAGGAATGAGGCTGCGCAAGGTGGTGTCGCGCGAGGCGCGTGCCTGTGCCAGGATGGTAGAATCGACGATGGCTGCAGCCTTTTCCAAGGCTTTTTCGTAGCAACTGCGCCGCCAGGCTATTTCCCATTGGGTGAGCCGTTCGGCAATTTTTTCCTGGATGACTTCTTCGCGGGTTTTGCCCTTGGGGGCCTTGTAACACGCACACAGCAGCAAGGGGGGCAAGGCCACCAGGGCCAACCAACGGCTGAATTTGCGGATGGGGAGGAGGTTCATGCTCATTCCTTTTTCAACACCATCATTGACCGCTTTGGTGCTGTTGTTCGAGGCGGCGTATGCGCTCCATGTACACTTCGATTTCGTGCAGGCGCTCTTGCATCATCGAGTCCACTTTGCTTTGGACGATGGAGTCGAAGTGGACCTGACAGATGCTGTCGAGTATGGGGCGGAGGCTATCCACACCTTTGTTGTAGAGGCTGTCCACCAGCAGGCGCTCCTTGTAATTGAGCACTGGGGGAGGTGGTTCGGTACAGCCGGGCCAAATCCAGCCGCCGAGTAGGCAGAGCCAGAGTATGCGTGCGAGGCTTTTCATTTCACCAAATTTTACCGGAAGGAGGCCGGCGCATGGAGGATTTTTGGAGGCGTTGGAGCACTTTGCGTTCTTCCTGTTCCATGATTTGGAGCAATTGTTCGAGTTCCTGTTTGCTGAGCCTGGTTTGCTGGGGGGGGTTGGGCGTCTGGTTTTGCTGCGGTTGTTTCCCTTGTTGGGGGTTCTGGTCTTGTCGGGACTGGTTTTCCTGGGGCTGATTGGGTTGCTGCTGTGGTTGGTCGTTTTGGTCAGAAGGGGGTTGCTGGTCGCCCTGCTGCTGTTGTTGCTGCTGTTGTTTGAGTATTTGGAGGGCCAAGGCGAGGTTGTTGCGGGAGGCAAGGTCGTCGGGGTTGAGGCGCAAGGCATTTTTGTAGGCCTCGATGCTTTGGCGCAGGTCTCCGGTCTGGAAACTTGCGTTGCCGAGGTTGTAGAATGCGCGGGCTTTGAGCTGTGGGTCGGTGGCCATTTCGGCGGCTCGCCGGTAGTGGGCCATGGCTTCTTCGAAACGCTCCTGCCGGTAAATGGCGTTGCCCAGGTTGAATTCGCCCTGGGCGGTGGGTTTGCGTTCGAGGGCGCGGCGGTAGTTTTCCTCAGCCTCTTCGAACTGGCCGTCTTCCCAGGCGCGGTCGCCGCGCAGCATCCAGACATGGCCCGATTGGGAAGACTGGGCCTCGACGAGCCAGTGGCAGCAGAACAACAGGCCTATGGTAAGCCAAGTGCCAAGTTTTCGTTTCCAGACACGCACGGGCAGTTCGTTTTGAGGGCACGCAGCGCCCAATGAGTGAGAATTGTTTGAAAAATGGCGGTAAAGGTAGCAACCGGATGCGGTTGCGGCTGTTTGCCCTTGGCGGCTCGGACCGCAGTGCTTTGCTTTGCAAATCGCTCAAAACAGTGGCTGCAGGTGCAGTAGCCAAGGCCACACAAACCCACCCCGACTGTGTCGTTGAATGTTTCTCCATGGTGGCTGGTGAAAATGGCATGGCGCGACAGCCGCCGCCAGCGAGGCCGCCTGATGCTGTTCGTCTCTTCCATCATCATCGGCATTGCCGCCCTGGTGGCCATCAATTCCTTCAGCGAAAATTTAGAGAAAGACATTGCCCGCGAGGCCCGCAGCTTGTTGGGGGCCGACTTCGTCGTGGAGGGCAACCAAGCTCTGCCCGACAGCCTCCAGCCCCTCTTCGATAGCTTGCCGGTGCAGAACCGCTCGCGCACCATGAACCTGCTTTCCATGGTGTTTTTCCCAAAAAACGACGGCACGCGCCTGGTGCAAGTGCGTGCCCAATGGGGTGCTTTTCCTTTTTACGGTTCCTTTGCCACCACGCCCGCAGAAGCTGCTGCCACTTTTCGGCGCGTGGCCACCGAGGAGCAGCCCGCACCCGATGGCGCCGACCGCGTCGCCTTGGTGGAAAAAACCCTCATGCTGCAGTTTGGCCTGCAAGTGGGCGACTCGGTGCGGGTGGGTAACTTGTCATTCCTCATCGTCGGACAACTCGACGCCGCCTCCGGACGGGCCGGCGTGGCTGGTTTCGTCGTGCCAGTGGTTTACATCCCTGGCAAATACCTCGGAGCCACCGGCCTGGTACAGCGTGGCAGCCTCATCTGGTACCAGTACTTCTACCAATTGCCCGAGGGCACCGATGTGGAAGCGTTCGTCGGAAGCCGAGTGGAACCCCTCCTAGAACCCACCAGCCTCAACATCGAAACGGTGGGCGACAGGCAAGAGGGGGTCAGCGAAGCCTTCCGCAACATGCAGGCTTTTTTGAACCTCGTCGGCTTCATCGCCCTGTTGCTGGGTTGCATCGGCGTGGCCAGCGCCGTGCACATTTACATCAAGGACAAAATTGCCAGTATCGCCGTGTTGCGGTGTCTGGGCGTCAAGGGCTGGCAGGCTTTCCAGATTTACCTGGTGCAGGTGGTGGCGCTGGGCCTGGGCGGCGGGCTGGTGGGTGCGCTGGTGGGCAGCCTGCTGCAAGTGAGTTTGCCGGCCGTCATGGGGGATTTTTTGCCGATAGGCGATGTGAGCAATGACGTGAGTGTCAGCGCCATCGCTGGAGGCATGCTGACGGGTTTGGCCATTACGGTGTTGTTTGCCTTGCTGCCCTTGCTGAGCATTCGCCGCATCAGTCCGTTGCGCACCCTGCGGGCCTCCTTCGAGGCCGATACCGAGCGCCCCGACCCCTTGCGGTGGGTGGTGTTCGCACTCATCTTCGCCTTCGTGACTGGCTTCACCTTTTGGCAAACGGGCGAACTCGAGAGCCTGTATTTCCCAGTGGGCGTGGTGTTGGCCTTCCTGGCCCTGGCCGGTGTGGCACGGGCACTGATGTGGGCCGTCAGACGCTGGTTTCCCCGCGAGTGGAGTTACGTGCTCAGGCAAGCCGTTGCCAATCTCTATAGACCCAACAACCAAACCCTCATCCTCATCGTCACCATCGGCCTGGGCACTGCCCTCATCTCCACCCTGTTTTTGGTAAAAGACCTCCTGCTACAACAGGTAGCGTATGCTGGCGCTGGCGACGTGCCAAACATGATAGTATTCGACATCCAGCCTCCCCAGCGCGAAGCCGTGGTCGAGCTGACCCGACGCCATGGCTTGCCCGTACGCCAGTTGGTGCCCATCGTCACCATGCGCGTCGAGAGCGTGGACGGCATCACCAAGGCGACCAACGTCCCTGATTCGACGAGCGTGGAAGAAGATGACAGCCCAAGGCGCCGCCGTTTCGATGACGACGAGCGCCGCCCGCAGGGCCGGGTGCGAAACTGGATATTCGACAGGGAGTTTCGCTGCACCTATCGCGACACCCTCATCGACACCGAGACAATCGTCGAGGGAGAATGGCGGGGCACCGTGGGCCCCGATGGGGTGGTTTATATTTCCATAGCCGACAACGTGGCTCGGGCCATGCATGCCAAAATCGGTTCCAAGGTGGTGTTCAACGTCCAGGGGGCCCTGCTCGAAACCGTCGTGGGCAGCATCCGCAAGGTGGACTTCCGGCGGGTACAAACCAACTTCCTCATCCTTTTCCCAACCGGCGTACTGGAGCAGGCGCCGCAATTCTACGTCATCGTCTCGCGCGTCGATTCGGAGGAGCAGAGTGCAGCCTACCAGCAAGCCTTGGTCAAGGCCTTTCCGAACGTCTCGGTCATCGACCTGACCCAAATCCTCGAGTCCGTCGAGACGGTGCTCGACAAGGTGTCGTTCGTCATCCGTTTCATGGCGTTCTTCAGCATCCTGACGGGTCTGGTGGTGCTCATCAGCTCGGTGGTGCTCAGCAAATACCAGCGGGTGCGCGAGAGCGTATTGCTGCGCACGCTCGGCGCGCGCCGTCGGCAGATTTTGCTCATCAATGCCGTGGAGTATTTCGTGCTGGGCAGCTTGGCGTGCCTGACCGGCATCGGCCTGTCGTTGATGGGCAGCTGGGCTTTCGCCATTTGGGTGCTGGACATTCCTTACACACCTGAGTTGCTGCCACTCGTCGGAATTTTTGTAGCCATTTCCCTCTTGACGGTGGCCATTGGCATGGCCAACAGCCGCGATGTGGTGAGCAAGCCCCCGCTGGAGGTGTTGCGGCAAGAGGTATGACCCACGCTATCCACCGTCTTTTTTCCTTCCAAAAATTCGCTCGAAAATCGAGCGCCTTCGCTGGCCTGAGCGGGGCTGGTTCACTTCGTTTTCGAGTTGTTGCAAGTCGTCCTGCTCGAGGCGTTTGATGCGTCGCAGTTCCCGACGAATTGCCGAGGGAAGGGGATTGCGGTCGAGGGCATCGACGTTGAAAATGCCCGGAGGCTGCAGGGCCACATCCTCGCCGAAAGCTGCTATGAGCAGGTCGGCCAGCTCGAGTTTTCGAGCCAGTACGAGGCTGTCCTCCGGCAGTTCCATCAGCGCGAGGAAGGAGTCGATGAGTACGGAGTCGGAGGGTATGTAATCCGGGCAATCGAGCGCCTGGAGGGTGGTGCTATCGAGGGGTGGGAAGGAGGCACTGCGCAGGGAGCGAAAGTGGTTGTCGCGATAGACCTGATAGAGAAACTTTCCACAGATGGGCAAAGCCGTTGCGGCTCCTTGGCCCAGGCGGGTGCTGCGGAAGCGCACGATGGGTTGTGAAGCCCCTACCCAGGCGCCGAATGCCAGGCGCGGGGTGTAACCCACGAACCAACCGTCGGAGTTGTTATTGGTAGTGCCCGTCTTGCCAGCCACTGGCCAGCCGAAGCCATATTGCGAACGCAGGCGGGCAGCAGTGCCCTTGTTGACGACTGATTCGAGCAGGTAGGTCATCAGCTGGCTGACGCGGGCATCGAGCACCTGGGGAAACTTGCGCGGGTCAGGTCGTGGAGCCATGTACAGCGTATCGCCCTCGGCATTTTCGATGCGTACCAGGTACCACGGTTCGGGCACCTTGCCATCGTTGGCAAAGGTGCCAAAGGCTCGCACCATCTCGTACAGGGAGGCGTCCACCGCTCCCAGGGCGATACCAGGCTCGCGCGGTATTTCCGATTGAATGCCCATCTGGCGTGCCAGTGAGCGCACCGGTTCGATGCCCGTGCGCATGATGAGTTCCACGGCCACGGTGTTCACCGACTGGCTCAATGCCCCGCGCATCGAATAGGTGCCGCCATATTTGCCATCGACGTTGCGCGGAGCCCAGCCATTCCACTCTTGGTATGAGCGCAGTTCGTTTTCGAAGCGCTCGCATGGTTCGATGCCCTGTTGCAGCGCCACGGCATAGACAAATGGTTTGAAGGTGGAGCCCACCTGGCGCTTTGCCTTTACGTGGTCGTACTTGAAGAACTTGAAATCGATGCCACCCACCCAGGCTTTGACCTTGCCCGTGGCGGGCTCCATGGCCAGGAATCCCGTGTTGAAGATGGACAGGTAGTAGCGGATGCTGTCCAGGGGCGACATGAGGGTGTCGCGCGTGTGGTCGGGTGCATCCCAGTCGAAAATGCGCATGGAGACTGGCTCTTCGAAGCGAGCAGCAATTTGTACTTCCGACAGTCCTTTTTCTTTCAGCAGTTTGTAGCGGTCCGACAGATGCATTTGCCTGACCACTTCCTCGTCGCTTCCCCATGGGAGGGCGTTGCGGTAGTTTTTCAGGTGCTCGTAGTAGTTTTTCTGCACCTGTTTCATGTGTTCTTCCACGGCCTGCTCGGCGTAGCGCTGCATGCGCGAGTCGATGGTGGTGTAGATTTTCAGGCCGTCGGTGTAGAGGTTGTAGGGTCGGCCATCGGGTCGGGTGATGTCGGCCAGCAGCTCGTCGATTTGCAAGCGCAGGTGGCCCCGGAAATAGGTGGCCAGTCCTTCGTTGTGGCTTTCGTGGCTGTATCGCACCTGGAGGGGCAAGGCTTTGAGGGAGTCGGCGACGGCAGGTTCGAGGTAGTTGTATTTGACCATTTGCTGCAAGACCACGTTGCGGCGCTCTACGGCCCGTTCGGGATTGCGTACGGGATGGTAGAGCGAAGGACCTTTGAGCATGCCGATGAGCAGAGCTGCCTGCTCCGGGGTCAGCTCAGAGGGCTCCGAGTCGAAAAAGCGCTGGGAGGCCACCCGTATGCCATAGATGTTGTCGCCAAACGACACGGTGTTGAGGTACAGGGCGATGAGCTGTTCTTTGTCATACACAGACTCGAGCCTGCGGGCGATGATGATTTCCTTTAGTTTGGCCACGGGGATGGTGAGTGGGCCAAGGCGTTTACGGGGGAAGAGGTTTTTGGCCAGCTGTTGGCTTAGGGTAGAGCCTCCACCCCCCGAGCGGTCGAGCATGAGCACCGTGCGCAGAAAGACCCGAACCCAGGCCCGCAAATCCACGCCGTTGTGTTCGAAGAAACGGGCGTCTTCGGTGGCGATGAGGGCATTGACCACGTAGTCGGGGATGTCGCTCAAATCAGCCGGCAATCGGTTTTCGATGAAATACTTTCCCAGCAACTCTCCGTCTTCGGCGTACACTTCCGAAGCGATGTTCTGGTTCAGGTTGCGCAGGTCCGTCTCATTGGGCAACCTTCCAAACGCACCCATCCACACCAGCAAAAACAAAAGCAACAGCAGCCCCACCAGTCCAGCGAACGCATAAGCGCCATAACGGATGACCCTTCCGGTGCGCGGCCATTCTTTTTCGAAACGTGCATAGCGGGCCCGCATCGGTGCAACTACCCTTTTGTTCAGCCAGGAATTGCGAAGTGCTTCGAGGATGGGTTTGAGGTCCATAGGTTATTGTTCGTGATGCTCCGACGGGCACTTGCATGCGCCCAAGGGGTATGCAAAGCTACACCAACGCAAGGCGCCGTCAAGGAAGTCTGTTCGGGTCTCGAGGTGTATTTTGAAAAAATGGCTTGGCCCGTTGGCACACTGCAATGGGGCGCTTTGCACCGAGCAAGCAGCCCGACCGCCGGTTTCAGGACAGCCAGGCCGACCGTTGTGCAGCTGAACGGGATACCCGCACCAGGGGACACAAGGTTGTATGTTGCGGGTTGGCCTCAAATGCCCCTCTGTCCAGCCCGTCTGTTTTTCCCTTCTGTCTAATTTGCCAGAACACTCGGTTCCTAATCCTTTGGAAATCTGAAAATTTTTGAGGTACCTTCATCCCGCTTTCCGGAACGGAATACCCATCCTGCCATCCGTGAACATACCTGAGCGCCAGAATCATTTAACCCCCCTCCAGAGCAGACATTCCTCCCCATCGACCCAAAGAAATTCTCCTGTTTCAGGCGGTATGTTTTCCAAATTTGTCATTCACTAAACTTCATTTGCTATGAACAACAAAATTTTGGTTGGAGGACTTATCGGTGGCGTGGCTTCCTTTTTTCTCGGCTGGCTCATCTACGGCATGGCTTTGAGTGGTGTCATGGAGGCCAATGCGACCGAGGCGGCAAAATCCGTAACAAGGGCCGAAGAAGATTTTATCATGTGGGCCATGATTGTTGGTAATCTGGCATTGGGTTACCTGCTGGCCATCATTTACGGGCGCTGGGCAAACATCAGCACCTTCAAAACGGGGGCAATTGCCGGAGTTGTGATTGGGTTCTTGTGGGCTTTGAGCTACGATATGACGTTCTATGCCATGAGCACCATGATGACCATGACGGGGATGGTTATTGACATCATCGCTTTTGCAGTCCTTTGTGGACTCACCGGCGGCATCGTTGCCTGGTGGCTGGGCAGGAAATGAATTTTTGGGGGAACTGAGTTCACTGGAAACAGTCGTTTTCGATTGGAGTTGCCTGCAAGTATCGTTGGTTGAGAGACCTGCCTGTCGGCAGACAGGGGTTTAGAGACGTTCTGGCACAACCTCTCTAAACCCCTCTAAACTTCTCTAAACCCCTCAACCCCTCTTAACCACTGAGCGCACTTTTTGCAGTTCGCTCAGGAACTCCAGTCACCGGCTCCTCCGGGGTTTGACGTACATGCGCATGCCAAAGCGGGGTTTGAGCGTGATGAGGGGTTCGGGTTCGACGGGGTGGCCGGGAACCAGTTCGAAATCGAAGCGACGGATGAGCATGGCTAATAGCAACTGCATTTCCATCAGGGCAAACTGGGCACCAATGCAGAAGCGAGGCCCGGCACCGAAGGGCATCCAAGCCAGGCGCGGCCGATGTTTTTCCACCTCTGGCAGAAAATGGTCGGGGTAAAACGCATCGGGGCGCTCGTACCAGGCGGGGTCTCGATGGACGGCCGCTATGGCGATGAACACGACGGAACCAGCAGGAATGCGATGTCCGAGGATGAGGTCGTCCTGGATGGGTTCGCGTCCCACGGCGTATGCTGGGGGGAAGAGGCGCAACCCTTCCTGCACCACCTGTTTGGTGTATTGTAGCCGTTCGAGGTCTTCCCAGCTTGGGGTGCGGTCGGCCAGGACGTCGTCCACTTCGGCTCTGAGCTTTTGCACTTCTCGGGGGTGTTGGCTGAGCAAGTAGAGCGTCCAGGTCAGACCGTTGGCCGAGGTTTCATGGCCTGCGGCAAAAAGGGTGATGGCTTCGTCGCGCAGTTGTTGGTCGTCCATGGGCTGGCCTGTGTCTTCGTAGCGGGATTCCAATAGCAAGGTGAGCAAGTCGTGAGGTCGTTCTCGTTCGGGAAGGCGGCGGCGCTGTTCCACGAGTTGGAAGAGCTGCTCGTCGAACCAGCGCATGTCGCGCCGGAAACGTCGATGGCGCCCACTGAGGTGATACCACGGGATGAGGTAGGGCCGCACGGTGCGCTGGATGATGTACTCCTGGGCCTCCGTCATGATGCGATACATTTCGGCGATGTCGGCGGGGTTGTCGGTGCTGAAGAGTGTGCGCAAGACAATGCCGGCCGTGGCTTCCATCATTTCGACGGCTACGTCGATGGGTTCATTGCGGCAGGCTTTGGTTTGGAGGCGCCGGCAATAGTCCTCAGCAGCCCGGCCCATGTCTGCAAAGAGGGTTTGCAGGCGGATTTTGTGAAAAGCTGGTTGTATCAGTCTGCGCTGGCGGAACCAGCTTTCCCCCTCGTTGGTGACCAGCCCATTGCCCAAGGCGAGGCGGAGCTGGCGGTAGGCTGGGCTTTTGACGTAGTTGCGGGGATTGCGCTGCAATACGTGAGCAATGGCGTCCAGGTCGGAGATGACGAATATCCTGCGAAACAGGAACGGGATGTTGTACAGCCTGCCGAGCTGGCGGCCCGTGGTGGTTGTAAACCGATAGGGGTTTGCGAGGAATTCGGCTCCTGGCATCAGTATGTTGCGACCGCGATAAACCGGAATGTTGGTGAGCATGCTCGCAGGGTTTTGTTCCCACCAACCGGGGTGTGCTCGTCAGCGGCGCTGGCCGCGGCCAGTCAATGTACCGGCAAACCTCAGGGTTTGGCTGGTGGGTCGGGCAGTTCAGAGTACATGCGTTGGAGGCGTTCGTCGGTTTCCCATTTTTTGATGTGCTCGATGATTTCGATGATTTGGTCGTCGATGTGTTTCAGTGCGGCCTTTTCCGTTTCGTTGGCCTGGTCGATGCGTTCGGCCAGGGAGGCGTGGAGGTCGTTGATGCCTTTGGTGGCGATGTAGCGGAGCCAGAAGATTTTGGATTCGTTGGTAGCCAGTTGCTGCAGGTTTTTAGCCACGCGCAGCATGTTCTCGGGGGAGGCATGTGTGGCCAGAGCAGCGTAGTTTTCGATGAAGCCAAACTGGGCGAAGCCGGAGACCTTGTTCATTTTTTCTTCGAAGAAAGGCAGTTTGTCGATGCGTTCAGCTTCGGCGTACAAAGATGCCAAGGCCTGGATGATGCTTTGGTTGTCCTCTTTTTCGAGCTTGTCGGCCAAGGCGAGCGCTTTTTCCTTGTCGAGTTTGAGCAGGGCCTTGAGGGCGGTATTGACCACGCTGATGGCGGGGTCGGTTTCAATGGCCTCGGCCACCACTTCGGCATAGTCGGGGTTGCCGGAGTCGCCCAACTTTTCGATCACCGCTTCGCGCACGCTCGAGTGAGGGTCCTGGACGGCCATGTCGAGCAGGCGATCCTCGGTGTTTTGGTTGATTTCGCAAAGGCTGGCGGCGAAGAGGCGTTCGAGCCAAAAATCGCGATGAAGGGCTTCTTCGATGATTTGAGGCAGGCGCGGGTCGTCGCTGTCGGCGAGCTGCTGCAGGGCGCGCAGGCGGTGGAGGAGGTTGGGTGCCAGCTCGAACTGCAGGATGTATTCGTCGAGGCTTTTTGATTCTTCGATGGTGGCCAGGAGCATTCCTTCGGCGTCGAAGATGATGAGTTCGGGTTCGACTAGTGCAGGGAGGCGGAAAGTCTGTTTCCGCTTGTCGATGACGATGCGGTGGCGGGTCACTTCACCATTGGCGTACAAGTCAACATCTACTGGGAGGATGAAAATGGGCGGCATCTGTTCGGGGTCTTGGGTCTGGTTGACCTCGATGATGACTTCGTGCGTGCTGTCGTCGTAGTCGTAGTCCACTTCGAGTTCTGGATGGCCCTGGTGGTAGAACCATTGGTCGAAGAACCAGTTGAGGTCTTCACCGGTGACGTCTTCGAAGGCGAGGCGGAGCTCGTGGCCTTCGACGTCGCTAAAGGCGTTGTCGCGCAAGTATTTATTGAGGGAGGCAAAGAAGGCATCGTCGCCTACGTATTTGCGGAGCATGTGGAGCACCAGTCCGCCCTTGTTGTAGCTGTGGGCGTCGAACATGTCTTCCTTGTCGTCGTAGCCGAAGTGGATGAGCGGGTGGATATTGTTTTCGGCAGCTTGCAGATAGCCTTGGAGTTCTTGCAGGCGGTGGAAGTCGGCTTCGTCGCGGCCGTGTTTGTGTTCCAGCCAGAGGTATTCACTGTAGTTGGCAAAACCTTCGTTGAGGGTGAGGTTGGCCCAGCTTTCACAAGTCACCAGGTCGCCGAACCAGTGGTGAAACATTTCATGGGCCACGATTTTCTCATTGGTGAGGTTGTCGATGAGTTCGCGGTCGGTGCCCTGCATGAATTCGCCAAAGACGACGGCGGTGGTGTTTTCCATGGCTCCGCTGACGAAGTCTCGCACCACCACCTGGGCGTATTTCTGCCAGGGGTATTCGTAGTCGAGGATGTCGGAAAAGAATCCGAGCATTTCCGGCGTGTAGGGGAAGATTTGGCGGGCGTAGGGCTCATAGGCGGGCTCGACGTAGTAGTCCACGGGCTTGCCTTTCCAAGAGTCGTGCACCACGGCGAATTCCCCCACGGCAATCATGAACAGGTAGGGCGCATGGGGCAAGTCCATGTGCCAGTAGTCGGTGCGTGTGCCGTCGGGATTCTTTTTCGAGGAAATGAGCAGGCCATTGGAAAGCGTGACGAAATTGTCGTCGACAGTGAGGTACATCTCCTGGGTGCAGCGCTCGTTGGGTTTGTCGATGGTAGGCATCCATCGAGAGTTGTTTTCGGTTTCACCCTGGGTCCAGATTTGACGGGGTTTGCCAGCCTCTTCACCACGGGGATTGATGAAGAAAAGCCCCTTGTCGGAGGTGATGGCAGCGCTGCCTCCCGAGGCGGAGGGAGTGGCAGTGTAGTCAATATAGATTTTGTATTTCTCATCCCGGGTGTAGGTGCGATCGAGGTAGATGGTCAGCTGTTGGCCGTCGTAGTCGTAGTGGAGGTCTTGCCCGCTATCGACGAGTTGGATGGCGTGGAACTCGAAGCCTTTGGCGTCGAGGGTCACCTTGTTGGTGGGATAGAAGTAGGGTTTGAGCGTCAGCGTGGCTTTGCCAAGCACCTGCTCTTTATCCCAGTCGAAGCGCAGTTCGAGGCGGGTGTGGATCAGGTCGTTTTCGCGTCGGGCGCTGGGGTTGTAAACCGGCAACTCGTAGGTGGTGTCGGTCTTAACTTCCTCTCCGTCTGACTCCTCAGGCTTTGGGGCAGTAACGACGAGGGTGTCGAGTGTGCGTTGCTCGGGTTCGGGGAGGATAATGGCCGAGTACTCTTTGGGGGCGCAGCTTCCAATGAGGAACAGGGCCAGCAGGAGAAAGGGGAATTTGTTCATCGTTGCGAAAGGAGTTGGATTGGGATTTGGATTGTTTGGAGGATGCTCGCCAATGCAGGCTGGCAAAGATAGCAACTTGTTCTTCGGAGAAGCTCTCAGGTTGGCCCAGCAGCGAAGCAGCGGCGAAAAGCTCTTTTCCCTTCACCTCTTCCGCCGCTTGGTGTAGGCAGCCTCCTCAGTTGCACCGCCGCAGCTGCCACATCAGAAGGTGACTCCCAGGCAGCTCCTGGACTTCAACCGCCTTTCCAAAGCCAGTTGGTAACGGTTTCAAATGACCTGTCAATAGCGTGATCCTGCTCTTGGGTGCATTTCAGCAGTGGGCAGTGTTCAGTGTTCAGTGTTCAGTGGGCAGTCGGCAGTGGGCAGGCCGTATCTTCATTGTTTGCTTTGTCTGTCGAGGTACCACAACCCGGCGATGACGATCATGGACAAGGCGCCGAGCAACCACCACAGTGTCGAAAAGCCGAAGTGAGCGGCGACTTGCATGCCAAGCGCCGGGGCAATCACATGCGCCGATGAAAAGGCCATGGTGAAAAGCCCCATGTACTGCCCCCTGTTGGATGCCGTAGCTCTCGAAATGGCGTAGGTATTGGTAAATGGCATGTTCATAATCTCGCCAAAGGACAAGGCGGTCATGCCGACCAGCGCGATGCCCAATGGCCAGCCTGGCACATTCAGCACCACGTAGCTGATCGCATACAACAAGGTGCCGGCCATGATGCAGTGAAGCTGGTGAAAACGACGCTCCGCGATATACACGAGCGGCATTTCGAATGCGAAGACCAGAAGGCCGTTGTAGGCCATGATGAGGCCGATGACATGTTCATCGAGGTGTAAGACCTGTTTGTAAAATACTGGCAGGCTGGAAAAGAATTGCATGAAAACCACCGCCCCAACGATGGTCAATGACAGGAAAAACATGTAGTGGCCATCGCTCCAAGGTGAACGGCCCTCCGAGTGTGGTTCTGCTTCCTCTTGTACGTGGCGGGAGGTGCGAGCCGGTGACAGCAAAATTCTAAGGGCCAGGGCAGCGGCAATGCATGTGAGGCCGTCGGCCCAAAACAGCCATGCATACCCCGCATGGGCAGCCAGCCATCCCCCGATGGCAGGGCCTGCCGACCAGCCCAGGTTGATGGCCAGGCGCAACAGCGAGAACGAACGCGTGCGGTTTTCAGGCTTGCTGTAGGCGCCCACGGCGGCCATGCTGGCAGGCCGAAAAGCGTCTGCCACGGCACTGACGCAGAAAATCATCAGATACATCTGCCACGGCAGGCGTAGCCACTGCAGGCTGATGAATAGCATGCCACCCAGAAACAGGGCCCAGAATTGTACCGGATACGAGCCGTATCGGTCGGTCAACCGCCCCCCAAGCCAGGAGCCTACCACCGAGCCCAGACCAAAACAGGTCATGGCCCAACCAGCCTGCCCCAATGTGAATCCGAGTCGGGTGGTCAGGTAAATGGTCAAAAACGGAATGACCATGGTGCCCATCCGGTTGATGAACATCACTACTGCCAACAACCATACAGGCTTTGACAGGCCCTGGAAACTGTCGCGATACAACCGGAGGGTTCTCACAATCATGACGCTATGGACATTGGCCTGCGAAGGTCAGGAATAGCGGAACAACCGAGCCATGATGGGGTATGAGGAAATGAGAAATATTTTCCCTTCAGCGCGCTCACGTTTCCATGCCATGTCACTCATCAACGTCTTCTAAACTCCCCTCGGACCTAATGTGGAATTCATTTTGTTGTTCCCACGGGTACATTCCAATCTGCTCCCCTGACGTATCCACACGCTGCTTCCCTCCTCTTTTTCTCCCTCTGTTCACACGTTCGTTCTTGAAGTCCCCCGCTCCATTCAACGATTGCTGCTTGCATTGCTGAACCTACTGAATCAATACAACATCGAACTATGAACAAAGCACTACTCCTGACCGTCTTCTGCACCTTTTTTGCCCTAACCCTTTTTTCCCAACCACATCTGCGCCCCCTCGAAAAGAGGATTTCCGAGGCCAAAGCGCAAATGGCCTTCCAAGAGGTTGTTCCTTTTATCTTGTCAGGAGACCTCGACCAATGGCCTGCAGCCAAGGCTGATCTCATCGACGGCATCATTTTGAAGCCTGATTTGAGTGCCTGCCGCCAAGCCCTGCGCCAGAAAGCTTCCAACATTTCGATGGCCATTCCCCTTGCCCAAGGCAAAACCATGTGGCTTGACCTCGTACTCGAATCCCCGCTTACCGAGTCATTTACCGTCACTACCTCTGGAAGCAATGGCCGCCCTGTACCTTACTCGCCAGGTCTGCATTATCGAGGTGTGGTCAGAGGCGAGGCTCATTCACTGGCCGCTATCAGCATTTTCGAAAATGAAATAATGGGCGTGGTCAGCACCGAACTGGATGGTCCAGCCGTGCTCGGCCCCCTAGCCAATGACAGAAACCGGTACATCTTTTACAAGGAAAAAGACTTGAAGGCTTTCAACGAATACGAGTGCGCCTCCGACCTGCCTGCCATCAGAAAGGTTGACCTGAAGAAATTCAAGGGGATGAGCGCCAAGGACAAAAGTGTCAACAATTGCGTCAATGCCTATTTGGAGTGCGATTACGACATGTACCTGGAGCAGGGTAGCGTGGCTGCCACCGTGGATTTCATCACAGGCCTCTTCAACGTGGTGTCCACCCTTTATGCCAATGAATCCATCGTCCTGCAAGCTTCCCAGAATTTCGTTTGGGACACGCCCGACAGCTACCCCACCACGACCAGCTTCGATGCCTTGAATGCGTTCCGTCAGGCCAGGCCGACTTTCAACGGTCACATAGCCCACCTGGTGTCGCGGGGCGCCCCCGCCAGCGGCGGTGTGGCCTGGGTAGATGCCCTGTGCACTCCCTACGCCTACGGTTATAGTTACATTTTCAACAACTATTCCCAGTTCCCAGTCTATTCCTGGTCTGTGGAGGTCATTGCCCATGAAATGGGTCACAACCTCGGCTCACCGCACACCCATGCCTGCGCATGGAATGGAAACAACACGGCCATCGACGGGTGCGGGCCCGCCGCTGGATACAGCGAAGGATGCAATGCCCCCCTGCCCGCCAAAGGAACCATCATGAGCTATTGCCATCTCGTCAGCGGTGTAGGTATCGATTTCAACCTCGGCTTCGGCCCCCAACCCGGCAACCTCATCCGTTCCAGAATAGCCAATGCACCCTGTCTGAACAACTGTACGCCTGGCTGCACCATGACGGTGGACGTCACAGGTACTCCCGCAGACGACGGCGACAACGGCACTGTCACCGCCACGCCTGTGGGTGGCAGCGCCCCCTATGGCTACCTGTGGAACAACGACGCTACCGCCGCCTCTCTCAGCGGACTCGCTCCGGGCACTTATACCGTAACCGTAACGGATGCCGCAGGCTGTAGCGCTACGGGCAGCTATACCGTAGAAGATTTGAACCCCTGCACCCAACAGGCGCTCGTGCTAACCATCGTTCTCGACAATTACCCGGAAGAAACGAGCTGGGAAATACTCGACAGTTCGGGTGTCGCTGTAGCCTCCTCAGGAGGCACCTATGCCCACCTGGCTGATGGCGATACCGTCACGGAATACATCTGCCTGCCCGCTGGATGCTATACGCTCATCATGTACGACGTTTATGGCGATGGCATCTGCTGTAACTATGGCAACGGATCTTACAGCCTCCTCGAGGTGGCCACGGGTCAGATTTTGGCAGCTGGCAACGCTTTCGGCTTCTCCGTTTCCCACAACTTCTGCCTGCTGACCAGCGGCGGGGGTGGCACTGGCGGATGTACCTGGCAAATCATCGATTCGGAAAATTTCGACTCCGGTTGGGGCATCTGGAACGACGGTGGAGCCGATTGTAGCCGGGTGAAATCATCCACCTATGCCTACTCCGGCCGATACAGTATTCGGCTGCGCGACAACGACCCCAACAGCTCTTTCATGACCACCGATCCGCTCGACCTGTCCAACGCAGAGGAACTCAGCGTGGCATTCACCTACTTCCCGGTCAGCATGGACAATCCGGCCGAGGATTTTTGGTTGCAAATTTCACTCGACGGTGGCGCCACCTTTACCACCGTGGAGGAATGGAACTTCGGAGACGAATTCGTAAACCTGCAACGCTATTTCGATACGGTCAGCATCGCTGGGCCTTTCAGCGCCAATACCTTGCTCCGCTTCACCTGCGACGCCTCTGGCAATTCCGATTGGGTCTATATAGATGACGTGACCATTAGCGCATGTGTGAACTACAACGGCAATCTCGATGCGCCGCCATCCAACGATAAAGCGGCATCACAGCCCAGCACCGCCTTCTCCTCGATCCCTTCGCTGCTCAATAGCCAGTTGCCGGGCGAAATGGTGGTTTTCCCCAACCCTGCCAAAGACGTTGTAAACGTGCGCTACGAGCTCGGCCAATCCGCTCCTGCCAATGTGCGTCTGCGCGATTGGAGTGGGCGCATCGTCAAGTCCGTCCAGCTCGATGCCGGGGTGAGAGAGCTGACTTTGCACCTCGGCGATGTGGGGGCGGGTTATTATTTCCTGGAAATTCAAAGTGGGCAAGAACGCCTCAGCCAGAAACTGATCTTGATGAAATGATTTTCGGAAGTGGAAAAAGCAAAAGCCGGCGCTGGAACCAGCACCGGCTTTGCTTTTTTTTTAAGGCAACAATCTCAGGGTTTACTTGAGTTTGAACTTGCCCACACCGGCCAGGTAGCCTTTGTTGTAAACCTCGACGGTGTATTCACCAGCGATGAACGAAGGGTTGACGGGGGCCCAGATGAGGCAATCGGTTACTTCATCGTTGTTGTAATCGACTTCGCTCAGCATGGTGAATCGCACCTCTTCACCCGTATCGGTACGGCGGAAGTTGCCCGAGCCTATGTCTTCAACGGCAAGGGTCTCACCCTTTGGGTTGATGATGCGGATGAGGAAGGTTTCGGTGCCGGGTTGTACGACGTCGTTGTCGAGGGCAGTGAAACAAACCTTGATTTGATCGACGCGCTTGGCCCGGTCGGTGTCAACAGCCTTTCCGCTATTGCGGACCCTTTGCCCCACGGCTTTGACTTCACGCATTTTGATTACGCTGGCGATGCTGACTTTGCTGGCCAGTTGCTCTTTTTCGGCCACGAGCTGCGAGCGGATGGTTTGGAGATTCTGGTTTTCTTCACTCTTGGCCTGCAGCTCGGTGCTCAATCTTTCCTTTTCACCTGAGAGCTGCTCATTCTGAGCGGAGAGCATTTCGTTTTCAGCCTTGAGTTTCTCGATTTGGGCCAGGTATTCCTTTACCTGGGCGCGCAGGTTGTTCAGTTCTGCACGTGCTTTTTGGAGCTGATCGCGTGAGCCGATGAGTTCCGAGATCCGTCGGCGCTGTTGCTCGAGTTCAGCCTTTTGCTGTTCGATGAGTGCGTTGAGCTCCTGGTTGTTGGTTTTCTGTGCTTCGAGGTCAGCCAGGGCGGCGTTGTATTGCGTTTCGAGCTCCTGGCGCAGTTTCTCGCTTTCTTCGAGTTCGGAGACTGTTTGCTCCAATTGGCGAGCTTTGGTGATGCTGTTGTAGGCCAGGTAACCGATGAGGGCCAACAACAGCACGGCGATGGTGACGACGATGGCCGTGGTGTTCTGGTTTTGCGGCTTGTTGGAAGATGAATAGGTTGTCATAGTTCGAGAATTTGGAGTGATGCATTCTGGTATTTGGCCCGCGAAAAAGTGACTGGGCAGATGGCATACAGACCGATACCGCAAGCGTGGTCACCCTTCGAAGGCCAGGGATGCTTCATTAACCTGCAAGCACTTTAAAAAGTATGGAAAAGGCACACAAATTTTTGGTGCTCAAAGGTTAAGTGTGGGTGCAAAATTACGGTTATCTGGTCTGCTAATCACCGCTGACCCTTCAGACGGGGTGCCCCCTATAGGTGTTCACTCATCAAAAGGTTCACACATGTGAGAAAGTAGCTTTTACGAACCGGATGTTTACGGCGGCAGGTGTGATGCGATTTTCGGCTACCTTTGCGTTCGGTGGAGGCCAGTTGGTTTTCAGCAAGTTAACATGATGGCGTGAAGAAAAACCCCAGCCTGGAGTGGAGGATGTCAACCATCTGCCCTCCGGGCAACGGAATTTTCAATGTGCCGGCCCGGCATCTGATGTAATTTGACGGCTGGCCGCTCGGCACCAAAACAATTTGCCACATGAACCACTTCCGTTTGCTATTGGCGTGCTTCATCGCCGTTTCGATTGCTTTTTCACCAGCCATTGCCCAGCAGCAGAAGCTACCTGTTTATACTGTAAAGGTGGGTACCTTCCTCAATCCAAAACCTGAAGATTTCAAGGCTTTGAAGGCCCTCGGCTTCGTGTATGCCCAACCACTCGCCAACCAACACACCGACGTTTTCCTGGGGGGCTTCTTCGACGAAGCCGACGCCCAGCAAATAGCCCGCCAGCTGCAAAGCCCGCAGTATGGATTCCCCAATGCTACGGTGGTCAAGATCGAAACCGAGGGCGCTCCTTACCGGACCTTGGTACAATTGGCCACCTTTGGCGCTGGGGAGGATATCAAATGGGAACCCTTCTTGTCCATGGGAAGGATCTTTGTGTTGTTGGAAGGCAATTTCGTCAAAGTGCTGACTGGATTCTTCCCCGATAAAAAAACAGCAAGCGGAGAACTGGATCGGATTCGCCAGGCAGGTTTCAAAGATGCTTTCGTCAAGGAAGTGAGCAGTGCGTTGCTGCATGAAATCGGCGACTTCGAATTGGGGTCAACGGTGAAAAAACAAACCATTCCTCTCGACCTCGACGCGGCCAGGAAAAAGATGGAAGCAGAGCTTGCCGCCAAGGAGAGCACTCCTGCCCAACCCCCTGCCGTCACTGCCGCTGCTCCTCCTGTCGAATTGGTGAGCAAAGGCGTGGAAGCAGCTCCTGCGCCAGCAAAACCCGCTGTCTCGACGCTCAATGTATCTGCCGAGCTTCCTGAAATCCGCTCCAAGGTCAAGCGCTCCTCTGCAAGCGAACTGCAAAAAGCCCTCGCTGCTGCAGGTGTTTATACGGGCAAGCCCGATGGATTCTACGGACCGATGACTTCTGCCGCCGTCAAAAGGGCTTTCGACCAAAATGTCCAATTGCGCAAATACCGCATTCTGGCGCGTTACCTCTATACGCCCGATGAGCATGCACCGGCCGGTTCGCTCCAATACGCCATCAACACCCTCTGGGAAGATCCCGACCAGGCCCTGCGCATACTCGAATCCTCCAAGACTCCTTTGGCCAAAGTTTACCGGGCTTACTTCCAATTCGTCATGAATGGCCCCAGTGACCAGGTTAACCAGCTGATGAACACGGCCATCAAGGAAGCCTTTGCAAATGTGAAAATGGCCATTCCACAGTTCGATCCCTCCGCCACTTACGCCTACGCCGATCTCGATCAGCTGCTGCTGCACCTGCGCTACATCCAGCAGTACAGCAGCAATGATCACGTGGCCCCCTGCTGGCTGTTCAGCAAACACCCAGGGCCAGCCCTCTCGGCATTCACGCGCGGCAATACCGAGGGGATCAAGCTCCAGAACTGTGGTGGTTTCTGGGACTGGGAATCCATCCAGATCCTGCATGCCATCGCCACCGACATCGGCGCCCAGGATCATGCTTCCGAACATTCCGCGGCGCGCATCGCCATTTATTACCTCGACCCCGTTGCCCCTTCGCCTGCTGAAGCCAGCGCACTCGAAACCTGGAACACCACCCTGTGGCGCAATATCGATGCATGGGCCTCCCGAGATCCCATGTTCCAAAAAATGGCCACGGCGATGAAAATCGCTTTCTTCCAGAGCCAGGTGCTGTTGGAAGATTACTTCATGAACTACGGCATGAAAGCCGATCAGGCTCGTGCCACCGCATTGGCCGTGCTAAAGGAATTGATAGGGCACGATCTCGAGCGATTCACCTGAGGGATACGCTGCATGAACGGATGAACCCCTACACACTGGCCATTAACCCTGATAATGTCGGCTGAGGAACACAACCCGGTCTTCAGGTGTTGTCTTCCCGGATGTATTGTAATGACCTTTACCCCACCTTTCGGCACCCCGTTCCTGATTGCCAATATTCGAGGTACGAGGGCCAGAGGTCCTAAAAGCTTTGAAAAATGGATGAAAACTGGACATGCGTCTTCAGTTCGAATGATCTGGTCAAAGTGAAGATCGCCGAAGACGTGCTCAAACAGAACGGCATCGAAAGCCACATTCTCAATAAGCCCGATTCCATGATGCCCATGCTCGGTGAGGCCGAATTGTACGTGAGGCGTGAAAAGGCAGAGGCAGCACGCCAGGTACTCGAAGCGCACGACTTGAACTGATGTGCCAATTGCAATATCATGAAACACTTGCTCCTCATTTCATTGCTGGCTTTTGGATACTCAACCTGTGGACAACGGGCCGAGCATCCTTCGGGGCAGGAGGAGCTCGAGGCATCCATTCCGGCCGCAAAAACTGCTGACATGCAAGCCAACAACCACGACGGCAATCAAAACCTCCAACTGGCGACGCTGGGCGGAGGCTGTTTCTGGTGTTTGGAGGCCATTTTCCAGGAACTCAAAGGTGTGGTGAAAGTAGAGAGTGGCTACTCCGGAGGTCATGTGCCCAACCCCACTTACCGCCAAGTCTGTACGGGTAATACTGGCCATGCAGAGGTGGTGCAAATCACTTTCGACCCTTCGGTGATTTCCTACGAAACCTTGCTGAAGGTGTTTTTCACTACCCATGACCCCACCACCCTCAACCGCCAAGGCGCAGATGTGGGCACTCAGTATCGCTCGGTCATTTTCTACCACGACGAAACTCAAAAAGCCATTGCCGAGCAAGTCGTGAATGAATTCGCCAGCCAGGTTTGGGACGATCCAATCGTAACTGAAATAAGCCCATTTACCGCCTTTTACAAGGCTGAACAATACCACCAGAACTACTACCGCAACAACCCCGAACAGGCATACTGCAGGGTCGTGATCAATCCCAAACTCGAGAAATTCAGAAAGATGTATGCTGAATTGCTGAAGTAAACCCCTAATCAACAGACACACCTATGGAGAACAGGAACCCCTCTTCGGGTTGGAGAAAGCTCACCCCTGAAGAGTCCTACGTTATCGAACACAAAGGCACCGAGCTTCCCTTCACCGGGGAATACACCAATCACTTTGAAAAAGGGACCTACGTGTGCAAGCGCTGCCAGGCACCTTTGTATCGCTCGGAATACAAATTTCACTCGGGTTGCGGCTGGCCCAGCTTCGACGACGAAATACCAGGTGCAGTCAAAAGGGTGCCCGACCCTGATGGCAAGCGCACGGAAATCATTTGCGCCAATTGCGGAGGCCACTTGGGGCATGTATTCGAAGGGGAAGGCTTCACACCCAAGAACGTCCGTCATTGCGTAAACTCCATTTCTCTGCTTTTCATACCCGACGAAAGTTGATCGATATACTGAGCGGGTCCGCATACTCCTTTGTTCCCCTGAAGAATACCCAATCGCTTCATTTTGTGTAATATGCCGTCAATTCACAGTGACTTGCTCCCGGGTACACGTCCCAAGCAGGCACGCAAATTTTTTTAACCATCAAAAACTTAGAAACCATGGCAGTATTGAAAGTCATCGAAATCATGTCCAACTCTGAAAAAAGCTGGGAAGACGCAGCACGCAAAGGCATCGAGAAAGCTTCCAAGAGCGTCAAGAATATACGCTCGGCGTGGCTCAAAGACCAGAGCATGACAGTAAACGAAAAAGGCGAAATCAAGGACTTCCGCGTAATCCTGAAAGTGACCTTCGAAGTGGAATAAGCCAGTACGCAAGGCAAACAGCGGTGCAGAACCACCTCCCGGCTACCAGCCAATTCTCGAGTGGGGCTGCACCGTTTGTTATTTTTGGCCCCAGGTATTTTCCAAACCTACGTTTGCGAATCCACACCCTCATGTTTTACGAATTCAATGGTTTCAGGCCAGTGGTTCATCCCTCTGCCTTCGTGCATCCTCGAGCAGCGGTCACTGGCAATGTCATTATTGGCAAAAACGTGTACATCGGACCTGGTGCCGCCATCAGGGGTGACTGGGGCGAAATCATCATCGAAGACGGTTGTAACGTGCAAGAAAACTGCACCATACACATGTTTCCTGGCGTCACCGTCCGCCTCAAAGAGGCAGCCCACATTGGCCACGGCGCCATCGTGCACGGCGCTACCATTGGCCGTAACGTGCTCGTCGGTATGAACGCCGTCATCATGGATGAAGCCGTCGTGGGCGACGAATGCATCATTGGCGCCCTCTGTTTCGTGCCAGCAGCCATGGAAATTCCTCCGCGAAGCCTCGTCGTAGGCAATCCCGCCAAGATCATCAAACAGGTCAGCGATGAAATGTTGGAGTGGAAAACCCGCGGCACCCAATTGTACCAGCAACTCCCCGACGAGTGCCGGGCCCACTGGAAGCCTTGCGAACCCCTCACCGAAGTACCTGCCGATCGGCCGCCCCAACCAGCCCTCTATGAGACCTGGAGACATTTTTCAAAAAAATGAAAGGATGGCTTTGCGGCATTTTCATGGCTTTTCACCAATGACTGCGATGCATTTCAATTCTATGGCGATGGGGGTGGGCAAGGCTGTAATTCCTACCGTGGTTCGGCAGGGCTGGTTTTGTGGGAAATACTGAGCCCACACGCGGTTGAAGGTGTGAAAGTCGCGCTCCATGTTGACCAGGAAGATGGTGACATCGACGAGATCTTCCCAATGGGCACCAGCTTCTTCGAGCACTGTTCTCACATTTCGAAACACGGCATGGCATTGAGCTTCGAAGTCGAACTCGACGTAAACCCCGGCCTCATTGCGCTTCAATCCGGGTACTTCGTTGGTGTCGGGGTCTCTGGGGCCGATGCCCGAGAGGAACAGCAGGTTGCCCACCCGTCGGGCATGGGGATATGCTCCCACGGGTTTGGGAGCCGAGGTCGCTTCAATTTTCTCCGATTTGCTCATTCGTAGCAGTTTGTTCGGTCAATGCCGAATGCTTCAGAATTTGACCCATTTTTCCTGGCTCTTGCCAGCGTACACCACCCTTTCGATGAAGCGCATGCCACGCACGCCGTCGCTGACCGTAGGGAAATCGGTGTACAGCGGATCGGGTTCTTTTCCCTCGAGGCGTGCCCGCAGGCAGATGGCGAAGTTGCGGTAAATGTTGGCAAAGGCTTCGAGGTAGCCTTCCGGATGGCCGGCTGGAATGCGGGTGTGGGCCATGGCTTCGGGGTACAGGGGCCCCACACCCGTGCGCAACACCTGCATGGGTTTGTCGAGCCATTTGACGTAAAGGGAATTGGGTTCCATCTGGAACCACTGCAAGCCACCTTTCGTGCCGTAGATGCGTATGTTGAGGTTGTTTTCTTCGCCGGCACAAATTTGGCTGGCGTGCAACACTCCTCGGGCGCCGTTGTCGAAGCGCAGCAGGACGTTGCCATCGTCGTCGAGCAGGCGCCCTTCGACGAAGGTGGTCAGGTCGGCACACATCTCCGTGATTTGCAGGCCGGTGATGTATTCGGCCAAGTTTTCGGCGTGGGTGCCGATGTCGCCCATAGCGCCCGCAGCGCCCGATCTGGCGGGGTCGGTGCGCCAGCTTGCCTGCTTGCTGCCTGTGGCTTCTACCTTTGTCGAAAGCCAGCCCTGGGGATACTCCACTATTACCTTGCGCACTGTGCCGATGTCGCCATTTCGCACCATGGCCCTGGCTTGTTTTACCATGGGATAGCCAGTGTAGTTGTGCGTAAGTGCGAAAAGCAGTCCGGTGCGTTTGACGAGGGTTTCCAGGTGCAGGGCTTCCTCCATGTTGAAGGCAAGAGGCTTGTCGCACACCACGTGGAAGCCATTTTCCAAGGCCATCACCGCCGGTCCATAGTGCACGTGGTTGGGCGTGACGATGGAGACGAAATGCATGCGCTTGTCTTCAGGCAGCCGAGCTTCCTTTTCGATCATTTCCTGGTAGTTGGCATACACCCGGTCGGGGTCGAGGCCCAGGTCGGCGCCTGAGAGGCGCGAGGTTCCGGGGTCGGAGCTGAAGGCTCCACAGACGAGCTCGATCTCGCCATCGAGGGCGGCCGCCATGCGGTGTACGGCGCCGATGAAGGCGCCGCGGCCTCCCCCCACCATGCCCATTCTGATTTTCTTTTTCATCTCGACAGAAGGTTTTCGCCCCTTTCCCACTTTTCACAGGTTGCTCAGAGGGGGCGGATTTTGATGTTTCTGAATCTGACTTCGTGCTGGTGGTCTTGCAAGCCGATGTGGCCGATTTTGGCCCTGCCGTAGCCCGCATAGACGGCAAATTTGGAATTGCTGACCAGCTCCTCCCACGCTGGGGAACCCACTTGATACTCGATGCACTTGTTGCCGTTGAGCCAGTGTTCCACATGACCGTCTTTGTGCACGATGCGAGCCAGGTTCCACTCGCCCATGGGCTTGAGGTAGTTGTCAGGGGCGGCTTGCAGGTCGTAATTGTCGCACGTACAGTGGGTCTTTAGGTCGAAGTCCGGGCTTTGTCGGGCATATCCTTCGTGATCGAGGATTTGATACTCGGGGGCGAGGGCCCACATTGGCAGGCTGTCGTTTTCTACGACGAAATAGAAGATACCACTATTGGCCAGGGGGGTGATCATGAATTCGAGGCTGAGCTCGAAGTTGCCGAACTGCTCTTTGGTGATGATGTCTCCCCCGAAGTCATCTGGTTTTGGATCGGGCGTGGATTCGATCACCAAGGCTCCATCCTTTACCACCCAGCCCTGGGAGGGCATGTCGGGTCGGTTGTAGCCCCGCCATTTATCGATTGACTTTCCATCGAAGAGCAGTTGCCAGCCTTGTTCGATTTCTTGCTGGGTGAGGGTGTTGGGTGCGGATGAGTCGGCATTGGCATGGTTGGTTCCGGCATTTTGGCAGGCACTCCACAGCGAGCCAAAGAGAATGGTGAGAAGCAGGTATTTCCACATCGTCTGAATGAATTGGGAGGTGTTTGAACAAGGGAGGGCAAGATAGAAAATGGCCCAAAAACAAAGGCCCTTCATCCACTGGTGAAGGGCCTCTATTTGTTTGTGAAGCTGCGGTTTCAGACTTTCATGATGTCTTTCTCTTTCACTTCGACCATGTGGTCCACCTTTTTGGTGTATTCGGTGATCATTTCCTGGATCTCCTCTTCTCGCTTTTTGCCGAAGTCTTCAGGGTACCCATCCTTGACGGCCTTGCGGATGGCGTCGAGGGCTTTGTGGCGGGCGTTGCGAAGGCTGATTTTGGCTTCTTCGCCGTAGTGTTTGGCCTGTTTGGCAAGTTCCTTCCGTCGTTCTTCGGTGAGAGGTGGGAAATTGAGGCGGACGTATTCACCGTCGTTCATGGGAGTGACGCCGATATTGGCTTCAAAGATGGCTTTTTCTATCGCCGAGAGCATTTTCTTTTCCCATGGTTGGATGGAGAGGGTTCGGGCATCGGTTACCGTCACGGTGGCTACTTGATTGATGGGAGTGGGCACGCCGTAATAGTCCACCTTGATGTCTTCGAGTACACTCGGGGAGACTTTGCCCGTGCGAACCTTGGTGAGTTCGTAAGCCAGGTGCTCGATGGCCTTGTCCATGGCTTGTTTTGCCTCCTGCATGACTTGCGCAATGTCGTTTTCCATTGTTCCAATAGTTGTTTGTCTGATTGGGTTGGTCGGGAGGCAAAAATATCTCGTTGCACCTTTAGAAATTGTAAATCACCTGGCCTTTTTGGATGTCGATGTCATTGGACTTCTTCATTTGCTGGATGATGCGGTCGACGCTGTTGTGCAAGGACACCTCCTGGTTGTGCAACAGGATGTAGTCACGCAAGGCGGAAATTTCCTTGGGGCGCTCACCGCTCAGGATGAGGCGTTTGACGGTTTCCTCTGCTGTGCGGGTGATGATTTCGTCTTCGACGAGGACCTCCTTCAGCTCTTGTACGGCGCTCGAGTGGAGGAAATCGTGGTCACTGAAGGCGGAGGTTGAGAAGTGGTCGGTTGTGTCGTATTCGTGCGGCGCATCGGCGTAAGGGGCGCTATCGGGATAGCGAGTGACTCGCCGGCAGCGACGACCGGAGGCGTTGATGAAACCCACGAGGGAGTCGAAATCAGTGTCGTCGGTAATGACGATGAACTCCACGTCGAAGCCTGCTTTTTGGTGCAGCCGCCCCATGATGAAGGCCATGTGAAAGTTGAGGTTTTGCTCTTCGTCTTCGTTTGACAAGGGAATCCACTTGATGTCCTTGCCGAAGGGCTGAACCTTGCGCACGAAGTCCACGGGGATGACAGGATAGCGATTGGTGTCAACGAATACGAACATCTTGGTGGCCACGCGGAGCAGTTTCTTGACCTTTACGGTGGTCAAGGTTTCGTAATCGATGAAAACAAAGCGTCTCCTTCTGCGGGTATTCATACGAGCTGGATATTCGGTGTTGATCGGATCGATCGAGGCCAAGGTAATTCAAAATCTCTTTCGGGGAAAAATGGAGCGAGCAAAAATAGGTGAATAAACTAATATGATGAGTGCTGGACAAAAGGTCATCGAACATTTTTTTGGGAGCCTGCTGTGTGTCGGCCAAGCCAAACTGGATACCGCTCGGGCAATGCCTTCCAAACAAACCAGTCGATACCTCTATGCTGGTTGTACCGTTGTTGTGGGGCCGTCGTTCGCAGTGTCCACCTGCCATGGCTGCTTTTTTGAAGCACAGAGTCTGACTTACAATTCCTCCTGCGGGCCATATTCACCGGCGCTTCCTTTTGTCTTGCTTCGGCCCCTGGAGTCAAGGACTTTATCTTTGTGCGAAACCGCCGATCCGATCGGGATGACAATCCCACCCGCTCGAGGGGCGTTTCCAGTGTCCAAAAACGAAGACTAATGAACCGGTCGCTGCTCATTCTCACATGTTGTTTCTGTATGGCAAGCCCCCTCTGGGGCCAAAATTCCCAGTACTTAGCCTACATCGAGAAGTACAAGGATATCGCCATCAGGGAAATGAAGCGCACGGGCATTCCGGCCAGCATCAAATTGGCCCAGGCACTCCTGGAATCGAATGCCGGTCAGAGCGAACTCGCCCGCCGTGCCAACAACCATTTCGGCCTCAAGTGCCACAATGATTGGACGGGAAAAAAGTATTACAAAAAGGACGACGACTACGACGAGTTTGGAAACCACATCGAGTCCTGCTTCAGAAAGTACAAATCGGCCGAAGACAGCTACATCGCACACTCGGAATTCCTGCGCGACGAGCGCAAAGCCAACCGCTACGGCTTCCTGTTCAGACTTCCCTCCGATGATTACAAGAGCTGGGCCCGAGGCTTGAAACGTGCAGGGTATGCCACCGCAGCCAATTACGACCAGAAACTCATTCAGCTCATCGAGCTGTACCAGCTTCACCGTTTCGACAAGGCTGATCTGGACGAATTCCTCGAAGACGTCAAACCCGATGAGGCCATCGCAGGACTCGACGTCCGCATGATCAACGACATCCGCACCGTGATCGCCCACAACGGCATCACTCCCCAGAAGATCGCATTGGCTGCCAACATCAGCTACAAGCGCCTGGCCAAATACAACGACTTGCTTCCACCGCAAGACCAGCCCCTGCCAGAAGACTACCGAGTGTTCCTCCAACCCAAGCGTTGCAATTACCGAGGCCGCCAAAAATGGCATTACGTCGCAGAAGGACAGACTCTCTTCGAGATCTCTCAGCTCTATGGAGTCAGGCTTAGCAGGTTGTACTCCCGCAATCGCATCCCCGAGGGCATGGAAGTGCAGAAGGGTGAACGCATCAAACTCTCGGGCTGGCGAGTCCCCGAAAGCAAACGCCCCCGCCTGCGCAACGAACACCATCCTACCAGCACCGTACCGGTACTGACTCCTCCCGAGGATTTTTTGGATGAAATCAGCCCTCCCGTCACTACCACGCCAGAACCTCCCTCGAGCGCGCAGCCATCCAATCCACCTGCCAACCCGCCCGTGGTCACCAATCCGCCCAGTACCCAGCCTCCCAGTGGAGTATCTCCGGTTTATCACACGGTGGCCCGTGGCGACACCCTCTATGGCATTGCCCGCCGGTATGGCGTCACCATCGAAGACATCCAACGCCTCAACAACCTCAGTGGCACCATCATTCATGCCGGACAGAAGCTGCGCGTACGCTGATCGCAGGGCATTGGCAGATCCACTAAAGGCCTGGTCGGCCTTTTCATGCGAGGAAATGTGATATTTGCCGACGTCGCCAAAAAAACTGCTCTCCGATCATGAAAAAAGCTCTTTCCCTGCTCGCCTTGCTCTACATGGTTTCGCCATGGACCGCTGCGCAGGACTCCGCCTTTGGCCTCAAGGGGGGTATGACGCTCGGCATCCAGAAGTGGAATGGTTTTCAGCAAGACCCCCTCATCAAATACCACCTGATCGCCTTTATCGAAAGCGCCGATGAAGAAGACCGGTTTTCCCTTTTTGCCCAAGGTGGCTATCACGTCAAGGGCAGCGCCATCCGCAACCGTAATTTCTTCAGTCCTATCAATGGGCAGTTTTATCGTCCGCCAGCGCAGCAGTTCCTTTTCCACAACGTCTCCGTGACCTTGGGGGCCAAAAGCAAGTACGATTTCGGGCAGAAAAGCAAAGTGTACTACCTCTTCGGAATCAGGGGTGACTACACCATCAAAACCAACCTCGACAAATACCGGGAGCTCAATGAGCTGAACAACAGCCTCTTTTTCCCCGATGACTTTTTCGTGCAGAAATGGAATTACGGTGTCACTTTCGGTGGGGGCTTCGAGTATGCCCTGGGGAGGCTCGTCGGCGGCATGCTCGAATTCACGGTGAATCCGGATTTGAGTTACCAATACAAACAGCCCGCTATTCCGAACGTTTACGATCCTTACACCGGTCAAACCAGAACCCTTTCCGAGCGCACCATCCGCAATGTCACTTTCGAAGTAACCCTTGGCATCCGGTTTTTGCGCATCGTGGAATACATCGATTGATAAGATCAAATGATTCGCCGACAGAAAGGATTGGACTGGGTGACTTTCTCCCTTTACCTGGCGCTGACCGTCATCGGCTTCAGCATGATTTACACCGTGGGCTACAAGCAAGGTTACCCACCCAATTTCCTTGATTTCCTATCTACCCATGCCGGCAGGCAGCTGTTGTGGATTGGCATTTCACTGGTGGCTTTTTTCGTCACCTTTTCCATCGAGGGCAATTTCTGGCGCAAGTATGCCATACCGATCTATCTGTTCACCCTGGTGCTGCTGGTAGCGGTCTTGTTTTTTGGCAAGACGATCAAAGGAGCCACTGCCTGGTTCGACTTTGGGGGTGGTCTCTCCTTTCAGCCTTCCGAGTTGTCAAAATTTGGTACGGCGCTCGCCTTGGCAGCATTCATGGCCCCATTGGGGTCGGGGCTGAATACCTGGCCTTTGCGACTCCAGGCCATGGCGTTTTTCCTGGTACCAGTGGCTTTGATCATGCTCCAGCCTGATACCGGCTCTGCCCTTGTTTTCTTGGGGTTTTTCGTGGCTTTGTATCGCGAGGGATTTCCTGGCTGGATTTTTACGGTCGGTTTTGTGGCCGCAGCACTGTTGACTTTGGGCTTGGTCAATCCTCCTTTGATACTCGTTTTTGGGCTGGCTGCGCTGGGGCTGGGGTTGTTGCTTTGGAATATGCCTTCACGTCGGGCCCGGTGGATGCTGGGCTGGGTAGCCATAGTAGCGGCCGGCATTTTCGGCATCACCAGGGGTTATGTCCTGCACGCGGCCATTGGGGTCTCTGTATTCATGTTCATTTTTTGTCTGGTTCACTGGAATGGTCGAAAGCAGGTGCTGGCGGTGGTCACGCTCATGGCCTTCCTTGCCTCGGCCGTGCTCGTTTACCTTTCCAACCTGGCCTTCAACCACGTCTTGGCTCCGCACCAACAGGAGCGGATCCTGGTTTGGCTCAAACCCAATGAGGCAGATCCACAGGGCGCAGCCTACAACCTGAACCACTCTAAAATGGCCATCGGCTCCGGCGGGCTGACCGGCAAGGGATTCCTCAAAGGAAGCCTCACCCAGGGCAGTTTCGTGCCAGAACAGAGCACCGACTTCATTTTCTGCGCAGTAGGCGAGGAACAGGGTTTCATCGGCGTGCTCGTCGTCATCGGCCTCTATCTGGCCCTGCTGGCGCGTATCCTCATCATCGGCGAACGCCACCGCCTCGACTTCGTCAGGGTCTATGCATACTCGATTGCGGGCATCTTGTTCGTCCATTTTTTCATCAACATCAGCATGACCATGGGCCTGTTGCCCACCATCGGCATTCCCCTGCCGTTTTTGAGTCGCGGTGGTTCCTCCCTTCTCGTATTCACGGTGATGCTGGCCGTTTTGCTTCGCTTCGAAGCGGAGAACTTGCGGTAACCCCTTCCAATGGTCCTTTCGACGGACGAGCTTCTGCCGCGCCATCGAAGCGCTGCGCTTGCCACCGTACCCGACGATTCGCTTTCCCCAAACACGCCATCAAAAATAGCGCGGATTGCGCACGCCGGCCGTGGGTGGCAGGAAACTGTACTCCAGCATGAACTCGTAGGTGCGACCGTAATCCCAGAGCAAGGAGCCGAGGCTGATGTCGTATGCGGCACCAATGCGCAGCCTTTCACTGACACCAAATTGGGTTTGCAGCACCACGGCGTCGCCCATGGCTGGCATATCTGAAAAGCTCCAGCGGTAGGTGAGCCCAACCCACAGGCGGTTGTCGCGTAGCAGGCCAAAGCTGAGGTGGGCGTCGGTGCTGGTGGGCGCTCCTTTGACGAATCGGGCCTGCACGGCGGGCCGCATGGAAGCCCACTGCGACAGGGGCACGATGCCCCCCGCCGTGATGAACACATGGGGTGCTGCTTGTGTCAGGGTGGGGTTGTCCGCATCGTCCAGGCCGGTGTAGCTCTGTCGCAGGAAGTATGGCACCGACACGCCGGCGAAGAAACTCCTCGATTGGTAATGGAGGCCAGCGCCTACATTGAAAGAAGAGACCCAAGGGTCGGTTTCGGTGATGGGATCAGGCTGGGCCGAGGATGTTTTGGCTTCACCCCAATCGGTGTGGTACAATGCGTAAGTGCCCTGGATCCCAGCGGCGAGGATGCCTCTGCCGAGCGGAATGCGATAGGCATAGGCTACGTTGGCGAAGCTGTTGTTGAAAAAGCCGATCTGGTCGTTGAGCAAGGTCAACCCCAGGCCGACGCGCTTGCCAAAAGCCGGTGTGCTGAACAACACCGCCGAGGTCTGGGGAGCACCCTCCAGGCCCGACCATTGTTGCCGGTGGAAAGCCGAGACGGAGGCGATGCCTTCGGCGGCTGCCGCCGCCGGATTGGCGTACACTTTATTGTAAAAAAACTGGGAAAAGATGGCTTCGTGTTGAGCCATGAGGGGCATCGCGAACGCGCCTAACACGAGCAGGAGTGTAAGTTTTTTCATCGTCAAAAATTGTAAGATGTTCAGTGTGGTCACCCCGCTTCGGGCGGGGATTGCTACCTCGACGCCTGCTCAGCGCAGCACGGCGAGGTAGCCGTTTACGGTCGTTCGGGTGGCGTCGTTGAAAGTCAATTGGAAAAAGTAGGTCCCGTTGGGCAAGGGCTGGCCTTCGAAAGTGCCGTCCCAGTCGTTGCGGTAGTCTTCGGTATGGTAGATGCGATTGCCATAGCGGTTGTAGATCACCAGGCGGCTGCCGGGGAAAGCCTCGATGCAGGGCACGAAGAAGACCTCGTTCTCGCCGTCGCCATTGGGGGTGATGAGGTTGGGCACGAAACAACCTTCGGCCGATTCAGGGGCCTTCAAGGTGATGCGCACCTCGGCGGTATCGCACAGGTCAGGACAATCCACTGCGCAAATGCGGTAGCGCATGATGTCAACCCCGATGGCGTAGGGGTTCGGAACGTATCGAATGTGGCCGTTGCCCAAATGCTGGGCCGTGCCTTTGCTCGGGTTGTCGATCAGGAAAAAGAGGATGGTGTTCCCGCCCGTGATGTCGTTGGCCAGCAAGTTTTTGTCGTCGAGCTGGCTGCCGGCGTCCAGGAAGAACACGTCGGGGAAGGCCTTGATGGTCGAGGCCCGGCTGAAGTGGACCGTGTCGGCGCTGTAATCGATACAGGTCCCATTTGAAAGGCTCCACACGAAAGCGTGGTTGCCATTGGCCAGGTCGAAGGCCTGGGTAGTGGGGTCATTCTCGTCGAGGATGGTGGCATCGCCGAGGGCTTTCCACCGGCCGGTGCCCACCGACGGGGGCGTGGCCTCGAGGAAGGCGATTTGCTCGCCAGGGCAAAGGACCTGGTCATTGCCGGCAAAGGCCTGTTCGTTGGGGATTTCATCCACGAAAAGCCAGGCATAGTCGGAGGGCCCGGCTTCGCATTGGCCCATGCGGGCTACGACGCTGTATGCGCCGAATTGGTTGGGAGTGACGTCGTTGAAGTTCAACGCCGACGAGGGGCCTGACTGGATGAGGCTGGTGCCATAGTAAAAGTCGTATTCGGCGCCGGGCACCCAATTGGCCACCGAGATGGTGATGTCGGTACCCTCGCAAACCTTGCCGGGAGTGGTCAACTCCGGGAATGGAGGGGCCGGGTTTACCCACACGGTGGTTTGGGCACTGGCGCTACCATTGCACCCCGGCAGGTTGACGACCACGAAGTAATTGCCGGCTTGGGCCGTGGTCACGTCTTCCAGCACTGGATCGGGCAGTGAGGAGCTGAACCCCCCTGGGCCATACCAGCTGTAAAGCGCTCCCGGCATGAAGGGCACCGACAACAGTACGTCTTCGCCTTCGCATGCAGGGTCGGTATCACTGGTGCTGTTATCGATGGCGATGCTGGTGCTCAAACCAAGGACGGTGACGACTTTTTCATTGGAATAGGCCGATGTGCAACCATCCACCTTGGCCCTGACGGAGTATTTGCCAGTATTCGACGCCATGACCGAAGGGATGAGATAGGACGGCTGGGTGGTGGTGCCCAACAAGTAGGTCATCATGCCATTGTCGAAATACCACTCATAGCTGAGGTTGTTGCTGCCGTAACCGTTGGTACTCAGTTCCAGGATCTCACCTTCGCACAAGATGTTTTTGGCCACGCTGAGCTGGGGCGTGACGGGTGTTGGTACTACGTCGATGAAAGTGGAGACCGGCTGGGAGGTGCAACCCTTGTCGCTTTTCATCACCAGGGTGTAGGTGCCCTGGTCGGCCTCGGTGACGTTGGGGATGGTGAGACCAAAAGGCTGGTTGGGATCGGCAGTGCCCGTGAAGCTGAAACCTGTGGCGGGTGGGCCGGTCCATGTCCACGTCAACGTACCCGTCAGCGGCGTGGTATTGGCGGCGACGAGTACGGCACTATCACCTGAGCAGTAGGTCGTCGAAGTGGGCAAAGCCGCAGCTTGGGGGGCCGGGTAAATAGGCACCGCCAGGGTAGCCACGGATTCACTCTGACAGCCTTGGGCCTTCACATGCAGCTCCACCAAAGTGGTCGCCTGGAACTGAACCACGGGGTCTTGCTCAAAAGAGAATGGCTGGGTCTGCCCCTGGATGCGCCATTCATATTGCCCTTGGGGCACGGGCGCAGCAAAGAGTTGCACAGGCTGCCCGGGGCATGCCGGGCCGTTGTGTGTAGCTTCGGCCGTTGGTGGTGTGGCAATGGTGACGGCCACCGGCTCTGACCACTGCGAAGGACAACCATTCACGAAGGTCCTGGCCAAAAATGGTGGCACAGCCAAGGGGTCGTTGGCGGGCAGCTTCACGGTGGCTTCCGAAGCTGCCAGGGTATAACCGTTGCCGTTGACCCACTCGTAATGGACCGTGCCGATCAAAGGTGGATTCTGGACTTGCAACACGATGGTATCCTCCTTGCAAACGGGGCTGTTGGATGCCACGACTGGCGTTGCTGGCACGGGCAATATACCGTCCACCACGATGCTCGTGGACGTGCTGCACCCGTTCGAGCCCGTTACGGTGAGGGTATAGGCTCCCACGTTGGCAAACTGGGCATTGTAGATGACGGGGTTGGGCGCAAAGGAAATGAACCCGTTGGGGCCCTGCCATTGCCAGGCCACTGCACCGGGAGCGTTGCTATTGAGCTGCAGGGTGCCACCCTCGCAGGGATTACTCAGAAAGAAATCTGGCTGGGCTACGGGTGGCTGCATCAGGTGGAGGTTGTACACATCCGACTGCAAGGTGCATTGATCCACCTTGACGATGACGTCGTAGTCTCCTTCATCGGCGGGGCCTGCCTGAGGCAAGAACAGTTTGCTCAAGGTGGCACCTGGAATGGGCTGGCCGTTGCGGCGCCACTGGTAGCTGACGTTGGTGCCGGCGTAGGATTGCACGGACAGTTCGACGGTATTGCCCTGGCAAACCGGCCCACTGGTGGAAATCTGGGGTTTGTCGAGCGGGTCCACGACCCCGCTGACCACGAAAGAAACCTGCGTGCTGCATCCCCAGACATTGGTGGCCTTGACGGTGTAGTTGCCGTTGTGTGCAGCGTGGGCATTCGGAATCACAGGGTCTTGGAGCGTCGAACTGAACCCATTGGGCCCCGTCCATGCAAATTCCACTGCCGTACCATTGGCATTGGCGTGGAGCACCAGGTCTTGGGGGGCGCAATCAGGCAGGGGAGCATAGTCGAATTGCGGGTTGACGCTGGGTTTGGGATGTAAAGTGACGGTGGTGACGGCCAGGTTTTCGGACGGACAACCATCGCGCACGATTTCGAGGTAGTACGATTCGCTGCTGGTCACATTCTGTACCACGGGATAAGGCTGTGTACTCCAGATGCCATTTTGCCCGGCTTTGTACCAACGGTATTCCACGCCTGGAAGGGGGTTTGACTGCAACGTCACCGAAGCGCCCTCACAAACGGGACCATCGTTCGAGGCAAATGCCTGGGGCCTCGGCTTGATGAGCAAGGTGCTGGGATCGCCGCTGACCACGCAGCCGTTGCCGTCGGTGACGCGCACCCGCCAGCTCCCACTGAGGTAGGCTTTGTGGTTCTTGGGTATGCGGGTGAAATTTTGAGTGGTCACCATGCCGGGCAATGCCATCACGGCTGGCGAGGTACCCAGCGGACTGATCCACTCGTACTTGCTGGCAATGGTGGGGGTGCTCAAAAAGAGGGTGTCTCCGTGGCAGACGGAGGGAGCTGCCACCAGGGCCGGTTTTTCCACCGGCTGTGGCACGGCGATGAATCCCGAGGCCGTGGAGGGGCTGCAACCAGGCGCCGTGACCGTCAGCGAATAGGTGCCCTGTTGGAACGGGTTCACTGCATTCAGAACCGGGTCAGGCACGCTGGCACTAAAACCCGCCGGGCCGCTCCAGGTGTACTGGGCGCCGGCTGGCAAAGGCTGAGGCGACTGGATGCGCAACTGGGCACTGCTACCGGCGCAGACCTTTTCCGGCAAATCCAGCACCAGGGTAAAGACGGTGGATTTCTGCAAGGTGACCGGGCCGTGACTCACCTCTACCTGGCATCCGTAATACATGGCCCGCACCTTCGGGGTGTAATTCCCTATGACCAGGCCTTTGAACTCGGGGTTCGCCTTCCAGCTGGCCCCGCCGTCTATGCTGTATTCGAGTGGGGCGGGTCCGGAGGCATGGATGCGGATGGTGCCATTGGCACCGCCCAGGCAGAGAATGGGGTCTGAGGTGACCACGCTGTCGATGTGCACCACATCAGGGGTAAAAGCACAGGGCATACATGGTGCTTTGTGCGCATTGTCCAGGCAGACGGAAAGATAATTTGAACCGATTCCGACGAGCAGGATGCTTTGACCAACGTCTGCACTTTGCGAGTTGGGAGCCAAAAAAGGATCCTGGGCATTGTCAACCAGGTATATAGAATCGCCCGTGCAGGAACCCTCATTACCAAATTTGAACAAGGGAAGTTCGAGGCCTGGCTGGAGGTATATGTCGCTGCCAGGTGTGGCTTTCATGTTGAATACGATGTAGTCGAACTGGGGTGCTTCGATGGGTGCATCATATCGGTTGATACTCATGAAGGCGAGCTTGCCTGGTTGGAGGCTGGTCAGGTCGTGAACCCTGAACATGCCCGCAGGCACCTTCACGGTGATGCGCAGGCTGCCAAGCGGATCGGCATTGGGAGGCAGGGCAGCCGTGGGAATGATGGACACGTGGTAATAACCGTCAGATTCGAGACGCAAGCGGGTTTTGACGGTGCAATTGGCGAAAAACATGCAATTGGCTGAACCGGGGGCGTAGTTGCCGGTCCAGGCATTTACTCCGCTACCGGCCCCTTCGATCATCAGTTTGTTGCCGGCGGGAATGCCCAGCGAGTTGGGGGGCATGAAGGGGTCGTGGTCGTTGTCCATGAGTTCAAATGGGCCGGCACAGATCGACAGGCCGTTCTCAAAGGTGAACAGCAGCACTTCCTGGTTTTTCTTGTACACGATATCGGCGGTGGCGCCAACGAGGGTGAACAAAAAATAGTCGGCACTGGGTTGCTCGGAGGGCTGCTGCACGACGGTGGAAAGCTGCCAGTTGCCGGCGTAGCTGTTGAGATTGATCACCTGCAAACTGTTGGCAGGGGCGACGACGGTCACCTGAGCGGCGTGTGTCAGGTTGGCTGGAGGGTTCACCCAATCCACGTCTGGGCGGGCATACACGCCGTAGGTTTTGCCGTCGGCTTGGAGCTGCAATTTGAGCTTCACCTGGGCCTGGGTGGCCATGGAAACGGACAGCAGGGCGAAGAGCAGGTGTGTAAGTTTTTTCCAATGCATGGGGGCTGCGATTGATGGTTTTGGTGTACGAAGGAGCCGCAAGCCAGCGGCCTGTAAGGAAGGGCTCAGGTGTTTGTTCGTGTGTGTGGGCCTCGGGTGGGCTTTGAGGGTGTATCTGGTGAGCAATGGCGGCACGCGCATACAGGGCCACGCCCTGGCGGTGCTGCTTCGTTTTTTTCAATTACCTCCTTAAGCTTTCTGAAGTATGAACCGCATTTTGCCCTCGAGGCGATGGCATTTGGATATGTCCTTGCAACAAATATGCCGATCGCCTAATGCGTCGTGCATTTGGGATGTCACAGGGGGTGGCAATGTTCGGCCATGGCTGGCGCACAGGGTCCAAATACCTATTAATGGGGAGGGGTTGTGCGACTCGAACGCAAGGAGACATTCGGGCCGAAAAGGTGAGGCTGGGCTCACCGGCAGAACTGAGAAGGCCGAATGGAGGTGGGGAGCCTTTCTCAGCTATCGGATTCAATCACGATTCCAACGGAAAAAGACTTTTCACAAGGGATCCGACATCTCGTCGGCTTCTGGGGCATGGCCCTCATTGGTGTGCAAGTGTGGTAGGATCCCACACGAGAACAGGAGCGTCGTTTCGGGCAATGAGGAGCAGGCGACGCCCCGAGCCGAGGCGCAACCAACGCAGGCTGCGGGTTTGCCCCGGCAGGTACAGGCCGGCGCTGCCAGGGGGCATGGCTTGCCAAACCCCTTGCCCGGCATTGTGGAGTAACCAGCCGGGGGAAGCGTCGAAACGACCGATGTAGGGTTGCACTTCGTAGCGATTGCCAGCAGCAATGATTTCGGGAAGCTGGTCCGAATCCAAGTCGGCGGTGGCGAAGGCCAGCACCGGGGCGCATTGCACCTCTCGAGGAAGGGGGTGCAGCACGAAGCCCGTGGGGGTGTTTTCCAGCCAACAGCTTTCGAGGATTTCAGCCTTGAAGCGCAAGGATTTCGAAAGCCGGTTTTCACCAAAAATCTCTTCTATCGAAGCAGCGGCAAAATCGCTGTATTTGACGAACTGCCTTTTGAGCGGCGGCATGCGTGCCTGGAGGTCGTCTTTGCTGGCTACTGGATGGCGCCGTCCATCTTTGAACCAGCTGATGACCGGTTCGGTGGCGCCGTTGCCGTCGAAGTCGGCCACGAAGAGCTCCATGGGTTCCTCTGAGGAGGCCTTCCAGTCGGTGTTGAGGCCCAGGTTGCCGGCCAGCAGGTCGGTATCGCCGTCGCCATCGAGGTCGGCAGCGTACAGGCTTTGCCAGAGGCCGTGGGCCAGACGGGTGGCAGCACCTCCTCTTCGAGCGTTGAAAGGGATGAAGGTGAGGGGCATCCATTCCCCAGCCACGGCCAGCAGGCGCTCGGCTGGCAACCAGGCAGCTGCCGTTACCATACCGAGCGAGTCACATGCCGGACAGAGTTGACGGGTGGCATCTTCGAAAATGCCCTTCCCATTGTTGCGCAACAAAGCACTGCGGGGGGGAATACCATAGCTGCCGGGCACAGACCGACTCCCCACGAAGAGATCGATGGCTCCATCGCCATCGAAATCGCCGACCACCACACAGCTGCCATTGCGGGCCAAGGCAGGCAGGGCACTCTCTGAGCGGGTGAACGAGCCCTTGCCATCGTTGACATACAGCCGATCCTGCAGGCGCGGATGGCCTTCGGGTACGGCCCCTCCTCCACTGACCACGTACAGGTCCTGATCGCCATCGCCGTCGGCGTCGAAAAACACGGCGCCCGTGTCTTCGAAATTTTTATCGGCATCGAAATCGGGGACGGGGATGGGGCGAAAGCCTCCAGGCATGCTGCGCCACAACTGCCCGGGCTGACCTGCTGCCCCTCCGAGGTAAAAATCTTCTGAACCGTCGCCATCGACGTCGGCCACCGCCAGTGGAGGCCCTTCGCGGGAGAGCATCCACGGCATCAGAGCTTCCATGTCAAAATCGGTGAAGCGGTCTTCCCTGTGAGTCGGCAGGGTTTGAAATGCGTCCGACGAAGGAGGGAGGAGCAAGCTCGCCTGCGAAACCAGGCTGCTCGAGGTTTGGCCTTCTGCCGGGTGGGAGGCATCGGCGTATCGGAGGGTGAGTGAGTAATTGGCGGTCAAAGGGCCGATGACCTGTGAGGCGCCTCCTGGCCAATGGATGCGCACGCTGTCGATCGTCTGCGTTGAGCCGAGGCCGAAGAGCAAGAGGGGCTCTACGGAGGAGAGCCAGCCACGACTGGTGATCATTTGCTGACACTGCATTTTTCCTCCAGAGAAGACTGCGACCTCGGCACCTATGCCATAGCGGTTGCCGGTGGGCCCTTCGAGCTGGATTCGCAACCAGTTGCCTTTGCCCTTTTCGACGGCCCGGTTGCGATGGAGCGTGGCAGTGGCTCCCAAGTTGTTGACTACGAGGTCGAGGTCGCCGTCGCCGTCGAGGTCGGCCCAGGCGGCGCCATTGGAATATCCTGCGAGGTCGAGGCCCCAGGTCCGGCTTGCGTTTTCGAAAAGTGGGAAAAAGCCGCCGGTGTTCCGAAAAGCCACGTTGGGCACTTGCCCAGGGGGCATGTGGTTGGCCAATTCCAGGTCGGAGGCATTCTGTTGTACGGCTTCGTTGGAGATGTATCGGAGGTAATCGAGGTCGTTGGGTCGGCGGGCGATGCCGTTGGTGATGAAGATGTCTTTCCAGCCGTCGAGGTCGAAGTCGGCCAGCAAAGCGCTCCAGCTCCAGTCGGTAGCGTCCACCCCAGCGAGTTGGGCTATTTCTGCGAAACGGGGTCGAGGGGGGTTGGTGGGGCTGCGGCCCAGTTGAATTTGGAGGGCGTTGCGGGGGAACTGGTAGTGGTATCCCACGCCGAGTTTGGCGGCATAGAGGTTCCAGGGGTCGGCACCGGCACTGGCTTTCAGGATGGCGATGTCCCAGGGTTTCATGTCCAGGGAGAAAAGGTCTATGAGGCCGTCGTTGTTGATGTCGGCGGCATCGGTGCCCATGGTGAAGGCGGAGGTGTGGGGCATGGCCGTGGCGATGGCTTCGGTGAAGGTGCCATTGCCGTTGTTGAGGTAGAGGTAGTCGTTTTCATGGAAATCATTACCGACGTAGATGTCGGGCCAGCCGTCCCCATTGAGGTCGGTGGCGATGGCGCTCAGGCCGTAGCTCATGGCACCGCCATAGATGCCGGCCTGTTGGGTGATGTCGATGAAACGGCCGCCGTCGTTGCGCAGCAGGAGGTCGCCAGCGAGGGAGTCTCGTAACTGGCGACGCTCGGCCGGTGCATAGCTGGCGGTAGAATGGACGGAGTGGCGCAGCAAGAAGCAATCGAGGTCACCGTCGAGGTCCATGTCGAAGAAGGTGGCGTGTTGGTTGTATCCGGGAATGTCGAGGCCGAAATCAGCCGCTTTTTCCTCGAAAGAACCGTTGCCGAGGTTGATGTAGAGGCGATTGCGGCCGTCGATGTGTTTGTAAGGTCCGATTTCGCAGACGAAGATGTCGAGTTGGCCATCGCCGTTGACGTCGGCCATGGTGACCCCCGTTTTCCACCGCCGGCCGGAGGCGTCGTCGTCGAGCAGACCAGCCCGTTCGGTGATGTCCTCGAATCGGAAGTTGCCCAGGTTGCGGTAGAGGCGGTTGGGCTGCTGGTTGGCCACGAAAAACAGGTCGGGCAAGCCGTCGGCGTCGATGTCGCCAACAGCCACTCCGGCGCCGTTGTAGAAATAGAGGTATTGGATGATGTTGAAGCGCTCGTCTTCCTGGATGTCATTTCGGAAATCGATGCCCGAAGAGGCAGGGGGGATGGTCTCGAAGAGGGTGTCGGTAGGAGTTTGTGGCTTGCAGGCCAGCAGCGTCAGCAGGATCTGGACAAGGGCGAAGCGAAGGGGGGCAGCAGACATGGGTTGACTGATTCAGGGTCACACTTCTCCAATGGGGATGACCTGGATGGTTTTGCGGTCGAAAGGATTGAGGGCGGTGCCTTCGACGATAGCCTCGGCCTCGATACGGTATTCGGAGCGGGCGTTTTGCAGGGTGCGGGCCAGTTTGGCCAGCCCCTTGTTAATGAAATTGCGGCTTGCAAATTCGTCGATAGGCGCTTTGATGAGTTCGAAGGGCAGGGTGAACTCGACGCTGAGGGGTTGCTCGGCTGGCACTTCGATGCGCTCGTCGAGGGTGATTTCGCCGAGCAGGTATTCATCCACGAGTTTGTCTTTGCCTCGCCCGCGGCTGTAGCGCTCGATCATCATCACGCGGATTTGGGTGACAGTCTGGGTGTGTTTGGAGTGGAGTCGGATTGCTCCACTGACGGCGCCCACCTCTTCGAAAGCCATTTCGGGCAAGTCGAGTTCGAGTTTGACGCCTTCGATGCCCAGCCATTTTTTCACTTTTCCAAACATGCGGGGAGTGATTGGGAGAGGCCGGCCTCAGTTTTTGCTGACTAATTTGTGATGCCAGCTTTTGCCGAGGGGTTTGATCCAGCCTTTTTCAAAAGCTTCTTTGGTGTTGACGAGGTTGTCGAAGACGAGGGTTTCATCGTTGATGCGGCCTTGTTGGTAGTACTTTTCGAAGGTTTCCTGAGGCGCTGTGTGCACCTCGCCGTCTTCGAGCCATGCGAAGGTCTGTCGGTCGAGGAAGTCGATGCGCAGTTGCTCACCCAGCTGGCGGATGAAGCGCACGCTGGAATCGATGGAGCAACCGCCAATGCCGGTGCGGGTTTCATCGGCAGCCAGGATTACGAAGCGGTCGAGCAGCACATCGGCGTAGGCGTTGAGTTTGTGGTTGTGGCTCGTCCAGCTTTCGGCGAAGCGGCTGAGGACGTCTTTGACGATGGGGATGGCTTCGCGCGGAATGGGCTTGTTGGCTTGGTAGATCCAGATTTTGGTTTGAGGAGGCATGGAACGGAATGCCGGGCTGGCGGGGAGGTAATCGATGAGCACTGATGCCATGACGAAAAATTTGTTGACGATGGTCGCAGGCTAAGCCTGCTCGAACGGAGGCAAAGATAGCCCGCACGTAGCGGTTGCGTAGTATGGGCTGAATGCGGAGGCCCGCTGAAGGCATCAGCGGGGCTTGTACTCGTAGCAACCGATGTCGGGGGCGACGGGGTCGCGTGCAGTGCCTTCGAGGTCGATGGGGATGGCAGGTATGGGGAGGGCCTTGCCTTCAGCGATGGAGAGGGTGTCGAGGTGGTAGTCGTCCTGGGCTGAACTGACGAAGAGGGCGTCCTGGTTGGTAGGGACGATGCAGGGGTCGCAATGGTCGAAAAAGTCGGGGAAGCCGGTGTCGGGATCGAGCAGGTCGTCCACGCGGACGATGCAATGACTAAAGCCGTATTGCATGAAGGCGGGATTCTGCCCACCGGTAAAATCGGCAATGGCAATTTCGTCGCGTTTGCTGCCGGCGATGATGCAGTTGAGGAACTGGATGTCGAGTGGGTAAATGCGTGGGGGCGTACTGCAGAGGGGGTCGTCGCAGATGCCGTTGCCGAAGCCCAATGCGGGGGCGGGGGTGCCGTAATTGGCCAAGGTGCAGTAGGTGAAGCGGTAAGTGCCTCCATAGCCGATTTGTACGCAGTAGTTCCCGTTGTTGAAGAAGAGGCAGTTTTCGGCCGTGGCGTTTGCGCGGAGAGCAAAAAGGCCGGGGCCGCTGGTGTTGTAAATAGCAGCGTTGCGCAGGGTGAGTTCGGAGGCAGAGTCGGCGTAAATGCCGAAAAGGCTGTTGCGGATGGTGGTGTGCTCGAGCAAGTTTCCTTTGCTGCCGGGGCCGAAGATGATGCCCGTCCATTGGCCCGGTTCGTCGAGGAATTCGGCTTCGAGCCGGTCGCCCTGGATCACGACAGGTTGTGCTACGGTGCCCAGCGAGCGCAGGCGGGCGTTCTGGCCGAAATAGAGGCGCCCGCTGTTATAGATCACCGTCTGCATGTCGATCGTGGTGCGGCTGACTCCTCCGTGCACGTGCACCCGGCAGCCGGGGGGCAGGGTGAGGGTGCAATTTTCAAATCCAACGATTCCATAGACCACGTAGGGGCGCGGGTCGTCCCAGACCACCTCGCCGCCATTGCAGGTGTAGAGGACGATGCTGTCTTTGTGCCAACGGCTGGGGATGTAGTTGGCATTCTGACCCCAGGCTTCCAAGGTGACGGACTGGATGTTGCCGTTGGTTTCGAACATCACCGAGTCATAGACGAAAAAGGGGCTGACGCTGAGGGGCTGGTCGGGGTCTATGGTCACCTCACAGAAGACGTAGATGCTGTCTTCCGGGTAGATGACCACGTTTTCGTGGACGTTTCCGGGCACTCCGTCCACGTTGAGGTTGAAGCGCGACTGGGGGTTGCCGGCGAGCCAGATGCGCGAAATGCGGATGCTCTCCTTGTGGCGGTTGTACACCCGGAAAAAGCGGGTGGCAGAGCCCAACTCCGTGAAGACGGTATCGAATCGAAGGGTGTCCACTGAGAAGGCCAGCTTGCTCGCAGGGTTCGTAGTGAAGCGGTCCTCCTTGTTACAGGCCGACAAGGCCCAGGCCAGGGCGATGCAAGTGACGATGGCTGATGAAATTGCGCGCATGGCAGCGGTTTGAGTGTGACTATCCCTTGGACTGAGCGGGCTCCATTTTGCGGGGGCGGGCAAAAATAGAACTTTGACACCAAGGCGGCTGGCAACTCTATATCCTGACCTTGGATGCGTTCATCTAAAAGTGCACCATACCGGGCTGTCCAATGATCAACATTTGCACCAGCGTTGACCATCGCACCACCATGGAGCAAAAACACACAGTGACCCTTTTCGAAAAAGCCCTGCCCGTGCTTCGGCGCAGGTGGGTGTACCACAGCCTGTTTTGGCTCGTGGTGGTTTTGCTTTTTACCATTTTCGAAATGCTGCTCATGGGCCTGGGTTTTTTTCAAGCGCTGAGCAACAACGCCGTGCGGCTGCTCATACTTGGGGCAGGCGTTTACTACAATGTGTACGTGCTGGTGCCCCAGTACCTCGCCCGCAAACGGCTGTTTGTTTACCTGGGCATGGTGGTGCTGTTGACCCTGATCATCACGCCCATCGAGTCGTTTTTACTTTTCGTGAAATCCACCCGCTCACCTGAATTGCAGGCAGGCATTCTGCGAGAACTGCATTTGGCTTTCATCCCCAATTTTTTCCTGCTGCTCACATCCACAGTGGTCAAAATCGTGGGCGATTGGTACCGCCACATGCGCGACCGCCAGGTGCTCGCCACGGAACAGATGCAATCGGAATTGCGCTTTCTCAAATCCCAGATCAATCCCCATTTTCTATTCAATACCCTCAACAACCTCTACGCCCTGACCCTCAAAAAGGATGACAAAGCACCCGACATCGTGCTCAAGCTCTCCGAGATGATGCGCTACATGCTTTACGAGTGCAACGAAAAACAAGTCCTGCTCGCCAAAGAGGTCAGCTACATTCACAACTACCTCGAATTGGAGCGGCTCAGGCAAGGCCGTAACGTGGAAATCCGATTCGACGTCAAAGGCCACATCGGAGACCAACGCATCGCACCCCTGTTGTTCATTCCTTTCGTGGAAAACTGCTTCAAACATGGCCTCGGACAGCACATCGAAAAAGGATTCGTCCACATTGCCCTCCAGCTCGATGGCCAACACGTGGAGTTTTTCGTGGAAAACAGCAAGGCACCAGCTTTGCCTCGACAGCGACATCCTCGCTCAGGCGGCATCGGCCTGGCCAACGTGCGCCGCCGCCTGGACTTGCTCTACCCCGGCGCCTATTCACTCGACATCCACGACAACCCCGACACCTATACCGTCAGGCTCAAAATCGACCTGCAAGCTCACCAAACCGAAGCCGAATCGTTCACCGAATCGTTTTCACCATAAATACCTTGCACCATGATCAACACCATCATCGTCGATGACGAACCTTTGGCCCTCGACGTACTCGAAACCTATATCGAGAAAATTCCCGAGCTCAACCTCGTAGGGCGCTGCAGCAACGCCTTCGAAGCCAACGAAGCTTTGCAAAAAAACGAGGTGGACCTCATGTTCCTCGACATCCAGATGCCCCAGCTCACAGGCATGGATTTCCTAAAAACACTCAGCGATCCGCCACTGGTCATTTTTACCACGGCCTATTCCAACTATGCCGTCGAAGGCTTCGAGGTCAATGCCGTAGATTACCTGCTCAAACCCATCTCCTTGGAGCGTTTCATGAAAGCCGTCAACAAGGCCACCGAACTCATCGAACTGCGACGGCGCGAGAACGCCACCGAACTCGAAAGCAGCGATGCCGAAGCGTTCACCTTCGTAAAAGCCGACAAGAAGTACGTCAAAGTCAAGTTCTCCGAGGTGCTCTACATCGAAGGCCTGAAAGACTACGTCATCATCCGAACCGAAAAAGGCCGCATCATCACCCTCCAAACCATGCGTGGCCTGGAGGAAAAACTGCCCCCTCGCTACTTCCGTCGCATTCACCGCTCCTACATCGTCAATGTGGACAAGATAGAAGCCATCATGGGCAATGCCGTGGAAATCATCGAGAAAGGCCAGACCCGACACCTGCCCATTGGCAAAAACTACCGCGATGAATTTTTGAAAATCATAGAGGAAAACAAGCTCTGATCCTGGGCAAAGGGCTCAGCTCGCTTGCCTACGCCGTGCCAAGATGCGTTGCCGCCTCCTCAGCATCATGGCCAACGCACCGGCCATCAAACAGGCCAGCCCCAACAAGAAGCAAATGATGACCAGGTTTCGATTGGTGTAGCGCTGCAACATGAAGGTGAGCACCACGAAAACGATGTTCACCACGACCAGCACCCCGGTGGCCTGCATGTGCGACAAACCTGAGTCGAGCAACAGGTGGTGGATGTGGTTGCGGTCGGCATGCAGCGGATTGCGCCCCCGCAAAATGCGCAGTGTAAACACACGCAAAGTGTCGAACAGCGGAAGTATGAGCAGCCCGAATGCCATGGCAGGTGCCGTCGCTATCTGGTAGGGGTTGTCGTCGGGCAAGGCTTCGTTGAGCTGAAGGAATTTGATCACCAAAATCGAAATGATCAGGCCGTTGAGCAATGCCCCCGTGTCGCCCATGAAAATGCGAGCAGGGGTGAAGTTGTATTTGAGAAAAGCCATCACAGCTCCTGCCGTGCTGAATGCCAAAATGGCCAAATCGTAGCGATACTGCATCAAAAACCAGCTCCCCGACAACCCCGTCACGAGCAAGGTGATGCTCCCCGACAGGCCGTTGATGCCGTCGATCAGGTTCAGCGAGTTGATGATCACGATGATGGTGAAGATCGTCAGCACCACACTCCACCAATAGGGCAATTCGTAGATGCCCATGATTCCTGAGAGGCTTTCGATGCGCAAATCGCACTTGAACACCAGGATCATGGCAGCCAACACCTCGGCCACCAGTTTGGTGGAAGCCGCCAATCCGTCGATGTCGTCTTTGACTCCCACGAGGAAAATCAGAACGAAAGCCGTCAAAATGTACTGCATGGCATCGCCGTACTGGTCGAATGGCGTCCAAAAAATGATGGCGAATACCACTCCGGCGTAAATGGCCACCCCACCCAGGCGGGGTGTCACCTGCGTGTGCGATCGCCTCTGACCCGGCACATCATACAGGCCCTTGGCCACTGCCACTCGTATCGTGGGGGGGATGACCACATAGGTCAATGCAAAGGCTGTGAGAAAGCTCAGAATGACGTCGTAATCGAGCATGGCTTGGGTGTTCGGGTTGACAAAAGTATGCCCAAGCTCCTTCGAAAGCCACCATAATCGGCCGTTTTTATAGCTCCGGTGATTCAGGCTGAATGCATTTCAGGGCGGATAGACTCTCTTCGGTTTCTCACATCCTCACATCCTCACATCCTCCCTGCCTGCCCTGTCTGACGACAGGCAGGCTGTCCGGCGGCCAGACCTGTCTGTCGACCTGTCTGCCAACAGGCAGGCAGACAGGCGGGTCGGCAGACCTGTCTAACGCCAGGCAGGCAGGACATCCTCGCATCCTCACATCCTCACATCCTCACATCCTCACATCCTCACATCCTCACATCCTCGCATCCTCACATCCTCACATCCTCAAATCCTCACGCCCACCCAAACTCCTCCTACCTTTGCCCGATCAACAAGCACAGCACATGTCTGAACATTCCCGCTATCTGCGCCGAGGTGTCTCTGCTTCCAAGGATGAAGTGCACAGCGCCATCGCCCATCTGGACAAGGGCCTTTACCCGACGGCTTTTTGCAAAATTCTGCCCGACATCGTCGGCGGCAGCCCCGAACATTGCAACATCATGCACGCCGATACCGCCGGTACCAAGACCAGTCTGGCCTACATCTACTGGCGTGAAACCGGCGACCTCTCCGTCTGGGAAGGCATCGTACAAGATGCCCTCGTGATGAATCTCGACGACATGGCCTGTGTGGGATGCATCCAGGATATCGTCATCTCCTCAACCATCGGCCGCAACAAGCATCTCATCCCTGGCGAAGTGCTCAACACCCTCATTGGCGCCCAAAGCCGCTTCGTGGAGAAAATGGCCGATCTCGGTATCCGCCTCCACTTGGCAGGTGGTGAAACCGCCGACGTAGGCGACATCGTACGCACCGTGGATGTGGGCTTCACCACTTTCGCCCGCATGCCACGCGCCCGGCTCATCGTCAACGACATTCAGCCAGGAGACGCCATCGTCGGTTTGGCTTCCTTCGGGCAGGCCGCCTGGGAATCCGAATACAACGGCGGCATGGGTTCCAACGGGCTGACCAGCGCCCGCCACGACGTCTTCTCCCACCTCTACGCCGAACGCTACCCCGAGTCCTTCGACCCCGCACTCCCCGACGACGTAGTGTACACAGGCTCACGCCTGCTCACCGACACCCTCGAGGTGGAAGGCCACCCCATGACCATTGGAAAACTCGTGCTCAGCCCCACACGCACCTACCTGCCCCTGTTGAAAGCGATTTTCGATGACATCGACCGATCTCAATTCCACGGTATCATCCATTGCACAGGTGGCGGCCAGACCAAAGTCCTCAAATTCATACGCAACTGCAGAGTGGTCAAGGATCGGCCATTCCCCGTGCCACCTTTGTTCCAGCTCATCAAGGAAGAGTCGGGCACGTCGTGGCGCGAAATGTACCAGGTCTTCAACATGGGGCACCGTCTCGAAATCTATCTGCCTGCCCACCTCGCCCCTCAAGTCATCGAGATGGCTCAGAGCTTCCAAATTGCTGCCCAAGTCATCGGACACGTCCAGGAATGCCAGGGTGAGGAGCTCATCATACACACCCCTGGCGGTCAGGAACGATATGGTACCTCTGGATGAGTGGTGGGTGCGTCTGGCCCGCTTGTTCACCCGGCAGGTATTTCTGCGTGGTGCGTGTCGGGTTCAGCTGCCCGATTCAAATCCTCGATTTGAGCTCCCCTCTCCTCTGGCTGCTTATGTAGTCCACCTTGCGCCATGAAGCGGTCAAACCAGTGAAATCGAGCTGCTATTTCTATCTTGTGCCCCGCCTGACAGACTCCAATCCCATCAGACCATTCGAATCATTGCCCAATCACGAATTTTCGAAGACTATGAAAAGACTCGTCATTTGCATGCTGATGCTCGTTTGCACCATGCATACCACTGGACTCTTTGCCCAAGAGGAGCAACCCGAAGGAGAAAAGTCTGAATCCACCGACAACAACAAGGACAACGGCAAAAAGAACAAAAGCAAAATCAAGGCTTTCGACGATGTGGTCAGCGCGGATGCCAAAGTGGACAGCGGCCTGTTCATCGTCTATAAGGACGGCCCCAAGTATTTTTTTGAAATACCCAAAAACCTCCTCGGCCGTGAAATCCTGGTTGTCAGCCGCATTTCAGGATATGTGAAGAACCTCAGCTTTGGTGGTGCAGGTATGGCAAGCCGCCCCGAACAGGTCATCCGCTTCGAGCAACACGAGGAGCAGTTGCTCTTGCGCAGCGTCTCTTACAGCAGTGTGGCCTCCGAGGAAGACCCCGTGTACCGAAGTGTCAAAAACAACAACTTCGAGCCCATCATCATGGCATTCCCCATTCAAGCTTACAGCCGCGACTCCAGCGCCTATGTCATCGACCCCAGCTCTCTGTTTACTTCCGACGTGCCCATGATCGGCCCCATGACCGATGAGCAACGCCGTAACTTCGGCATCTCTGGCCTCGATAGCAAACGCAGCTTCATCAACTGGATAAAATCCTTCCCTCAGAACGTAGAAGTGCGACACGTCCTCACCTTCAAGGGCAACAAACTCCCCGACAACGACATCACGGGCACTTTGTCGCTGGAAATGAACCAAAGTTTCATCATCTTGCCCAAGGAACCCATGCGCCCTCGCCACTACGACGACCGCGTCGGCTATTTCAGCGTCAGCCACGTCAACTACAGCCTCGACGAACAACGCGCTGCCCGCGAGCGCTTCATCACCCGCTGGCGCCTTGAACCCAAAGACTGGGAAGCCTTCAAAAGGGGCGAACTGGTGGAGCCGGTCAAACCCATCGTGTACTACATCGACCCTGCTACACCGGAAAAGTGGCGCCCCTATATCAAACAGGGCATCGAAGACTGGCAGGTAGCCTTCGAAAAAGCCGGCTTCAAAAATGCCATCATTGCCAAAGAGCCGCCAAGCCCTGAAGAAGACCCCGACTGGAGCCCCGAAGACGTCCGGTATTCCGTGGTGCGGTATATCACTACCGAGATCCAAAATGCCATGGGGCCACATACCCACGACCCGCGCAGCGGTGAAATCCTCGAAGCCGACATCCTTTGGTACCACAACGTGATGAACCTGCTGCGCAACTGGTACCTCGTACAGACGGCTGCCGTAAATCCCGAAGCCCGTGGCGTCAAGTTCCGCGATGAAGTCATGGGCCAGCTCATCCGCTTCGTCGCCGCTCACGAAGTAGGCCATACCCTCGGCCTGCCTCACAACATGGCCTCTTCCTCGGCTTACCCCGTCGACTCGCTGCGCTCACCCACCTTTACCGCCACCTCGGGTACGGCCCCCTCCATCATGGACTACGCCCGCTTCAATTACATCGCCCAGCCCGGCGATGAAGGAGTCCAGTTGCATCCACGCATCGGAGAGTACGACTACTGGTCGATCATATACGGTTACCGCCCCATCCCCGAAGCCGCCAACGCCGATGAAGAACGTCCCATCCTCAACCAGTGGATCAAGGAGCGCGCAGGCAATCCCCTCTACCGATTCGGCCGCGCAGGTGTCAACGATCCCAGCGCCCAAACCGAAGACCTCGGCGACGACGCCATGAAAGCCAGTACTTACGGCATCGCCAACTTGCAACGCATCGTCCCCAACCTCGTGGAATGGTCGGCAGAGGAGGGCAAAAACTACGACCAGCTCGAAGAACTGTATGGCCAGGTAGTTGGTCAATACCGCCGCTATATGGGCCACGTGGTCACCAACGTCGGCGGCGTGTACGAACACCTAAAAACCGCCGACCAGCCCGGCGAAGTCTATACCATCGTGCCCAAGGAAAAACAGAAGCGCGCCGTCGCCTTCCTCCATGAACAGCTGTTCCGCACACCCACCTGGCTCATCGACATGAACATTCTTCGCCGCATCGAGAACGCCGGTATGATGGACCGCATACGGTCGGTACAGGAATCTACTCTGGCGCGCCTGCTCAGCGCCAGTACCCTCGAACGTCTCATCGAACACCAGGCTCTCTATGGCAACCAGGCTTACTCGGCCGTGGAGCTGCTCGACGACCTCGAAAGAGGCATCTTCGAAGAGCTCGATCGAGGTACCCATATCGATACTTGGCGACGCAACCTGCAGCGCTCTTACGTGGAGCGCCTGTTAAGCCTGTACAATTCGAACGAGGCCGACGTGACCCGCACTGACATCAAAGCCCTGGCACGCCAGCACCTGCAAGACATCCAAAAACGGGCTTCCCGCTCTGCCCGCAAACAATTCGATGCTGCTGCCCGGGCACACTTGCGCGAACTGGCAGCACGCATCGACAAAGCCCTCGATCAGGATTGATCGGGCTATGCATCTGCGGCAAAAAGTTTAAAGCGGAGTTTTGAGCTGAAGCGGGCCCTTCTGGGTAAAGGCCGCGCAGCCCGCCATGAGCAAGGTGCTCCACATGGCACCTTGGGGATGCGGGTTGGTTGTAGGTCCTGTCCTTTTGAGGTCTCAGTCCTCTGCAAAAAGTCATTTTCGATTGGAGTTGCCTGCAAGTATTGGTGGTTGAGACAGGGGTTTAGAGACGTTCTGGCACAACCTCTCTAAACCCCTGTCTGCCGGACAGGCAGGTCTCTCAACCCCTCTCAACCACTGAGCGCACTTTTTGCAGTGCGCTCAGGTCTCAGGCTGCAAATCAACCCTTCGCGGGCGGCTGCGAGGGCCGCACCTCGATCTTGCTGGGCAAGGTGCGCGGGTGCATCTCGAGCAAATCCACGACGATCTGGCCAATGTCTTCGGGCTGGATCTTCCAGGCGTCGGCAACCGAGGGTTGGTGGTTGTTGAAATAAGTAGCCACCGAGCCGGGCATGATCACGCTGCATTTCACGCCCGCTTGCCGCAGGTCGAGCATCACCGCCTGGGTGAATCCCACCACGCCAAATTTGCTGGCATTGTAGGCTGAGCCACCGGCAAAGAAATTGGTGCCAGCCAGGCTGGCTATGGTGATGAAATACCCTTTCGATTCGATGAGGGCCTCGGCAGCGGCTTTGATCGAATTGAAAACCCCCGTGAGGTTGATATCGATGGTCTCGTGCCATTGCTCGGGAGTCAGGTCCAGGATGGAGCCGAAATGGCCTACGCCAGCATTGGCCACCATCACGTCGAGGCGGCCAAAAGCCTCGATGGCTTTTTCGACGCTCCTTCGCTGGGCGGCCAGGTCGCGCACGTCGGCCACCACGGCAATGGCCTTGCCGGGTCCGGTGCCATTCAGCTGTTGTGCGGCTTGTGCAAGGCTTTCCTCATGACGGCCCGTGATGACCACGTTGACGCCTTTTCTGACGAGTTGGTCGGAGATGCCCAGGCCGATTCCTTTGCTGCCGCCGGTGATGAGTGCAGTTTTTCCACTGATTTGTTGCATGGTCGAATCGTTTTGATGGAAGGAATGCGCAGTCAAAATATTTGCAACAGCAAAATTTAATGCTGCCAAAGGAATGGAAAACCCACGGCTTGCAGCTTTGTTGCCCGCTCCATCGATCAAGGTATCGACCTGTCCATCTCTCAGTCAGCGGCTGAATGTCACTCCCCCGTTTCGCTAAAGGCCAGGAAGATCAGAAACGCCTGCACTTTTTTCCACCCACACCTCTTCAGGGCTGGTGCTGCCTGGCATCGAGGCAGCGCATCGTGCAACCGCTGCCATTGTGCTGGCTGACCGAGGGGTGACGTTGTAACAATCACTACGGGCCTGTATTGGCTGGGTTTGCGAAACGAGCCGCAAGAGGTGTCCTTGGAGGACTGTTGTGCTTGTGAGGGAATGTGTTAGTGCAGCGGTTTTTCGAAAATAGCTGTAGAAAACCCTTATTTCGCCGCTGAAAAGAAAAAGGCTGCGAAACCAATTGGGATTGGTGATGTTCGCCGCCCTTTTGCAGAGTCCAAGCCCTGACTATGGAAAGCTACTATCTACTCCTTTTGGGTCTTCTTTTCTTGCTTGCCATTTCCGACCTCATCGTAGGTGTTAGCAACGACGCCGTCAACTTCCTCAATGCGGCGGTGGGATCGCGCGCTTCCACTTTTCGGGTCATCATTTTGGTGGCATCCTTGGGTGTGATTGTCGGATGTCTGTTTTCCAGTGGTATGATGGAAGTGGCCAGAAAAGGCATTTTCAATCCTGGGCAATACTATTTCGCAGACCTGATGGTAATCTTCACTGCCGTGATGATTGCGGATGTGGTGCTGCTGGATACCTTCAACACGTTGGGTTTGCCTACCTCCACGACTGTTTCCGTGGTGTTTGAGTTGTTGGGAGCAGCCGTAGCCCTCGCCGTGATCAAATCTGCCACGGGGGCCGGCAGTGAGGACATTGCCGCCTACATCAACAGCGGGAAAGCCCTCGCCATCATTTCCGGTATCCTCATTTCTGTGGTCGTTGCATTTACGGCTGGTTTCATCGTGCAGTACCTGCTCAGGCTTGCCTTGTCATTCGATTATGAAAAGAAGGAGTTTGCATCGACGGTGTGGGGAGGCATTTCTGCGGCCGGCATCATGTACTTCATGCTTGTGAAGGGTGCCAAAGGGGCGGCCTTCATGACGGAAGATTCAATAAAATGGTTGCAGGCAAACTGGATCGAGGTGGTGGGCTGGGGAGCCCTTGCCTGGGCTTGTTTGTTGGGGCTCATTCGGTGGCTGTTCAAAGCCAACATCCTCAGGCTCATCGTGCTGTCTGGCACTTTTGCCCTGGCCATGGCCTTTGCCAGCAACGACCTGGTCAATTTCATCGGTGTGCCCTTGGCTGGCTACAATGCCTGGGAAATATGGCAACAGAGCGGAGCAGACCCGACCGCACTGAGTATGGAAAAGATGGCGGGGGAGGTTCCAACGCCGTCTTTGATGCTGCTTTTGGCAGGGGTCATCATGGCCCTCACCATCTGGTTTTCGAAAAAAGCCCGATCGGTAGTCAAGACTTCAGTGGACCTGGGCCGTCAGTACGAGGGCTATGAGCGATTCAACAGTTTTGCCTTGTCGAGGAGCCTGGTGAGGCATGTGGGTCGAGCAGCCGACAGGTTGGCGCAAATCGTACCCGACAGCCTGCGGCGATTCAACTCCCGACAGTTTGATCCCACCCCGTTCGTGGTTAGTCAAAAGAAACAAGGACGAGAGGCGCCTGCATTCGACCTGGTGCGCGCTTCATCGACGCTGTTCGTGGCAGCTTTTCTTATTTCGATCGGCACCAACATGAAGTTGCCCTTGTCCACCACCTACGTGACTTTCATGGTCTTCATGGGGGCGTCCCTGGCTGATGGCGCCTGGGGTCGTGAAAGCGCCGTGTACCGGGTTTCAGGCGTGCTGTCGGTCGTTGGCGGGTGGTTCGTCACCGCCATGACGGGGTTTCTGCTGGCTTTTTTGCTGGCGTCGCTGATTTATTTCGGTGGCATGCCGGCATTGCTGATCCTCATTGGGCTGGCGGTATACTCGATTTACCGCTCACACCTGGCACACAACCGAAAGCTGGAGGTCGAAAAAGACCTCGAACAAAATGAAGACTTTGGCCCTCTGACCCGATCGAAGATACTCGACCTGATCAATCGGAATCTGATGGAGATGTTCCAGCAAGTCAAAGACCTGCTGCCTTGCTCCATCCAGGCCCTCGAAGCCGACGACCTCAAACTGGCCAAAAAAACATTCAAGGATTATCAGTTGCTCGAAGAAAAAGCCTTCAAGCTCAAAGCCAAGGCGACCAAGTCTCTCGAACGCATCGGCGACGATCAGATCGAAGCCGCCCACTTATTCATCATCGTGGCCGAATACATGGACGAAATCACCCACATCGTCCGAAACATCGTCAAGCCCAGTTTCGAACACATCGACAACAATCACAAACCCCTCATAGCAGAGCAAATAGCCGAATTGCGGGATATCCAAAACCACATCGATCGACAAATAAACCTGCTCCTCGATGCGGCTACCCGGCTCGATCCCGCCGCCATGAAAATGCTCTCAGCGGAATTTTCCGCTTTCACCAAGTTGTTGCGCCAATACCGCAAGACACACATCAAGCGAATCAAAAACCACATGGTCGGCACGCGCAACAGCATCCTCTATTTCAACCACCTCGGCGAGTATCGCAACCTGGCCATCTACATCAATCGCATGGCCAAGATTTTCGACGACCTCGTCATTCGAGAATCCACCTTGACATACGACCATTGAAGGGCCGATGGCCTCGCCTAAAGGTCGGCAGCCCAACCAAGGTCAAACCTAAGGGGATTGCACCCTACCTTTGCACGCCGTCCGGCTTACCACTCCGGAGCGGCATCGCCACCATGGATTTGAAGCAACAGATCATCGAGGAAAAATTGCCCAAGCACATTGCCATCATCATGGATGGTAATGGTCGTTGGGCCAAGCAACGCGGTTTGCCCAGGGTCGAAGGCCACCGCAACGGCGTACAAGCCGTACGCGAAGCCTCCGAAGCAGCCGCCGAACTGGGCGTAGCATTCCTGACCCTCTATGCCTTCTCCACTGAAAACTGGGCTCGGCCTGAAACCGAAGTGGATGCTTTGATGGGCCTGCTGGTGGAAACCATCCAACGGGAAATCAAAACCCTCAACGACAACAACATCCGCCTGCGCGCCATCGGCGACATTGCCTCCATGCCTGCCCACACGGCCCAAGCCCTCCAATGGGCCATGGAGCAAACGGCTCACAACACCGGTATGAACCTCGTGTTGGCCCTCAACTACAGCGGCCGATGGGAAATCGTTGACGCTACCAGGAAAATCGCTCAAAAAATCAGTGACGGCCTGCTCCGCCCCGATCAAATCGATGCCGAGGTGTTCAGCAGCGCCCTCCAAACTGCCGAAATGCCCGACCCGGAGCTGCTCATCCGCACCAGTGGTGAAAAACGAATCAGCAATTTCCTGCTCTGGCAGTTGGCCTATGCCGAACTGTGTTTCCTCCCAATCATGTGGCCTGATTTCCGCAAGGAACATCTTTATCAGGCCATCATCGACTTCCAGCACCGCGAGCGCCGGTTTGGGAAAACCAGTGAGCAGGTCAAGTGAACCTTCGCTTTGCAGGCGGCGATTGTGCTGGTCCTTGCTCCGAAAAGCCTCACCCGACGACCGACCCTTGTTCGTTTCACCAATCAAACGCCCCATGCGCTTGTTACCCTATGCCCTCTTTGCGCTGATAGCGACGCTGTGCGCTTGCCAATCGCCTCCTTCGAAAGGGCCGCATTCCTACCCACATATTGGAACCATCGAACGCCTTTCACCCGCACTCGACGAGGTGTTGCCTGCCGATGCCGCCATCGAATTGCTCGATTCGGGCTTCGTCTGGAGCGAAGGGCCGGTATGGGTCGAAAAAGGAGAGTACCTGCTCTTCAGCGATGTGCCAGAAAACAAAATCTATCGCTGGCGAGAAGGAACCCGCAGCGAGGTGTACCTGGAGCCTGCGGGATACACCGGCCCCGACAGCACGGGCCACGAAGGTTCCAACGGCTTGATCCTCGATGCGCAAGGGCACCTGGTCATTTGTCAGCATGGCGACCGCCGCATGGCCCGGATGCAGGCCCCGATCGAGGAGCCAAAACCCCTTTTCGAAACATTGGCCGACAATTACCAGGGCAAGCGCTTCAACAGCCCCAACGACGGCTGCTACGACGCCACGGGCAACCTCTACTTCACCGACCCCCCTTACGGGCTGCTCCGGCAGGACGACGACCCCGCCAAAGAACTCCCCTTCAACGGCGTCTATCGATTGGATGCCGATGGTCAGATCCACTTGCTCATCGATTCTCTAAGCCGCCCCAACGGCATTGCCCTGTCGCCCGACGGCCAGACGCTCTATGTGGCAAATAGCGACCCCGCCCATGCCGTCTGGCTGGCTTACGACATCCGTGACGAAGGGCTTGCCAACGGCCGGGTCTTTTACGATGCCACCGATGCCGTGGGGCCTGAATTCAACGGCCTGCCCGACGGTTTGAAAGTGACTCCACAAGGCATCATCTTCGCCACCGGCCCGGGGGCGGTTTACGTGTTCGACTCCACCGGCTCTTTGCTGGGGCGTATCATTACGGGCAGGGCTAATTCCAACTGTGCACTCGGCAATGGTGGCCGGGCACTGTACATCACTTCCGACGATTATCTAACCAGGGTATGGCTGAAATGAACAAACGCATCCTCGTCGCAACCGATTCGTACAAGCACGCCTTGTCGGCGCCCGAAGCCTGTAAGGCCATTGCAAATGGCATCCGCCGAAGCCATCCCCAGGCCGATGTGGTGCTGTTTCCCCTGGCCGATGGGGGTGAAGGTACGGCGGCCATCCTGGCCTCTCACCTGGGCGCAGAACCTCGCCGGGCACTGGTGCACGATGCCCTCATGCGTCCGCTGGAGGTCACTTGGTATTATCTGCCTGCCGAGGGGGTTGCCCTGATGGACATGGCAGCTGCCAGTGGTATCCAACACCTGGAGCCAAGTGAACGAAACCCTATGCTCACCAGCACCTTTGGCACCGGAGAAGTGCTCAAAGCAGCGCTGGAGGCAGGCGCAAAAAAAATCTACCTCGGCATTGGTGGCAGCGCCACCAACGATGCCGGCATGGGCATGGCCAGTGCCTTGGGATGGAAATTCCTCGACGCCAACGACAGGGTCATCCCGCCCAAGGGTGCCAACCTCGAAAAAGTTTTTCGAGTGCTACCCCCCACCCATCCTTTCCCCGCGGAGCTGATCGTGCTGTGCGACGTGGACAATCCGCTTTTTGGCCCCAAGGGCGCCGCCTTCACCTTTGCCATGCAGAAAGGAGCAAGCGCCGATGACGTGCCCGTCCTCGATGCCGGTCTGCGGCATTTTGCCAAGTTTCTCATCGAATTGGCCGGGGAAGGAGTAAGCACATTGCCGGGTGCTGGTGCCGCCGGTGGATTGGGGGCTGGTGCCGTGGCGTTTCTGGGTGCCAGGCTCGTGCCGGGTGCCGAGGTCATCATGGAACTGACCCATTTCGACCAAGCCATCACCGGACGAGACCTCGTCATCACCGGTGAAGGGCAACTGGATGAACAAACGCTCCGCGGCAAACTCGTCGCCCGCGTATGTCAAAAGTGCCTGGAAGCCGGCGTCCCCGTAATAGCCCTGTGTGGCAAGGTGGTACTCGATGAACCTCGATGGCGGGAGATGGGCCTTTGTCTGGCTCGTTCCATCACACCCCCTGGCATGCCTCTCGAAAGGGCGCTGAAAAGTACCGCCGTACTCCTTGAACAAGCCGCTTTCGAAATTTTCTCAGAAGGTCAATGGCCTTGCAGTTGAGCAGGGAGCATTCACTTGCAGGCAACAAATCATTTATGCGCTTTCTCTGCCAGCCTTCTTTTCCTAAATTAGCGCCCGATCGAGGAAAACCAATGCCTGCGATCAGTCCCATCGAACATTCCACATGCACTGGCAGTCACTCGCCTGCTGCCACCCTCCCTTAAGCCGACAACTTGTGCTGGCCCTCGCCGGCAGCCCGTCCGACTCAACTGCTCGAAGGCCATTTATTCGTGGAACACATAACCAAACCAAACTTGTCTCCTATGACCAGACTTTACCCTTCTATTTTTTTCATCGCTTTTCTGCCTTTACTGCTCCTGAAGCCTGAAACCATAAATGGGCAGATCATTTTCGACAACTTCGACTCCTACCAGGTGGGAGCCACCACTGGAACCAGTGCCTCTCACTGGACTACCTGGAGCGGCACTGTGGGTGGCGCCGAAGACGGCATCGTCATCGATGGGCCGGCATTCTCTCCACCCAATAGCATGCTCATCGCCGAAGGGCAAATGCAAGACGTACTCCTGCTGCTTGGGAACCGGAGTTCCGGGCGATACTTGCTGCAATGGATGTGCTACATTCCCCAGGGCAAATCTGCCTACTACAACTTTCAACAGTCCGAAACGCCCGGTGTAGCCTGGAATCTCGAAGTTTTTTTCGCTTCGACCACACAAGGTGCCCCTTCCACTCCCGGCGTTGCCACGATTGGTCAAACCGGTACCACGTTCATGTATCCCGAAGACACTTGGTTCAAAGTGTCCCATGACGTTGACCTCGACAACAACCTCCTCCGCATTTACATAGACGATCAGCTCGTAGAGGAAATGACCTATACGGGGAACCTGGGCGCCGTGGATTTCTTCTCCATCAACGCCCAGAATCGCTATTTCATCGACGATGTGCTTTTCACCAACACGCCTGCCATGGTCACTTTCAGGGTGGACTTGGGCAATCTCACGCCTGATCCTGCCGGCGTTTTCATTGCCGGCAGCTTCACCGGCTGGAGCGACGAAGCCATGACCAACACGGGAGGCTCTGTTTACGAAATCACCAAATCCCTCGATGCCGGCACAACCGTGCAATACAAGTTCAAAAACGGCCCCAATGGCTGGGAGACGGCCATCGTTCCGCAGGGCGACCTGTCGGGGTGTGGCGTCGATGATGGCTTCGGAAACTACAACCGGGCGTACACTGTGTTGGGTGATGCAACACTCGATACAGTCTGCATTGGCTATTGTGTCTCCTGCGATCAGGTCAGTAGCACTGCTGATCGGCAACTCGACGCTTCGTTGCAGCTGTTCCCCAATCCGGCTTTCGGAAGTACCACCCTGCAATACAGCCTCGATGCACCCGCCACGTTGCGTCTGTCGCTGTTCGATGCAATGGGCAGGGCGAGATTCCAACACACCGAGTCGGCTTACGGCCAAGGCAGCATCAGCATTCCGCTCGATGACCTGCCCGCCGGTGTTTACACTTTGATGGTTCGCAACGACAAGGGCATTGCCGCCAGAAAGGTCGTTGTTCGCTAAGAATAATTTTCATGAGGTTTTACCGGCTTTTCCGGTAGCTATAGCCCACCCTCGCCTCGGGTGGGCTTTTTTAGTGTAGCGCTCGGAGCCTTTCCCTTTTTGCTCCATCCATCCCCACCGGCTTCATGCAGCGAGCCGGAATGGCAATGGAACCAGCTTTCCCACACCTGGGCCTGGAAGCGGCACCGGGTTGTAACACATGCCCAGCTACTCTCCATGCTGCTGGCGTAGGGATGGACTCAGTGAAGGATCAGTTTATGTGTGAGGGTCCCGAGATTGGTGTCGATATGGATGAAGAACAGTCCAGGGGGGAAGCTTTCGAGTTGAGGCAGGAAGATCCAGTTTCTTGCGTCTTTTTCCAAGGGCCAGCTTCTGCCTAAAATGTCGTGCATTGTTGCCGCAAGGATTTTAGTTTCTGGCGGGCCGAGCATTTGGGCGCCCTTTACGTGGGGAAAAAATTGCAACTGAAGGGCAGCAGGGGAGTTTGAGGTGGATGTGCTCGTCAAGACTTGGGAGAGCAAATCCCGGTGCACGATGCATGGTCGTAGGAAAGCCGACTCAAAATTTTGATTGGCGATCCAGGATGCCGCATGTCCAGGCCAATCGCTCCACGCCTGGGCATAAACAGATTGGGGAAAATCCTCCAAGATTTTTTGCACGTAGGCATTATAGTCGTGGTTGCCACTCATTTCATCCAGGGAGGGGCCAAACTCCGTGATGGCGAAAGGTAGGCCCAAATTGACCATGTCAGTGTATTGGTTTTGAGGGATGTCCAAGTCGGTCAGGTAAATGTCCAGGCCGGTCATATCCACCACGTCGGAACCAGGGTAGTAATGGGTTGGCTGGGGCAATCCGGGATAGGCCCAATTGGGGGCATACACCCAGATTAGGTTGTTGAGCTGATGGAAATTGGTGAAGTAATCGAACATGTCTCTATACAACTCGATGTAAGGCTGGGCATCGGAATCTCCTTGGAATCCATACCAAAACCAATCGCCATTCATTTCGTGGAGGGGCCGCCACAAAACCGTGACGCCCTGTTGCTGCAATTGCTTCAAGATATCAGCCATGAAGTCCAATTGCTCCGTCCATTCGTCGAAACCATCTTGGCCAGGGGTGGTCAGTTTCCAGATGTCAGTGGCGGTGAGGTCCCACGTGTCTCCGCCAGTCCAGGGGTTGTCGGGCAGCATACCCAGCTCGATGAGACCGCCACCCTCCTGCCAGTTTACGCACAGTTGGATGAAAGCCGGATAGTCGATTTCCTCAGGTGCGGGCCTTAGCAATCCTCCCAAGATAGCGGGCCAGCGGTTCGTCTGCTGGTGGATGGGTGCCACGAGTTCCTCGAATTGGTCGAGGTTCCAACCCAAGTTTTGCCCCAGCATGAGGCAGCGCGCCGAGTCCTGATGGAAGTTTGCGAGGAATTCATAGGTCTGATGAGCGCCTTCAGAGGCATTGGGATTGGAAAGGACTTGACCAAATGAACTACCCATCGCCATTAGGAGGAGAAAAATAGGAAAGACAAAGTGGTACATGCGTGTGGTTTGAAATGGAAAGTAAGGCGAGAGATAACCGAATAGTCCTCAAAGTAATGTTTCCAAGAGAAAAACGCTCCCGACCGCTCTTGCGATTCTCAGGACCTCAGAAGCAATCCACCTGCGCACTTGTATTGGAAAGGAACAAAAGGCCACCCCGTTAGCCCGCCAGCACTGCATTCTCGATCCGCACTGGCTTATTTACGGTGCAGTCAGTGGACTCGTGAGCGTACTGCAAAAAGTGTCCGTGGAATGAACAAGCATGTGCCCATAGCCTGTCGCATGGGCTGTTGACACTTTCAGGTGCAAGTGAGCAGGTTGTGTGCCCGTAGCGCTGCATTCCTGCCTCCTTGCCAGGCGGCAGACCGGGCTCGATAGCGGAGCCGGCAGAAGGCGAAGGGGCCCAAAAAAATTTTCATGCTGATGACTTTTTTCAGGGGGCTCACTTCTTCCATTGCCTGGCACCAAGCTTTGCTTGCCATTCTCTCATCTCATGACGACGATCTTTTTAGAAACGGCTCTGTTGCCGTCGGAAGCAAGCAGCCAGTAAATCCCTTCAGGCAAGGCGTCAACGGGGATGTCGAGCGTCCCTGAAACGCCGGGAGGGACAGTTTTCTCCCATACTGTTCTACCCCAAGCGTCTCTGAGCTCGAGGACGAGGGTTCGAATGGCCGGGAAGGTATAGCTTATTTGCAGACGATAGCTCGTCGGGTTGGGATAGCTCTGCAGCCACCCCCCGCCTGCTACTTGGGCCGTTGACGTGATTTGGTCGACGAAAATCGAATCGAGGATGACAGTACAGCCTGCCACATCCGTCACCTCTACCCGATAGAAATGACCACCCTCCAGGCCCATGGCGTCCTCCCCGTCAAATACCAGGCTATCGCCGAGGAACCACATCACCTGATAGGGGGGGATGCCGCCCGACACCGTAATGAGCACTGACCCGGCTTGATTCGCTGGGGGCAAGATTTCGGGGATGATCGTATCGATGGTGATTTCAATGTGGAACAATGGTTCGAATACGTTGAAGCTATCTACGAAGACACAGCCCACACTATCGGTGATGGTCACCGAGTAGATCCCTGCTGGCAGGCTGTCTATGATACTCATGGTATCACCCGTGCTCCACTGGTAGGCGTAAGGGGATAGGCCGCCAGAAGCCGTGAGGAAAATGGCCCCATCGCTTCCTCCGCGACAGGTTACGTGTTTGATCAGGGGGTTCGGCTCGATCATCGACGGGCTGACCAACACGGTAAAGCTACACGTGGAAGTGTTGCCACTTGCATCGCTGGCTTCGTAGCTCACGGTGGTCATGCCCTCAGGGAACGAGGTTCCTGATGGCAGGCCTTCGATGAGCGTCAGGGTAATGGGAGGGCAGTTGTCCGAAACGTCGGGGTCGGCATAGGTAATCACTAAGCTGTCACAACCGGTAACCTCGATGGAAGGAGGGCAGGTTAGCTGCGGAGCAAGGGAGTCAACTATGGTGATTCGTGCAGAATCAGACGCCACATTGCCAGCTGCATCCACCACGAAGAGTATCACCCAATTCGAACCAACATCGGTGCAGTTGAATGCCTGGCGATCCAAGTACATCGTATCGATACCACAATTGTCGGAACTGCCATCATCGAGTATGGGCGCCGAGATAAAGGCCATGCCGCTGCCGTCCAATTCGATCGTGAGATCCTTGGCCGATGCCACCGGGGGCTCCTCATCGGCCATTACACTGATGGTGACGGAAAGGGAGTCGGAACAACCATTGGCGTCGGTCACGGTGACGGTGTAGCTGCCCGGACCGAGTTCAAGCAACAAGGAGGTCGTGTCGCCCGTGCTCCATAGGTAGCCATACGGCCATGTTCCTCCGGATACATGCACGTAGGTGGAGTCAGCCGTACCGCCTGGGCACTCAATCTGTGAAGTAGTGATGAAAAGCGCTAAAGAGTCGGGTTCGTTGACAGTGGCACTTGCCTGCAGCGTGCATCCACTGGCATCGGTAATGGTTAACTGGTACTGACCAGCCGACAGCGATTCCAGGGTTTGCGAGGTGTCGCCTGTGCTCCACGAGTAGGTGTATGGTTCGGTACCGCCAGTAGGCAGAGCAGTTACCGCTCCGTTTTGTTCCCCTGCACACCTGACGTAGGTGATGTCAAATGCGACTTGTAGGGAATCGCAGCCGAAGGGGTTTACGATTCCACAAGCGGTACTGGTACAGCCATGGGCGTCGGTCGTCGTGACGCAGTAAGTACCCGGAGAGAGACCGGAGATTTGTTGGGTGGTGTCACCCGTTTGCCACAGCCAGGTGTAAGGTGCTGTGCCTCCCGAGGCCTCCGCGGTGGCTGTCCCGTCCCCAGCTCCTACTGCTGTTTCGCTGGTGGTGGTCACGGTTGTTTCGAGCGCTGGGGGTTCTTGTATGGTGATGTACAGTGAATCCGTACAGCCATGCCCATCGATTACTATGGCACTGTAATTCCCTGGCGGAAGTTGCTCGACGGTAGTTGTGGTGTCACCCTGTGACCATAGGAATGAGTAAGGTGGGGTGCCTCCATTTGCCTCGATGGTGGCACTCCCATCTGCGCCTCCATGACAGCTGACGTGGTTGATTTCGATGGCGGAGAGCAGCAGTTCATCCGGCTGGGCAAGCGTGATCAATTGTTCCAGCACACACATGCTTGCATCGGTGACCGTCACTGAATAGGTGCCCGCGGAGAGGCCTGTAATCTGCTGGGTGTTTGCGCCGGTGCTCCACTGGTAGGCATAAGGCTCACTCCCCCCTGCTGGTTCAGCGGTGAGGGTTCCGTCGGCAGATCCATGGCATGTGGGCTCGGTGGCTGATATGCTCAGGCTCATCGAGGAGCAATCGAAGCTGTTGACTACGACCGTTTGGGAAGCCGTACAGCCATTGGAGTCGTTGACTGTGACAGAATAGCTTCCCGGAGGGAGACCTGTGATTTGCTGGGTGGTGTCGCCGGTGCTCCACATATAGGAATACCCAGGCGTGCCGCCACTGGGATTGGCTGTAGCAGTTCCATCGTTGGCACCTGCAGCAGTCTCGCCAGTGGCGGTGGCATTTGGGTGCAATGGAGGAGGAGCTATTATCTGGGCCGTGTCGGCTGCGGTGCATCCCAATGAATCTGTTACGGTCAGGCTGAAGAAACCTGCTGACAAGTTCATGGCTACAGCGGTGGTGTCGCCATTCGACCAGAGGAATGAATAGGGCAGCATGCCTTGAGTAGCCGTTGCAAAGGCCTGTCCAGTGCTATCACCAGCGCAAAGCACATGTATCACTGAATCGATCGTCACATGTACAGGTGCTACTTCGGTGACGACAGCCGTGTCGGCATCCGTGCATCCGTTAGCTATGTCCGTAACCACCAGTACGTAGGTGCCCGGCGCAGTTACGAAAACGGTCATGGAATCAGCAGGGCCCTGAATGCCTGGCCCAGTCCAATTGAAAGCCAAGGGTCCTGAGCCAGTGGAATTGCTACCGTCGAGCAGGAATCCGGTGTTACAAGAGAGAATGCCATCGGGGCCTGCGTCGGCCACGGGGGCAAGGGTATCGGCACTCACCTGAGCGGCATCCGTTGCCGTACAGCCGTTTTCGGTATTGGTGACGGTGAGCACGTATGTGCCCGGTTCATCGACACTTGGCGTCAGGGTTGTGTCGCCTTCGACGATGTGTCCGTCCGGGGTGGTCCACAGGTAGGAGAAATTGGCTCCCGATGAAGAACCCGAGCCGTCGAGCACGACTGTGGAGCTGGCACAGGTAAGGGTTGTGTCGGGGCCTGCGTCGGCCACGGGGGCAAGGGTATCGGCACTCACCTGAGCGGCATCCGTTGCCGTACAGCCGTTTTCGGTATTGGTGACGGTGAGTTGATAAGTGCCAGCGGCGTCGACGATTGGCGTGGCGGTATTGGCTCCCGAAACGATGTGTCCGTCATTGGTTGACCATTGATAGCTAATGTTTGCCCCCGAGGAAGAGGCGGTACCATCGAGTTGCACTGCCGGGTCGGCACAGGTGATTTCCATGTCGGGACCAGCGTTGGCCGTAGGAGTTGTGAAGTTGGCCATCACGGAGGTATTGTCGGAGGCGGAGCAGCCATTTTCGGTGTTGGTCACTGTAAGGGTATAGGTGCCCGCAGCGCCAACAGTCGGATGGAGGGTGTTGGCTCCGCTGATGATGAGTCCGTTGCTTGTCGTCCACTGATAGACGAAGTTGGCCCCAGAAGAGGAGCCTGATCCGTCGAGGGTGACCGTTGGGTTTGTACAGTTGATTTGCTTGGTAGGTCCTGCTTCGGCGGTGGGTGGGGTGGTGTTACTCAGGATGGTGACGGTTGTCGATGCCGTGCAATTGTTTCCGTCAGTGACAGTAACTGCATGCGTGCCAGCTGGCAACGTGGCTGTTGCTCCTGAAGCCCCCGTACTCCACAGGTAGGTGTAGTTGCCAACGCCACCGGAAGCCTGTGCGGTGGCGGAGCCAAGGGGGTTGAAGCAAGTGGCGTTGGTCTGGTTGATGATCGACACGGAGAGAGGGGGAGGTTGGGTGATGGTGATGGAACTCGTACCCGAACCTCCGAAATTGTTTGTAACGGTGACCGTGTAAGTGCCAGCGGGCAGGTTGGTTATTGTCTGGGTGTTGGCGCCGTTCGACCACATGTAGTTGTAGGGTCCCCCACCGCCGCCCGAGGCCATGGCTGTGGCGGTGCCATCGTTCCCTCCAAAACAGCTGACGTTGGTACCAGTGACTACCACGGTGATGGGGCCACCACCCCCCATGAGGGTGCCGGAAGCCGTGGTCGTGACGATGGCATCCCCGCTCGTACTTCCATTCCCATTGGCGAGGTTGGCTGCGGCATACATCGTAATGGTACCCGACCCCGAGGCCGGCGAGGTCCAGTCCACGGTGAATGTGACAGAATTGTTTGTGTATGGTTGGGCAGGGTTGTGCTCATGGTAAGTGCGTCCTCCGGAAGTCTGGATGGTAGAGCCCGGACCCGGGTTGCTCATGGTGCCAGCATTGTTGTTGTTGGCATCGAGAGCCACCATCTGAAAGCCGGCCAACTGGGGTACCGTATTTGTGCGGGTGACAGTGACGCTGATGGAGTAAGTGGTATTGGGCATGATCGTAGAAGGCAGGCCGCTGATGGTGACCATGCCCATGCCGGCCCCCCCAGAGTGACAGCCACCATTGGAAGCAGCACATGTGTTGAAGGTCGGAGGAGCTCCTGTGTACCCATTGGGTGGATTGCTGGAAAAAGACAGGAAAAGGTAGGCGGCGAGGAGAGCAAAGAAAACTGAGCGGATGGTTGCACTTCTCTTCATTTGCAGCAACGTTTGTACCTGGCGAGGCTACGCAGGCAATTCGTAATTATTGATGGATTCCAGAATATTTCGAAGGAAGTGCAGGGCGAAAATAGTTATTCAAGGATAATTTGGAAATGGCCCCTCACATGCTGTATTCTGAAAAACTATAACTGTAAAATACCTGACACTTGGGTGTTGGGTGCTATTTGTTGAAGGCGTTCACCGGGGAATGACAACCGAGCGAATCGTTGGTGGGCAGATCCCATGGGGTGAGCGTACTGCAACGAAAAGGCCAAGCTCGAGAAGAAAAGCTGCGGTCGTTTTTTCCGTATCCTTTTGCCGGTGACTGGTGCAAGGGAGTAGGCTGTTGGCGCCCGGGAGCACGAGTCGTAGGTTGGCCTTGGTTCAGAAAAGCCTTCCAAGGGCAGCTAAGCCGAGGGTACACGGCTCCGTACCTACGCGCGGCGAAGCACGCGCACCCCTCCAGCATGCAAGGAGGTGCCCAAACACTTATCAGCATACGGCTTTTTGCAGTGGACTCGGCAAAAGACATGCTTGCCTTACTCCAGCTCCAGGTTGGGATGGATGGTGCCCTGCTCCTTGTAGAAATCGGTGATGATGTGAATGACCTCCTGAGGTTCATCGACGAGGCTGAAGAGGTTCAAGTCTTCGGGGTTGATGTTGTGTTCCCGTTCGAGCATCACCTCTTTGATCCAGTTGATGAGCCCCGACCAGTAACTTTTGCCAACGAGGATTACAGGAACTGGGCTGATGCGCTTGGTTTGTACCAGCGTGAGCACTTCGAAAAGCTCGTCCATGGTACCAAACCCACCAGGCAAGACCACGAAGGCTTGGGCGTACTTCACGAACATCACCTTGCGGACGAAGAAGTAGCGGTGGTTGAGGTTCTTGTCGGGGTCGATATAAGGGTTGTGACTTTGCTCGAAGGGTAGGGAAATATTCAAACCCACGGAGACACCTCCATACAGGTAGGCGCCTTTGTTCCCGGCTTCCATGATGCCCGGACCTCCACCCGTGATGACGCCCCAACCTTCTTCGGTGAGCAGGCGGGCTATGTCCACGGCAGCTTTGTAGTATGGATGGTCTGGCTTGGTGCGTGCCGAGCCAAAGATGGACACGCAGGGTCCAATGAGATTGAGGCGTTCAAAGCCATCGACGAATTCGGAGATGACCTTGAACATGGTCCAGGAGTTTTCCGCTTTGAGGAAACCCCATTGCTTCATGTTGGGCTTGGCGGCGGGGACGCCATTGGAGCGATGTGTGTTTTCCATAATTTTTTCTTTTGGTTCACAGGATGGTGCGGGGTCTGGGTAGTTAGGTGAAAAAAGCCTGCCGAAAACAGGATGCTTTCGGCAGGCTTTGCGAGTTAGGTCTTTTTGAGCAAAAACAAAAACGATTCGTGGTTAATATTGGTAGCAAAGGGCCTTAGACCGAACTGGTTTCGCCCTGGCGTCGACGTTGGAAGACGCCCACGTGCATATCTACATCTTCCTCGGTGATGGTCTTGCCGCTTAGGATGATTAGGCGCTCCACCACATTGCGCAGTTCACGGATGTTGCCCGTCCAGTTGAACCCCTGAAGGGCGGCTACCGCACCGGGTTCGATCTTCTTTGGCGGGATGCCGTATTCCTCACAGACCTGGGCGATGAAGTAGTCCACCAAAGCGGGGATGTCTTCTCTGCGTTCGTTGAGCGGAGGCACTTCGATGATGATGACGGCGAGGCGGTGGTAGAGGTCTTCGCGGAAGCGCTTGGCTTCGATTTCCTTGATGAGATCCTTGTTGGTGGCTGCGAGTACGCGCACATCTACCTTGATTTCCTTGTCGCCCCCCACGCGAGTTATTTTGTTTTCCTGGAGAGCCCTGAGCACTTTGGCCTGGGCGTCGAGGCTCATGTCGCCAATTTCATCGAGGAAAATGGTGCCGCCGTTGGCCAATTCGAACTTGCCGGGTCGGGACTTGTGTGCAGAGGTGAAGGCACCTTTTTCATGGCCGAACAATTCGCTTTCGATAAGCTCGGAAGGAATGGCGGCACAGTTTACTTCGATGAGGGGGCCGTCGCGCCGGTTGCTCTTGGCATGAATCCAGCGAGCCACGAGTTCTTTGCCCGTTCCGTTCTGACCCGTGATGAGCACGCGGGCTTCGGTGGGCGCCACGGTCTCGATGGTTTGCTTGACGCGTTGCATGGCCGGGGAATCACCAATCATGTCCATGGTTTTGGCCCGAGCCACTTTGCGCTGAAGCACCTTTTTTTCTTGTATGAGGGAATTCTTGTCGAGGGCGTTTCGAATGGTGATGAGCAGGCGATTGAGTTCGGGGGGCTTGACTACGTAATCGAAAGCACCTTTTTTGACGGCCTCCACGGCGGCATCGATACTGTTGTTGGCCGACACCATGATGACCGGCATCTCGGGGTTGAGTTCGAGCACCTTTTCGAGGGCATCGAGGCCGTTCATGCGGGGCATGGTGATGTCCATCAGAATGAGGTCGTACTCCGACTTTTTGACGCAAGCCAAGCATTCCATGCCATCGGTGGCTTCGTCCACGGTGTACTTTTCGAACTCGAGGATTTCTCTGAGGGTGCGCCTGATAGGCGCTTCGTCATCAACGATGAGGATTTTTGCCATGGGGATTATGATGTTTAATTCTCTGATTGCTACACATTCCAAAAATTGCCAACCGTAGCAAGCGCCCCGTTTAACGCCACCTCCGAAGGAAGGTTACAGCGTCGGGGGAAACTTCCTTGGGCAGGCTGTCAAAGGTAGGCAAAAGCCAAATTGCCTTCCATGTTGACAGAACTCGGAACCAGGGATTTACGAGGCAACTGGATGGGTTGCCTGCTGGGGGGTATGGCAAAAGTAACAACAAGAGACCTCAACACCCACATTCCAGGCAATTGAACATAGAAAAAAAGTCAAGTTGATTTTTTTTTCTCTGAACTCCCCTTTAGCCATCGAGGCAAGCTTTCAGATCGTGCAAGCTGCGCACCAACAAGTATTGCCGGTTGAAGTGCAACAAACCTTTGCGCCGAAGCTTGTTGAGGACGGTGGTGACGGTCTGGCGGCCTGTCCCGGCAATTTCACCCAATTCTTGGTGGGTCAGCATGGGCTTGATGACGAATTCGAGGCCAGCGGGCCTGCCATAACGCTGTACCAATTCGAGCAACACATGGACGATGCGGTCTTCTGCACGCAAATGCACCAGTCGAAACAAGCGCTCCCGTCTGCGTTCTTGGCCGTCGAGCAACTGGCGCATGAGCGCCGGGTAAAGTTCGGGATGCATTCCCAGCGTTCCTTTGAGTTTGGCAATGGGCAGGCTGCGCACACGGGTCTCGTAACTGACAGCCACGGCCATGCATTCCGGGGGAACACTGTCAATGAGGGCTCCCACATTGAGCAGGTCGCCTGGCAAGCAATAGTCGTCGAGCAAGTCCACTCCATGGGTGTGGTACAAAATCTTGACGACCCCCTTTTCTACCCGATATACATTTCGCTGTGTTTCGGCTCCATTGAAAATGGCAGCACCCCTTTTGAACTGCTCGATTGGACAGTCCTGGAACAAGGTGTCGAGGGTCGGGGAAAAAATTTCTGGGGAAAATCGCGCCCTTTGGGAAGTGGCGCTTGGCATGTTTCTGAGAGTCATCATGGCTTCAAGATTTGATTCGGCCCATTAGTTAGTGAGTTGGCACAAGCCTGACAGATAGAGCTGGTATTTGTTCCAGGATGGAGTGCAGGGCTAAAAACACCACTTTCGAAAGGGCTCATCATTTTGGTGGTTCTTTATTCGGGTCTTGGTGGTTCAAGGGAAGTGTCGCTGGGTCGATTTCTTGGCTCCGGCGATTCTCATGCATGGATTTCTGCGTGAGGGGTGAGGTGTGAAGGGTCGAGCTGGTCGTAACGGAAAGTCCGGTTCCTCAACCATTCCATTCCACATCACATTCACCGTCAATATGAAGCCTTTTACCTGCACTCAACGACGCATTAAAAACCAGAGAACACCCTTCACAAAGCCTAATCGAGTCTGGCATCAACCGAACTTGGCCTTTTCGAAGGGAACACTTTCCATAAACTAATACGCTTGTAATGGGCTTTCAGGATTGCACAAACCCTCAATTCATACACAACGAGAGGCCGGCAAGCTGCGTTGAGGGGGCTCTCAGACCAAATCGAGGTTCCATGAAATATTTTCTGATCGTCATTTTGACTAGTGCTCCCCTTGCCTGGCGTGCCAGCTGCCAATCCACTGATACCATTTATCGATTCAAATTGTCGCGCGAGGCAGCCCTGTTGGGTGCCGGCCTGAGTGGCATGGCTGCATCATTGATTCTGGACAAAGGCCTCGACCCGTTGAGTCCCGAACAGATTGCGGCACTCGACCGAGAAGATGTTCCTGCTTTCGACAGAAGCTCCCTCGACAATTATTCCCAGACAGCGCACAAGGTGAGTAACATATGCTTGTATGGCTCAGTAGTGATGCCTTTGGTGCTCATGACTGACAAGGACATCCGCCGCGATGCCCCTGCGATTGCCCTTCTTTTTGGTGAAGCCATGTCGCTTACGAGTGCCGTCACGGGCATCACGAAGAGGGTTGCGCTGCGCCCCAGGCCATACATGTACAATGAATCCGTTTCACTTGAGGAAAAGTCCACCGTCAATGGTCGGTTTTCCTTTTTTTCAGGCCACGCTTCCTACACGGCAACGATGTGTTTTTTCGCCGCCACGGTGTGGACGGACTACCATCCACGGCGCCCCGAAAATACACTCATCTGGACGGGTGCGGCCACCCTTCCCGCCATCACAGCCTATCTGCGACACCAAGCTGGAAAACATTTCCTGAGCGACGTGGTGACCGGGTACGCAGTGGGTGCCTTGATCGGTTACGCAGTACCAAAATTGCATCGCATCCAGCCCGGCAAGCGGCAGCAGTTGCGCTTCTCTTCCGCCTCCATCGATGGCACTCCCGTGCTGGTGATGCGCATGCAGTTTTGAATCCTGTCACCTTTCGACATCGCCAGGCCTTCATCGGATTCGGTCTCTTGGTGTTCGCTCGAGACTGCTCGAGTGAAAACGGCCGCAGCTCGAAGTGTTTGCCCCTTGCATACATTCCGGGCAGCTAATAGGATCAAAATTTTTGGTACTCTCGTCACCGGCCGATGGCCAGGGGCCTTGGGGTCGTCCTTTCCATCTCCGGGAGCGGGCAGTCTGCTCATCTACTTTTGGCCTTTCCTCTCATCTTCACTCGCCATCGAGCGGCCCTCCACGCGAGCCACGAAGCATTGCTCGTACGTGGCGAGTCCCTGTAGCTGATAGTTCCGAAACAAATAATCGATGTAGTTCCGATTGCAGACCATGATCGTATCACCTGGCTGTACCCGCTTCGGGAAATCTTCGAGCTCGATTTGATAGCCCTTGCGGCGGTTGTAGAGTCCGGCGTAATAGACCGCCTGGGCTTCGAATACGGGCGCTACCAACTTGAATTTCCGCAAGCTGCCATGGTGGGCTTCGATTTCTTTGAAAAGGTATCCATACTTGTTTTCATCCTCCTGCCAAACGGGGTTCCATACCTGTGCAATCACCTTCGAATAAGGTAAGATGCCAAACCCCACCACTCCAGCTATGGCCAACCCGACGACCGTAGGCTGAAAAAGGGGATTTGTCCAGTTCAAGTGCAAAAGCTCCATGGTCTTCCAGAGACCAATTCCCGCCAGCATGGCCAATAGCGGATATGCTGCCACGTCGTAGTGGGGCAGCTTGGTGTGCGCTGAAGAAATGACCAATAGATGAGTTGCTGCACAGGCAGTAAGCAGCAAAACGAAGTCCTTCATTTTTTGGGAAGCCTTGAAAAAAAGCATGGCCAAGGGCACGGGCAACAACCATAGCCAGGGCTGAAAATGGCCTTCCCAAAACTGGAGCAGGAAGAAATACCAGGGGGCGTGGTGTTCCTCGATGACGGTGGTGTAGCGATGAAGCATTTCATAATACAGCACCCGTCCGGCAAAACCAGGTTGTTGCCACTCCATGAATGCCACCCAGCCTCCGCAGCTCAACACCACCACGGTAGCAGACACCCACAAGGCTCTTTGCCTCAACAGCCAGCTCAATTTTCCTTTGTAAATGGCATAAAGTGCCATACCGGGCCAAAACATGGCCCCGAAGAGGTATTTCGTCAGAAGGGAAGCAATGGCAGAGGCGCTCAACAGCACCCACCATTTTACCCGAGCTTTTCTGTCTTCCTCGTTCAACAGCACATAGAAGGCCAACACACCCATCAACATGTACAAGGCCAGCGGAGCGTCGTGATCGCCAGTACGGGCAGCATGCTCGCGAACGAATCCCGAGGAGGTGGCGAGCACGAAAGCACTCGTCCAACCTGCGGGCCACATATCGAGCTTGTTATGGAAAAACCAGAGAATAAACAACATGGCACCCAAGGCGGCAAGGGATGCCGGCAGCCGCAGCGCCAGTTCCGTGGTGCCAAGTACTTTCAAAAAAATCACCTGTATCCATGTGGTAAATGGTGGCTTGCTGTTGGGGTGCAGGGCTCCTTTCGGGATCCAGTGGTCGTAATCGGGCAGGTAGCGCCCCTGTTCCGCCATGTACGCGGCCCGCATGGCAAACAGCGATTCGTCCCAGGCCCTCACAGGCGCCCGGCCCAAATGGACGAAAAGAGGAAAGGCTAGCACCCCCAGCATCCCTGCCATTAACCACCTCGAAGGAGTTTTTTGCCACATCATGAAATCATCAATAGAATTGGTGCGGAAGGTAGTAGAAATGTGGAATTTGAAGCAGATGGAAGCGAGCTGCCAATTTTCAATTAATTTCCTTCCAAATTTTTTACGAAAATATGGAATGAGAAAATGGTGTATGCTTGGTGATTTGCACCAAGGAAATCACCGTTCGAAATCCCTCTTTTCTATCGCCGAGGAGCACCGCCATTTTTCTTCATCATTTTATGGTGCCGGCGATCGATGTTGGATAGAAAAGCGGAGGATTCCAACCTGTCCGGCTATCGCCAGGCGAGACGGGGAACATCCATCACTCTCTGAATCAGAAAGCGCTTCAGTCAAAGTGAATATTTTATGATTCAGGGCATGACGGAAGTTCCTCAAATCCTCATATCCTCAAATCCTCAAATCCTCCCTGCCTGCCCTGTCTGACGACAGGCAGGCTGTCCGGCGGCCAGACCTGTCTGTCGACAGACAGGCGGGTCGGCAGACCTGTCTAACGCCAGGCAGGCAGGAAATCCTCAAATCCTCATATCCTCATATCCTCAAATCCTCCCTGCCTGACGGCAGACCTGTCTAGCGCCAGGCAGGCAGGAAATCCTCACATCCTCACATCCTCACATCCTCACATCCTCATTCGCCGGCGCTATAAAATATAACCACGTTTTCAACCCGCCGAAGCAGCTCGAACGCAGTGCCCATTTTGTGAAGATTCCGAAAAATAAAACGGTGCGAATTGCTCCCCAGCCTTTGACACAAATGGGAAACTGCCATAGAGTCGTAAATCGACTTTTCGAGGTCCATCGCCAATATCTCAATGGGAAGGTTATCTTTGGCATGGTTGCATGCACCAACGCATATTTCGATCATGACAAAGAAGAAGAGCGAAAAAGAAAAATTGAAACGGAAGCTGGTAGCCTATTTTTTTCGCAATGGTTACTTGCGCAAGGCCGATCCCGAAAAAAGAAAAACACTTGGCCAGGCCTATAAAAAGGGCTATGAGATAAGATTGGTTGCGTACGACGAAAAGGAAAAAGCAGAAATAATAAAATTGCTGAAAACTTTTGGCTTCAAGCATGGAAGGGCTTATGTGAAATCTCGGCGAACGGTGCTGCCCATATATGGCAAGAAACAGGTGGAAGAATTTTACGACCTCATCATGAGCTTGTCGCGTTCATCCAATCGCCTTGGAAAGTAAATAACTTGACTTTCACTTCGATTTCTCATTCCTCGAGGCCTGCCACGCCGATTTGACTTGGTATCTTCGTGGATGCACATTCAGAAACCCTTGAGCCGTGTTTTCTTCAATAATTTTTCATCAATGGATTTACGCAAATTATTGCTGCTGTTAATGTCGTTTTCCGCAGCTACTTCGCTGGTAAGCCAGTCCTTTCTTCGTGCCCAGGGACAGGCAATTGTAAATGAAGCAGGTGACACCGTCCGCTTGCGAGGCATGGGCCTCGGTGGCTGGATGTTGCAGGAGGGATATATGCTGCAAACGGCTGGTTTTGCCAATGCGCAACATCAGATCAGGCAGAAAATCGAGCAGTTGATAGGCCCTGAAGATACTCAGCTGTTTTACGATCACTGGTTGGCCAATCACGTGCGTGAGGCCGATATCGATTCGCTCAAAGCCTGGGGTTTCAACTGTGTGCGCCTCCCCATACATTACAACCTGTTCACGTTGGCTGTGGAAGAGGAACCCATACCGGGGCAACATACCTGGCTGTCAAAGGGCTTTGAGCTGACAGACAGCCTCATAGCCTGGTGCAAAGAGAGAGAAATGTACGTCCTCCTCGATCTGCATGCTGCCCCGGGCGGCCAGGGATACGACCAAGGCATTTCCGATTACGATCCTTCCAAACCCTCCTTGTGGGAAAGCCAGGCCAACCGCGACAAAACAGTGGCACTATGGAAAAAACTGGCCGAGACATATGCCGATGAACCGTGGGTGGCTGGTTATGATCTCCTCAATGAACCCAACTGGGATTTGCCCGGCAACTTGCTCCTGAGAGACCTCTACATGGAGATCACCGACTCTATCCGAATGGTAGATACCACACATATCCTATTCATTGAAGGAAATTGGTTTGCCAATGATTTTACCAATTTAACCCCACCTTGGGACGACAACCTCGTTTACAGTCCTCACAAATATTGGTCAATAAATGACCAGGCCTCGATTCAATGGGTGCTCGATATAAGGGATGAATACGACGTCCCGATCTTTTTTGGAGAATGTGGCGAAAATTCCAATGCCTGGTTTGCCGATGCCGTAAGACTTTTCGAGCAAAACGGCCTGGGTTGGGCCTGGTGGCCTATGAAAAAAGTGGAATCCATCGCCGGGCCGCTGTCGGTGAAGAAGCCAGCTGGCTATCAGGCCTTGCTGGATTACTGGAATGGCACCGGTCCCTTGCCTACTCCCGCTTCCGCCAAGGCAGCATTACTCCAGCTGACAGAGAATCTCAAAACCGAAAATTGTGTCTTTCAAAAGGACGTCATCGATGCGCTCATGCGGCAACCCTTCGACTATTCCGCCATTCCATACAGGATCCAAAACATTCCTGGCGTCGTTTTTCCAACCGATTTTGACATGGGCGTACCGGGGTCTGCTTATTTCGACACCGACTTGGCCAATTACCATGTGAGCACTGGAACCTACACCCCCTGGAACAATGGTTGGGTTTATCGCAACGACGGGGTGGATATTGAGCAAACCCAGGATGTGGTTTACACGAATGGCTACAACGTGGGATGGCTTGCCAATGGCGAGTGGATGCAATATTCGGTCAACGTGGCCAATACTGCCGTTTATGATGTAGAGGTCAGGGTAGCCGCTGCCGGCACCGACGGCTCCTTTCATCTCGCCATTGACGGAGCCGATCTATCACTCCCGGTGAATGTGCCCAATACAGGAGGATGGCAAAGCTGGCAAAGCCTTACGGTGCCCAATGTCATGTTGAGCAGCGACAACCACAAACTCCGCATTTACGTGGATGATCAAGGCTTTAATCTGGGGGGAATGCGATTCATCGAAAAAGGCCCTGCTTCCAGCATTAGTACTTTTTTCGTTTCGGCCTACACCCAGGATGAAAGTACCGTGCAACTCAACGTAAACAAACCCCTCCAAGGCCCTCTGCCGCCAGCGCCTGCTGGTTTCTCCATTTTCGTGAATGGAATTGCCGTGCCCATTTCAAGCGTGTCGCTTGACAATGCCAATCCCCGCATTATTACATTCGGCGTCGATCATACTTTCAAGGCCAGCGAAACCATCACCATGTCCTATGACGGAGGGCCTGTCGTCGCCTTCGATGGCACACCGCTGAATCCGTTCAGTATGCGGTTGGTCAAGAACACCATTCCTCGCATTCATCCCGTACCTGGCAGGGTGGAAGCCGAAGACTTCTTTTTCCAGTCGGGAGTTCAATTGGAACCGACAAGCGATGTGGGCGGGGGATACAACATCGGCTACCTCGATGCGGGTGACTTCCTCGACTATTACATCGATGTGGCGCAGGCTGGCACCTTTGACGTCGCTTATCGCACCGCATCATTGAGTGAGACGGGAGCCATTCAAATGCAATTGATCAGCCCCGAGGGTGTGGCCACACCCCTCCACTCGGTAAGTTTCCCTCCAACGGGTGGCTGGCAAACGTGGAGCACTACACACAAAACCCTCGTGCTTCCCAACGGCCTGCAACACATCCGCATCCTCATTACACAACCATTGTTCAACATGAACTGGTTTGAGTTTACATTCCTCACTGCCACCCAGGATGCCAACGCCCCGCTTGCAGTGAAGCTGTACCCCAACCCCACTACAGGCATTCTCCACCTTGAAACAACCCGCGAGCACGGCACGGTTACCGGGCTTCAGATTCTCGATGTCTTGGGAAGGGTGGTTTTGAAAAAAGAATTCGACCATCGCCCTCTCTTGCAGACAACCCTCTACCTTCAATCCTTGAACCCTGGAACCTATCTTCTCATGATTCAAACAGACGATGGTTCGATGGGCACCAAGCGGTTCTTGCTGCATCATTGAATCAGCCGAGCCCGACAATCCTTGCCTGAAAAATAGCGATGACTTTAGGAGAAGCGAGACTTTTCGACGGGAGCATTACCTCAATTGCCATTCTCTTTTCTTTTTATAGCGCTGGCGAATGAGGAATCCCTGTCTGCCCGACTGCAGACAGGGATTCAGCGCGCTCCAAATCCTCAAATCCTGAGCGCACTGCAAAAAGTCACTTTACTTCGAAAAATTAAAAATCTCACTCCTGACAGCACTCCGAGTTCCGCTTTTCTATTCCACATCAATTGCCGGCACTATATAAATGCAACATATTAGCCGAATGGCTGGAGATGATGATTTTATTATTTCTTCCCAATAACTCCAATATGCTCAACATGACATGGCGGCGGGAGGTGAGAAATCATCCGTTCGCTTTTGTGGTCGATGTAGGAGGAGCCAAATGTAGGCTAAATTCCGGTGCAAGAGCTGGGTTGGCACGAAGGGGTCTCCATGTAGCTCCTATGCCACTGGATGCATCATTTTTCAACTTGTAGCCTTGGGTGCCCTTCGCAACTTTTCCGCCATTTCGAAGTCGAGTTCCTGTGCGTAGGGCCCGTAGGCATCGACAATGAGGCCTTTTAGACCATCCTTGCTCTCCACGGCATATACCACGGCGTTGTCGTCGGGGTCGCTAAAACCTTCGAAGCGGTGCACCTCGACTATCTCGAACGCATCGGGTTTGAGGTCGATGTCTTTTTCATTACAGCGGATGCAGGACGCCTGAAGGTGGAAATCGTGGACGTATCCCCTTTGGCGCAGGTCTTCTATGCACTCGACAAGGGTGTTGTAGTTTCTCATATCATTTTCATTTTTGGTGATGGGCTAAAGTTGAGAATTTGTCGGCACATATCGTGGATTGACGCTTGAGAAACGCCTCAAAGCCCCATGGGGTTGGACGCCATTTCGCCAGATATCAAGGGGATGAGTCGAATGAAAAATGAGGCTGAGTCAAAACTGTGAAGACGGCACGGCACGAATGTATTTTTCAGAACGCAGCTTGCGTAAGTCTGTTTCGACATGGTGGGGAGGTACACCAAGCCAATCGAAAATGAGAGGCATGCTGCGCTGCTGCCGCGATGGAGACATGAGGTGATCCTCGTAGTAGAGGTGAAGGAATTCTGAGCCTTGCAGCACTTCCTTTTCGAAGGCGGTGAGGGCTTGAATTTCGCGGGTAATTCGGTCCAATTCCACTTGAGGAATGGCGACTTTCTTTCGAAGGGGTGGCGCCTTGCCTTTGGTGTGCCACAGATCGGCATGCATGGCCAGCGCTACGGATTTTGCCTGTAAGGTTTTGTTTCGACGTTCGAGGTATATGATGCGAAAACCTTTTTCGCATAGTGCCTGGATGAATCGTCGCTTATCCTTCACACCGGTCTGTACGTCGCGCAATTGATAGGAAAGAAGTTTGAACCCATAGGATGGCAACCTGCAGCGCTCCATTTTTCGCTCCACATGACGAAGTGGATCGAACATTTTCCCTTTCAAAATTTCACCGTCGCAGTGAATGAGAGGATGCGATTCCAGCAGGGATTGCAACAGGGTGCTGCCCGTTCTGCCTCCAGTGAATATGAGGAAACGGGTGGAGGGGAAATGCGGGCGGGAACTAACGTGCCCAAAGGCAGTGATCGCTTCATTCACATAACCCCTGATCCATGCATTGAATGCATACTTGAGGCGGAATAATTTGTTCAAGTTCGTTTACCAGTTAAATGCTTGAATATTGGTTTTTGGGAATATAACCAAACGTTTGAAAAATATTGACTGTTTTCTTTGACTCGAGGGGTGCTGCAATGTAACACACAAATGTAAGGTGAAGTTCCTCCTTTTTTATCAAACAATTAGTTTTCACGTGATTCTGCGGGTTGTTTACGGGTGCAGTTTGTGTTTCTCGCGGTTGACCATCCCTTGCCGATGAAGCCATGCGATTTTTTTTAAAGAAAAAATGAAAACCTGAGTAGCCTTGTGAAACTGTGTCCAATTTTTGAAAATTGGCACCCTCAGTGAACCAACCCACTTTGCTATGAAAATCCACGACGCATACGATCCAGGGCTGTATGTTGCCCATGAGCAACGGTATCAACGCATGAAATTCCGCCGCTGTGGTCGCAGTGGCATTCTGCTGCCCATGATCAGCCTGGGGCTGTGGCACAACTTCGGCCATGTGAATGACCTGGAGGAGGGACGCAAAATACTGCGCACGGCCTTCGACCATGGCATCACCCACTTCGACTTAGCCAATAACTATGGCCCTCCCTTTGGTGCGGCCGAAGAAAACTTTGGACGCTTATTGCGGCAGGATTTCAAACCCTACCGCGACCAGCTCATCATTTCCACAAAAGCTGGTTGGGACATGTGGCCCGGCCCCTATGGCAACTTCGGATCCCGAAAATACCTCATCGCCTCCCTCGATCAAAGCCTCGCGCGCATGGGGCTTGACTACGTGGACATCTTCTACCACCACCGCCCCGACCCCTATACGCCCCTGGAGGAAACAATGGGCGCCCTGGCTGACATCGTCAGGCAAGGCAAAGCACTTTACGTAGGCGTTTCCCAATATGACCCAGCGCGCACGCGCCAAGCCAATGAACTGCTGCGATCCATGGGTACTCGCCTGTTCATCCACCAACCTCGTTATAGCATGCTCGACCGATGGGTGGAGGACGGCCTGCTCGATGTGTTAGGCGAGATTGGCACGGGTGCCATTGTTTTCTCACCTCTCGAGCAGGGTATCCTCACCGACAAGTACCTCTCTGGTATCCCCGCCGACAGCCGCGTGGCCAAGGATGGACGTTATCTCAAGGCCGACCAGCTCAAACCCGAGCTGCTGGCCAAAGTGCGCAAGCTGAACGCCATCGCCGAACGCCGCGGCCAGACTCTGGCTCAAATGGCTATCGCCTGGCTGCTCAAAGACGAGCGGGTGACCAGTGTGCTCGTGGGCGTCAGCAGAGTGTCTCAACTGCTCGACAACATCACTGCCCTCGACAAACTGGAATTCGATGAAAATACCCTGAATGAAATCGAGAAGGTGTTGCGAGGGGGATGAGGATTATTGCCTCCTAAATGAATTCCATCTTCAAGGTTAGGGCGCAGCTTCAAGCTGCACCCCGACGATCGGCAGGAGAACGCCCTAAAATGCTCACATACCCTCAGCCGGCGGGTGGATCCTCAATCCATCTTCACAAAATCCTTCAGCACCTTGCCGTGGGTAGTTCCGATCTCCACCGTGTAACGGCCCGGTGTAGTCATTGGCGTTGTTGCCGGAGGCGAGGTAAGTGTAAGAAGTGCCGGGGCATATCTCTGTGGCACCGGTGATGCCCAGCGGTTTGCCGGGCAGGGCCAGCACTTTTACGAAGGTGCCGTTGTTGGCCGCAGGTGTGCTGCCGATTTGGGCTTCCGGTTCCGGCAAGATGTCCACGCAAAGCTCATCGGAGCCATTGCACGAAGCCGGGCACCAGATCTGGAAGGATTGCTCCGCCGTGCAGCCCAGCGCATCGGTGATGGTGGCGGTGTAAATGCCCGTGCAGAGGCCCTGAATGGCGTAACCCGTGGCACCGTTGTTCCATTGAACGGTGTATTGCACCTGGCTGCCGCCAGTTGGTTGTATTTGGATGAATCCATCGCAGGCATCGCAACTGGAAGCATGTGCAAATTCCACCGGGAAGGCGTTGGTCCAGCAATCGGTGTCATTGACGAAGATATCGAAGTTGCAGGTCGCCAGAATATCGCCATTTTGCCCGGTTACACTCACCGAATAGCTACCGGCAACCAGGTTGGCAATGGACCAGTGAATAGAGCCGGAGCCGGTGTTGGTGTAGATCGTTCCTGTGGGGCCGCTCACGGTAATGGTAACCGTACCCGGTGCATCCAGAATGTCCACAAAGCCGGTGCCCGATGCCCCGCCGGGATTGGAAAAGTCAATGGCTTCCTGTCCGCAAAACAGCTGCATGGGCGGCGAGCCGGCCACTCCCGCAGAGGCATTCACGATGACCTTGCCCTGCCCGGGGCCACCCCAGTCCACGGTGATCTGGGTGCCGTTTATTTCATAGTCGGCTGCGCCAATGACCGTCCAGACCAGGCTGTCGGAAGGAGATACGCCGGTGGCCTGGTAGGTAGCCGTGCTGTTGGCGCAGACCTGGTCGCAGGCCGAGAGGCTGTCTGGGCAAAGTGCAGAAAGGGAGATGATCTCTGGTTGCAGCTGGCTGACCACCTCCACAAAAATCAAGGTGTCAATAAACTGGTTGGGCTCGATCTGGGCCACTACTGAAATGAAGTATTCCCCCTCTTGTTGAGGACAAAAAATAAATGGGTTTTGTGTGGAAGTAGTAGCGCCGTTCACATCCCAGCTCACCGTGACAATGTTGCTGTTGGAATCCACCTCGAGGGTGTAAAAGCCGCATTCCAAAACGCATAACTCACCGGGTCCGGAGAGCTGGAACTGGAAATTCTGGCTATTGATGGCTGAGGAAAAACAGGACAGCATGGCTGCAATGGCCTGTTTGAGATGAGGTACTTACATGAGATTGTCGTGGAGGTTTGTAATCGGTTTTTTACTGAAGGACCAAACAGGGCAGGATGTCTTTCAAAAATTGGCAACGCTAAGCTAAGGGATGCAGGGCGGAAAAAGAAAAGGGGGGGGGGAATTGTGTGGTCGGGTGTTTCATCGAAAAAGCGAGAAAGGCTGGCAGCGTTTGGTACGCTGCCGCCCTTCAATAATCTTCTTCAATCCATCTTCACAAAATCCTTCAGCACTTGGCCGTGGGTAGTCCTGATCTCCACCGTGTAACGGCCTGGTGGGAGAGAGCGGATCGGTAGGGGTGCTTCTCCTCGTTCCAAAACCAGCTGCCCACGGGAATTGAAAACCCGTATGGAAATGATCGGGTAGGGGCTGGTGATGTGGAGGGTGTGCGATGCCGGATTCGGGAAGAGGGAGACGTCGCTGGCGGGCAGTTGGCCGGTGGTGTTTACTACCAGTTCCCCGCCGGATTTCACCAATGTCAGGTCTTTGGAAAGCCGGATGGTATCGGTTAGGATGCTTCCATTGCCGCAGTCGATGGTTACTTCGTAAAGGCCTTTGAAGCCGCGGGTGCTCCATTCACCGTTGGTGTTGGAGAGTCCGTTTTCGGTGGTCCACCACTCGTTGAAAACGAGGTCGATGAAGGCCTGCCCTGCGGGCTTGAGGCTCCAGTCCTGGTAAAACAGCGGCGCGTTGCTGTGCCAGTGGGCACCGTCCCAGAAGCCCCACATCAGGAAGCCATCCACGCTCGGATGGCTGAAGACCATGGTGAGGAAATCTCGCAGATAGGTGGCGGCCAGGGTGTCGTCCATGGCGGGGTCGGTGTCGTATTCGGTGATGCGGGCCTTTTTGCCGAAGGAGGTGTGGAAGTCATCGAGCACGGTTTGCACGTCGTAAATGGAAGTGGGGAACAAACCGATGTGACCCTGGAAGCCGATGCCGTCGAGAGCCGCGCCGGCGTCGATCAGTTCCTGGATGAACTGTTTGTAGCGGTCGTAGAGTTCGCCACCGGTGTTGCCCTGGCCGATGGTGATGTAGTCGTTGATCCATAGACCGGTGGCGGGGTCTTCCTCGGCCATTTTTTGAAAGGTTTCTGCGTAAATCTCCCGGCCGGTGGGGTAGCCTGGTTTGCCCGCCAGGGCGAACTCGAGGTCGCGGTTGGTGGTGATTTCATTGAGCACGTCCCAGTCTTCGATATTTCCCTCGATACCCGGGAAATGCGTCACTTCTTCGATGTGGCTGAACAGCCTGTTTTTGATGTAGGCGGGATCGTCCTGGTTGTCGTAAAGATCAGGGGGCAGGTGTTGCCAGCCCGGCCACAGGATGTTGTGGCCCCGCACCCTGATGCCTTTGCTGACCAGCCACTCGGTGGCGTTGGCGGTTTCGGAGGGTGTGCCGACCCAGCCCTGCTCCCAGGCGGGCCATTTGAGGGCGTTTTCGTACACCACCATGTTGAAGCCGTGGCCCTGCCCGTCGAGGTTCAGGATCTTTTCTTCGTAAACGGGATCGTACCAATTGTTGCCGGCCAGCCGGCGAGGAGTGACGGCGGAGCCAAAGGCGAATTCATGCTGCAACATTTTCAGGGAAATGGCCGCACCGGAAATTGGCAGGCCCTGGTCGTCCACCACTTTCAAGGTGAGGCTGGCTTTGCGCAGCGAGTCGATGCGTGCGGCGGCTTCGGCACGCCAGGGGGCATCGGGTTCCCAGCCTCCATAGAACTCGTTGTAGAGCTTGGAGGGCAGTTCTTCAGCGCTGATTCCCTGGCCATAGTTGAGCATGGCCAGCCCGCCGGCTTCGATGGTCTGGGCTTGCCAGGCAAGGTGCAGGCCTGTGTTCAGGCTGCCGGGTGAGTAAGTTTTATCTGCTTCGAAAGGGATGAGGTACATGCGCCACTCGTCGGGTAGCACGGTCGTGAGGTAGGCTTCCTTTTCGTAGGTGGTGGCGTCTTCGACGAATATGCTAACCTTTCCCTGTGCATTTGGTGAGCGCAGGTAAATGACGAGCAGACAGGCGTCGCCGGCGTCGATCTGGGCTGTATTGGATATGCCAAAGCCGGCATTCCACTGGTTGGCGCCGGCCTGTGGAATATCGAAGGTGATTTTTCTGCTGAAATCCAGGCCGCTGACCGTCTCCTCCGTTGCGGTGAGTCCGTATGTCCAGGCCGCTGCGATGGTGGCCTGTTCGGTATTGGGCAGTGCCCAGATGCCAGCGGGCAGGCCATATTGGTTTTGCAATCCTGTCTGGAGGTTGACATGGTAGGCATCCTGGGCCCAGGTTGAAATGCCAAAAACAAATGTGATGGCGAACAGCAGGCTTCTGACCATGAGGAATGGCATCTTTCGAAAGGATGAACGGAAAGAAATTTTTCACGCCAAGTTTACGGGATTCAAACCAAAGTCGATGGTGCGCAGGGTTGGGGAGATTAGGTCGCCTGCCTGGTAGTCGACAGATGGGCAAGTGGGGATCATGGGGACGATTTGCCCTGGTCTGATGGAGGAGGTCTGTGCGAATAATTGGAACCCATTGCAGGTTGGCGGAGCAAAAAAAGAGGCTCGCTGCGCCAGGGGGCACGGCACCCGACGATTTTACCAAAATGATTATTTGCCAAGGATCATGATCGAAAGGGTGCGGGATATGTCCGCAAAAGGGAACAGAAGGCTTAGGCGGTCGCGGGGCTCACTCTTTCTTGGTCGTAATTTCGATGACGCCGTTAGCCCCTTGCAGACCGTAGCGAGATGTTTCGGCGGCGGTTTTAAGCACGCGAATACGTTTGATGTCCTTGACGTCCACGATACGAGAGGCGGCTGCCAGCCCTCCGAGAATTTGTTGGCCGTCGATGACGAAGAGCGGCTCTGTGTCGAGGGAAATGGTATTAACACCGCGAATGAACACACGGGCATTTTCACCCGAACCATCGACGAACACGCCGGGAAATTTCCGCAGGTGGTCCACCAGGGAAACGGAGGCTTCGGGATTTTGAAGCTCGTTTTGTCGGTCATTGTTCGATGCCGATGATTTCTGTGGCGTGTCGCAAGCTATTGAGACGAAGATCAGGGTTGTGAAAAGTAGAAAGGCACATTTCATGGCTGCAGTGGTTTTGGTCGAGGAGGATTTCAATTCAGGCCCTTGCCTGTCGCTGCCCAATAGATTCCGCCAAAGAGGTGTTGCAGGAACGCGTGGTCGGAAAACTTGGAGGGGAGGTGTCCCAGCGCCGTGTAAAATGCCCGCCCGCCGTCGTAGTGATGGTACCAGGCGATGGGGTGGAATTCGCCCATGCCCTGTCCACTCACGCTTCCCCAGTTTGCTTCGGGGGCATAGGACTTTTCGTCCACGGCGAGGATATAGGTCAACCCTGTGGTTTCCTCTGGTCCGAACTCATACCACTCATCGGTCCATAAGGAGGAGTCAGGGAAAAATTCGAGCCCAGGAAATGACCTGTCGAGCACGAGGAGGCGGGCCGTTTGGATGGCAGGATGTATCCGGAACATACGGCCCACCATGCGGCGGTACCAGGGCCAGTCGTATTCGGTGTCGGAAGCGCTGTGGATACCCACGAAGCCTTTGCCAGAGCGAATGAAGCGTTCCATGGCGGCTTGCTGTGCACCCGTCAGAATGTCGCCGGTGGTGTTGAGAAAAATGATGGCATCGAATCGAGCGAGCATCTCGTCGTTCATCCAGCGGCTGGCGTCTTCGCTCCAAACCACTTCGAAGAAATGTTCCTGCCCCAGTGTTCGGATGGCATCCACGCCTTCGTTGATGGATTCGTGGTGCCAACCAGCCGTTTTGGTGAAGAGCAAAACCTTGAATTGTTGCGCCTGGAGCGGCCAAGCGAAGGAAATAGCAGAAACGGTTGTCAAAAGGATGATTTTGCGAAGCAGCATGGTCAGTCGGGTTGATTCTGATTTGATTTCTGCTAAGGTAAATCTTATCCGACGAGCGGCAGGAAGGAGAATCCCACATGACAAGTCCTTTCTTCGCAACGGCTCGAGGAACCCACTGACCTTGCGGGATTCAATGGTGAAACTGGACCAACATCGAAAAAGCTGAGCGATCACAAAGACATATTGACTGCCGTAGCAGCTGGTGACAGAAATGCCTTCCGGCAATTGTACGGGTTGTATGCCGACAAGGTGTACAACACCGCCCTCAGCTATGCACAAAACGAAGCCGATGCCGAGGAGATCACGCAAGATGTGTTCACCAGCATCTTCCGATATGCCGCCAATTTCAAAGGCGACTCGGCGGTGGGCACCTGGATCTACCGCATCACGGTAAATACCTCGCTCAACCACCTCAAACGGAAAAAGCGCTTCTCCTTTCTGAAATTCGGTGATATCGATGCCGGCCGACCGGACTTCGAGCATCCGGGTGTCCTGATGGAAAACAAGGAGAATGCAAAAATCCTCTTCAAGGTCATCGACGCTTTGCCTGAAAACCAGAAGACGGCCTTTATCCTGAGCTATGTGGAAGATCTGCCGCGGCAGGAAGTGGCCGACATCATGGCACTCTCGCTGAAAGCAGTGGAATCGCTGTTGCAACGTGCGAAAGCCAATTTGCGCAGGCGACTCGATCACCATTACCCCGGCCGAAGGAAAAACAAATAATCGATGTCTAATAGGCAGTAAACAATCTGAACGATGAATGCAGCCAAAGAGAAATGGAAAGAGGAAGTAATCAACAGCATGAAGGGCAGCCGTCGTGCAGTTCCCCCGCCCGATCTGCTGGCTCGGATCGAGGCAAATATCGATGCTTCGCAGGCCAGGGTCTTCCCGATCAGACGATGGTCCTATGTGGTGGCTGCGGCCTTGCTGCTGATTCTGCTGAACGTTTTTGCCATGCGGCAGATGATGCTGACAAATACAAGCTCAGGCATCGAGCAAGTTGCTGGCAATGATGCCGAACAAATCCTCATCTCTAATTTCAACCTCTACGAATGATGAAACAGTTGCAATTCTATAAACTCGCCGCTTTTGGGCTGTTGGCCCTCAACCTCGCCATGATTGCATTTTTCTTCATGACCCGTCCTCGACCACCCCGCGGCATGACCAACCAGGGCTTGTTGACGCGGGCAATGGAGATGCTGAAACTCGACGAAACACAAAAGGCAAAATTTGAGGCCACAGCCAAGGCCCACAAGTCCAAAATGGAGTCCATCAATGACCGCCAGCGGGAGTTGTTGCGGCCTTATTTTCAAAGGCTCATCGATCCCTCGATAACTGTTGACGAAGCTGATATCCTGGCCGAAGTGCAGAAATTAGAGGCTGAAAAAGTGGAATCTACTTACAGGCATTTTACCGAAGTAAAATCCCTCCTGAAACCGGAGCAGCATCCATATTTCGAAGAATTCATGCACCAGGCTCTGCGCATGATTTTGTTGGAGCCACAAAATACACCGCCTCCGCCGAAGGAGGGTCGAAGTGGCAATCCCGAATGAATAACGACTGAAGCGCAAAAAATTCCAATTGACGAAGGGCTTTTGTTTTGAGAGTTTGTATTGGGCTCTTGGGGGGGGGAGATGCGTCGCCGGGCGTATGTTGAGGTGCAAGCCATCTGCTGCCACCGAAGGCCTGATTGAAAACCAAAAAAAACTTTCAAGTCGATTGCCAATCGGGATTGGATATTTTTTGCAGAAACTCGATAGACCATTCAAAATTTACCAATCATGAGAATCCCAACTTTGATATTCCTGTTCTTTTTCGGCCTTGCTGTCAAGGCACAGGAATTTTATGACCTCAACACCATTCATACCATCGAGATCACCTTTACGCAGAGCAATTGGGACCAGCTGCTCGATGATGCCTACGCCTCCAGTGGCGATTACATCATGGCGCAAAGTGTCACCATCGACGGCGTCAAGTTCGACAGTGTGGGCGTGAAATACAAAGGCAACAGCTCTTACAATCCAAACCAGGTAAAAAATCCCTGGCATATCGAATTGGATACCTACAAGGACCAAGATTACCAGGGTTATACGGACATCAAACTGGCCAATGGCACCAAAGACCCCTCGATGTTGCGCGATGTGTTGGGGTACAAAATTCTGCGGCAATACATGGACGCGCCGCTTGCCAATTACGCCAATCTATATGTCAATGGCACGCTGATCGGCTTGTATTCCAACGTCGAATCCATTTCTAAAAAATTTGTTGACAAGCACTTTGGCTCCAAGGGCAATGCATTCTTTGACTGCAGCCCTCCGGAAGGTGCTGGCCCCCAGAGTGGCGATTATCCCAATTTGGTGTATCTCGGGCAAGACAGCACGGCCTATTACGCCGCCTATGGCATGAAGTCAGAATATGGCTGGCAGGAACTCATCGATCTATGCGATACCCTGAATAATTATCCTTCCGATATAGAGAAAATATTGGATGTGGACAGAGCCCTTTGGATGCTGGCCTTCGACAATGCCATTGTCAACCTGGACAGCTATATCGGCGCTTTTTCTCAAAATTATTACCTCTACCGGGATGATTACGGGAGGTTTCTCCCCGTCGTGTGGGACTTGAACGAGTCTTTTGGCGTGTTTTCGCAAACCGGCACCGGCAATCTGAACAGCACGCTGGCAAAACAGCAAATGAGCCCTTTCCTCCACGAAAATGACAATAATTACCCCCTGGTGCAGAAGCTGCTGGCCGTGCCCACCTATCGCCGCATGTACCTGGCACACTACAAAACAATATTGGAAGAAAATTTCGAAAGCGGGAAATATTACGAGGACGCGCTCGCCTTGCAGGCGCTGATCGACGGCGCCGTACAATCTGATCCCAACAAGTTTTTCACTTATGCCAATTTCCTCGCCAACCTCACCTCCGACGTTGGCAATGGCGGCCCTGGCGGCCCCGGTGGTCCCGGTGGAGCTTCGGCTCCGGGCATAACCAACCTGATGGATGCCCGCACGGATTATTTGTTGAGCCTCCCTGCTTTTTCGGCCGCAGCGCCCGAAATCGCAGCCATCACACTGTCAAATGCCACCCCCCTGATCGGCGATACCATCGTAGTAACGGCCAATGTGAGCAACGCCAACTCGGTTTTTCTTGCCTACAGGGTGGAATCAGGCGCCGCTTTTTCCCGGATATTCATGTACGACGACGGTGCACATGGTGATGGGAATGCCGGCGATGGAATTTTTGGTGCCTCATTGCCCATCGAAATGGCATTGACACAATACTACATCTACGCCGAAAATGGCGATATTGGAAAATTTTCTCCCCAGCGGGCGGAACACGAATTCTATACGATTGCTGCGACGACTACCAACCCCACCTTGGGCGATGTGGTGATCAATGAATTCATGGCCTCCAACGATGCCACGGTGGTTGATCAGGACGGAGAATACGACGACTGGATCGAGCTTTACAACAATGGCTCGGGTGCGATCGACCTGGGAGGATATTTCCTTTCCGACAAGCCGGATGACGTGTTGAAATGGGAGTTTCCCGCCGGCACGCTCATCGAAGCAGGTGGATATTTGATCATTTGGGCCGATGAGGACGAAGACCAGGCCGGCTTGCACGCCAATTTCAAACTTTCGGCATCCGGAGAGTCGCTCATATTGTCCGATCCTTCAGGCAATATCATCGACGAGGTCAGTTTTGGGCCTCAAACGACCGACATTTCCTACGGCAGGTATCCCAACGGCACTGGAAATTTTCAGACGATGTACCCCACATTCGGCGCTGAGAATACATTTCTGTCCGCTTCTGATGAAAAAGAGCAGGCCGGTGACATTCTGGAGGTATTCCCCAATCCTGCCCAAAACGAAATGACGGTACGGGCCAGCACGATACTGGAGGAGGTGTTGCTCTACGACCAATCGGGAAAACTCGTCTGGCAGCAAACCCCAGGGCAGGATGTAGTGCGAGTACCGTTGAGCCGCATTTCTTCGGGGGTTTATTTCGTCAAAGCGATCACAGAAAATCACGAAGTTCTTTTGCGAAAACTGGTGGTTTCTAAATAGGTGGATGTGTCGAAATGAAGGGGCATGTCCACCTGGGAAAAATTCATGGCTGAAATTTTCGATCCTTCAATTGAGTTGTCGAAATATTTAGTTGAGAATCGACGGCCGGAAACTCACTCGATCGTTTCCGGCTGTTTTCATTCGAAAAATGACGTACTTAGCGAAGGATCGATCCACTCCTTTTGTCCAATCGCAAAATAAAACTGCCATCTCATGTTCAACCTCGAACTGGCGAAATTCAATCCAGAGACGCCTTCGTTTTGGGTGATGTTGGTGACGGCACTGATGGCCTTTTTTCTGTCGTCGATCATTGCCGTCACCTATGAAATCACCACGAAGAGTATTTATAAAAAAGCGCATTTCGTTCAATCGCTGGCGCTGGTGGGAATCGTGGCCGCAACGATATTGCAGGCCATTGGAGAAAGCGTGGCCATAGGCTTGGGCATCATCGGCGCATTGTCAATCATTCGATTCAGAACCTCCCTCGCTGATCCTCGAAATATCACTTTTATTTTCGCCTCTTTGGGAGCGGGCATAGCATGCGGCGTCATGGGTTTTGGCATCGCCCTGACTGGCACATTGGTTTTTTGTGGTGGCGCATTCGTGTTGAGTTTTACGCCGTTGGCCGACACCTCGGAGGTGATTGGGAGGCTGCGCATCGAGTATCGCAATGATTCGACGACGCCGGCATCGATCGAACGAGTCCTGAGAAAATGCTGTAGGGGCTTCGAACTAAGCAGGTTGAAATTTTCCTCTGACAAAAAATCAGAACCACCATCGGAGCCCGAGATTCCAATCGGCTCCTCTGATGCCCTGCTCGAAGCAACCTATGCATTTCGCCTCGAGCAATTGACCGACCTCGCCACATTCGAAAGCGAACTGAGCAAAGTGGCTGGCGTGAAAGGTTTTCGCATCGATTTTGAAAATAATACTCCACGTATCTGACCTATGAGCCGGTTCAATTTATACCACGTAGTCATAGCCCTTACGGGGCTGGTGTTGTTTGGCGTTTTCAAGCCTGAATACAACACCGAACTGTCCTTTTATGGAATTGCCCAGAGCAATGAAACGGAAATCAATTACAACTATCCGGTCGTGGTAGAAGAAATTCTCGTCAAGCCTGGTCAAGAGGTGAAAAAGGGCGAAATATTGCTGCGCCTTTCGAGAAGAAAAGCCAAAGAGACCTTGGAAGATCAGGAATACATGATTGCAGAACTGAAAGCCAAAGAGGCGTTGTGGAAATTGCAGAAGGAAAATGAGATCATTGAAAACAAGATCAAGCTGAAGACAAAGCTCGACGAGCTCGAAAGCCAAAAGCAAAGGATTAGGCAAGAAATGGCTTATAAAAAATCACTGTATGGTGCTTTGTCCTCTGTCGAGGAAAATGGAGGTACATTCAATTATCTCGAAGCTGAGCTGCAGCGGTTGCAGGAGGAAGCAAGCGCTGCCAAGCTTTTATACGAAGCAAAAATAGCCGGACTTCAAAAAGAACTTGAGCTGGGTCGTTCGCCCTATGAGGAGCAGATAAAAAAATACAGAGCCGAATGGGAATTTGAACAGGCGCAAAAATTTCAACCCATTGCGGTGGTGGCCCCTTCGGATGGAATCGTGGGAGACATCAAGTGCAAAGAGGCTGAGCACGTTGCTTCGTTTTCCACCCTGATGACCTTTTATGAGCCCCACTCGACGATCGTAAAGGGCTACGTACATGAAGACTTGACGCTCAAGGTAGAAATAGGGCAGGAATTCGAGGTCTCATCGCTCAAGGATGAGCAATTGAAATACCCCGGCAAGGTAATCGGCCTCGGCTCTCGCATAGTGGAAATTCCCACCCGCCTGAGAAAAATCGAAGCCATTAAAGCTTATGGCCGCGAAGTGCTCATAGAAATTCCTGCCACGAATGATTTTTTGCAAAACGAAAAGGTCAGTATCGTATTCAAACCAAAGACCCCAAATCCCTGAGTCATGCGTTTGACGGCATTTTTTCTCTGCCTGCCTCTATTTTGTTTTTCACAACCCACCCTCGACTTCGAACAATTCTTGGCGAAAAACATGTCGGCTGCTGCCGACGTGCGAAGTCGAGAGGTTGATGGCGAGAAATTCCCCTGGTTCGACAAATGGGAATTTCGCACGGAGACCAACGATTTCGACTGGCAGCGTCAGGAATATACCCTGCGCGTGTCGCCCAACAGTCCTGCAATCAGAAAAGCCCAACAGCTCTATTTGGAAGAACTGCGGCAAGCCCCCGTAATGGTGGAAAACGGATTGCGTTGCGAGGATTTCCTGGAATTGCACCAAGACTGGATTTCCCTTTTTGCATTGGAGAAAAAGGTTGCTCTGCTAAGAGCACTTGACAGCGTACTGGACAAGAAACTGCAAATAGCGACAAAAATGGCGGAGGCTTTTACCCTGGAGCCAGACAAAATACTGGATATACGAGCCGAGCTCGGCGAGCTTGAATTGGCAATCAGGAAAATGCAATTGGAGCGGGATTTCCTGATCGACAAATACCACCTCGGAGACTATCAGCTCGACTTTCACGACCTCGTTTCTATGGACAGTATAAAGCTGTATTTGCAGCAAATTTCCGTACAGTCCCTGTCTGTTGAGCCCGAAATGCTGGCCCTGATGCAAGAACAACGCATGCTCCAACGTGAAATGGACCTCGAAAAAGCAGAACGAAAAAAAGTGATTGACTTTTTACAGCTCAGATACAACGGCCCGCATGACGACCCGTGGAAAGAGCGGCTGTCGATCGGGCTTGGTTTTCAGCTATCCAATTCCGGCAGTCAAAAACTCAAAATCCAGAAACTGCTGATTGAACAAAGCGAATTGAAGCGAGAAATGGAGAGAAAAAAACAGCGTCAGCAGGAAAAAATGGAGGAATTGCGATTCAAGTTGCAAAGAGACATCCAGCTTTATGAAGCGTTCCACACAATGAACGAAGAAGCATTTGCCAAGCAAAAGGAGTTTGGAATGAAAGCAGCGCAGAGTCCAAAATATTCCCCCTTGTACTTGTTGACAGTGGAGTCGAAAAAAATAGAGGCGGAGATTGATTTGATCGATCTGCAAGTGGACATCCTCAAAGCATTTTTTCTCCTCGCAAAAGAAAACGGGCGGTTGTGTCAGGGCATCGATTGATGCTTGCTCCATGAAGCCTTTTGTTGCCCAGTAAATGTCGATACAGGCTCGGTGTTGCACCGATGGGGGAGGGATGCCTCTGAAGCTTTTCCCTGGCCCTCCTACCTGACCTCTATCCGCACGCATGAGTGCATGCCTTTGACCTACGAAAGGAGCCATTCTAAAGTTTATTTTTTTTGTCGTTAATTTGCGAGGTGCCGTAGAGTCTTCGCTTGCACGAAACACCAAAGGCCTAACCACCATGTTTCCCATTCAGGATACCATCCCATCCCGGAGTTTCCCCCTCATGAACTGGGCCCTCATCGGCCTTAACGTATTTGTCTTTTTCATCCAGGCCTCGCTGCCACCTGATGAAATCGAATACTTCATCCGCCAATGGGGCTTGGTTCCTGCCGATTTTTCGGGAGTGTATGGGCGGCCTGAATCGATCTTCGACTATTATCCCTTTCTGACGAATATGTTTTTGCACGGTGGCATCGGACACCTGATCGGCAACATGTGGACGCTTTACATTTTCGGAGACAATGTAGAAGACAGAATGGGGAAATTCAGGTACCTCGTGTTTTATTTGTTGTGTGGTGTCATCGCAAGTTATACGCATTACGTGCTCAACATCGAATCGGTGATTCCGGCCGTGGGGGCTTCAGGGGCCATCTCAGGCGTGATGGGAGCATACATGTTGATGTTTCCTCACAGTCGGATCATTTTCGTTTTTCCGTTTTTCTTTTTGCCTTATTTCTTTGAAATATCGGCATTCGTTTACCTGGCTCTTTGGTTCCTGGGACAACTGCTGAGCGGCACCACCATGCTGTTTGCAGGTCAGGATGGGCCGGGTATAGCGTTTTGGGCCCACATAGGAGGTTTCGTTGCCGGCATGGGGCTTTTCAAGTTTTTCGACAAAGGCATTCGCGGCTATCGAACGGCCAACCCTTATGATTGGAAGCACAGATACCGCGACTATTATTCTGATTTTTGAGCTTAAAAATTTCACGACATGGATATTTTTTGGATTATTTTTTTGATCATCACCATGCAACCGGTCATTGCACGCAAAATGCTCGAATCGGCCCGCCTGCGCATGATCGAAAAAATCGAAAGTGAGCGCAACTCCCGTGTCATCCTGCTCGTGCACAGACAGGAGCAGATGAATTTGTTGGGGTTCCCCCTGGTGAAATTCATCAACATGGAGGACTCGGAGGAAATATTGCGTGTACTTGAAATGACCGAAGAAGAAAAAGACATCGATTTGGTACTTCACACGCCAGGTGGCCTGGTGCTGGCAGCCGTGCAAATTGCCAGGGCCATCAATCGGCGCAAAGGGAAAGTGCGCGTGGTGGTGCCCCACTATGCCATGAGTGGTGGCACGCTCATCGCACTGGCCGCAGATGAAATAATCATGAGCAAAAATGCCGTCTTGGGCCCGGTGGATCCCCAATTGGGCGAGTTCCCCGCTCCCAGCCTGGTGCGGCTGATGAAAGAAAAAAATATCAACGAAATCGACGACGAGACTTTCGTGAAAGCCGACATTGCAGAAAAGGCAATCAGGCAATTGAAGGACACCATCGCCAACCTCTTGTGCCGCACGCAGACGCCGGAAAAAGCCAAGGAGCTCGCCGCCTTGCTCACCGAAGGTACCTGGACGCACGACTTCCCGATCACATGTGATTATGCCAAGTCGATTGGCTTGAAAGTCACGGATGACATCCCACCGGCGTTCCTCGACTTGATGAGCATGTATCCGCAGCCGGTCACAACCCAGCGTACCGTCGAATACAGCGACAGCTTCCGACACCGCTTCCTGCCCTGAAGGAACCCAAGGTTTCCCGGACTTTATCGAAGAAAAAAAGCGAGCCGGCAATAGTGCGCCGACTCGCTTTTCATTTCAACGATCCCATGCTATGTTTCCGCTCGGCCCTTTGCCTCGATGGAGGCCGAATTATTTGAAATATTTCCTCACCAGCTCTACTTGAAACCTGGCGACGTAGGGGTTGTCTTCGGGAGCGTTGAGGATGGTCAAGGCATAAGCCTGTCGACTGAGACGGCAGTCTTTGAACAGGGTGCCGCCTATCCGGGTATAGACCGGATAAAAATGTTCATCCACATCCCATCCGGCTGTTTTGCACACTTTCATGGCTCGATCGAGCGCCGATTGAATTTCCCATGGCGACAAGCCGAAGTGTAGCAAGTCGCTCGCCAGGTAATTCATGTGCATGGCGTACCACGTTTCGAGCCATTCGGTGGGCGCACTTGCGTAGTGGTGCACCGCCCTGTATTTGATCAGTTTCATGCTGTGTGGTTTTTCATTCTACTTCGATCCAATACCTTTTTCGCCACTCCTCGTATTTTTTCCTCAGCTTGCGCAACTGGATGGCGAGGCTGAGGAAAAAGATGCCGTTTATCAGCAGGAATGCTGCAACGAGATAAGCGAGTAGATCGGGGAAAAAGAAAATGAGTATCGAGAGCAATACTAAGTTTACACCGATGACCAGGTAAATCCACCACGGGGAAACGAGGTGGCCGGTCAAATTGTCATAGAATTCGATTCTGTTGAACATAGCTTTTGGTTTTTGATTTCGTTTTCAATATTCAGTAGGACCAGAGGTCCTGTTCGAAGTTGAAAATTTCATCCTTGATGCGCTGTCCTTCGCGCAGGGCCTCGATGCCCGAGGCGTAGTCCTCGATGCGGCGGTCGTGGACGTTGCTTTCCTTGATGATCCAGGAGTCGAAAAATCGCATTTCGATCCAGTCTTCCCAGCTCAATGTGCTGGCATCGTTCCAGGGGTTAAAGACGCGGTGCCGGGCCAGGGCATGCCTTGCTTCGGGGTAATAGATCCAAAACAGGGGCTTGTAATACCTGAAGTTTCCTTGGTCGTCAAATACGGCTTTGATGGGTGCAATGCCGAGGATGCGCACCTTGAGTTGGGAGTAGCGGCTGTCCACCCACCAAATTTCCTTGATGCGGTACAGGTAGATGTCTTCGGGGTTTATGTCATTGCGGACGATCTGCAGGTGTTGTTCGTAGGTTTCGGGGTCGAATATGGGAACGGTATCCGTCGTACTCAGAATCTGGTTGAATTCTTCGGGCGTGAGCACCCGGGAGAATTTGTCATCGTCGGCGCTGTAGGGGGTGATATTTCCTTTTTTGATTTCTTCGGTAAGTACTGTGAAGAACGGTTTTTCGGGGTATCTGAACGGCAGGTTTTTGAGGGTTCGTGTGTCGATGATTTGCCAGATTCTTTTTTCCCAGAATATATCGCGCTCCTGGGTAGGAGGATAAGGCAGCACGCGATGGTCGGATACGAGCTCGCGCTCGGTGATGTCATCGAGAGGTGGAAACTGCTTGATTTGGCCGGGTGAGGATGCAATGGACAAAAGCAAGAAACACGACGAAAACAATAGATTTTTCATAGCGCATTTGGTTTTGGTGAGCATATCGGATAGGGCACTTCACTCCCCTGGCACTTTGAAAACGTAGGCTGTGTCAATTTACATTGTACTTGCACCGGCCATTTTCTTCCGCATGGCGCGGAGTTTTTCGAAAAGTTCGATTTCCTCGTTGCTCAGGTCTTTTGGTATTTCCACGTCGATGTGGACGAGCAGGTCGCCAAATTGACCTGGTTTGCCATAGACCGGCATGCCTTTGCCTTTGAGGCGGAGCACTTTGCCCGGGGAGGTGCCTTTGGGAATGTTTACCCTGACCATTCCGGTCATGGTGGGAATTTCCACGGTGCCGCCAAGTACGGCGGTGTATAGGTCGATGGTCGCTTTGTAAATGAGGTTGTCGCCCTCGCGTTTGAATCGGGGGTCGGGTTTTACGCGCAAGATGATGTAGAGGTCGCCGTTGGGGCCGCCGTTGGGGCCAGGCAGGCCTTTGCCCTTGATGCGCAGTTTTTGGCCGTCGTAGGCGCCGGGTTTGATTTCCATGCGCAGTTTTTGGCCGTTGATTTCAAAGGTGCGCTTGCTACCCTGGTATGCTTCGAGCAAGGTGATTTCCATTTCGGCCTGGATATCGCGGCCTTTGCGCGGGGTGGCTTGCCCGCGGGTTCGCCCGCCTGTGAAGCGGCTGAAGAGGTCCTCGGTGTCGCGGCTGCCTCGGCCGAAAAACATTTCAAAAAAGTCGGAGAAACCGGAGCCTCCTCCTCCAAAAAACTCAGAGGGGTCTCCTTCGAAATAGAAGGTGCGCGAACCGCCAGGGCCTTCCTGGCCAGTGTATTGCGACCAGTCGAATCCGCCGCGTTCGTAGGCTTCCCAGTTGGCCCCGAGTGTGTCGTATTTTTTGCGTTTTTCGGGGTCGCTCAGAACCTGATAAGCTTCGTTTATTTCCTTGAATTTTTCTTCCGCTTCCTTGTTGCCGGGGTTTTTGTCGGGGTGATATTGGTTGGCCAGCTTGCGATAGGCCTTTTTGATTTCCTTATCGCTGGCGTTTTTATCCACACCCAATATGGCGTAATAATCCTTGTATTGCATGGCGTCATTTGAGTTTTGTTGGCTCAGGACATGGTAGATGTTCCTTTCCGTGCCCTGAGCCTAAAAACCATTATTGGGCAGTTTGAGGTTTTTCCAGGTACATTTTTCTAAAGCCTTGACGCAGTTGCTGACGCACGTTGTCGAGGGTTTTTTGCACCTCGTCAGCTGGGATGTTTTTGACGAGCGCAATTTCCTCCACGCTCAGCCTGGAGTGCACGTAGAGATCGAAGATGCTGCTTTCCTGCAGGGGCATGGAAGCCAGCATGGCGCTGGTTTTGCGGTGGAAGCTCTGTTCTGCAGGTACATCCGGCGATTCGGCTTCCAGCTGTTCGAGCAGTTTTTCTTCCTCGTTCACGCCCAGCTCGATGTCCTCGGTGATGTAGTCGTCGAGGTGGTAGCTGATGTCGTCGAGCTCTTCGAGCATGACGAGGTCGCCGTCGCCATCGGTAGAGAATTCTTCCTCCATTTCCTTGATCTCCTTCGCAGTGAGTTCCTCGATGCTGACGCGCTTGTCAGTGCCGTCCCAAGCGCGGGCCTTCAGGGCTTTTTCCAGTTCCTCATCTGCGAGGCGATAGGCCCATATTTCGGGCGAAACGTTGCTGGCAATCATAGTGGGATACTGTTCGAAAAGGCGCGTTTTGTACGACTCGAATACCTCGTCCAATTTGAGGGCGCCTTCCGGTATGAGGCCTTTGACCTCGAAGACTTTGATCCGGCGTCGCATGTAGTGTTTGACCGGGTCGAGCAACTGGCCAATGAGGAAGGCGAATTCCTCGCGTTGACCTTTTCCCGACATTTCCTCCAAAGCCGAGCGTGACTTGATCATGGCCTCCTTCATCCGCTTTGCTTTATTGACCAGGTGCTCTTTGCGCTCGATGGCTCGCTCTTTTTTGAGGGCCTTGAGGAACGAGCGAAAGACCTCGTTGGGCAGCGCAAGCAGCTCGTGGCTTTTACCACTTGCATACACCACGCTGCCATCCTTGAGCTTGACGCTGTAAGCGAGATGATATCCAGCTTTTTTACTGCCCGACAAATGAATTTCGAGGGTCACAGGCTTGGTGTAGCGCTTGAAAAATTGCCCTACCTTTTTGGCATGCGCTGCAAATTCCTCCTGCATCGACCATGGGAGGTCGACTTTCTCCTTTCGGGTGTCTATGAGCTTGTATTTCATGGTTGGGTATTTTTTGTCCAAGTTGGTGGGTATGCTGCAAACGCACCTCATCAAGGTCGGTACCATTCGGGTTTTTCTGCCAATATTCAGTCGCTGTCGGAGTAGTTGCCTGCCAAAAGGGCATTTATTATTGAAAAACAATGACAAAATGGCGGTTGAAAATTTGAGGCCGTGCACAAGCACTTTTTGAACGCCCTACAAAAAACCTGAAAGATATTGCCCTGGGCGGCCCGCTCGGCCGACCCCATTCTGCTGGGATCAAAGTCCGTCTGGTAGGCGGAGGGACTGGTGTTCGCTGCGCTCCCGACTGCAAGGCCCACTCCAGGCGGCCCACTTCTTTTTGACAAAATCCTGGGTACACGGAAAAGTCACAGTGCAATGCCAGAGGGGGCTGTATTTGAGCACAGGAATCCCTGCGCCCTATGTCTCAGGCGAGAAATGGCAGAGTCGGTTTGTGTTCGACAGCGCCGTTCAGCTGGCGCTGGAGTCTGGTGCCTCGGTGGGGAGCATGTGCAGCAGTTCGCAGAGAATCATGGCGGTGGCGCCCCAGAGGATTTGGCCCTGTATTTCGAAACAGGGCACGTCCTCGAGCACTATGCCACCACCAACAGGCAAATCCACGCGTTTGCAATGCGCTGGCTGCAAGAAGTGTTGCAAAGGCACCTCGTACACTTCCGTCACTTCGCTGAGCTGGAGCACGTAGCGCTCAGGAGGAATTGCTTTTGCCAAATAAGGATGCACGAGGAAGTTGCTCACCGGGATGTAAAGTGGTGTGAGTGGGCCGATGATTTCGACATGATCGGGAGGCAAGCCAATCTCTTCATGGGCTTCGCGCAAGGCTGTTTGGATCAAGGAACTGTCGCCTGGTTCAAACTTGCCCCCGGGGAAACCGATTTGTCCGCTGTGGCTGTCGCCCTGCACGGTGTTGCGGCGGATGAAAACGAGATGCCACTGCTCGTTGCGATTGATCAGGGGCATGAGTACCGCAGCGATTTTCGGTGAAACAGACGCATCCGGATGCAGCCGGCGCCCTGGCACGGCCATGCGCTTGTGGGCCTCCGCACCAGGAAGCGATCCACTTAGAATGCGAGATTTCAAAATATGCAGTAAATCCATTTCGGTCGTTCAAGTGCTCGGCGCACTGTAAGAAATAATCGAGTCGATTTTTTGGTTCCTTTGGCCTCCTGTCTTTTGCGCAAGTTCCAGCGATCAGGATCCGACCCGCCACTGTCAGCCGTTACCCTGCTGTAAGGCTATGCCTGAGAGGCGATTCACCATGCTCGATGCTCCCGCCCCTGGCACAGACATCGTGGGGTTGTCCCTCCTGATGCCACCCCTCCCAAGCTGCTTGCGGAACCCCGGTGCTCAGGTGTTGGAAGGCGCTTTCGCTTTCACGATTGCCAGGCCCAGTTCAGCCAACTGAGCAGGGTCGATCTCCGAAGGCGCATCGATCATCACATCGCGGCCCATGTTGTTTTTCGGGAAGGCGATGAAATCGCGAATGCTGGTTTGCCCTTTCATGACTGCACACAGGCGGTCGAAGCCGAAGGCGATGCCCCCGTGCGGAGGAGCCCCGTACTCGAAGGCACCCAACAGGAACCCAAATTGCCGTTCGGCCTCCTCTTGGGTGAAGCCAAGGAGCTTGAAGTTTTTCTCCTGCAACTGGCGGTCGTGGATACGGATGGAGCCGCCACCGATTTCGACGCCGTTGATGACCAGGTCGTAGGCATTGGCGCGCAGGCTTTTGAGGGTGTCGAAATCGTCACTGAGCATGCGCGGTACGTCTTCGGGCTTGGGAGCCGTGAACGGGTGGTGCATGGCAAAAAACCGGCCGGCTTCTTCGTCCCATTCGAGCAGGGGGAAATCCACCACCCACAAGGGCTTGAAGACACCCGGCTGGATGAGGTTCATGCGGCGTGCCATTTCCAGTCGGAGCTCACCGAGTTGTTTGCGGGTGCGTTCGGGTTCTCCTGCCAGGATGAGGAGCATGTCACCTTTTTGGGCCCCAAAGCGCTGCCCCCATTGCTGCAGCTCGTCGTCGGAGAAGAATTTGCCAACGGAAGACTTGATGCTGCCGTCGGTGTTGAACTTCACGTACACCAGTCCTTTGGCGCCGATTTGTGGCCGCTTGACCCAGTCGGTAAGTTCGTTGATGGCCTTGTTTGAAAAGGCCTCGGCCTGACCGGGGGCGCAGATGCCTACCACGAGGCCTGCGTCGTCGAACACGCTGAATCCCTTGCCTTTGACGAGCTCGTCCAGCTCCACGAAAGTCATATCGAACCGCAAGTCGGGCTTGTCCGATCCGTAGCGTGTCATGGCTTCGTCGTAGCTCATGCGCGGAAAGTCCGGCAGCTCCACATCGAGTACTGATTTGAACAGGTGTTTGGTAAGCCCTTCGAATGTGTGGAGCACTTCGTCGCGGGTGACGAAGGACATTTCGCAGTCGATTTGGGTAAATTCCGGCTGGCGATCGGCGCGGAGGTCCTCGTCACGAAAGCATTTGACGATCTGGAAATACTTGTCCATGCCGGCCACCATCAGTATTTGCTTGAAGGTTTGGGGGCTTTGCGGCAGGGCGTAAAATTGGCCGGGATTGAGACGGCTGGGGACGACGAAATCGCGTGCCCCCTCCGGCGTACTCTTGATGAGGTTGGGCGTCTCAATTTCGATGAAGCCTTGCTCGGAGAGGTACTTGCGGGTTTCGATGGCGAGATGGCTACGGAAGATGAGGTTGTCGCGCACGCACGGGCGGCGGATGTCGAGATAGCGGTATTTCATGCGCAGGTCGTCGCCGCCGTCGGTGTCATCCTCGATGGTGAAAGGAGGCACCTTGGAGGGGTTGAGGACTTCGAGGCGACGAACGAGGATCTCTATGTCGCCAGTTGCTCTGCGGGGGTTTTTGGCGCTGCGTTCGCGCACTACCCCGTCCACACTGATGACGTACTCACGGCCTAACTTGCGGGCGCGCTCACACAATTCGGCGTCTTCTTCCATGTTGAAGACGAGCTGGGTGATGCCGTATCGGTCGCGCAAATCGATGAAAGTCATGCCGCCGAAATCTCTGTTGGATTGAACCCAACCGGCAAGTTTGACTTGCTGGCCTACATGGTGGATGCGGAGTTCGCCACAATTGTGCGTGCGGTACATGAAGAGCTGGTTTTTTGTTGTTGAAAAATGCGAGTTTCAGGCTGACAGGAGGGGTGCTGCCAAAGAGCTGGCAAAAATAGCCGGTCGCGTCCCAAATGTTGCCGCCGCTCCCATTTTGACACGCTTTTTGAACTAGAGGATGCCAGCTGGGCACTCCCCCTCGATCGATGCCCCAGGCTCCCGCACCGACTTTAACCGTGATTTTGCCTTTTGTATGCCCCTCCATGGAAGTGCCGGTGCGAATACTATTTTTGTCGTACCCTTCACTCCGCTGTCACTTTTTGAAAAGCTTCGCGTTTTACAAACCCAAAACGTTAGGTGGTGCATGCTGACCACCCAGTTGAACAAGCTATCGAATCATGAGGAGAACTTTGCCAATACTTGCCCTGCTACTACTCGCCACTGCATTCGACAACGGCGACAATCCAAGCGCCAAGAAGTATCCCGCCAACTATTTCAAACCACCCGTCAGACACGACATGCTCCTTTCGGGCACCTTCGGTGAACTGCGCCCCAACCATTTCCACGCTGGCATCGATATCAAAAGCAGCAAGGGCATGCCAGGGGACGACCTGCTGGCCGCCGCCGATGGCTATGTGTCGCGCATCGTGGTGAGCAGCCGCGGCTACGGCAGGTCGCTCTACATCGCCCATCCCAATGGCTACACCACCCTCTACGCACATATGGACCGTTTCTCCGACGAGATAGAATCCTGGGTCAAACAACAGCAATACGCCCTGCAACGCTTCGAGGTAGATCTGCGTCCCGAACCTTCCCGCTTCCCCGTCAGACAGGGACAATACATCGGCGCCATGGGCAACAGCGGCTCTTCCAACGGCGCCCACCTCCATTTCGAAATTCGCGAAACGGCCACCGACAGGCCTATCAATCCCTTGTTGTTCGGACTGCCCGTGCGCGACAACGTCAGCCCCCGCATGCATTCTCTGAAACTCTATTTCCTCGACGACAAAGCGCGCGAAGCGGCCAGCAAGGCTTTCCCCCTCTTCAGCTCGGGAGGGAAATACCGCATCAAGGGCGATACCTTGTTGGTGGATGCCGAAAGAGTGGGATTCGGACTCAAGGTGTACGACCATTTCGACCGTGTCAGCAACTGGAACGGCATTTATGCACTCGACATGTATCGAAACGACACCCTGGTATATGCCTTCGAACTGGAAAGCTTCGGCTTCGATGAAACCCGTTATCTCAACGCCCACTGCGACTACGTCGAAAGGGTTACGCGAAACAGCTATTACAACCGCTGCTACACCCTGCCAGGCAACAAGTTGTCCATTTACAAAAAGAAAGAAAACTATGGCATCATCGATTTGCCCCGCACCAGGCCAGCCAAAATCACCATGGTGGCACACGACGTCTCAGGCAACGAAGCCAAACTCGAGTTCTGGGTACGCCAAGGCAACACAGTCAAGCCCGTCTCCCAACCCCGAGAACCTTACAACTATGTGCTGCCCTTCGACGAAGGCAACATGATCCGCACAGAAGGACTCTACCTCCACATGCCCGCCGGTACGCTCTATGAAGACCTCTACCTGCGATACGACTTGACACCCGAACGCTCAGACGGCTATTTCTCCGACGTCCATCACCTGCACGATCCACTCACTCCCGTCCACGATTATTTCACCCTCGGCATCCGACCTACTCGTAGCATCCCGGCTGAACTGAAATCCAAGGTTTTCATCGCCCAATGCAATGGCAACTCCGTGCTCAATTGTGGTGGCCACTGGGAAGACGGCCTCCTGCTAACGGAAGTGCGCAGCCTCGGCGATTACTGCATCATGGCCGACGCCGTACCTCCGTCCATTACGCCCGTCAACTTCCGCAGCAACATGCGCAGCGCTTCCAACATGAGTTTCCGCATACGCGACAACATTGCCTCCGCACCTAATGTCGCCGATTTCGAATACAACGCCTGGGTCGATGGCCAATGGATTTTGTTCGAGTACGACAAGAAATCGGCCTTGCTGACCCACACCTTCGACGAGCGCATCTCTCCGGGAGAACACACCTTGCGACTCGTGGTTAAAGATGCCGTGGGCAACGAGGCCGTGTTCGAGTCCAAATTTTCTCGATAGGATAGCATTTTGAAATGTGGAAACTGTAGAGATTTCGGGGTGCGAGCTGAATTGTCTGCCAGCCACGTTCGACCCTGGGTTAACTCACCATTGCCAGATACGGTCCTTAATGGAATGGAAGAAAAAGCACAGCCGCAAACCAAAGCATCCTGCTGCCTCCCTCGGAGCCCCGTGAGGTGGTAACCTGGAGTCGTTACTTCAATATTCCTCCAGGTAAATCGAGGCCGCAACCGGAAGTTGCAACCTCGCCTCGTCTCACGGTCTCACAGTCTCCCCCTCTCAAAGTCACATCGTCTCACAGTCTCCCCCTCTCAAAGTCACATCGTCTCACAGTCTCCCCCTCTCAAAGTCACATCGTCTCACAGTCTCCCCCTCTCAAAGTCACCTCACCAGCACCACCTCCCCGCTTTTCATG